>OKVF01000045.1_pt1 | contig 138482 bp, 135 predicted proteins | sample 1604831 | NCBI WGS metagenome assembly OKVF01 (sample SAMN01760980, study PRJEB22395) | human gut metagenome
TCATTGTATCAATTCAATCGACTTTTTTAAATACACTATTTTATTTGGCGCTTACGTTGAAAGCATTAATTTAATACGATTTAATTGGTTAACTTCACTAGCTCCTGGATCATAGTCAACAGCTACAATGTTACTTTGAGGATATTTCTTTCTTAAAGCCTTAATAGCACCTTTACCTGTAACATGGTTTGGTAAACATCCAAATGGTTGCATACATACAATATTTGGTGCTCCACTTTCAATAAGTTCAATCATTTCACCAGTTAAGAACCAACCTTCACCTGTTTGGTTACCAATTGAAACAACTTCTTTAGCTTTATCAGCAAGATGTTCAATAGAAGCTGGTGGATCAAAACGTTTTGATTTTTCTAAAGCTTTGATCATATCTTTTCTTAAGAAATCAACGGCTTTAATTGCGAATTCACATAGCTTAGTAGCTTTAGCTGTCGCATTGAAATGTTTTCTTTCAAATGTTGTTGAATAGAAACAATATTGGAAGAAATCAATTAAATCTGGCATAACCGCTTCTCCACCTTCTCTTTCAATAATATCAACAATTTGATTATTAGCAGTTGGATGGAATTTAACAAGGATTTCTCCTACTAAACCAACTCTTGGTTTCTTGATATCCAATAAAGGTAATTCATCAAAATCTTTTACGATTTGATAAACATTTTTCTTAAATTCTTTCATGCTACCTGTTTCAATATTTTTCATACATTTTTCTACCCATGATTGGTAAAGTCTATTGGCACTTCCTTTTTCTTTTTCATATGGTCTTACACGATAAAGGACTCTCATGAATAAATCTCCATACATTGCACCGATAATAACTTTCTTAGCAAGTGGGTAGGTAATTTTAAATCCTGGGTTTGATTCGATACCTTGTAAATTGGCACTAATTACTGGTACTTGTTCTAAACCAGCATCTTTTAAAGCTTTACGGATAAATCCGATATAGTTTGTCGCACGACATCCACCACCTGTTTGAGAAATGATCAAGGCTGTTTTGTTGACATCATATTCACCACTTGTTAAAGCTTCCATCATTTGTCCAGCGACAAGGATACTTGGGTAACATGCATCATTATTAACATATTTTAATCCTGCTTCTGTAGCTCCTTTATCTACTGATGGTAAAACTTTTAAGTTATAACCACTTTCTTGCATTGCCTTTTCAACAAATTGGAAATGGATTGGTGACATTTGTGGACAAAGGATTGTCCAACGATCATCTTTCATTTCTTTAGTGAATGGTACTTTGACTGGTTTATATTTTTTAGATAAATCAATTTCTTTATTTTCTTGTTTATCAATTGTTGCCTTTAATGAACGGATACGAATACGGATTGCTCCTAAGTTACTTCCTTCATCAATTTTAATAAGTGTATAGATTTTATTTCTCGCATTTAAGATTTCTGCCACTTGATCAGCCGTAACAGCATCTAATCCACAACCAAATGATGTTAATTGAATTAATTGTAAGTTTGGTTGAGATGAAACAAAGGATGCTGCATGGTACATTCTTGAGTGATATGTCCATTGATCCACAACACGTAATTCTTCTAATTCTTTATCTAAGTGACAAACACTGTCTTCTGTTAAAACAGCCATGCCTTCACCAGTAATTAAATCAGCTAATCCATGGTTGATTTCTGGATCGACATGATATGGCCTACCTGATAAAACAACCCCTGTCATATTATTTTCTTTTAAGTAAGCAAGGACTTTTTCTCCTTCTCCTTGGATATCTAAACGACATTGTTGTAATTCTTCATAAGCATGTTCAATCGCTGCTTTTAATTCTTTATCACTAATACCAAATGATTTAAATTCATCTTTTAAGTTTGTAAACATTGTTTTACGATTACTTAAATCTATGAATGGATTTCTAAAGATGATTTCATTTATTTCTAAGTTATCTACGTTATTTCTAATAACTTCTGGATAAGAAGTTACGACTGGACAGTTGTAATGATTTCCTTGAGTAACATTTTCTTTTCTTTCATAAGCAACTGAAGGATAGAAAATATATTTAATTCCTTTTTCAATTAAGCTTTCAATATGTCCGTGTGATAATTTAGCTGGATAACATACACTTTCTGATGGAATAGATTCAATTCCTTTTTCATAGATTTTTTTACTTGAACGTGGTGATAAGACTACTCTGAATTTTAAATCAGTAAATAATGTATGCCAGAAAGGATAGTTTTCATACATATTTAAAACACGAGGAATTCCTACTGTTCCACGTTTTGCTTCTTTAGCCGTTAATGAACGATAATTGAAAACTCGACGATATTTATAATCATATAAGTTTGGTAATTGTTTTGATTTAGGAGGTAAGTTTGCTCCTCTTTCACATCTGTTTCCACTGATATGTTCACTACCATCATTAAATGAAGAAACTGTTAACATACAATGATTTGTACATTTTTGACAATAACGAATTGTACTTTCATAACCGAAAGCATCAACTTGTTCCTTATTAAGTAATGTTGTTCCTTGTCCTTGATATCTTTCTCTAGCAATTAAAGCAATACCAAAGGCTCCCATTAATCCAGCGATATCTGGACGAATCGCTTTGATTCCTGTTTCTTGTTCAAAAGCTCTTAAAACAGATTCATTATAGAATGTTCCACCTTGTACTAATACTGATTTACCAATACTTTCAGGCGAACGTAATTTAATAACTTTATATAAAGCATTTTTAATAACAGAATAAGCAAGACCTGCAGAAATATCTTCAATCTTAGCACCTTCTTTTTGTGCTTGTTTTACTTTAGAGTTCATAAATACAGTACAACGTGATCCTAAATCAATTGGTGCTGTTGATTGTAAAGCTAGATTAGCGAAATCAGCAACATTGTATCCTAATGATTTAGCGAATGTTTCAATAAATGATCCACATCCTGATGAACAAGCTTCATTTAATAAAATATCTTGAATAATACCATCTTCGATCTTGATGGCTTTCATATCTTGTCCACCGATATCTAAGATAAATGAAACATCATCTTTAAAATATTTAGCGGCTGTAAAGTGAGAAATTGTTTCTACTTCACTGACATCCATTTTAAATGCAGATTTAATTAAAGCTTCACCATATCCAGTTGACCCAGCATGAACAAGTTCTACTCCTTTAGGTAAGATTTCATAGATTTCTTTTAAAATCTTACGAACAACTTCAATTGGATTTCCTTCATTAGACGAATAGAATGTATATAATACAGAACCATCTTCATCAACTAATACAGCTTTAGATGTTGTCGAACCAACATCTACACCTAAGAAAGCTTTTCCTTGATATGTATTTAAATCTCTTTTCTTTACTTTTGTACGATAGTGTCTATTTCTAAATTCAATACGATCTTCTTCTGTTTCAAATAATGGTTTCAAAGTATCTGTTTCATCAGAAATACCATCTTTTAATGAATCTAAAATATATACAAGTTCATCAATTGTTGTTTTATTCACTTTATCTTCTCTAGCAAGTAAACATGCTCCCATAGCTACGAATAATTGTGAGTTTTGAGGAAAGATAACATCTTCATCTTTTAAGTTTAATGAATCAATAAAACGTGCACGTAATTGATCTAAGAAATAAAGAGGTCCTCCTAGAAAAGCAACTTTACCACGAATAGGTTTACCACAAGCAAGACCACTAATTGTTTGATTGACAACGGCTTGGAAAATAGAAATAGCGATATCTTCTCGAGCTGCCCCTTCATTGATTAATGGTTGGATATCTGTTTTAGCGAATACACCACAACGAGATGCAATTGGATAAATTGTTTCATAGTTTTTAGCAAGTTCATTTAATCCAGCAGCATCTGTTTGTAATAAGGAAGCCATTTGATCAATAAATGCTCCTGTACCCCCTGCACAAGTCCCGTTCATTCTTTGTTCAAGAGTTGATTCAAAATAAGTGATTTTAGCATCTTCTCCACCTAATTCAATTGCTACATCACATTCAGGAATGTAAGTTTCCACTGTTTTTGTACAAGCAATCACTTCTTGAACAAATTCTACATTTAAATGTTTTGATAAAGATAAACCACCTGATCCTGTCATCACTACTTTAACTGGTAAGTTTCCATAGTGTTCTTGAACTTCTTTAATTAGACTTTCTATTGCTGGTTTAACATCAGAATAGTGTCTTTGATATTTTGAATAGATACATTGATGTTCTTGATCTTCCACATATAATTTTACTGTTGTTGATCCAACATCAATTCCCATGTAATATAATTTATCCATTTTTTGACTCCTTTACTAAATTAAGTGTCATTTTAGAAATTGTATCTCTAAATTGTTTCACTTCTTTTTCATCAATTCCATCTAACATAATTTTTTCTAATTGAATAACATGATTATCAATCTTTTCTACTGTACTATACGCATGTTCAGTTGCTTTGATTTTTTTCATACGTTTATCATTTTCAACAGGTTCTTTTGTGATATATCCGTTCTTTTCTAAAGAATTTAAAAGACCTGTTGCAGTTGATCTTCTAATATTAAAATATTTTTCTATGTCTTTTTGATAAACTTCTTCATCATTTTCACATAAATAAATAAGAATTAACCCCTGCGGTCCTGATAACATACAATCAATACCATGAATATCATCTAAATAACGTCCCATATATTTAGACAAAACACGTATTTCCATTCCTATTCGATGTTCCATAAATGTCTCCTTTTTTGTTCGGCTGCTAACATTATACGCTTTTGTCACACTATGTCAAATTATTTGAAATTAATTACTAAAACAAAAAAATAGATATTTTCATATCTATTTAAATAATGCACTTCCTATACGAATCATTGTAGAACCATGATTTAAAGCTTCATGATAATCATTAGACATTCCCATTGATAACTGATCCAATTGATACATTGGATAATCTTTTTGAAGTCTTTGTAAAAGCTCTTGTGTCATTTTAAAATACTTTTCAGTTTCACTACTTTCAATATGTGGTGCCATCATCATAAGTCCTCTTACTTTGACATGAGGATAATCTTTTAAACTATTAAATACTTCATCAATTTCTTCTACTTCAAAACCATGTTTACTTTCTTCTTTAGCAATATTTACTTGAATTAAAACAGGCATTTCTAAATCTCTTTTAGCTGCTTGTTTTTCTATTTCTTTTAATAAAGAATAACGATCAACAGCATGAATTAAAGTCACTTTATCAATAATATATTTTACTTTATTTGGTTGAAGTGTTCCAATAAATTGAAACTCACCATTACCATGATAATTTTCATACTTTTCTAGAAAAGCTTGTACTCTATTTTCTCCAAAACATGTAACTCCTAATTTTTCTAATTTTTCAATTTCTTTAACATCTACATATTTTGTTGCAGCAACTAATTTTGCTGGTTTTACTTCTTCTAATATCTTTTTAACTGCTTCTTCATTTACAATCATAAAACTCTTCCTTTCATGATAAATTCTTACTTTATTATAATTCAATCAAAAAGAAAAACAAGAACTTAGTCTTGTTTTAATCTTATTCTTTCTGATTCCTTTTTTAATACTTTCATTAAAATAGGTGCACATATTAAATAAAAACAAAAATTACCTACTGCATGAAAAGTATCAAATAACAATCCTGCCATATAATAAACAATATATAAAGAAGGACCACCTAACATTAATTGTTCTAGAGAAACAACTATACCAAAGACATATCCCATCAAAAAGGAAAATATAGCCATTGGAAATAACTTAGGTTCTTTATGTATTTTCTTTAAAAAATCCATTAAAAATTGTGTAATCAAACAAATAACGACCCATGCAAGAATTTGAAAAAAAGTCCATGTTCCCATACCTAAAAACAAATTAGAAACAACAGTTGTAACAATACTTAATTTAACTCCAAAACCTAATCCAAATAACATAACTGAAATAATAATGATAGATGTAACAGGCTTAATATTAGGTAATGCTTGCAGATATATACGTGAAGCAATATTAACAGCTGCCAATATTCCTATTAAACTAATTTCTTTTACTTTACTCGAATGCATATAGTCTCCTATTCATAGTTAACATAATACCAAACAACTTTATCGCCATCTTTTAAATTGTATTTAATTGCTGCCATATTAGGGGCAACACCATTAACACTATACATCCATCCAGACATTGGCCCATGTTGCTTTTCTTTTAAACCACCTATTCCTGAAACATAATAATCACTACCCTCAACTTCTTTACCATTTTTAGCTGCTATAATTTTTAATACACTTAAAGCATTACTATTTTTATCAACATTTAAAGTACCAGCCATCATTGTATTTCCCATTCCAATTACTTGAATATTTATTGTAATTTTTTCATTAGTTGGTTGTTGATTCGATGAACTATTGGTTGATGAATTATTTGACTGATTATTACTTGTTTGTCCACTATTTGATTGAGATTGATTCGTAGAACTTTGAGAATGACCTGCACTACTACTTTTACTATTGCTTTGAGCTGTAGATGATGATTTACTATTTGATTTATTTTCATCATTTGTTTTTGTTTCATCTGTTGATTGTGTTGATGATTGACTGTCACTTTGTGTAGATTCACTTGTTTCTTGTGTTTGATCAGTTATCTCTTGTTTCTCTTCTTTTTTAGTTTCCTTAGTATTTTTTTCTTTCTTATTTTTTGTAGTGTCTACTTGTGCTACTTGATTGGTTTTATAATTTCCAGTAACACCATTATAAATAGAAAAACTACCAATAAAAACAAAAGAAATTGTAATAAATAATATTACAATTCTTTTTGTTTTATCCATATTTTTTATTTTATTAATGAACTCTTTCATATTCTTTTCTTAATACTAAGAATAATCCACCAGACACCATTGATAATGAAACAAAGATAACAACATTAGTTTCATCTCCAGTTTTTACTGAAGTTGTTTTTTGATTTGTTGTTTCAACTTTATTTGTAGATTGGCTATCTTTTTTTGTATCTGTTGGTTGTGCTGGTTTTGTGTTATCAGGTTGTTCTGGATTCATCATTTTATCATAAGCTTTTTTTGCTTTTTCAAAAACTGAACCATTTTTATATGTACCTAATGTTTTAGCTACTTCTGCAGTTGTATATTCTGCATTATAACCACTTGGGAATGATCCATCACTTAATTGTGTATTTAATAGACAATCTACTGGATGAACAGTATAACTATCATTTAATAAAGCATTTGTATCATATGCGAACATTCCTTCTAATACTTGTGATTGAGTATCTACATTATCAGCAGTAACCCATCCTGTTGTTGGCATTGTTGTATTATTTTTAATATAATCAATTGCTTTATTGATAGTAGTCGCATATTTTTCTTTATTCACAACTGCTAAACCTTCAATAACCCATCCTGTAGTATCATAATCAGCGTAATAAGTTCCGCCCCATTCATAACCACAAACACTAGATGCTGCTAATTCATCATTTAATTTATTAGCAATTAAATTTGCCTTTTCTGATGAAGTTACATATAAAGCATATAATGTCCAAACATCTGAAGAAGCTCCCCAGCTACCTTCAACATTACCATTTTCATCAATTTGACTTTCTAATGTTTTTTTATCTTCTGTAGGATCAACACCTAATAAAACTTCTGTAACAATTTTTTTAGAAAGTGATGTACTACTTAAATCTGCTGAAGAAGTATCAAATTGATTGCTTTCAGCTTCTAATCCTAAAGATTCTACAGCAAGAATTTTATCTGCATTATTTAAATTGTTGTTATTTTTATAATATTCAACAACTTTAGAATAAGCAGCGTTAATTTTTGATGTATCATATGATGTTGCTGATACACCAGAAATGGCAGTCATAAAACATAATACTGAAATCATAAAACTGCATACAATTTTTCTCATTTTCATATTCTTTCCCCTTTCAAATTAAATAACTCCTAAATAAAAACTAGGCATAGTTATCCTAGTTTATCTAGAAGAACTACTTTATACTCCGTAAAGTGTATCCTTAGATATAGGCAAGTATTCCGACTCTGTTTCATTGTTTAAGCGTCTTCCCAGTTTCCCAGTGACTTTGATGCTTATTCTCCACATTACGGCGGCGGGACCGTTCAGGTATTTCACATGATTCCTTTTTAACTTAAATATAAAATATTTAAAACCTATAAATATTATTCAATTTTACTTTGTACTTGGACATTATATTATAATTGATAAAAAAAATATAGACAGAATAGAAAAAAATCGCATGAAATCATGCGATTTTAGATTATCTGATTGTTGTACCTACTGGTAATTCTCCTGCATCTACAACACCTAATACTTTTTTATCTCCACCGGCAAGAACCATACCTTGAGATTCTACACCTCTTAATTTAGCTGGTTTTAAGTTTGTGACAACAATAACTTTTTTACCAACGAATTCTTTTGGTGAATAAACATCAGCAATACCACTTACGATTTGTCTTGGTGTTTCTTCACCAACATCAATTTGGCTTACTAATAATTTATCAGCATTTGGATGTTTTTCACATTTAATAACTTTTCCTACTTTTAATTGAATTTTAGAAAAGTCATCAATTGTAATTTCTTCTTTTGTTTCTTTAGCTTCTTTTTCTTTCTTTTCTTTTACAGCTTTGATAGAAGCTTTTTGTTTTGCTTCAATAACTTCTACTTTTTTAGAAACTTCTTTTGGATCTAATCTAGCAAATAACATTTCTGGTTTTTCAACTACTTTTGTTCCTGATGCATAGTTTCCAAATTCTTTTAAGCTTTCAAAATCACGTTGATCTGTATTAATTTGATCTAAGATTTTTGTAGCTGTTGAAGGCATATATGGATATAGCATAACTGCTGAGAAACGAATTGATTCAATTAAGTTATATAATACTGTAGCTAAACGATCTTTTTTAGTTTCATCTTTAGCTAATGCCCATGGCATTGTTTCATCAATATATTTATTTGTTCTTCTTAATAAGTTGAAGATTTCATCTAATGCATTTGATGCTTTGAATTCATCCATTTTAGCAATAGATTTAGCTGGCATAGCTAATGCTAAATCTTTTAATTCTTGATCTACGTCTTCACATACGTTTTTGTTTTCTACAATACCACCAAAGTATTTATTAGACATAGCAATTGTTCTATTAACTAAGTTTCCTAAAACGTTAGCAAGATCACTATTAATTCTTTCTACTAATAAATCCCATGTAATACTTCCATCATTATCATATGGAATTTCATGTAATACGAAATATCTTACTGCATCAACACCAAAGATATCTACTAAATCATCTGCATAGATAACATTTCCTTTTGATTTAGACATTTTACTTTCACCTTGTAATAACCATGGATGTCCAAATACTTGTTTAGGTAATGGAATATCTAATGCCATTAACATAATTGGCCAATAAATTGTGTGGAATCGAACGATATCTTTACCAATTAAATGTAAATCAGCAGGCCAGTATTTTTTATATAATTCACCATGATTTCCATCTGCATCATATCCAAGTCCTGTAATATAGTTTGTTAAGGCATCAATCCATACATAAACAACATGTTTAGGATCAAAATCAACTGGAATAGACCATTTAAATGATGTTCTAGAAACACATAAATCTTGTAATCCAGGTTTTAAGAAGTTATTCATCATTTCATTTTTTCTTGAAACTGGTTGAATAAATTCTGGATGATCTTCGATATGTTTAATTAAACGATCTTGATATTTAGATAATTTAAAGAAGTATGCTTCTTCTTTAGCATCATGTACATCTCCCCCACAATCAGGACATTTACCATCAACTAATTGTGATTCAGTAAAGAATGATTCACATGCTGTACAATATTTACCTTCATAATGACCTAAATAAATATCACCTTTGTCATATAATTTTTTAAAGATTTTTTGTACTTGTTTTTCATGATATTCATCAGTTGTTCTCATGAATCGATCATATGATGTATCCATCATATCCCAAATATTTTTAACTACACCTGCAACTTGATCTACATATTGCTTAGGTTCAATTCCTGCTTCTTTAGCTTTAATTTCAATTTTTTGTCCATGTTCATCTGTTCCTGTTTGGAATCGAACATTGTACCCTTCTTGTCTTTTAAAACGAGCAATTGCATCAGCTAAAATAATTTCATAAGTATTTCCAATATGAGGTTTACCTGAAGTATAAGTAATTGCTGTTGTAAGATAATAATCTTTTTCGTCTTTCATCTTCTAATCTCCTTTATAAAAATAAAAAACGCCCTTATAAAAGGACGAATAATCGCGGTACCACCTTTTTTACACATTGCTGTGTCACTCAAAACTTTAACGCAGTTAACGATTATTTCTAACTATTTGAAATAACTACTCCTGGGCCATCTCTTAAAGTTTAACATACTGATTTTCACCAGCCATCAGCTCTCTAAATGTCTTGCTTTAACATCTTCCATTCTTCGTATTTATTGTATCCTTATTAACTTTATCAAACCCTTAAATCAATGTCAATGAGTTTCATTGAAAGAAAATATGTTTCACGTGAAACAAAAATAGTATAGCCTAAACTATACTATTTATATTCAGAATGTCCTTTATATTTTAATAAATCTGATACAGTAACGAATTGATAACCTTCTTTACTTAATTGATCTAAAGCCATTTCTAATCCAGCAACAGAATTTTCATGAATATCATGAATCAAGACAATATTACCATCACCAGTTTTAGACTTAGCATCTCTAATAATATTATCACATACGATTTGAGCACCATTTGTTACTTTACTATAACGCCAATCTTCTGTATCTCCATCCCATAGAATCATACTTAAACCATAAGAATAGAATGCAGATTTGACTGTATCATTTTTTGCTCCATAAGGTGGTCTTATTAATGTTGGTTCTGTTCCACAGGCTTTAAAACATGCTTCTTGTGTTTTCTTAATTTCTTCATCTAAAGCAGTAGCATCTAATTTTGTAAGTTGTGCATGTTGATATGTATGACTTGCTACCTCATGTCCTCTTTCATAAACTGATTTAACAATATCTGGATAAAGATTCATGTTTTGACCTAATTCGAAGAATGTTCCTCGACCATTATATTTTTCAAATGCACTCATTGCTCTTTCTGTTAATGTTTTATGTGGTCCATCATCCAATGTAATAGCAACCATTTTTTTCTTTGGATCTACTTTCATTAACTTAGGTGTTTTGACATCTAATGGTGCATTAGATGGAATATTTTTATTTGCTAATTTTATGTAATCTTTATTTTCTTTATAATTAATAGTAATTTTATTTTTTAGTTTTTGATCTGTAAAATATGTAAAACTATCTTGATCTACTTTAATAGAAGTTGATTCTTTATCATACTCACTCACTCCTAAAGTATTTAATAAATCACCATATTTACCATGTAAACAATCTTTTAATGTTAACAATTGATTTGTTTTACAATCATATGTCATTATAGATTTTGTTGCTTTTGTTTTTGTCTCATCTTCATTAATACGCTTATAATCTAATTCAACAACAACATATTGTTTATAAATCTTTTTACAAGAGTAATCTAGATATAATATATCTTTTTGATCCTTTTTCTTTTTTTCTGATTTTAAATATGTGCTATATGATTCTTTAATAATTTTATTTAAATTCTTTTCTTTTAATTTAGGATAGTATAATGAAATGTAAAAATCATCATTTTCTTTTTCATAGTGTTGTACTGTTCCATATTGTTTATTTGTTTCATTATAAGTATTATAATCTTCATATTTATTTTTCTCATTAAATAGTAAAAAATAAATACCTCCCAATATTAATATCACAACCAATAATGTAATAATTACAGGTATGGATTTTAATCTTCTTTTGCTTCCATGTCTACCATAATTGTAGCTTTGTTTACTATACATATTTCCTTGTTCCTCCTGCTTATAGTATACCACAAATATATAATTTTATCTTTTGTTTCACGTGAAACAAAAAATACCATTATTTAGAATGGTATTCTTGATAAACACTATTTTTATTAAGATTTCTTTGTTTAGCAACTTCTTTAATTGCATCTTTAGTAGACATTCCTTTTTCAATATACATATCTACGTCTTCCTTGATTGTTGTTTCAAAAGTTATTTCTTCTTCTACTTCTTGACTACCTTCAACAACAATAACCATTTCTCCTTTTAATTCTTCTACAATAGAAATAATTTCAGAAATATGACCTCTAATGATTTCTTCATGTTTTTTTGTAATTTCTCTACATAAAGCAATATTTCTATCTCCTAGAATATCTAACATTAAATTTAATGTTTTTTTAATTCTATGTGGTGATTCATAAAAAACAATTGTTTCTTTATATTTTTTTAAATCAATTAATTCTTTTTTCTTTTTCTTATCTAAATGATCTAAAAAGCCATAAAACATAAATGGTTGTGGTGCAATTCCTGAAACAACTAAAGCATCTAGACAAGCATTACATCCTGATATAGGAACAACATTTATTTCATGTTCTATTGCTTCTTTAACTAATTCATATCCAGGATCAGAAATAGCAGGATAACCGGCATCACTTACTAAAGCAATATCATTTCCTTCTTCTAATAATTGTATAAGTTTAGGAATTGATTGTTTTATGTTATGTTCATGATGAGAAATAAGTTTTGTTGAAATTTCAAAATGATTTAAAAGCTTAACAGTATTTCTTGTATCTTCTGCAGCAATATATTTTACATTTTTTAAAGTATTAATAGATCGATATGTCATTTCATCTAAATTACCAATAGGTGTTGCTACTAAATATAATGTTGGTCTTCCATTTTCAAAACTCTTTTGTCTATTCATCTATCTTCTCTCCAAACATTCTTCTTACTTCATTACTGTAACTTCCATCATCATTATGTGCATATAATGGTGGTTCGATTTTTAATCCTTTTTTTCCTTTATACATTCCTTCTACTAATAAGACATGTGAATCTCTATTCATTTTAGGATATACAAAACGTATTCTTTTAGGTTCAATATCATATTTTTGCATAATATTTAAAATATCAATCATACGATCAGGTCGATGAACAATTGCAAATCTTCCTTTGTTGTCTAATAAATAAGCTGCCGCTGAAATAATACCTTCTAAATCAATTTTTATTTCATGACGTGCTATTGTTAAATATTCATTATCATTTAAGTTACTATTTTCCCCTACTTCAAAAAATGGTGGATTGCAAACAATCAGCTGTGCTTTTGGTAACTCTTTGACAACATCTTTAATATCTCCATGAACGATTTCAATTTGGTCATTTAAATCATTCATCTCAACATTTCTTCTAGCAAGATCAACCGCTTCATCTTGAATTTCTATACCTATAATTTTTTTAAGTGTTCTTTTTGAAAGCAATAATGGAATAGCAGCATTATTTGTACCAAAATCAACAATATTTTTTACATCTTTATTGATTGTACAAAACTGTGATAATAAAACAGTATCCAAAGAAAAGTTAAACATATCTTTTCTTTGGATAATTTTCAAATCATTATGTGCTAATAAATAATTAATGACTTCTTGGTTTTCCATTTTTCTTTCCTGCATGATTATTTTTATCAAATTTAATTTCGTCTAAACCAACGAATACAATTCCATTATTTGTTTCAATTTTAACAAGATCATTAATAACATTTAATCCTGTTACTTTTACATCTTTATCTTGATATTTTACATGTGATCCTATTTTAGGAAAACGTTCTTTTTCTAAAGAATAAATTTCATCTTCATATTTTAAACAACACATTAATCTTCCACATGCACCTGATATTTTTTCTATATTAATTGCTAACATTTGATTTTTAGCCATATTAATAGAAACTCCATTAAATTCTCCTAAAAGAGTTGAACAACATAATGGTAAACCACATGTTCCAATTCCACCAATTACTTTTGCTTTATCTCTTGGACCAATTTGTCTTAACTCTATTCTGCATTTGAAAACAACAGCTAATTCCTTTAATAGTTCCCTAAAATCAACACGATCATCGGAAGTGTACATAAAAATAACTTTTGCTTTATCTAATGTATATTCACAATTAGTAAGTTGCATATTAACATCATATCTTGAAACAATTTCTTTACATGTTACTAATGCTTGTTTTGCATCCCTAACATTTTTTTGATAATTTTCTATATCTTTTTTTGTAGCTTTTCTAACTATCTTTTTTAATTCTGTATCTAAATTAAATTCTGATATATCTTTTAATTCCTGTGATATTTCTCCAAGTTCTAATCCTCTAGCAGTTTCTACAACTACTCGGTCATCTTTTTTTAATTTTAAATTTGTGGAAAAATAATAGATCTTACCAGCACTTTTAAATTTTACACTTGCAAGTTTAATTTCTTCCATATAAATTCCTTTCTATATTCTATACATCATACTATCCATAAGTAATGGAATATTAGCATTTGTATCTAATAAGTATGATGTTTCTAATAATAATTCAATTTTCTTTATTATATCATTGTTATCATATGTTAGTGAATTAAAAAATTCTACGTGATTACAAAAAACAGCTTTTTCATTTTGTTTCACGTGAAACATATCCTTAAGTGCAAGAATAATTAAATTAATAAATAATTTAATATTTTCCTTTTCTTTATGATCTTTAAGCATATGAATTTGTGTGTTTATGATAAGATTTTCTCTATATAAAAATAAATCCTCAATAAAATTAATTGCTTGTAACATAATATCATCAAAATTATCCTGATTTAAATTTTCTAAATCATCTTCATCTTTAATAATATAAGATAAGACACTTGCTTTTTCTTCTTCATATCCTTTAGCAATCAATTTTTCTTTAAGTACTTCTTTATTATCTGGTTTTAATTCTATAACCTGACATCTAGATATAATCGTTGGTAAAATACGATTGATATTTTTAGTTGTAAAAATTGCATAAATACCTTCTGTTGGTTCTTCTAATATTTTAAGTAAAGCATTCATAGCTTCTTTGGTTGTTTTTTCAACATTCTTTAAAATATAAACTTTTGCCTTACCTTCAAGAGAAGACTTTTTGAAAGTTTCTTGTATATTTTCAATGTGTTTCTTTTTAATACTTTCCTCTTCTCCATCAATTTCTATAATATCTGCATATTGATGGTTTAATACTTTTTGACAATCTATACATTGTTCACAAGCTAAGGTTTCATTACATATAAGTGACATTGTTAGAAACTGTAATGGTTGATCAGTATTATTTCCAACAAGTAAGAATGCATGTGGTATTTTTTTTAAGTTAAATTCATTTTCAATAATTCTATAGAATAAAGGCTGATTTTCTTTTAAATAATCTTTGATCATAATATTTTCTTAATTTCCTTTAAGGCATCTTGTACAACATCTTCAACTTTTTGATCTGCATTGATTTTTACAATACGATCACTATATTGTTTACAAATTGTTATATAACCTTCATAAACATTTTTATGAAAATCACTTTTTTCTAAATCTAATCGGTTGGTTTCTCTTTGATTAACTTTAATTCTTTCTAATCCTTTTTTATAATCAATATCAAAAAATAAAGTTTTATCTGGCATAACATCGTTTATCGCAAATAAATTCATATTATAAACTTCATCAATTCCTAGATTTCTAGCAACACCTTGATAAGCAAGTGAACTATCTACAAAACGATCACATAATACAATATACCCTTCTTTTAAAGCTGGTAATACTTTTTCTACAAGATGTTGTCTTCTTGCTGCTGCATATAATAAAGCTTCTGTACGTGCATCCATTTTTGTATTTTTCTTATCTAAAATAACATTTCTTATTTGTTCAGCAATATCAACCCCACCTGGTTCTCTTGTAAGTAAGACTTTATATCCTGATTCATTTAATATTTTTACAAGTTCTTTAGAAACTGTTGTTTTTCCACTACCTTCTGGTCCTTCTAATGTAATAAACTTTCCTGTCATAATACTTCTCTCCTCTTTCTTCATTATTATAACTGATTTTTCTATTTAAACAAGAAAAGACCTCTTGCAAGGTCTTATATTTTCTTTCTTCCTTCTAAAGATTTTAATAATGTTAATTCATCTGCATAATCAATATTACTTCCTATTGGTAATCCATTAGCAATTCTACTTGTTTCTATTCCTTTTTTCGCTAACAACTTAGCTAGAAACAACGCTGTTGTTTCACCTTCTCTTGTAGGATTCGTTGCAATAATCACTTCTTTAACTCCATCAAGTCTTTCAAATAAAGAATTAATATTTAAATCATCTATCGTTTTACCATCAATCATAGAAATCGTCCCATGTAAAACATGATATAATCCATGATATTCTCTTACCTTTTCCATAGCAAAAACATCTTTAGGACTTTCTACAACACAAATAACTGATTGATCCCTTGTTTCATCTTTACAAATTTCACAAAGTTCACCTTCACAAATATGTCCACATTTTTTACAGTAATGGATATTATCTTGAAAATGAGCTAACACATTTGCAAACTCTTGGACATATTCTTTATCCATTGATAAAACATGATAAGCTAATCTTTCTGCAGATTTACCACCTATTCCTGGTAGTCTTTTAAAACATTCAACTAAATCTGTAAATGACTTTGGATAATTCATAATACACTCCTATTCTTCAAATTCAACAATCTCATCACCAAACATATCAATCGCATATTGTTGAGCTTCTGTAAGTTCTACAACCGGTTCATGATATTCATCAATATGATGCAAAACAATTGGTTGTGGTTGTGGTAATTTTTTTTCTTTATTAAGTTGAATAAATTTTTGTCTCATATTTGGCCAATCTGCTTCAATTACTGCAATAAAATCATATTCTGATCCTAAAACTTCCTTTAAGAAATTTTTTAATGGATAATAATTTTCTGTATAGTTAATACTATTCACTTCTGGTTGATATTTCAATGTCAAAATAAAACCTTTTTCGCCAGCAGCTACAGGTTTAGCATCACATAGCATATTTGCATATTTAGCAGTATTAAGATTATAACAATATCTTCTAATAACTGGCCATTTATCTTGAATATCATTTAAAACTGTTCTTTTTGCCTGTACTAAAATATTTAAAATGTCATTAAAGTCCACTTCTATTTGAGTTGTTGTTTTTACTTCTTTTACCTCTTCTTTAGCTTCTTCCACAGGAGTTTCTACTTGTTCAACTTTCGGTTCTTTCTTTTCTTCTACCTTTTCTTGTAAATCTTCTTGAGGTTCAATTACTGGTTCTTGTACCTTTTCTACTGGTTTTTCAACCACTTCTTCTTGTTGAACTTCAACCAATGTTTCATGTGAAACATTTTCAATAACTTTTGGTTCTTCTACAGCAACTTCTTTATGTTCATTTTCAATTTGATTACATATCTTTAATAAAGCTAATTCAAAATATGTTGATGAATCTACAGCCTGTCCATAATGACTACTTGCATCCATAAAAATATCAATCATTTGAAATGCTTCTTCTACTAATATATAAGGAACAATTTGTTGGATATCGTTTTTATGCAAAACAAATAATAAAGATAAATCTTGCGTGTTTTTAAAAATAATAACATCTTTTAAAACATCTATTAAATCTTGTGTCAATCTCTTTAAATCAATACTTAAAGACATCATATGATCTAATGTTTTTAAAACATTCTTCATATCCTTTGTCAGTAATAATTTAATTAAACGTATTTTTTCATCATTTGCTAATAAACCATAAACTTTATTAATATTTTCTACTGTTAAATGTCTATCATACGCTAAACATTGTTCTAAAATACTTAAAGCATCCCTCATTCCCCCATCAGCCAACTTAGAAATAATTTCAAGAGATTCTTCATCATATTCTACATTTTCTTCTTTTAATACATATTCCAAACGACTAATAATATCATGTTCATCAACACGTTTGAAATCAAATCTTTGACAACGTGAAATAATAGTTGGCAAAATTTTATGTGGTTCTGTTGTTGCTAGAATAAATACGATATGTGCTGGAGGTTCTTCTAATGTTTTTAATAAAGCATTGAATGCTTCAGGTGTCATCATATGAACTTCATCAATAATATAAACTTTATATTTAGCATTAATAGGGGCATATTTTACTTTATCTATCAAATCTCTAACTTCATTGACTCCATTATTACTTGCTGCATCAATTTCAATAACATCAGGATGATCTCCTTGAGTAATTGCTTTACAGTTAGGACATTCATTACATGGAGGATGATCTCCTGTACAGTTAATAGCTTTAGCTAATATTTTAGCAATCGTTGTTTTCCCTGTTCCACGTGGTCCAGCAAATAAATAAGCATGCGCTATTCTATTTTCTTTAATTGCATTTTTTAATGTAATTGTAACATGACTTTGTCCAGCGACATCTTCAAATGTTTGCGGACGATAAGTACGATACAAGGCTTTATATGACATATTCTCAACTCCTATCTCCTACATTATACACGAAAAAAAGATATGAGTAATCATATCTTTTGACGTTTCTTTTTAAAATAGTCTTTTATTAACTTTGAACATTTATCTTTTAAAATATCTGATTGAATCATGGGAATATAATTAAGTTTAGGATCTGGTAAATGAATCAATTTATCTAAAGACATCCATCTTGTATCACTTGCACCATAAACAACTCTTTGAATATGACTTTGAATAATAGCTCCCGAACACATTAAACAAGGTTCTAAAGTTGTATAAAGTGTACATTCATCTAAGCGCCATCTTTCTATTTTTTTACAAGCTTCTTCAATAGCTAACATTTCTGCATGACCATAAGTTTGATTTAAATACTCTCTTTGATTATATGCACGGGCAATAATTTGATCATCTTTTACAATGATACATCCAATTGGCACATCATCATGTTTTAATGCTTTTAAAGCTTCTTGATAAGCTATTTCCATATATTCTTCATCATTCATCTTTTTTTCCTCTAAAAATAAAGACCATCACACATAGACGGTACTTCTTAATGCTGCTACCTTCCGGTCCTGACATGGTTCGAAGCCGCCTATTGTAATGGCAAGTATGATTATAGCGTATTTTAGATTTTTAATCAATATATAAATTCATTAAAAGTGCATCATAATACTTTTGATTGACATTAAACATTTGAGGATATCTCCCTATTTCTTGAAAATTAAACTTTTTATAAAGATTAATAGCTGATAAATTATCCTCTTTCACTTCTAAATCAAGAACTTTTAAAGATGTTTCTTTGATCATTTCTAAAGCTTCTTCCATCATCATTGAAGCAATCCCCATATTCCAATATTCTTTTTTTACAGTGATTGCAAAATGACCAATATGTTTTAATCTTTCTTTTTGTTCACCTTGAATAGATAATAAAGAAACAAGTTCATCATCAATAAAACCACATAAAAGTAAACTATTCTCTTGATCAATAAAATCTTGAATAACTTCCATTTCTTCAAATTCATTTAAATAACATTCATTTAAACCATAAGTTAAGTTATCACTTTCTCCCCCAACCTGATTTAAATAATCAATAATCATTGAAGCATCCTCAATTTCTGCTTCACTTATAAATAATTCCATCTTTTTCTTACCTTTCTATAAAAAAGAGTCACCGAAGTGACTATTTTTTAGGAATAATAATATCTTTACCACCCATATAAGGACGTAACGCTTCTGGAATATTAATAGATCCATCTTCATTATAGTTATTTTCAATAAAAGCAATAACTGCTCTTGTTGAAGCTAAAACTGTATTATTTAAAGTAGAAACATAATAATTTCCATTTTCACCTTTAGCACGAATACCTAAACGTCTAGCTTGTGCATCTCCTAATGTTGAACAAGAACCAACTTCAAAATATTTTTGTTGTCTTGGTGACCAAGCTTCAACATCACATGATTTAACTTTTAAATCAGCTAAATCTCCAGAACAACATTCTAATGTTCTTACTGGAATATCTAAACTTCTAAATAATTCAACTGTATATGACCACATTTTGTCATACCATTCCATAGCTTCTTCTGGTTTACATAAAACAACCATTTCTTGTTTTTCAAATTGATGAACACGATAAATACCACGTTCTTCAATACCATGAGCACCTACTTCTTTTCTAAAACATGGTGAATAAGAAGTCATTGTAATTGGTAATTCTTCTTCTTTAACGATTTGATCTTTAAATTTACCAATCATACTATGTTCAGAAGTTCCAATTAAGTATAAATCTTCACCTTCAATTTTATACATCATAGCATCCATTTCATCAAATGACATAACACCTGTAACAACATCACTACGAATCATGAATGGTGGAATACAATAAGTAAATCCTTTATCAATCATGAAATCTCTAGCGTATGAAAGCATTGCTGATGATAAACGAGCGATATCTCCCATTAAATAATAGAAACCATTTCCACTTGTTCTACCTGAAGCTTCTTTATCTAAACCATTAAAACGAGCAATGATATCAGCATGATATGGAATTTCATACTCAGGTACAACTGGATCTCCGTATTTTTGAATTTCTACGTTTTCTGAATCATCTTTTCCAATAGGTACTGAATCATGAATGATATTTGGTATTTTCATCATGATTTCTTTTAATTCTTTACCATATTCTTCTTCTTTAACTTCTAAATCTTTTAATTCTTCTGCCATAGAAGTTACTTTTGCTTTAATTTCTTCAGCTTCATCTCTTTTGCCTTCTCTCATTAAAGCACCAATTTCTTTAGAATATTTATTTCTTAAACTTCTAATTTCACTTGCTCTTGTGACAACTTCACGATAATCTTTATCTAATTTATAAGCTTCATCTACTAATCCAACTTTTTCATCTTGAAATTTTTTCTTCATATTTTCTTTGACTAAAGTAGGATTTTCTCTAATTAAATTAATATCAATCATTTTCTTTCCCCTTATATTATTAATAACTGCCTTGATTATACATCAAGGCTATTTTCTTTGCAATTCTCTTTTAATCCAAGCCATAATCACTTGAACAATCATCTCTTGTTGACTGTCATTTAACTGTGTATGTGGCTTAATATGATACCACTTATATAAACACCCTCGACAACATGAAGCCGTGGCATGTTGAGCAATAAACACAGGATGATTTTTCATCGGTGTTTGCTTTCCATCATTTAAAATCACAGCCGGTGCTATTCTTTTAGAAATAAAATCTCTGGCGTGTTGTTCTATAACATCTAAGCCTTTTTCATTACAATAATCTTTATACTTTTTAGCAAGATGAAAAGAACTTCTAAACTTTGAATGATCTAAACGATTAAACAATCTTTTTAATTCTTCTCCATTCATTTCTAAAAGAGTCAGATTACTCTGACTCTTCTTCACCTTCTTCTACAACTTCTTCTTCATTTTTAGCAACAACTTCCACAGAAGAAACCTTGCTATCATGTACTTTAATAAGTCTTACACCTTGAGTCGCACGTCCTGCTGTTTTAACTTGTTCCATAGGTAAACGAATCACAATACCATCATCTGTAATAATTAATAAATCTTCATTACCTTCTACTGCTCTAATCGCTACAATTTGTCCATTACGTTCAGTAACATTAATTGTTTTAACACCTTTTCCACCACGATTAGAAACACGATATTCATCAATTGGTGACATCTTACCATAACCTTTTTCCGTAACAACCATAATTAATTGTCCTTCACGGTTTGTTGTCATACCAATAACTTTAGAACCATCAACATTAATACCTCTTACACCACTTGCACTTCTTCCCATTGGTCTAACATGACCTTCAGAGAATCTTACAAGTTTACCATTACTAGCAGCAATTAAGATTTCATCATCCCCTTTAGTTAATTTAACACCAACTAAAGAATCATCTTCTTTTAACTTAATAGCAATCTTACCTGTTTGTCTAATGTTTTCAAATTCTGAAATATCAACACGTTTAACTAAACCTTGTTCAGTTGCAAAGAATAAATACCAATGTTTATCTTCTTCAATCATTTTCTTATTAATATTAATTAATGATTTAACGCTTTCATCTTTATCAAGATTTAAAATATTAACAATTGGTAATCCCTTAGCAGTTCTACCAAATTCAGGAATATTATATCCTTTCAAACGGTATACCTTTCCTTTATTTGTAAAGATCAATAAATCATCATGTGTTGACATATGAATAAGTGAACTAATGACATCATCTTGTGTTGTTGCCATACCTTTGACACCACGTCCACCTCTATTTTGAGATTTATAAGTATCTACTGGCATACGTTTTACATAACCATTATTAGTAAGTGAAATAATAACATCTTCTACTGGAATTAAATCTTCATCTTCAATATCAAATGTACCTTGAATAATTTCAGTACGACGTTTATCACCATATTTTTCTTTCATTTCTAATAATTCATTTCTAATGATTTCTAAGATACGTTCTTCATTAGCAAGAATATCTTTTAAATCAGCAATTGTAATTAATAAATTATTTAATTCTTCTTCAATCTTTTCTCTTTCCAAACCAGCTAAACGTTGTAATTGCATTTCTCTTACAGCTTTAGCTTGTTTATCAGACATCCCAAATTCATCCATTAATCTTTGTTGAATGATTTCAGTTGTTCTACTTGTACGAATTAATTGAATAATTTCATCGATATGATCTAAGGCTTTCTTTAAACCTTCTAAAATATGTGCTCTTGCTTCTGCTTTATTTAATTCAAATTGTGTTCTACGACGAATAACTTCTTCTTGATGTTGTAAATAATATTGAATTAATTCTTTAAGTGTTAAAGTTTTAGGTTCATTATTAACTAAAGCAATATTATTGACACCAAATGTTGTTTGTAAAGAAGTTAATTTATATAATTGATTTAAAATAACTTCTGCTTGAACATCTCTCTTTAATTCAATGACAATTCGAATTCCTTCACGGTTTGATTCATCACGAACATCACTAATACCTTCAACAACTTTATCACGTGCTAAATGCGCAATCTTTTCGACTAATCTTGCTTTATTTACTTGATAAGGAATTTCATAAGCAACAATTCTTTGTCTACCCTTATGTTCTTCAATTTCTGTTTTAGCACGCATAACAATAAGACCATTACCTGTTTCATAGGCTTTTTTAATAGCGCTCTTTCCTAAAATATATCCACCAGTTGGAAAATCAGGTCCTTGAATATAATTTTCCATTAATTCTAAAACAGTAATATCAGGATTTTTACTTACCGCAATAACGGCATCAATCACTTCACCAATATTATGAGGTGGCATATTTGTAGCCATCCCAACAGCGATTCCTGTTGTCCCATTGACCAATAAGTTAGGAATACGACAAGGTAATACCGATGGTTCTCTTTCTTCACCATCATAGTTTGGAATAAAATCAATCGTATCTTTATTGATATCTCTCATTAATTCCATTGAAATTTTAGACATTCTCGCTTCAGTATAACGCATAGCGGCAGCGCCGTCACCGTCAATTGAACCAAAGTTTCCATGACCATCTACAAGCATATAACGATATGAGAAATCTTGTGCCATTCTCACTAAGGCTTCATAAATTGAAGAATCTCCATGAGGGTGATATTTCCCCATAACTTCCCCAACGATACGCGCAGATTTCTTATACGCTTTATCACTATAACAACCAAGTTCATTCATACCATAAACAATACGTCTTTGAACTGGTTTCATTCCATCTCTTACATCAGGTAATGCACGTGCTACGATAACTGACATGGCATAATTCATGAAAGAAGTTTTCATTTCTGATGTTAATTGAATTTTTCTAATTCCTTTTTCTTGATTATCCATTTTCTACTCCTTCTAAATATCTAAATCAGTTACATATTTTGCGTTTTCTTGAATAAATTCTCTACGAGGTTCAACTTTTTCTCCCATTAATACATCAAAAATCATATCAGCTTCCATTGCTTCATCTAATTCAATACGATTTAAAATACGATGTTCAGGATCCATTGTTGTTTCCCATAATTGATCCGCATTCATTTCTCCTAACCCTTTATATCTTTGGATAGAATATTTTGCACCTTCACCTAACTTTGTTCTTAAATCATCTAATTCTTCATCACTATATAAATAATGTTCTTCTTTTCCATGTTTTAATAAATAAAGTGGAGGTTGAGCCGCATAAACAAAGCCACCTTCAATTAAAGGTTTTAAATAACGATATAAGAAAGTTAACATTAAAATACGAATATGTCCTCCATCGACATCGGCGTCGGTCATAATAACGATTTTATGATAACGTAATTTATTAATATCAAAATCTTCACCAATTCCTGTACCAAAAGCAGTAATCATACTACGAATCGTATCACTTGATAAAACACGATCTAATCGCGCTTTTTCAACATTTAAGATTTTACCACGAAGCGGTAAGATAGCTTGAATACGACGATCTCTACCCATCTTAGCACTACCTCCGGCAGAATCCCCTTCGACAATGAAGATTTCACATTCACTAGCATCTCTTGATGAGCAGTCAGCTAATTTCCCAGGCAATGATGTAATTTCCATTCCTGTTTTTCTTCTTGTCATTTCACGTGCTTTTTTCGCAGCTAAACGTGCATGAGAAGCAACGATTGCTTTTTCAACAATAATTTTGGCAGTATCAGGATTTTCTAATAAAAATTGATCCAATGATTTAGAAATAATATTTGAAGCAATTTTTCTTACTTCTGCATTTCCTAATTTTGTTTTTGTTTGTCCTTCATATTGAGGATCAGGATGTTTAACAGAAATAATCGCTGTTAAACCTTCACGACAATCTTCTCCTGATAAAGCATCATCTTTTTCTTTTAAGAAGTTTCCTTTTCTTGCATAGTTATTAATAACCCTTGTAAGAGCTAAACGGAAACCTTCTTCATGTGTTCCTCCTTCATGTGTATTAATATTATTACAGAAAGAGTAAATATTTTCTTGATAACCATCATTATATTGCATTGAAACTTCAATCCTAATATCATTTTGCATATCTTCTACATAAATGATTTCATCATGAATTGGTGTTTTATTTTTGTTGATATAAGCAACATATTCCTTAATACCACCTTCATACATATAATCATGTTCACGATTTTGTCCATCTCTTAAATCAGTTAAACTAATTCTTAATCCCTTATTTAAGAAAGCAAGTTCTCTAATTCTTTGTCTTAAAACTTCATAATCATAAGTTGTTGTTTCTTTAAAGATTTCAGCATCTGCTTTAAAAGTAACCTTTGTTCCTTGCTTATCAGTATGTCCTAATTCTTTTAATGGTGCAACTGGTGTCCCACCATTTTCAAATCTTTGATAGTATTCTTTTCCATCACGATAAACATTGACTTCTAGCCATGAAGATAAGGCATTAACAACAGAAGCACCTACACCATGCAATCCACCGGAAACTTTGTAGCCTCCGCCACCAAATTTACCACCAGCATGTAAAACAGTAAAAATTGTTTCAACTGTTGATTTACCTGTCTTAGCGTGTTTTCCAGTTGGCATTCCACGACCATCATCAATAACTTCAACTACATCGTCATCTTTCAAAATTACTTTAATATGACTTGCATACCCTGCTAAAGCTTCATCGATTGAGTTATCAACAATTTCCCAAACCAAATGATGTAACCCTCTAGATGATGTTGTACCAATATACATACCCGGTCTTTTTCTAACAGCTTCTAATCCTTCTAATACTTGGATATCTGACTCATCATAGCTATGTTGTACTTTATTTTCTTCTGCCATCATTTTTCCTCCCTATGATTAATATTAATTTTCTTAGCTTCTTTAATAACATGATGTTCTATTCCATCTATTGATGTTGTTGTAATAAACGTTTGAATACGATTATTTAAAATATCTAAAAGTTTTGTTTTTCTTTGATCATCTAATTCTGATAAAACATCATCTAATAAAAGAATAGGATATTCTCCAATTTCTTCTTTTATTAATTCTATTAAAGCTATTTTCATACTTAAAACGATTGTTCTTTGTTGACCTTGAGAAGCAAACTGATGTGCACTCTTATTATCAATAAAGATCTTCATATCTTCCTTATGAATTCCATAATAAGTACTTAAATATCTTGAATCTCTTTCAAATCCTTTTTGATAAAGTTTTAAAATATCTTCTTTATTAACATTTTTAATAAAACATTCATACTGCAATTCAACGATCTCATGACAATTTGCAATATTTAAATAAATATCTTTTACTTTTAAAGATAAACGTTCGATAAAATTATTTCTTTTTTCAATAATCTTAATTTGAACTTCAGCTAATTGCTCATCTAAAGTTTCTAGATATTCATCATATTTACCTCTTCTTTGATTCAATAATTTAAGATACTGATTTCTTTCCTTTAATAATCGATTATACTTAGTAAGATAAAAAACATAAATTGGTGAGATTTTAGATAACTCCAAATCTAAAAACTTTCTTCTAATACTCGGAGAACCTTTAACCAATGATAAATCATCTGGTACAAAGACAACCGCATTTAAATAACCTACATAATCTGAAATCTTTAAAATATCTTTTCCATCTACTTTTGCTTTTTTGGATTCCTTAGATAAAATAAGTTCTAATTGATGCATTCTTTCATTAGAAAAAACATTTCCTTTTACTTTTGCAAAGTCATGATCAAATTGAATCATTTGATCATTGATATGTGTTCTAAAAGATTTACAGACAGATAATAAATAGATTGCTTCGATAATATTCGTTTTCCCTTGAGCATTCCCACCAATTAAAATATTAATTCCTTGATCAAACTCAATAAAAAAATGATTATAATTTCTAAAATCAGTCAGTTCTAAATTATTGATGCGCATTTATACAATAAAAATTTCCTTCAAATTCAACTTGATCACCATCATGAAGCTTTTTTCCTCTTCTAAGTTCCACTTCACCATTGACCTTTACTTGACCATCTTTAATAATCATTTTTGCTTCAATCCCACTAGATACAAGATTAACAAATTTTAAAAATTGATCTAATTTAATATATTCATCTTTAATTGGTATTTCTTTCATACTTAACCTTCTTTTCTCTATAATTGTACTAAGTTAGTATATCATAAAAATCATAAAAATTCAAAATATTGCGCTATATTCGCTATTTTTATTTATGAATAGAAAAATACTTTTTTGATAAAAAAGCTCTTAAAATAAAAATTACTCCCCAAATAAACAATTAAAAGGAAAATTTACAAAAAAAAGAAGCTTTCGCTTCTTAATATGTTCTAACTGGTAAAACAAGTTGTAATAATTCATCAGAATCAAAATCTTTAACGATGAATGGTTTCATTTCTCCAGTGAATAATATTTTTATTTTATCACCACTAAATGATTTAATAGCATCACTTGCATATTTACAACTAAATGAAATAGTAAGTGGTTCTCCTTTATAGAAAGAAGAAGCTAAATTTTCTTCTACTGAACCAATTTCTTGTTGATATGAAGATAAAATAACTTGTTCATTAGACATATCTAATTTCACAATATTATTTTGTTCATTTAATAATAATGAAACACGGTCAATCGCATTTAATAAATCAGCTCTATTAATATCTAATTCATAATCAAATTCTAAAGGAATCAATCGAGCTGTATCAGGATAAGATCCATCAATTAAACGTGTTTGAATAATATTTTTATCAAACACAAATAATACTTTACGTTCAGATACATATAATTCAATAAGTTCATCTTTTTCAATAATCTTACTAATTTCATCTAAACTTAATTTAGGAATCGTAATATTAAAAGTCACATCTTCATCAATAGAAATAACCTTTTTAGCTAAACGATAACTATCAGTAGCAACAACTTCTAAAACATGATCATGCGCTTTAAAATTGATACCAGTTAAAATAGGTCTTGTTTCTTTATCACTAGCAGCAAATTTTGTTTCTCCAATAATATCTTTTAATACAAGAGCATTTATCATAAAATGAGTTCCTGTTTTACTTAAATCAATACGTGGATATTCAATAGCATCAGTACCATTTAAGCTGTATTCAATTTGACTTCCTTTAATACGAGTAAGTAAACCATCAATAATTTCAATTTCAATATCATCACTATTGATCTTTCTTACAATATCAAAGATATAACGACTATTTAAAACAACTGCTCCTTCTTTAAGGATTACTAAGTCATCATCTTCATCAATAATTGTTTGAATAGTGATATCACTATCACTTCCTGTTAAGATAAGTTGATGAGCTTGTAAATCAAATTTAATCCCTGTTAAAACAGGTAAAGGACTACGAACAGATACAGCTCTTGTTGCTTTAGCAAGTGCGTTTAATAATTTGATTCTTTTAATTCTAAAATGCATATTTGCCTCCTGTTATTTATATATTTAAAAATAAGTCATTATTACTATTAGCATGTGAACAATGTGCATAAATGTAAAATATATTGATTTTATCAATGCTTTTTACATGAATATCAATGTGCACATATTGTTGATATTAGTCACTACATTGTGCCTAACTTTTGTTTAAGCTTATCTACAGCGAGTTTATAATCTGGATCTTTTTTGATTTTTGTTTCTACTCTTTTACAAGCTTTCATAACTGTAGAATGGTCTCGATTGGAAAAAGTTGTTCCAATTTCACTAAAAGTAATATCCAAAAGTTCCCTCATTAAATACATACATATTTCACGAGGTGTTACCAAGTTTCTCGTTCTATTTTTAGAAATAATTTGACTAATGGTTAAATAATAGAATTCAGCGGTTGTTTTTAAAATGAATTCTTTTGTTAGTGGTTCTTGTGCTTTTTTTATAGTTTTTTGATCTTTAAAGACTTCAGATGCAAAATTCATATCTATGTAATTAGTTGATTCCATGATACTACAGAAGAATAGTCGTTTTAATTGACCTTCTAAAGAACGAATATCATTACAATAATTCATAACCATGAAGTCTAAAACATCATCTGTAATAACTAAATCTGTATTACCTAGATTTTCTATTTTCTTCTCTAAAATTGCCTTTGCTGTTTCAAATTCAGGGGGATCTATTCCAAAAGATAGACCTGATTTAAAACGACTAATTAAACGTTCTTCAATTCCTTGAAGTTCATCAGGCATTTTATCACTTGTAATAACAATTTGATGATTGTTATTAATGATTTCATTAAATATATGGAAGAACATCTCACTACTTTTTTCTTTTCCAAATAAAAATTGAATATCATCAATTAATAAAATATCAAGATTTCTATAATAACTATAAATCTCATCTGTTGTATTTGTTTTTATAGAATTAATAATTTCATCTACAAAATCCTTAGAAGTAATATATCTTACTAATAAATTAGGATTTGTTTCTTTTGCTTTATTTCCAATAGCATTTAATAAATGTGTTTTTCCAAGCCCTGGATGACTATATAAAAATAAAGGATTAAAGTTCATACCAGGTTTAGTTGATACAAGTAAAGCAGCATTTTGTGCCATACGGTTTGAATTTCCTACGATAAAATTAGCAAATGTCATATCAGGATGAAGATGACTATCGATTTTAGGAACCCTTTTTTGTTTAGATTTTTTATATTCTTCTACTTCTAATACTTTGATTTTTATTGGTTTAGAAAAAGAATTAGAAAGAATAGATTCTATTTCTGCTTGTTTTTCTAAAATAGCATCAATATTCCATTTTAATTCAGTGGTGATAATAACTTGATTATCTTCAATTTCTTCTAGAGTTGCAGGTTTAAATAGTGAGTCCAAGATGATCTTATCATCAACTATTTTATTTTTTTCTAAAGTTTCTACACAAGATGACCAGATTTTGTTTAAATCTTGCACAATTTTCAACTCCCTTTCGACTCAATTATATAAAAGATGTGAACTCTTTTAAAGGAAAAATACTGTCTGCACAATAGCTTCACAATTTTATTCACAAAAAATGTGAGAAATATCAATCATTTAGAGTACTTATTCACATTATTCACAACTTCATTTTTCGCTATGAATTTTATTAAATGTGAACTTAGTGCATATTGTATAGAATAAAAAACAATGTGCACATAGGTGTTCACAATAAAAAATACGCTGATATCAGTATATTTTTTACTAATTCACCCATATGAATAACTCGATTCACCACGTGAATAAGCATGTGCAAAACTTGTCAAAACATAAAATTTAACAAAAAATGAATATTCACAATGTGAATTTTAAGAAAAAATCCGATTTTTACTAGAAAAATAGAAGAAATGTAAGATAAAGGTTAAGATGAAATAATATTCACTTTAGGATGTGAATATCTAAAATAAAGAGTTTATTCACATTAGATTAGTGACTATTTTGAATATATTGTATAAATATTGATACAAAAGTACGTAAATACTTAGAAGTGCACACTTGATTTTAGGGGGAAAAACAAGGATTTATAAGGAGTTGGAGGAAAATGTGAATAAGTTTTTTTATGAGCTTTAAAGAAATTCACATGTTGTCGTACGTACTTGATTGAAAAATGTTCACAAATAATGTGCATTTAATAAGAGTTATGCTTAGTGATGGTACTTTTTTTGATAAAAGTACTTATTTTTATACAATTTTCTATCTATTTCGATATATCATAAGATGTGAATAATAAAGTAAGGAAACTTATTCACAATAAAGAGAATTTTTCTAAATTAAAAAAGTTCACAAAAAAATGTGCAAATAATCATTAGAAATTGTTATTCTTATTATTTGTCATCATTAAAAATCATGAATTTAAGAGTAGAAATATAGAATTTAGAATTGACTTGTCACAATAATTCCTATAAGATATAGGAGCATATGTTATTTGTATAAAAAGATAAAAATTTTGGAGGTGTAAAATATGAAAAGAACATATCAACCAAATAAAAGAAAAAGAGCAAAAACTCATGGTTTTAGAGCTAGAATGGCAACTGTTGGAGGAAGAAAAGTAATCGCACGTCGCCGTAAAAGAGGAAGAAAAGTATTAACTGCTTAATGTAAAATCCACTTTTTCGGTGGATTTTTTTCTAAAATTTTATGAAAAAAGAATTTAGAGTAAAAAGAAATGAAGATTTTAGCAAGATTATTGCTAGAAAAAAGAGTTTTGCGAATTCTTGTTTTATTATTTATAAAGATGAAAATCAAATGGGCCACGGACGCGTTGGTATTTCTGTAAGCAAGAAATTAGGAAATGCTGTTACTAGAAATAAAATCAAAAGACAGTTACGCATGATGATTCAAGAATGTTTTCATTTTGATGAAGAAGTTGACTATATAGTAATTGTAAGAAAAAGATTCTTAGATAATACATATATAGAAAATAAAAAAGAATTAGAGTATTTGTACAAAAAAGTAAAGAGAAAGGAGATCAGCAAATGATCTTAGATAACAAAACTAAAAAATATTTTAAAATTATTTGTTTAGTTTTATTTGTTGTAGCCTTAACTGGATGTACAGCAAATCTTGATTCAAGTGGTAAACTGATTGCTAAAAGAGCAATTAATTTAAACACACCATGGTCTATGAAGTCAGGAATTTTTGATTTCTTATTAGTTATTCCTATTTCTAAAAGTATTATTTATTTAGGAGATGTTTTATTAAATAATATCGCTTTAGGTGTTGTATTAATTACTATTTTAATTAATATTATCATTTTACCAATTATGATTAAATCGACAGTATCTCAACAAAAGATGCAATTGATTCAACCAGAAATGGAAAAAATTCAAAATAAATATAAAGGTAGAAAAGATCAAACTTCTCAAATGAGAATGTCTGCAGAAATTCAAGCTTTATATAAGAAAAATGATGTCAGTATGTTGGCTTCATTTACAACATTCTTAACATTACCAATTATGTTTGCAATGTGGCAAGCGGTTCAACGTATTGAGATCTTATATCAAACAAATATGTTTGGTATTAACTTAGGTGCTAAACCAATCGATCACGTATTTAAATTCGAGATTGCCTATATTGTATTACTTGCCATTGTTGCTTTAACTCAATATTTTGCGATGAAAATCAATACAATCATGTCAAAAAGAAATCCAAAATATAGAGAAACATCACAAATGCAATCAATGAACATGATGAATAATTTCATGACATTATTTATCATTTACTTTGCAGCAATTATGCCTGCAGCAATGTCACTTTATTGGATGACAACAAACATTATTACAATTGTTAGAACATGGTATATTTATATTTACCATGTTGAAAAAGCACAAAAAGAAGTTGATCAAGCAAATACAAATTATTTAACAAAAAGACAAAATAAAAAATAAATAGAGGTATTTATATGAAAACTTATACTGGAAAAACAGTAGATGATGCTGTTAGTAAAGCATGCCTTGATTTAGGTGTAACAATTGATCAATTAAATTATGAAGTTACTTTAGAAACTAAAGGTTTATTTAGTAAAAAAGCTGAAATTGCTTGTTGGACAGTAGAAATGGTTCAAGAATATATTGAAAATCTTATAAGAAAAATCTTAACAGATATGCAATTTGAAGTAGAAACTGTTTCTTATGTTCAAGATGGTAGAATTTATTGCAATATTAATACAAGCAATAACTCTATTTTAATTGGTAAAGCTGGTGTTATTTTAAGAGCAATTAACTTAATTATTAAAAATGCTGTCAGTACAACATTTAAAAAACGTTTAGAAGTAAGCGTTGATATCAATGGTTATAAAGAAGAACGTTATAAAAAAGTTGCAAGTATGGCAAGACGTTTTGGTAAAACAGTTTTAAGAACAAAAGCTGATTTAAAATTAGATCCAATGCCTGCAGATGAAAGAAAAGTGATGCATCAAGAGATTGCAAAGATGGATCATTTAAAAACTGAATCTAAAGGTGAAGGAAAAAATAGATATATGACAATCTCATATGTAGATTAAGCCGCTTATGCGGTTTTTTCTTTAGGGAGGAAATAATGGAAAATTTAATTTTTAGTTTAAATGCGACGGTTCCTGTTTTTGCGATGATTATATTAGGGATGTTATTTAAAAAAATAGGAATTATTGATGATGTTTTTGCATCAAAAATGAATAAATTTGTCTTTTTAATACCATTACCAGTATTACTATTTAAAGACTTAGCGACATTAGATTTTAAGGAAATTTGGGATACGAAGTTCGTCTTATTTTGTTTTTTTATTACCATTTTTAGTATTTTAATAGTAACAATACTTTCTTTTTTATTAAAAAATAAAAAGAATCAGGGAGAATTTATTCAAGCAAGTTATCGTAGTTCAGCTGCATTACTAGGAATTGCATTAATTCAAAATGTATATGGAAAAGCAACAATGGCGCCTTTAATGATTATTGGAAGTGTACCTTTATATAACATTATGGCTGTCGTTGTCCTTTCTTTCTTTTCACCTGAAAGAAAAGGAATAAGTAAAGAAATGTGGATGAAAACTTTAAAAGGTATTATCACCAATCCTATTTTAATTGGAATTGTGATTGGACTTTGTTGGTCATTACTTCATTTACCAATGCCTACAATGTTAGATAAAACAGTCACTTCGATTGGGAATGTAGCTACTCCTCTTGGTTTAATGGCAATGGGTGCTACATTTAATTATAAAAAAGCTTTAGGAGATTTAAAACCAGCCCTTTGTGCTACTTTCATTAAATTATTTGGTTTCTGTACTCTCTTTTTACCATTAGCTATATTCTTTGGATTTAGACAAGAACAACTGATTGCTATTCTTGTTATGCTTGGCTCAGCAACCACAGTATCATGCTATGTTATGGCTAAAAACATGGGACATGAAGGAGTTCTTACAAGTACAGTGGTCATGTTGACAACTTTAATAAGTGGTTTTTCTATTACTATGTGGCTTTATATTTTAAAAACTTTACAATTCTTATAAAAAAATGAGTGATTTTAGTCACTCATTTTTACTGTTGTGTAGTAGTAGGTTCAGCTGGAATTGTTGTTTCCGGTGTAGCTGGAGTTGCTTCAGGTTGTGCTTCAGGTTGTTGTTCAACTTTCATTGTACCCACAGCAATAATTGCTTCATGACCTTTATAATAACTATTGGCTTCTTTTTTCTTTGAAAGTAATTTACCATCTTTATCATAAACTAAACGATAAGAAACGGCTTTACCACCATTAGATCCAGCTTGTTTAGTTACTTGTTGTCCTTCAGGAATAGTTGCATCATTTTCATATTTTGTGTTATATGCGACATCCCCTGTTCTTTCACTTGTAAACTTCACATAACTTCCATCAACATCAGTTCCAATAATTTTACATGTTAACTTACCACCAGCATAACTTGCTTCTATTTTAATTGGATAATCTCTATTATTTTTAAATTTAAAATCAGGACCACCCCAAGAAACAGTGGCATCTCTTCCTATTGGTACATAACTTGAAATATACGTATGATTTGTTCTTTCAGTTACTTCTAAATTAGCTAAAACAACAGCATTATATAATGTTGAAGAAGTTTGACAAACGCCACCCCCAACTTCTTGAACAGTTTCACCATTTAAATATGCTCCTGCTTCACCAAAACCATTTTCTTTAGTTCTTTTTCCTACTGTTTTATTGTAAGAAAATTCTTCACCAGGAAGTAAAATCACATTACACTTTTCGCCAGCAAGTCTAACATTGTTTTTTCTTACAGATGAACCATTAACAGTTGTTGTATATTCACCTAAAACATCTTTAAATAAATTCTTTTCTAAATCTTCTTTAGTAATACTTGGAACAATAGCTTTTGCTTTAACTTCAAATTCTTTTCCTTCTTTAGCTTTATTAAAAGCACTAATTGAATCATCTAAATCATATTTAGCACCATATTGTTCAGCTACAATTTTATAATCATTATTTTTATCTAAAGTCGCATTTTTACCTTCCTTAGATAAAGTCTTATAAATTGTTTTCATAACACTTTCATCTTCTGAAACAGATGAAGGTTTAATCTTTAAAGTTTTATTAAAATCATATTCATTTAAAGCAGTTTGAATTGTGTTATAAACATCTTTTTGTTTAACTGCTTCACCACTTTTACCTTTAGTAAAGATAACTTTTGTTTTTTCAACTTTATAAGTTGTAGGTACTAAAGTTGAATAATCTAAAATACCTGATTTTTTGATATCTTTATTAAGTTGTTTTTGATTTTTAATATCTATAGAAATGTTTTCATTATGTTGTAGTAAGTAATGATATCCTTTTGTAAAGAAATTATTATATTTCTTTTGAATATTATTGACTTGTTTTTCAATATTGACTTTAACATTATCTTTCATATCTATTTGATACTTTTGATCATTCAATGATAAATTCAATAATAGATTTTTTTCATCCTTTTGATACTGTTTTTCAAGCTGAGTGACAATTTCATCCTTAGACATATTATTGACCTTTATGCCATTAATTGTCATATTCTTGATAAATCCATTACCTGATGCTAGAAAACATAAAATGATATAAATAACCAATATCACTCCTATAACAGCACCTCCGATTATAGGAACTTTTTTATTCAGCTTTTTCATTTTTTCACCCCTATTTGTACATAATAATATATGATTAAAATATAGAAATCAATCGAAAAAAATCATATATCAAAAATAAAAAATATTTGTTATAATGAGGGAGTTATTTATTGATAAAATCAACAAAATAAGATAGTATCAAAAAGAAAGGTGGTATGAAAATGAATGATGATATTATTGTTGCAGTAGCAACATCAAGACTAGAAGCAGCAATTTCAATTATCCGTTTATCAGGAAAAGATGTTATTGCATTTGTTCAACAGTTTTTTACAGGAAAGATTATAAATAAAGAGAGTCATACCATTACATACGGTTATATAAAAGATAATGGTGAAAAAATAGATGAAGTATTAGTAAATATCTATCGTGGGAAAAGAACTTTTACAGGAGAAGAAATGGTTGAAATCAATTGCCATGGTGGTGTTTATATTACAAATAAAGTAGTTGATCTTTGTTTACATCATGGAGCAAGACTGGCAGAACGTGGTGAATTCAGTAAACGTGCTTTTTTAAATGGACGTATTGATTTATCACAAGCAGAAGCTATTAGTGATATTATTACGGCTAAAAATAGTTATGCTTCTTCTCTTGCTTTAAAAGGAATTCAAGGAAGTATTAGTCATTTTATTAAAGATTTAAAAGAAGATTTAATTCAAATCATTACGCAAATAGAAGTCAATATTGATTATCCTGAATATGAAGATGTAGAAGAATTAACAGCAGATAAGCTTTTACCAATGTCTACTTCTTTAATTGAAAAGATGAATAAAATCATTGAAGATTCTAAAAATATTAAATTATTAAAAGAGGGAATTCAAACAGCCATCATTGGTAAACCCAATGTTGGTAAATCTAGTTTATTAAATGCGATGTTAAAAGAAGAAAAAGCAATTGTCACAAATATTGCTGGAACAACAAGAGATGTCGTTGAAGGATCAGTAACAGTAGATGGTATTTTATTAAATATGATTGATACAGCAGGAATTAGAGAAACAGATAATATTGTAGAAAGTCTTGGGGTTGAAAAATCAAAAGAAATGATTAAAAAAGCAGATCTTGTTTTATTAGTTATTGATGGAAGTAAAGAACTTGATCAAGAAGATCAAAAGTTACTTGAACTTACAGAAGATACAAATCGTATTATTATTATTAATAAAGCAGATTTAGGTAAGAAAGTTGATTTAGAAGGAATTGAAATATCGGCTAAAGAACAAGATATTTTAGCGCTTACTAAAGAAATTAAAAAGAAATTTAATTTAGGACTTATAAGTAATCAAGAAGAATATTATCTTACTAATGCTAGACAAACACAATTATTAGAAAAAGCAGCTTCTTCTTTACAAATAGCAATTGATGCGATGAAGATGTCTATACCATCAGATCTTATTGTAGAAGATCTTTATGATAGTTGGTCTTGTTTAAAAGAAATATTAGGAGAACAAGCAAAAGAGGATTTATTAGATGAATTATTTAAACGCTTTTGCATCGGTAAATAAGATGAATACAAATGAAATATTAGCACAAAGATTTTATCGTTTTTTTAAGTATACAAGGAATGTAGCATTAATTGCGTTTATTGTTTTCTTTATATTAAATGCAATTAATACAGGAAATAGTATTTTATATTGGATTTGTTATGGATGTTTAATGGTTTCTATTGTAGGAGCAATGCAATCAGTTTTGTTGTATGTTCTTTCAAAGTATTATAAAAAGAGGTAATTTGAATGGAAAAAATATTTGAACAAATTGATAATTTGTTTGTAAATGGGGTTATTAATGGCATTATTTCAATTGTTATTGCAGGGATTGTTTTAATTGCAATCAATAAATTATTAAATAAGTTTATTAAAAAGAAATGGCCTGATAATTATGTTTTACAAAAAAGAATTAAAAAGATTATTCTCATTACAATCTTTTTAGCAATTGTATGTAGTGAAGTGAAGTTTTTAAAATCATTTGCGACTGCCCTACTTGCATCTGGAGGAATCGTTGCCGTAGTTATTGGGCTTGCCAGTCAAGAAGCTGCCGGTAATCTTATTAATGGTGCCATGATTATGGCTTATAAGCCTTATAAGATTGGTGATTTTATTGTTGTTACAGGGCATAATGTTAGAGGAACTGTTATTGATATTTCACTTAGACATAGTGTTATTGAAACATTAGAAAAAACACAAATGATTGTTCCTAATGATATTATGAATAAAGCAATTATTGAAAATATTTCACAAATCGAACATGTTAAAGCAAATTATCTTTATATCGATATTTCTTATGAAAGTGATATAGATCAAGCAATCAAAGTGATTCAAGATCTTGTTGTAAAACATCCTTTATTCATTGATGGAAGAAAAGATAAAAAGGATCCATTAGTCCCTGTGATTGTTTCTGATTTAAAAGATAGTTCTATCCAACTAAGAGCAACAATCACTAGTGAAGATAATGTACAAGGTTTTCAAATGTTGGCAGATATTCGTAAAGATTTAGTGACTGAATTTAAAAAGGAAGGTATTGAAATACCTTACCCTCATATGCATATTGTTAAATAGTTTAAAAAAGGAGAAAACATGGATTACCAATGTTATTCTCCTTTTCTTTTAATCTCCCCATACTTCTTTAGCAATTTCTTTAACAAGTTTAAGTTTAGCCCATTGTTGCTTTTCTGTAAGTTTATTACCAATTTCACATGAAGCAAAACCACATTGAGGACTTAAATATAAACGTTCTAAAGGAATATATTTAGTTGCTTCATAAATTCTTCTTTTAACAAGTTCTTTATCTTCTAAATCAGGTTTCTTTGTGGTAATAAGACCTAAAACAACTTTCTTATCTCCTGATACTTTCTTTAATGGAGCAAAACCACCAGAACGATGATCATCATATTCTAAGAAATACGCATCTACATTTTCTTCACCAAAGAGTAAATCAGCTACACCATCATAAGCTCCTGAACTAAAGTAAGTAGAATGATAATTTCCTCTACATACATGAGTATTAATTGTTAGATTTTCAGGTGCACTTGCAACAACTTTATTATTTAAATCTAATAAAAGTTGTTTATATTTTTCTAATGCTTCTCCTTTTCTTCCTGTTAAACTTACAGCAAGTTCAGGATTAACCATACCACCCCATACACAATCATCAAATTGTAATTGACGGCATCCAGCATGATAAATTTCTTGAACAAATTCATTGTATGCTTTAACAACATCTTCCCCAAAAGCTTCTTCACTACCATAGAAACCTAATGTTTTATCTAATAAATCAGCTCCTGTAAAGAAAGCATAGAATTGACCTGGTGATGGAATTGTTTGTTTAGCTACAGTATTTTCATCTTCTAATGCTTTCACAAATTTAAAGTGTTCAACAAAAGGATGATCTTTACAAGAAATCTTTCCTGTCATATAAGTATCATCAATCATAGCAGCTTCACCATCAAACGTTTGATTTCCATCTACAGTCTTTTTATGTTCAACCCCATTAAATCCCCACATAAAGTCTAAATGCCAAGTAGAACGTCTAAATTCACCATCTGTGATAGTATGATAACCTAACTCTTTAAGTTTATTTACAAGTTCTACAATACATTCATCTTCTACTTTAGTAAGTTCCTCTTTAGTTATATTATTTAATTCATAATTTTTTCTAGCTTCTTTTAATCTTTCAGGACGTAAAAAACTTCCTACAAATTCATATCTATTTAATTGACTCATATTATTCATTCCTTTCAAACTATGTTTTTATTTTATCAATCAAAACATAGTTTGAATAATACAAATAATAACTACTTAGATATAGTTTTAAACTATATTAATCATTGTGCATAATGCACAAATGTATGCAATATTCTCATAACCTCAACACATATAATTTTTATACTTTCTTACATATAATATAAGTAACAAAAGGGATATAAAATATTAAGGAGGAACAAAAACATGTGTGTAAATTACTATTCATATTTAACAACTAATCAAGCAGATTCTCAACCAGGTTGGGCTAAAAAAGACAGATTCGATTCAAGCAACACAACATTATCAAAAATTAAAAATCACGTTGTTAAAAACTATTTCTCTAAACTATTTAAATAATATATAATATTAAAAAACCTGCACGAGATGCAGGTTTTTTAGTGTCTGATAATATTTTCACTATTTTAACGATGTTTAAATAGTTTACCGCTTGCAACAATTAAAGGAAGAATAATTCCTGAAATAATAATAGTATAAGCTCTTTCTGACCATACAGTAGTGTTATATTTATTATCAAAATGCTTTGCAAAAACGACCATAATAATGGATAGAGCAATGTACGCGAATATTAATAACGCATTTTGCCAATTGAAATATGACTTGAGTTTTGAATATTTTTCTTGTTTTATTTTAGAAACAAGCTCTTTATATTCATTACTTCTAGTCATTTTATATTTAATGCCATCTAATGACATTTTCCAATCTTCTGTTAAATATTCCCTGGTTTTTTGATCAATATTAATGCCTAATTCAGCTAGTTTATCAACATGTCCAGACATATTTGTATTTATAGTATTATCTGGAGTTTTTAAATAAAAGAACACCAATGATACAAATGTTTCTCCAACTGGTAATTCAATTATTTTATCAGAAATATTGTGTAACGATATCATTAAATGACCACAAAAATTCGGCCCTAGCATTGTTCCTATGTCGCCTATTCCTTTAGCAACAATTCCAACTTTTGAATGAAGTGTTCCTCCTATATAATTATTGACACCAATTACTTCACTTGTCTCAACGGTATTACCTTTTTCCCACAAGACACCCTATTGTAACCTAATCTTTCTGTGAGATTGTTTAAACTCACTGTCTCCAAAGTCTGCAACTGCTGTACTGTTAATTGACGCAGTAATTCCATTCGTTCTTTCTGGCTTTTCCCCAGATTAATCAAAATAGCATTATAACTTTCCAAATTCGCAAGTACTAGTAGTTGATTCAGTGTTGCTACATCCCTCATGTTTCCTTTCACAGACGGATGTTCATCTTTCCATTGTTTTGCTGTCTTTCCAAAAAGGACAACATTCAACATGTCTGCTTCGTTCGCATATGTAAAAGAAATCTGAGCTGGTGTTAATTCTGGCGGAAGCAAGTTCTCTTTAATTGCATCTGTATGTATCCTATAATTTAGCTTAGAAATTTCTCTATTTAGATTCCAATTCAAAGATAATCGGCTATTTTCATCAGTCTTTAATCTTCGATAATCTTTCATAATATACAACTGGAATTCCGGTGAAATCCACGTAGCAAACGACATGGCAATATCGCTGTGAGCATAGGTACCACCATAACGCCCTGCTTTTGAAACAATACCAATTGCAGCAGTTGCTTCTATCCACTTCTTAGGTGACATTGTAAATGCATTTGCTTCCGCTTGCTTTCTAACCCCCTCGAATTCGAGGGGGTTAAAATCAGGATTATGAAGTCTTTCCCATAATCCCAGAAATTCTATAACATCTCAATTTCTCATCCAATTTTGTATTACTGCGGCCGGATCTTCGCTTTTATATCTGGCTATATCAGTCAATGAAATGAATTCATTTTCAAAGTCTTGCGTATAAATGCAAATATCTATTCCATTTGCATGAGGCGTATCTTTAATAACTTTTCCCATTGCACCGCACATCCTTCTCAAACAATCTATCCAAAATTTATTATAGTTACATTAACGACTATTTCTTCAAAGTATCTATAACAATCTCGCCTTTACTGAGTATCCTATCAACAGATGAAGACATAGTGTCTGTCATTTGTAAATATTCTTCAAGTTCAGATATAAGTGAAGAAATTGCTTTGTTTAATCTTCGCTCCATTCCCAAATATCCACGTAATACACCGATAAAACCTTCAATATTCTCATTGGAGCCATAAATTGCATTTTGCATATTCTCCAATGCAGTCATAGACTCACATAGATCTTCAATATTGTTCACATTCTGAGCATATTGATTGTCTAATAATGAAAGATAGCTATTTTCAACTATATCCCAATATTTGGACACTTCATTTACATGACTTTTTAATTTTCCTGCAAATATATCTATGGGACTAGAAAGTTTTCGACAAATATTTCTTACAAAACTTGCATCCACATTACCGCTTTGAGATTTTACACGATTAATCTCATTTGTAGCAGCATTAATAGATATATCCATTTCATCCATTTCATTCCCCATGGATGTAATTTCATTTGTCATTTTTGTTGAGTTTTCTTCAATATCTGCAATATAATCAAGGAAACCTTTTTCACCTTCATCATCAATTGTAACTTGAATACCACCATTGCCTTCATCAGCCATATCTTTCGGGTTATTAATAGGAGAAATACTATTCTCACATTTGTAGAAATCAGGTATATAATCTGAAACAGGATTTCCATATTTCACACTATTGTCAATTGCACCAAATAACAATTTTTTCAGTTCTTCTATTAGTTTGGGCAATTTATTAAATTGCAAACTGTATTCGTTTGCACGATATGATTTTATATCAAATGGTAATTCTCCAAGATCTTGTGTAATAATAATTACCTTTTTATTCATAGCATGAGCTAGTCCTAATTCATAAAACACATTGGCATTGAGTCCTGTCAAATCAGCAATAATGACATCAGCTTGATGAATCCCTTCCACTATATCCTGTAATATATTCTGTTGGTTATCCAAATCTCCTGCATTTGTAAAATCAAAATCTTCTTTAAAAATTCTTTTCAATTCATCATACAATGCCAGAAAGTCTTCATTAAATGGTGTAATAACAAACACTTTTGGTTTACTTCCCATTCGTTTTTCTCCTTTCTCTCTTTTAAAAATTAGATCAAATTATAATAATTTAATGCGTCTTTAATTGCATTTACCTTTTCCTGTGTCGGATGCTTCCTTGTTTGCTTTAATCCCTCTGCCGCATTAGGTGCATCATACATCGGCAATCCCAATTCTCTTTTTACCTCTGCGATATATGCGTTATGTACTTTAAACCCATATTTCATTTCCACATACTCTTGTATCAATTTATATGTAGCTTTTGGAGCAGGCTGATGTTGTTTTGCTCGCTCCACAATCTTATCCAGTGGTACTTTTCCTTCGCCTTCTCCAAATTCAACCGTTACATTAATATGGCTATCTGGTGATTTGTGGGACAACAAACATACCGTCTCAACTATTGTTGTTGTATGTGGTAATAATATAAGTTTGTTATAATTTTTTCCATCATGAATAATTGCTGATTTTCCAGGTTTAATATCTACTATTTTTCTTCCATTATCTATTTCTGGAGCCATAATCCATTTTCCATTTGTATTCTTAATAATTTTTCCACTTCCTAAGCTCCAAGCATTTTTTCCAATAGTAAAATTAATAGAATTACCTTTAATATTTTTATTATGTAAAGGATAAATATTTATCCTTTACCTAATTCATTTTCAATATCTTTTCTACTTAACAAAATATTTATCCTCCTTACTTATAATATTTTAATTGATAATATTTAATAATTCATCAAATATTTTTCGTCTTTCTCCATTACTTTTATTTGTGAACTCTATGTTTTTTACCCATTCTATAAGTTTTACTTCTTGAGTATCATGTATTTCATCAAAGAAAATAAAGTAACCAGTTAGATATAATATATAGTCCATCCTTTTGATGAAATTATTTAATTCATTTTTATCAATAAATTTTAGTGCATTATCTAATCCTTCTAAAGATAAAGATACAATTTTTCTAAGAGAATCCACTTGTAAGTTAGTTAATTGATTTTCTCTAGTATCAGAAGGTATTGGTGCAAAATTTAATTTATGTTTTTTGTTACATATTACTACTTCATACGCTGGATTCAGAGAAGAAATAGGATATGAAACATTTGTTGTAAATGGAGAAAATAATTCGTCAAAACCATATGATTGAATTAAGTCTTTAAATGGATTTATATAGTCTATATATATATCAAAATCGTGAAGTTTTAATTTTGAGAAAGACATTTGTAAAGCAGTAACTTTACTACCGGCATTATTTAATACTTCAAACCATTCAATTTGTTCATCCTCAGTTAGATTATCAGCTTGATTAATAGTATAATTATAATCCATAAGTTTACTTCTGATATCAATACAAGGAGCATATAAATCTTTAAAAGTATTATTATCAATTAAATAATTTTGAAGAATTTCCCTATTTTGATTTAATAAAATCCCTACAGGAATTTGATATTTCTTTATCTCTCCTTTTATAATTTTAAAGTTTGCACTTGAAACATCTAAAACAATATTTCTAAAATCATTGGAATTTTTAAATGCTTTATAATTTGTTGTTAAACGTTGTTGACCATCTACTACAGACAAATGTGCATTTAAAATACTATTTTTATCAATTAAATTTCTATCAATAAATGAAACTTGAGGAACAGAAGTTTCTACATCTTCAATTTGATTTATTGAAATCGGGGCCACAGGTGCTTTACCAAATAATTGATAATTTAAAAGATCAACAGATTTTTGCAAGGTCCAACTTACATCTCTTTGATATAGTGGCAAAGTCAATTTATTTTCATCAATTCTCTCACACATTTGTTGTACCGACATTTGAAAACTTTTTTTCGTTGGATTATATTTTACAGCCTCTAATAATTTTTTATTTATTCTCATATTAATAACTCTATCTCCCTTCTATGCTATAACTATACTATAGAAATAATAGTTTAAAAAGTCAATAGCAGCTATATAAAAAAATAATAAATAAACTTTTTTTTTACAATTTATCAATAGCAGCTAAATATATGAAGAAATATGAAAATATCGTATTGTAGCATTAAAAGATTGAATGTTTTTTATTTCTAGGTGTTCATGTATTTTAATAAATCGGTTATAATAAATGCATAATAAAGGGGGAAAGTTTATGAATATTATTAATGCAATTTATAATTTAGTTAATAATCCAATTAATCATTTGACAGAATACAACCAAGGAAGAAATAGAGCAAATAATGCAGGTGATGCATTAGAAGAATATGTTAAAGATTTATTTTGCAATACGTTTGATGAAAGTGATGTGAGTAAGAGATTAGAAAAAATTGGAAAATATTTTTCATATTTAGGAAATAATTCAAATCCACCGGATGCAATGTTAAGAAATGGAGATGCTATTGAAGTTAAAAAAATAGAAACTAGCACTTCTACTTTAGCTTTAAATTCCTCTTATCCAAAGCATAAATTGTATTCGTCTTCAACTATGATTTCTAAAGCATGCAGAGATGCCGAAAAATGGAATGTGAAAGATATGATTTATGTGGTTGGGGTTATTGATAAAAAAACAAATGATATAAAGGATTTATGTATGGTTTATGGATTGGATTATTGCGCGAGCGAAGAGTGTTATACTAGAATTAAAGGAACTATCAAGAATGGTGTTGAAACAATACAAGGTGTTGAATTTTCAGAAACCAAAGAGTTGGGGAGAGTTAATAAAGTTGACCCATTAGGAATAACATATTTAAGAGTAAGAGGAATGTGGGGAATTGAAAACCCTTGGAATGTATTTAATTATGTGTATGAAAGAAATAAAAATGCAAATTTCAATTTTATGTGTATAATTAATGAAGATAAATGGAATACATTTGATAATAAAAATTTACTTAAAAATATAAATGATGAAAAATTTATGATTAAAGATATAAAAATTAAAAATCCTGATAATCCTGCACAATTAAGAAAAGCAAAATTGATTACATATGATAAATAGAAAGGAGTATTGTTAGAATGAAAATATTATCATTATTTAGTGGTTGTGGTGGTTTAGATTTAGGATTTGAAAGAGCGGGTTTTGAAATACCCTATGCAAATGAATATGACAAAACAATTTTTGAAACTTTTAAAATCAATCATCCAAAAACGAAGTTAATAGAAGGAGATATTAGAAATATAGATAGCAAAGTTTTTAATGATGAATTTGATGGAATAATTGGCGGACCACCTTGTCAGTCATGGAGTGAGGCAGGATCTTTAAGAGGAATTGATGATAATCGAGGAAAACTATTTTTTGATTATATTAGAATTTTAAAAGATAAAAGTCCTAAGTTTTTTTTAGCAGAAAATGTTAGTGGCATGTTAGCAAATAGACATAGTGAAGCTGTGCAAAATATTTTAAATATGTTTGATAAGGCAGGATACGAGGTTTCTTTGACACTTGTTAATGCTAAAGATTATGGTGTTGCTCAAGAAAGAAAAAGAGTATTTTACATAGGATTTAGAAAAGATTTAAATATTGAATTTAAATTTCCAAAGGGTTCAACAAGAAATAACGAAAAAAAAATAACTTTAAAAGATGTAATTTGGGATTTAAAAGATACAGCTGTACCAGCTTTGGAAAAAAATCATCATAATCCAAAAGCAATAAATAATAACGAATATTTTATAGGGTCATATTCTACAATATTTATGAGTAGAAATAGAGTGAAATCATGGAATGAGCAAGGATATACAGTGCAAGCTAGTGGTAGGCAATGTCAATTACATCCACAAGCGCCAAAAATGGAAAAAGTTAAAAAAAATGTATGTCAATTTGTAGAAGGAAAAGAAACATTATATAGAAGAATGACAGTAAGAGAAGTAGCAAGAGTTCAAGGATTTCCAGATGATTTCAAATTTATATATAAAAATGTTGATGTTGGATATAAGATGATAGGAAATGCTGTACCTGTAAATTTAGCATATGAAATAGCAATTGCTATCAAAGAATGTTTGGAAAGTAAATAGTGGAAAGTGGAAATAGAATTTAAATTATATAGATAATAAGTTCTATTTTTATTTTTTAATTCTTTGATATTTATTCTATCTTTTAAAAAAATTTTTCCATTACCATTAGCACAATATCCCTCGTTTGTTTTCCTCATAATAAAATTATTTCTTTGAGTTTATTATATTGGTTTAAATTGTTGAAACAATGGACAAATAGTCCAAAGAAATTTATCTAATCGTGATTTATCAAATCACGATTAGATAAAAAATTAAAAATAATAAAAGAAAAATAGAAATAGATGGCGTATATATTAGTGAAGGGATATACTATTGATTGTAGTAATATGTGATAAAGATAAGAGGTTAATATATATGTTGATGGAAATCTATTTAAGTGAAGAGAAGCTAAAAAGAATAATATTGATTTAGATGAATGTTATCAAAAGATAGATAAGTATTTTAAATCACGTGGTGTAGAAATTGTATCAAAAGGTATCTATAAAGGTGTTAGAAAAGATTTTGATACTTTTGCTATTGCACAAGGATCATTACCTGATACAAAATGGTTTTTAAAAGTAGTAGATCAATGGTATATAAGTTATTTTGGAGATGGACCTGAAAGTCCTGAATATAGATCAGATGCATTAGATTCTTATTATCGAATTACTAAACAAACAAATGAATACATTATAAAGCAAAAAGGCTATTAATTTTGATTTATATGATGCATTATTGAAAAAATACTACCCTTCAAAAAATTATAAAAAAGGATGGACGGATATAAGAAAATTTCTAAATCAAAATAGTTTTAAACATAGACAATATTCAGGATATGTTTCAAGTAATCCAATCTCTATGACAGATGTTATTCAATTGATAAGAAATATGTCCAATTATTTATATTGGCTAAAATATTGTGTTAAAGAATTTGATGTAACAATTGTAAGTGATGAATATAGTATGAAAAGTTATATTCAACCAGTAGATGTTTTTGATTGATAATGTGAGGTATTTAATATATGCTAATGGAAATCTATTTAAGTGAGGAAAAAGCTAGAAAGAATAATATTGATTTAGATGAATGTTATCAAAAGATAAACCGTTTCTTTCTTGATCGAGGTGTTAATATAAAAGAACCGGGTGTTTATCAAGGCGTTAAAGAAGATTTTGATACTTTTGTAATTGCTCAAGAGCAATTGCCTCAAACAAAGTGGTTTTTAAAAGTAGTAGATCAATGGTATATAAGTTATTTTGGTGATACACCAGATAGCCCAGAATATAGAGAAGATGCTTTAAGGACATATTATCAAGTAAAAGAACAAGTTAAAAATTATGTTAAAAAACATCGTATTTAAACAAATAAAGTAAATAATAGAAGTTATCGGCAAAAAACATAAATTTATACGTTGTTAAAATATATAGTTTTTGCCGATAACGGCAATAAAAAGCCCTCTAGCTTATCACTAAAGGGCTACTATTATTTTTTAATCATTACAAATTGATAAGGTTTTAATGTTGTGTTGTTATAATCGTTGTAGTTATCTAACAAAATGTTTCCTTGAATATCAGGAATTTGTTGTTCAGTGTTTGTAAAGTTACATAAACAAATAATTTCTTGTCCTTGATAAGTACGTTTATAACCAATAACATCATCTACTGTTTTGATTTCTTCAAAATCACCATAAACAAGAATATCTTCTTGTTTTCTAATAGAAATCATTTTTTTATAGAAGCTATAGATTGAATTTGGATCATTGAATTGACTTTCAACATTGATTTTATCTTGGCTTCCTGTCATTTTTAACCAAGGTTTGTGATTACTGAATCCAGCATATTCACTACTATCCCATTGCATTGGTGTTCTGGTATTATCTCTACTTCTAAGGTTAAGGAAATGCATCGCTTCTTCTTTAGTAAAGCCTTCTTCTAAAGCTCTTTGATATTGTCCATGACTTCCAATATCATCAAATTCATCAATGCTTTCTCTTTCAAAGTTTTCCATACCAATTTCTTCACCTTGATAGATAAATGGTGTTCCTCTTAAATTAAAGAACATACCAGCAAGCATTGTTTTAGAATAATAATTATGATTTTTCTTATCTAAGACAAATTTATCGATTGCTCTAGGTTGATCATGATTTTCCAAGAAACTAGCAATCCATCCAAGTTTTTGTACTTCTCTTTGGCTTGTAAACAATAATTCTTTAAATTGTTTAACAGTCCAATCCTTTCTTTTAAACCATTCTTCATCTTCACTAATATCAAAATTACAATAATTAAAATCAAACATCATTGAAAAACATCCTTGTTCACCAATAAAAATACCTAAATCCTTATATTGAACCCCTACTGCTTCAGCGACTGTCATACAATTATGTTTTTCAAATGTTTCTTTCTTTAATTCATCAAAGAATACTTCAATTCCTGGTTGATTTCTAGAATAAGCAAAACAAGCACTTAAACCATCTTGTCCATCAACAGGACCATCTAAATATCTTTGATCCTTTTTAATAAAGTTAATTGCATCAACTCTAAATCCCGCAATTCCTTTATCTAACCACCAATTAATCATTTTATAAAGTTCTTGTCTTAAAGCTGGATTTTCCCAATTTAAATCAGGTTGTTTTTTAGAAAAAGCATGGAAATAATATTCATCTCTTCCTTCAACCTTTTGCCATACTGAACCTCCAAAAACAGATCTCCAGTTATTTGGTTCTTTACCATCTTTAGAGGATTTAAAGATATAATAGTCATGATAAGGACTATTTGGATCTTTTAAAGCTTCTTGAAACCAAGCATGTTCATCTGAACTATGATTGATAACAAGATCCATAATAATCTTAATTCCTTTATTTTTAGCTTTTTCAATCAATTCTTCTAAATCAGCCATTGTTCCAAATTCAGGATTAATATCATAATAATCAGAAATATCATAACCATTATCATCCATAGGTGATTTATAAATAGGACATAACCATAACAAAGTCACTCCTAAATCCTTTAAATAATCAAGCTTTTCAATAATCCCTCTTAAATCACCAATTCCATCTCCATTAGAGTCCTTAAAACTCTTAGGATAAATTTGATAAGCTATCTCTTTCTTCCACCATTCATTACTCATTTTCTTTTCTCTCCTTTAAAATATATAATTTAGAATAATAATCTCCAATACCATCCTTATTCTCACCACAAGAACTATCACTTATAATAAGTCCCACATTCATCAATTCATCTCCATATAAATCTAAACCATTAACATGATACATCTTATCTTCATCTAAACCTAATAAAGGTAAACGACGATAACCTACATTAACTTCTTGTAAAGGTCGATAGTAACCAACAATTGCTTGTGTTTTATCATGAGAGACAACCATCCAAGCTGTTTCGTTTGATGTAAATGGACTTTTTAAACGATAAAATGTTCCAAATTGAAATAAAGAACGATATTGTTTCATAAAACTAATTTGTTTTTTAATAATTTCTTTTTCTTCAAAGGTTAATTGATTAACATCTAATTCATAACCAAAAGTACCAAAATAAGCTACATTAGCACGTGTTTCAAGTGGTGTATTTCTAAATGTTTGATGATTAGGAATTGCTGAAACATGTGATCCCATTGAAGAAAGTGGGTAAACAAGAGAAGTTCCGTATTGAATCTTTAATCTTTCTATTGCATCGGTATCATCACTGGTCCAACATTGAGGGGCATAATAAAGCATTCCTGGATCAAAACGTGCTCCTCCACTCGCACAGGATTCAAAGAGTATATCAGGGTATTTAGTTGTTAGAACATCGTATAAATGATAAACACCTAGGATATATTCATGCATGACTCTTCCTTGTGATGAAACATCATGAGTGCTTGAATAGACTTCTGACATACAACGATTCATGTCCCATTTAATATATGAAATATAGGAATCATCAATCACATTCATCATTGCCTTGGCAATGTATTCAACAACTTCATGATTAGAAAAATCTAAAATATATTGATTTCTTCCATGACAACTCTTTCTATGAGGCGTTTTTAATATCCATTCAGGATGATTTCTATATAAGTTAGAATCTTCATTGACCATCTCTGGTTCAAACCATAATCCAAATTTTAAACCTAAATCATGAATTCTCTTTGATAGACCACGAATTCCATGAGGCAGTTTATCTAAATTAGGGAACCAATCTCCTAATCCTTGATGATCATTATTTCTATTACCAAACCAACCATCATCTAATACAAATAACTCAATTCCTAATTCTTTTGCTGTATTAGCCATTGAAACAATCTTATCTTCATTAAAATCAAAATAAGTTCCTTCCCAATTATTCACCAAAATAGGTCTTACTTGATCTCGATACTTTCCTCTAGCAAGTCTTTTTTGATAAAGTTGATGATATGTTTGTGACATCTTATTCAGTCCTTGATTACTATAAACCATTACAACTTCAGGACTTTGAAAAGAATCTAAATGATCTAATAGATATTCAAAACAATGAGGATGAATTCCCATAGATACACGTGAGACATGATAATTATCGACTTCTACTTGGGCCAAAAAGTTACCACTATAAACCAAACTAAAACCTAAAACTTCACCACTTGTTTCTTTACAATTTTCTCTTTTTAAAGCAATAAAAGGATTAAATTGATGAGAAGAACAGCCTCTTAAAGAATAAATACTTTGAATACCTTCAGTAAGTTTTCTTGTTTTAATAGAACGTTCTCTTGCCCATGATCCTGTAAGTTCAATCATTTCATAATCTTGATCAGGTAAGTCTAAAGACATAGACATCATTTGATTAAGTCTTAATTTTTGTTTTCCTTCATTAATAATAAAAGCATTTCTTGTAATAACAGGTAAATCATGATAAATGGTATAACTTAACTGTAATTTTGTATCAATAACATCATCATATAGGGTAATGATCAATGTTTGTGCTTCATCTTCTTTTTCTACATAAGTTGCAGGTAAATGATCTAATTGAGGTTTACCTTGAATTATTTGATGATTTACATATTCAAAGTTTAAAATATGACTGCCATTTTCTTGGGTGATATCGATTGCTGGATGACGTAAATCACCAGAACCATAAACAGGATATTCTTGTTTAATATGTTCTAATGAAAAAGTGAGATCACCTTTATAGCTACAAGATGACATTGGTCGAGGACTTGTTTCAAAAAGATGATCAAAGTTATCTCGATCATGAATTCTTTTTCCATAATAGAGTTGACCTAATTGATTGTTTTTTAAGATTTTAAAGATATAACTGACTTGATCATTATATAAATGAAAAGTTTTACTTTCTTCATGAAATTGAATCATAAATTTCTCCTACTCACTAAATAAAATTTTTAAAACATCTTCTAATCCATCATCTACAATAGATTTACAAACAATATTTGCTTTAGCTTTTAATAAATCACAGGCATTTCCCATGGCAACCCCTACACGACAAAAATCAATCATTTCTAAATCATTTTCTCCATCACCAAAAGCGTATGTGTCATCTTGATCTAAATGATAATAATCAAGAACTTTTTGAATACCTGTTGCTTTTGAAATTGTGGGTGAATAAAATTCAAATGCATTGTCACTACCATGTTCATCAAAATTAATAACATAACCAAAATCATTTTGGATATAATTTTCTATTTTTTCACGATCTTTATTTGTGACATTTGCTTCTATTTTAATCGCTCTTTTTAATACCTCATTACGATCAAACTTTGTTGTAAATAGATCTTCAAAATGTCCATTTTGAACAAAGAAGTTATAAAGTTCTTTATAAGAAGGATCAATGTATAAATGATTCGCTGTCGCAATCATATAATCACAATGAAGTTCTTCTAACATATTTGCTGTCTTTAAACATAACTCATAATCCATTCTATTTTCATAAATAGATTTTCCATCAATTTCTACATAACCACCATTATTTAAAACATAACCATCAAAAGTACCATCCCACCACTTTTGATCTAACATGGCTTTGGGTCTTCCACTACAAATAAAGAGTTTATGTCCTTGTTCCTTTAATCTTTTTAGTTCTTTTTGCACACCTTGAGGAATTTCTTGAATACCACCATAAGACCATATTAATGTTCCATCAATATCAAAAAATAATACCTTTTGTTTCATAACATTTCTCCTTTCGTTAATTATATCACAAAGCAATAATCAATAGTTTTCAAGAAAAGAAAATAGATAAATACGTAAGAAAGTACGCAAGATAAAATGTACTAAAAAAGGAATCTTGCGATTCCTTTTGAATTAATCATCTAAAATAGAAGATCCATTTGTAGCAATCACTTCTTTATACCAATCGTATGATTTCTTTTTAGAACGTTTATAAGTTCCATTACCATAATCATCAACATCTACATAAATAAATCCATATCTCTTAGACATTTGATTAGTTGAATTAGATAATAAATCAATTGGTGCCCAAGTTGTATAACCCATTAATTCAACACCATCTTCTTCAATAGCTTTATACATTTGTCTAATATGTTCTCTTAAATAATCAATACGATAATCATCATTAATAGAACCATCAGCTTCTACAGTATCTTTAGCACCTAAACCATTTTCAACAATAAATAATGGTTTTCTATAACGATCATATAAATCTACACAAGAAATTCTTAAACCGATAGGGTCAATTTGCCATCCCCAATCAGAACTAGGAATATGAGGGTTTTTAATAGCTGTAACAGTATTACCTGCACTCATTTCTAATCCTTTAGTATCCGCAGCAACACAACTTGATGAATAATAACTAAATGAAATAAAATCAACAGGATATTTTTTCATGATTTCTAGATCTTCATCAGTCATTTTAATATTGAATCCTTTATTTTTATACATTTGTAATAAGTATTTAGGATATTCACCATGAACTTGTGTATCGCTATAACAATAGATTTGTCTCATTCTTTGTTGTTGTTCTAATACATCTTCTGGTTTACAAGTATATGGATAGTAAGTTAATTTTGTAAGCATACAACCTACTTTAGCGTCAGGAATATTTTCATGTGTAATTTTTACCGCTAAAGCACTTGCCACAAATTGATGATGCATTGCTTGATATTCAACTTCTTCAAATTCTTCTGGTTTGAATCTTGATTCAATAAGTCCACCGGTCATAAATGGATGTCTAATGATTGAATCAATTTCATTGAATGTTAACCATAATTTTACTTTATCTTTATATCTTTTAGTAATAACATCCACATAACGTGTAAAGAATTCAATGGAACGACGATCATACCAACCATTATAGTCCATACAGAATGCTAGTGGTGGTTCATAATGGGACATAGTAACTAATGGTTGCATCCCATATTTTAAACATTCATCAAAGACATCATCATAGAATTTTAAACCTTCTTCATTTGGTTCTAATTCATCCCCTCTAGGGAAAATACGAGACCAAGCAATAGACATTCTATAAACTTTAAATCCCATACCTGCAAGTAAAGCAATATCTTCTTTATAATGATGATAAAAATCAATCCCATGGCGTTTAGGATAATAAACTTCATCATCTGTACTTAAAGCTTTTTCAATCATTTCATCAGAAATATCACATAAACCATGTGTATTTAATAAATCTTTCATAGATTTAGGATCAGTGAATAATTGTACATCACTACAACTTACACCTTTTCCGCCTTCTTTCCAACCACCTTCATATTGGTTAGCGGCAGTAGCTCCACCCCATAAAAATCCTTCTGGAAATTGTTTCATATTATATTTCTCCTTATTTTTTATTATCAAATTCATTATATCGATATTATTGAATATTTGTTTGTTTTTTCATAATATAAAAACTAATTCTACTTATAAGAGGTGTTGTTTTCTATTTAAAATGATATGATTTGATTAAAGGAAGTGGTCATATGGATCTTATCAAAATAGGTAAATATATAGCTTTTAAAAGAAAAGAACAAGGCTTAACACAAAAACAGCTTGCAGAAAAATTAAATATGTCTGATAAATCTGTATCTAAATGGGAAAGAGGCATTTGTTTACCGGATGTTTCTGTTTATCTAGAATTATGTAAAATACTAGATATAAGTATTAATGAGTTTCTGGCTGGCGAAGATATACCTAAAGAAACAATTGAACAAAAAGCAGAAGAAAATATTATTCAGATTACAAAAGATAATAAAAACAAACAAAAGTATCTAAAGAAAATTATAAGATTATTAATAGTTATGCTTGTTGTTTTCATATTTATTACAAGCATATTTATCTACAAAAAATTAACACAACCACAAAACTATATAGAACCTTATTTAGAAAAAAGCACAGAAATGCAAACGGCAAATATGCTTTCTAGTCGTCCAGGGAATATTTTGTTATTTCATTATAATTCAAAAAAGAATTATGATTCATTAACTATGTATTTAACCCAATATCAAAAAGGTAAAAAGATATCTGATAAAGAAATCTGTACATTTTATAATAATCCTTCAAAAGGAACAAATACCGGAAATATTGCTTTAGTAGTTGATTATGAAGCTTCTACTTTGAAGATTATAGATGCTTTTGAAGATGGGTATTATGTAGCTGAAGGTATTTCATTTTTAGAAAACATTAGTAACTATGATGTTTGGGATTATGATAAAATTGAAGAAAAAACATCTATTAAATATAGTAAAAAACAAATGTTAGTGGCATTATCTTATGGAAAAAATCATGTCACATCTCTTCCTATAAAAGGGTTAGAAACAAACAAAAAGATAAAGAATGATTATACATGTATTCTTTCAATTAAGTTTAAGTAAAAACGCCATCCTAAGATGACGTTTTTTAAAAATCAAATTTATTCTTTTTCTTCATAACAATAAAGACAGTTATACAAATAAGAGCAGATAAAATAGAACCAAGAGCGGGTGTAAGTCCCATTGGTAGTAATGTTTCAGGGAAAAGTTTAGAAGTAATATAAGCTCCTGGAACTCTTATAAGGACTATGGAAATTACATTATGAATAAAGGAAATAATGGAATAACCATAAGCTGTAAAGAATCCACTAAAACAAAAATGAATAGAAGCAAAGACACAATCTAAAACATATCCTTTTAAATATTGACTACCATACATAATAACTGCAGCTTCACTTGTAAATAACGAAAGAATTTCCTTGGAAATAAATTGACAAGTAAGCGCAAAGAAAATTCCAAATCCTAAAGCAATAAAGCATCCATAGCGTAAAGTTTGTCTTGCTCTTTGATGTTGTTTTGTTCCAACACATTGTGCACAGATTGCCGAGATGGCAGATAACATACTTGATGGTACTAAGAATAAAAAGCTAATGATTTTTTCTACAACACCAACTGCGGCGGCAATATCAACGCCACGGCTATTAGCAATAATCGTAATAATGATAAATGAAATTTGAATCAAACCATCTTGCATAGAAATAGGAAAACCAATTTTAAAGATATCTTTAATAATCTTTTTATGTAATTTAAAATGGTGTCTATGGATGACAATCAATTTTCTTTTAATAATTGCCAATAAAGCAACAATTACACTAATAAGTTGTGAAATCACTGTCCCAAATGCTGCTCCAACGGCATGCATATTGAAATAACCAATGAAAATAAAATCTAACACGATATTAAAAAAACAAGCAACTGCCACAAAATACATAGGACTTTTAGAATCCCCTAATCCTCTAAAAATAGAACTAATAATATTGTAAGCAGTAATAAAAGGAATACCGATAAAACATATTTTTAAATAAATCGTTGTTTCTTGAATCGCTTCTACAGGTGTAGACATAATAGAAACAATCGGATTAATAAAGAATAATAAAATCAAAGTAACAATCAGAGATAAAATCATAAAGATAATGATTGTATTTCCTACAGTCATCCTTTTTTCTTCTTCTTTTCTTTCACCAACATAACGACCAATCATGACCGTTGAACCCATTGCGATTCCTACAAGCATAACAGTAATCATATGCATGACCTGACTTCCAATAGAAACCCCTGATAAAGAAGCGGCTCCATTGTATTGACCGACAATAAATAAATCAGCCATGCCATAGAATGTTTGTAAGAAATTAGCAAGTAAAAATGGTAATGAGAAAGTAATAATATTTTTTAAGGCACTGCCTTTTGTTAAATCTTTTTGCATAACATCAACTCCTTGCTTTGTATTATATAGGATAAATGTTAAAAGATAAAACGAAAAAAAATGCTTAATCTAGCACTTTTTTTCATGGATATGTTGCAATAATAGATTTAAGTTCTCTGATTTATTTTGTTTTAAATAAACAAGATTTATTTTTTCAAGATCAGCAAAGTATTTACTAATATCCTCTAAATAGAACTGATCTCTGTTTTCTACTTCTTTTGTAGGAAGGATTGAAAAACCTCTAGATAGATTAAGTAAAAGAAGTTGTTTAGGAAATTCTTTAACGTATTCTACTTTATTAAAAGTTGTATGATAAATTTTATAAAGTTCATCTTTACATAATTGATGATAGTTTTGATCTGTTGCTTTTGTAATATAGGGAACAGATTGAATGACCTTTTCTATTGTATGATATTTATGGATCAGTTCTTTTGAGCAAACAAGAGAAACGTTTTCTTTAGATAAGGTTGTTGTTTCAATTGGATTGTTTTTGTAGAAAGAGAGCATGCTTGGAGAAATTAACGCATCGAGTTGATGCGCTTTTAGGCCTTCCATCAATTCATTTTCTTCAAGATAAGAATAAGAAATAGAAAGATGTGGGTATTTCTTTTCAAAGCTTTCAAGAATTTCAAAGTCTGTAAAATCTGTTGTTTTCATGCCTATATGTAAAGTATTCGTTTGTTGAATATTTTGACATAAAGTTTGATAAGAAGCATAAATGTTTTTCATTCCTTCATAGAACTGTTTTCCTTTTTTAGTAAGAGTTAATGTTCTATGTTCTCTTATAAATAGCTGTGTTTGGAGTTCTTGCTCTAAGACAGCAATGTATTTAGACATGGTTGTTTGTCCAATATGACAAGCGTTAGCTGCTTGCGTAAAGTTTTTATATTCAACAGCTTTAAAGAAATAATGTATTCTATTTAGATCCATATTATCACCTCTTTCATTATAACAAAAAAAAGGAGCAATGAAGCTCCTTTGCTCAATATTTATTTACGTTTGAATAATGATTTTAAACCACGAGAGATTACTTGAAAGAAACTAAGAGAACGAACCATATTATTTGGATCAACATAATTTCTAACAGCTCTTAATGTCTTTTTATTATCTCTTGTCGAAAAGATAAAGTTTCCGTTGTTTTTCGTAACAACTGCAAAACGAGGAATCCATTTTCCTTTAAACATGACACTTGCCATGATTTCTGTTACTTCAGACCAAGGAATTTGAATATAATCATTGACGTTTTTATCATTGTAATATTCAAAAGCTTCATCCCCGACTAACACTTTACCATAGTTTGCCATTCCTAAATAAGAAGTAGCATTAATTGTTAAATCGACTTTTTTATTTAATGATTGTACCATATATTCCCTCCATAAATATTGAACTTTTTAAATTACATAATTCCAGCTAAACGAGCTAAGATACCAACGATAAATAATGCAACGATAATAACGATTGGTGAAACTTTTTTCTTTAATAACCAGCAGCAAAGTAATGTAAGTAATAATGCTGCAAGACCAGGAATTAATTGATCTAAGTTTTGTTGTAAAGTAGTAACTTTAATTTTATCTAATCCAGTAGCTCCAAGGGAAGCATATTGAGATAAAGCTGATTTAATACCTTCAGCCCCACCTTTGATTTGACTCCAATCAATATAAGCACCTTCAGATTGAGTAACTCTAGAAACAACAGGAGTAAATGAAATACTTACCCAACGTTGAACTAAAGAACCGATAATGAACATACCTAAAATAGAAGCACCTTGAGTAATTTTACCTAATAAACCACCAGATAAATCTTTTGCGATAGAAGTACCAACTTTATATCCAAATTCTTGAGTATACCAAATAAATGCCATACGGATAATATTCCAAGCAAAGAAGAATAATAATGGACCAACAATACTTCCACCTAAAGCAAGAGAAGCACCTAAAGCACCTAAGATTGGTCTTAAAGTGAACCAGAATACTGGATCTCCAACCCCTGCAAGAGGTCCCATCATACCAACTTTAACCCCTTGAATAGCTTGATTATTGATTTCAGCACCATTAGCTCTTTCTTCTTCTAAGGCTAATGTAACACCCATAACTGGGGCTGAAACATAAGGATGTGTATTATAGAATTCTAGATGTCTTTTTAAAGCATCTGCTCTATCTTGTGGATCTTTGTATAATTTTTTGATAGCTGGGATAATTGAATAACACCAACCACCATTTTGCATACGTTCATAGTTCCATGATCCTTGAAGGAACTGATGACGCCAAGCAACTGATAAACGATCTTTTTTAGTTAATTGAATTTTTTCTGCCATATTTCTTTCCTCCTTCAAGATTAATAGTCATTTAAAATATCACCTAATGGATCACCAGAACCAGTAGAACCACCATTACCAGAACCACCGTTTTCTTTTAATCCTAAGTAAATTAAAGCAATAGCAACACCTAAAGCACCTAAAGCGATTAATGTTAATTCGCTTAATGCAGCTAATACGAAACCGATAGCAAAGAATGGCCAAGTTTCTTTAGTTGACATCATATTAATAACCATTGCATAACCTACAGCGGCAACCATTCCACCACCAACAGTCATACCACCTGATAACCAAGCAGGCATTTGATTTAAAACACTAGTTACTGCTTCAGCAGGAACGATACATAGTGCAGCAGCAGGAACTGCGATTCTGACACCTTGTAATAAGATACCTAAAATTTGATAGATTTCAATTTTACGGTAATCACCTTTTTCAGCAGCACCATCCATTAAGTGAACTAATGGGATAGCGATTGTACGACAGATCATAGTTAAGAATAAACCAGCTACTGATAAAGGAATTGCAACAGCAATTGAAGTAGAGATAGCTGTTTGTGTATTAACAGTACCACCATTTAAACCTAAAACCATGATAATTGCAGAAGCAACAGAAGCTAAAGCAGCATCTGGAGCAACAGCAGCACCAACGTTTGCCCATCCTAAGGCAATCATTTGTAAAGAACCACCTAAGACAATACCTTCACTTAGATGTCCTGAAACTAAACCAATTAAAGTACACGCTACTAGTGGTTGATGGAATTGGAATTCATCTAAAATCCCTTCCATACCTGCTAATAATGCTACTAAAATAATTAACATAATAGTAATTGCAGACATTAAATTTTCCCCCTATTTCATATTTTGAAGTTCAGTCTTTGCTTTTTTAAGAAGACTGTCCATATTTTCTTTAGAATCAGCAGGTACTTTACGAACATCGAAAGTAACACCCATTTCTTTTAATTTTTCTAAAGTTTCAACATCTTTTTGATCCATAGCAATGGCTTTATTAACAACTACTTTACCAACTGAGTGAGCCATAGAACCAATATTTAATTCTTTAATATCAACGCCACCTTCAATAGCTCTTAAAGCATCTTGAGGAGTTTCAAATAACAATAAAGCTTTAGTAGCACCAAAACGAGGATCTTTAGCGACTTCAATCATCTTTTTGACTGGTACAACGTTTGCTTTAACACCTGGTGGTGCAGCTTGTTCAATCATTTGTTTACGTAATGCATCTTGAGATACTGCATCAGATACAACAATGATACGAGTTGGTTGAGTTGATTTTGTCCAAGTAGTAGCTACTTGACCATGTAATAAACGTGTATCAACACGAGCTAAGACATATTTAATATGTCCATCTCCAAGAACAGTTCCTTCAGGAATAGCCCCAGCAGGTGCTGGTTGTTCATCTTTTACTGCTTCTTCCTTTTTAGGTTCTAATTCTTCTGGACGAATGTTAACTCCGTCTCTAGCAACTTCACAGATATGAGTTGCGATTTCATGTGCGCTGTCAGTAGACATACGCATTGCATATGCTTCAATAAGCATTGGTAAATTTAACCCAGTAACGATTGCCCAATGATCTTCATGACCGTTAAGTAATAAGTTTGCTTGGTTGAAAGGAGTACCACTCCATAAATCAACTAAGAAAAGAACTTCGTCTTGATTTTCAAAAGTGGAAATAGCTTCTTCCATTTTTGCTCTTAAATCATCAGGACCTTCACTTGGTTGTAAAGTCACAGCTTTTACATCTTTTTGTTCACCGAAAATCATAGAACCAGATTGTAAAATTCCATTAGCGAATTCACCATGACTTGCAAGAATAATTCCTACCATATTTTTCCTCCCTCTCTTTAATTAACATTGAATAACAAAAAAGTAGGCCAACTATTTAAAAGAAGATACAATAAAGCTATTGCTCTTTTTTAAAATAGTTAATGCCTACTTAAAGTTACACACTATTGAATATTCAATTTAATTACAGTGGTATACTAACACCAAAAAATGTAAGCGTCAATCATTTTTTTGCATTTTTATGTTCTTTCATTATTTTTTATCATACAAAAAATAATGAAAAGAATAAAATATAATATAAAACAATCACAATTTATCAATAAATAAAAAAAGGAGTGACCCCTAATTTTGAAATGCACTTGATAAAATTCTTTCCAAATGTAAAGCAAGATAACCAACTTCTGATGCTGGTAATTCTTTATGAAGTACCTTTGATAAATTATCACACATTCTTATTGCTTGTTCATAAGCAAAAGGAAATTTATTTTTTGTAAATTCACTAATATCCATTTGTAATTGTTCATTAGTATTTAAACGAATGATTAGGAATTTAATATGATTCATTAAACGAGCATAAGAAATAGATTCAATATCAATTTTTACATTTAAATCCGTTTGTAATTTAATAATACTTTCATGAACAATACGAGCAGCTTCCATGGATTCTCCTACTTTATTAGAAGAAATTGCCGAGTGAATATGTAAAGTAATGAAACTTACTTCATCATTGTTGATTTCTTTATTAATAAAAGATTTAATTATTTCTTTTGATTTTAAAGCAACTTCATATTCATCAGGGAAAAGAAGTCGTATATCATAAGTAAATGGATTACTAGGCATGATATTTTCATCCATACGTTTGATTGTAAAATGAATATGATCAGCAAGTGGAATAAGAATATCATGATTTACTTTTTGAAATTTATTAGTTGCTTCTTTGATGATTTCAGCCGCAATTTCTAAATAAACTGGATTAATATAATCAATAACTTTCTTTAACTTATCTTTGGCTTGATAGTTTTTTTGCATCATATATTTTTTAGCTTGAGGTGGAATTTCAAAATGATCATTTACTTTTTTACCAAAACCAATTCCTTTAGCCAAAATAATAATTTCATTATTACCTTCTTTAGCAAGAATGGTATTATTATTTAATATTTTTAAGACTTGATACATTTTGTTCACCTACTCTCTTATTTTTAAAACTGTTTCGCCACTTTTTTTATTTCCATAAATCTTTTCAAGAGACCCTTGTCCTTTGGTTACGATCATTAAAAGACAATCATCTACCGCATTTTCTTTAATATAATGCAAATCTGCATTCCATAAAAGATCTCCTTTTTTGACCTTTTGATTTATTTTAACAAGAAGTTCAAACCCTTGTCCATTTAATTTTACGGTATTAATACCAAAATGAATCAATAATTCCATTCCATTATCCAATTCTATACCAATAGCATGTTTTGTAGGATAAAGCATGGAAATCGTTCCATCACAAGGAGAAACCACTACACCATGAAGAGGGCGAATCATTAAACCATCCCCTAGAAGTTTATGGGCAAAGATATCATCACTACAATCTTCAATTGGTAAAACTTCACCATCAACAATATTCCCAATTTCTAAATCTGTTGTATGATAAACAATTGTTTTTTCTTCATCATAAGCTTCAGGGACGTTTTCAAGATAATCATCAATCTTTGTTTTTAAAGAAGAAGCTTTAGGACCAAAAATAATTTGAATTGCATTTCCTTGTAATAATACAGCTGCAGCCCCTGCTTGTTTTAAAGAAGCTTCACTTACTAATTCAGGTTCTTGTAAGGTTGCACGTAATCGTGTAATACAACAATCTAGATCTGTAAAGTTATGGCGACCACCTAATCCTTTAAGAATCATTTGAACTTGAGGATCAATTAAGGATTGATCAAAAGAATAATCCATTTTCTTTTTATTAAAAATCGTTAATTTATTATCATCTTCTCTTCCTGGTGTTTTTAAATCAAATTTCTTAATTAAAAAACGGAATGAAAAATAATATAGGAAGAAATAAATAAGCCCAAAGATTACAATAAAAATCCAATGAGTTTTACTATTGCCTTGTAATACCCCAAAAACAAGAAAATCAATCAAACCACAAGAAAAAGTAAAGCCAATTGTCACTCTTAAAGCTTGTGCTAAAACAAAAGCCGTACCCGCTAAAACGACATCCACTACAAATAACATAGGTGCTACAAAGATAAAAGTGAATTCAATCGGTTCAGTAATTCCAGTCAATATACTGGTAAGAGCCGCTGATAAAAAGAGACTTCTTACAACTTTTTTCGATTCATCTTTAGCACATTGATACATCGCTAAAGCAGCACCTGGTAAACCGAAAATCATAATCATAAATTCACCAGAGAAATATTTTGTTGCTTCAACACTGAAATGTTTTAGGTTTGGATCAGCTAATTGAGCAAAGAAAATATTTTGAGCACCATGAACTAAGACCCCATTAATTTCCATTGATCCCCCAATAGCTGTTTGATAAAAAGGCGTATAGAAAACATGGTGTAAACCAAAAGGAACAAGAGCTCGTTTAACAATCCCATAAACGAAAGTACCTCCATAACCACTACTGGCAATCAATTGTCCAATCTTAAAGATACTTGATTGAATACTAGGCCAAATATAAAACATTAAAAAACCAATAAAAATATAAACAATTGTTGAAATAATTGGGACAAATCTTTCCCCTTCAAAGAAAGACAAAAAATTAGGTAATTGAATTTGATAGAAATGGTTATGTAAATAACTTACACCTAAACCAACAATAATCCCACCAAAGACTCCCATTTGTAGTGACATTTGTCCATATACATTTATCAATGTTCCATCTACGGCATCAACTAAAACTTTATTACCATTAATAACACCATTAAAAGTAAGTAAACTATGAATTGTTGAATGCATCACAAAAAAAGCAATAATCGAAGATAAAACAGCGACTTCTTTTGATTTCTTAGCCATTCCTGAAGCAACAGAAGCGGCAAAAATTAACGGTAGATTATCAAAAATAGTTTGTCCAACAGCCATTAATAACGTTAATATTTGATTTAAAATTGTTCCATATCCCAAAATACTTTCCATACCAAGTGAAGCAATCGTTGCTTCATTTGTAAGTGAACTTCCAATTCCTAAAAACATCCCTGCAATTGGAAGAACAGCAATAGGTAACATAAAACTACGTCCTATTCTTTGTAAAACACCAAAGACTTTTTTTCTCATATATTTCCTTTCCCATGGTTTCTTTGAAGAAACTATATCACTTCAAAGTGCGTACTTATATAAATATCAGTAAAAGTATATACTTTTTTTATACAAAATGATAGGAGAAAAAAGATGATTGCAGTGGATTTATTGAGTGAAATTTTTATTTTAATTGTATTAGGAATTTATTTGAAAAGGAATAACGTTATTGATGGACATACAGTGGATCAATTAACTGATTTAATTGTAAAAATTATTATACCATGTGGAATCATTTCATCATTTGAAATGAAGATTACTCATAAAATATTAGTGACCGCAGGAATGGTTTTAATTATTTCTATAGGAATTCAGGTTATATATTTTATTTTAAACTCTTTTTTATACAAAAAATGGGATAAAGATGAACAAATAATTGTGAAATATGGTACCATGGTTAGTAATGCAAGTTTTATAGGAATGCTTTATGCATCTTGTTTGTCCTTCCGCAAAGAATACTTATGTGGTCATATGGGATTTCACTATATAGTCAAAATAAGCAAGAAAAATCTTTAAAAAAATCGTATTACACCCTTGTGTTATCTCTATATTCATTGGAATTATTGTGATGATTGCTTATAATTTACATATTTATCTTCCAATAGGCATTAGTAAAACTATAAAAATGATAGGTTCTTGTTCAACACCATTATGTCTCATTGTAGTTGGGACATTTGCAAGTGATCTAAGATTTAGAGAATTGATGAATAAACATGTTATTTTATTTAGTATTTATCGTTTAATCATGATTCCTTGTATTATTTTTATTCTATTCTTGATATTTCCAGTAAATCGACTATGTAGAAATGTATGTGTTTTATTAACTGATATTCCAGCTGCAACAACGACAGTGCTTTTGGCTAAACAATATAGTGTCAATGTTCTATTTGCAACGAAGGTGTTAGTTTTATCATCATTATTATCCATTTTAACAATCCCGTTTGTCACGTATCTATTAGAAATAGTATAATAAGTATAAAAATATTAAGGAGAAAATTATGGAAAAAATCAAACAACTCGTTTATAACTATGCACATGCTGTGCATTCACAAAATGAAAAAGAATTTAAAGTTTTATGGTCTTCAAAAGAAAATATATTGATTTCCATTACGGATCAATTCACTGGAACGGATGCTATCTATCAAGATTTTTTAATTGGTGGTATCCAAAAATGTTATGAATCTATTGATTTAGTGGTTGAAAATATTGATATTCGAATGATTGATGATAATAAAGCAATTGTAGTATTTAAATATCATACAGAATGTATTTGTAGAGAAACACATGAACCTTATGGTATCCAAGGTTTAGAAACACAAATCGTCATTAAAGAAAACAATCAATGGAAATTAATGCATATTCATTATTCAAAATAATAAGCTAACGATTTGTTAGCTTATTTAAATATCTTTTAATTTTCAGTGTTTTATTTGACTTGGTGAATTTACAATCAGCGATAATAATTTTATCTTCATCAATCATATAGCCAAATTCTATATTTTTTATGAAGAAATGACGAATAGAATCATCATTTGCAATTCTTGGATACATTTTAGGAAAATTCTTTAAAGAAGAAATTATTTCTTTTATTTCTTTAGAGATAGATATTTTATTTTCTTTTAAAAATAAGAAAACACTTTGATCAACTAAGACTTTCAAGTTATAAGCCTTCTTTTTCTAATAATTCAAGAAACTCATCTTCGTCATAAGCTTTAGATTTTCCTTCCTTTACAAGTGAAGCTTTATATTTTACCTTATTTTCATATTGAATACTTTCTTTTTCAACCTCTTGATTATAAATATCAATCATTAATTTTAATGTCTTTGTTGGAATAAGTGATACTCCATCTAAACTAGGAAAATCATTAATACTCATTTTATTCATATTCAAGCTCCTCCTTTATTTAGATTATTCTACCATATTTTTAATTAGTATTCATTAGATAATAATATTTAGGTGAATTTTTATCGGCATTTATTATTGTTTTTTTATATTATGAAATTTTTTCTAAAAGTTACTTGTTCTAAAATTAAAAACAGCACATTTTGTGCTGTCTTGTATTTATTTAATTGGTGTTAATGTTCCACCATTAGATAAGGTAATAGTTTGCCCATTTAACCAACTATTAGCAGAAGCATCATAATAAATTGTATAACCATGATCTTCAATTAAAGATAAATCATTGTTTTCTAAAGTTAAAGTAGTAACATAACTATCTCCAGTAACGACCCATTTAGAAGAACTATATAAAGATAAGTTAACTTCTTTAGCGTTGTTTTCACTATTGATTGTACTTGTAAGAGTTGAGCTTTTTAAAATAAATGAAGCGGTAGAAATATTATCGACACTGATATTTCCATTTAATATTTGATTTGTCGCATTAAATGTTAAGTTTCCACCATTACTTCCTTGACTACCCCATTCACCATCATTTCCAGAAACAGTAACTAATTGATTACTTCCATAATTTAATTTTGTATTTTCTAAGTTAATCACTGCATCTGTATTCGTAATGAAAAACATAGGCGATGTTTCATAAACTTTTGATTTTTTTGAAATGGTAAGTGTTGAATCAGTTGCACTGAATGTTCCCGTTCCTTCGCTAGCATCTCCAGACATACTTTGATAAATCATGACACCACAATTATCAATACCATCATCTACACGGCCTACACCATAACTTGTAAGTTTTGTGTTATTTAAAGTAATGCTGTTTTTACCTTCGATAACCGCACATGAAGAATTAGTTGCCATTCCTTTAGAATCAGAAACAGAAATTGTACCTGTTGAATAAACACAAGGTGAACCTTTTCCATTTGTATTTAAAGTTGAATTTTTAACAGTAACTGTTCCTTCACCACGATCGGTAGCAACAGCAGCACAGTGTTGACCGCTTGTGGTAATAGTTACTATATTAGCGTTAATAGTTCCACCATAAGTCGCATCTAAACCACGAGATGAATCTCCAGTTGTAGTAATTTTTGTATTACTTACATTGATTATTGCATTTTCTCCGGTAGAGAAAATAGCATTAGCACCTGTGGCGTTTGTTTCAATTGTTGTATCTTTGATCGTTGCTTCACTTCCTTTTTGAACAAGGACAGCAGCATTTAAACCATAAAATTCACTGTTTCCAGTATTTGAAGAATCACCTGATTTAGAAATTGTTAAACCTGTTGCATTCAATGAACCGCCATCGTTTACAACAATGGCGGATTCATCTGAAGAAGTGGTTGATAATGTTTTATTTGATAATTCTTGACTATCAGAAACATCAACAACACCTTCAGTTGTTATTTGTGATGTATTGTTTGAAGATGAAGCGTTATTAAATAACAAAGCATTACTTGATAATACAAGAGCACATACAAGTAAGATTGTTCCTACAACATTGACAACAGCATAGATAGCTGTAGGTTTAGCTCCATAGAATGTTTCAGCAAGTGTCTTGCTTCCAAATTTACTCATAATTAAATAAGTAACAGCAAACATAAAGACTAAAACACTCACACTAATAATCACGATTTGTAATGCTGATAAAGATAGATTTGATGAAGTATTTTGATTCATTTGACTTGGTTGATTACTGTTTTGTTCATTTTGACCAGGCATACCTTGTTGAGTACCGTTTGAATTTTGATCACTTTGTCCTGGCATACCACTAGGTGCTTGTCCATTTTGAGTTGTAGCTTGTGAATTTGATTGATCATTTGTACTTTGGTTACTATTTTCAGATGAATCTTGTTGATTAGATTCATTATTTTGTTGAGAATTATTTTGATTACTGTCTTGTGAACTGTTATCTCTTTGACTAGGCATTGCAGGAGGTGTTCCTCCTGTTTGTTGCATCATAGAAAATGTATTATGATTTTTAGCATAATACAGAGTTCCTGAAATAGAACCTAAGGAAACAATAATACAAATTACACTGATTATAACGGATAATTTCTTTTTCATGTCTATCTCCTCCTGACACCTATATAGTACCCATTCTTTAACATATGGAAGTGTGAACAGTGTGTAAAAATATGGTAAACGCATATACAATTTTGGGATATAAAAAAGATAGAGTTAAGCGCTTACATGTGTTACTATATATCTAGGAGGATTTTTTATGGGAAAATTGGATAATAAAGTGGCAATTATTACAGGAGGAAATGCTGGCGTAGGTAAAGAAATAGCTAAATTGTTTGCAAGTGAAGGAGCAAAAGTTGTTATTTCAGCAAGACGTCAACAAGTCTTAGAAGAAGCAGCAAAAGAAATTGAAGCAGCAGGAGGAACTGTTTTATGTGTTCCTACTGATATTTCTAAAGTGGATGATGTTAAAAACTTAGTAAGTAAAACAGTTGAAACTTTTGGTCAATTAGATATTTTAATTAATAATGCAGGTGTTTTAGATAAAGGATTAAATGCGATTGATCAAATTGATTATGATGATTTAAATAGAGTTATTGATATTAATCAAAAAGGAACAATGTATTGTATGTCAGAAGCTTTAAAAGTGATGAAAAGTGGAGCTTCTATCGTTAATATCTCAAGTGTTGCTGGACAATATGGTGCTGGTGGTGCTGTTTATGTATCTACTAAAGCAGCAATTATTGGGGTAACAAAACATGCAGCAATGCGTTTTGCTAAAGAAAAAATTAGATGTAATGTTATCTGTCCAGGAAGTATTACAACAGATATGGCAGCAGGATTAACACCTGATACAATGGATATGAAAATGATGGGTGCTATGTCAGCTCATAGTGATTTAACACTTCAACCTTGTAGTCCTTTAGATGTTGCAAAAGTAGCACTTTTCTTAGCGAGTGATGATGCAGCACCACTTACAGGACAAGTTGTTGTAAGTGATTATGGAGTAGATTTATAATATGTGAAACCGCACAATGTGCGGTTTTTAATTGATTTTTTTTTTAATCATTGTATGAATGTTCTCCTCATGTCTAAAGACAGGGGATTATTGTTACCTGCCAACATTGTTGGCAGACCAGTTCATTTCTGATAGGTTGTAGTGCAAGATAGGGGTATGCCATTACCCTTCCTAGAGCAGAATACAAGTTAGTGTATCTACAATTAATTTCATAATAGCAACATTACTTACCTTTTGATCATTAAATACGACTTCTTTATCCGCTACATTTTTCATGATTAATTGTAATTCTAACTTCTTTTTTCCTTATCTTCTATCAATTCAATAGGCCCTTTTCCCATAATATTTTGATATTTCATAGAATATTGACAAGATGTTCTTCTTTCAACAAAATATATTAAATCGAGTTTCTTTCCTGCTTTTGCAACATGAATGTTTATTATTATAAGTATAACAATAATTTAAATGAACAAAACACTGCCTTGATCTATAAAACCTAAATGGCAACATTAATTATTTTCAATGATTTCTTTTATTTAAATCTGTAATTTCTCGTTCTGTTCGTCGTATAACTATGCTCCAAAATGATCTTTTTTAAAATGTTTATAATAAATAATAAAGAGAAAGGAAGTTGTAAACCAAGTGATTGGATAAGAAATAACAACACCTTTTAATGTTGGATAATGAGGAGAAATAAAGGTTACCCAAGCAACACGCAAAACACAAATACCAATACAGACAAGAAGCATTGGTTTAAAAGATTCCCCACAACCTCTCATTGTTCCAGAAAAAATTTCTACACAACAGTAAGAAAAATAGAAAGGCATTAAAAAGAGTATTAAACTTTGACATTGATTAATGATGGCTGGATCAGATGAAAAGAGTTTTGTAATATAACTTCCCCCAAAACATAAGATCACACTTAAAGAAACTGCCATTGTTAAGGCAATCGCTAAAGCAGTTTTCGCTCCTTTTTGAATACGATCATAAAGATGAGCACCATAGTTTTGTCCTACAAAAGTTGTAATTGCGGCACCAATGGCTGCCATAGCCATCCAAAATAAAGCATCAATCTTTACATAGACTGACCATGAAGCAATGGTTTGAGTTCCAAAGGCATTAATATGTGTTTGTAAGACGATATTGGCGATACTATACATTGTTGATTGAATTCCAGCAGGAGCTCCAATTTGGACAATTTTCTTTAATACAGGTAAATGAAATTTAATTTTTGATAATGTAAGTTGATAAACATCTTTAGAAAACATCAATTGAAGTGTGACTAAAATAGCACATACTGTTTGGGCAATAAATGTTGCAATCGCTGCCCCAGCAATACCTTTATGTAAAATAACAACTAAAACAAAATCAAAAACAACATTAACAATACTACAAATAATTAAATAATAAAGTGGTCTTTTACTATCTCCTACAGCTCTTAAAATTCCTGAACCAATATTATAAATAGCTCCAGGAATCATCCCTAAAAAGTAAAGTCTCATATAAAGACTGGCATCATTTAAAATATCATGAGGAACACCTATTGCATCTAAACATTGATAAGAAAAGAATAAACCAAAAAGCATCATGATAATTCCACTAACAATAGCAAGCATATATGAAGTATGGACTGCTTGATGTATCTTATCTTTATTATGAGCTCCATAATATTGAGCAATAACAACAGAAGCCCCAGTTGATAAACCAACATAGAAGTTAACAACTAAGTTTGTCAAATTCCCTGTTGAACCAACAGCAGCAAGAGCATTTGTCCCACAAGCTTGACCAACAATAATGGTATCAACGGTATTATATAGTTGTTGAAAAAAGCTCCCAATTAATATTGGAAAAAAGAAAAAAAGTAATTGTTTCCAAATAACTCCCTTAGTAAAATCTTGTGTTTTATTCATAGATTCCCCTCCTATAATAAAAAACATCCAAAGGTGCATCACTTGGAATAATGGTATCACATAATTTTTGACAAAACAACCAAAGAAGAAACATCAAAAAGTTAAATAAAGTTCATATTTCTTCTTTATGATATAGACGAAAGGAGGAACAAGAACTTACTTAAACAAAACTTAATTATAAACTTCCCTTTTTAAAAAAGATAATAATAGATAAAAAAACAGATTATCCCCTCCCTTTTGAATCTGTTTTTTGTTGTTTCTATATAATGAAAATGATAAGGTAGATAAAGAGAGGTACAAATCTATGTTATTTAAAGATAAATTAAAAGAACCTGTTATTTATAAAGGGAGTAATAAGGCAATAAATGAACTAAATCAAATACAAGAATATTTAAAAACACATACAAGTAAAGAATTAGAAAAGAAAGCAAGACTTATTCAGTATGGTATTGAAGGAGAAGAAAATATTTTATTTGAATTAAAGAATAGTCATTTTCCAATGTATGTTTTACATGATATTTATATGGTAGATCATGATTTAAGTGCACAAATTGATTACATTATTATTACGCCATCAATGGTTTATTTTATTGAATGTAAAAATCTTATAGGGACAATCATGATCGATTCTATGGGAAATTTTACAAGAGAGTACACTTATAATGGAAAAATAATTAAAGAAGGTATTTATTCACCCATAACACAAAATCAAAGACATTTAGAGTTATATAAAATGTTACGTGAAAAGGATAAAGGATCAGTAATGAAATTTCTTTATGATAAGACCTTTTCAAGTGGTTTTAAATCACTTGTTGTCCTTGCTAATCCAAAGTCTATCTTAAAAAGCCGTTATGCTCCTAAAGAAATAAAAGAAAAAGTCATTAAAGCAGACCAGCTTATAGATTATATAAAGAAACATGAACAAAGTGCTTTTAGAAATCAAAAAGACATGATTGCTATGGCAGATGGACTTTTATCGTATCATCAAAAACAAGAAATACCGCCAATTCAAGAAGAAAATACATTTGAAAGTATAGAAGCTAATAATGATGATCAATTAATTGAGTCTTTAAAAAAATATCGTATGAATAAAGCTCAAGAAAAGAATTTACCACCTTATTATATATTTAATGATATTACTTTAAATGAAATCATTGCTTATAAACCAACAACAATAGAAGAACTCCTTGCGATAAAAGGATTTGGACCAAAGAAATGTGATTGGTATGGAGAAGATATTTTAGACATAATAAGAAGTTTGTAATGAACTTCTTTTTTAATCCCATAATTTTTGACAAAACAACCAAAGAGAAAACATGAAAAAGTAAAATAAAGTTCATATTTCTTATTTATGATAATACACGAAAGGAGGAACAAGAACTTACTTAAACAAAACTTAATTATAAACTTCCCTTTTTAAAAAAGATAATAATAGATAAAAAAACAGATTCTCCCCCTCCCTTTTGAATCTGTTTTTTTGTGCAGAATATATAAACAACATTCATTGATTATGGTACAATAAATAAAAGAACATTTTGAATATAAAAGTAAATTAAAATGAAATAATTTTTGTATGAATAAAGTTTTAAAAAGATACAAAAATCGCAAATTCTAATGACTATAATAGGAGATGTTAATAAGAAAAAATGATGAAGTTAGAGTTTTAAACATGATATTATTTTAAAGATGGGAGAAGAAAGTATGAGTAAAAAAACAGTTCAAAAAAGTAAGAAAAGAACAACAAGAGCCAATAAAAAAAGAACAACGGGTGTAAAGGCCAATACGGTTGTTAAATCAGCACCAGTTACCAGTGAAAAGGTAACTGAAGTCAAACCAGTAGAAGTACCAAAAAAAGTTGATACTGTTGAATCAACACCAAAGACAACTGTTCAACCAAAAGAAACAAGTGAAAAAGTTGTTGCTGCTGAATCAGCACCAGCTGTAAAAACAGCGCCTGCTAAGAAAGCGACTACTAAAAAGGCTACAGCTGCTAAATCAACAACAGCTACAAGTAAAAAGACAGCTACTGCAAAATCAGAAACCACAACTGAAAAAGTTGCTACCAAAACAACATCAACAAAAAAAACAGCTTCTACTAAGAAAGCAACTACTAAAAAGACAACAACTGCTAAATCAACAACAGCTAAAAGTAAAAAAACAACTACTGCTAAACCAAAGTCTATAAAAAGTGAAACACCTGTTGAGGCTAAACCAACAGAAGTTATTCAAGAAGTTCCTGTTGAAAAATCACAACCAATTGATTTAGGACCTCGTAGAAGTGTTGCTTTTATTGGTTCAGAATGTTATCCATTTGTAAAAACGGGTGGATTAGGGGATGTTATGTCAGCTCTTCCAAAGAGTTTAGCTAAATTAAATATGGATGTTAAAGTTATTATTCCTAGATATAAATGTATCCCTCAAAAGTTCCAAGAAAAGATGGAATATAAAGGATCATTTTATATGGATCTATGTGCAGATGGAAAACAATATTATGTAGGTATTATGGAATATCAAGAAGATGGTGTTGTTTATGATTTTATCGATAATGATGAATTCTTCTCATGGGGAAATCCATATACGAATCTTATTGATGATATTCCTAAGTTCTGTTATTTTAGTAAAGCAGCTCTTGCGGCACTTAATTATTTAAATTGGACACCAGATATTGTACATTGTCATGATTGGCAAGCAGCTTTAGTTCCTCTTTATTTAAGAACAAGCTTTAAAGATACAAATGTAGGACGTGCAGGTGCTGTTCTTACAATTCATAACTTAAGATTCCAAGGTATCTATGATCGAAAAACAATTCAATATTGGTCAGATCTTCCTGATTATGTCTTCAATAAAGATTGTATGACACAAAATTGGTTAGATGCGAATATGTTAAAAGGTGGTATCACTTATTGTAATAAATTAACAACAGTAAGTAATACGTATGCTGGAGAAATTCAAACAGAAGAGTATGGTGAAGGTCTTGAAGAACATTTAAGATATCATAGTAGTAAGATTTTAGGAATTGTTAATGGTATTGACACAGATATTTGGAATCCAGCAACAGATAAACTTTTAGCTGCTCAATATGATAGCCAATCTGTTATCAAGAATAAAAAAGCAAATAAAAAAGCACTTCAAGAATCCTTAGGATTAGAAGTTGATGATCATAAAATTGTTATTGGACTTATTTCGCGTCTTACAAATCAAAAAGGCCTTGATCTTGTTAATGATGTTATTCCAAGTATTATGGATGAACATACACAAGTTGTTGTTTTAGGTACAGGGGATGCGATGTATGAAGATGCTTTCCGTTATTATGAAAATAAATATAAAGGAAACTTCTGTGCATATATTGCCTACAATGAAAATGTCGCTCACAATATTTATGCAGGATGCGATGCTTTATTAGTACCATCAAGATTTGAACCTTGTGGACTTACACAACTTATTAGTATGAGATATGGTTCTATCCCAATTGTAAGAGAAACAGGTGGACTTAAAGATACTGTTCAACCTTATAATCTATTTGATAATACAGGTAATGGCTTTACCTTTGATCGTTATGAAAGTGGACTTCTTTATGATGCAATTAATCGTGCTAAAACACTTTATTTTGAAAATAGAAAATCTTGGGATGAAATGGTTGTTCGCGATATGAATAAAGATGTTTCTTGGCAACAAAGTGCAAAACAATACAAAGATATGTATGTAGAATTAACACCAAAATATTAAAGCAATTTAAAAATGCAATGTTATTTAACGTTGCATTTTTTTATCCCATAATTTTTGACAAAACAAACAAGAAAGAAACATGAAAAAGTTAAATAAAATTCATAAAACTTATCTATGATAATACACGAAAGGAGGAACAAGAACTTATTTAAACTCAAAACTTAATTATCAATTTCCCTTTTTAAAAAATAATAATAGATAATAGTAATAAGCAGATCTTTTCCCTTCCCTTGGATCTGTTTTTTTGTTGTAACAATAAAAATTGCATTGTAACAATCTAATTGTTACAATGCAAAAACTGATGTTACAATACTAAAATACCAATAAAATCAAATGATACACAACAAAAGAGGCAAGCCAGGCGATAAGGCATTGTCCAAAGACAACAATCAATGCCCATTTACCATTAAGTTCTCTTTTGATTGCAGCAATCGCTGCAATACAAGGTGTATAAAGTAAACAGAAAATAAGTAAAGATAAAGCAGCTGGTGTTGTAAGTGACATCAACAATGATTGGGTTGAACCATAAAGAATAGATAATGTCGAAACAACACTTTCCTTTGCCATAAATCCTGAAATAAGGGCTGTTGAAATGCGCCAGTCACCAAATCCTAATGGATTAAAGATTGGAGCAATATATCCTGCAAGAATAGCAAGAATACTATCTTTAGATTCAGTTACAATATTAAATCTTAAATCAAATGTTTGTAAGAACCAAATAACGATGGTTGCGACAAAGATGACAGTAAAAGCGCGTTGTAAGAAATCTTTAGCTTTTTCCCATAATAATTGACAGACGTTTTTAGCACCTGGCATACGGTAGTTTGGAAGTTCCATGACAAAAGGAACAGGTTCACCTTTAAAAAGGGATCCTTTTAAAATCAAAGCAAAGATAATACCTGTTAAAATACCAAAAACATATAAGAAAATCATTACCAAAGCACCTTTTCCTGGAAAAAAGACAGAGGTAAAGAAAGCATAAATTGGTAGTTTTGCTGAACATGACATAAATGGTGTAAGAATAATTGTCATTTGTCGATCTCTTCTTGATGAAAGAGTTCGACTAGCCATAACACCAGGAACAGTACAACCAAAGCCAATCAACATTGGAACAATACTTCTTCCTGAAAGACCAATTTTTCTAAGGAGTTTATCCATAATAAAAGCAACACGAGCCATATAACCACTATCTTCTAAAATAGATAAGAAGAAAAATAAAGTAACAATAATTGGTAAGAAACTTAAAACAGTTCCTACCCCATTAAAAATCCCATCAATAATCAAAGAATGTAAAGCTACATTGATTTGTGCTTGGGTTAGAAGAGTATCAACATAATTTGTTACAATAGATACACCATTTTCTAAGATGCCTTGTAAAAAAGAACCAATAACATTAAAGGTCAAAAAGAAAACGATACCCATAATTCCAATAAATGCGGGAATACCTGTATATTTTCCAGTTAAAAATTGATCAATTTTCTGACTTCTTAATCTTTCTTTACTTTCATGAGGTTTCTTCATAGTTTGTCTACAAATATTAATGATTGAATGAAAACGATCACTGGCAATAGCAGCTGAACAATCAAAACTACTTTCTTCTTCAAGCTGTTTACGAATGTGTTCTAAAATTTCCTTTTCATTTTGACTCAAATCAAGTTGTTCTAATAAAAGAGAATCATTTTCTGCAAGTTTACTTGCTGCAAAACGTAAAGGAATTCTTGCTTTTTTTGCATGATCTTCAATAAGATGTTCAATTGCATTAATACAACGATCAAGAGCTTGATTATCAAAATGTTGTAAAAATTGAGGTTTTTCTTGATAATAAGCAACATGTAAAACATGACTGACTAATTCATCAATACCTTCTCCTTTAGCGGCTGAAATAGGAACGACAGGAACTCCTAAATGTGCTTCTAATTCATTAATAAGAACGGTTCCCCCATTTCCTGACATTTCATCCATCATATTTAAAGCAACAACCATAGGCATATTGAGTTCTAATAGTTGCATTGTTAAATAAAGATTTCTTTCAATATTTGTTGCATCAACAATATTAATGATTGCTTTTGGTTTTTCTTTTAATAAGAAATTTCTAGTCACGATTTCTTCACTACTATAAGGTGACATTGAATAAATTCCTGGTAGATCCGTTATAAGGGTATTTTTGTAGCCTTTAATCACACCATCTTTACGATCAACAGTGACTCCTGGAAAATTACCAACATGTTGATTAGAACCAGTTAGTTGATTAAATAAAGTTGTTTTACCACAGTTTTGATTACCAACTAAGGCAAAAGTAAGTAGATCACTTTCATGATAGATTTGGTGATTATTGATTTTATCGTAACTTGATTCACCATACCCTGGATGTTTTTTATATTTAAAAATAATGTTTTCATTTTTTAACTCTTCTTTTTTAGTAATTTCTTTAACTTCTATTTTTTGAGCATCTTCTTTCCTTAAAGTAAGCTCAAAATCATGTATTTTAATTTCAATAGGATCCCCCATTGGTGCATATTTTACCATAGTTACTTCTACACCTTGGATAAGTCCCATATCTAAAAAGTGTTGTCTTAATGCTCCTGTTCCTCCTACAGAGACAATTACAGCACTTTTTCCTATAGCCAAATTATCTAATTTCATATTTTATCCCTTCTCTTTCTTTATAAGGGTAACTTTAAATAATAAGAAAAGCAATAAAATATATAATGTATACCCCTTTTTTTTACATAATTATTCCATTTTATAGATTTACTTTTTCTTTATATTGAAGATGGAGGTAGAAAGTATGATAAAAAACGCACTTTTAAGTTTAAAGAAAAACATAGGAAAAACGATTTTATTATTTGTAATAATTGTCGTTATTACCAATCTCGTCATTGCTGGTTTATCCATTCAATCAGCAACACAAAAATCAATGGATCAAATTCGTAGTAGTTTAGGAAACGATGTAACTCTTTCTGTTGATTTTAGAAACATGATGAAAAATAGAGAACCAGGTGCAGCCGTAAGTAATGAGACATCATTAACAACAACCATGGCAGATAGTTTAAAAAATTTAAAGTATGTAGAAAGTTATAATTATCAAATATCTACATCAGCTGATAGTGATTCTATTTCAGCAGTAGAAAATAAATCGGATAATAGTAATAATCAGCAAGATACAAAGAAACCAAATGATCAACCAGAACAAGCTTCAAATCAAGGTGATTTTACGATCAGTACTAATACTACAATGGAATATTTAGATTCATTTACAAACAGTAATTATACCTTAACAGATGGTCGTTTGCTTACAAGTGATGATGCAAATACAAATAACTGTGTCATTGAAACCAATCTTGCAAGTGATAATGATTTAAGTGTTGGTGATACTTTTACTATTACAACCACAGTTAATGATGAAACAATTATTCAAGAACTTACAATTGTAGGTATTTATGAAATTCAATCAACAAATGAAATTGGTGCTGCCCATTTCAATAATCCAGTAAACACGATTTATACTGATTTATCAGTTGGGCAAACACTTACTGGAAGTAGTGAAAACATTACATCAGCAATTTATTATTTAGATGATCCAGAAAATGCAGAAGCTTTTGTAGAACTTGCGAAAAAGAAAAGTGATATTGATTTTGATACATTCTCATTAGATGCCAATGATCGTCTTTATCAACAAAATGCTTCTTCTCTTGAAAGTATGCAATCATTCGCAAAGATGTTTGTATGGATCGTAGTGATTGCTGGTAGTGCAATTCTTTGTTTAATTTTAGCTCTAACAATTAGAAATAGATATTATGAAATTGGTGTTCTTTTATCACTTGGACAAAGTAAAGTTAAAATTGTTGCTCAACAACTTATTGAAATAGGGTTAATTGCAGTAGTTGCTTTTGTGATTTCTTTAGGTACAGGACAATTAACATCTCATTATATGGGTAATATGTTAGAAAGTGGTTCTTCTTCAAATGTCATACAAATGGATCAAAAAGGTGATCAACCAAATGATAATCAACAAAAAACTAATACACAAACAAAAGAAAATTTCCTAGAAAATATGATGGAAGGACCATCAAATCAAGAATTAGATGTTTCAATTACAGGTGAAAATGTCGTTCAACTTGCCGGTGTTACAGCAGCAATCTGTATTGTTTCTATTGCTGTACCTGCAGCCTATGTATTAAGACTTACACCTAGACAAATCTTATCTAGAAAGGAAGGTTAAGATGGAAAAGTTATTAAAATTAGAAAATGTAAGCTATAGTTATCAAGATGGTAAAGAAAAAAATAAAATTTTAGAACATGTTTCTTATTCATTTGAAAAAGGTAAAATATATGCTGTTGTTGGTGCGAGTGGAAGTGGGAAAACAACGACCCTTTCCCTTTCATCTGGTTTAGATAAACCAGATGAGGGAAAAGTCTTATTCAAAGGAAAAGATATTCAAGAAATAGGTTTAAATAAATATCGTCGAGAAGATATCTCTATTGTCTTTCAATCATATAACCTCATTTACTATATGAATGCTTTAGAAAATGTTATGTCTGCTTTAGAAATTGCAGGGATCAAAAGAAAAGATAAAAAAGAATATTGTTTATCTATTCTTGAACAACTTGGACTTTCCAAAGATGAATGTAAAAGAGATATTCGACAACTATCTGGAGGACAACAGCAAAGAGTTGCGATTGCACGTGCTATTGCAAGAGAAGTCGATTTGATCCTTTGTGATGAACCCACAGGTAACCTTGATGAAAAGAATTCAATAGAGATCATGAATACTTTCTTAGATTTAGCACATATTCATCATAAATGTGTTATTTTGGTAACCCATTCACCTACTCTAGCAAAGATGTGTGATGTATCTTTAAGAATTAAAGAAGGAAAAATAGAAGCAAAACGTTAGAGTTTTGCTTCCGAATTGATTAAAAAATTTTAATTAATAAAAACACCTAAGAGAATAGTATCTTAGGTGTTTTTATTAATTTCCTTGAGGCGATAAATTGCGCAAATGTAAATATACAGTATTTTTTGAAATGTTTAATTCGTCTGCAATTTTTGGAACAGAATCTTTTATTTGGAAAATACCCCTATCATATAATTGAGAAATTATAGCCTTGTTTTTATTAGAATATGAAATTGAAGAATCTTCGTATACTTCGTTCTTTACATATTCCAAAGTAGATAAAATCATTTCATCTACGTTACTTGCAAAAGTTTCAGTAACAGATTTAATTTGTACTTCTTCTTGTTTTTTAGGAACATAAGATTGAATAAAATCGTTTAAACTAATATTCATATAATAGTTCATACATAATAATCCAATAATTCTATTATTTTCACCACGAATTGCAATAGTAGTACTTTTTAATGGTTCACCTTTAGCGTTTGTAGAAAAGTAAGTTTCACTTGATTCACCGCTATCTTTTAAACGACTAAGCATTTCTAACGCTTTGTCTGTAATAGGAGCCCCTATCTTACGGCCAGTATGTTCACCGTTTACTATATTTATGACTGAGTGTTCATAACTATCTAAGCTATGCAATACAATTTCATAACCATATCCTAAATATTTTTCTAAGCCTTCTAGTAGTGTACTGTAACTTTTTAAAATTTGTTGATCGATTAATGTAAGTTGAATTTCTTTGAATTTCATAGTTACCTCCAATACCTATTATAACATAAATTAAATAAATTGAAAATAAATAATGAAAAATATTTCATTTAATAAATATATTTAATATAATTAAGTTAAAAATAAGCGCTAACATTTTATAAAATGGTAAAAAATAGTTTATAAAATTAAAGAAAGTTTATTGACTAAAATAAAATAACATACTACAATGTAATTGTGAAAAATATTTCATTAGAGAGAGGAGCTAAGAAAATGAATAGTGAAATTAAAACAAAAGAAGCCCCAGCAGCAATTGGGCCATATTCTCAAGGAATTATAGCTGGTGAATTTGCATTTGTTTCTGGACAAATTCCAGTTAATCCTAAAACAGGATGTGTGGAATCTGATAATATTGAAGGACAGGCTAAACAGTCTTTAGAAAATGTTAAAGCTGTTTTAGAAGAAGCTGGTTTTAAATTAAGCGATGTTGTTAAGACAACATGCTTTATTGCAGATATGAATGATTTTGCGACTTTCAATAAAGTATATAGTGAATATTTTAATGGAATGTGTCCAGCAAGATCTTGTGTGGCTGTTAAAGAACTTCCAAAACAAGTGCTTTGTGAGGTAGAAGTAATTGCTCATAAATAATAAAGAAAGAAAATAGGTGAAGAAATATGAAAATATTATTGATGTGCGGTGCCGGTGCTTCGAGTGGGTTCATGGCTCAAGCTATGCGTAAAGCCGCAAAAGAACAAGGATTAGATGATATTGATGTTATTGCAAGAAGCGAAGCTGAGATGACAAATAATCTAAAAGGAACAGACATTATTATGTTTGGACCACACTTAGCTTATAAGAAAGATGCTTTAGCAAAAGATTTAGAACAATATAATATTCCATTTGCGTTTATTGATAAAGATGCATATGGAGCTATTGATGGTGCAGCAACTTTAAAACAAGCAATGGATGTTTTAAAAGGTGCTAAACCACAAGAAGTAGAAAAAGAACCAGTAAAAGAAGTAGAAAAAAAAGAAGTTAAAGCTGACAAAAATGTTGAAAATCAAAAAGGTTTTATGGGTTGGATTACAAATTCATTAGCACCTAAGTTAGATAAATTAACACAAAATGTTTATATTATGGCAATTCAACAATCAATCATGAGCATTTTACCAATGATTATGATTGGATCGGTATCTTCAATTGTTGGTGTATTTAGAAATTTTGAAGCATTGAGCTGGATTCCAGACATTTCACAATTGAATACTTTCTCATTTGGATTAATTGCTATTTTCTTAACAATATTAGTTCCAATGAAAGTATTAGAAAAAAAGGGAAATGAAAAATTAAAAATTTCCGCTATGTTATCAAGTTTAGCATTATTCTTTATTATCACTATACCAAATATTGCAGATGGTAATATTTCATTTGTAATGGATAAAATTGGTACTGGAGGTATGTTGACGGCTGTTGTTACTGCAGTATTTACTGCTTGGATTTTCAATGTAGCATCAAATCATTCAATGTTTAAAAAAGATACAGTTATGCCTGATATGGTTGTGGCTTGGATGGATGCACTTGTTCCAGTTACAATTACATTGGTTATTGGTTTAGTTATCATGAATACTGGATTTGATTTACCATTATTTATTCGTGGATTATTCTCTCCAATTTCAGCATTTGGTCAAACTTGGTTAGGATTAATTGCGATTACATTCTTTACATGTTTCTTATATTCATTTGGATTTACTTGGATCTTATTCCCAATTGCATGGGCAATTTGGATGGAAGGTATGGATGCTAATATGGCAGCTGTAGCTGCGGGACATGTTGCACAAAATATTAACTTAATGGAAACAGTTATGGGATTAACTTATATCGGTGGTCAAGGATGTACATTAGCATTAGTTATTATGTGTATGCGTTCTAAAGTAAAACGTTTAAAAGCTATTGGAAATGTATGTGTTTTACCAGCAATTTTCAATATTAATGAACCAATTGTTTTCGGTGCACCAGTAGTTTGGAACCCAATTTTAATGATTCCATTATGTTTAAACTCAATTGTCATTCCTAGCATCATGTATTTAGTTATGAGAATTGGATTAGTGCCTGTTCCTAGCGCACCAATGCAAATGTGGTATTTACCAAATATCATTCAAGGTTATTTAACAACAGGAAGTCTTGCTGGAGTTGTTTTAGTAATCGTATTGTTTATCGTTTCATGGTTTATTTGGTTACCATTCTTTAAAGTTTACGAAAAACAACAATATTTAGAAGAAAACAGTAAAAAATAAAATTAGAGTAGAAATGAGGGAATAAAATGAATTTAGAACACGCACAAACAGCAATGAAGATTATTTTACATGCAGGAGATGCTAGAGAAAAAACAATGGATGCTTTAAAAGCTTTGGATACATTTGATATAGAAAATGCAAAAGAATTATTAAAGCAAGCAAATGAAGCTATTGTACAAGCTCATCAAGTACAAACAGATGCTTTACAAGCAGAATCTCGTGGAGAAGAATTAGAATATTCAATATTATTCTCTCATGCACAAGATACATGTATGTGTGCAAGTAGTGAATTAAATGTAGCAATGCATTTAGTTGATTTGTTTGAAGTTATTGATAAAAGATTTAAAAAATTAGAAAATAAATAATTACTTATTTGGCAGGAATATATTCCTGCCAAATTTAGAAGATAGGAGATGAATATATGTCATTTTTTGATGATGAAAATGTAAATTTAGATGTATTAAAAAGAAAAGCGTACAATTTGCGTTGGGCAGAAGTTGAGGAAGGAGTTATTCCATTAACAGCTGCAGATCCTGATTTTCCTTGTCCACCTATGGTAAAACAAGCAATGCTAGATTATATTTCTGATGGGTATTTTTCATACACACCAAAAACAGGATTTGATGATTTTAAAATTGCTTTATCGAATTATGTTAAAGATTTAAAGAATGAAAATATTCCAGCAAAAAATGTATTACCGGTAGATAGCGCAGCACGAGCAATGTATATTGTAGCAAAAGCATTTTTAAAACCTGGAGATGAAATGATTGTTTTTGATCCTTGTGATTTTTTATTTAGAGAATCATGCTTAGCAGCAGGAGCAACACCAGTATATTATTCTTGTGGAATTGATGAAAAAAAAAGAAAAATGGATCTTTCTAAATTAGAAAGTTGTATTACTGAGAAAACAAAAATGATAGGATTATGTAATCCACATAATCCTTATGGATTGACTTATACAAAAGAAGAATTAGATTATATTATGTCACTTTGTGAAAAATACGATCTTTATATTATGAATGATGAAATTTGGTCAGATATTGTTTATCCAGATGCAAAATTTGAAAGTATTTATTGTTTAGGAAATGAACGATGTCACCGAGTTATGTCTGTATTTGGTTACTCAAAAAGTTTTGGACTAGCAGGTCTTAGAGTGGGATGTGTTTATACTACAAATGATGATGCATTTAATAAATTGGTAGAAGCAAGTGATGTTATGTCTACGGCAGGAGGTGCAACTTCAATTTCTCAAGTAGCTGCCATTGCGGCAATGAATGATTCTAGAGACTGGGGAAAAGAATTTATAAAACATTTAACAGAAAATAGAGACTATGCGGTAGACTTTATTAATAACAATATTCCTCAATTACATGCATATAGACCCAAAGCAACTTATTTGTTATATGTAGATATTAAAGATTTAAACTGTACAGCAGTTGAATTAGTTGATTTCTTAAAGAAAGAAGTTAAGCTTTCAGTTGTTCCAGGAGGACATAATTATTTTGGTGATCAATCTGAAGGACATGTTCGAATTTGTATAGCTACAAGTAAAGGAATATTACATGAAGGATTAAATCGTTTAAAATTTGGCGTAGAAAAATTTGTTAGTCAGAAAGGATAATGCTTATGAATAATAATGAATTCCCAAAAGGCTTTTTATGGGGAGGTGCAACAGCAGCTTACCAATGTGAAGGAGCATGGAATGAAGATGGAAAAGGATTTGCGATAACTGATTTATTAACAGCAGGAACACGTAGAAATCCTAGAAAATTAACAACGAAAGAAGAATCAGGAGTTTATTATCCTGCAAAAATAGGTATTGATCATTACCATCGTTATAAAGAAGATATTAAATTATTTGCTGAAATGGGATTTAAAGTCTATAGAATGTCAGTTTCATGGGCGAGAATTTTCCCAAATGGAGATGATGAAAAACCAAATCAAAAGGGATTAGATTTTTATAGAGATGTATTTAATGAATGTCACAAATATGGAATAGAACCATTAGTATCAATTATGCATCATGATACACCAATGGCATTAGCTATTAAACAAGATGGTTGGTTATGTAAAGATACAATTGGTGCTTATGTTAAGTATGCTAAAACTTTATTTAATGAATATAAAGGTTTAGTTCATTATTGGATTACATTTAATGAAATTAATATGACAATGAACTACTTTGGTGATGTTTATGGTGCAGGTATCTTATCAAATCAAACAACGGTAATTGATATTAATAATGTAAGTGATGATTCAATGTCTAAAGAAAAACAAAATAAACGTTTTGCGGCATTACATAACCAATTTTTAGCTAGTGCTTTAGTGGTTAAAGCAGGACATGAAATTGATCCATCAAATAAAATTGGTTGTATGATAGCATCGGATGCACATTATCCATATTCTTGTAATCCAATTAATATTTTAGCTGCACAAAACTCAATGCGTAAACTATGGTATTGTGGAGATGTGCAAGTAAGAGGTGAATACTCTTACTTTACAAAAAGCTTCTTAAAAGAAAAAGGTGTAACACTAGAAATCACAGAACAAGATAAAAAAATTCTCAAAGAAGGAACTGTGGACTTTTATTCATTAAGTTACTATACTTCTGGAACAGATTGCTTAGATCAAAAAGTTGATACAGATTCAGGAAACTTTAATTTAGGAGCTGCAAATCCCTATTTAAAAAAATCAGAATGGGGTTGGGCTTTTGATCCTGATGGATTACGTTGGGTATTAAATGAAATTTATGGACGTTATCATATACCATTATTTATTGCAGAAAATGGATTGGGTGCAATTGATGAAGTGAGTGAAGATGGTAAAGTTCATGATCCTTATCGTATTGAATATTTAAAAGCACATACAAAAGCAATGAAACAAGCGATTGATGATGGTGTAGACTTATTTGGTTATACTTGGTGGGGACCTATTGATTTAGTAAGTGCTTCAACAGGAGAAATGAAAAAACGTTATGGGTTCATTTATGTAGATTTGGATAATGCTGGAAATGGAACGTTAGAAAGACAAAGAAAAGACTCATTCTATTATTATAAAAAATTAATTGAATCGAATGGAGCGTGTGTCTTTGATGAATAAAAAAGCAATTTGTTTTAAGACGATTGAAACACATACTTTAGGAGAACCTACACGTATTGTTACTGAAGGTTTTCCTAAGCATAAAGCAAAATCTATGATGGAATATCAAGAGTATTTAGAAAATAATTATGATTAATATCGATCAGCACTTATGTGTGAACCTAGAGGTCATAAAGATATGGTTGGAGCACTTCTAGTAGAACCAATTTCTAAGGAAGCGGATATAGGTGTCATTTACATGGATGCCAACCGATGGATAAATATGTGTGGGTATGCTACTATCGGAGTATCTATGACATTGGTTAATGAAAATCTAGTTAAAGTTGTAGAACCTGTAACTCATTTAATTTTAGAAATGCCAGCTGGACTTATTCATGTAGATGTAGAAGTTGAAGATGGAAAGACAAAAAGTGTTTCTTTTGAAAATATTCCTTCTTTCTTATTTGAAGAAAATTATCTCGTAAATAATATCCACTTTGATATTAGTTATTCAGGATCATTTTTTGCTTTGGTAGATGCTGATCAATTAGACATAGAAATCAATATTAATAATGCAAATAAATTTAAAGAACTTGGAGTAAATTTATTGAGACAAATTAACGAAAAATATGATGTGAAACACCCTACTTTACCGATAAATTGAGTGGTTAATGTAGAATTTTATCATAAGACAGATGATGTACAAAAAAATATTGTTATTAGTGAAGAAGGCATAATTGATCGTTCCCCATGTGGTACAGGAACTTGTGCAAAACTTGCATATATGTATAACACAAATAAATTAAAGTTAAATGAAACATTTATTAATCAAAGCTTTACCGGGGTTTCTTTTAAAGGAAGAGTAATAGAAGAAACTAAAATAGATAAATATAAAGCTATTATACCAAGTATTACGGGAGTAGCCTATATTGATGGATATAGTACATTTTTAATAGATGAAGATTATCCTTTAAAATATGGATTTGTTATTAATTAACATGATGAAAATGTGATTTTCCTTCCTTGTATACATTAACATTTTAATTGTTTAATATAATCAAATCTTTTAAAAAAAGAGAGAAATTTTTAAAATGGACCCTGTAAAACGGACACAAGAAAAAAGTACTTTGGTGCTTAGTCCTGTTTTACAGGGCTTTTATTTTGTGTATTATGATTATTAGAGAAATGGTGGTGTATTTATGGGAGTTAATTATTTGACAGATGAACAGCTTAGTTTATCAGAAGAAAATCCCTATGTAATAAAAGCATAACCTATTCAGAAGAATTTAAAGAACTTCTGCTTGAATTGGATTGATTATCAAAATAGGATGCAGCCAATAGAGATATTTAAAAAATATGGATTTGATCCCTATGCTTTGGGATTAAGAAGACGAAATAATTTTACGAATCGTTAAAAAGGCTGTAAGAGAAGATGGCTTCAAAGACACAAGAAGCAAAAATTGTAGTAGACCATCTACCAAAGATTTATCTTTAGAAGAACAACTGGAATAAGAACAAAGTTCTCCAACAGGAGAATGATTTTTTAAAAAGAGTGAGATCTATCAACAGAAAACAAATTACAAAACAATTGAAAAACAAACAGTAAGAGAAAAATATGAACTTATTGATAGAACGTTAAATTCACCCAAAAATGTATTAACAGTGTCATATATTTGTGAAAAAGAACAGAACATAGAAATATGTCTGTCCTTAACTTAATGATATTTCTTTACAGCTTTTTTATTTTCGCATTGGCACAAGTTTTCTGACAATATGATGACATGGATAATTGACATAATATGATGTGTTGGAAAAACCTACTAAATGACTATTTCTAGAGCTTGATAGATTTTCAAATAACTCCTTTATTAAAAAAGATGATATATAATTATAAACGTAATCCTTTAATATCTTTAATACGTGAGAGAATAATATTACAACTACAACTCGTAACCCCTGGTAATGTATCAATAGTAGTATGTAAGAAATGTTCCATTTCACTATTAGAAGCAGCAACAGCATGTACATGTAATTTGTTTTTTCCTGTAACACGATAAATTTGAGTAACAATATTATTTTGGTTTAATATGTCTATAACATCAGTAAACGAATTTGACAATGTTTCAATTTCAAAATAGCAAGATATAGCGCCACTGATTTTTTGAGGATTGATAATTGTTGTATATTCTTCAATAACCCCTTTTTTTTCTAATGCTTGAATTCTAGCTTTTACAGCAACTCTAGAAATCCCTACCTCTTTTCCAATATCAGAGTAAGAAAGACGTGCATTTTTTATTAATAATTGAACAATTTTTTGATCTAATTCATCAAGTCCATTTAAATACATAATCATTCCTCCGTTAATCATTTATTTAATACTATCATGCTCCGTATTATAAGTAAATCTTTTAAAAATTAGAGATATTGACTGAAAATAAATATTTGATTATAATACTTGCGAAACGTAAGATAAATATTACGAAAGGAATATAAAAAGATGAATAGAGATTTAACAAAAGGTTCAGTTTTAAAGTCAATGCTTCTTTTTTCAATTCCAATGATTTTAGGTGATTTACTTCAACAATGTTATAACATTGTTGATACATTGATTGTTGGTCAATTTCTCGGTAAAAATGCTCTAGCAAGTGTTGGCTCATCGTTTACCTTAATGACATTTATAACATCTATAATCCTTGGTTTATGTATGGGAAGTGGAGCGTTGTTTTCAATTAGATATGGACAAAAAGATGAAAAAGGATTACGGGAAGATGTATGTGCATCATTTTTCTTTATTGCACTCATCACGTTTATACTAACAGTAATATCCTATATTTTTCTTAATCAGCTTTCTGTTTTTTTACATGTTCCGCATGAAGTGTGGGGAGATATGAAAGGCTATCTTATTGTTATTTTTATAGGAATACCAGCTATTTTTTTATATAACTATTTTGCTTCTTATTTAAGAGCTATTGGTAATTCAATGATTCCACTTATATTTTTAGCTATTTCGGCAATACTTAATATTGTATTAGATTTATTTTTTGTAATTGTATTAAAATTAGGAGTTGAAGGTGCAGCTATTGCTACGGTGATTTCCCAATATCTTTCAGGTATTGGCATCAGTATTTACTCACTTATAAAAAATATACAAGTACGAGCAATTATGAAATTACAATATTTTCATTTAAAGAGGGTTCATAAAGTAATCTCGTTTTCAGTTCTTACATGTATTCAACAATCAGTAATGAATTTAGGTATTTTAATGGTACAAGGGTTAGTGAATAGTTTTGGAACTGTAGTTATGGCAGCGTTTGCTGCTGCTGTTAAAATAGATGCTTTTGCATATATGCCAGTACAAGATTTTGGAAATGCATTTTCTACTTTTATTGCTCAAAACTATGGTGCAAAAGAAAAAATGCGTATTCAATCAGGATTAAAATCAGCAGTTTGTCTTTCTATGGGATTTTGCATAATTATTTCAACTATTGTATGTATTTTTGCTAAAGATTTAATGACTATTTTTATAGATGCAAAAGAAACAGAAATTATTATGGAAGGTGTCAAGTATTTAAAAATTGAAGGTGCCTTTTATTGTGGAATTGGTTGTTTGTTTTTGTTGTATGGTTTGTATCGTGCTTTAGGTAAACCTGGTATGAGTGTCGTTCTTACAATATTTTCTTTAGGGACACGAGTTGTGTTAGCTTATGTTTTATCAGCGATTCCAACGATTGGTGTTACTGGTATTTGGTGGTCTGTTCCTATTGGATGGGCACTTGCAGATTTAATAGGATTAATTTATTATAGGTGTAAAAAAAAGGAATTGCTTTCTTTTAATATTTAGGGGATTATTTATGAACAACAAATGTGTTTTATTAAATGCCAAAAAAAATGAATTTTGATAGAAAATTAGATTTATCAATACTATCATCTGATTTAACAGGATACGATGATACGACAATTTCCAGATTCTGTAAAATTAATTTGTGAAGCTGGAACAGGTTATAACAATATAGATTTTGATGCGGCAAAGGAAAAGAAAATTACTGTTTGTAATATTCCATCCTATAGTTCAAAGCGTGTTGCTCATACTGAAATCATGATAACTTTACTCATAATTTACAAGTCCCTCATGTTGAAGTTAATGATAAAACGTTAGGTGTTGTAGGAGTTGGGCATATAGGTGAAAATGTGATTTAAATTGCACAGGCGTTAGATATTGTTAAAAAATGGCTTGCCCAAAGGTGTGAGTTAGATAAAGATTACTTAGCAAAAGATCTTGGTAACTACATAAAAACGCTTGAGCACAGTTGTAACCTTGGTTATGTAATTCTCTTACTTTTTCTTCTCTTTGACTCATCACCCTCACCTCACATCCATTAGTTTATTGATTTTAAAAAGTTTTGAAATATAAAAAAATGTAAACGGAGAGACATTTACATTTTCTAATTTATTATTTAATTTTTTTGTAAATAGAATTTACATCAAACACAAATACATAAAATAAAGTCCATAACATAAAAGCATAATGATTCCACAAGGTTTCCTTAATTCTTGATGTTTCATTGTACCAAACCAGAGAACTAATCCAGCTATTACTGCAATCATAGAATCGATCATAAACTTACTTTCAAAAGGAACACTACAAATAAGAGATGTTGTTCCAATAACAAAAAGAATATTAAAAATATTGCTTCCTACAATATTGCCTATCGCAATTCCTGCATTACCACGTTTTGCAGCTGTTACTGAAGTGACGAGTTCAGGAAGTGATGTTCCAAAAGCAACAATTGTTAAACCAATAAATCGTTCACTCATACCAAAATAACGAGCAATGGCACTGGCCCCACTTACCGCAAAGTCACTTCCTTTAACAACAAGGATTCCTCCAATGAGAATAAAGAGAAGACATTTCCAAACGGGAATATCTTTTTCTTCTTCTTGAGTTTCACTATTTTTTGCCATGATAAATAGATAAACAAGATAAGCAATAAAAAGAATCCAAAGGAAAACACCTTCAATAAAATTAATTTTCATATCTGTCATACCAAAGATCATGAGGATGATTGTTATAAAAATCATAAAGGGAATTTCATAACGGATGGTTGATTTTTGTATTTTTACATTGGTGATCAAGGCTGTAATACCTAAAATAATAAAAATATTTAAGATATTACTACCTACCACATTTCCAATAGTAATCCCTGCATTTTGTTGCATGGCAGCCGTAATACTTACAGCAGCTTCAGGCATACTTGTTCCCATAGCAACAATTGTAAGACCAATGATTAGTTGGGGAATACCCATTTTTCTAGCAATACTTGCCGCCCCGTCTACAAACCAATCAGCTCCTTTTACTAGAAAAATAAAACCTACTAATAAAATAATAATTTGTTGAATCATAACGATTACTCCTTCCTTTTATTTTGCAGTAGGTATAAAAAAAGCGGACTCCTACTGCATTGCAGTAAAAGTCTCGCTATTCAATCACTTTCCGAGTTATAAATTTTATAACTGTACTGACGAAGAAGTGAACCAAGTGCTTGGCAAGCTACTCCCTTTTATGAAATTTATTCTATCAAATAATATTTATTTAAGCAACTTTAAATTAATTTTAAATATTTAAAGGCATTGTATAAACCATCTTCATTTACATCATCAGTAATATAATCAGCGGCTTCTTTAATTTCAGAACCACCATTACCCATCGCAACATTATAAGCGCAACATTCAAACATCGACAAGTCAATTTTAGCATCACCAAAAGAAATCGTATCTTTAGGATCAGCATGTAAATAATCTAATAGGACTTCAATAGCATTTCTTTTAGTAATACCTGTAGGTCCTAAATCACCAAATAATGCAACTTCTCCTTTACCTCCCCAAGTATTCGCAACTAAATGAGGGAAGTCTACTTTAGAATCTAAATGGTCTTGATATGTTCTTAAAATGAAACTGATTTTATTAACATCGTCACGGTATAACTCATCTCCTTGTAAATGAATGAAACCATTAATAAAATGTTGAGCAGAACTTTTGGCATTCTCTAAGCTTGCTCCTTTACCTTTGGCGTATTTTACCATGGTTTCAGGTCCTTGTTCTAACATATAATCATTACAATACATACCACTATTAGCTTCTAAATAAAAACCAATATGTCTTTCATTACACCAATCAACAATATTTTTTACATCTTCTTTAGACAAACCTTGATGCATTACAACATGATTATTATCTTCAACATAAGCACCATTTCCACCAATCATTCCATCTAAATCACATAAATTTCTTTGTAAGATTTCTGCTTTTGAACATCCTGTACAAATATAAACTTTATGGCCATTAGCTCTAGCTTGATTAACAGCTTTTGCGGCTGAAGCAGGTAATTTTGCTTCATAATCAATTAATGTTCCATCGACATCTAAAAATACAATTTTACTCATACTTTTCTCCTTTTTCTTATAACTTCATTGTACTAAAAATGAAAGGGAAAGTCATTGATAATATTGCTACAAATTTAAAAGCATAAAAGAAAAGATTAGAGCTGCAATTCTAACTCTTTCTCTTTAATAAGAACCTTAACATGTAAATATGAATTAACTATTTCTTTTAATAAAACCTGTAAAATTTTTAATAAAGTTTATATTTTTTTTAGAATGTGTTTTTTGACTATGATTTTAATAAAATAATAAAGACAAGCAATAAATACAATAAAAAGGAAAAAGAATGGAATAGGATCTATATTTGCAAATACAAAAAATGCTTGAATTGAATCAAAATTGTATTTGATTGTTAATAATAACATACCTATAAAAAAGTTAGAAAAAAATACTAAAAAGTATATCTCGTCTCTATCAATCAATTTTCTATTTTCCATATTATTTACCTCATTTTTAAACTCTTCTATATGAACATTGTATAGGATATAAAATAATTAAAATAGAATTAAGAAAATATAGATATTATGGTATAATATAAGATTTAAAAGGAACTATTTATTGAATATTAAAAATGATAAAGTTTATATTTTTTATCGTAGATAGTCTTAAGATGCAATGCTATAATATTGATGAAATTCAAAAACATTAGATATCACAAAATGAAAAGGCTAGAGTGGCAGCTCTAACCTTTTCTTGTTTTTTAGCGTGAACATTTAACACGAGGCTAGTTATCGTTTGAAAAATCTGTCTAACCATTTGCATATGTAATAAGTCATTACGCCTGCCATGACAGAACAAACTAAGTTAAATACCATCTCCTGTCAAGGAGGGTCCGATAACACTTTTATTATGTCAAAGTCTTTTACTCAATTTGTCTCAAATTTAAGAAGTGATATAATAGAAATACACAGGAGAATTATATATATGAGAAAAGATTTAGGAGATAAAATGCAATTTATGCCTTTACCTGTTTTAATGCTTGCAACATATGATCAAGATGGTAAGGCCAATGTTATGAATGCTGCGTGGGGTGGTGTTTATGATTATAATCAAGTTTATGTATCACTTTCTAAACATAAAACAACAGATAATTTAGAATTAAAGAAAGCTTTTACTTTATCTTTTGCGACAAAGAAAACAGAAAAGATTTCTGATTATTTTGGTGTTGTTTCTGGAAATAAAGAAGATAAGATTGAAAAAAGTGGTGTCCATGTAACACCTTCAAAATATGTAGATGCACCAATTATTGAAGAATATCCACTTACTTTAGAATGTACTGTTGAATCTTTTGAAGATGGAAACTTAATTGGAAATGTTGTGAATGTTTCTATTGATGAAGATTATTTAGATGAAAATGGTAAGATAGATGTAGATAAAATGGAAATCATTACTTTTGATATGATCAATAATACGTATCGTGTTTTAGGAGAAAATGTTGGTAAAGCTTTCAAAGATGGTTTTGATTTATAAAAAATAGTGCATCGTTTGATGCACTATTTGTAGTTGTGATAGTAGCGTTCTGGTAAAGGAGCGTGTTTTTTATAGTTTTGAATATATAAAGGAAGATAAATAAGAGCTTCTTTTAAGGTTTGTTGGTAGATTTTATCAAGAATATCATTATATTTTTCCATTTCTTTATTATGATGGTAGTTAATAATTAAACCTTGGAGTTTATGAAAATTGAATGTGAGATGGAAACATCCATAAATAAGCCCCCTTTTTAAAAAGCTAGGGGCTTTTAATAAATGATCAATTCTTTTTAATCCTTTAAGAGCTTTTTTAATATCTAAATAAGATAGTTCAGGGAAAAAGGATTGAATAGTACATATTTCTTTTTCTTTAAAGCGAATATGTTCATAGATTTCTTTATGTAATGGATCTTGATGATTTCTTTTTAAAAGAAGACGATCGTAATCGGATTCTATTTCAAAATGATCCATATTTGTATTTTTAATCATCCTTTTAATATAAGGGTGCATTTGACTATCTAATAAATAATGACAAATAAAACCAAGAATATAAGCAAGTTGTGCTTCACTTTGAATAATATCTTGTGCCTTTTCAAAGAAAGTATTGGCTTTTTCTTGATGCATCTTTCTTGCTATTTTATTCCATCTTTCATAAAAGAAAATATCTGGACCATGAAGACCAATTAAAAAACAATTTTCATTTCTAAGTAATAAATCTTTAATATTTTGATCATCAAGATGTTTATAAACATCTTTACCAAAACAATAATGTGTATATCCAGCAGGCATTAGAGAAGTTCCTTATATTGTTCTTCTTTAAAACCAACAAGAACTTTGTCTTTCGTTTCAAGTATAGGTCTTTTAACAAGCATTCCATTAGTAGAAAGCAGTTCTAATTGCTCATCTTCACTTAAAGTCGGTAAAATATCTTTTAAATGTTTTTCTTTATAAAGATTACCTGATGTATTAAAGAATCTTTTAAGTGGTAATCCACTCTTTAAATAAAGTGCTTTTAATTCATCTTTATTTAGTTTTTCTTCAACGATATGTCTTTCATCAAACTCAATTTGATGATCCGTTAAGAATTTTTTAGCTTTTTTACATGTAGAACATTTTGGATAACAAATAAATAACATAAATATCCCTCCTGTTTCCATCATATCAAAATTACTGATAAATGAAAAATAATAAGGCTTATTATTGTATACTATTTAAAGATGTGATAAAATCTATTCAAATAAAGATAGAGGCGCAAGATGTTATGAGATTATTATTATTTGATGCAACAAGGTAATGAAGGAGGAGCACTTGCCGAAAGATTGTATCTATTGCATGAGGTATAATCTTGGGTGTCTAGGGAAGACCTATTCAACTGTCATTATCTAAAGGTAATGGGGAGCTATCATTGATAACGAATTTTTTTGTTGCAATGATACTCATTGCAATTTTTTATTTGTCACTTTTTATATGAGGATGAATAAAATATAGGGAGGAAATTATGAACGATATTATTGAAGCTATAAGTTGTGAAAGAGAAATCATTCAACTTAAGTTATTAAATGTACCAAAACATCCTAAAATGATTGCGAAAATCTTTTCTATATTAAAAGATGAAGAAATTAATGTAGACATGATTTCACAAGTTACTGTTGATGATTTTGTTCAAATTGAAATTACATTAGATCAAGAATTCCAATTAAAACTAAATCAAGCAATCATGAAATTAAAAGATGAATTTAAACAAATTCAAATTTATCAAATTAGAAAATACGCTAAAGTTGCTGTTGGGGGAAAATTGGTGGAAACAACACCAGGTTTAGCAGCTGAAGTATTTGATGTCTTAGGACAAGCTAATATTCATTTTTATCAAATTACGACAAGTAAAAGAACAATTTCTTTAGTTATTGATAAAGAGAATTTAGATCAAGCAATTCAATTATTAAAAGAAAGATTTCATATCGAGGAGGATAAATAAATATGACAATTTTTGAAGGAAGTGCAGTTGCACTTGTATTACCAATGTTTGATAACGGAGACATTGATTTTGAAGGATTTAAAAAACAAGTTCAAAGAATGATTGATGGTGGTGTACAAGCTTTACTTGTAAATGGAACAACAGGTGAAACAGCAACCATTACAATTGAAGATGAATTTAAATTATTAGATCTAACATTAGAACTTGCGAAAGGAACAGGGGTTAAAGTTATTTGTGGAGCTGGTTCAAATGATACACAAACAGCTTTAAAGAAAGCACGTTATGCTAAAGAAAAAGGGGCAGATGCGATTCTTGTTGTAACACCTTACTACAATAAAACAAGTCAAAGAGGTTTAATTCAACATTATACAACAATTGCTGATGCTGTTGATATTCCAATGATTTTATACAATGTACCAGGAAGAACAGGATTAAATATTTCAGTTGATACCGTTGTTGAACTTGCTAAACATAAAAATATTCAAGCAATGAAAGATGCCACTGATAATATTGCTTATGCCATGGAAGTCTTAGCGAAAACAGCTGATTTAGACTTTGATTTATATTCAGGATGTGATGATAATATCCTTCCATTTATGGCAGCTGGAGGAAAAGGAGTTATTTCTGTTACTTCTAACTTATATCCAGAAGCGGTAGAAAAATTAACACAATTAATTTTAAAAGGAAATATTAAAGAAGCACAACCATTAGCTTATGCTTTAGATCCTATTTCACGTTTATTATTTATTGATGTAAACCCAATTATGCCTAAAGCAGCTCTTGCTAAAATGGGAGTATGTGGAGAACATTTAAGATTACCATTAATTACAACAACTGATGAAAATAAAAAAGCATTATTTGATGCAATGGATGAATTTGAAAAATTGGGGTATTAGGATGAAAGTATTATTATATGGATATGGTTTGATGGGTAAGAAAGTTGCTCATCAATTAAGAGAAAAAGATGAGTTTGATTTAATTGGTGTGGTTTCTTATGAATTTGATGAAAAAGCACCAGAAGCAATGTATAGTAATTTAACAGAAGTCCAAGATCGTGCGGATGTGATTATTGATTTTTCACATCCAAACAATCTTGATGATATTTTAGCTTACGCTAAAAAGAATAAAACAAAAGTTGTTTTCGCAACAACTGGTTTTTCTAAGGAACAATTAGATAAGATTGAAGAAGCTTCTAAAGAAATTGCTATCTTCCAATCTTATAATACAAGCTTTGGAATTCAAATGGTGACAAAAATTTTAAGACAAGTTGCTAAAGAATTCTATGATAATGGTTATGATATTGAAATCTTAGAAAAACATCATAATCAAAAAATTGATGCACCATCAGGTACAGCAAAACTTTTATATGAAGTAATGGAAGATGAAATTCAAGGAACAACACCTGTTTATGATCGTAGTTCACTTCATGAAAAAAGAAAAAAAGAAGAAATTGGTATTCAAGCCCTTCGTGGTGGAACAATTTTTGGTGAACATGAAATTATGTTTGCAGGATTAGATGAAATTATTGAAATTAAACATACAGCTTTATCAAAAGATGTTTTTGTTCAAGGTGCTTTGGCTGCAGCTAAAGCTTTACAAGATAAAGAAGCTGGTTTATTTACATTAAAAACACTTTATTAGGGAGAAAAGAAATGGTTTTACAAACTGAATTTGCACAAATTAAGGGAAATGATTTATACATAGATGATGTGAAAGCAACTGATTTAGTAAAACAATATGGAACACCACTCTATGTTATGTCTGAAGGACATATTAGAAAACAATTTAATACACTAAAAACAAAAATGATTGATAAATATGAAAATACATTACCACTATTTGCTTCAAAATCATTTTCGTGTAAAGCAATCTATAAATTAGCTATGGAATATGGAGTAGGAATTGATTGTGTTAGTGCAGGAGAAATCTCTGTTGCTTTAAAAGCAGGATTTGATCCTAAAAAAATCTATTTCCATGGAAATAATAAATTACCTTCAGAAATTCAATACGCATTAGAAAATGGTGTAGAAAACTTTGTTATTGATAATTTCTATGAAATTGAACTTGTTGAAGAAATTGCTTCAAAATTAAATGTCATGGTCAATGGTTTAGTTAGAATCACACCAGGTGTTTATGCGGGTGGACATGATTATATCCGTGTTGGAGCCAAAGATACAAAATTTGGTTTTTCAAGTCATGATAATACATACTTAAAAGCAATTAAAAAAGTTATTGATGCACCACATATCAACTTTGATGGAATTCATTGTCACGTAGGTAGTCAAATTGAAGAAATTCAAGCTTATGTACTTGCAATGAATAAATTTGTAGATATCGCTTATGAAATCTATGATATCTTTGGAATCGTTATTAATAAATTAAATGCTGGTGGTGGTTTTGGTATCCAATATACAGCAAGTGATCACCCACTAGAATTTGATGATGTTGTTTCAACAATCATGGATATCATCTATAAAGGTTTCGATAAAAGAGATATGAAAAGACCAATGGTCTTAGTAGAACCAGGACGTTATTGTGTAGGTAATGCTGGAATTACTTTATATACAGTAGGTTCTTATAAATATATTAGAGATATTAGAGATTATATTAGTGTCGATGGTGGAATGACAGATAACATTCGTTCATCATTATATAATGCTAAATACGATGCTGTTATTGCTAATAAAGCAGGAGAAGAAGCAAATCATTTAGTAACAGTTGCTGGTAAAAACTGTGAATCAGGAGATATTTTGATTAAAGATATTATGTTACAAGATCCTCAACCAGGTGATATTCTTGCAATGTTCTCTACAGGAGCATATCATTATTCAATGTCTTCTAACTACAACCAATTACCAAAACCTGCTGTTGTCTTTACATACCAAGGTCATTCTAAAGAAGTTATTCGTAGACAAACTTTTGATGATTTAGTAGCTTATGATGTAGATTAAAAATATATAAATAGCCCCAAGGTTCATAACCAAGGGGTTTTTTGTTTTTATGACTATAAAGTGTACGGTGATAGAATCAAAGGCATATTATAAAATAATTTTTATAATATGCCGAGATGACCGCCGAAAGATAACTGAAAGAGTGTCAAAACGATATCTTACGTTATTTTGCCATCATTTTAATCCAAGCAGTACTGCCAAATTCAATTTCGTCTTCATAATCATCAAAGTCATTATAATAAAATAAATCATATTCTTTATTAGATGATGTATGTAGATAACCGTAAGTATAATTTTCCATATCTAATTGAAGAAATACAGTATAGTTAGAAAGATTCATTTGTTTAAGAAGTAATTGGATTTCTTCTTCATCTTTATTAGTAGATAAACAATGTATTTGATCATCTTTTAAATTAAATGGATTATTTTGATAATAGGGTTTGATTTGTATTTTTAATGTATTCATATGACACCTCAAAAATATTATAAGATATTTTTCATTTATTGAAAGTCATTTGAAAATAAAACAAAACAAAGTATAGTGTAATTGAGGTGAGTGAAATGAGACGATTTGAAAGAGAAGTAGTCGATTATAAATTAATAGAAGCTATGCTTCAAGAAATGAATATTATTAATGTGGGAATGAATGGTGAAGATGGTTTTCCTTATGTTGTGCCAATGAGTTTTGGGTTTGAGATGACAGATACGCATTTGAATGTATATACACATTTTATGAAAGTAGGTAAAAAAGTAGAATTACTTAAGAAAGATCCAAGAGTATGTATTGAATTTAGTATCTTTAATGATTTTCCTGATAAGAAATATAAAGGACATTATCATGATTATCGTAGTGTGATTGCGAAAGGGAAAATGAAGATGTTAGATTATAAAGATGATCCAGAAACATGGGAAAAAGGTTATAATTTGCTTTATACATGTAATGATCGTGCTATTAAACCATTGAGTGAAAGAAAAGTTATTCCAGGTATATATATTGGTGTTATTGAATGTGATTTAAAAGATGTGACTGCAAAATCAGAGTTTCCACTTAGAAGTGTAGAAGATGTTCCATTTTTAAATGTTTATGAACAAGAAGATGATGAAGTACCATTTGATATTTCTGATATTATTGCTGATAGAAAAGCAAGAAGAGATAAATAGGAGCTTAAAAGTCTCCTTTTATTTTTAGGCAAAAGAAACAAAATGTTTGAATTTATGTGGAAAAATAATCGTTTTTTCAATAAATGTTTCTAAACAATATCTTAATATTTAGGATTCATGTATAATGAAATTGATATATTGTTTTTGATTTAAAACAATTTTATTGGAGAAAGGAATATAAAAAATGAGTATGAAAAAATATGAGGAGTGGAATGCAAACCATAAGCATGACAATCCTCCAAGAGAGAAAATTGTTAAATTAGGAAGAAAGATTACTGATGTTGCCGGACACATTTTCGGTGGTGTCAAAGTTGAAGATCCTGAATATTGGGGATTGGCTGAAATTGTCAGTGATGAAATGGCAGATATTGCTTTAGCAATGAAAAAGCGTACCCCTTATACATTTAAAGAAATGTGTGATTTATGTAAGGTTTCAAAAGATCAAGAAGAGCATTTCCAAAAAACTTTAGATGAAATGAGTTATTTAGGATTGTTAGAATATGATTATGGTTATCATTATGATCATCATGGACGCACAGCGCCACAAAGTGAAAGAAGATATATTCTACCAATGTTTGTACCTGGAAGTGCTGAATTATTTAATATGGAAGAATTACCAGATCGTTCAAATCCTCGTCTAGAAGATCATCCTGATGTCGCAGCATTTTTTGAACGTATGACTTATATTCCTCTTGCCGGTATTACACAAATGGTTCCACCTGGAGGGGCAGGAGTAGGAATGCATGTTATTCCTGTAGAAAAAGCTATTTCAATGGAAAATGAAGCTATTGATATTGAAAAGCTTTCTTACTGGTTAGAAAAATATGAAGGTAAAATTGGTGTAGGAAGATGCTCTTGTCGAGCTTCAAGAAAAGCCATTGATGATGGTTGTGCTGATGATGATTTTGGTTGGTGTATTGGTGTTGGTGACTTTGCTGATTATTGTAGAGAAACAGGTAAAGGACATGATATTACTAAAGAAGAAGCCTTAGCTATTTTAAAACGTGCGGAAGATAATGGTTTTGTTCATCAAATTACGAATATTGATGGAGAAAATAAAATATTTGGTATTTGTAACTGTAATGTTGAAATTTGTAATGCTTTAAGAACATCACAATTATTTAATACCCCAAATATGTCACGTTCTGCTTACGTTGCTCATGTAGAAAAAGATAAATGTGTAGCTTGTGGTAGATGTGTGGAATATTGTCCAGCAGGGGCTGTACGATTAGGACAAAAATTATGTAAAAAAGATGGTACAGAAGTACAATATCCAAAACAAGAATTACCTGATGCTGTTAAATGGGGACCAGAAAAATACGATTTTAACTATCGTGATAATAATAGAATTAATACCCATGAAACAGGAACTGCTCCTTGTAAAAGTGCTTGTCCTGCACACATTGCTGTTCAAGGTTATATTAAAATGGCCTCTCAAGGAAGATACAAAGATGCCTTGGCTTTAATTAAAAAACAAAATCCATTCCCAGCAGTATGTGGAGCGGTATGTAATAGAAGATGTGAAGATGCGTGTACACGTGGTAAAATTGATGAAGCTTTATCAATTGATGCCATTAAAAGATTTATTGCCAAACAAGATTTAAATGCTGATACAAGATATATTCCACCTGTAGTTATTCCAGCAAGTATTCATATGGATCATTTTGATGAAAAGATTGCGATTATTGGTGGGGGACCTGCTGGTTTAACAGCAGCTTTCTATCTTGCACAAACAGGATATCGTCCTACTGTTTTTGAAAAGAACGAACATCCAGGAGGAATGTTACGTTATGGTATTCCATCTTATAAATTAGAAAAAGATGTTCTAGATGCTGAAATAGATGTCGCAAAAGAAATGGGTGTAGAAATCAAAACAGGAATTGAAGTAGGAAAAGATGTAACAATTCAACAATTAAGAGAACAAGGGTATCAAGCGTTCTATATTGCCATTGGTTGCAGTGCGGGTAGCTTACCTGATATTAAAAATATAAATTCACAAGGTGTAATGACAGCGATTGATTATTTACATGAATCTAACTGTGGAAATATACCGTTTGATGGTAAAGTCGTTGTCGTTGGTGGTGGAAATGTGGCCATCGATGCTTCTCGTGTATCATCAAGAAATAAAGCAAGTCAAGTACAACAATTCTGTTTAGAACAAGAAGTAGATATGCCAACTTCTAATGAAGAAATTGCAGAAGCAAGAGAAGATGGTGTAACGATTCATTGTGGATGGGGACCTCAAGAAATAATTGAAACAAATGGTAAAGTAAGTGCTATTGTTTTCAAAAAATGTGTTTCCGTATTTAATGATGAAGGTAAATTTGCGCCAGTTTATGATGAAAATACAACAGTTACAGTTGATTGTGAACGTGTTATCTTTGCCATCGGTCAACGTAGCGTTTGGGGAGATTTATTAAAAGGTGAAGATGTGAAGTTTAATGGACCAGCCATTGAATTAAATAAAGTCACTTTCCAATCAAGTGTTGAAGATATCTTTGCAGGTGGAGATGTTTATACAGGACCTAAATTTGCTATTGATGCTATTGCACAAGGAAAGATTGCAGCTGAATCATTACATCGTTATGTTCATCATGGACATATGGAAACAGGGCGTAACCGTTGGGAATTTAAACCACTTGATACAGATGATATTTTAGTGGAAAGTTATGATCGAGGACCTAAACAAGTAGAAGGTATTAATTCAAAAGTAACTGATAAGTTTAAAGATAATGTTTTAGCACTTACAGAAGAACAAATTAAAAAAGAAACATCAAGATGTTTAGGTTGTGGTGCAACGATTGTTGATGCTAATAAATGTATTGGTTGTGGTATTTGTACAACAAAATGTGATTTTGATGCTATTAAATTACATCGTGATCATCCAGAATGTTCAACAATGACAGTAGCTGAAGATAAATTTAAAGCAATTATTCCTTATCAATTAAAACGTGTAAAAAATATTATTTTAAAGAAAAAGGTAGAACATTAAGATGCATGAATTAGGAGTAACCTTTTATGTTGTAAGAGATGTAAAAAAAGTAGCTGAAGAAAACAATGTAAAAAAAATAGATTATGTGACACTAGAGATTGGAGAAGTTTCTGGTGTCATTCATGATCAATTAGTAGATTGTTGGAACTGGGCAAGAAAAAAAGAAGCTGTGACAGAACATGCAAAAATCTATATTGAAACATTAGAAGCGATTACTTATTGTGAAGATTGTAAAGGACAATATAGAACCATTGATTATGGGAAAAAATGTCCTTATTGCCATAGTGAACATACTTATTTACTCAAAGGAAATGAGTTTAATATTAAGGAGATTGGTATTTATGAAGATTGTGGAACTTAAACAAAATATCTTTAAAGAAAATGAAGTCACTGCAGATAAAATACGTGATGAATTTAAAAAACAAGGAAAATTAATGATCAATGTGATGTCTTCACCGGGATCAGGGAAAACCACAACACTTCTTCGTACCATTGAAAGATTAAAAGATACTTGTTGTGTCGGTGTTATGGAATGTGACATTGATGCCAGTGTTGATGCTCAAACCATTGAAGAAGGGGGCGCTAAAGCAATTCAACTTCATACAGGTGGAATGTGTCATATGGATGCAGCAATGACACAACAAGGTTTAAATGAAATGGGGATTGATGATGTTGATCTTATTTTCATTGAAAATGTTGGAAATCTTGTATGTCCGGCAGAATTTGATACCGGTGCAGGAATCAATATAACGATCTTATCAGTTCCTGAAGGGGATGATAAACCTGCAAAATATCCTCTTGTTTATACTGTATCTGATGTTGTTTTAATTAATAAAGTAGATGCTTTAGCAGTCTTTGATTTTGATAAAGAGTTAGTTGAAAAAAGAATTCATACTTTAAATCCAAAAGCACAAATCTTTTATATTTCTGCTAAAAAAGATGAAGGATTTGAACCTTGGATCAATTATTTAAAAGAAAAAATGAAAGAATGGGAGGAAAAATAGGTGTCAAAAGTAAGAGTCATAGAAGTTCATGAAAATGTCTTTAACGCTAATAATCTAGCAGCTGATGAACTTCGTGAAAGATTATCTGAAAAAAAGGTAACCATGCTTAATGTGATGTCTTCACCAGGTTCTGGAAAAACAACCCTTCTTTCAGATGTCATCAATAGAATTAAAGACCAATATAAAATAGGTGTTATGGATGTTGATATTGAAACATCTTTAGATGCTCAAAAGGTTGCGGATAAAACAGGTGTTCCTTCTATTCAAATTCATAATGGAGGTTTATGTCATATTGATGCAGAAATGACAACAAGAGCTATTGATGAATTTGGGGTCGATGATTTTGATCTTCTTTTTCTAGAAAATATAGGAAATCTTGTCTGTCCTGCAGAATTTGATACGGGGGCTCATAAAAACCTTATGATTTTATCAGTTCCTGAAGGAGACGACAAACCATTAAAATATCCTTTAATGTTTAGTGTTTGTGATCTTGTATTGATTTCTAAAATAGATACATTAGATTATTTTGATTTTGATATTGAAAAAGCAAAAGAAAATATCAAAAACTTAAATCCTAATGCAACAATTCTTTGTGTCAGCGCTAAAAGTGGTGAAGGCATGGATGAGTTTGTAGATTGGCTTAAAGAAACAATAACTAACTAAAAAGCAGTGATGAAATGAAGTCATTTCATCAACTGCTTTTTTTAATTTCTTCATTAAGTATTTCTAAAAAGATTGCAATAGCTTTAGGAAAAACTTTATATTTTTTCCAAACAAGATGACTCCTTAAAGTAAGAGGAGGATTTAAAGGTTTAAAACAAATAGGACTATCATTTGATTCATTATAAAGATTTTTTAAAGTTAAAACATAACCAACATTTTCTTCACACATCAGTTTAGCGTTATAAAATAAATTATAAGTTGCTACGACATTTAAAGCTCTTTGATTACCACCAAGCCAACCACCGATACCATTTTTAACCATTTCTTGATTAGAAATAATCATTGGTTTATCTAATAAGTCTTTTGGAGAAATAGTTTCAAAATGTGCAAGTTCACTGTCTTTTTTCATTAAAATCCCCCATGTATCAAGAGTCGGTAATTTAAGATAATCATACTTTGATAAATCGACAGGATCAGTTACAATTCCTAAATCAAAAATACCTTGATCAAGCTTTTCTTCAACATATTGAGCATTTCCACTATAAATATGAAACCTAATATCAGGATGGTGTTGTTGGGTTTTACTGATTGCTTTCATGACAATACGATTTGTTTCACTTTCACTACAACCAAGATAAATATCACCACTAATATATTTATTAATATTCTTTAAATAAGAATCTGTACGATTTACTAAACTAATAATTTGTTTTGCTTGTTCCTTAAATAATCTGCCTTCTTCTGTTAAAGATAAAGAACGCGTTGTACGATTAAATAATGTTATCTGATATTCTTCTTCTAAATCTTTAATTTGTTTAGAAAGTGCAGGTTGTGAGACATTGAGTACTTTAGCGGCCTTGGAGAAACTTTGTTCCTGTGCAACTGTTAAAAAGTATTTTAAAACACGTATTTCCATAAAATCACCTCTAGTAAGAGTATATCACTACTTATAAATAAAAGTAATAAATATATATAATATATAAGTATTTGTAATTATAAATAATGAACTATACAATACAAATGAAAAAAAGGAGGTTATTTATGAATGCATTATCAACATTGTTTCCTGTGTTTTTTATGACTATATTAGGTATGATTGCTCGTATAAAAGGCTTTATTAGTCCTGAACAAAAAGAAGGAGCCAATCATATTGTCTTTAATGTATTATTTCCAATACTTATTTTCAATGTTTTATTTACTGCTAAGATAGAATCATCAGCTATTTTGATTGTTTTATATGTTTTAATTGCTTTTACACTGGCTTTGGTTTTAGGTAAATGTATTACTAAGTTTACAGGTAAGGAAGTAGGACATATTTCTCCTTACTTACTAACTACTTGTGAAGGTGGAAATGTTGCATTACCTCTTTATACTTCTATGGTAGGAGTTGCTTATGCCAGTAATACAGTTATTTTTGATATTGCTGGAACAGTGATTGCCTTTATTGTTATTCCTGTTTTAGTTGCAAAACAAACCTCAGGTAATACCAGTACTAAAGAATTATTAAAGACGATTTTTACGAATTCTTTTGTAATTGCAGTGATGTTGGGATTAGTTTTAAATCTTTTAGGAGCCAATGATATGTTGAGTCAAACAGCGTTTATTGATGTTTATACAAATACCATTCAACAAGCGACAGCACCGATTGTGAGTCTTATTTTATTGATTATTGGTTATAACTTAAAAATTAATAAAGATACTTTAGGATCATTATTAAAACTTGTAGGTGTAAGAATTGTCTTCTACATCTTTGTTATTGCTGGATTCTTTGTTTTCTTCCCACATTTAATGGCAGATAAGATCTACATGATGGCTGTTCTCATTTATTTCATGTGTCCAACTGGATTTGCGATGCCAATGTTGATTTCACCACTTAATAAAAGTGAAGAAGATGAAGACTTTACGGCTGCTTTCATTTCATTATTTATGGTAATTACATTGATTGTTTATACATATGTGGTTTTATTTGTTGCATAGAATGAAAATTTAGTACATAAGACATAAAAATATTTTATAATAAAAATAATTTAAGGAGGAAAATCAATGAAATTTAGTGAAGATTTTTATTGGGGTGGCGCAGTTGCTGCCAATCAATGTGAAGGTGCTTGGAACGTAGACGGACGTGGAATGGCACGTACAGATGTAACAACTGGTGGAACAGTTAATACACCACGTATGGTTACTTTTATTGATAAAGATGGGAATAAACAAAAATTACCTAACCATGGATTTAAATTACCAGAAGGAGCTCATTTTGCTGTATTTGATGATGAACTTTATCCAAACCATGATGGTATTGATTTCTATCATCATTATAAAGAAGACATTGCTTTACTTAAAGAAATGGGATTTAAGATGTTTAGATTATCAATCTCTTGGTCAAGAATTTACCCAACAGGAGAAGAAGAAAAACCAAATCAAGCTGGTTTAGATTTTTATCGTAATGTTTTTACAGAACTTAGAAATGCAGGTATTGAACCACTTGTTTCTATTTGGCATTTTGATACACCACTTGCTTTAGAAGAAAAATATGGAGATTGGTTAGATCGTAAATATATTGCCCTTTATGAAAAATACGTAACAACAATCTTTAATGAATACAAAGGACTTGTTAAATACTGGTTAACATTCAATGAAATCAATAATACAATCAATTTCTTACCAGATAATGCCAGTGATGAAGCATATCAAGAAGCTTATCAACATTTACATTATCAATTTGTCGCAAGTGCAAGAGCAGTACAAATTGGACATGAAATTGATCCTGAAAATAAAATTGGATGTATGATTTGTGGTATTACTTATTATCCATTAACATCTGATCCAGAAGATATCTTATTCAATCGTTCTAAATGGGAAAAAGGTATCTTCTATTGTGGAGATGTTCAATGTAAAGGTAAATATCCAACATTTACAAAACGTTTATGGAAGGAACATAATGTTCAATTAGATATTACTGAACAAGATTTAGAAGAACTTAAAAAAGGAACAGTAGATATGTATACTTTCTCTTATTACATGTCACAAGCTGTTACTACTCATAAAAATGATGATACAGTAAGTGGTAATATGTCATTTGGTGTACGTAACCCATATTTAGAATATTCTGATTGGGGATGGGCACTTGATCCTAAAGGATTAAGATATTATTTAGAAATGATTTATGATCGTTATGAAAAACCATTAATGGTTGTAGAAAATGGTTTAGGTGCTTATGATACTGTAGAAGAAGATGGAAGTATTCATGATAATTATCGTATTGAATACTATCGTGCACATATTGAAGAAATGGCTAAAGCTATTGAAAATGGTGTAGACCTTATTGGTTATACAACTTGGGGATGTATCGATTTAGTTTCTGCAGGTACTGGAGAAATGAGAAAACGTTATGGTTTCATTTATGTTGATAAACATGATGATGGAACTGGAACAATGGCAAGAAGTAAAAAAGATTCTTTCTATTGGTATAAAAAAGTCATTGCTTCTCAAGGAGAAGATTTAGACTAACATAGTAAGAACTATTCAATTGAATAGTTCTTTTCTATTTAATAATCGTTTTAATTAATTGCATCATAATTTCCTTATCTTCAGGTCTTGAACTCGCTACTAGGATAGTAAGTGTTGCAAGAGCATCATTATTAATTCTTTCCATGCCATTTTTATAAAGAGCGTTATTCATGTTTAAAAAGTATAAAAAGATGGTTGCACCAATTTAGACGTGGTTTTTATTTAAGAAACAATTTTTGCTTCTTTAAACGATAGTAACATGGTATTTTTAGGTTGTCATTGGACAGATTGTCCACGGGTATTAAGCATAATAAAAACACTACGTAGATGTAGTGTTTTAAGATAAATTTTTAACTATTATATTTTAGATTTTGTGATGACCAAAGACTTCATTATGTATATCTTCCATTTCATAATCAATATCTGTAATGCTTTTAGCACAATCTGATAAACGATTACGAATATCATCGGAAATTTCTTTATCATTTTTATAACGTAAATGATGTTCTAATGTTGCCCAAAAGTCCATCGCAATAGTACGAATTTGTATTTCTACAGGAACCATTACTTTTTCATTCGCTAAATAAACAGGAACTTCTACAACAAGATGTAAACTACGATAACCATTTTCTTTAGGATTTTTAATATAATCTTTAATCTTTAATAAATGAATATCATCTTGTCTTAAAAGAAGATCAGACATACGATAAATATCTTTAATATAATGACAAATCACACGTATACCAGCAATATCTTCAATATTTCCTTTGATTGATGAAACTTCTACAGGAAGATTTCTTCTTTTCATTTTTTCAACAACACTATGGGGAGATTTTAAACGCCATTCCATATGATGAATAGGATTATGATCAAAACGATGATGAAATTCATCATCTAAAATTTCTAATTTTGTTCTTACTTCCTTAATACCTGCTAAATACTTTTGTTCAACGTTAACATATTCATGATAAAAATCTAAATGATCTTTCGCAAAGAAAAAATCATTCATTTCACTTTTTATTTCTTTTTGCATGATACGACTCATAAAAGTTCACTCCTTATGTTTATTTTTATTATAAACGAACATAATGAACTTGAGGTGAAGTTTATGAAAAAAATCATTATTTTTCTTTTAATTATGATGAATTTAACAAGCGTTTGTGCAGTAAATGAAACACCAAGATATAAGATCATTGGTTCTTCTTATCAACAAGAAGATATTGATGAAATGTACAAAGTAAAAGATCAACTTCTTTTAAATTATAAAAAATGGGTCAAAGGTGTTGATGATGTTTATCAAGTTTTAGCAGATCATCAAGATGATTTTAATGCAAAATATTATAATGGTCTTTATACGATTGTATTAGGTGAAGGTAAAGGTAAATCTTTAGAAGGAAAGTTACAAGTTTCTTATTGTACATCAAGTAAAGAAATTAAAAAGAAATCTTGGTTGATTAAGATGTTTTCTTAATGGTGTGTACTAATAATTATTAAGTTTGTACATACTATTATAAGGAAAGAGGTGAAGTCATTGTTGAGAGAATTTGATGAACAGGCACAAAAGGCGATTGTGGTAGCTGAAAGTTTATCTTTTGATTTTGGTCATCAAAATGTTGGAAGTGAACATTTATTGCTTTCATTATTAAAGATTCATGATAATCAATTAAAAAGATTATTACAAAAATATGATGTCAATGATGCAGCAGTAGAAGAAGATATAAAAAGGTTGTTTGGCACAAATGATGATCAACCTTTTTATATGGAATATAGTCAAAGTGTAAAAAGAATATTAGAGAGAAGTATTGAATACGCTAAAGATAAAAATCAAGATCAAGTGACTTTAAATATCTTAATTATTTCTTTATTAAAAGAAAAAGAATCAGTTGCTTATGAAATATTACAAAAATATCATGTAGATGTAGAAGAAGTTATTTATTTGTTGCAGGAAAAATCTGCTTTTGAAACACCGTTGGATCAAATACCAACACTTGTCAATATTAATAAAAAAGTGAAGACTAAAAAATATAAAATTATTGGTAGAGAAAATGAAATTGATCAAGTATGTACTATTTTATCTAAAAAAGAAAAAAATAATGTTTTGATTATTGGTGAAGCGGGTGTAGGTAAGTCAGCTTTAGTAGAAAAATTAGCAATGATGATTAATCAAGGAAAAGTAGTAGATTCTTTGAAGAATAAGATTATTTATGAACTTTCTTTATCTTCACTGGTTGCGGGTACAAAGTATCGTGGTGAATTTGAAGAGAAGTTTAAAAAGATTATTGATAAAGTAAAAGATTTGGATAATGTGATTATTTTTATTGATGAAATTCATAATGTCATTGGGGCTGGTGGAGCTGAAGGGGCAATTGATGCTTCTAATATTTTAAAGCCTTATCTTGCTAGAAAAGATATGACGGTTGTTGGTGCTACAACTATTGATGAATATTATAAACATTTTGAAAAAGATCATGCAATGAATAGAAGGTTTTCTATTGTCACTTTAAAAGAAAATACAAAAGAGGAAACATTAGAGATATTAAAAGGAATTAAAGGTTATTATGAAAGTTATCATCAAATTAAAATAGATAATGTACTTTTAAAAGAATTAATAGAATTAGTAGATTGTCATATTAAAAATAGAACTTATCCTGATAAAGCGATTGATATCTTAGATTTATCATGTGTTAAAGCTAAATTTTATCATGAAAAAGAACTTACAAAGAATAGAATTGTAGAAACAATTGAAAAGTATTTAAATATTACAATTCATCATCAAATGGATTACCAAAAATTAGAAAAACAATTAAATAAAGATATTTTAGGTCAAGAAAAAGGAATTCATCAGATGATTGAAACATTTCAACATAAACAATTACCTATCTCCTTTTTTATTTATGGGCCAACAAGTTGTGGTAAAACATTAACGGCTAAATCCTTAGCTAAATATCTAAATTATCATTATTTAAAATTAGATATGAATCATTATCAAGAAAGCCATTCCCTTTATAAACTTCTAGAAAAATATCATGAACAACCAAGTCTTCTTTTATCAACTTTACAAAGTTATCCACATACTGTTTTATTATTAGATCATATTGATCAAGCATGTGAAGAAATTATTCATTTATTTTCACAAATCTTAGATGATGGTTATTATGAAGATCAAGCTAAAAGAAAGATTAGTTTTGAAAATGTTGTTTTTATAATGAGTCAAACATGTACGTCATGTTGTTGTATGGGATTTAAAAAAAGTAGACAAACTAAGTATTTAAAGCATGAATTGTTTGATAAGGTTGATCAAACAATTGAATATCAACCTTTATCTAAAGAAATAATAGAAAAAATTATTCATTTACGTGAACATATTTCTATTGAGAAAATACACAATTTATTAAAAGAGGAACATGTTCCGATTAATCTATCTAAAATGATGAAACAAATTAAACAAATGTCCTAAATAAGGACATTTTTTGTATTTTATTTACACTAAATTTTATAAAATAATAATACTTTGAAAATAAAATACATTTCCTCTAACAACTCTAGTTTCATGATATAATGACAGTATAATAATCATGAAAATAATGGAGGAAGAAAAGATGACTATTAAATTACCTAAAGATTTCTTTTTTGGTGCAGCAATGTCAGGGCCTCAAACAGAAGGTGCCTGGAATGTAGGTGGAAGATTACGTTCTTATTGGGATATGTATTCTGATCAAGAAATTAATGCTTTCTTTAATAATGTGGGATCATATGTTGGAAATGATATGTACCATAAATATGAAGAAGATATTAAATTATTAAAAAGTTTAAACTTTAAATCATTTAGAACTTCTATGCAATGGACACGTTTATTAGATCAAGATGGTAAATTAAATCCAGAAGGTGCTGCTTGGTATCATAAATTAATCGATTGTGCAAATGAAAATGGAATTGATATTTTCATGAACATGTATCATTTCGATATGCCTGAATATTTAGTAAAACGTGGTGGATGGCAAAATAGAGAAGTTGTTGAAGCTTATGCGAACTTTGTAAAGATTGCAATGGAAGAATTTGGAGATAAAGTAAAATATTGGTTTACTTTCAATGAACCTATTGTAGAACCAGAACAACAATTCTTACATGGTGTTTGGTATCCATATCAAAAAGATTTTAAACAATCAATCAACGTACAATATAATATTACATTAGCTCACTGTCTTGCAGTAGCAAACTTTAGAAAATTAAAAGCAGAAGGTAAACTTTGTGAAGGTGCTAAAATTGGTATGATCAACTGTTTTGCTCCACCTTATACAAAAGAAAATCCATCTCCTGAAGATTTAGAAGCCGTACGTATGACTGATGGATTACACAACAGATGGTGGTTAGACGTTGTTGCTCATGGACATTTACCACAAGATGTTTTAGATACTGTAGAAAACGATTGGAAAGTAGAAATCAATCGTCGTCCTGGAGATGAAGCTATCTTAGCTCAAGGTAAAGTAGATTGGTTAGGATTTAACTATTATCAACCAACACGTGTACAAGCACCTGATAGTAAGTTTGATGAAAATGGTTTACCATGTATTTCTAAACCTTATATTTGGCCTGAAAGAAAAATGAATGTATATCGTGGATGGGAAATTTATCCAAAGGGAATTTATGACTTTGGTATGAAAATTAAAAAGGAATGTCCTGATTTACCTTTCTTTATTTCTGAAAATGGAATGGGTGTTGAAGGTGAAGAAAAATATATGGATGAAAATGGAACAGTTCAAGATGATTATCGTATTGAATTTGTTAGAGATCATTTAGAATGGATTGCTAAAGCTATTGAAGATGGTGCTAACTGTTTAGGATATCATTATTGGGGTGTTATTGATAACTGGTCATGGTGTAACGCTTTTAAAAATAGATATGGGTTTATTCGTGTATGCTTAGATGATGGTTATAAACGTAAAGAAAAGAAATCAGCTGCATGGATTAGAGAAGTTGCTAGAACAAACGAATTTGAATAGTAATAAGGTGTCTACCAAGTGTAGGCACTTTTATTTTTGTCTATAAGAATGAAGTTAAATAAAACATGGAAGATATATTAAAAAGGCTAGAAAAGTATTACCATAAATACATCCGCGGAACATTAAATATAAATCAATTTATATTTAATGCTTTTTTGCGGAAATTGGAGGTTTGAGCGCTTTTTCAAATGCGGAAATTGGAGGTTTGAGCGCTTTTTCAAATGCGGAAATTGGAGGTTTGATGATTGATACAAATGCGATTTTTGGATATACTATGTTTATAGGAGGTATAAATTCATGTTCAAAAGAAAAATATATAATAAAATTAAAGAATGGAAAGATACTTCACAAGGTAAAACAGCTTTATTGATAGAAGGGGCCAGACGTATAGGAAAGTCTACAGTTGTTGAGGAATTTGCTAGAAATGAGTACAAGAGTTACATTCTTATTGATTTTTCTATTGCTTCAAATGAAGTTAAAGAAATGTTTGAGGATATGTCAGATTTAAACTATTTCTTTCTACAATTACAGTTACATTATCATGTGGAACTTGAAAATAGAAATTCAGTTATTATTTTTGATGAAGTTCAGTTATGTCCAAAAGCAAGACAAGCTATTAAATTTTTAGTTAAAGATGGTCGTTATGATTATATAGAAACAGGTTCTCTTATTTCTATAAAGAAAAATGTAAAAGATATTTTAATTCCAAGTGAGGAAAGAAAACTTCAAATGCATCCAATGGATTATGAAGAATTTTTATGGGCTTTAGATGATAAAACAACAACGAGCTTGTTAAAAATGACTTTTGATAATAAAAAGAAATTAGGGGATCAATTAAATAGAAAACTTATGAGAAGTTTTAGACTTTATATGCTTGTTGGTGGTATGCCACAAGCTGTTAATGAATATATACAAACAAATAATTTTAAAAAGGTAGATGATATTAAAAGAGATATTATTAATCTTTATGAAGATGATTTTAGAAAAATTGATTCTACTGGAAGACTTGCACTTTTGTTTGAAGCGATTCCTTCCCAATTAAACAAAAATACGAAAGGTTTTCAGACAAAGAAAATATTAAATTCTTATAAAACAGAAGATACAACAATTCTAAGTTTAATATCAGAATTAAAAGATTCCAAAACAATATCAGTTGCTTATCATGCTAATAATCCTGAAATAGGTCTTTCTGCATATAAAGATTTAAATCTATTTAAACTTTATATGGCAGATACAGGCTTGTTTGTAACCTTACAATTTAAAGATAGAGATTTTACAGAAAATACAATTTATGAAAAATTACTTAATGATAAGTTATCTACAAATTTAGGATATCTTTATGAAAATGCTGTTGCTCAAATTCTAATAGCTAATGGACATGATTTATTTTATTATACTTTTAAAAATCTTGAACAAAAACGTAATTATGAAATTGATTTTATCATCTCTAAAAAGAATAAAATATGTCCAATAGAGGTTAAATCTTCAAATTATAAAAAACATACATCAATTGATGAATTTTATAAAAAATACTCATCAAGAATTTTAGAAAGATATATCATTCATACAAAAGATGTATCTAAAGATCAAGATATACTATGTTTACCAATTTATTTAACACAATTTATTTTATAAAAAATGATAATTTATGAGTGTATTTTGTAAAAGACTCACTATTTTTTGAAAAAACAGTGAGTTGTATGTATAGAAAATCACTAAATTTTAAAAAAACAGTGAAAAATAATTAATAGATACTTTATTAATGAGATATTTTTCTCATCTAAAAATGAAAGAATATTAGCGGATTATATTTTAAAACATCTAGAAGATGTTTTAAAAATGTCATCTAAAGAACTTGGCAAAGCTTGTTTTGTTTCTACAGCAACGGTTTACCGTTTATGTGATAAATTGAATCTTGCGGGATTTTCTGACTTAAAAATAAAGATTACTAGCTCTTTAAATGATTATCTAAAAAGTGATGAAGACTTTAATTTTGATTTTCCTGTTAATCCTTATCAAACGTATTATGAAATTGTTCATAAAATCAAAGAAGATTATGAACAAACCCTTAATCTTACGGCTAATTTTTTTAGTTTAGATCAATTAAGACTCATTGCTTCCGCAATGAAAAAAGCTAAAGTGATTGATATTTATACTTCGGCAGGAAATATTAATTTTGCTTTAAATTTTCAATTTCAAATGAAAAAAATAGGAATTGATGTGAATGTTCCAATAGATGAATACCATCAAAGATTAACAGCAGCAAGTAGTAATCAAGAACATCTAGCAATCGTGATTACTTTTGGCGGAAGAGGTATTTTGTCAGATATACTACCTCGTATTTTAACTAAAACAAAAACCCCATCGTTTTAATATCTTCTTATGATTATACCTTTAAAGAAGTAGAGGCAGATTATCAATTATATATTTCACCTTATGAAAATCACTATAAAAAGATCTCTTCATTTTCAACAAGATTATCACTTCTTTATATTTTAGATGTTTTATATACATGTTATTTTGAATTAGATTATCAAGAAAATATAGATAAGAAACTTATATATTATCATAATATTGTTGAAGGAAGTATTAAATGAGAAAAGAATTCTAAATAATAAATGTAAAAAGAGAATTTTTGAGAAAAAAATTCTTTTTTTTATCTCTAAATTTTTTCAAATAAAAAGATTTTCTATGATATTTCTAGGAGGTATTTTTATGAACGTAAAAGCAATTATGTGTGATATAGATGGAACACTTCTTTCAAGTGATGGAGTGGTTACACCTAAAACAGTAGAAATGATTAAAAAAGCAAGAGAACAAAGAATATTATTTGGTTTATCAACAGGAAGAGATGTTAATAGTATTCAAACTTTATTAAAATCATGGGGAATTGATGGTTTAGTCGATATGATTGTAGGTACTGGTGGTGCTGAAATCTACGACTATACTTTAGATCTTGAAAAAGCACAATATCCATTAGATGGAAGATTAATTAAAAGTATTATTAAACATTATGAAGATATGGATTGTAACTTTGCAATTCCTGAAGATGGGGTTTTATTTGTGCCTAAAGATGATGAACATATTCAAATGTTATCAAAGGCAGTTAAAATTCCTTATCAAGTGGTTAATTATGATGAATTCTTACAAAATCCAAAACCTAAACTAATTATTAATTGTAAACCAGAGGATATGGATAAAATCATTGAAAGATCAAAAACATTCCATAGTGATGAATTTAAATCATCATCTCTTAAAACAGCAAGTGTACTTTATGAATATATGGATCCAAGAGTCTCTAAAACAGCAGGACTTATTGAAATCTTAAAACTCCATCATATAGATCTAAAAGAAATTGTGACTTTTGGAGATGCTGATAATGACTACGATATGACTTTAAATGCTGGTGTTGGTGTCGTTATGGCTAATGGGAGTGATAAGACAAAAAGTGTGGCAGATTATATTACTGATGATAACGATCATGATGGGATTGGAAATTATATTGAAAAATTTATTTTAGGAAAGTAAAAAATAGGAAGAGTTATTTTTATTGATGTCGATGAAACATTATTAGATTATGAAAACAAATTACCTGCTTTAGCTGATAGAGCAATTAAAGAAGCAAGAAAAAAGGAACATCGTGTTTATATTTGTACAGGACGTAGTGAAGCAGAAGTGTATGATTATATTTGGAACATTGGTTTAGATTGGATGATTGGTGGAAATGGTTCTTATGTTAAAGATGAAGATACTGCTGTCATGCATCAATTGATTACCCTTGAACAATGTAAACATATTGTAGATTGGTGTCATTCTAGAAATTTAGAATTTTATCTAGAAAGTAATAATGGTTTATTTGCTTCTAAAAACTTTGAAGAAAAAGGAAATCCAGTGATTAAAGTATATTATCAAAGAAAAGGAAAAGAAAATGCCAGTGAACAAACTGTACGCACAGTTTTCCCTGAAATGATTTATGGTGGTGAACTATACCGAGATGATTGTAATAAAGTGAGCTTTATTTTAAATAGTTATCAAGATCATTTAGATTCAATTAAAGAATTTCCTGATTTAAAACCTGGTACTTGGGGTGGCGCTGGAGAAATTGCTTTATTTGGTGATTTAGGTGTTAAAGGCATTGATAAAGCGCATGCCATTGATGATGTATTAAATCTTTGTTAAAAGTTTTTGTGCAAGCAAAAGCTTTTTTGTTTGACATCTTTTCTTTAATAGAGATATGCTTATGTTAAGTAGAGGGTAAAAAAATGGAAATAGAATTAATACAAGATGGTAAAGGCGTTGATTATAATAAGTATCGAGATGTAATAGAGAATGTGAAAGAATCTCTTTTTAGAAGAAATATGGGTAAAGAAACAAAGGAATGGATATATATAAGTAATTTTGTAGGTATTCTTTTTGATAAAAATCGTTTGATTTTATCTTTACCAAAATCAGTTATTATTAAAGAGGATGTTGATAAAGAAACGTTACTTTATAAATATGCAAGATTATTTGATTTATATTTTATGGTTAATGAAAAAAAGTGTGATTTGATAAATAAGTATGAGTCTATTGAAAATTGGTGTAATCAAGCAATAAAAGAAAATAAAACAACAACAATGACTCAAGAAATCATCACTTTTAAATTTGAAATGGTTTTTGAATGGATGATAGGAGAATTCTTTCATAATCAAATAAGTATTCAAAAAGGCGATGTTCTTTTTAATAGTCAATTATTAGATAAAGAAATAAATATTAATGATACAAAATATAATACTTATCATTGGAATGCGATAGGCAAACAAAAAAGAGATCATAAACAAAAACAAATTGTCAAAGAAAGAGAAAGTGTTTTTATCAATCAAAATAAAAAGAATATCCCAGATATCGTTTGTGAAAGAATCCTAGAAAATCCTAAATATGAAAGACCACAAAAAAGTTGTTGTATACTTGATGCTAAATATTATGGATGGGATTATGAAAAAGAAGCTTACTATTTACCAAGAAACCTAGACATTTATAAACAATTTTTCTATCAGGAACAATTTCAGCGTATTTATGAAAAGGAAAATGAGACGAATGTAGGTGTTTATAATTTTCTTGTGTTACCTGATTATCTAGGAGATACAAAGGATACAAAATGGGGAATTATAAGACAATGTGCGGTTATAGAATTTGATTATCATCAAAATCAAAAGATTGCTGTTTTACAAGTAGATATTGAGAAACTTGTGGATTTTATTTATAGTGGATTGGATATGAAAGAAGATGTACTTTCTGTTTTTTTAGGTAATAATCGTGTTGTACCGATGATTTATGGTAATGAAAAAGTCTAACTTTAAGCTAGACTTTTTATTTCCATAATTTTTCTGGATAAATACCTTGTTCAATAAGTTCATGAATAGAATCTTGGACTATCTGCTTATCTTCTGGATAAGTAACACCAAACCATTTATCAGTTGTTTCTAATACTTTTACTGAAGCTCTGTTTGTTTTAATTAATTGATCAACAATAATAGGTAATAAATATTCTTTAGTAAGTTCATCTCCACTATCATCTAATAAGAATTCTTTAAAACCATTTTCAAGATAATCAATAAAACAAGGATAACCAGCCCACATATTCATCGAAACGCGGTTATTTTCTTGAATGATGTCTTTGCTTTCTTCTGTATCACAATCAATTGTTCCTTGATTGTTTCTAATAATCCCTTTAGTTTCAATCACTCTATGTAAATAACCCGCTTCATCTTCTACACAAATACCACGAGTAACTGTTCCATTATCACTTAAAGTATTTTTTAAGATAAAACCAGCCATGGCCATGGTAAACTCGCTATTTCTATGACTATCTTCAATTAAAAAATCATGAAGCTTTTTAAAAGCAACTTTTCCATAATAATCATCAGCATTAATAATGACAAAAGGTTCATTAACAATCCCTTTACAAGCCAAGATTGCTTGACCAGTTCCCCAAGGTTTTACTCTTCCTGTAGGTACACTACATCCTTCAGGAACATTATTAATTTCTTGGAAAACATATTCAACTTGAATGTGTTTTTCAATGCGATTACCAATAACTTCTTTAAATTCTTTTTCGATGTCTTTTCTAATAATAAAAACGACTTTATTAAAACCAGCTTCGATCGCATCATAAATGGAATAATCCATAATGATTTCATCATGAGGACCAATTTTTGCAAGTTGTTTAATTCCTTTTCCATAGCGTGAACCAATTCCAGCCGCCATAATAATAAGTGTTGTATTCATAAAATTCTCCTTTGTCTAAATTAGATTATATCATATTTCTAGAAATATCTATGTAAATTTTATTATTTTATTACGGTGTGATAAAATAATCATGAGGTGAAAAACATGAACTATAGTTTAATTCTTTTATGTGCTGGAAGTGGCAAAAGAACAGGTTTGAAATATAATAAAATTTTTTATAAAATAAATAATCAAACTGTTTATGAAATGAATATTTCTCATTTTTTAGAGGATAATAGATGTAAACAAATTATTGTTGTAACGAAAGAAAATGAAATAGATGATATAAGAACATTAGTTAATGATTCAAGAATTGAGTATGTTTTTGGTGGTAAAGAAAGACAAGATAGTGTTTATGAAGGTTTACAAAAAGTAAAAGAAAATCATGTCTTTATTCATGATGGAGCAAGACCTTATGTAAGTAAACAAAGTATTAATGATTTGGTTGAATGTTTAAAAACATATGATGCTGGGTTATTAATGGTTCCTTGTAAAGATACTATTAAAGAAGTTAAAGAGGGTATTGTTGTTAAAACTTTAAAAAGAGAAACTTTGATGCAGGCTCAAACACCACAAGTATTTAAAAGTGAAGATATTAAGGTGGCTTATCAAAAGGCAAAAGATGAAGGATATGTTGCGACTGATGATAGTCAATTATTTGAAAGATATATAGATAAGGATATTAAGGCAGTATTAGGAGATTATAGTAATTTAAAAATTACAACACAGGAAGATTTAAAATGAAAGGTAAGCATATTAGAAAAGAGAAAAAGAGTATAGTTTGGATTTTAATTGCTTTATTTGTTTTAATAGGAGTTATTTTTGGATATTTTCATTTTAAATCTGATGATCAAGAAGATTTAAGTCAATATGAAACAATTGTAGGAACAATTAAAAATGTGGGTGATGAAACATTACTGATAGAAACAAATGATCATCAAAAGTATTTAATTTCTATTGCGGGAGCAATAGAGTCTAATAAAGGTCTTATCAAAGGAAATAGAATATATATTTACTATGAAGGAACATTAGATATAAAAAATAAAGATATCCAAAGTATAAAAGTAAAATCATATAAAGTATTGGAGTAATAAACCTAGAACAATACCTATTAAAGAAGGTATTGTTTCTTTTTTATTTTCAATATTTATATTTTCTTTTTCATCTACTAACATCCATATAGAAACAAAAAACAAATCTACCCACATATCAAGATGTTCAAAAGTCTTACCCACAATAAAAGTAAAAAATGTATATAAAATAGTTTTTAAATACTTTTTTAAATATTCTTTAAATAAGGGAGAATATTTAAAAAGTTTATTAAGATATTTTTGAATAAAAGAAAAATCATTTTTGATTAAATAATGAAATAAAATCATAAAAAATATCCAAAATAAAAATAACAGATAATTCATAATATCACCTCAATATAGCATATGAAAAAAATATGCCTATAAAGGGGTAAAATTACATAAAATAATCATTTTATTATTGCATAAAAGTAAACAATAAGATATAACCTGACTTTGGTATCCAGCATTAAAATATAGTGATAGTAAAAAAGCAGTAGGAATTCAAGATAGAATCTCTATTGCTTTTTCGTTTAAATCTTATAATTGAATATCTGTCTAATTTGCCGCTCTGTCAAATAGTAATTTGTAAGTGGAAGATTTGTAATCTTTTCGAATTCTTTTATAAATTCACTTGATGGCGTTACATTGATATATTTACTTTCACCTTTGACCACCTTAAAGCTTCTAATGAATTTCATGATTTGATGTGTGCTGTATTGATTATCCAATATCTTAAACTGGAATATTCTTTCTAACAGTACGGCAAGATAACAGATCAGGAAGTGTCCCTTTATGCTGTTTTCTTTTTGAAGAAATACAGGGCGTGCATCTAAATCAGACTTCATTATTCTGAAGGATTCTTCTATCCTCCATAGATTGTGATATGTATTATAGATATCAATATCATCCATATCCTTTTCTGAAGTAACAAGCATATTGTATCCTGCAAACTTTAGCTCTTTTTCAATCATTGATTCGTTTATTGAGGCCTTGGCTTTCTCTCCGTCTTCATCAATGAAATCGACATACTTTCCTAAATCTCCATATTCTGATCGTTTTGCCTGACTGTAACAGAGGTTTCTTGCTTTTTCAATCTGTTTGGCTATTTCATATTTTTTCTTTAAGGCCAGTTTTGGATTATAGGTAACAAGTCTTTTTTCTGTAAAGCAGAGGGTTTTCTTTTTACCATCTATTTCAAAAGTGTATGGAAATTTTTCGACACATGATTTATATCTGTATAACAGTGTGCCATCTCTGCTTCTTACATCCTTCCAATCATCATTATCCAACAGTACCCATGTCTTTTCTTTTTCAGGTAAGGATTTTACTGATTTTGAGAAGAGATAGCCATCTCCGTTTTCTTTGGAAAAGGCGATATTCTGTGCACAGTTCAATCCTTTATCTGCAACATGGATGGTTTTCCCTATGATTTGATTTTTAGCTTTCAGTTTTTTGATGACATTTCTCAGTATGGGCTTTTCACTTTCGTTGCCAGGAAACAGTTCCATGCCAATAGGAATTTGATTTGCATCAAGAAGCAGTCCTAAGCCGACAATGGGATCTTTTCTGTTTTCTTTAGAAGGACCTTTTCTTCTAAAGTCATCTTCTCTGTCTATTTCAAAATAAAAATTACTGCAGTCAAAGTAGGTCTTGGAAGTATTGATATCATAGAATTTCTTTGTCTGTTCATTAAAGATTTCGATAAACTTGCCGTAGTCATTGCCGATGAATTCAAGACCATCAAGAAGCTGATCATAAGAAAAGTGAACGCCGTCTCTTAGTTGAGGAAGGACCTCATGAAAAGTTCTATGCTTACTGCATGGATTAACAAGACGAGCATAGATAAGAGATGAAAGAAGTTCGTAAAGGTCAAACTCAAAAGAATTATGCAGATTGAAATAGTCGACATACTTTTTGATATCCATTTTATTCATCATGGATATGAATGGAAAATATCCAAGATAGAGTTCAGGAGAATGATCGGAAATCTTAAGAGAATTCTTGTTTTTATTATTTTTGTTGAGTTCATCCACTTCTTTTTGAAAATAGGCAATAGGATCATCGATACCTTTGGCTTTCCAAGTTTCAACAGAAGCAAGTGATTTATAGGTGCGATGAGCACCACCATGCTTTTGAGGGGAGTAATAACTTTCAACGATGGAAAGATAGGTACGACCTTTAAGAGTGGATTTTTTAAGGAAAAAAGCCATAGAAACACCTCCAATAATATATCACTACTATCACTATATAAATTATAACATAAAAAATAATATAAAAAAATTAAAAGTATAAAAAAAGCCGATAAAATCGACATATTGAAAGAAATGGTTTAAATGTAGTTCTAAAAAATATAGTGATAACTTCTAAAGACGGGTATAAAGGGGTAAAATTACATAAAATAATCATTTTATTATTGCATAAAAGTAAACAATAAGATATAATGTACGAGCATGTAAAGATTATTTTACTGCCTGCTTACTAAAAAGTAAGCCAAAAGACCATAGGAGGTAAAAGAGATGAATAAATATGAAATTATGTTTATTGTAAAACCAGATGTTGAAGAAGAAGCTAGAAATACTTTAATTGAAAACTTCAAATCAATCTTAACTGCTAACGGTGGTTCAGTTGATAATGTCAACGAATGGGGATTACGTGATTTCGCTTACGAAATTAAAGATTACACAAAAGGTTACTATGTTGTAGTTGATGTAACTTGTGCACCAGCAGAAATCGCTGAATTCGAACGTTTATCAAGAATCAACGCTTCAGTTTTACGTCACTTAACTCTTCGTAAATAATTAGGAGGCATTTGACGATGATTAATAGAGTTGTTATGGTTGGTAGAATGACTCGTGATCCAGAACTTAGAAGAACTGGAAACGGGGCTGCAGTTACAAGTTTTACGTTAGCGTTAAATCGTAACTATAACTCTGCAGATGGGCAACAAGCTGATTATATTTCATGCGTTGTATGGAATAAAGTCGCTGAAAATGTTGCACAATATTGTGCAAAAGGATCTTTAGTAGGAGTTGAAGGTAGACTTCGTTCTAGATCTTATGATAATGCTCAAGGACAACGCGTATACGTTACAGAAGTTGTTTGTGACTCTGTTCAATTCTTAGAAACAAGAGCTCAAAGAGAAAGAAACCAAAGTTCTATGAACCAAGGTATGATGAATAATCAATATTCTCAACCTGCTCAACCACAAACAGATAATTTCCAAGATATGAAAACAGTTGAATTAGAAAAAGATTTTGATAATTCATTTAATATCATGGAAGACGATATTCAATTTTAGAAAAGGAGTATATGAACATGGCTTTTAAAAGACAAAGAATGGGTAGAAGAAAAGTTTGTTATTTTACAAAAAACAAAATTACTTACATCGATTATAAAGATGTTGAATTATTAAAAAGATTTGTTTCAGCTAACGGTAAAATCATTCCTAGACGTGTAACTGGAACTTCTGCTAAATATCAAAGACAATTAGCAGTAGCTATCAAACGTGCTAGACAAATGGGATTATTACCATACGTTGGTGAATAATAACTATTAAAAAACCTTGATGAATTCAAGGCTTTTTTGTTTTTTAAGAACATATTGACATCAATTTGACATCATTTGTATAAATTATTGAGTTTTTCTGATAGTGATTCTTTACTTTCGGCGTATAAATGGCTATATGTTTTTAAAACAGTATCTACCGTATCACCAATTCTATCGGCTACAATGGTTGGACTATAGCCTAAATCTATAAGTAATGAAACATGACTATGCCGAAAAGAATGTAAAGTAAATTCTTCGTTTAGGTTAGCTCTTTTTTGGGCTTTTTTTAATCTATCTCTAATTATTACATAATATTCTTTGAAAATTCTATCATCTTCGTTGAGAATATAATGCTTTTTTAGATATTCTTCTAATTGATCACATAAAAATTGTGGTATATCAACTTTTCGAAAACTGTTTTCGGTTTTAGGAGGACCAATAGTGTCTTTTGCTTTAATGCGTTGATATGATTTATCAATATTAATGATTCCATTTTTTGAATCTATATCTTTGACAGTTAGTGCAAATAGTTCTCCTTTTCTCATCCCTGTAAAATAAAGAATAGTAAAAATGATTTTTACTGTTTCATCCTGACAATTTTCTATTAGTTTATCAAATTCTTCTTTTGTATAAATAACTTTTTCTTTACTTTTGTGTTTTCCTATACTATCAACTGAATTACAAGGATTATTTTTTAGAGAATAGTATTTTTCAGCGTAGTTAAAAATGGCAATGAGTTGTGCATTGATTTTCTTTTGATAGGCAAGAGAAAAATTCATCTTAAGTATTTCGTTTTGCCATAAACGAATGTCAATAGCACCTATTTTATTCATTTTTTTATTTTCAAAATATGGGAGTATATGTTTTTTTATGATGTATTCTTTGACGAGAATAGTTTTAGGCTTAAGACGTGTTGACATATCCTCGTTGTATAAAACTAAAAATTGAGAAAATTTCATTTCGAGTGATTGTTGTTGTGTGGCTAAAAAATCTCTTTCAAACTCTTTAGCTTCCTTTTTTGTTTTAAATCCTCTTTTTCTTTTTTGCTTTTTATTACCGTTACTATCGGTATATCTAAATTGACAAAACCATGTTTTGGTCTTTTCGTCATAATACGTTGGCATTGTTATTCGCTCCTTTTCGTGGTAAAATTGGAGCATGAAAAATGATTGCTGTGGTAGGTAATTCTTTTTCATGCTTTACACTCTAGTTGGCGCTAGGGTGTTTTTTTATTATGTAATCTTATACTTATTTTTGAAATAGTAAGCCAAAGCAACTTTGTACATACCATCAATAGATTCTTCAGTTTCGAATTCGAAATTAAAATCATTATTAGGAAAAAGAATTTTATTAATAATTTGTTTTTTATAATCAGGATTTCTTTCCTTAAACTCGTTGATACATTCTTCGTTCATATATTGTGACTCATAGATGGTTTTTTCATATTGAAATCTAGTATCTATGTCAGTTCTTTCAAGTATATCTAAAATATCCCAACGAATATACTTGAGCTTTTCGTGATCAACTTCAACAAAAGTTTTAGCACGTAGTTCAATAAGTGCATTATAAAAATTATCAAACATGTCATGAACCTTCCAACTTTGTCTATATAACTCCTTACGATGATTATCGAATGTGTCTTTCATATACTCAAATTTTCCAGAATCATAAAGCATGATGCACTCTATTTCTGAGTGATCAATTGGATGAAAATTTCGTTCATATAATGGATCCCTATTTTCTAAGTCAAAGAATACAGATGGATTGATTCCTAATTCTTCAGATATTTGTTTGATAACATCAATTTTAGGTTCACGACCATTTTCGTAATTTTGATAAGTGGTATAGGGTATGTTAAGTTTTCTTGCTAATTCAGCCTTACTATAACCTTTATTCTCTCTTTCGCGTTTAAGTATTTCAGAAAACGTACTCATATTTCCTCCTTTCATTACACATTATAGGTAAATTTAGGGTTTATGTAAATATGATTTACCTAAAATAAGTAATAAATTACTCAAAATAAATAAAAATATGTTGAATATTAACCTAAATATGGTAATATTTGAGTGTAAGGTGACTTGAAATAGGTTGTTTACATAAGAGATGGAGGTGGAAAAAGATGTATATTAGTTCAGTTAAAATAAAGATTATTCTAGCAAAACAACAAATGAGTTTAAGACAGTTTTGCAAAATAAACAACCTAGCTTACAGTACAGTAATAGGCTTAATGAACAAAGAGAGAATAGGTAATTTACGTACAGTAGAAAAAATTGCACAAGCTTTAGGTGTAAAAATTTATGAAATATTGGAGGAGAAATAATTATGGAAAATAAAAGTGCGTATGTAAATGCTCATGAAGTATCTCAGTTATTGGGAGTAAGCCAAAGTAAAGCGTATCAAATCATAAAAAAGATGAATGATGATTTGAGAGAAGATGGTTATCTTACAATAGCTGGAAAAGTTTCCAGAGCATACTTTAATGAGAAATGGTATGGTGCAAGTAATGAGTGAATTAAAAAATAATGCATTAAATTATGCAAAAAAAGGATTTAAGATTTTTCCTTTAAAGCCAAATACAAAAGGAGAACAAGTGTTAGAATCGTGGAAATACGAGTCTACTACGAATTTGAATCAAATAGATTATTGGTGGAATAAAAATCCAAACTATAACATTGGTTTAGTTACTGGTAATGGTTTGTTGGTAATTGATATTGATGTTAAAAATGGAAAAGATGGATTACAAAGCATAAAAAAACATGGAAAAGGATTACCTACCACAGCAATTATTAAAACTCCTTCGGGAGGATATCATCTTTATTACCATGTTAATAAGACAATCAGTAATCGTGTTAATCTTTATGATGGCATAGATATAAGAGGAGATGGTGGCTACGTTTTAGGAATAGGTAGTAAAACAGATAAAGGAATATATATGCTTTATAAAGATGTTCCTATTGCAAATGCAAATGAGAAAGTTTATGAGTTTATTGAACAACAAAATAAAAAAGAAAAGTATGTAGAGAACTCACAACAAGTTAATGAAGGTGGAAGAAATGATTATTTATTTCGAATTGGGTGTTATCTTCAACAAAAAGGATTGAGTAATAGGACTATTCAAAAAAGTCTGGAAATTGAAAATGAAGAAAAATGTAACCCACCACTAGAAACAAAAGAAGTGATGCAAATTATTGAAAGTGTTTTTCGATATCATAAAGGATATATTGAAATAAAGAATAGTAAAAACTATGAAGGAACATATACTGTAACTGAGTTATTGGAATCAAAAGATCAAGAAGAATTGGATATTGTAGAAAATATGATTTCAATTGGTCTTACTTTATTTGGCGCACCTCAGAAAATGGGAAAAACATTTTTTTGTTTACAGTTATGTGATGCAGTTTCAAATGGAAAAGAGTTTCTTGGAAAAAAAGTTCAAAAAGGAACAGCTCTTTATTTAGCGTTTGAAGATAAGAAATTAAATATTAAAAAAAGACTTCAAACGATGCAAATTGAAAAACAAAATCAATTTATTATCGACATATTAAAACCAAATGTACATTATGACGTTGAAGAACGTATCAAAAGAGAACTGACTATTCATAGTAATTTAAAAATTGTTGTTATTGATACCTTTGCAAAAATAAGAAATTCAAAAGATAGAGATTATGAAAGTGAATATGAGGAAGCAACATTCTTTCATGAGTTAGCTTATAAATATCATATAGCGATTATTCTAGTAACACATGTTAGAAAAGAAATAGATATCAACCATCCATTTGATGCGATTTATGGAAGCAGAGGTTTGACTGCTGGATCAGATAGCATTCTCGTAATGTTTAAGAAAAATCATTTATCAAAAAATAGACAACTTGCTATTCAAGGAAAAGATATTCCAGATGATGAGATTACTTTATATATGAATGATTTTCAAGTTTTAGAATTGGGAGAAAATGATTTTGATGACGATGTAGATGAAAATTTAGTTAAAGTAATAAATTATATTGTCAAAGAAAAAACGTTTATAGGAACTCATGAAGAATTGTGTTCTAAATTACAACTTCCAATTCTTCATAGAAAACTACAATCTATTTTAAGTAAGAATGTAGATTTGTTAGAAAAGACATACATTACTTATGAAAGATTACAGAGAAAGAAGAATGCTCGTCTTATTAAATTAACTTATCAAGAGGATGATAGCTTATAGAAAGGTGACGGTATGACGTTTAAAGGGAATAAATTGATAATCGTCACACCGTCACACAATATTTAATTTAAGAAGATAAATTATTTAAGATTTTTGTATTAGCAAGCAACGTATTTTGGGCACAAAATACAATCACAAGTTGGCGGTGCCAACTAAGAAAGAAGGTCGAATATGAAAAGAAATCATGAAATTAAAGTGAGATTGAATGATGATGAATTTAATGATTTGAATGAAAAAGTTATTAAAAGTAAACTTAGCCGAGAAGAATATATCAGACGTTGTTTTTCAAAATCATTGATTAAAGAACCTCCTGATCTTGATTACTTTCGTTTAAAAAATGAATTCAATCATATAGGAAACAATCTCAATCAGATTGCAAAATCATTAAATACTTATGAACAAGTCGATATACATTTTATAGAAATAACTGTTAATGAATTAAGAAACATGATTAAGAATTTAGAACAAGAAGTAAGAGGTGTTTAAGGCAGTTACTTCAATTTGGTGTGTTAAAGATCGACTTGATCATGTTGTTCATTATGTAGAAGATGAAGAAAAAACAGTAGATACAGTTATAGATTATGTGAACAATGATAATAAAACAAATGAGAAAAAGTACGTTACTTGTATCAATTGTGATTCATTTGACCCATGCAAATCAATGATGAATACAAAGAAGTTCTTTAATGATCATAAACAGATCATGGCATTTCATGGGTATCAATCATTTGAACCCGGAGAGGTAAGTGGTGAAGTTGCACATGAAATAGGTGTTAAACTTGTTGAAGAATTATATGGTAATCGCTTTGAAGTTGTTGTCGCAACACATGTAGATAAGAACCATATTCACAATCATTTTCTTTTAAATTCAACTTCATTTGTGGATGGAAAAAGATTTTGTAATACCAAAAAAGATTATCAAATGTTAAGAGAAACATCTGATAAGTTATGTTTAGAATATGGTCTATCTGTTATAAAAAATCCAAAAAAATATACAAAGAAAGTAAATCAATATATCTTAAAATCGTTTATGAATGAAATAAAAAGAGATATTGATGCAACAGTTTTAGAATGTGCAAGATATGTAGAATTTAATGCAGTTATGCACAATAAAGGTTATTCATTCGGTGAAATAAATGATGAACCAGTTATTTATCATCCTTATTGTGAAGAACCGATTTATATAAAATCACTTGGTAATCAATATCATAGAGAACAAATAAAAGAACGATTAACAACAAAAGTCATTCCATTTCAAAATATGGAACAAAACAAATATTACTACCAATGCAAAGATTATTATCGACAATATAGACAAAAGAAACTTCCACAACTTGCTGGAATGTATGTAGCACGTTTAGTTTATTTGAATATACTTCCTCAAGTAAAACAAAAATTATCTAAGGAAACAAGACGTGAATTAAAGAAATTAGATCAATATACCAATGATATTGAATTACTAGCAAAAAATAAGATAGAAGATATTACTCAGTTAGATTCTTATCAAGAAAACAAACAAGATGAACTAGACTATCTCATTAAACAAAGACAACAATGTTACTACTACAGACGAAACTCAAAAGATGAAGATGAAAAAGAAATGTGGTCAACTAAGGCTAAAGAATTTACACCACAAATTAAAAGCTTAAGATTTGAAATCAAATCATGTAAGCGAATAAGAGAAAGAAGTATTCAAAAAGATATAGAAAAATTAGCGATGAAGAAAATAAAACAAAGAGAAAGCAGGGATGAAAGATGAAAGAAATAGAATATATTCAAGTTGGGGATTATCAATTACCAAACTTAAAAGTAGAAGAAATGCATTTAAATCGCTTTGGAAGAGCAAAGCTAGATTATTTAAAGAAACATGATTATGGACTATATTTCAAATTACTTACAAAAAATGAATTAAAAGATTATCTGTTAAAAGTACAAAAAGAAGCTGATGATTTATATGACAGATTGGTTGAAGAATATAAAGTCAAATGGAATGTTACTGAAGAACTTAAAAAAAAGAATCAAATTAAATGGGTCTTAATGATGAATAACATTAATAATTGTGTATATGAAATTATTAATAAAGAGATTATTAAAATTTAGGATAGTATAAAATAAAAACCAATTCGGATTATCCATGAATTGGTTTTTATTTGGTTACCCTTTTATTTTTGTTAATGCTAAGATAAATTTCCAGATGGGCTACATGTGAGTGTGACAGTTCTTGTAACGGTTACGCCTGGTGCATGTCCTGTAACACTAGCTATGGCTTTGTTGCCACTTTTTGAAGCTTTTTTATTACTTAATGACCACATAGAAGATGGCTTTGTTGTACTTACAGTAGCTTTTGTACAAGTACATGAAGAACCATTATAAGAAAAAGTTCCAGTTACCGAAATAGACCACATAACTTCTCCAGATGCATTTTTGTATTTTTCTGTTTTTGTACCGCTCTTGCTGCTTCTTGCTAATGTATTTATGTTTGAAACAATTGTTGTTTCAATATAATCACCATTTGATAAATATTCGATACTCATGTTTTCTTCAAGAGCATTTACTGGAATGATGGTAGTAATCATCATAAATGCAATGAAGATAGATGTAATTATTTTTTTCATAGTTTCCTCCATTTTTTAATTATCAGAAATGGTTGTTTCAATTTCATATATGATGGAATTTTTAGCATCTTGCATATAGCTGTACCAAAGAACCCCAAACCAAATCGCTAAAATTGTGCAGATTACTGAGAAGAATATAAGAAATTTTTGTAAAATTGTCTTTAATTTCATTCTTTTAATAAGATCGTTTTCATCGCTGCTTTGTATATATTCTACAACAATGTCTTTAGGTTCTCCAAATTGTTGAACAATATCGTCGTATGAACATTGTGGGTGATCATCTAAATATTCATTTAAGTGTTTTTTTAATTCACTTACATAAAATTTTTCCTTTTTAGTATGCATAGGCATAATTGTCCAAATATTTTTAATATATTTTTTAATATTATTCATAAGCTTCCCCCAAAGATTCTTTAATAACATTGTGAATACCATCAACAGCGTTATTAAACTCATTAATCATTTCTGATAATTTTTCTTTACCTTTTTCTTCTATGTGATAATAAACTCTTACCTTACGGTCGATTACTTTTTCGTAATTTGAAATATAATTCTCATCTTGTAATTTATACAAGATAGGATACATGGTCCCTTCCTTAATATCTATTAATTCATGGGAATATGTTTTAATTTGCTTTGTAATTTCATAACCATAACAATCTTGTTTGGCAATTATACATAGAAGTAACATATCTAATTTAAAAAAATTATTTTTTCTAGCCATATTAATACTTCCTTAACGTTAAGATAACTATATTATAATATACATTTAAAAAACATCAATACATAGATAAACTATGTACAAACAATATAATATGTATTACTATATAAATGTGAAAACGTTTTCAAAAAATAGAGAGAAAGGAAAAAATAATATGAAAAAAAAGAAACAAACATTACTTAAATTGATTAGTTCTTTTGCGATCATTGGTATGTCAATAACTGGAATATATGCAGCATCCTATAGTTATACACAAAGTGATACTGTTAGTTCAAGTGTTGGCTCAGCAAAAGTAAAATGCTCAGCTACCTATTATAGTAGTGGAAATACAAGATGGAATAGATCATGGGGAACTGTTTCTACAAATGGACTTAAAGCAACTTATATTTCTTCTACTATGACGATACCTTCAGATCCGTATATGAATACAACAGGGACAATTTCGATGACAAATTATAATTACAAAACTGCTAACGCAAAAAAAACATTTAAGTATAAATTCGATGGTTCTAAAGTTGTAGGTAATTATTAACAAAATCAGATACTTAAGTCATTAAGTATCTGATAAATTTTCTTCATAGACCACCTGAAACATTTATAAAGTTCGATTGACATAGTCGATTAAAAATTCTTGTATTAATATTGGAATTTAATTTTTAAAAATTATTTTTAGTTGTCAAGTGTGTCAGATGGTCTATGAAATAAATTTTTATATGAGGAGATGTCAAATGGAATTTAAATATAAAGATATCGTTTTTAATAATAAATTGGTATTAAATAAGGGATGCATAGAATTTAATAAAGGACAGATCACAATTATTACTGGTGAAAGTGGCAGTGGAAAAACAACCTTATTTAGGTTGATGACAAAAGGCAATGATGGTTGGAAAGATTTAGATTTATATCAAAATGTATCAACTTGCCCACAAGAACCTGTATTTTTAGAAGGACTAACGATAAGAGAACATATTGAATATATAGAAAAACTGACAGATTGTCATATAAGTCTTGATAATTATGTTGAAAAACTTCATTTGAATGAATTGATGGATATGTATCCTTCACAACTTTCTGGCGGAGAACAAAAAAGAGTAGCATTTTTATTGTGTATGGCTAAAGATGTAGATATTTATATTTTAGATGAACCAACATCATCTTTAAATAACGCCTATTCTAAAATATATTGTGACATATTAAATTTACTTATAGAAAAAGGGAAAGGTATTGTATTATTTACACATGATGAGAAGTTATTATCTATAGGAAATATAAAATATCATATCAAGGATAAAATATTAAACACAGTATCAAACGAGAAGAAAGAAACTGAATATAGCCTATCTCAACATATTAGTAAAAATCTTAATAAAACATCTCCTGCTTTTTTTACAATGAGAAAAAAGCAAAAAATATATGTAAAAATACTTCATTTTATGATTACATTTTCTATTGCAATGGTAGCTTTTGGTTATAGCTTTAGTAGGGATGTACTAGACATTCACCATTCATATTCACAAAAAATATCATCAAATGAAATAACTGTCTATAAATCAACAGCACAAGCTATTCATGATGGCGTAGCTGATTATACATTTAATCATGAGGTTCCTCTTAAAGACAAAGACATCAAAAAAATAGCAAATTTGGATAATATAGAAACGGTTGAATGGCGTTATGATTGTTTAGAGCCTAATTATGAATTTAATGAAGATATTAAAGAAGTATCCTATGATCCCGAAAATGCAAAGCATGATTATACAATTTCAATCATAAAAAATGAACAAGAACTCGCACAAGTTAATATAGAAGATAATATTACAGTATCCACTTATATAAAAAATCATAAGCAATCAAAAAATATAGAAATAGATTTTAAAAATGAAGGTGTTTATATTTCTAGAAACGTTGCAGATATGATTAAAAAAAGTATTAATATTTCTAAAGATGATGAATTAAAAGGAGTGTACTTAACATTTGATATATCTGTACCTTTGTACAATACTCATGGAAGATGGATGGGTATAACAGATGATGAAGAGTCAATGTATATATATAGTGTAACTGTAACTCATGAATCAGTATCACTTCCTATAGCTGGGATTTTAAATTGGAGTTCTTTCGGATTAAATAACACTTATAGCAATTCTCTTTATGTTGAACGAGATATAGTTGAGAATATGATTGAAAAGCATAAAAAAACAGAAGATAGAAAATTATATGTTATAGGTGTAAATTATGATAAATATTATGAAAATGAACTTCCTAAAGATTTTGATGGTGAAGTCAATAGAGTATTTGAGGATAGCGTCTGGCAACCAACTGCTTTATCTGTTTATGTAGATGGTTCAGAAAATGTTTATACAGTTGCACAAAAATTATCTGATATGGGATATTATGTTGATAATGAATCTATCGATAGTGAAGCAATTAATAGAGGAATTGTATCATTGATGAATGTCTTTTATTATGGCTCGTTTATCATAAGTGCAATTATTGTTATTTATGCTGCAAGTATTTTGTTTGTACAAAGAAAACAAAATGCAAGGATCAACGAATATTTTAAACAGCTTGGGTTGAGTGAATTTGATATATTGAAGATAAGAAAACACTATTATTTATTGAACGTTTTTCATGAATTCAAAAAACTTATGTTAATATTGATTGTTTTATTTGGCTTAAGATCAATAAAAATACATGCTTTATTTTTTCCAAATATAATATCAATTATTTTAGCAATTGTTCTTCATATGATTTGCCACTATATCTTACCTCAATTATTTGACAAGTTGAAAAATGATTGAAATTAAAGATATTGAAATTGTTTATGATGATTATATCATATTAAATAAAACGGATATTGATATTCCTGAACATGCTATTACTTTAATAAGAGGGATTAGTGGCAGTGGAAAGACATCTTTATTATATCGTATAGGACTGATAAGTGAGGATGATCATTTTTACTATAATATATATGAAGACATCCAAGATGATGATAAAAAAAGTATTTTAAGAAGAGAATATATTAGCTTTGTTTTACAGGATAACAGTTTATTTGAACAGTATGATGTATTAGGAAATATGCAGTTATATGCAGCTTTTCATAATAAAAGATACAGTGAAGAAAAATATCGTCAAATTTTAAAAAGTGTTAATCTAGATATACCATTACACCAATCAATTCAGACATTATCAGGAGGGCAAAAACAAAGAGTCGCCATAGCCTGTGCATTATGTAAAGATACAGAAATTATAATTTTAGATGAGCCAACTAGCTTTTTAGATAAAGAAAATGAGATGCTGGTTTTTGATACTTTGAAACATATTTGTGATACTTATCAAAAAACGATTATTATTTCAAGTCATAGTGATTATGCTATGTCGATTGCAGATCAAATATATGAGATTCAAGATAAAGAAATTAAAAAAGTTAAACATGATAATGAGAAAGATATTTATATTCAAAAAACAAAAAAGCATCAGTTGAAATTATCGTTTTATATTTCTTATATCAAATATTTTTTAAAAAAATATAAAAAAATTGAATTGGGGATGGTATCTATTATATCAATAGCTTTACTATTAATGAATATATTGATTATCTATACTGATTATTCAACCAATAAAAGTATAGAAAGCTATCAAAGTTTATCAGAAAATCAGATGTTTATCACAAAAGATAATGCAAATACAACCATTGATTCATCTTTAGTACCTTTTATCTTTAAACTTGATAAAGAAAATACTGGAGTCTATCCTTATATTCAAACACAAGTTCAAATCAATGATAACCTATATCAAGTTGTGCCCTTGTTTGAACAAAATGATTTATCTCATCAAAAGCTGATTGAATATGATAGTCAATCTATATATTTAAGTTATTATTGTTATCGAGAATTAGCTGATAACAATATTAATCCTGAATCATTAGAAGTTAGTTTTGTTGTATCAGCAAACAACGATCTATATAAAGATACAAAAACATATCCTATAGGTGGAGTTTTAACAAAGAATAACAAATGTCACTATTTTAAAGGTGAAAATAGGTATGTTTATTGTAGCTTTCAGTTATTACAACAAATTTATAATGAGTGTCATATCGATAAATTAGATTCATATCAGGGATATACTGTTTTTGTTGATGATTATGATGGATATGTTACACTTTATGATGAATTGAAAGATAAAAGGATAGGTATTCATCTTTTCTTTGATAATATTGATGAAATAAATGAGTTGAAAAAAATAAATGTAATAATAAAAATGATTATTATAGCTATGAGTTTTATTTTAATAATTGTTTTATTCAATATTATAGAAATACAGTATTTTAGAAAAAGAAATAAAGAATTTATGATGTTGAAAATGAATGGGATAAGTCATAAGCAATTAAGAAATATGACAATGATAGAAATAATTTTTCAATGTCTTATAGCTTTATTGTTAAATATGGTAATTATTGGTATTTTATATAATATAACAATAACAATGAATGTCATATTATCGGTAGCTTGTGTTTTTGCAATAGTGATTATTAGTACATTTATTCAAAATTTATATATAAAAAAAATCTCAGTAGAAAAGATTTTAAGAAGTTAAAAAATGAGAAATTAATTAAAACAATGGATAATGATTGAACAAGTTGGATTTTAAATAAATAGATTTAGTCGAGATTCAGTTTAAATTCTTTAAAAGAATGACATCATTTTGACATCAAAAAATTATTAAAATAAAAATAATAGACAGAAATGATGAATAAAATGTGTAAAAATAGACAAAATATAAAGAAAAATAATACAAATAGAATATACGTTATCATACGTTGGTGAATAATTTTAAAGAGTATAATTGCTTATAAAAAATAAAGCTCATAAATGCTAGAAAACATAGTGTTTATGAGCTTTTCGTATTTATTTTTAACATCCTCGCATACGCCATATTTGGTCTGTACAATCTTCGATAGTAAGAGAAACTTTATTTTCAATGAAATTTAAAAAAGTATTTTCATTTAAGTTTTCTTGTTCTAATGTTCCCATAATTCCAGCCATGCTGATACGATCAATGCCAAAATCATTCAATAAGTGAATTATTTTTCGTTGAGTTTCATTTATTTTTTTATGTTTTTTACCTCCTAACTCATTGCTAAATCTATCTAACCATTCCTCATAATTGTTGATTTTAGTATGGATGATAGGATCATAGTTTTCAATATAAATCATTATCTAAGTCAACGTAATAAGTATATCCATTTTGATATTTCTTAGGATAATTAAAGACTTGAGATCGTATTCTTTGATATGTTAAATAATCAACGAAAAGACTTTGTTTTTTTTATCAAATAATAAAGAAAGTTGTTTTTGAATAGAGGACATTTCATAAAAGTCCTCCTAATATTATCTTTATATAGTACATATGTTGAATCTCCTTTCAACATATATATTCGCTAGAAAATAATAAACAAGAAGAATATAAAGAAGAAAAACCTGCCAAAAGAATCTATCAAAGACTAAAAGAAGTAAGTGAAGTAGACTATATACGCTTTGAATTAGAAGAAAAAGAAACACATATCTTTGATAGTAAAGTAGGTGGTGCTTATTATGTGCCTAGAGATCAAAATCTTCCAGTAAATCAAAAAACGGGAGCACCTTTATATTTATTAGCACAAATAAATTTTGAACAAATACCTCATATAAAAGATTTTCCAGAAAAAGGATTACTTCAAATCTTTATTAGTGGAGATGATGGCGTTTATGGATTAGACTTTGATAATGAATATAGTCAATCAGGGTGGTGTTTACGTTATTTAGAAGAAGTACCAAAATTAGTAGATGAATCAAGTATTTATAAGTTTCGATATAGCGAAGATACAGAACTTCCATTAGAAAAAGATACAACTTTTTTATTAAAGGCTCATTTAGATAAACAAGTCATCACAATGAATGATATTCACTTTGATGAAGTTGTTGATACTTATTTAGATGAAAACTTAAAAGAAGTCATGCAAGATGATGAGGTAATGGATGAATTAAATGATTTGTTTACCTTGATTCCTTGTCAAATAGGAGGATATCCTTTCTTCACACAATATGATCCCCGTCAAGAAGATAGTAATGAAGTATTGTTATTTCAACTTGATTCACAAGATTATATTTTATGGGGCGATTCAGGTGTCGGTAATTTCTTTATTTCAAAAGAAGATTTAAAAAATAAAGATTTTAGTCATGTTCGCTATTATTGGGATTGTTATTAGATGCATATTGTTTGCTTAATAGAGAAAAATAGTTTATATTATAAATAGGAATAATTACTATTTATAGAAAAGAGGAAAAGGCTATGAATCAAAAATTTTATATTTGTAAACACTGTGGAAATGTGATTGAAAAAGTAGAAGATAAAGGAGTCCCTGTGGTATGTTGTGGCGAAGTTATGAAAGAGCTTCAAGCAGGAATTGAAGATGCTGCATTTGAAAAACATATTCCTGTTTATACAGTGGAAGGAGATACCGTTCATGTATTTATTGGAGAAGTAGAACATCCAATGACAGCAGAACATTGGATTGAATGGGTTTCTTTGAAAACAGATAAAGGTATTCAAAGAAAATATCTAAAACCAGGAGAAAAACCAAGTGTTGATTTTAAAATCTTAGAAGGTGAAGAAGTAGAAGAAGTGTATGCTTACTGTAATCTTCATGGATTATGGAAAAAATAATGAAGCTATAAAAAGACCAAAAATGGTCTTTTTATATGTATTCTATTAACAGTTCAATTATAATTATCATTTGATAAATAATTTTTAGTATATTAATTCTTAATAACATCTAAACAGATAATGGTAAGCTTGTTGTTCAATTTATGACATATGCTTATATACCAAATGTTATTATTCAAATGATTATGACTTTTTTAACAAAATCAGTTACAACAATGGCATTTATTATGATTAATATGAAAGTTATTGCAACTATTATTGATGGAACGCACCAAATGAGTGCTTTATCAATTGTTTCAACATTCAAAAGTTTTAGTTCGATTATTTTCCAAGCTATTGCAGATTATTTGATTGATTTATATTCATATCAATTTTTCTTTGGTTTCCTTTTTATTTGTGCAACCGTTGGTTTAGTATTATGTATGCTTTATAAAATACCAAGTGTGAATGAACATCGTTTATTTGATTAAAAAGAGCTTCGAATTGAAGCTCTTTAAAATGGACCCTGTAAAACGGACACAAGAAAAAAAGTACTTTGGTGCTTAGTCCAGTAACAAAATGTCAATAGTTTTTTAATCACTTTTTCAAAAAAAGGCAAAAAAAGAACGTATAGATTATTTCCATACGCTCTAAACGGGAAGTTGTAAATATCATTTTACATTTTTATATGAAATCACAATATGACTTGGTGCAAATAATACTGATGCAATAATCAATAGCACTGACCTACTCATAATCCCACTAAATAAGAACAACATTGAAGGAATAATAGAAAGTGCTAATGCTCTGAAAACGCTGTTTTTCTTAAAACATATAATCCAAATAGCACAATAAAGCATTACCAATATGGTATCTACAATCAGATATAGTGCAAATGCTTCGTCAGACCACC
>OKVF01000046.1_pt1 | contig 137721 bp, 116 predicted proteins | sample 1604831 | NCBI WGS metagenome assembly OKVF01 (sample SAMN01760980, study PRJEB22395) | human gut metagenome
TAAAATGGGGAGAAATTTCTCATTTTAACTTGTACTAAATCTTGACATAGGACCACACCGTTAAATCTATAAGAAAAGTGCTAATGTCGGTCGAGACGAGACAAAACGAGTCAAAACGAGACAATGTCGGTCGAGAACTAAATTCTTGCCAAAAGATCCTTTAAATTCAGTAGTCCCTCTTCTCCCCAAATTGTCAAAGCCTGAGGAATAATAACGAGAAGAATGCCGCCTATCAAAAACTGCCATCCAGAGGTAGCTGAACCTGTACTGCTAATAAATTCATACAAGCCACAGATTACGCCTAGTGTTCCAATGATTTCAAATAAAGTACATGCAAGGCTACCTATAAATGCCATCGCAAGCATCACAAGTGTAAGTACCGCCTGTACCGGCAATAATACTACTCTAAGAACAAATCTTAAAACTGTTCCAATACCATATAATACTGTCATCATAGGTTCCCCCTTTCCTTCTCCATCTGTACTTTATAAGCAATTAATCGAAGCACATATTCTGGAGCCTGGGTATTTCCCAGTTCCCAGTCCTGTAAAGTTCTATAAGGAATTCCAAGGTATTCAGCAAACTCCTTCTTATTCATTCCAGTCTGGCTTCTAATATACGCAAAGGCGCTTGCATACATTCTTTTCTTCTTGTCCGCATCGGCTTTTTTCTTATCAGTTTGTTCAACTAATAATCCATTGGCGATACCATCAAGTTTCAAATCTAAATCTGCCATAACGCACCTCCTATGTACGGTCTCCGTATATCCTTCTATCTTTATTATATATACAGTCTCCGTATATGTCAATGTAAAAAAATACCCGCAAAGCAGGTGTAATCTGCAATGCTGGCATTCTGAGCCTTATTCTATTTTAAAGTAATCCTTCAACCTTACGCTTTATTACCCAATAAACATCTTCAACTTCTCGATCAGATAGTTTTTCGAGTAACTTAAGGAAAGAACTATACTTAGCAGTTAATCTCTGCTCGTCTCCTGCTTCTGTAAATTCAACAAAAAGCAATTCTCTCACATCTACATTATAAATACGAGAAAACTGAGCAAGCTCATCTGCAGATATACTTCTCTTACCTGCTTCCATCTCACTAATCGCTCTCTTTGCAACATTCATAAGATTAGCAGCCTCATCCTGGGATAATCCTTTCTTCACACGTGCTTCTTTAAGCTTTTTACCCGTAAATTCAGACATTTTTAACCTCCTTCAAAGTTCCGATTTTCGGAACAAACATCAAAATGGTCCATTTTTCGTGTTACGATTTTCGGAACAAATGCTCCGAAATTTTGTCGAATGTAGTCAGCAAAAAATGTATGAAGTACTCCGGCAGCTTAATTGAATTTTATTTTTGTGTAAAAAAATATAGGGTGTCTAAAGTAGACACCCTATACTAGAAATAGCTTAATTACAAGCTTTTCGGGAAATCTGAACCCGTTTTTCTTATGATAAATCTTTGAAGATTGTCTCATAAAATCCTTCGAGATTTCAAAAGTTCCCAAAAAACAACTGGTCTCGCTTACTGACGTGCCTCGCTGATAGCAGCCTGTGCTGCTGCCAATCTTGCGATAGGAACACGGAAAGGTGAGCAAGATACATAGTCAAGACCGATCTTGTGGCAGAATTCTACGGATGAAGGATCTCCGCCGTGCTCACCACAGATACCGATGTGAAGGTTTGGATTAACTGGCTTACCTAACTTGATAGCCATCTCCATTAACTTACCAACACCTGTCTGGTCTAACTTAGCAAATGGATCGTTCTCGAAGATCTTTGTATCATAGTAAGCATTTAAGAACTTACCAGCATCATCACGAGAGAAGCCAAATGTCATCTGAGTTAAATCGTTAGTACCGAAGCAGAAGAAGTCAGCTTCCTTAGCGATTTCATCAGCTGTAAGAGCTGCTCTAGGAATCTCGATCATAGTACCTACTTCGTACTCTAATTTAACGCCTGCAGCTGCGATTTCAGCATCAGCTGTTTCAACAACTACCTTCTTAACATATTTTAATTCCTTAACTTCACAAACAAGAGGAATCATGATTTCAGGCTTAACTGTCCAGTCAGCATGTGCCTTCTGAACTTCGATAGCTGCACGGATAACAGCCTTTGTCTGCATCTTAGCGATTTCAGGATAAGTAACTGCAAGACGGCATCCTCTGTGACCCATCATAGGGTTGAACTCATGAAGTGATGCACAGATAGCCTTTACTTCTTCTACAGTCTTATTCTTAGCCTTTGCAAGCTTCTCGATATCAGCTTCCTCTGTAGGAACGAACTCATGAAGAGGTGGATCCAGGAATCTGATAGTAACCGGATTACCTTCAAGTGCTTCGTAAAGAGCCTTGAAATCTCCCTGCTGATATGGAAGGATCTTATTAAGAGCTTCTTCTCTTTCTTCTACTGTATCTGAGCAGATCATCTCACGGAATGCTGCGATTCTTTCTGGATCAAAGAACATATGCTCTGTACGGCAAAGACCGATACCTTCTGCACCAAGCTCACGAGCCTTCTTAGCATCTGCCGGTGTATCAGCATTTGTTCTAACCTTAAGTGTTCTGTACTTATCAGCCCATGCCATAACACGACCGAATGTACCTGCGATTGAAGCATCAACTGTCTTAATAACTCCATCGTAAATGTTACCTGTTGTACCATCGATTGAGATGAAATCTCCCTCATGGAACTCTTTGCCTGCAAGTGTGAACTTCTTGTTCTCTTCATCCATGATGATATCGCCACAACCTGATACACAACAAGTACCCATACCACGAGCAACTACAGCAGCATGTGATGTCATACCACCACGAACTGTTAAGATACCCTGTGCTGACTTCATACCTGTGATATCTTCTGGTGATGTCTCAAGACGTACAAGAACAACCTTCTCGCCCTTAGCTGCCCATGTTTCTGCATCGTCAGCTGTAAATACGATCTTACCACAAGCAGCACCCGGTGAAGCACCAAGACCTTTGCCCATTGGTGTAGCTGCCTTAAGAGCTGCTGCATCAAACTGTGGATGAAGAAGTGTATCAAGGTTACGAGGATCGATCATTGCAACTGCTTCTTCCTCTGTCTTATGTCCTTCATCAACAAGGTCACAAGCAATCTGGAGAGCTGCCTGAGCTGTTCTCTTACCATTACGACACTGTAACATGTACAGCTTCTTGTTCTCAACTGTGAACTCCATATCCTGCATATCATGGTAGTGATTCTCAAGAGTCTCACATACCTTAAGGAATTCTGCATATGCTTCTGGGAATTCCTGCTCCATCTGAGCGATTGGCATTGGTGTACGAACACCGGCAACTACGTCTTCGCCCTGTGCATTGATAAGGAACTCACCCATAAGCTTCTTCTCACCTGTTGCAGGGTCACGAGTAAATGCAACACCTGTACCAGATTCATTATTTAAGTTACCGAATACCATAGGCATTACGTTAACTGCTGTACCCCATGAATAAGGGATATCGTTATCTCTTCTGTATACGTTTGCACGTGGGTTGTCCCATGAACGGAATACAGCTTCGATAGCTAACTTTAACTGCTCAACTGGGTCTGAAGGGAAATCTGTTCCTAACTGGTTCTTGTATTCAGCCTTGAACTGCTCTGCAAGAGTCTTAAGATCTGCTGCTGTAAGCTCTACGTCAAACTTAACACCCTTCTCTTCTTTCATCTTATCGATGAGCTGCTCAAAGTACTTCTTACCAACTTCCATAACAACGTCTGAGAACATCTGAATGAAACGTCTGTAAGAATCATATACGAAACGCTCAAACTTAGGATCTGGGTTACCAGCGATCATAGCTGCTACTACATCATCATTTAAACCTAAGTTTAAGATTGTATCCATCATACCTGGCATGGAAGCTCTAGCACCTGAACGAACAGATACAAGAAGAGGATTCTTTAAATCTCCAAACTTCTTACCATTGATTTCTTCCATCTTCTTAACGCCGTCCATAGCCTGTGCCATGATCTCGTCGTTAATCTTACGGCCATCCTCATAATACTGAGTACAAGCCTCTGTTGTAATTGTAAATCCCTGTGGAACAGGAAGGCCGATGCTTGACATCTCAGCGAGGTTAGCACCCTTACCACCGAGAAGGTTTCTCATTGTCATGTCGCCTTCGCTAAACATATAAACCCACTTCTTCATTTACTCACGATCTCCTTTACCTGATTTGGTTTACTTTTCATAGTAACCCTTCTTTGGTGTCTGTATCAGTCCCATCGGAAAATACACTATAACGTGCACTCCGACTGACACCGCTACCTTGACATGACTCAATGATAAACATAATATGGTTAATTGTCAATAATTTATCAAATAAAAAATGAAAAAATTTGCGACTATATTTTATGTTTTCATTCTTTCATATTCTCACTTAAAGATTATCAATTTATAGCCTGTATTGTAACATTTTCGTGTAAGCTCTTTCATTTATTTCTGTCCGTTTTTATGCCGTTTGTTACTGTTTTACTATATGTAAGACTTTTCACAATTATATACTTTTTCTTCCAATAAAAGCATATATCATTTACATAACATTTGTTTTGTCCTTCTTTACAGTTGATAAAAAGCATCATCCCTTCTTCTGTAGAAATAAACAGAATCTGAAAGTACTTCCTCATCTTCTACTTGTGATTCATTAATTTCATGTACCATTGCCTTCAGTTGTTCACTGTCTTCTGTTCCTTCTGCCGGTAAAAGGATCACTTCATGAATCGATGAGGGCAGTACATACAGATCTTTTTCTACTACCGCTGCAAAATCTTTTAAAATATCCGGATATAATATACATGCTGCTCCATGCACTCTCGATTTATTACTAAGCACATACATCGGAACCTGCTGCTGTATATCCTCTTCATATTCGGTATCCTCAGTTCCTTCAAATGCCCGCATCTCTTCAAGTACTGTATTCATATCCGTCACATCATATCCCTGAAGTACAGGAGTATTTTCCATCGCGCGTTCATACAATTCCCTTGCATTTACCTTCCACAACCGCAAATGTACATTATGAATAAGAATTGTTGCATTTCCAAACCGTTCTCCTGAAATCAGACATTGAAATACTATCGAGAGATCATGAAATGGAATATGTGGGATATCATCTAATAATTCTTTATTTTTCTCCGTATTAATAAGTTTATACGTAATTCTGGTCTTTACAGAATCATAATCCAGAAAAAATCTCATATCTATGCTTCTGTTTACCTTATTACGCTCATATGTATCTATAACTTCATCAATTACGGTTCCAAGTGTTGTTTCTCCGTTTTCATATGCATCATAATAAGGATTAAGGTATATCGTTGGGGAGATATTGCTGTCATCCTGCATCAATGTGATACCTCTAAGTATAATTCCATTATTCTTGACTACATCATTTAATTTGACATGATAATTTTCTCCTGCTCTTTTCTCTACTTCGTTCCTCACTAATGTTGTAAAATTGGTAAATTCCATATAATATAACTCCTTTATTTTCTATGATTTTGGGGTATAAAAAACCATGAAGCGTATACCCATACTCTCCATGGTCCCAAAGATTCGCTAACTATATTTTATTTACCAAACTGTTTCATAAATCCTGATTCAATATACTATACTCTACTTACAAATGCAAGCCAAATGTAAAAACTCGTACAAAAAAGAACCCAAGCTAAACTTGGGTTCTTCATAAGCATATAAATTATACTCTGGACAGATATTCACCTGTTCTTGTGTCGATTTTAATAACATCACCTGTGTTAACAAATAAAGGAACACTAACAGTAGCACCTGTCTCAACTGTAGCAGGCTTGGAAGCACCTGTAGCTGTATCACCCTTGAAACCAGGCTCTGTATCTGTAATAGTAAGTTCTACGAACAAAGGAGGCTCGATTGCGAATACGTTGCCATTGTGAGAACATACCTTAACCATTTCATTTTCCTTAACGAATTTTAAGGAATCGCCAACCTTATCTGCATTAAGACCAACCTGATCATAGGACTCTGTATCCATGAAGTAATATAAATCACCATCTTCATACAGATACTGCATATCTTTTCTATCGATACGTGCCTGAGGACATTTCTCTGTAGGTCTGAATGTCTTCTCAACTACACCACCACTGATGATGTTCTTTAACTTGGTTCTAACAAATGCTGCACCCTTACCAGGCTTTACATGCTGGAATTCGATAATCTGATAGATACTATTCTCGTATTCGATCGTAATACCATTTCTGAAATCTCCTGCTGATATCATAAACTGTTTCCTCCTAAATTTTCACGTTTCACGTTTAGAATCCATGAACCATTCTATAACAAAACCGGTCACATTTCAACTGTTTTTTCACTTATCCTGTAATTTTATCACCCAGTCAATTGCCATAAGGTATCCATCAAGCCCATGTCCATATATCTGATGGTCACAAGCTTCCCTGGTCACTGAAGTCTTACGGAACTCTTCTCTCTGTGTAATATCAGAAATATGAATCTCTACTTTGGGAACGGTAATACTTGCCAGTGCATCACGAATTGCATAAGAATAATGCGTATATGCCCCGGGATTGATAATAATTCCTTCAGTCCCATTAAAATACGCTTCCTGGATCTTATCTATGATCGCGCCTTCATGGTTTGACTGCCATACTTCTATCTCGCATCCTGTCTCCTGTGCTTTCTTACCGATCAGATCTACCAGATACTGATAATCCTGCGTTCCATAAATACCTTTTTCACGAATCCCAAGGAAATTAAGATTCGGTCCGTTAATAACTAATAATTTCATATAAATCGCCATACCTTTTCTGAATCATTTCTGCAAGTTCCTGTTGTTTATACTGATCGACCTGCAATATATAATGAGCCGTACTCTCATATGCCTCCCTGCGCTGTTCCATCATATCACGTATTTTAGCCAATGGATCCTCGCATTGAAGCAGGGGACGTTTGGTATCATCCTTTACACGCTCATACACCGTTTCCGGTTCTGCTTTGAGATATACCACAAATCCCAGTTCTCTTAACAATTCACGATTCTCCATACGCACCGGCATACCGCCTCCGGTAGAAACGATCATACCTTCTCTTCTTAATCTGATCAGATCTTTAAGGTATGCTGTCTCCATGTCCCGGAATGCCTTTTCTGAATCGCTGGCAAATATCTCGCTGATCGACCTGCCCTGTTTCTCCTCTATGCGTTCATCCGTATCAAGGAAAATTGCACTCTCAAGTTTGGCAAGACTCTTACCTACTGTTGTCTTGCCACATCCCATATATCCGATTAAGATAATGTTCTTTCTCATATTGATACCATGCCTTCCCAACTGAACTGTTTATCGTACTACTGCTGTCTTTAGAAGTTCATATACTTTGTAAGCACTTTCATCCTCTATTTTGCACTGATTCCACATTTCAAACGCTTCTACTCCCTGATATAGCAGCATCTTAAGACCATTATAAGCAGGTGCCCCCTGAGCTTTAACCAGCTTCATAAAGCGTGTTTCCCATGGTCTGTAGATCAGATCGTACCCGGCTTTTACCTTTTGATAGAATGCATCATCTGTTATAACTGCATCATTTACATGTGGATACAATCCAACACTTGTGCTCTGGATAACCAGATATTTACGGTTGGGAAGCTTCCCATATTCATCAATGGAAAGCGCACATACACACTGTCTTTTTTCTGCACGATTTACTTCTTCAGCGACTGTTTGTGCCTTATCCAATGTCCGGTTCAAAAGCCATACTTTCTCTGCTCCCTTGGCCGCACACATAAAAGCCACTGCTCTTCCTACGCCACCTGCCCCTAATACAACGACCTGCTCTCCTTCTATTGAAACGCCATCACTGCACATGGCACGATATAATCCTGTCATATCTGTATTATAACCTTTATATCCTGTCTGTGTCCTTACCAATGTATTCACAGAACCCATTTTTGCCGCCAGCTCATCTACTTCTGCCAGATAAGGGATCACTGCATTTTTATATGGAACTGTTACGTTACAGCCCAGAATATTTAAACCAAATGCTCCCTTTACTGCATCTTCCAGTCTTCCTTCCTCTACCGCAAAGGGAACGTAGACCATATTTTTGTCCATCTTATCTGCCAGATAATTATGAATCAAAGGTGATAATGTATGTTCTACCGGATTACCGATCAATCCACAGGTTCTTGTATGTCCATTTATTTCTATCATGTTTTACCCCCGCTTCTGTTGTTTCCGTACATACTTTTTATACCAGAATAAAACAATCTTTTCAAGATAACGTTTAAGGACGATCTGAATCTCTTCCTTAGGATGAATGGGTTTTACCAGAATAGAATAAATTCCTGCCCTGTTAGCTCCCCAGACATCCGTAAATATCTGATCACCAACAAACAATGTATTACCGACATCTGATCCCATACGCTTCATTGCTTCCAGATATTTGGCCGGATCAGGCTTACCCGCTTTGTAGATATATTCTGCATCCACTGCATCACAGAACATTTTCACCCGAGGTTCTTTGTTATTCGAAAGCATCAGTGTCTGATATCCTAATTGATGCAGTCTCTTAAATAATGCAATCGCCCGTTCATCAGCGGGCGCTCCATGAGGTACCAGCGTATTATCGATATCAAAAATAATCGCTCTGTAGCCATCTTTATAATATTGTTCAAAATTTATCTCATAAGTAGAATCCAAGTATACCTTGGGATAAAAACATTCCAGCATAATCTTCCTGCCTTATTTATATGATATTAGCCGCCTCTAACAGCAGCTTTGTATAGTCAGTCTTAGGATGATCATAAATTTCATCAATGTTACCCTGTTCCAGAATCTCGCCATTTCGCATGATCATAACACGGTCACACATCTGATAAACAACTCTGAGATCATGTGAAATAAAGAGAATCGAAATCCCCATCTCCTGATGAAGTTTCAGCAGAAGTCTGATGATCTGTGCCTGTATCGTAACATCCAATGCAGATACCGGTTCATCAGCGATCAAAAACTTCGTATCACATAAAAGTGCTGCTGCTATCGCTACTCTCTGCCTCTGTCCACCTGACAATTCGTTGGGATAATGCTCCCTGCATTTCACATCCAACCCTACTTTTATCAGCATTTCATCTACTTTATCATTTCTCTCCTGTGCAGAATATTTATGCTTCATGCGCAGTGGTTCTTCCAGGATCCAGCCTATCTTCTTAGACGGATTCAGGGAACCATATGGATCCTGAAACACCATTTGTGGATTATCACATTTTAATATGACATCACCGTCAAATTTCTTCTGCATACCAAGAATGGCTTTTGCAAGAGAAGTCTTACCACAGCCGCTCTCTCCTACCAATCCAAGTATCTCACCCTCCTGCATAGTAAAAGAAACATTCTTCAATGCATGCTTATCCTCTTTTTTCTTATGCAGCAGACTTCCTTTATCTGTATAATACACGTTTAAATTCTTTACTTCAAGAATATTTTCCATAATAGTTTCCCTTATCTTTACGATATATCCGGCTTCTGCAAACGAGGTATCGCATCTATTAACTGTTTCGTATATTCTTCCTTTGGATGATAAAATATATTCTCTGTAGCTCCAGATTCTACAATATCTCCTTTATTCATCACAACAATTCTGTGGCAGAGCCTCTTCACCAGACTCAGATCATGGGAGATAAAAAGAATCGATGTGTTGTGCTCTTTGTTCAATTGCTGTAATAACTTCACGATCTGAAGCTGTATCGTTACATCCAATGCCGTAGTCGGCTCATCCGCTATAAGAAGCTTAGGTCCACAGATCATGGCAGACGCGATCATAACACGCTGCCTCATACCACCTGACAGTTCATGTGGATACTGTCTGTAGATTTTCTCCGGATTATCCAGTTCTACATCACGCAGACTTTCTATTGCCTTATCATAACGTTCCTGCTTTGACATTTCAGGATGATGCAGTCTAAGACTTTCTTCCACCTGCCAGCCAATTCTTTTAACAGGGTTAAGTGAAGTCATAGGTTCCTGAAAAACCATACTGATGTCATTTCCCTGATACTGTCTGACGATCGACCTCTTAGCATTGAGAAGTTCTGTACCTTCAAAAATGATTTCTCCGCTCTTCTTCATATCATGTCTTCTAAGAAGTCCTGCTATTGCCATAGCCGTCATGGATTTGCCGGAACCGGATTCTCCTACAATGCCAACAATTTCTCCACATTCCATCGTGAAATTAAAATCATTGACTACACTTTCAGGAATATCATGATCATAAAATTCTATGTTCAAGTGTCTGATCTCTAATAGTGTATTGCTCATATTCTGTCCTCCACATCCATTAACCATTGGACTTGATTCCATCTGCCAGCATAGAAAATCCCAACACCAGAAGAATGATCATTAATCCTGGGAAAAGGGCATAATTGGGAGCTGAAAAAAGATAGCTCTGTGCCTCGGAAAGCATACTTCCAAGGCTTGCATCCGGTGGCTGTACCCCGATTCCCAAATAGCTCATTCCTGCTTCTGCCAGAACTGCATTATTAAATCCGATCATAACAGAGGAAAGTAATACTGTAATTGAATTGGGCAGAATATGAACAAACATGATACGTAAATTACCCACTCCCTCAAGATGCGCGCTCTTAACATAGTCCATGTCCTTGTATTTGATAAACTCACTACGTACTATACGGGCAAAACTTGGAACAAAAGCAATTCCCAGTGCAAATACTATATTATATTTACCAGTTCCAAATAAACTGACAAAAACAAGTGCCAATAAAATACTTGGAAAAGCAAAAACAACATCATTCAGTCTCATAAGTATTTCATCCAGCCAGCCGCCAAAATATCCTGTAAATGCCCCGATAAGAATACCAAAGGTCACTCCGATCGCTACTGTAGCCAGTGCGATCAGAAATGTATTGCCCATTCCCTCAAGGACTCTGGAGAAAATATCCCTTCCAAAATTATCGCATCCCATAATATGCTGTAAAGAAGGCGCTGCCAGTTTATTACTGCTGTCCATCTTTGTAGAATCATACGGCGTCCAGATAAATCCCATAAGGATCATGCATAGCATAATCACGGTTATACTTCCACCTATTATCAAATTCCAGTTCTTTTTCTTCTTCATACGCACCTCTATGCATCCTGCGCTGTTCTAAGTTCCGATTATTCTTCCACGCTGATTCTGGGATCTACCAGTTGATAAATGATGTCTACACAGAAATTAGTTACAATAACTACAGCCGCTATCAATACTATGATTGCCTGTACCACCGGATAGTCCCGATAAGAAATGGAAGTCAGAAGAATTCTTCCGATTCCCGGTATATTAAATACCTGCTCGATCACAATACTTCCCACCAGCATATCAGCCAGTGTCATGCCCCACAAAGTAATCACAGGTATCATTGCATTTCGCAATACATGTCTATATAAAACCTTATTGGTATTATTTCCTTTACTATAAGCCGTTCTGGTGTAATCTTTCCTTGCCTCCTGTATACATGCACTCTTGATGAGTTTCACAGACATTGCTATTTTAGGCAATGCAATCGCAATACAGGGAAATATCAGATAAGAAAGAAACGCCCCAAAGTCTACATCATATGAAACAAAATTACCCGGTGTGAACAATTTAAACACCAGTCCAAACACATAAGTCAGCAGAATACCCATAAAAAAATGGGGAACTGCCATAACGATCTGATTCAATATTGTAATACACCTGTCCATCCATTTGCCATTATGTTTGGCAGTATAGATTCCAATAGGCAAGGATACTACAATCATCAATACAAAAGAAATCAGTGCCATGATCACGGTGATCGGAAGTTTTGACATGATCATGGACTGTACTGATACCTTATATTTATAAGAAGTTCCAAAATCTCCATGTAAAAAGTTGATCAGCCATTGTCCATATCTTTCTATGAAAGGCTGATTCAACCCCATCTCTTCACGAAGTGCCTCTAATCTCTCCGGTGTAGCTTCTGTACCAAGCTGTGCCATGGCAGCATCCCCGGGAATGATGTCAAAAGTCAAAAAGACGAGAAATGAAATCAGCAGTAATGTAATGATCAATGTTACAAACTTCTTACCTACGTATTTCATATTCTCGTCTCCTTATTATTTCATTATAGATTTACTCTACAATATACAGCTTTGCAATATCCTGAATATAAAGTGGATAGAATTCATAGCCTGCATATTTCTTATTCAGCGCTACCAGTTCAGCCATATCCTGAATGTAAACATTAGCCGCTGTATCAGTCAGAATCTTCTCACACTCTTTATAATACTTCGTTGCTTCTTCATCAGATGTTGCAGACTGTGCATTCTCATATGCTGCATCATAATCCGCATTATTGTAGTTCACGAAATTGTTATGTGCAGTAGATACAAATCTTCCCAACAGTGCACCTGCAGTTAATGTAGAAGCATCCACACCTACAACAGTAGCTTCAAACTGGCGTTCTTTGTAAACATCGCTTAACCAGCTCTCCCATTCGATCAGTTCAATATTGGCTGTTACACCAATAGCCTTGAGCTGCTCTGCAAGTACTGTTGCCGTATCGATATGTGGCTGATAGTTAGACGGAACTTTGATCGTAAAGGTAAAACCATCCGGATATCCAGCTTCTGCCAGCAATTCTTTTGCTTTCTCTGTATCAGTCGTATATACATTATTAAGTTCTTCCATATAGTACTTGCCAAATGCAGGGAACATGCTGCTGGCAATAGGTGTGCCCTTGCCATCTGCCATAAAATCCATGATTTCCTGCTTATTAATGGCATAGCTTAATGCCTGTCTGACCTTTTCGTTATTAAAAGGCTCTACTGCATTGTTCAGATACATGGCCTGTACCAGATTCATAGTTCCTTCCAGTATATCGAACTGATCTCCAAGCTGTGCTGCCTGTGTCGTTGTAATACGTGCCATCATATCAATTGATCCACCCTGCAGATTCATTACGATAGAATCTCCATCTGCAATTACCTTGAGTGTTACGTCTTCGATGTGTGCAGGTTCACCCCAGTACTCATCAAATTTCTTTAATACAACATTCTCCTGTAAGGAACGTGATACGAACTTGTATGGGCCTGTACCAACAGGATTTGTCTCCAGATCATCTACATCAGCAGGAACAATAGCCGCAGTTACTGTAGATACAATCGCTAGGAAATCATCCTTTGGTTCTGACAGATTGATCACAACTGTCTGCTCATCGGGTGTTTCTACGCTTTCTATAATAGAAAACGCCGAGATCAATGGTTCTCCTGTTCCATTGCCGGCGCATTTTTCAATCGAATATTTTACGTCCTCAACTGTAACAGGATTTCCGTTATGGAATTTAATGCCATCTCTTAATGTGAAAGTATATGTCTTACCATCATCTGACACTGTATAACCACTTGCTACAGCAGGAATCAGATTGCCATCGCTGTCCGGCTTGTATAAGCCTTCATAGATATTGAACAATATCTCTTGTGTACCGGAACCCACTGCCTTATTCGGGTCAAGACTGTCCATGTCCTGTGGAATACCGATTGTGATCTGTGATGCTACATCCGTTGTCTCAGTTGCTGCAGTCTCGCTTCCTGCTTCTGTTGCCGGTGTAGTTGCAACCTGTGAAGAGCCTTTCTCCTCCTTATCGCCTGCGCATCCGCCCAGTGCAATAGTCAGTGTAAGTAACATACTTACGAAAAGAAACTTATGTCCTCTCTTAGTCATGTTTTTACTCCTTTTCTTATTCTTCTATATTTAATTGTAAAAGCCGGTATGAGTACAGTCCTCAGTACTGTCTCTTCAACCTTATAGGATTGTATACAATTTTCTTTCAAAAAGCAAGATATTTTCTTAACAATCTTGTACTTTATCAGGAACAAGAAAAGACAGAATGTATTTTATTTATTCAATACATTCTTAAGCTCATCCATGAAAGTATTGATATCCTTAAACTCCCGATATACTGATGCGAACCTGACATATGCTACAGCATCAAGGTCTTTTAGTTTATTCATCACCAGTTCTCCAATGATCTGGCTTGGGATTTCTCTCTCCTCCATACTGAAGATTTCCGTTTCCACTTCATCTACAAGCTGACTGATCTGGGCAGCACTGACAGGACGCTTATGGCATGCTCTGAGCACTCCGGCTTCAATCTTGGCCCGATCATAAGTCTCCCGGTTATTGTCCTTCTTTATAATGATCAAAGGAATGGTTTCTATCTTCTCATAAGTTGTAAATCGTTTATTGCATTCATCACATACCCTGCGTCGACGAATGGAATTATTCTCTTCTGCAGGTCTTGAATCTATTACTCTTGTATTTTCATGGCCACAAAACGGACACTTCATACGCATACCTCCCCTTTAGTTAATTATAGTCTAAGTATAAAAGCTAATTACCGACAAGTCAACACTACATCAGATATCTACCAGAATAATATCCGGACCTATCTGTCGAATACAGCAGTAAGGAATTTCTATTACGGAATCATCGGTCAGGAATCCCCATAATCCTTTACACCCGGGCACCATAATTTTGTGTATGCATCCTTTACATTCGTCAAATTCCATATCGCAAACGTGTCCCAGTCGTTTGCAGTCTTTGATACTGATTACTTCTTTCTTTCGAAATTCACAGAAACGCATGGCGATCACCCATTTATTGCTTATATTTATTATATGCCCACCACACCAAAATGCCCGCTCTGTTCAGAACGAGCATCACTATTATAAAGTAATTTCTGTTGTATCTACAATTTCTCCTGCAGACTTACCAAGCAGGATCGCATAAGTACCGGCATCTACAACAAATGCCTTTTTCTCTTCATCATAATAGGAAAAAGCATCTGCATGAAGCTGTAACGTGATCTGTCTGGTCTCTCCCGGTTCTAAGAATATCTTCTCAAATGCTTTCAACTCCTTAACAGCCTTTTTCACCTTAGGGCATTTATCTGATACATAAATCTGTGGAAGTGCAGCCCCTGCTCTGTCTCCTACATTAGACACATGGAAGCTGACCTCTACTTCATTCGAGCCTGTTACTCTGGCTGATAAACCTGCCATAACAAACTCCGTATAGGACAGTCCATAACCAAACGGAAATGCCGGTGCTACTTCATAGGTATCATAATAACGGTAGCCTACAAAAATATCTTCACCGTAATGTACCTTGTCACCACCTGGAAATTCACCCAACACAACAGCCGGACAATCTTTCTCACTGACAGGGAATGTTTCCGGTAAATGTCCTGATGGATTTACCAGTCCAAATAGTACCTCTGCCAGAGCATATCCACCTTCCATGCCCGCATACCAGCTATATACAAGAGTGGATGCCTGGTCAATCCATGCACTCATATCTACAGGTGAACCTGCTATCATTGTGACAATCATGTCAGGCCTTACCTTTAGGAGTTCACTGATCAGCTTATCCTGCTCATACGGGAGCTTCATAGAAGTCCTGTCCTGACCTTCTGTATCATAATCATGTGTCAGTCCACCTACATAAATCACTGCATCTGCATCTTTAGCTGCTTCTATTGCTTCTTTCATATATTGACGGTTCTTTTCTGCCTGACGTGCTTTTTTTGCAGCTTCTTTTTCTTTTACATTAGGTTCTGGAGATGCATGCTGCTTATCCTGTTCCAGACTGTCTGCCTGTCCATTACCGCTCTCTTCCGTATTTGCCCAGATATTTCCAATATCTTCATTGCAATATCCCGGCAAATAGGTAATCTGTGTATTTCCACCCAATACCATATGTAATCCGAGAAGTGGTGTTATTTCATATAATGCTTTAATTTCAGCACTTCCACCTCCCGGTGCATGCATTCTGTTCGCATTTTCACCAATGACCAGAAGCTTCCTGATCTTCTTTGCATCTAACGGAAGCTGATTCTTCTCATTTTTCAATAATACAACTGATTCTTCTGCTGTACGACGCAATGCTTCTTTATCATGATAATCGTTATATGTACCTGCTTTTCTCTCGCCATCCAGCATGTGCAGTTCATTCATAACGTGCAGAATATGGCGCACTTTTTCATCAACTTTCTCTATAGGAAGTTCGCCCTTATCTAATGCTTTCTTCAAAGGATCAGCCATATAATATTCATTAAAATTATCTGTAACGGACATCTCCATATCCAGTCCATTCATAACAGCTTCTTCTGTAGAATGTACACCGCCCCAGTCAGATACAAGGATTCCTTCAAATCCCCATTCCTTACGCAGAATTTCATTTAACAGATAATCATTATGGCAGCAGTGTGTTCCACGGAACTTATTATAAGCACCCATAACACCTTTGGCTTTGCCCTTCTTTACCGCTGCTTCAAAACCGGGCAGATAAATCTCGCGTAATGCTCTCTCACTGACTTCTACATCTACATCCAGTCTCCTGGTTTCCTGATTATTCAATGCAAAGTGCTTTACGCAGGAAGAAACATCATTTTCTTCGATACCTTCTACCAAAGGTACTACCATCTGGGATGTCAGATATGGATCTTCACCCATATACTCAAAACTTCTGCCACAAAGAGGTGATCTCATAATATTAATGCCAGGCGCCAGAATCATATCTTTACCTCTGCCTCTTGCCTCTTTGCCAAGTACCTGACCGGTCTTGTGTGCAAGTTCTGTATTCCATGTTGCCACCAGTGCTGTATTACATGGCAGGTAGGAAACATAATCATACGACTGTCCGATCTCATTCCAGTTATCCGGATAAAAATCTTTACGCACACCTCTTGGTCCATCTGATGTTACAAACGGAGGTATTCCTAATCTTTCTACTCCCTTTGTTGCAAAAAGTTCATTACCATGTATCATGCCCAGCTTCTCATCTGTCGTAAGCTGTGCCAATAATTCTTCTAATTGTTCATTCGTCATATCCCTCATACCTTTCCATCTCTTATACTTATACAACTCACAGCACACTTTCCATATCCCCAGTGCTGAGCAGTTATATTATTCTAACAATATCATTTTCTGTTTCATAGTACAGATAATGCCATAAATTGTATTTTTCTATTCTGGCAAAAGAAGAAACAGGCTAAACCTGTTTCTTCTTTCTGTATATCCTTATTATGATATCTGCGATCAATGCTCCTGCAAACATTAAAATACCAAGTAACTGAGATACTGCAATCTGCGTTCCCGGAATCAACAATCTGTCTGTACGGATTCCTTCTATGATAAATCTGCCAATTCCATAACCGCCCAGATACATCAGACACATTTGTCCATCATATTTCTTATGCTTACGGAATACATACATAATGATCAAAAGTGCCAGATTCCACACTCCCTCATATAAAAAGGTAGGATGAACCTGAATAAAATTCACATTTCCCATTGCTGCCATTCCATCCAGATGTGTCTGTTTGATATCACTTGCACGCACAGCATCTACAGGAAGTCTCATTGCAAATACGGAATCTGTATAACCACCGAATACTTCACGATTGAAGAAATTGCCCCAACGACCGATGATCTGTCCCAGAACCAGTCCGAACACAGCGCAGTCACCGATTTTGAAAGGACTCAATTTCTTAATGCAGCTATATATGAACAGCGTTGCAAAGCCACCGATCACTCCGCCATAAATTGCCAGTCCACCCTGTCTGGTATTGAAAATACTAAGCAGATTATCTTTGTACTGATCCCATGAAAAGGCAACATAGTAAAGTCTTGCGCCAATGATCGCAAAAATAACTGCATAAATAGCAAAATCCCATATAGCATCCGGATTCATCTGTTCCTTCTTTGCAATGTGCGCTGCAAGGAGAATACCAAGCAACATACCAATTCCTATGACAACACCGTAAAGCGCGATTGTAAAACCAAATATCGTAAAACTCTTTGGTACATTCTCTAAATAAATTCCCAAGTGAGGAAAAGCAATATCTCTTGCTCCCATAATATCAGGCATATCGGTATCTCCTATTATACGTTAAATCTGAACAGAATAACATCTCCGTCTTTTACGACGTAGTCCTTACCTTCAAGTCCTACAACGCCCTTTTCTCTGGCTGCTGCAAGGGATCCATTTTCCAGAAGATCCTTGTAGTTTACTACCTCTGCACGAATAAATCCACGTTCAAAATCCGTATGGATCTTACCTGCTGCCTGAGGAGCCTTCGTACCTGCTTTGATCGTCCATGCACGACACTCATCCTCTCCTGCTGTCAGGAAACTGATCAGTCCTAACAGATGATAACTTGCTGCGATCAGTTTATCCAGACCTGATTCTTTTAATCCAAGATCCTCAAGGAACATGGATTTCTCATCATCATCCAGTTCAGCAATCTCTTCTTCGATCTGTGCACAGATCACAAATACTTCACAGCCTTCTTTTGCTGCATATTCTCTGACAGCTTTTACACCTTCATTGTTTGCTCCATCATCAGCCAGATCATCTTCTGAAACATTAGCAGCAAAAATGACAGGTTTGTCAGTTAATAAATTATAACCTTTTCTCCATAAAATCTCGTCTTCATCTTCTGTCACGAAGCTCTTAGCCAGATTGCCTGCTTCCAGATGTGCTTTTAAACGTTCTGCCAGTGCCAGCTCTTTTGCCTGTGACTTATCATTCTTCGCACCACGGCTTACTTTTGCAATACGTCTCTCCAATATCTCAATATCAGAGAAGATCAGTTCCAAATTGATCGTTTCAATATCTCTGATTGGATCAATGCTTCCGTCTACATGTACGATATTGCTGTTTTCAAAGCATCTTACTACATGTACAATAGCATCTACTTCACGAATATTGGCAAGGAACTGGTTTCCAAGACCTTCGCCCTTAGATGCGCCTTTTACCAGACCTGCAATATCTACGAATTCAATTACTGCAGGAGTTACCTTCTTGGTATGATACAGTTCTCCAAGAAGCTTGATCCTCTCATCAGGTACTGTAACAACACCTACATTGGGATCAATTGTACAGAATGGGTAATTTGCTGATTCTGCACCTGCTTTTGTCAATGAATTAAATAAAGTACTTTTTCCTACATTAGGTAAACCTACAATTCCTAACTGCATATCTATATATCCTCCTTAAATCACTTTGCGTTTTATCTACATTTTAGCTAAAAATGCCCTGGTCTTCTCTGCAATGTTACCTTTAAATACTGCAGAACCGGCTACTATAACATCAGCACCTGCCTCAAGGTTCATTGTCAGATTATCCAGATTTACACCACCATCGATCTGAAGCTTCACATCCAGCCCCCTGTCCGTGATGGTCTGTCTGAGAGTACGGATTTTATCTGTACATTCATCAATGTATTTCTGTCCACCAAATCCCGGATGTACAGTCATGATAAGCGCCATATCCAGCTTGTCCAGATAGGGATAAAGTTTCTCTACCGGCGTTTCAGGATTTACTGCAAGACCTGCTTTTGCTCCCAACTTTCTGATTCGCAGTAAAGTTTCCTCTACACAGTCACACGCTTCTTCATGGATCGTCACTCCGTCAGCTCCACAGCGGATAAATTCTTCCACATAACGCTCTGGTTTCGTTACCATCATATGTACATCCATGAACATTCCTGTTCTTGGTCTGACACAACTGACGATTGGCATTCCAAAGGATATAGAAGGTACGAAAATTCCATCCATAACATCTACATGCAGATACTGTGCTCCTGCTTTCTCAATTTCTTCTATCTGCTTTCCCAATTCACAGAAATCAGCAGACAGGATAGATGGCGCCAAAATATTCATTTAATACTTCCTCTTTTCTTTTTCTTTCAGTTCCTCATAAAAGGCAACGTAGTTATCATAACGCACCTGACTGATTTTGCCAAGTTCTAATGCATCTTTTACACCGCACACCGGCTCATGGATATGTGCACAGGTGAGGAATTTACATTTTTCTTCATAAGGAGTGAACTCAGGATAATAATTCTTAAGCTCATCCTTCTCCATATCAAACAGTGACAAGGAACTGAACCCAGGGGTATCCATAATATAAGTTCGGTCAGAAATGCTGATCAGTTCCGAATGTCTCGTTGTATGTTTACCACGTTCTATCTTCTCACTGATCGCACCTGTCTCCATTGTCTTATTCTTCTGTAGACAGTTAATGATAGATGATTTTCCAACGCCACTCGGCCCCGCAACTGCAGTTGTCTTATCTTTTAATACTGCTGCAATTTCTTCCATGCCTTCTTTTTTCATTGCACTGGCAAACAGTACGGTACAGCCGCTGTTCTCGTAAATGGTTCTGATCGCCGCCCGTTCTTCTTTCGATGCAATGTCACGCTTATTAAAGCAGATAATGCATTCGAGTCCCTGCCTGCGCATCATGATCAGAAATCGATCCAACAGATTATAATTGGGTTCAGGCTTCGACACTGCAAAGATCACCAGCGCCTGATCTATATTAGCCACTGCCGGACGGATCAGGGAATTCCTGCGTGGCAGGATTGAAATGATATTTCCCTTATAGTTGGCAGCATCCGTAATCTCTATTTCCACATCATCCCCTACCAGAGGTTTGATGTTGTCCTTTCGGAATATACCTTTTGCTTTACACTCATAGACTCCCCTGCCACTGACATGTACATAATAGAAGCCCGCTATTCCTTTTACTATCTTACCCTGCATATTTTAATCCTTACTGAATGTAACATTCTGCTGCGTCTGTGCCAACGCCTGATTTACCTGTGTCGTCTGATTTCCATCAGAATCCGTAACGATTTCTTCCACACTCTTGAGGTATGAGATTGTCACGATTCCATATGCAGAAGAACTGGTAAATCCACTCAGATTAATAGAAACTGGAAAAGATGTTACATTTTGGGAATACCACAATTGCGTTGCACCATCTGCAGTCGTAAGAATGACCTCTGCATTGCCGCCAATGTAATCGCTTGGTGCCTGAATACTCAGATTACAGCTATAAGTAGCCGTTTCACTGCCAATACTCACCTTAAGATCAACGATCGTTCCCTGTCCCACACTGGTTCCGGATGAATAACTCTGATAGCAGATCTGTCCCGCTGGATACTCCGAACTATAGGAATCTTCCACATTTCCTACGACCAGACCAGACTCCTCAAGCATGCTGGCAGCAGCCTCCTGACTCTTACCAAGGACATCCGGCATACGAACTTCTACATCTTCGCTTCCCTTACTGATCACAATTGTGATCTCTGAGCCAAGTGCAGCAATAGAATCTCCTTCGGGAGACTGGGATATAATCGTTCCCTTGGCATACTCTGTTGAATATGCATCACTTTTGGTTACAGTAAATCCTTCCTTGGTCAGTTTGGCTGTACCTTCTGCCTCCGACATTCCTACCGTCTGTGGAACATTGATACCATTGGCTCCGGCACTGACAGTCAGTACGATTGTTGTATTCTTGATGATCTGATCTCCTGCAAGCACAGCGGTTCCATCCTCAAGTGCAGCCGAAATTACCATATTTTTAGCATATTCTGTAGACTCAATATACTGTGTCTTGCTTCCCAGATTCACATCCTGAAGAGCCTTCTTCACGTCATCCACACTGACGTTTACAAATTCAGGCATCACACTGCGTTCTGCACTTTCATTCTGCGAAGACTGCTGTCCTTTATTTCCTACTGAAGAAAAGATACCTGCAGCCTGCCCTGCAAAGTATAACAGGATACAACCAATCACCACCGCTGCAATAATCGTAAGAACAGTAGTTACTTTCTCTGTTGTGGGATTATAGTCATACTCATCTGTCTTATCATCAAAAGAAACATCCTGTGTATAATCAATATTTCTTACATTTTGACGATTCACACCACTATTGCTGTATTCTGTATAACCTTCATTCTTTGTTTTAACCTTCTTTTTCTTAACAGTTGCCTTTTTAACAGGCTTCTGCCCTACCTTTTTATGATTTTTCTTCCCAGTCTGAGACTTTCCTGTCCCCTGATTCTGTGATGTATGTGATGGCTTTCTGTTTCCTGCATTCTTAGAAGAACTCTGCGCTGTACCATTCTGAACAGTAGGCTTCTTTCTTGCAATTTCCTGGAGTTCTTCTTCATCTGCATAAATTTCTCTTCTGGGCTGTGTATCCTGTTTTACCGGTACTCTCTGCTGCGGGATTTCGCCAGTCTGTGCTCTTTCTGATACCATTTGTGACGTATTTCTATTGCGTACATCTGTTACGATCCGTGTCTTGCCAGCTTCTCCTGTATCAATTTCAACAAAAGGTTCATCAGGAGTGATCAGAGAACGCTTCAGATCACGTATCATATCTCCCATATTCTGATATCTTCTGTCCGGGCTCTTCTGTGTACACTTTAGTACGATCCGTTCTACACTGACAGGAACCTCCGGAACAAATTCCCTGGGAGATGGCATCTCATCCTGTATCTGTTTAATTGCGATTGCTACTGTCGTATCACCATTAAAAGGTACACGACCTGTCAGCATTTCAAACAGAGTAATACCTAAAGAATAAATATCACTCTTCTCATCAGAAAATCCACCTCTTGCCTGCTCAGGCGAAGTATAATGAACAGATCCCATGACATTGGAAGTAATGGTATTACTTGAAGCTGCCTTGGCGATACCAAAATCCGTTACCTTAACTTTACCTTCCTTTGAGATGATAATATTCTGTGGTTTGATATCCCTGTGGATAATATGGTTATTATGAGCTGCCTCAATCCCCATTGCCACCTGTATTGCGATACTGATGGCCTCTTTCGTAGACAGTCTTGATTTCTTTTCAATATATTTCTTAAGTGTGATACCTTCTACCAGTTCCATTACAATATAATGGATACTGTCTTCCTCACCAACATCATATACATTAACAATATTGGGATGCATCAGCCCTGCTGCCGCCTGTGCTTCTACTCTGAATTTGGATACAAAGTTCTTATTTTCAGCAAATTCCTGTTTTAATACTTTAATCGCTACATAACGATTGAGTTTGATGTCTTTTGCCTTATATACATCTGACATTCCGCCTGTACCAATCTTCTCCAAGATCTCATAGCGGTCTGCTATCAGCATTCCTAACTTAATCATTCCTGCCCTCCAAACGGTTCTACCAGAACCACTGCAATATTATCACGCCCACCATTCTCATTGGCGGCAGCAATCAGTGCTTTCGCTGCCAGTTCCAGATTTTCATGCTCCTTTATGATTGCATGTATCTCTTCATCTCTGAGCATATTTGTCAGTCCATCTGAACATAACAGTAATTTATCTCCTTTTGAAAGGGCTACTCTGTAAAAATCGGCGGTAACATTTTCCTTAACGCCTACCGCTCTGGTAATAATGTTCTTATCCGGGTGATTCCGTGCTGTTTCTCTGTCAATACCGCCTAAATGAATCATCTCTTCTACAAGAGAATGATCACGGGTGATCTGTGTAATAGATTCGTTCACCAGATATAATCTACTGTCTCCTATATTGGCAACAACCGCCATTTCTTCCATACAGGTTGCCACAACCAGTGTCGTTCCCATTCCACTCAGGCTGTTATCCTCTGTAGAACGCCTGTATATGTATGAATTTGCTTCTGCAATTGCCTCACTGATCGCATCTTCTTTGCTCAGTTGTGCATCCAGACCACTAATTACCTCTACAAACCTGTCTACAGTATGCATGGAAGCATAATCACCTGCTTTATGTCCTCCCATTCCATCCGCAACAATAAAAAGATTGGGCAGCGCACCGATTGGCTGTCCGGAGGTATAGATGTAATCTTCGTTCAGTTCCCTCTTTCTCCCTATATCAGTTATTGCATAAAACTTCAACGGGTTCTCCTCCAATCCTCTTCATAAAAGCTAGTATTTTACAAGCTAACATAATATCACATAAACCACAAAAGGGCAAGTATGCCATTCTTTCATCTTATTCCTGCTGCATCTTTCTTCTGCGTAACTGTCCACACGCACCATCAATGTCTCTTCCCATTTCACGACGTACTGTTGCATTGATATGTCTTCTGGTCAGTTTATTCTGGAAATTAAGTACAGCACTGCGTTCCGATTCAACGTAATCCCTCTCTTTGATAGGATTTACCGGGATCAGGTTCACATGACAATTGATATCTTTGATCAGATCACTCAGATTCTCAGCATCCTCATCCGTATCGTTGACTCCGCCAACCAGACTGTATTCAAAAGTAACTCTTCTGCCCGTTTTGTCAAAATAATAGCGACATGCATCAATAACTTCATGAATATCATATTTATTCGCTATCGGCATAAGTTCCTGTCTTTTCTCCTGTGTAGAGCCATGCAGACTGAGTGCAAGCGTGATCTGTAGCTGTTCATCTGCCAGACGACGCATATTTTCCACGATACCACAAGTAGATACCGTAATATTTCTCTGGCTGATATTAAGGCCATTCTCATCAGATAACATTCTGATGAACTGAAGCAGATTATCATAATTATCCATCGGTTCCCCGGTTCCCATAACTACAACATTCGATACACGCTCTCCCGTACTTCTGGCAATCGCGTAGATCTGGTCAAGCATTTCTCCCGGAAGCAGGGAACGTTCCAGTCCATCCAGTGTAGAAGCACAGAAACGGCATCCCATACGGCACCCCACCTGAGAAGAGATGCATACGGAATTACCATGATGATACTGCATCCACACACTCTCTACCAGATTTCCATCTGCCAGTTCAAACAGAAATTTCTTTGTTCCATCAATGGCAGAAGTCTGTACCATGACCTCTTTCAGGGAAGTATATTCAAAATTTTCCCTGCATTTGGCAATCAGGCTCTTGGGAATATTGGTCATTTCATCATAATCCCTTGCCAGTTTCACATGCATCCACTCATAAAGCTGCTTTGCACGAAAAGGCTTCTCGCCTAAAGCAGACATTTCTTCCTTTAATTGTGGTAATGTTAATGACTTAATATCTTTCATTGGATCTATTACTCCTGTTTTTCAAACACACTAATGAAGAAACCGTCTGTATCCCATACACCCGGCATCAATTGTAGGTATCCCTTTTGAGTCGTTTGTGTATGTACCGTTTCCGGTAATGTCAGGTTTAATGACACAGGTGTCATTTCAAGTGTATCACGAATCCATGCAGCATGTTTTTCATTCTCTGCCTGATTGATCGTACAGGTACTGAATAAAAGTCTGCCACCCTTCTTCACATAGGAAGCAGCTACTTTCAATATCTTTTCCTGTAGTTTCACGATTTCATCTATAGCCTGCTGATTCATTTTATATTTAATATCACGTTTTCTGCCAATTACACCAAGTCCTGAACATGGAACATCTGCAATTACAACGTCTACCTGCTCTACTAAACGTTCGTCTGTCTGTAAAGCATCCCATGCAACTGCTCTGGCATTCTCCAACTGGCATCTGTCAAAGTTATCCTGCATCAATGACACTTTATACTCCGAAATATCTCTTGCCTCCAGTTCATAGGGGATCCCCGCCTGCTCCAGTTTATCTGCTGCCAACATGGATTTGCCCCCTGGAGCTGCACAAATGTCCAGTATCTTAATCTTCTTATCCGGCTTCATCTTATCCAGGGCTAATGCCTCCACTGCAAGCATGGAGCTGATATCCTGAATTACAAATGTCCCCTCTTCAAAACCTGCAAGTTGTGTCAGATCATCTGTCTTTTCAATGGTATATGCATAGGGAAGATATGGATGTTTCGTTAATGTGCCGCCCTGTCTGGCAAGGTCAGAGCGCAGTGCCTCTATAAGTTTCGTGTCATCTGTTCTCATTCTGACTGTAACAGGTCTTTCTTTTAAAAGTCCCTTCAGCATTGTGACAGTTGTGTCATTTCCAAGTTGTTGCAGCCAAAGTTTCACGATCCATTCCGGCATAGAATATGTTACAGAAAGATATTTCATATATTCTGTCTTTTCATCCGGATAAGGAATTGCATTCTTATTTCTGGCAACAGTTCTCAAAACGCCATTTACAAAACCTTTCAAAGTGGAAAAGCCTTTTGCCTGCGCCAGTTTGACCGATTCATTGCATGCCGCCGAATCAGGTACGGAATCCATGTATAATATCTGATATACACCCATACGCATGATCGTACGAATGACCGGTTTCATTTTATTTACTTTTACCTTTGAATAACAGTCGATACAGTAGTCAAGCTCTATCATTCTCTCCAATGTACCCTCAAAAAGGCGTTTCATGAACGCCTTTTCCTGTGTTGAGAGATAATTGTACTTATTCTGCACATCTCTGATTACCTTATGACTGTATTCTCCGCCTTCTTTTTTTGTAACCGCAAGCAGCATCTCAAGGACCAGCTGACGGACATTCTTCTCCTGCTGCACTTTAATCATTTCTCCTTCTGCCGCCACCAAACAGCATGATCAATCTCAGTAACTGTAAAATTGACGCTGCCGCTGCTGCAACATAAGTAAGAGCGGCTGCACGCAATACCTTGGCACTCTGATCTTTCTCACTGCCTGATAAAATACCATACTGTTCCAGACACACCAGCGCCCTGCTGGAAGCATTGAATTCCACAGGTAATGTAACGATCTGAAACAGAACAGCCAGTGCAAATACCCAGATACCGATCTGTACCAATACATAATTATATCCAAATAAAAGTCCTAACAGAATGATCGGAATACCTGCCTTGGAGCCAAAATTGGCAGCTGGAACCAGAAGAGTCCTGATCCTAAGGGGAAGATATTCCTCATGATGCTGAATAACATGCCCACATTCATGCGCAGCAACCCCAAGGGCTGCAACAGACGTGGAATCATATACACTGTCAGATAACTTTACAACTTTGGTTCTGGGATCATAATGGTCTGTAAGTTCACCTCTGACACGTGCCACACGTACATCATATATGCCTTTGTTTCTAAGGATTGCTTCTGCAACCTGTGCACCTGTCATTCCGGACATACTTCTGACTCTGGAATACTTGTGAAAAGTTGATTGTACCATTGATGAAGCTATAATTGACAAAACAGCACCGATCAATACCAGAATATACGTAGGATCAAAATAATAACCATAAGGATAATACATAAGACAATACCTCCTTTACTTTCCTAACTGCATACCTGTCTTCCACTGGTTTCCCAGAAGGAAAGACTTCGTATCCATTCTCTTTTTCCCTTCAAGCTGAAGTTCCAAAACTCTAAGCGCTCCATTCCCCGTAGCAACATCAAAGGAATCTTTTGCAACTGCAATGATCGTACCCGGTACTGCCTTTGCAGCAGCTTCCACTACATCACAATCCCATAATTTCACGCTTTTTCCCTGGTAATAAGTATAAGCACTTGGCCATGAATTTAATCCTCTGACCAGTCTCTCAATTACAACTGCGTCCTGATTCCAGTCTATTTTTCCAAGTGACTTATTCATCATCTTAACATGACTTGACTGACTTTCATCCTGCGGAACCGGTATGATCTCTCCTGCTTCCAGTTTAGGAAGAGTCTCCACGATCAGTTTTGCTCCCGCTTTTGCAAGTTTATCAAACAAAGATTCTGCAGTTTCTTTCGGTGCAATAGGTACTACTACATGAGATAACATATCACCTGTATCCACGCCTTCATTCATCTGCATGATCGTTACTCCGGTTTCCTTCTCTCCATTAATGATCGCCCAGTTGATTGGAGCCGCTCCCCTGTATTTTGGAAGAAGAGAGGCATGTATATTTACACAGCCGTACTTAGGCATATCCAGTATTTCCTTAGATAAAATCTGTCCAAAAGCAGCTACAACAAATACATCTGCCTTCAGTTCTCTCAACTTGTCTACCCATTCAGGAGTCTTAATTTTAACAGGCTGCAACACAGTAAGTCCGTGTCTGAGTGCACATTCCTTTACAGGTGGAAACTGCATCTGTCCACTTCTTCCCTTAGGTTTATCCGGCTGTGTCACAACAGCAATGATCTCATGTCCTGCCTCAACCAGCGCATCCAGTGCACCTACTGAGAAATCAGGTGTTCCCATAAATACGATCTTCAATCCTATTCCTCCTCTTCCTCTTCCAGATCGGCAGTATTCATTAATTCGCCCTCGACCTTCTCCACATATAAATGTCCATCCAGATGATCGATTTCGTGGCAGAATGCTCTTGCCAGAAGTTCATCACCTTCTATCTCAAAAGTTTCAAGATTCTCATCCTGTGCCACTACCTTAACATGATTCGGTCTTGTTACGATACCCGTCTTACCTGCCACACTAAGGCACCCCTCATTTCCAGTCTGTTCACCACTTGTCTCTACTATACGGGGATTGATCAGAAGAATCGGGTCTTCTCCTGTGGTATCAATTACAACGATACGCTTCAGAATACCTACCTGCGGTGCTGCAAGTCCCACACCACATGCATCATACATCGTTTCAAACATATCATCGATCAAATCCTGTATTCTGGGTGTGATTTCTGTTACTTCCTTTGCTACTTTATTTAATACCGGGTCACCTATCTGTCTGATTGTTCTGATTGCCATTTCTTTTTCCTTACCTTTCTCATTTTTATACTAATATCCACTCATAGGGTTAAAATCAAACTGTACTGTATCTGTATTCCATTCCTTTTGGGCTATATATGCTTCCATTACATCTTTTGCCCGGACCAGAAGGTCATAATCACTGTGTTTTATATAAAATATATTGCGATAAATATCCTGAATCCTGCCAATGGAAGCTGCGGCAGGTCCAATTACCTGCATCCTGTTCTGTGTAAAATGTTTTCTCACCAGATCTGCAAGTTCTACCGAATGTGACACTCCTGTCATTTCATCCTCTGACAAAATAAGGACTGCCATCATATTGGCCACCGGAGGATACATCATCAGATCCCTGTATGCTATTTCCTCTTCATAGAAGCCCTCGTAATCCTGTGCAGCAGCATGTACTACTGCATAATGATCCGGTTGATATGTCTGGATCACGACTTCACCTGCAAGACTTCCTCTGCCCGCTCTGCCTGCCGCCTGTGTCAGCAACTGGAAAGTACGTTCAGATGCTCTGTAATCACCTGTATACAGTGACATATCTGCTGCCAGAATTCCTACCAGTGTCACTTTGGGAAAATCGTGTCCTTTTACAATCATTTGTGTTCCCACCAGAATGTCTGCTTCCTCATTTGCAAAATGTGACAGTATCTCTTCATAACTGTCCTTTGTTTTCGTTGTATCTGCATCCATACGCAAAACTCTGGCGGCAGGATACATCTTATGCAGCAGTTCTTCGATCTGTTGTGTTCCCGCACGGAAACCCAGTATATATTTGGACCCACATTCCGGACACTTCGTTACCTGCGGTGTCTCATACCCACAATAATGACAGATCAGTTTGCCATTTTTATGCTCTGATAAAGAAATATCACAATGTGGACACTTCATCACATGCCCACATGCCCGGCATGATACGAAACCTGCGTATCCCCTGCGATTTAAAAACAGCATACTCTGCTGTCCCTTACGCAGCCTGTCCTCCAGAAGCTCCTGTAATTTGCGGCTGAATATGGAACGGTTGCCACTCTTTAACTCTTCTCTGAGATCTACCACATGAACCTGCGGAAGTTCTCCACCTGTTAATCTGCAGTTTAAAGTAAACAGAGGAATCTCGCCCTGTTTTGCCCGATAATATGACTCCAGAGAAGGGGTTGCTGAACCCAGAAGCAGACTCGCCTGCTTCATCCGGCACAATTCCTGCGCTACCTCTCTGGCATGATACTTGGGCATGGTTTCACTCTTATAGCTTGCTTCATGTTCCTCATCAATAATGACCAGTCCTAACCGTTCAAAAGGTGTGAAGAGTGCCGAACGTGGTCCGATCATAATATCGATCTCACCTTTGGCTGCCCTTTCATACTGGTCTGAACGTTCCCCCGGTGAAAGTCTCGAGTTCATAACAGATACTCTGTCTCCAAAACGCAGATAAAACCGGAGTAATGTCTGATAAGTCAAAGCAATTTCAGGGATCAGTACGATAGCCTGTTTCCCGCAGGCTATCATACGTTCTATCAGTGCCATATACACTTCTGTCTTGCCGCTTCCTGTAATGCCACGAAGCAAATATGTCTGGCGGATGCCCTGTTGGAAATCCCGGGAAATAACATCCACCACATTCTGTTGTTCCGGCGATAACATTTTGGCTGTTGCATCGTGTCCTGATGTATCTGATTTCAAGGTTGGCACCCTGTATACATTCTCTTCTGCTACTTCTATCAGTCCCGCATCTGATAATGACCGTATCGTTGCGGATGAAATATTGAGCTTTCCTGTCACTAATGTATAGGGAAGTCTCTGTGCCTGGGATAATTCACGCATCAGTCTTGATTTTGCAGTCTGATGTTTTGCCTCAAATATAACGCTGTGACGATATGCCTGCTCTGAGTTGACTTTACAGATGATCGTCTTCTTCACTACCTGTTTCATTTTCTTTTTTACAGGAAGTACAGTCTTGAGTGCAGCGATCATTGTCGAGCCATAATGTTCCTTTAACCAGTAAGCAAGTCTGATCGCATCTGCCTGGGCACTGATTCCTCCCTCTACCACACTGTCCACTGCCTTTAATCTGGTAACATCATACTCAGCTTTGTCTGTAATCTCGATTATATATCCCTTTATCAGCTTATTACCTCTGCCAAAAGGTATCATGACCGCCATTCCCACTTCCAAAATGCCTATAAGTTCATTCGGGATCAGATATTGAAAAGGACGGTCTACCTTCTCATGGGATATATCTACAATAATATTAGCAAATCTGCCTGTCATTTTATTAACCATGCCTTTCAGGTTCATGCCTGGCCTTGTTTCAGTTCTTCCATGACCTCCTGAATCAATACACGTTCATCCATAGGATGCTTCACACCTTTGATTTCCTGATAATCTTCATGTCCTTTGCCTGCAAGGATAACAATATCCCCGGGTTCTCCATGGGTAATGGCATATTTGATTGCTTCCTTACGGTCGCAGATTTCAACATATTTACCATTTGTTTTTGCCATACCGGTCTTAATATCATCAATAATCGCCTGTGGTTCTTCAAATCTGGGATTATCGGAGGTAATAATGGTCAGGTCTGCCAATTTACCACTGACCTCTCCCATCTCATAACGGCGCAGTTTGGAACGGTTGCCACCACAGCCAAACAGACACACCAGACGATGTGGATGATACTCCCTTAATGTAGTCAAAAGACTTTCTAATGCCATGGCATTATGTGCATAATCAATCATAAGTGTAAATTGATCTGACACCTTGACCATCTCGATTCTGCCCTTTACCTTTGCACCGGCAAGCGCTTTTTTGATATCTTCAGGATGTACTCCAAAATGTCTGCAGATCGCAATTGCTGTCAGTGCATTATAAGCGCTGAATTTACCGGGCAGATCCGTTAAAACTTCCATATTTAATAAGCCGGAAACTTTAAAATCAATTCCCAGATAACCGGCACCTGTTACCAGTTTCAGATCCGAAGCCCGCAGATCGGCATCTTCGCCAAATCCATAGGTTTCAAGCTGACAGGTATGCCCCTGTGTTACAGTCTCCCAGTGTGGGTCATCGCAGTTAACAATTCCTACTCTGCACTGTTTGAACAACATTCCTTTACAAGCCATGTATTCTTCAAAAGATGCATGCTCATTTGGTCCAATATGATCCGGCTCAATATTGGTAAAAATGCCATAGTCAAAAACAAAGCCCTGTGTTCTATGCATCATCAGTCCCTGCGAAGATACTTCCATGACTACTGTATCACAGCCGGCTTCCTTCATTTCTTTAAAGTACTTCTGCAACGTGTAGGATTCCGGAGTCGTATTATTGGCAGGAATGACTTTATCACCAATAATTGCTTCTATCGTACCTACCAGTCCAACCTTATGTCCCGCATTTTCAAGAATGGACTTTACAAGATAGGTTGTTGTTGTCTTGCCCTTCGTTCCTGTTACCCCGATGATCTTCATATCATCCGCAGGATTTCCAAAATATGCTGCCGAAATAAAAGCCATTGCATATCGGGTATCCGCTACACGAATCACTGTTACGTCACTTTCTGCTGAAAGTTCTACATCTTTGCTGACCACCAGTACTTTCGCTCCTGCCTTTACCACATCACTTGCAGCATCATGACCATCAAAATTAGCTCCTACAATACATAAGAAAAGGCAGCCTGCTGTGACCTTACGAGAATCGTTCACAACCTCTGTCACTTCTACATCCACACTGCCTCTGACACATTCGTATTCTAAATTCTTTAATAAATCCTTACATTTCATATGGATTACCTCACTTCCAGGAAGCATAACCATGCTGTTAACCTTAATTTTAAGAATAACATATAGCCCCTGGATTTTCAAGTGCCCACCCTGCGTTCACACATTCATCCGTATATATGACAAAAAGCCGACATAATGTCGGCTCTTCGTCATATATTTTCTTATGAGGGGGGGAGATAGTGAGTGTTTCAACTATCTGAGATATACTATACAGAGAAAATGTGTCAAAACTGTGTCTAAAGAATAAAGAAATGATAATTTTCCTAAAGAAACCATAAATTCATTATGCGTTTCCAACCTTCTTTATGAATAGTACTTCATTACCATTTGAAGAGATACATTTCCTCTATATTCATTGATATCCGGATAATATACAACGGAAAGTACAATGTCCCTCCCGCGTCCATTATAAAGCCTGTCTACTGCTTCAATTCCAAATTTCTGATCAAGATATTCATGAAAAGCCTGTATATCACCGAAATAGATCATTTCATACAGCTTGCCGTCCTCATCTGCCACCGTATACTTGCCCACATTCTGATTCTGTCCCAGAAGTCTGCCCTTTATAAAAGTCACCTGTTTCTGTGCAAACAGCGGTTTAGGATTTCCATTTCCAAATGGTTCCAGTTTCTCCAGTTCTTCTACAAATTCCAGAGAAGCATATGACATTGGCATCGGAACATCAATTAATACCTTTTCCTCAAAATCATCCTTTGTCAAATGGCTGTTCCCGTTGATCTGTCTGCGAAACTCATCTACGTTTTCCTCCGGCATGGAAACACCTGCTGCCAGCTTATGTCCTCCATACTTGGTAAAAAGCTGCTTACACTTCGTCATTTCATCATACATATGGAATGCATCTATGGAACGTCCTGAGCCTTTCACACCTTCCTCTGCCCTCGTCAGAACAAAAGCAGGTTTATTATATTTCTCACGAATACGTCCTGCAATAATTCCTGCAAGGCTTTCATGAACATCTGGTAAATAAACGACCAGAACATCATCCTTTTCCAGATTGCTGCCCTCGATCTGCGCAATTGCCTCTTCTACACCGGCAAGGGTCAGTTCCTTACGACTATCGTTCATATCCTTCAGATCGCCTGCAATACGTGCCGCCTCAGCTGTATCCTCAGCTTCAAACAATGCCAGTGCATGGTCTGCTGTATCCAGACGTCCTATGGCATTAAGGCACGGTCCTAACACAAACCCTATGGTATATGGCTTGATATGCTCCGGCTCTGTTCCTGTTGCCCGGATCAAGGCTTCCAGACCTGTATTTCTGGTATGCTTCATCAGCTCCAGACCTTCCTTTACAATAATACGGTTCTCATCACGCAGTTCCATAACATCACCGATTGTTGCAAAAGCCGCAAATTCCAGAAGTTCCAGACCCATTTCAGATTCCATCACCTGTTGCCAGTTCACACCCTGCATCTGCGCAACCAGCGCCAGCACCAGCTTGTAAGCCACAACTGCTCCGCATATCTCCGGAAAAGGATATGGACAATCCTGCTGTTTGGGATCTATTACTGCCGCCGCAGGTGGAATCCGGTAATTTCGTACCCCATCTGCTTCTTCATAGGGAACCTCATGATGATCTGTAATTACAACTGTCATTCCAAGTTTATTAGCATATTCTACCTGTTCAAACGCCGCTATCCCATTATCACAGGTCAGTACCGTATCAGCACCTGCCTCATACGCCTCCTGAATCAGGTGTTCATTCAGCCCATAACCATCTTTCATTCTATGTGGGATCGCCGTATCCACAACCGCACCACAATGTCTCAAGCCTTTGAACAAAATATATGTAGAGCATACACCATCTATATCATAATCACCAATGATCCTGATATGCTTCTTCTGTGCTATCTTATCCATCAGAATAGCTACCGACTTATCCATGTCTTTTAAAAGATCCGGTGCGTACAGATCTTTTCTGGTACCTGATAAAAATTTATCAATATCTGCATTGTCAATCACATCACGGTTGCGAATAATACGGGCAAGAACAGGACTGATGTGATATTGCTGTGCAATGGCATAGAAATCTGCCTTTTTCGCAGCGACCATCCATTTACTCATGTGAAAACTCCACTATGCAGAATGTTTCATGCTGTTCATCAGTAAGCTGTACCTGTAATTTATTCTCCTGTTCATAGATCACAGGTATCAATGTATCATGCAGATATGCAGGTTTCTTATATTCTACTCTGACCTGCGTTACATGTGCTGAAACATCCAGATATTCCATTGCTATATTAACATATTCCGCATTATTTACATGATGATTAGAATCTATCTGATTTTTTCTGATAAAGAATGGCTCTTTGGCTACACCTTCTCCGACCAGGTCAATTCGACGTGGGGCATATTCCATATCCAGTTTAGGAGATATTTCATATCCATCCAAAATCTCCTGACTTGGTCTGGCAGGTTTCATTTTCTGAATATCTACCAATGTCCAGATAGATGCTGCCTTCGCCAGTATTTCTCCTTCTATGGTCTTGAGAACAAAATTACGATATCCAATAAATCCCTTAAATGCATAAGGTGTGGTCACCACCACTACCTGCTCATTGAGTCTCGGTCTTCTCTCTATCACGATCTGCCATGAACCGAGCAGCCACGCCAGATGTCTCTCCTGCAAATAATCCATCGTAATGTTACCTGCCTCAGCTTCAAATATTGCTGCATCCTGAAAAAAATTCAACAGTGCCGGAATCGTCAGTTCCAGATTCTCGTCCGACTCACTGTAGCTTATCCTTGTATCAAATGAATACATGTTGCTCCTGCCTTTCGATGTAATTTATATATTATTTTTCTTTTAAAATATCATAAATTTCTTTAGAAAATATTCCAAGAACTTTTCTCTTCATTTCATCATTATTTAAAAGTAAACTAAAAAAATCATAATTCTGTTCCAGCCCTATCTCTAAAGCTTCATCAACTATATCGAAATATGTAAATATAAAATCTCTTTCCGTATTATTTTTTGCTGATGTCCTCAGCTTTTCAGATTTCATCATAATATCTTTAATCTGAAGCATTGCTTTTATAGCCACATCATTATCATACTCTTTTCCTGCTATGCTATTAATTTCTGCGATGATCTGTGATAGTTTCTCTTCCTTATCATCAGGCAATGCAAAATGATCCGCTGTTGGAAGTTTTATAACAGGAGCAGATTTAAGTTTTGAATTATGATCTGCTTTCTTCTTCTGTACAAAATTCATAGCGGTTATTTTACCATCCAAATTATACCCACTTCCTGGATGCCTTATATTTATATATGCAAGTAATAATGCTATAAATCTATATTTTTTATGTAACTCCACATCCTCAAAACAAGTTGCCTGTAATAAAAATTCATAGAAACGAACAAACCGTCTCATTTTCAATACAAGCTCTTTTTGTTCTTCATAATCAAATTTATCTATATTTTTCTTTGTCTTTTGAAATAAGAATGTTAATCGTTTCTTTTCCTTTGCTGTAATATCATCTTTATATAAAATTTCATTTGCATCTTCTATATCCAACGGATCTATTACTGTATATCCATCTATTTCTGCTTCTATATCATATATTGCAGATGGTGTAACAGAATTGGATAAGAGTGTTGTTGTGTAATATTTTGAAAACGCCGCTTGTATATCTTCATAATCATTTGCAAAATCAAGTATAAATGTTTTCTTATCATATGGTGGACAGATTCTATTAAGTCTTGATAATGTCTGTACAGTATTTACCCCTCTTAATTTTTTAAGAATGTACATTGCACATAATTTAGGTTGATCAAAGCCTGTCTGATACTTATTAGCAACAAGTAATACCTTATAATCATTTTTATCAAATTCTGTTGGTAATTTGTCCTCACCGAATCCATTTAATCCTGCTTCTGTATATTCCTTTTCATCATTCTTTAATGTCACTTTTCCGGAAAATGCTACTAACGCACGAATATTACTATATCCTTTTTTTGTAATATACTCTTCAAAGGCTTGACGATATTTTACAGCACTTTCCCTTGAATTAGTTATTACCATGGCTTTTGCAGTTCCACCAAGCTCATCCATTACTGTTGTCCTGAAATGTTCAACGATAACTTCTATTCTTTGTGCTATATTGGTTTCATGTAATTCAACAAATCTTGCAATCTGTCGTTTAGCACTATTTGTTTTACACTTTGGGTCTTCCTCTATTTCTTTATTAATCTGGTAATAAGTTTTATAGGTTGTGTAATTTTGTAACACATCAAGAATAAATCCTTCTTCTATTGCCTGTTTCATAGAATATATATGAAATGCTTCCCTTTGTCCTTTGGAATTTACTCTACCAAATAACTGTATTGTTGTTGATTTTGGTGTTGCTGTAAATGCAAATACAGATACATTTTCTTGTTTTCCATGCTTTGCAATTTCTTCAACAATCAAATCTTCTGTTGTGCTTTCATCTATGCTCACTTCACCAGATCCAAGTGTCATTGTCACAGCCGCCATATCTTTTCCTGCTGTTGATGAATGTGCCTCATCTATGATTACTGCAAACTTCTTGTTTTTCAAATTTGCCACATCATCTACAATATACGGAAATTTCTGAATAGTTGTTGCAATAATCTTTGTATTACCATCAAGAGCAATAGCAAGATCGGACGAATTACATTTATCATCCATAACTTTTATGAGCCCAGATTTATGTTCCATTCCCATAATTGCAGCTTGTAACTGTCTATCTACAACAACCCTGTCAGTAACTATAATGATATTATTAAATATAATTTTATTATCAGCATCATGAAGTGAAGATAATCTGTAAGCAAGCCAAGCAATAGAATTTGTTTTTCCAGATCCTGCAGAATGTTGTATTAAATAATTCTGTGTAGAACCATTTTCATATACATCCGCAAGCACCTTATGTAATACATCTCTCTGATGGAATCGAGGGAAAATAATATTTTCTTTTGTCTTCTTTCTGCCAGTAGTTTCATCTTCCTTTTCTTTCACTTCAATAAACATAAATTTGCTTATGATTTCAAGAATAGAATCCTTTGTAAGCACATCCTCCCACATATAGAAAACACTATATTTATCTTCAATTATTGGATTTCCCGCACCTGCATTGACACCTTCACCATTACCCATATTAAAAGGTAAAAAAAATGTTGCATCTTTTTCAAGTTTGGTTGTCATATAAACTTGTTCTAAATCCATTGCAAAATTTACTAATGCACCAGCTTTAAATAAAAATAGTCTTGTCTTTGGATTTCTTTCTGTTCTGTACTGATAAATAGCATCTTCATAGCTTTGTCCTGCTACATTACATTTTAATTCAAATGTCATAATAGCAAACCCATTTAAAAATATTACAAGATCTATTCTTTCTTTATCAGATGCCCAGACTTCCTCCATAACAGAGAATACATTTTTTTCATATTTTTCAACAAGTTCTTTGTTAAAGTCTGTTGCAGGCTTTGTATACATCAAATCAAGTTTTATATTTGAAATTTCTATACCATGCTTTAAAACATCAAGTAAGCTACTACGTGCCTTTGTAACTTCTGCATTGATATAATTTACAAGTGTTTCTTCTAGGTCCTGCTTATATACTTTTCTTAATGCTTCCATTTCATCTGGTTGTGTGTCATTCAAAAATTTGAATAACATTTCTCTATCCATTGCATGTAAGCGGTCATATTCTTTATCTTTTCTTACAACATAACCATTGTTATTTATTAGATAGTCCATGATGAAATGTTGATACTGCTTTTCAGTCAATATTTCATTCATTTGTACTTCCTCCACTAATATGCTTTCAATCTTTTAATAAACTGTCTTGCAAATAACAACGCAATTTGATCACAAGTATATTTTGATGAATCAATCGCCTGTATATCTGCTATTGATGGGTATTTTTCTTTTAACTGTTCAATCGTTATATTATGTAAAATTGGAAGAATCAATTTTTGTCCGTTCTGATTCTGTCTATTCAAAAATTCTGATAGTTCTCTTTCTGTCCATTCTCTACCAAAGAAATTTGTTGATATAACAATAATTGCAAATTCTGATTTTTTAGTTCCTTCAAGAATCTTATCCTTGAATTTATCGCCCCATTCTAATGTTTCTTTATCATAAAATATCTTAACTCCTAATTTATTAAGCGAGTTGTACAATTCTTCTATAAGAGCTTCTTTGTCTGCATTAGCATGAGAAATAAACACATCATATTCTGGTAGCATTTTTGCTTTATATTTTGGTACCTCCACAGTTGATATACCATTCATTTTATTTATAAAATCTTTATCTTCACTTATACTTTCCAATGCCGCTACTAACTGATCATATTTTCTGTGAAACAACCATGTGTCGATTTTTTGACCAAGCGGATGCTCCTTTAAATATTTGTTGTAAAAAATATCGACATCATTCATCCAAACTTCATGTCTTTTTTTATTTTCATTTAATGTTCTATTAATTGTTTCATATGATGCTGTTCTTGACGGATTTTCGTCATTTGCTTTTGTTCGTTGCACAAGTGCATTTAATTCTTCTTCAAATGCCATATCTATTTGACCTCCTTCTTTCCTGTCACATACTCATATATAAGCGACTTCTTGTATTGTTCAAGGGTTTCTAACTGTTCTTTTTTTTCTTCAATAGCACCATCTATTTCAGCACATTTTTTTTCTAAATTTTTTGCAATCATCTGTTGCTCACATAAAGGTGGAAGTAATACTGGCAACCTTCCAAGCAAATTTTGACTTAATGATGCTCTTGTAACTAAATTCATTTCTTTTACAAAAAATTTTCTATGAATATTACTTCTAAAATAAAACTTAGAAAATTCTGGTATTAAATCATTGCTTGTAGGTCTAAACCTAATAAGAAATCCAGCAAAAACTGAATTGTCAATACTTTTCAAACATGTTGATGCAAATCCTATTTCTTCTATTGTCTCAGATGTCCTTGTAAAAAAAACATCCCCATATTTAACAGAGTAAATATTTTGTTCTGTTTTTGTGGACATAATTAAACCATCAACATTTTGAGGAATTGAATAATTTTTATACACATCACCATATGAAACAAACGGAAATCCAATTCCAAAATATTCTCCACCTTTAGATATACCATTTTGACATTTCCCTAAATATTTTAGATTTGTCACTTTCCAATGTTTTGGTATGTTTCCAATGTATGAAATTCCACTATCCTTCATTTCAACATCTGGATCTAATCCTTTTGTTACTGCTTCTGTGATAATTGATTTTTTGTATTCTTCAAGTGTTTCTATTTGCTTTTCAATATCCGTATGCAATGCATCTATTTCTGGAATTGCTTTATTAAGATAATCCGCAATTACTTTTTGTTCGTCTAATGTTGGAACTGGAATATCAATGTGCTTCATATCCTGCCAATTAGTTGTCCACAAATCATCTACAATACCATGTCCCCATTTGTAAAATTCATCTGCAAATTGTATTGTGTGAAAAAGCCAATTATAATAATCTGGATTCATTTCATCTCTTGGCTTCATAACTGTATTAATCAATGAAACTGAACCATCATATTCAGATACACCGCAAGATCCACGTCTATCCGATCTACTATTAATTGCAAAATCTCCCTTTTTTACAAGTTTTCTATCATCATGTGCATTTGTTTTTGCCGCTGAATCTAATTGAGGAACAATCCCATTCATTGTTACAGATAAAGGTGGATAATCTTTATCGCTTACTTTTTGCGTCCTAAGTTCATATATACTACTAATTTTAGATAATTCCCAGTCTTTAGGAATCATACCAAGCCAAGCAGTACCACTATCTTTCATTTCTGCCATATTAATTACCTCCGAATAATTTTTTAATTCTTGAATCAACGGAAGCCTCTAATTCATTGAATCTTTTAGCAAGTTCATCACTTGATGCTGGAGCTTGATATTTATAAAAATATCTTGTGAATGGTATTTCTGCACCAGTCTTTATTACAGGATTTTTCTTACTTAAATCTTCTTCAAAAAATGCTTTTGCATCTGGTACATGTGGTAATACTTCACTTGCCATATAATCATCAATATTTGTTTCCCATGGTACTATTTCTGTATCTTTTGTTTCTGTATCATAAATCACATTGCCTTTTTTATCTCTTTGAATATCTGCTGTTTTATCCATTACCGATAAACCTTTTATGATTTTATCAGCAATCTTTTTTAAATCTTTTGCATCTGAAATAATTCCAGATAGAATATTATTTACTACTGGTGTAAATGTTTCTGGATTCTTATATACCTTGTCAAATACAGCATTATTTAGAGCATCAACAATAGCATCATATATAGGCTTATTTTTCTTAAAATTATCTAATTTATTTTTATCCTTACCTGTCAATTCATCCATATTTTCAAGTTCATCAACTTTTGCTTCATCATAGAGAGTTGATAACGCACCACTTGAAAGCATTGCATTTATTCTATCTTCTGTTATTGCATAGATTCTTTGAAGTGGTTGCATAACCGCATATTCACGATAGATAAATTCTGTATTATCATAAATCTGGCAGTGCTCATTTTCTTTAAAGTCTGCATATAACTTTGTAATAGCAACTCTATCTTTTGGTGCGATTTCACATTTTTTATTACCAAGATTTTTTCTAAGTTTGTTACAAAGGTGTGATGCATCAATAAGCTGTATTTTGCCTTTTCTTTCTGCTCTTTTATTTTTAGAAAGTACCCAAATATATGTAGCAATTCCAGTATTGTAAAACATATCTGTACTTAACTGGATAATTGCTTCTATATAGTCATTTTCAAGTAACCATCTTCTGATCTGTGATTCACCAGATGATGTACCACCACTAAATAAAGGTGAACCATTTTCAATAATAGCTGCTCTACCACATTCATCATCCATCTTATTTATTGCCGACTGAATAAACAATAACTGCATATCTCCAGAACTTGGTGCTCCTGCTGGGAATCTTCCAGATGTTCCCTTTAATACTTCTGCCTTTACTGCCTCTTCGTCACCTTCTGGTGCATCCTTGCCGCCCCATGGTTGTCCAAATGGTGGATTTTCTATAACAAATCTCATCTTTGTATCTGTAAAGCAATCTGCTTTCATTGTGTCTTGTAATCTGATATTATCCGCATTTTGTCCACGGATAAGCATTTCTGCAAGACACATAGCATAAGACTCTGGATTTACTTCTTGTGAAAATAATCTTACATCTGCTGTCGGATTAAAACGTTTAATATAATTGTTTGCAGTTGAAAGCATACCGCCAGTTCCAGCGGCTTGATCTAATATTGTTACAATTTTTCCATCATCAAATATATCATCACAACCCTCTGCAAGTAGAATTGAAACCATTGCTTTTATAATATCTCTACCTGTGTAATGATCACCAGCTTCGGCATTTTCAGAAAATTTTCTAATAAGTTCTTCAAAGATATATCCCATTTTCATATTATCAATGGTTTTAGGATCTAAATCTATTTCACTAAATGCTTTTACTACTGCTAAAAGTCTGTTATGCTTATCCATCTTATCAATCTGTTTATCAAACTCAAGATTTTTTATAATATCTTGAATGTTGGCAGAAAAGCCATTAATATAGCTTTTAAAATTTGATGCAAGATGATCCGCATCATTTACAAGTTCTGCTAATGTAAATTCACTTGTATTATAGAACTGATAGCCAGAAATCTTATACATAGCCTTTGCAGGATATGTTGGCATCTTTTTATATTGTGCAACAACAACATCTTTTGTTTCCTGTAATGCACATTCAAAACGTCTAATAATTACCATAGGAATTATTACATCTTTGTATTTATCACTTTGATATGGCCCTCTTAATTTATTTGCAATAGACCATATAAAATTAACTTCTGCTGATACATCAATAGGATTATCATCCCAAAATTCTTCAATCTTACTAATATCTGCCATTATAAATCCTCTTTGTCATGCTATTTTAAATATATTTTTATCACTATGAATGTATCTCATTCTTTAAAATTTTTTCTATCTTGATAAAAATATCATTAAATCCTGAAACATCCATACCTTCATAAGGATAAACTTCCGCGAAAACTCTTTTTGCAAACTCATCCTTTGATATCGCTATATTCTCCTGTTTATTATTATATACTTCACTATCTACTACTTTAATAATCTTCCGTTTATATGCATCATTTATAGTTCTATTCTGAGATACCACTGTTATATCATTTTTTAATTGATGTGATTTCTCCATAAATTCATCTGATAAATAAAGTCTTTTTTTATCAGAGCATACTCGTGTTAAATCCTTTTTATCATATAGTAATTCTATAGATATCTCACATCCATAACCCTGCGTGTCCGATATGCAACATCCATATACATTTCTTCCATACTCTCGAATTTCCAAGTGTCTCTTTCCCTCTGCGCTATCATCATCAAATATTCCGATTATTGGAGCTAAATGATCTATCATAGCCAAATATTTTAATAGATTTTCTAATTTACTTGCTCCCATTTCCTCTTCATATTCATGAAATGTTACATTTAATTGCATAAATTTCCCTTGGTTTTGAAACACTTTTAACGCATGTTTTAGATGTTTCCAATCAGTTTTACCCTCTGTTATAATAAGAGGCTTTTCCTCTTGTTTTGATTTATTCAATATTTCATTGTATTGATTTATTACATTATTATAATTAATATCTACTAAATCAAAACACTTTTGAATTTCATAAAAGTCTAATATATGTTCCATATTCATTCCATCAGGTAAATTAATAAACTGGCAATTCTGCTCAAATTGATTGTGCATTCCTATTAAAAAAAACGGTGAATGACTGGTAACAAAAAATTGAATTCCTTTAAAAGTAGCAATTATTTTAGGCAATACATCTTGCAATAAATCTGAGTGCAAATGTGCATCTATTTCATCAATAAGCACAATCCCTTTTATTTCATCTGCTTTAATTTCCTTTTCACCACTAATTCTATCTGCCTCCCTTAATATTGAAGCCATTATTCCTAAAATCATAGCTTCTCCAGAAGATAGGTTAGATATAGATGGCATAATTTCAACCTCTTTACCTTCTCTATTTCCAATAATTTTTATTTGCCTATATAATCTTGTTCTTGCAGTTATACCTATTCTCGCACTATCATATCCTTTATATTCATACAAAATACTTATCAGCTCATTTATTATACCTTGAATATTTGTATTTCTTCCATTATATGCTATACTAAATGTTCCATCTTCATTTCTTTTAAAACTTTTTGTATCATATAATTCCTTATCTATTATTACATCCAAAAGCCATTCTTCAATATTTTTTAAAACATTATACTTAACCATATTGCTCGAACTTATCCCTACAAAATTTTGTTCTTGCGTTATATATTTAAGCCCCTCATTACTTTTATTTTCCCATGTTGGTATGTAATATCTCTCAACTGGGAAAAATAAATAAATCGAATTTTCAAACACATTATCCATAGGTAAAGAAACTGTATTAAAAAATCCTGTTTGTTTAAGTTCTTCATTATTGATATCTATTCCCGGATATAATTCATCCGAAAATGATTGTTTTAAATTATCATAGTTTCTAGTCATTATTTCAGTAAATGATGCATCACAATCAAATGAAATTCTATTATATGCAGTAGCTGCATCGGTTTTTATATAATCTATCGAACCTACTCGATAAAAATTATTCCCTGACACCTCTTTTATTTGTCTATATTCTCTTCGCTTAATTTCAATTATAGCCTGAAGAATATTAGATAACACTAGCGTTTTTCCAACACCATTTTGTCCTACCAAAACAATAGGATTCGGAGTCCCATCTATATTATCAAATGTTGGTGTACAATTAAGATGTTCAATTGGTCCATATGATTTAATATTAATATTTTTTATATACATGAGTTTCCTCCTTTATTGCATCGTTTTAGTATTTTCTTATGTTTTTAGTTACCCAAAAAGGTTGCCCTATTATTGGACAACCTTCTTCATTTCACTTAATGTCAATTTTTCCGGTATCAGCATATATCTGACAATTATATCCATCTATATACTCTAATTATATTAATATCTTCTTTTTATGTCAAATAAATCATATTAAATGCCTATTACAATTCTTCTGTTTTATATGTGACATACCCTTCATAATAATAACTGGTATCAATACCCTTCATATAAATTTCCCGGCTATTAATTTCATCGGTCAATGCCTGTTTTAATACATGCTTTATTTCAATATCTCTGATTGGGCTGCGCTCCATGGCAAGCAGATAATCTTCTTTGTCTACTTCGCTCCAGTCAATGACTTGATGAAGTTCTTTCTTTAGCATCAGATCCAGCCAGATACGCATACTTCGACCATTACCCTCCCTGAAAGGATGTGCAATATTCATTTCCACATACTTTTCTATGATTTCATCATATGAAGATTGTGGCATTTTATCAATGTTTTCAAGGGATATCTGTAAGTACATCAGCGGTGCAAAACGGAAATTTCCTTTTGCAATGTTTACAGTTCGCATTTTGCCTGCAAAATCATATATTTCGCCAAACAAAAACTCATGAATCCTGACAAGTGTTACATATGTTCCAGGCTGTAAAGAATCCAAAATGCCAGATTCAAATAATTCCTTTGCTTTCGCCTTACTGATTTTCTCTTCTTCACGCGCTAAACGTGCAGAATCAGTAATACCCAACTTATTTTCAAGTGCCATGTAGTGTTTTCCTTTCCGGGTTCATTGTTACCTTAAAGCAGATTACAATAATAGTATTTTAATACAACATCACCCTGATCAACCCCAATACCAGCAGATGCACCGGATATACCCAATAGAAGAAATACTTCAGTTTCATTCCTCTTTCTCCATTATACAGATATATTGGAAGAAATGCCATAGATGCGTTGTATTCTACAATGCCCACCGCAACCGATCCGATAATAGCCCGCGGTGCTTTATCAAATCTGCCCAGATAATAGAATAATACAATACACAATACCCCCAGATAATGATAGTCTGTTTCAAGAAGTTGTGCCGTTCCTGCTCCTATGAGTACACACAGCGCAGATGAAACGATACTCATTCCCCTTCGTTCACAGGCACATATCGCATATAAGGTACACAGTCCTATCGCCAATGTAAAAAATACATTCTGCCCTTCCGGATAAAACCAGATTCCATGTATAGCCAGATCAAATGGCACTTCTGAAATCACTGCAAAAAGAAAGCATCTGCTGATATATCTCTTCACATCATGTGTGTGATAGAATCCTTCCACCAGTAAAAAACAGTAAATTGGAAATGCAATCCGTCCAATTCCGCGCATAGCCCTATATATATCAAACTGACAATCCGCTGTATTGGCATAGATTGCCACAGCAAAGTGATCCACCAGCATAGATATTATAGCTATCCATTTCAAATCAGATGAGGTCAAACCATTCCATCGCATTTTCATAATTTTTATATCACTCCCTTTCCCTTGCTTAATCAACAATTTCGTCATTCTGAATATAACACACATCATGACATATATTGTATCCAAATCTTTTATCTTCCATATAACAGAACAGGCTGTCCTCAATACCGGACAGCCCTATTTCTCTCATGTATATCATTGTGTAATTGTGAAACGTCCTGTTGGTTACAGAATTGTACAGATTTAGCAAATGCATAAGCAGACACTTGAAAAACGTTGGCACTTAGCGGTATGGAAGCAAAGCTTCCGATAGCGCTTTATGTGACCACTACGTTTTTCACGTAGCGAGAGCGGGTCTGCGTTGTATTGCTAATTCTGTACAATTCGTCCCATTCATTGTCCCATTCCTTATTTACTCTTCTTAGTACCGATCTTGGTACGCAGTACATACCATAATGCACCAGTAATGCATACAGATGAATAAGTACCGCATACGATACCAACCATCAGAGGTAATGCAAACTCACGTACAGAAGATACTCCTAATACGAATAATGCTGCTACCATAAAGAAAGTAGTCAGAGAGGTAAAGATACTTCTTGACAGTGTCTGACTGATACTTCTGTTTACAAGATCATCCAGACTGTCTTTCTTGCTCATAGCACCAAGATTCTCTCTGATACGGTCAAAGATAACGATTGTTGCATTGATAGAGTAACCAACGATTGTCAGCATACATGCAATAAAGGTACTGCCTACAGATACCCTTGCCAATGCATAGAAAGCAAGTACTACCAGTACATCATGAAGTAATGCTGCAACTGCACTTGTTGCAAAACGAAGATCCTTAAATCTGAACCAGATATATAACAGCATGCAGATTGCAGCAATGATAACAGCTACAATAGCATCGCTTCTCATTTCAGAACTGATTGTTGAACTGATCGTTTCAGCAGTGATCAGGTCTGAATTTACTCCGAAATTCTCTACCAAAGCTTCTGTTAATGCCTGTCTTTCATCAACATCCAGTGTTCTGGTCTTGAAGATAACCTGATTGCCGCCTGCAACCTTCTGAACCTGTACATTGGCATCTTTTGTGATCTTCTCAATCACAGGCACTACCTGTGCATCCAATGTAGAAAGATCCATATCTTCATTAAATGTTACATTCGTAGATGTACCACCTACGAAATCAAGGCTGTAATTGAGAGCTGTACCTGTAGCTCCTTTATTTACGCCCATACATACAAATCCACCAATGATCATAACAAGTGAAATAGTGAAGAATATCTTTCTCTTGCCAAGGAAGTTAACTGTCTTTCTTTCCTTAGCTGCACCATAGAATTTTTCATCCTTTAATCCAATTGCATAGAAAGATTTTAAAAGCATTCTGGTAATTACCAATGCAGTAAACATGGATAATACAATACCAAGTGCAAGTGTCTGGGCAAATCCCTTAACTGTACCTGAACCTTTAACGCCAAGTACCAGTGCTGCGATCAAAGTTGTCACATTACCATCAATAATAGCTGATAATGCTTTCTTAAATCCAACATCAATAGAGGAACGAACCGTCTTACCGGAAGCAATTTCCTCTCTGATACGCGCAAAAATAATAACGTTCGCATCAACCGCCATACCAATCGAAAGGATAATACCTGCAATGCCGGGCAATGTCAATGTAATTTCAAACATGTTCAAACACAGAACAACTAAAATTGTATAAATGATCAAAGCGATCGAAGATGCAAGTCCAGGGATCAGGTATACAGCGATCATAAAGATAACAACCAGTGCAAGACCGATTGCACCTGCTTCCAGACTGGTCTTAACTGCTTCTGAACCAAGCTGCGCTCCTACAACATTAGAACGTAATTCTTCCAGTTCCAGTTTCAAACCACCAATACGAATCTGGCTTGCAAGTTTATCAGCTTCTTCGTAACTTTCCATACCTGTGATCTGTGCCTGTCCATCTGTAATAGCTGCCTGTACCCGAGGTACACTGATGAAATCCTGATCATAGTAAATACCGATGCTCTGTCCGCTGGCGTATGCCTTGGTTGTTGCATCAGCAAAAGCCTTTGCACCTTCATCCGTAAAGGTCAGAGAAACAACGAACTGGCTGTTTCCAAGCTTATCCTGTGCAGAACCACCCTGTGCAGAAGCTACATCTGTACCACTCAATACGATACTTCCATTTTCCTGCAACTCTGCTATAGTCTTATTCAGTGTATAGCCTGTAGCACCTTCACCGGTGTATGTATAGTTCGCATTTCCGTCACTGTCAGTCTGTGCGATAAAATATAATGCACCGGGTCTTCCTAAATCTTCCAGAATCGCATCCGCATCAGATACACCGGGAATCTCAATATTGATTCTGTCTGCACCTTCTTTATATACCAATGCTTCTGTACTATAAGTTTCTACTCTTTTTTGCAGCTTATATACAGTATCACTCATATCCTCATCAGAAGGAGCTTCATCTCCCACTACCTGATAAGTAATGCTGACACCGCCGGCAAGGTCCAGACCCTGCTTGATTTCAGATGCCGCACCGGCCTTCTCTGTGCCGATACCGCAGATTGCAACATACCCCAAAGCAACGCTGACGAGCAATGTTACAACTAACGTAATTATGGCTTTGCTCTTTTTCATTATCTATATCTCCTTTACTTAGTCGGTGGTACCCCCGCCTCTAGGCTTCCTCTTCTGCTGCTAACGCTGCTTTTATCATAATGGCACATTCTACACGTTTTCTCTGTAATTCACAGCCCAGATCGTATGCGTCATTAATGTTTCCGTGGAAATTATAAGAGTTTGCTGCGCATCCTCCGCTGCAATAAAATCTTGCGAAGCATTTCTTACATTTTTCTTTGGAATATACGTTACAGCATTTGAATTCATCGCGTACTTTGGCATTTACAATACCTGTATCCACGTTACCCATCAGGAAATCCTCATTACCAACAAACTGATGGCAAGGATAGAAATCTCCCCACGGAGTCACTGCCAGATACTCTGTTCCCGAACCACATCCGGATAAACGTTTGTACACGCATGGTCCACCCTGTAAATCTATCATAAAATGGAAGAAATTAAATGCTTTTCCTTCCTTATGACGTCTGATTATCTCTGCTGCAAGCTTATCATATTCTTCAAGGATCTGAGGAATATCTTCATCCCGCAGTGCATATTCGTCTGTCTCTTTTGCCACAACAGGCTCAACAGAAATCTGTTTAAATCCCAGATCAGCCAGATGACAGACATCTGCTGCAAAATCAAGATTATGGTGCGTAAAAGTTCCACGCACATAATAATTCATCTGATTACGGCTCTCAGCAACCTTCTGGAACTTGGGAACGATCATATCATAACTTCCCTGCCCTCCTCTGAAAGGACGCATCATATCATGTATTTCTTTTCTTCCATCAATACTTAATACAATATTGGACATTTCCTTATTGGCAAATTCCAGTACTTCATCATCCAGCAATACACCATTGGTAGTCAGTGTAAAACGGAATTTTTTATGGTGGGGTTCCTCAAGGCTTCTGCCATATGCGACCAGATCTTTAACGACCTGCCAGTTCATCAATGGTTCTCCGCCAAAGAAATCTACCTCCAGATTTACTCTGCTTCCCGAATTGGCAACCAGGAAATCCAGCGCCTTTTTACCTACTTCAAAGCTCATGAGAGCTCTTCTGCCATGATATTCGCCTTCTTCTGCAAAGCAGTATTTACATGCCAGATTACAATCATGTGCAATATGTAAGCACAAAGCTTTCACTACAGTTTCTCTATTCTTAAAAGCATCAATGCTCTTTTCATAGATATCTTCCGTAAAGAGCATCTGAGCATCCTTTAATTCGTATATCTCTTCTAATGCTTCCCTGACCTGATCCTTTTCATAAGTCATGCCGGAAGCCGCCAGCTTAGTCATAGCTGTATCAATGGTATCCTGCTCCATATGATTCTCATCCATATAAGCAATTACGTCATAAACAACATCATCAACAACATGAACTGCCCCGCTGTTCACGTCCAGTACGATATTGAATCCGTTATTTTTATACTGATGTATCAAAATTTTTCTTTCCTTTCTTAAGTTAGATATGCGTAAAGGATATCCCTTAGTTACGCACAATAAGCAGCGACTCATCATCGCTGCTTATTTCATCCGTTATTGCGATCCTTTTATACCAGAACTTATTTAACCTGTTCGCAACTCTGATTGCCTACTGTACAGGATGTCTTACAAGCTGACTGGCAGGATGTCTGACATTCGCCACAGCCGCCCTTCTTCATGGATTCCTTGTAATCTCTTGTGTTTAATGTTTTAATATGCTTCATAAATAAAGCCTCCTATCAATGTGTGTCTAAACGACCGAATTTATACTTAATGTAGTATAGCATATATTTTTCATATCGAAAAGTACTTTTATAAATATTTTTATCCCAACATGCCTCCCAGCATTCCACTTCCCAGACATATTAATAATGTAGTGATGCATGAATTGGATAGCAGAGTATAATTCTGTTCCAAAATCATGGACAACACACTTAATATGAGGAAATATGCCGTTCCTGCCCCCATCCCCCACAGAAACCTGCGTCCCGATGCACCTTTGGCATAAAAAAGTCCTGCAAGCAGTGAGGAAATGACATAAATGGCAATGATCCCGATATCAACTGCCTTTTCACTTAAATTGAACTTATAAAGCAGCCCTGCAGTAACCAGAAGCAGTACCCCTGTTACCACATACGCACCTAACAGGCATTTAAGCAAAGCAAGCATTCTTTCATATTTCATTGATCCGTACCCCCTATATTTTATGGTTTCTTTATTGTATTTTTAATACAATACTGCTATAATTTATGCGTGTACTGCACCAATTCAGAACATGTTTTGGTACTTAGCAGTATGAAACTATTATTTTTTAACCATAAGGAGGTTTTTTATTTTGGATACCGCTGGTGTCATACAACTTTGTATTCTTGTTGCTCTATTAATGCTTTCTGCATTCTTTTCTTCTGCCGAAACGGCGCTTACGACGTTGAGCCTTGTGAAGGTTCGTTCATGGGTAGAAGACAATCCCTCTAAGAAAGTCCTTACCTTACAGAAAATTCTGGATAAAAAGAATAAGCTGATCAGTGCGATCCTGATAGGTAACAACATTGTTAATATCAGTGCATCTTCCCTGATGACTTCTCTCGTTATCCGTGTATGGGGTAATGCCGCTGTAGGAATCGCTACAGGTGTATTAACACTTCTCATTCTTCTGTTCGGCGAGATTGTTCCCAAAACATGGGCTATGTACAATAACGAAAATCTTGCTCTTGCTTATTCAGGTATCATATATTTCCTGATGCAGGTACTTACACCGGTCATTTTTATCATCGATAAACTATCCGGTATTCTCTTAAAGTTACTGCATATCGATCCTTCCAAACGTGCAACTATGACAGAAACAGAATTAAAGACCTACGTGGATGTCAGTCATGAAGACGGTGTGATCGAACAGGAAGAGAAGAATCTGATCTATAATGTATTCGATTTCAGTGATTCCGTAGCCAAAGACATCATGATTCCACGAATCGATATGACTACGATCGATGTAGAAGCCAATTATAATGAACTTCTCGCATTATTCAAAGAGTCCATGTACACACGTATCCCTGTCTTTGAAAATGACAGTGATAATATCATTGGCATCATTAATGTAAAAGATTTTCTTCTGGTTTCCAATAAACGTCAATTTAAGATCCGTGATATCATGCGTGAAGCATATTATACATATGAATATAAGAAAACAGCCGATCTGCTGTTAGAAATGCGTAATATCACTGCCAATGTAGCATTAGTCCTGAATGAATATGGCGCTACGGTCGGAATGATAACTCTTGAAGACCTGCTTGAAGAAATCGTTGGTGAAATCCGAGATGAATATGATGAAGATGAAGATGATCTCATCCAGAAAGTAAATGACCGCACTTATCTGGTCGATGCCAGTATGAAATTATCAGATATCAACGATGCAATCGGTACAGAATTTGATTCTGAAGATTTCGATTCTATTGGTGGTATTATCATTGAATTACTCGACCGTTTTCCTTCTGAAGGGGAAAAGGTCACAACAGAAGATGGCATTATACTGACAGCTACCGAAGTTATTCAGAACCGTATCGAGAAAGTAACGATCGAGCTTCCTGAATCTCATGAAAAAGCTTCAGACGAACACAATAATATTTCCTCTGAATCAGATTCACAGGCTCCATCCGAAACCTGCGAGAATTAATAAATATCAAAAGGCGATTGTCGTTTCAGGCAATCGCTTTTTGTATGTATCTTATTGTATGTATTTATAAATCTGCATAGAAATGATAGGTATCCAGAATCTCCTGTGGTACATCGGGTGTTTCCCTCTGAACCGCCTTGATCCTGAGTTCGAACTCCTGTTTCTTTTTCATTGAGTTACGTCCAAACCTTGCCATTGCAATTTCATATGGCCGCTGCGCTCCCAATTTTTCACGGAGTGTCTTTTCAAAAGGACAATAGGTCGCAACAATTTCTCTTGCAACTTTATTCATCTTCATGGAACCATTGGATTCGCTCTTGATCCACGCTTCATAATCTATCAGGAAAATCTCACGTGAATTGTTACGTCCTTTCTGTATCTGCAATTTCACTTTTTCACGTGCTTCATCCGACAGATCTCTATTTTTACGATAGAACTGAATATAATCCATATATTCTGATGTAAGTGATTTAACCTTTACATCATTCCACTGCATACCCTGTATACATCTGCAAAGTTCCCAACGGAATCTGCCGAACATCTTAACCATCATATCATCCACATTCGTATTGGATAAGATTGGGAATGCAAATCGTCCCGGAGTTGCCTTATTCTTGCTTCCTACTTCCTGCCACATGGAGGCATTCACCCCAAACAATGGAAACAGAATAATATCGGGATAAATATTCTTCATACATGCTTCATGATTGATCTTAAGATCAACATTGGAGTACAGAACTTCTCTATAAAATACAGAATAATCAATCTTCATCAGATTCTGTACACTTTCATTGATACGCTTCTTGGTGATCAGTATCTTATCCAGGTATCCAAAAATCGCTTCTTTATACAGAACCGGCATATACGCCGTAGGTTGTCCATACAATACACGCATATTGCTCATCATCATATTCATGACTTCATATTCAACACGCTTATCCATATTGCCTGTCAATGCCTTTTGCTGCTGTTCTGTAATTTCACCCTGTTTCTTTAAGGTACGCAGGTTCTCTATATAATCTTCATCAAATTCACTCTTGGAAGGTTCTCTCCTGCCATCATGTATTGCCTTCAGCCATTCACACATTGTAAAGACATTGCAGGGTCCCTCATTATCCTCTTTCTCAACTCCACAGAGAAATTCCAAATGCTCCTGCTCCAGAAGTCTTTCATCAAGCATTCCAAAATTCAGGAACAGTTCTACTGCTTTGGGAGGTACGGCTAACCCTTCACATACTTTTCTGAAACATGCAAGATAAAGTTCAAATACAAGCGGTGTAATCGTTTTCTTGGCTTTCTTTACATCATCCTCTACTGAAAGTCTGTCTGGCGCTTTTACCAGATGATCCAGATTCGTACGTAATTTTTCTACCTTATCTTCATCAAACGCCACAAAACGAACAATCTGTTCCATGGAATTCTTCAGCGAAAGTACATCTCTCCTGATTGCTGCCTCTTTTTCCTCTTTTGTCTTCTGTTCTGAAACTGTCAGTTCTTCTGATACAATTCCGGCAATTCTTTCCTGTTTTGCCTCTGCATCCCACGCAGGCACTGAGGTATGTCTGCCAAGTTCCCTAAACTGAAAATTCACTTCTGCCAGAATATCCTCCAGTAGTCCCTGCATTTCTTTGGGAACATCTCCCTTTCTGCGCATTTCCCGACCTTGAGCACACGCATAATCGAACAGATTATGATCTGGCTGGATTGCTACATAATCCAACAGATTTTTGATATAATCTATCAACATTACGCAATCCTCTTTCATACTGTCCACAATAGATGCAATCTCCATTACCAGAAAATTGACCATTTCCTCACTATAGGAATAATAAAGCTTCTGTGCATTCAGTGGTATTCTGGCTGCTTCTGCATAATACCCCAGTTTGTCTTCATTGATATCCAGATGATCCTCATATGCTCCGATTTCATTCAGTTCCTCAAGGACAAGCGGCTGTAACCCCATAGCCATGCACAGATTGTTATAGTTCTGATAACTTTTTCTGGCAAACTGATACAGTCGATATGCCCTGCTGCTCAGATCGTTGCGGAATTGTGCCATATCTGTAATGTATTTAAACTGGGAAGATACCATAATTGCCCTGTAATCATCACTTCTGTTTATAATATTATGCAAAGTCTCCGCCCCACTTACAGAAAGCGCATAAATTACCGAATTCTCCAGTGCAGTATACGTTGCACCATATTTCTCCTGATTCCAGTCATTCAATGCGATAAAAGACCCCTGGTTTCTAATGATTTTGAACCAGTCACTCTGCATCAGTACTTTACCTGCCAGAACAATGCCGATCTGCTTGACTTCATCTCCCTGTGAAAATACCACTTCACCTTTTTTGATGACGTTCTTTCCATTTTCCATCTATCGTATCCTCCATTTCTCTCCTCCGTTCAATATATCAGACTATCTCGTCCTAATATACTGATATGCTGTGGGAAATTCCCTTTATAGGAACTTATACTCACAACATAATCCGGAATTGAATGATATATCTTCATAAAAGCAGTTACCTTTTCTTCACAGTCTGTAATCTGCTCATAATTTTCCTGTACCAGATACTTACTGATTCCGGCTCCTATTCCTCTGCCGGTCAGTTTTGCATAGCTCTCTTTTGCAGCCCACATTTGATAAAAATTCAATTTTCTAAGTTCTTCCTCTGTAATATTGCAGAGATATTCATATTCCTTCTCATGGTAAAATCTCTTTGCCATCTGCATACGATAAGGTTTCATCTGCTGAATATCTGCACCCACCGGGCTGCTATCTGCTGCACAGATCACCCAGTCACCGGAATGCGACAAAGAATATTGAAACTCATTGTATCCTGCTAATTCCGGTTTTCCATACTGCCCTGACTTTACTACAATCCGGCTCCAATCATCCTGTGTATATCCGGCTTTCAAAAAAGCATAACGCAGCAAAAGCCCTGCATAAATGCTTCTGTTGCGTTCTGTCCCATTCTTCATCCTGTGTATCTTATCCCGCCTGTTACTGTCTAACATGGAAACCAGTTCTTCCTGACCGACTACCATATTCTCTACCTGCGCTGCATATATTTTCATACGGAATCTCCCACTCTGTGAAATCTGCCTCAGCATATGCCGGGGCAGATTCTTATGTTATTAATATTTTCCAAAGTCATCATCCAGGGATATGATACTTTCATTATCCTGATAATCATTTTCATAATCATCCGAGGCATTGTTCTTTCGTCCTTTGCCTGTCTGAATCTTATATTTACCTACTGCGTGTTGCAACTGTCCTGCCAGACTCGACAATTCAGCACTGGCTGCTGCACACTCTTCACTCGTTGCTGAATTGGTCTGCACTACATCTGCGATCTGTGTGATTCCTGCATTGACCTGTCCAACAGATGTTGCCTGATTAGCAGAAGCTGTAGCAATGTTACTTACCAGATCTGCAATCTGTTCTACAGATTGCTGTATTTCTTCCAAAGCCGCAGCAGTTTCTACTGCAAGTTTGGAGCCCACTTCCACTTTACGGATGGAATCTTCTATCATTTCAGCAGAATCCTTGGCTGCTTCCGCTGATTTACTTGCCAGATTACGCACTTCATCTGCAACAACTGCGAAGCCCTTGCCATGAACACCGGCTCTTGCTGCTTCTACTGATGCATTCAGTGCAAGTATGTTAGTCTGGAATGCAATATCATCAATGACTTTCATAATCTTGGAAATATTTTCAGAGGATTCATTGATATCCTGCATAGCCTCTATCATATGTTTCATCTGTTCATTTCCATGGATCGCACCATCTTTGGTGTTCTGTACCAGTTCATTTGCAGAAGTTGCATCATCTGCATTTATTTTAGCATCATTTGCAATTTCTTCAATAGAAGCTGTAATTTCTTCAATTGCACTTGCCTGCTCTGTAGTTCCCTGTGCAAGAGAGTTGCTTGCACTTGCTACCTCATTTGCTCCGGAAGCCATTCTTGCAACCGCATCACGGATCGTAGAAAGATTTCTGTTATTGTCGTGCAACATCTTACTGATTGCCTTTCCCATAACATCTTTCTCTCCTGCCGGTTTACACTGCACCGTCAGGTCTCCATCGGCGACCTTTTCTGTTACCCGTGCCTGTTCGCCAATATTTTCGACCATATGTGCAAAATTTTCCATCAAGTCGCCTAACTCATCGTTATATTCACGTTCTACTTTCTGGTCAATATCTCCCTTAGCCATATGCTGCGCTACAACGCCTAACTTCTTGATTGGACTTGTAATTCTCTTCTTAATAACCAGAGAATCTGCGATGATACACAGTACCACTACAATAAATGCTACTATCATAATGAAGTTCAATCTTGTGGATATGTAATGATTTACCGACTCGCTTGCTCTTCCTGTAAACATGATGCCAATAATAGAACCATCACTGTTCTCTATTGGTGTATAATATCCATAATAGTTTTCATCATTGACGTTAACACTGGAATCTGTATAGTCCTCTCCGTTTCCCAGTACTTTTGCAGAAATTGTTCCTGAAATAGAAGTTCCTACGATTCTCTGCCCAACTGAATTGGTGATCGTTGTTGCTCTTCTTGTATCTCCTACAAAGATTGTAATCGCTGTACTGTTCGCATTCGCTATTTTATCCAACATATCTATGTTTTTGGTCACATTGAATTTACCTTTATACAGGTTCTCTCCATCATAGATATAATCTCCGGGATCTATCTGGTCCAACGCATATTCTGTTGCTGTTGCCATTCCTTTGAGTCCCTTGAAGACCTGATCTTCTATTCCTGTCCGCATCATTAATGAAGCAAAAAAGGTTATAATGATACTGACTGCCAGAATCGGCAATACAGCAATACCAACAATAACTCCTGTAACTCCTAATCTGAATTTATTCTGATTCTTATGCATATCCATACATGACTTCCTTTCGCACATGACTTGACTACATATTTCTATTGTAAATTGTTTTCTTTTTCAAGTCAATAGCATATATTATCTGTTATATTTAATTATTTTAAATAATTTTAACAAATATAATAAGTTCCATGCCATTTTTTATGACATGGAACTTATTATGATATCTTACATTAGATATTTCTTCATGACCGCCAGTGCATTCTTCTCAAGTCTGGATACCTGAGCCTGTGAAATCCCTATATATTCTGCCACTTCCATCTGTGTCTTTCCCTCAAAAAAACGCAGCGTGATTATTTCATTCTCTCTCTCATTTAATCTCTTCATTGCTTCACTCAGGGAAATATTCTCAACCCAGTTCTCTTCACGGCTCTTTTTATCACTTATCTGATCCATAACATACAGTGTATCTCCCCCTTCTGTATATACCGGTTCATATAAGCTCATAGGATTCTGTATTGCATCCAGCGCATAAACAATGTCTTCTTTGGAAATGCCTATTTCTGTTGCTATTTCCGTGATCGTAGGTTCTTTGGCGTTCATTCTGGTCAGGTTTTCTCTTGCATAAATCGCCTTATATGCTGTATCTTTTAAAGAACGGCTTACACGAATTGCATTGTTATCTCTCAGGAATCTTCTGATCTCCCCGATTATCATGGGAACAGCATAAGTTGAAAAACGCACATCAAGACTGGAATCAAAATTATCAATTGCCTTGATCAGACCAATACAACCTATTTGAAACAGATCATCTACATTTTCATTTGACTGGGAGAACCTTTTGATCACACTTAATACGAGTCTTAGATTTCCCCGTATATATGCCTCTCTGGCTTCCTTATCTCCCTGCTCGATCCTTTCAAAAAGTGCAGCCTTTTCCTCATTATTTAATACAGGAAGTTTTGCTGTATTGACACCGCATATTTCCACTTTGCTTATAGCCATGATTTTTCCTCCTATTCCTATGTCTGCAAGAGACATATGTAAGAGGAAAAAACAATCTATGTATCGTTATTCTTTTACCATTTCCTTTTTCAGCCGTTTCATGATTTTCTTTTCCAGACGCGAAATATATGATTGTGAAATACCCAGATAGTCAGCTACTTCTTTCTGAGTCATTTCTCTTCCATAAGGGCTTCCCAGTCCAAAACGGAGTTGTATGATAGTCCGCTCCCTCTCCCCAAGTTTTGCGACTGCCTTCCTCAGAAGTTTACGTTCCACTTCTGTCTCCAGATCTTTGTAAATGACATCTTCATCTGTTCCCAGAATATCCGAAAGCAGAAGTTCATTTCCATCCCAATCCACATTCAAAGGCTCATCAATTGACACTTCAAGTTTTGTTTTGTTATTTCTGCGCAGATACATCAAAATCTCATTCTCAATACATCGTGAAGCGTATGTTGCGAGCTTGATATTTTTATCTCTGTTAAAGGTATTAATAGATTTGATCAAACCAATTGTTCCGATAGATATCAGATCTTCTACCCCTACACCTGTATTATCAAACTTTTTGGCAATATATACCACCAGCCGCAAATTATGTTCTATCAGAATAGACCGTGCTTCCTCTGCCGCTTCCGTATCGAGATCATTGATCACTTCACTCTCCTCTACACTTTCAAGTGGTGGCGGCAGTATCTCGCTTCCCCCAATATAATGAATCTCCTGACGTCCCGCCAACATGCCGGCATCTTTCCTGCCAAGGCATAGTTTCATGCGTCCTGGTAAATATACCTTCAAAATCATTTATCATTCTCCTCCTGTTTCTTCTCTCCAGTTCTTATAGCATACTCGCATGCAATATCATCTGATAGCTTCCATTGGTCGTAAGCTTACCCTCATACAGGGCAACCATTGCATCCTTCTGTATATGTGGTTCTTTTCCTTCCCATATGACCAGTTCATCTACTTCAATTCCTTTCATCAGCCCGTGTTCCCTGCCAATACTGTGATAAGGAATTATCCTGCATTTTTCCTGTAGTTCTTCACAGTGCAGTTCATCATATACATCTTTTTCAATAATGGATACCGGTCTTCCGCTAATAGGCTCTCTCAATGCATTTCCCGTATCCAATAACGCTTTTATTGATACTTTCCTGTCATTTCTGACAATCTGCACCTGATAAACAGTCTGTTGTTTCTCTCTCTTTTTCTTCATACACAGATATATGGTAACAGTTCCCATAATGAACACTGTCAATATACATACCGCATAGTCCGTCCCAACAATTTTCTCCAACCCGGCAATTAGCTTATTCCATACAAAAGACATTATATAGAAATATAAAGTTCCTGCTGTTTGCTCTGAAATTGTTCCTCCACCAGACGCTATCATTACCATCAGCAATCCTGCCGTCCAGACCAGCAGGATATACAATACCCCATAGTTCATACCTGTAATGATCGGGACGGCTGAGAGTACACCCCCTGACAAGGCTGCTGTCAGAAGTCTTATGAACCGTATCCTCCTGCCCATCATAATAAGTGTAAATATCAGCAAGACCAGATCTAACAATATATTTTCTAATATATATACATCCAGATACAATACATAGATCCTTATCACCTCTTTTCCTTCTGTACAAACCCAGTATACTAAAAAAGCCCCGCTTATTTTGTCAAAGCGAGGGATTGAAAAAGAGTTATTTATCGACAAAAAGCGCAGCTTTAAGCTGCGCCCTGTATGCTTGTCCACTATTATTTATCTTTTTAAGAAATCAGGAATCTTTAATGTCTGTTCCTTTACATTACTTCTAAGGTCTGTAGGTCTCTGTATTCCCGGTAAAGGTTTTACAGGAACTGTATTGGAAGTCTGTGGTGGAATCACATTAACACCCGGTGTTGCCGGCTTCGGCTTTGAAATCGGAGTTTTAGGTGTTACGGAGAAATTACTTCCCAACTTGCCAAGTGGTGAATTAGCTGCATTCTGCTCCAGTCCTGTTGCAATAACTGTAATTGTACAGGAATCCTGCATATCAGCATTATACATTGCACCAAAGATAACGTTAACATCTTCACCTGTAAGCTGCTGTACATATGTAGCCGCATCATTTGCATCAAAGATGGAAATATCACCGGATACATTAAGGATAACATCTGTCGCACCACTGATCGTTGTCTCAAGCAGCGGAGATTCAACAGCCATCTTAATTGCATCTGCTGCCTTATCTTCACCCTTACCATAACCAATACCGATATGTGCAATACCCTTGTCCTTCATAACTGTCTGAACATCAGCAAAGTCAAGGTTGATTACAGAAGGTACATTGATCAGGTCAGTAATACCCTGAACCGCCTGCTGCAATACCTCGTCTGCTTTCTTCAGGGCATCCGGCATTGTTGTTCTTCTATCTACGATTTCAAGGAGCTTATCATTGGGAATTACGATCAGAGTATCTACATGTTCCTTGAGCTTCTCAATTCCACCTAAAGCATTTGTCATACGTGTTCTTGCTTCAAAACGGAAAGGTTTTGTTACAACACCTACCGTTAAAATATCCATAGATTTTGCAATAGAAGCAACTACCGGTGCTGCACCTGTTCCGGTACCGCCGCCCATACCACAGGTTACGAATACCATATCAGCTCCCTTTAATGCTTCCTGAATATCTTCTGAACTCTCCTCAGCAGCTTTCTCACCAACTTCTGGTTTTGCACCGGCACCAAGTCCCTTTGTCAGTTTCTCACCGATCTGTAATAATTTTGGTGCTTTACAAAGCTGCAACGCCTGTTTATCTGTGTTCACCCCTATAAATTCAACACCTGTAATAGCTTCATCTATCATTCGGTTGACAGCATTATTACCTGCGCCACCCACACCCACAACAATAATCCTTGCTGCAGAATCCGTCTCGTTCGTCTTAATCTCGAGCAAGTTTCCTTCCTCCTTCACAATTCCTTAATTTATGTAACCAACTCTACCTCTTGCAGTTACATAACATCTATCTAATTTATCATATAATTTTTTTAGCAATTAATCAACATCTTTTTTACTTTTCTTTCAATTAATTATGTCACTCTACGCTTTAATCTCTCTCGAAAGAAACACTTTTACTCTCCTGTGTGTAATTCTGAAGATCCAGCGTACCGCTCTCACCTTCCAGTGAAGGCAGAATATAAGGTAACTGCATCAGTTTTTCATCAAGGTTTTCCAGTTTACCTATATTTACTTTAACTTTTCCATAGCCCAGGGTTACATTATAAGAAGAGTCAAACTGTATTCTGTCGCAGATAACATCATATTTATTCAAAAGTTTCGTTATTGTAAGTATGTTTTGAAATATCTCGTCATTTTCGACCGGCAATTTCTCATACAGTACCACATGGTCAAAGTTAAGTCCTGTAACCTGCGGAATTCCCTTTGTCGTTACCTTGGCAGCCTCTACGATCATGCCATCATTATCAAAATACATATATCTGCCCAGATACTCTACATATCCCGCCAATGCCTTTTCGTATACGCTGATCTTGATCGTGTCATTTGATACAATAATGACATCCATCGTATCAATAAAAGGAATTCCCTTGATCTCTTTGTTCTTATATTTCAAAGATAAATATAATGAGTTATCGCCAAGATATCCTTTTAACACCATTGACTGTACTTCCTGGGCAGAATAATGCTTGTTACCTTCCACGATCACATGGCGTACCGCATAATGATATGAGAGGAACAGAGCAATGGCAAGAAATGTTGTGATGATTCCCAGTACAATGATCAGACGGATCTTCAACTGCAAATGTGGAATATATTCTATATCATCATTTTGCTTCATACCTCTCCCCCTCTCCGGTTCTTATGGGCTGTATTCTGCGATCACCGCTCCCAGCGCAGTCAGGTCACCAATGATATCTTCATAACCTCTGCGTATATACATAGTATCTGTTACCGTTGTGATTCCATTTGCTGCAAGTCCTGCTGTCAGAAGTGCAGCACCACCTCTCAGCTCGCGAGCAATGACATTTCTTCCCTCTAATGGATGTCCTCCCTCTATTATGGCACGATCATTTTCCTGCCGTATCACAGCACCCATCCGCAATAATTCTTCTATGATCTTAAATCTGCCTGAGAATATCCGCTCCCGAAGAACAAGTTCTCCTTCTGCTATACAGGCTGCAACCAGCAACAGTGATTGCAGATCCGTTGGAAATCCCGGATAAACTTCTGTTTCCACATATGGCAGATTCACCGGTCTGTTCGGAGCATGTATTACCATCGTGTTCTGATCAGTGCATGTTATAATGGATGCTCCCATTCCTGTAAGGACACTTAATACTGCCCCCAGTTGTGCAACCGGAGCATTCTGCAATATTACCTGCCCCCCTGCAGCCATTACAGCAAAAAGATAAGTTCCTGCAACGATCCTGTCGGGAATAATTTCATACTCTGTTGCATGCAGTTCATCTACACCATAAATAACAAGTGTGTCAGTTCCTGTACCTTCTATTCGTGCACCTGCCAGAGATAAAAATTCACACAATGCCATGACCTCCGGTTCGCAGGCTGCATGATGGAGAATCGTAGTTCCCTGTGCCGTAACTGCTGCAAGTAAAGCATTCTGCGTAGCCCCTACACTGGATATTGGGAAAAATATCTCGTTTCCAACCAGCTTCTTCGCTGTTGCATAGATATAATTTCCCTCTGTTGTGATCTGTGCCCCCAATTTCTCCAATGCCATCAAATGCAGATCGATCGGTCGTTCTCCAATGACACATCCACCAGGATAATCAATTCCAACTCTGCCAAGTCTGCCCAGCAGTGCGCCCATAAGGATAACTGAGGAACGCATCTTGCCAACATACTCTCTGGGAAGCCTGCATTCCCTGACCGTATCAGCGTTCACGGTTATCTTATCTCCTGCACGCTCTACCTGACATCCTGCATGCTCTAACAGCTTCTGCATATAAAGGACATCTGTTATCTGCGGGCAGTTTCCAAGCACACAACTGCCCCGTATCAGTAAAGTCGCTGCAAGGACAGGAAGTGCTGCATTCTTACTGCCTTGTATTTTTACTTTGCCATGTAAAGAATTACCACCTTTTATCTGAATCGGATTATTAGAAGGTGTTGCCATAGTCCCCACCATACAGCTGCATAAGTTATATTATAATATGTAGCTGGTGTATCCCTTGACACTAACTTCTTGCACTTTTACTTACATTCAACACAATACCGATCTCTGTAAGCAGAAACAGCGTTGAAGAACCGCCATAACTGATAAAAGGCAATGTAATTCCTGTATTAGGTATCGTATTCGTTACAACCGCGATATTCAGGATAACCTGGATCGCATAGTGTGCCATAACACCTACCGCCAGCAGGGAACCGAACTGATCCATTGTATTATTGGCGATCACCATGCAGCACCAGATCAGCACGACAAACAGCAAAATAACCGCCAATGCTCCAAAAAGTCCTAATTCCTCACAGATTATGGAAAAGATCATATCATTCTGTGACTCTGGGAGAAATCCTCGTTTCTGCATACTCTGCCCAAGTCCTTTTCCCCAGATTCCACCGGAACCTATTGCATACAAAGCCTGCAATGTCTGGAATGCCCTGTCTGTACTATAGGATTCCGGATCAAGCCATGCCTTGATACGTACAAGTCTGAATGCCGTTACATCATTGCCCGATGCAAAAACAACGACTGCTACTGCCAGCGCCAGAACTGCCACTGCAGCTATAATAAAATATTTATAATCCGGAATCGCTACAAAAAGCATTGCGATCGCAATACCCATAACAATGATCGCAGAACTCAGGTTATCCGTGATCACATAGATCAAACCTGCAACTACAGTAGGTGGTATTATGAATATCATAAAACCTTTCAGGGTTCGCAGACTTCTGCCAAGTTTGGTAATGATACTCGCCAGATATATGATAATACCCAATTTGGCAACTTCCGCAGGTTGTAAGGTCAGACCGATCTTAAGATCCAGCCAGCGGGTCGCACCGTTTCTGGTCAGTCCAAGCGGTGTCAGAACCAGTAATATCAGTACAATAGAGCCACCTAATGCTATCAGATCAAATTTCTTCCATACCTGATAAGGTACTCTGGCTACGAAGAACAGCACGCCAAATCCCAACACAGTAGAGAAGAACTGCTTTTTAAGATAATATGCCGCATCACCAAAATCCACACTCGCCTCATAAGAACTGGTCGAATAAATCATTAACAGACCAAATCCAACAAGAAACAGAACAACTGTCAGCAATACATAGTCAAGACTATGTCCTTCATTTGTCTTTTTTTTCTTTGTTCGAGCCACCCTATCACTCCCCAAGCTTATTTACATACTCCTTGAACATTTTGCCTCGCACTTCATAATTAGGGAACATTCCCCAACTTGCACAGGCAGGTGAAAGCAATACTGCATCTCCGGGCTGTGCCTCTTTTACACATATATCCAATGCTTCCTCAAAAGTATCAGCAAAGCAGATTGCATCAAATCCATGTTTTCTTGCACACTCTGCAATTTTTTTCTTTGTCTGTCCCAACAGTACAAGCTTCTTAACTTTACCGTCAAAGCTTTCGATCCAGTCATCATATTCGCTGCCTTTATCATAACCGCCTCCGATCAGTACTGTTGGACGGTCCATTGCCTTAATTCCCTGAATCGCTGCATCTGTATTGGTAGCCTTGGAATCATTATAATACACAACGCCTTTTTTCGTTGCCACATATTCAATTCTGTGTTCTACTGCTACGAAACGCTTAACTGTATCCAGAATATTCTTCATGGGTACACCTGCACTCATGGCAATTCCGATTGCCGCCATGACGTTTTCAATGTTACAGATTCCTACCAGATTCATATCTGTCTTTACATTCATCAGACGCTGTACATTGCCGTCTTTTGCCAGATAGATATCCTCTCCTTCATAAAAAAGTCCGTTATCAAGTCTTCTGGCGGAAGAGAACCATACTACCGTTGCAGGGCATCTGTCTCCAAAATTTCTGGTGTACTCGTTTTCATAATTCAGGATACAATAATCATCTTTAGTCTGGTTCATGGTAATTGCTTCCTTGGCAGCCACATAATTCTCCATGGTATGATGTCTGTTAAGATGATCCGGAGTAATATTGAGGATTGCTGATACCTGCGGATGGAAATATTCTATTGTCTCCAACTGGAAACTGGATATTTCTGCCACTGACACTGTATCATCATCCATAAGAGGAGCTGCCTGTGTATAAGGATTTCCAATATTTCCCACGATATAGACATTATCATGATATTCCTTCATGATCTGACCGACCAGAGAAGTTGTAGTTGTTTTACCATTTGTTCCTGTAATTGCAATAACTCTGCCTTTTCCATAATTATAAGCAAGTTCAATCTCGCCCCATACAGGCAGCTTCTGTTCTTTGAGATAAAGGACATAATCCAGATCAGTAGGTACTCCCGGGCTAAGCACTACCAGAGACAGGCTCTTAGCCAGTTCCTTGGGGAAAGTTCCCAATACAATCTGTGCATGACTGTCCTTACCCAGCTTCTCCCGCACTGCTTCTTCTGTCAGTTTCTCATTACTGTCATACAGAACCGGCAATGCACCTTTTTCTTCCAGAAGCGTAGCTGAGCCGATACCACTGATCCCTGCGCCCACTACCAGCACTTTCTTTCCTGTTAAATCTATCATCATAATGCCTCCTCATTAATTATTACCATTCTGTATATTACTTTCCGTATCAGTATACCCCTTTTCTTCTAAATACGGAAGAATATTTTCAAAAAGTTGGCGTATCACAGGGGCCGCAATCTGCCCTCCATAGTAGGTACCCTGCGGCGTATCTATAATAGCAATTGCCATTACCTGTGGATCATTCGCCGGTGCAAATCCAAGGAAAGAAGAAATATATCGTCCTGTTCCTCTGGGCAGCGTCTGGCTGGTAGCCGTCTTGCCTCCCACGCGAAAACCCTCCACATACCCATTCTTTCCGCCTCCGTTTTCTACCACCTGTTCCAGCACATACCGCATTTTCTCTGTTGTATCCTGTGATACGATTCCCTGTAACATGGGATATTCAAATTCTTCCATGCTCCCCTGTGCTTCATTCACAACCTTTACACCAAAATGTGGTGTAACGACATCTCCTCCATTAATAATTCCTGCTACTGTTGCCATAAGGCGGACCGGCGTAATCTGAAATGACTGTCCAAATGAAATAGTTGCCAGTTCCACCTCACCGATCTTATCCAACTGATGCATGATAGTTCCTGCTTCTCCTGGCAGATCGATCCCTGTCTTTTGCTTCATACCGAACTTGTTAAAATATTCATAGTAACGTTCAGCCCCTAGCCTTAGTCCAACTGTGATAAATACAGGATTGCATGAATTTTTAACAGCATCCGTAAAAGATTCCGCCCCATGTCCGCCTGCCTTATGGCAGCGGATCCTTCTGTCATCTACAATAATTGCGCCGGAACAACTGAATCTGTCCTCCAAAGTCACAACGCCCGCTTCCAGTCCGGCTGCTGCTGTAATGATCTTAAATGTAGACCCCGGCTCATAAGTATCATTAATACAGCCATTTCTCCACATTGCATTCAACAGCTCCTGTTTTTTTTCTGATGAAAGTCCATCTGTATCTGTTTCATCCGTTATTTCAGGTATCAGTGTAAATGGCTCGTTCAGGTTAAACTCCGGAACATCTGTCATAGCCAGAATTTCCCCGTTTCGTACATTCATTACAATAATGGAAACGCCTGCTGCTTTTTTGGTTTCATATGCCTGTCTGGCAAGCTGCATGGCATACTTTTGAATATTGACATCCAGACTGACATACAGATCACTACCTGCTACAGGTTCTTTGCGTTTTTCACCCATACCATCAAGTTCAATGCCTTTAGCATCTGTTAAAGTCAATATCTGTCCTTTTTTTCCTGTCAGATATTTATCATACTTTACCTCGAGTCCGACAATTCCCTGATTATCCGCCCCGGTAAAACCTAACACTTTGGAAGCCAGATCATCATAAGGATAATATCTTTTATAATCCTCATCCACCTTGACTCCTGCCAGATCAAGATCTCTGATCCTGTCTCCTGTCTCCTTATCCACATTACTTTTGATCCGTTCCCTTGCAGAATACTTCTCTACTCTTGCCCTTACATAGTCCTGCGACAGCCCAAGTTCCCTTGTCAGTACTTCTATAACCGTCTCCGGTTCCCTGATCTGACTATGTATGACAGATATGGTACATACCGTACGGTTATCTGCAAGTACGGTTCCTGTAGAATCTATGATCCTCCCTCTGGCAGCTTTGATATCTCGCTCCCTTTCATGAAGCATATCTGCAAGTTCTGTATAATGGGCAGAACACATCAGCATGAGATATCCCAGTCTCACCATCAAAAGACAAAGTGCCAGTATCGTCAATACACATAACACAAATGTCTTTTTCTTCTGCATGGTTTTATTTCTAGCCATATAAAGACCCCATAAAAGTGATTATTATAATCTATTATCTCTCCTATGGGGTTATGTACAGTAAATGTTATTGCTGATTCGTGTCGTTTCCATCCGGACTCTGGGCTGAATCTGTATCATCACCTTCTATCCCGTAATCCATCTCTGCCGGCTGTCCGGTTGCAGGATCAATGAGTTCCCCGGTATTAGGATCCACAACATACGTAGAAGTACCTGTTCCATCCTGTGTATCTCCAGTCGTTCCTGACTCTCCCTGACCAGATGTATCTCCTGTGTCCCCTGCTCCGTCATCTCCTGTATTTTCTCCGGCGGTATCCCCTGTATTTTCTCCGGCGGTATCATCACCAGTTGTAGTTGTATTATCCTCTGATGAAGGCGTCTGTACAGAGTTACCAAGCATTGCCTCCACCTCTGCCTGTTCTGCAATCGTAAGTTCTTCTGTCATATTTACATGCAGATAAGGCAATACTTCTGAAAGTATGTTTTTTACAATGCCTGTTGCAAATGTTGCATGTGCCTGTCCCTGACCTTCTGCATTCGGTTCATCTACTACCACATAAATAACGATCTGTGGATCATCCGCAGGTGCAAAACCAATAAAGGAAACAACATAATGCTTGTGGTCACGGGGAACTTTCTCTGCTGTACCCGTCTTACCACCTATCGCATAGCCAGCAGGTCTGGCGGATTTACCTGTACCTTCTGCAACAGCAGCATACAGATACTGGCGCATCTGAGCAGATGTAGTTTCTGAAATCGTCTGTTTTAAAACTCTCGGTTCAATATTTCTTATCGTATCTCCACTGGAATTGGTAATTTTGCTGACCATATGCGGTTCATAATAATATCCGCCATTTACAATAGAAGAAAAGGCACTTGCCATCTCAATCATGGTCACATTAAATCCCTGTCCAAAAGAGGAAGTTGCAAGCTCTGATTCTCCCATTGTATCTTCTGTGTATACAAGTGATGCTGTCCTTGCTTCTCCCGCCAGATCAATATTCGTCTTCAGCCCAATATTAAAAATATTTTCATATTTAATCATGGTACTGACACCTATTTTTTCACCCATTTCCATCAGAGCAACGTTACAGGACTGTTCCAGTGCTCCACTTACATCCAGTGTTCCGTGGCCACTTCGTACATTACATCTGATATAATGATCTGCAACCTGTAGTCCACCTGCACACTCATACGTTTCATTTCCTACGATCTTACCTGTCTCAAGTCCGGTTGCTATGGTCAGTGCCTTGGCTGTAGAACCCGGTTCATACGTATCTGAAATACAGAAATTACGCCATAGCTGATTCAAAGTGTCGTAATATGTGTTATTATCCTGCATTTCCTTGATTTGATCTTCTGTGTAATATGCTGACACGTCTTTGGGATTATTCAGATCATAATTAGGATAACTTGCCATGGCAAGGACTTCACCATTATTAGGATTCATAATGATACAGCCCGTATTGTTGGAGCCAGCTCCTTCTCTGGCTGCATCTCTGTATTCCTCATTGAACTGAATGATATATTTCTCTGCGATTGCCTGTATATTGGCATCAATTGTCGAAACCAGGGAATTACCATCTACTGCTGTAATTGTAGTTCTTTCCAGTGTCGCATCATCATTAAGATACCCATATTCTCTGCCATTGGTTCCGTTTAATTCGTCATTATAGTATTCTTCCAGACCGTATGTTCCGTTATTATCCGTTCCGGTAAATCCTATCACATCACACGCCAGAGTATTATTGGGGTATCGTCTGGTATATTCCTCTTCGAACCAGACACCGTTGATCACACCCTTTTGCTGATCTGTGTCTGCCGTTTTATTAAATTCTGCTGCCTCTGCGGCTATTTCCTTTTCTTTCTCAAGAAACGGACTGATCTCATCATAGGTCAGTCTTTTCTTTAAAACATAATACTGAGAATTGGGATTATTCTCCACATAACTATCCAGATCAGAACGATTCAGTCCAAAGCACTCTGCCAGTGCGCTCAGAGTCGGTTCCTGATCTCTTTCGTCAGATTTCATGACTTTACAGTCAAGAACTACATTATATACTTTCTCACTGACAGCAAGAATCGTACCATTCCTGTCCGTGATCGTACCTCTTTTAAAGGGCAGTGTTGTGGAATCATATCTTTGCTGGGAAAGTATCTTCTTCTGATAGCTCTCCTGATTGTCCCTGGTAATATATACCAGTCTCACACATAAACCACCAAAAGCCAGCAGTATGATCACGATCATGACTCCCAGCTTTTCCCTTAGTATTCTTTTAAATGTTTTTCCCCGTCTGTAACGTCTGCTATTATTCTTTCTTGCCATGCTACCACCTGTCTTTAATCGGGAATATCGTCATATTGTCTGACGTAATCGCTGCCTTCTCCTGAATAAGTGATAACCTGCCCCTCTTTGGCATATTTCATGCCCAACTCACTGATTGCTATTCTTTTGATTTCTTCCAGATCCACACTGCTCATGATTTTCGTATAAGTCTCATCATTTTCAAGCTTCATACTGTTGAGCTGGCTTTCCATTTTGGAAATGTGTGTGACTCTGTTGGTTATATCCGATTGTAAATTAACATATCCCATCAATACGATACAAACTACCAGCACCGATGCTATCATAAATGAAATATAGCCTAAATTCATAGGAGCTACCTTGATACGCTTCTGTTTCTTACGTATCGGCTGCTTTTTTACCCTGTGTGCTGTCTTAGTTCCCTGTGCCGGAAGTGTCTGAAGCTTCCGCGCTGTATTTCCATCTATATAAATTTGTCTTGCTGTGCTTTGATAATTTTGTCTGTTCGTACGTGTTGCATGTGACGAACCTACACTTTTCATAATACTCCTTATTCCTCTCTTTTAAATATGTTCAAAGACTCTGAGTTTTGCACTCTTTGACCTTGAGTTTTCTTCCATCTCTTCCTTACTGGGAAGGATTGGTTTTCTGGGAGTTGCCTTTCCATATGGGGTCTTACCACATACGCATACCGGGAACTCCGGTGGACAGGTACATGGATTCTCTTTCTGCCTGTACACATTCTTGACAATTCTGTCCTCTAAGGAATGGAATGTAATAATACATAATCTTCCCTGAGGATTCAGCATATCTATCATATCGTCAAGTGAATCTCTCAATACATCCAGTTCATGATTACATTCTATACGGATCGCCTGAAAAGTACGTTTGGAAGGATGCCCTCCTGTTGCACGTATTTTAGCCGGAATCGCAGCCTTGATAATATCATTGAGTTCATAAGTAGTCTCAATGGGCTTGTCCTCTCTCGCCTGTATAATGTGTTTTGCAATGTTCTTGGCAAACTGATCTTCTCCATAATCCCGGATAATATGGTACAGTTCCTGTTCCGAATACGTATTGACGATATCTCTGGCTGTCAGCTTCTGACGCTGATCCATACGCATATCCAGGGGTGTATCATATTTATAGGTAAATCCTCTTTCAACTGTATCCAGTTGATAAGAAGAAACTCCCAGATCAAGAACGATGCCGTCTACCTTATTTACACCGATCTGAGCCAATGCTTCTTTGGCATTCCGGTAATTATTACGGATAATAGTAACTTTATCTCCAAACTCTTCCAGTCTCTTGCCTGCCGCTTCTATTGCAGCCTCATCCTGATCGATTCCGATCAGTCTGCCACTTTCACCCAGCCTGCGGCAGATTTCATAAGAATGTCCACCACCACCAAGTGTTCCGTCCAGATAAATACCATCAGGCTTTATATTCAGTGCTTCTATCGTTTCATCCAGTAATACTGACTTATGTTTAAATTCCATTGTTCACGTTCCCCCTTATTACAGCATTAATCCCAATTCTGACATATGTTCTGCAATATCTTCCATATCATCATATTCAGAAGCGTCTTCCCACTTCTCTTTGCTCCAGATCTCAATACGACTGGCAACGCCCACCAATACCACATCTTTATCAAGTCCGGCAAATTCACGAAGTACAGATGGGATAAGAATTCTTCCCTGCTTGTCCACTTCAACTTCAGCCGCTCCTGCCAGGAAGAAACGTACGAATTTACGTGATTCCTTGTTCATCAACGGTAATGCTTTGAGCTTTTCTTCAAAAGCAGTCCATTCGGCGTTATCATACACAAACAGGCAGCCGTCTAATCCCTTGGTCACCACAAATCCATCACCTAACACTTCTCTGAATTTGGAGGGGATAATGAGCCTGCCTTTTGCATCTATCGTATGATTGTATTCACCCATGAACATAGCAATCACCCGCCTTCAACACAGTTGTGAATAAATAGATGCTGTTCCACCACTTCGTGCCACTTTCATCCACTTTTCACCACTTTTATTCCATTCTACATGAATTTTTATAAAATAACAAGCGATTTTCACTATTTTTTCGTGTTCACACCAAATTCAATGCATGAAAAAAACGCCTGACCTTTCCGATCAGACGCTCCATTCTATTTTTCTTTATAATATGTTCTTAATAATTCTTCTATCTGAAGATTGATACTTTCCGGGAAAGTTTCCTCCTGATGCAGGGGAATTTTAAGAGCGAAGTCCAGATTTTTGTACCGATGTGGATTTCTGCTGTTTCTCCGGTCCTGTTTCTCGGATATTTCAATTTTGACCTGTGCCCTCCTATGTTCGAGCAGTGGAATCACGATATAATACAGACGGTCATCCCTAAAAGACAGATATCCTGCTGTCTTACACGAACCTGTCTGCAGAAAAAGTCTGTGATTTCTGACTACCAACGGATACAGGGGCATTTTGACTCTTAATACAGGGGCCTCATCCGCTACTTCCAACATCGCAGCAATATGGTAAATATTTGCTTCCTCTGACGGAATAGGATTAGCCAGTTTTCCAAGCGTTCCTGCTCCGTCAATGAACTGTTGTGCCAGCAAATATGCCAGTTCCCCCTGTATCTTCATCTTACAGGATGTACTGCGCTCCCAGCCTGTCTCTGCTTCTATCTCCTGCAGCAGACGCTGACTGCACTCAAACATGCTCTTTAGAAACAGTGGGAAATCTTCTTCCGTTTTCCACAGATACTTACCAGATGCAATGACAAAATCACCCATGATCTCCCCATCATAGTCTTCTGCATAATGGTACACATTGCGCCATGTATACGCTCTCTGATTCAGTGGTGCATCCCATTGTGTCTGCTTGGTTCTGGAATTTGAAGCCTGCTTCTTTTGCCTATTTGTCCTCTGTACTTTTGACTGATTTCTAAGAAGTGCATATGCCTCGTTGATTTCCTGTGCAGTATACAGATACATACTTTCCTTCTCCATGTTTGCATCCGGATGTACTCTGTGCATAAGCTTCCTGTATTTCTTCTTGATCTCTTCCTGCCCGGTATACTGATCCACTTCCAAAATCCGATATGCCTGTGCCTTTGTCATTATGCTTTCTCTAATATCTTGTTCAAAATTCTGTACAGAGTCTGTGCCTCTTCTTTGTCAAGCGACACACAACCCTGCATTTTCCTTGGAATCTGAACCGCCTGTTCCTTTAGTGCTTCTCCCTGTTCTGTGATCGTCACATTCAGGACACGTTCATCCTCTTTATCCCGTTCTCTGGTAAGATAGCCCTTCTGTTCCAGTTTCTTAAGAACCGGTGTCAATGTTCCGGAATCCAGATAAAGAAATGCTCCCATATCTTTTACATTGATCTGCTTATGTTCCCACAACACCATCATGGCAATATACTGCGTATATGTCAAATCTATTTCATCCAGATATGGCTTATACCGTCTTACGATCTCTTTTGCACATGCATATAACGGGAAGCAAAGCTGATTGCATAATTTCAATGCATCATATTCATTACTCATCCTATAAAAGTCCTTCTATCGCATATCTTATTTTATCCATATCGGCAGTTGGTTCGAAGCGCGCAACCACATTCCCCTGTCTGTCAATCAAAAACTTGGTGAAATTCCACTTGATATCAGCGGTTTCTCTGTAGTCCGGATGCTCCCGCTCCAGCATACTCTCCATCATGGGAGTCAGCGGATGTTCCTGATCAAATAAAGCTGCTATCTCTTCACTGCTGCCCGGTGCCTGATGCGCAAACTGATCACATGGAAAATCCAGTACCTCAAATCCCTGACTCTGATATCGTTCATACCAATCCTGAAGCGCATCATACTGTGGTGTAAATCCACACTGTGTTGCTGTATTTACCACAAGCACTACCTTTCCTTCATATTCTGACATATGACGCAGATTATCACGGACATCTTCCGCTTCATAATCATAGAAACTCATTACTGTGCGCCTCCGATCCAGTTCTTAAGAGCCTGTTTGGACTGAAATCCTACCATCTTATCCACGATCTGACCATCACGGAGCAGGAAAAGCGCAGGAATATTGGTAACTTTGTTTGCCATAGCCAGATCCATATTCTCATCTGTATCCGCATTATAAAACTCTACCTGACCTGCCAGTTCTTCAGATAATTCCTCCATAATAGGTGCCAGCATCTTGCATGGTCCACACCATGTTGCTGAGAAATCTACTACTGCTACCTTTGCATTTAAAGCATCCTGCATGTTGTTCTGTTCAATCTTCTTTACCATATTCATACCTCTTTCTACATTTTTTATATTAGTATTTACAAGTTTGGCACATATCATGTGTTCAATTTCTGTCATATTAGATTGTTATAAATTAGATTGTGCTCAATCTTTATAATTGCATTGTACACAATCTAATTAGCTTTGTCAAGCATATTTTCTTGTCTTTAAAAAAGAACAAGATTGTTAAAAAAATAACTAGACTAATTCCTACCATTTTAGTATACTATAAACGTAAACAGATTATAAATCCATTTTAAGAAAGGCATGGTGGTTATTATGACAGTAAACAGTAGAAAAGTAGTAATGATTGGTTGCGGTTTCGTTGGTTCCTCTTCTGCTTTTGCATTAATGCAAAGTAGTTTATTTTCTGAAATGGTTCTGATAGATGCAGACAGGAACCGTGCAGAAGGTGAGGCCATGGACATCAGCCATGGTATATCTTTTGCCAGTCCCATGAAAATATATGCGGGTAGTTATGACGATATCAGCGATGCTGCGATCATTGTCATCACCGCAGGTGCTAACCAGAAGCCTGATGAGACGAGGCTTGATTTGATCAAAAAGAATGCCGGAATCATGAAATCCATCGTAGGTGAGATCAAAAAACGGGATTTTAAAGGCATCCTGCTTATTGTTTCCAATCCGGTAGATATTCTGACCTACATTGCTCTTAAGGAATCCGGATATCCTGCTAATCGTGTCATAGGTTCAGGTACCGTTCTGGATACGGGACGTTTCAAGTACGAATTAGGTGAACATCTCGGGGTTGACAGCCGAAGCGTTCATGCCTTTATCATTGGTGAGCATGGCGACAGTGAACTGGCTGCATGGAGCAATGCCAGAGTTGGTGGACTTCCTATCAATGACTTCTGCGAATTGCGTGGTCACTTCAATCATGAAGCATCCATGAAAAAGATTTTTGATAATGTCAAGAACAGTGCCTATGAGATTATTTCCAAGAAACATGCCACTTACTACGGTATTGCTATGGCAGTTACCAGAATCTGCGCCGCTATTGTTCGTAACGAGCAGTCTATCCTGCCGGTATCCAGCCTGATGACAGGTCAATACGGGCTGTCCGATGTTGTTCTCAGTATTCCTGCTGTAGTTGACGCAAACGGAATCGAAACCGTTGTTCCAATTGAACTAAGCGATTCCGAACTTCAGGAACTTAGAAAATCCGCTGAAGTTCTACAGGGCATTATAAAAGAATATGCATAAAAGCAATGGGCGAATGACACTTCTGTCACTCGCCCATATTTATTACAATTATTTTAATGCTGCCCCATCTTTAAATGCATTTCCCACTACTTCACCTAACTTTACATACGTATTGTTGAAAGGATCAAAAGTAATTGGCTGCACCTTAGCTACATCAACCTTACCCTGTTCATCCAGAACACTTTCATCTACACTGATATTTACAATTTCTCCAACCATTCTGCAAGTCTCTTCATCATAACTCTTTAACCTGCATTCTACTGCAACTGCCAATTCTTCGATCAATGGTGCATCAACATATTCTGACTTAACTGCATGAAAGCCAGCCTTGGCAAATTTTTCTGCCACATCATTGCCTGATGCAATTCCAACATAATCACATGCAACAACATGAGCCGCATCTGCCATACTAACCGTGAAAGCTTTTCTCTTGAGTATATTCTTCACGGTTTTGTGTCCGGCGCTCAGACACATGGACAGTTCATTGCCTTCGCTGATTCCACCCCATGCTGCATTCATGGCATCAGGTGTACCGTCCTCACCATAAGTAGCAATAATAAATACAGGCTGTGGATAAGTATAAGGTTTTACTCCAAAATTCTTTCTCATAATGATAATTCATCCTTTCTGCTAAACAGTTTCGCCCGGAAATCAAGATCCCAACTCTTATCCTGGTACGTTACCAGTTCCATATGTGACAAGTCTAGCACATTTACAGCAAACTTGCTACTGTAAATCCCATGCTGTACTACTTTCTAAATTACCTTTTTTGTTCTTCCAGCTCACGCCTTAATTGCTCAATCATAGCATCTTTCTTTTCCAGCAAGATGTCCTTTTGCCTTATCTCCATTTGATCCTGTTCATGCACTTTGGTCATTTGTTCTATCGTATCATGCAGATATTTCTGTTCCAGCTCGTAATCCTCCCTGTCTCTGCATCTCTCACGCACGTTGAAATCCGCATATAAATCACACAATGTATTGGAAGCTTCTGTAAAATATTCATTGTCTTTCGCAATCATTTTTAACTCCTCCCAAGTTCTGGCTTTGAACAGTTTCGCCCAGAAATCCAGATTCCACTTCTTATCCTCTTCTGTAGCAAGCTCTATCTGCTTCAATTCTAACACGTTGACCTGAAATTTGTCACTATATATCCGATGTTTATTCATATCCATCAACACATTTCTGGAATAGAAAATCGGTTCACCATCAAAGGGTGAGAAGTTCAAAATTCCAATGTGTATTGCCGGCTTCACATTGATATATTGATCACCTTTCTGCAAGCTGTTATACATACGGCTTAGATATCCTATGGACCGTTCCGGCCAGTCATGGCGGTTCACCACCTGCATCTCCAGGTTAATCTGCTGATAATGATTCAGCACTGCCTTAATATCCAGCCGGAATTCCTTATCATTGATGGTTTCTCCTATAACGATTGGATTCATAATCTCCACCGATAAGATATCTTCCGGTGGCATATGCAGCAGTGAACTTAACAGCCCCTTCAATGCGATTGTATTCTGCTGAAACAATGCACGAAACATATAGTCATTGGTCATGTTGTATTTTATCTCACCGGTTGCCTTCTCCAACGCTGATGTAAATTTTGTCTTTTCCTTAGTCATTTTAAGCATCCTTTGTCTATTTATTCAAGCACTTGTAAATGGCATTATAACAAGCTGATAAACAAAGGCAAGCCAAATGTAAAAACTCGTACCTCAAATGTAATAAGTCGTACTCTTATTGATATAAATTTAACATATTCTGCAGAATATTACGCATTTCATCCCTCAATGACTGCGGTCTGAGTACTTCTATCTTATCCTGCTGGCTCAACAGCCACATAATTGATATACCTGTCTGCAATAACACAATGTAACATAAAAACTTTATATAAAGCTTGTCTTCTTAATCCATTAACATCATTATATGTTCTAAATTAAACCGCTTATTTTTTCTCGTACACTTCGGTCAAGCATTGATGTTGTTTACTTTCTTTATCATAATTAATTCCAATTAATAGTATATTTGTTCCCAAATGGATCAGATACGTGAGCACATCATCTTTATTTACAATACTTTCTATGTCAATCAAAATTGTAAAGTTGTTTCGCAATTACCTATCATTTACTACCCCACCAGATCAAACAAACTGATCTGATTGGACTCCGGTATATCGCCCAGAAGTCCGAGATCACTCATCATATCGATTACTGTCTTGGACACTTTGGTTCGGCTCCGGAAATCGTCTTTGGACAGGAATGGACCATCCTTGGCAGCTTCCATGATGGCATCTGCTGCTTTCTCACCCAGACCGTCAATACTGCTCAGAGACGGCATTACTTTACCATCTACGATCTGGAAATTTCGTGAATGAGCACGGAAGATGTCCAACTTCTCAAATTCAAATCCACGGGCATACATCTCCTGTACGATTCGCATATCCTTAAGAGCATCCTGCTCCTTATTGGTCAGGGTATCGCTGCGCTTCTTGTAATCAGCCATGGTAGCTTCCAGATGCTGCTGTCCCTGACACATGATCTCATAGGAAAATGCAGATGCACGGATACTGAAATATGCACAGTAATATGCTAATGGATAGTTAACTTTACAATAGGCAATTCTCCATGCCATCATAACATAAGCTGCCGCATGCGCCTTAGGGAACATATACTGGATCTTCTCACAGGACCAGATATACCAGTCAGGCACATCATGTGCCTTCATATCTGCTTTCCACTCTTCCCAGTTCGGACATTTATGCTTTGCAACAGTTCCTTTACGGACTGCCTCCATGATTTTGAAGGATTCCTCCGAATCCAGCCCCATACTGATCAGATAAGTCATGATATCATCACGGGTACAGATTGCTGTTGAAATCGTTGCCTGACCACTCTTGATAAGTTCCTGTGCATTGCCAAGCCATACATCCGTACCATGGGATAGTCCGGCGATTCTGACCAGATCCGAGAAATACTTAGGCTGTGTATCAATTAACATCTGCATCGCAAAATCGGTACCAAACTCGGGAATACCCAATGCTCCCAGTTTACAGCCGCCAATCTGCTCCGGTGTGACTCCAAGTGCCGATGTATTCTGGAACAGGGACATAACATCCTTGTCATCCAGCGGAATCGTGATAGGATCGATTCCTGTCAAGTCCTGCAGCATACGGATCATGGTCGGATCATCGTGTCCGAGAATATCAAGTTTCAGCAGGTTATGGTCGATAGAGTGGTAATCAAAATGTGTTGTTATTGTGTCTGTTGTCATATCGTTTGCCGGATGCTGTACCGGAGTAAATGAATTGATCTCCTCACCCACCGGCAATACAACGATACCTCCGGGATGCTGGCCCGTGGTACGTCTGACACCTACACAGCCTTCTACGATACGGTTGATCTCACTGGTTCTCTTGTGTTTACCACGTTCCTCATAGTAATTTTTTACATAACCGAATGCCGTTTTGTCAGCCAGCGTACCGATAGTACCGGCACGGAAGGTCTGACCATAGCCGAAAATAACTTCCGTATATTTATGAGCCTTACTTTGGTATTCACCAGAGAAGTTAAGGTCGATATCAGGTTCCTTATTTCCCTTGAATCCAAGGAATGTCTCAAAAGGAATATCGAATCCGTCCTTTACCAGCTTCTCCCCACATACCGGACAGTTCTTATCCGGCATATCACATCCTGCCATTCCGGCAAATGCCTTTACTTCATCCGAATAGAAATCCGTATAATGGCATTTCTTACAATAATAATGTGGACTAAGTGGATTAACCTCTGTAATTCCCGCCATAGTTGCCACGAAGGAAGAACCAACAGAACCACGGGAACCAACCAGATATCCGTCTTCCACAGACTTCCATACCAGCTTCTGCGCAATAATATACATAACGGCAAATCCATTACTGATAATGGAATTCAATTCTCTCTTTAGCCTGGCCTCAACAATTTCCGGTAATTGTTCGCCATACATTTCATGTGCTTTACGATAACAGATATCTGTAAGCTGCTGATCACTGTTTTCAATAACGGGAGGGCACTTGTCCGGTCTGACCGGTGCAATTCTGTCACACATATCTGCGATCATATTTGTATTGGTGATGACGATTTCCTCTGCCTTTTCACTGCCCAGATAGAAGGAAAATTCATCCAGCATCTCCTCTGTTGTACGAAGAAACAGCGGTGCCTGATTATCTGCATCTTTAAATCCTTTACCTGTCATGATGATACGTCTGTATATCTCATCCTCCGGGTCCAGAAAATGCACGTCACAGGTAGCAACCACCGGTTTATTGAACTGTTCTCCTAACTTGATAACACGTTTATTCAACTCGATCAGATCTTCATCCGATTTAATATCGGGATGTTTCTCAGATTCTATCATGAAACGGTTATTTCCAAGAGGCTGTATCTCAAGGTAATCATAAAACCTTACAATTCTTGCCAGTTGTTCATCACTTTGTCCGTCCAGCAAAGCTCTGAATAGTTCACCTGCCTCACAGGCACTTCCTATAATAAGTCCCTCGCGGTACTTTTGGATCAGACTCTTTGGGATCAATGGTCTTTTGTGAAAATACGTTAAATGCGATTCCGATACCAGTCGATACAGATTAATACGTCCAGTCTGGTTCTTTGCCAGAATAATAATGTGGAAAGAATGTAACTTTCTGATGGCTTCTACACTCGATTTACCAAGTTCATTTAATGAAGCCAGATCCATGATCCCATCTTTCTTCAGCATATCAATGAACTTCACAAAGATTTCAGCCGTACACTCTGCGTCGTCTACTGCTCTATGATGGTTTTCCAGTGAAATTCCCAGTGTCTTGGCAACTGCATCCAGTGTATATTTAGACTGTCCCGTCAACAGTGCTCTGGCAATTCCTACTGTGTCCACATAGGTAAAGTCCACAGGGATTCCCTGTCTTTTGGCATTTTCCTTAATAAAGCTCACATCAAAATTTGCATTATGTGCTACCAGGATAGCACCTCCGACAAATTCCAGAAACTGTGGCAGTACCACTTCTATCGTATCAGCATCCATGACCATGCTGTCATTGATACTGGTCAATTTCTCAATATGAAAGGGGATCGGTACCTGCGGATTAACAAATGTGGAAAAACGCTCTGTAATCTCACCATGTTCTACCTTCACGGCACCAATCTCTATAATACGGTTCGTAACAGGAGAAAATCCTGTAGTCTCGATATCAAATACTACATATTTTTCATCCAGAGACTGCCCCTTACCATCTGTTACGATTTCCTTGAGGTCATCTACAAGATATCCCTCTACGCCATATATGATCTTGAACGTATCATCCTTATCCAATGCATGGTTTGCATCAGGGAAAGACTGTACACAGCCATGATCCGTTATGGCAATTGCTTTGTGTCCCCATTTTTTTGCACGCTTGATGATATCTTTTACATCAGATACCCCATCCATATCACTCATCTTGGTGTGACAATGTAATTCTACTCTCTTCTTTACACTGTTATCCATACGTGAAGTGGTGAAATCCGGGATTTTCTTCAGACCAATTACCGTTGCGATTGTTAATTCCCTGTCAAATGTATCATTTACTGTTACACCCTTGACTTTCATAAAGGAACCGACTTTCAGTTCCGCCAGAAGTTCAGGCAACTGCTCATTATGCACGAACATCTTAACTTTGATCGTATCTGTAAAGTCCGTAATTTCAAAACTTACTATTGTTTTCTCATTACGAATTTCCCTTTGCTCCAGAGTACGCACCTTACCCCGGATGACTACTTCTCCCATTTCGCCCCAGATTTCGTCAATTGTAATGACTTCATCATCAAAATCACGTCCGAAAATAACATCCGGATTGTCTGATTTCTTCTGGAATCGACGTTGGAAACCATCGCTCTTCTTCGTAAATCCACCCTTTTCAAACTTCTTCTCCTGTTTTCCAAAGGATGCAGTTTTCTCAGGTGCTTTGGGCTTCTCAGCCTTTGCAGGCGCTTTGTCCTCTCCTGAAGACTGCGTCGGTGTCTCTCCGACCATTCCATCTGCTGATATGGACACTTTGTCTGTGATTCCTGCTACCATCTGCCTGATCCTGAGTTCATCCTCTTCACGATACTTACTCTCAGCCGCTTCTCTGTAATCTACATGAAACTTGACACGAAATCCGCAGCGTTCATTCAATACCTTATCCAGAATACGGATCAGTTCATCCTCTTTGGACTTGGCTATCACACTGTCCTCCAGAGTAAGTTTTACTGTCTGTTCATCCGGGAACTCCATATCTGCCTGACGAAACATTGTATACAGCATGTGTTCTGAGTCCTTTAACTCCATCAGAACACTTTCTTTATATGTATCCATCAGTTTTTCAGGATTGTACTGACTGGATAATATAAATTTCTCATATATTTTAATAATAATATTATCCTTGGGAAAGAACTGCTTCTTAATTTCCTGCTCGACTCCATACACCTCTTCTTTTTCGATCAAACGCTCACTTCTGATATAAATACGAAGAATATCCTTTCTTCTGGTCGCAGTAATTCTTTCAACTACGACCTGTTCGAACAGATCTTTACGTGCTCCAGTCAGTTTTAAATTAGGAAATGCCTCAAAAAAATTCTTTTCCATATATAGATTTTCACCTTACCCAATTATCCAGTTCATTCTTTAACGTCGCCAGCAATTCATTTTCCGGTACCTTGCGTACGATTTCACCTTTTTTGATCAATAATCCTTCACCAATACCACCGGCAATACCGATATCTGCCTCTTTTGCTTCTCCTGGGCCATTTACTGCACAACCCATAACCGCTACTTTGATGTCAAGATCGTAATTCTGTACCATATTTTCCACCTGATTAGCCAGACCGATCAGATCAATGTTGGTTCTGCCACAGGTCGGACATGATACGACTTCTATTCCACCCTTGCGCAATCCCAGAGTCCTCAGAATAAGCTTGGCAGATTTAATTTCTTCCACAGGATCACCTGTAAGTGATACCCGTATCGTATCTCCGATTCCCTCATGCAGGATAATACCAAGACCGATAGAGGATTTAATATTTCCACTCGTTACAGTTCCTGATTCTGTGATCCCTACATGTAACGGATACGGAGTTTTACCAGCCAGAAGTTCATGCGCCTTCACGCTCATAAGTACATCTGATGATTTAATACTGATCACCAGATTATCATAGTCCATATCTTCTATCATTCTGACCTTATCCAATGCACTCTCCACGATGCCTTCTGCGGTCACTCCATGATACTTCTCTACCAGTTCTTTCTCCAGAGAACCACTGTTGACACCTACTCTGATCGGAATATTACGTTCTTTTGCAACACGCACTACTTCTGCGACACGTTCTCTGCTTCCAATATTTCCCGGATTGATACGTATTTTATCCGCACCATTCTCCATGGCAGCAATTGCCATTCTATAGTCAAAATGAATATCTGCAACCAGAGGAATCGATATTTCTTTCTTGATCTCCGCAATGGCTTTTGCTGCATTGATATTGGGAACTGTACAACGGATGATATCACAGCCTGCTTCCTGTAATCTCAGTATCTGGTTCACAGTAGCCGCTACATCCTCTGTCTTTGTATTGGTCATGGACTGGATCATGATCGGATTACCACCACCGATCACCTTATTCCCGATCTTTATTACTTTGGTTTGATCTCGATATAACATAGTAATTATCGTACCTTTCTTGTTACCTGTTCTTCTTAACAGCAGGTCAATATTCTGAATAGTTACAATTATCTCATCAATCTTGCAATATCATGATACATTACAAATATCATAAATATCATCAGGACGACGAATCCGACAAAGTGGACGATTCCTTCTTTTTCAGGAGGAATCGGTTTGCCGCGTACAACCTCTACCAGAAGAAACAACAGTCTGCCGCCGTCCAATGCCGGAATCGGAAGCAGATTCATTACCCCCAGATTGACACTTAAAAGGATTGCAAAATTGATCATTGTAAGTACCATTGTTGGAATTCCATATGGTTTCGTTGCTTCTATAGTTTCATCTATTGTCGCCGCGATTCCTACCGGACCTGACAGATCATCTGCTGACAGCTTACCCTGAATCAGCATGAGCAGGCTCTTGATTGTTGCCTTGAACCAATAACGAACCTCGTAATAACTGTATTGAACCAGTGTAAATCCCTTCGCGTCTACATGCTCTCCTATCGTAAATCCCATATAATAACGATTATCTTCTTCACTATATTGAGGAGTAAGATCTGTTTCATATGTCTTGCCATCACGTTTATACTGCAAATGCATGGTATCTCCCTGGTTTAAGGCTGATATCAGTGTCACCTCTCCCTGTAGATAGATCTTCTCTCCATCTATTCTGGTAATAACATCTCCTACTTCCAGTCCTGCCTCAACTGCCGGATATCCTTCCATAAGAGAATTTACTGTTGGTCTACTTGAACCGGAAAATCCAACTACGATCAGTGCAAGCAGAAAAGCCAGTATCATGTTAAAGAAAGGACCTGCAAATACGGTCGCAATTCTTGCCCAGACATTTGCTTCATTGAAAGCGCCTTCCTGTTTTACAGGTTCTGCACCTTCTTCCTTAGACTGCTCTGAATATACGCCATCTTCGCCTTCAAACATACAGGCTCCGCCCAAAGGGAGCAGACGAAGTACATATCTGGTTTCTCCTTTTGTGAATTTACAGATTGCAGGTCCCATTCCAACTGCAAACTCTACTACCTTGATGCCGTTCAGCTTCGCGATCAGAAAATGTCCCAATTCATGGGCAATGACAACGACGCCAAATACAAGTACAAATACAATCAAAGTCAACAGCATCATTTACCTCCTTATATTACTTATCGACTTACTATCATCTTATGAGTTGCCTGACAAATAATGAGTCAGATTATATCTCTATGCAAATCTGCGTGCAATTCTGTCATAACTCTCTGCTTCTGCTGCAAGAATTTCTTCCACATTCGGATTATCTACAACTTTGTGCTCATCCATGCACATCTCAATCAGTTCAGGAATTTCCAGAAATTTAATCTTTCTGTTCAGGAAAAGACTTACTGCCTTCTCATTGGCAGCATTAAACACCGTGGGCAGACTTCCGCCTGTTCTGGCTGCACGAAGTGCAAGTTTCAATCCGGTAAAAGTCTCCATGTCAGGTCTTTCAAAAGTTATACTGCCCAATTCATAGAAATCAACTCGTTTTCCCTTCATAGGGCGTCTGTCAGGATAAAACAGGGCATACTGAATCGGAAGTTTCATATCAGGTGTACCTAACTGTGCAATGATTCCGCCATCCACATACTCCACCATAGAATGAATAATGCTCTGTGGGTGTACAACTACCTGAATCTGATCCAGTTCTACGTCAAACAGCCACTTTGCCTCCATAACTTCCAGTCCCTTATTCACAAGTGTAGCAGAATCGATCGTGATCTTATGCCCCATTGACCAGTTTGGATGTTTAAGTGCATCTTCTACCCGGATATCTGCCAGCTGTTCTCTGGTTCTTCCCCTGAAAGGACCACCGGATGCTGTAATGAGCAGTTTACTTACCTGCTCTTTCTTTTCACCCTGCATGGACTGAAAAATAGCACTGTGTTCACTGTCCACCGGCAGAATAGATACTCCCATCTGCGCAGCCAGAGGCATAATGATATGACCTGCTGTCACCAGTGTCTCTTTATTGGCAAGTGCAATATCCTTACCTTTTTTGATGGCTGCTATCGTAGGTCTGATTCCTATCATTCCGACAATTGCTGTTACAAGCACATCTGACTCTTCCATTTCAGCAATCTGGATCAGCCCCTCCATCCCCGGTACGATCGTGACCTGCATATCTTTTAATCTGTCTGCCAGATCCCTGCATGCTTCTTCGCTTTGTAGAGAAACCAGCTTAGGTCTGAATTCTCTGACCTGTTTCTCCATAAGTTCCACGTTGCTGCCTGCAGCCAGCGCCACAACTTCCAGATCAGAGCGATTATCTCTCACTATTTCAAGGGTCTGGGTTCCAATAGAACCCGTTGAACCTAATATTGCTATTTTTTTCACAAAATCTCCTTCTTTCTCTTACAGGAATAAAATAACCAGAAAATAGATCATAGGTGCCGTAAAAATAACACTGTCAAAACGATCCATGATGCCGCCATGTCCCGGAATTAATTTACCATAATCCTTAATGTCATGGTTACGCTTAATCGCTGAAGCAGCCAGATCTCCGATCTGGGATATTACAGAACCAATTCCTCCAATTATAAAGAGCATCACACCGTACTGATGTCCACCTAATGTTTTATCTAACAGGAAAAAGCCAAAAACAGCTCCCACAATTGCAGAACCGAGAATCCCGCCTATGGAACCCTCTATTGACTTTTTGGGGCTTAATACAGGTGCAAGCTTATGCTTACCGATCAAAACGCCCACCAGATATGCGCAGGTATCTGATATCCATGAACTGATAAATATCATCCACACCAGATAAATGCCATATGGCAACTGCCTGGTCAGAAATATGAAGGACAGCATCACCGGTGCATAGATCAGACAAAAATAGGTTGTCATGACCTGATTGGCTGTGAATTTGGGAAATGTCAATACATAGACTGCCATTAATACCATAAGTAACAAAATGACGGTAATCATAAAATAGGTTGGAGTCTGTGCAAAATAAATCAACAGATAATACGCTGCAATTGCCAGAAATCCTGTAATTTCCAGTGCATTCGGTTTTTCTCCCGTATGAATGCCACATGCCTTGGTCAATTCCAGGAATGCAATATTGGATATTATATAGAGAGTCAATGCCAGAATCGGTCCTCCCGGCAGAATAGTCGCTAATGCAATGATGACCAGAACAATACCACTGATCGTTCTTTCTTTACTGATTTTGCCAGCCATATCCTTTTATTCCTCCTTTACCAGTCCGTATCTTCTGTCTCTGTTCTGATATGCCTCGATCGCCTTTTCAAGCTCTTTTTTATCAAAATCAGGCCATGGAACCGGTGTAAAATAGAATTCTGCATATGCTAACTGCCATAACAGATAATTGGAAATTCTCTGTTCGCCTGAAGTCCGGATCATCAGATCAGGATCAGGTATTCCGACAGTATCCAGATGTTCCGATATTGTCTGTTCCGTGATCTGTTCAGGTGCCAGTTCTCCTGCTGCTACCTGCTGTGCCAGACTTTTTACAGCTCTGGTGATCTCATCACGGCTTCCATAATTCAAAGCGATCTGGAAGTGTAAACCTGTATAATCCTTCGTAGCTTCCTCTAATTTTGCAATTGAATCCCTGATATCATCTGCTAATCGTGTTTTATCTCCAATGACTCTGACGCTCATATTGTTTTTGGCAGCCGTCTTAAGACAGGTCTTCATATAATTACGAAGAAGCTGCATCAGGGCATCTACCTCATCCTGAGGTCTGTTCCAGTTCTCTGTTGAGAAGGCATACACTGTCAGGTATTTGATTCCCATATTATAAGCTGCTTCGCAGATCGTCTCTACGTTCTTTGCTCCCTGAACATGTCCTGCCTTACGCGGCAGTCCCTTTGCTTTTGCCCATCTTCCATTTCCATCCAGAATTATCGCTACGTGTGTAGGTATACTCATTTGAAGTTGCCTCCTTTGTTTTATGCCTATAAACGGTAAAAGGGGGCATTACATCCCTCATGCATGCCCCACCTTATAATGTATTGTTAAATGTACAGTCATAACTGTACTGTCATGACTATACTGTCATGATTTCTTTTGACTTATCTTCTACAGCCTTGTCTACATCCTTGATGTACTTATCTGTGATCTTCTGTACAGAATCTTCCAGATCCTTAATTTCATCTTCTGAAATTTCTGTCTTGGCAAGTTTCTTAAAAGCATCATTTGCATCACGTCTGATATTGCGGATAGCAACCTTAGCCTCTTCACCTTTCTTCTTTACATCCTTAACAAGATCTTTTCTTCTTTCCTCTGTTAATTCAGGGAATACCAGACGAATAACTGAACCATCATTATTAGGTGTGATTCCGATATCTGATGCCATAATTGCTTTCTCGATCTCGCGGATCAGACTCTTCTCCCATGGTGCGATCTGGATCATTCTGGCTTCTGGAACAGTAATATTACCTACCTGCTGAATTGGTGTAGGTGTTCCATAATAGTCTACCTTTAATTTATCCAATACATGCGGATTTGCACGTCCTGCACGTATTGTCTGATAATCTGCCAAAAGGAAATCGAAAGCCTTCTGCATTTTTTCTTCATATGTTTTTACTCTTGCGTCCATGTTCTGGTTGCCCTCCTACTATAATATCCTGTTTTATTATACGGTAACTTTCGTTCCGTTGAATTTACCTTTTAATGTATTCACAATACTGTTATCCTCGTTGAGACCGAATACCCACATCGGCATCTTATTATCTCTCGCAAGGATAGATGCTGTCATATCCATTACCTGAAGATTATTTGCAATTACTTCATCAATGGAAACTTCATCATATTTGGTAGCTGCCGGATTGACTCTTGGATCATCATTGTATACACCATCAATTGCCTTGGCTAACAAAATTACTTCTGCTTCTACTTCAATGGCGCGAAGTACTACACCTGTATCTGTTGAAAAATAAGGATGACCTGTACCGCCTGCAAAGAATACTACCTTGCCGGCTTCCAATGCCCTGATCGCTTTGTCCTTGGAGAACAGTTCTGTAAAAGAAGAACATGCAAACGGTGTAAATACCTCTGTTTCCATTCCTACAAAACGGAAGATCTCTGATACATAAATACAGTTCATGACAGTTGCCAGCATACCGATCTGGTCAGCCTTTGTTCTGTCGATCGTCTCACTGGTTCTTCCTCTCCAGAAGTTACCTCCACCTATTACAATACCTACCTGAATACCGCTGTCTACGATTTCTTTTACCTGTTTGGCTACTGCTGTAACTGTTGCTTCATCAAATCCGGTCTTCTTCTCACCGGCAAGCGCTTCACCGCTTAATTTCAACAAAATTCTCTGCATTTTCTTATTCCTCTTATTCTTACTTTCTGTTTTTCTTCACATCACTGAAGAAGGAGGTCGGGCTTACCTCAGCATAGCACTGAGAGCACATACCTTCAATGACCGCACCATTATTGATCTGTACGGACTTGGATTTTATATTTCCCATAACGATAGCTGATGTATCCAGAACAACAGGACCGTGTACATCAATATCACCCTTTACTGCACCTGCAATTACTGCGCTGGTAGCAAAGATATTGCCGATCACAACTGAACTCTGTCCAATCTTTACACTTCCCTTGCTCTTGACCTCACCGTTGATCTGTGCGGATTCTGCATAAATCTCGGCTGCGGATGAGTTACCGTTAATACTTCCTGTCACATTGAGCTTACCATTGATTTCGATATTACCATTGATATTACCGATCAGATCCATATTGCCACTGCTGATCACATCACCTGTAATGGTCATTCCTGCTGTGATCACTGCTGTGTCAGAAGATGTTTCTGCTGATGTGGATGCAAAGAAGCTCATATCTCTTGTATTTCTAAAATCAGGTTCTGCCTTTCTCTCCATGGAAGATACCTGATCAGAAAGGTTCTGTTCTACTTCATTCAGGAGTTCTTCGACTTCGTCATTAGCCTGTTCTGCCTGCTGTGGCTCGACCTGAATCTCCTCCTTGGGCTGTTTTACTACTTCTTCCTTTGGCTCCTGAGTTTTGCTGCCCAAAGCTGTTGCTTCATTTTCAAGCATAGCATCAAGGTCTGCGAAATCCTCTCCGTCTGTCTGTCCAAAGAGATCCTCTGATGAAGTTACTTCTGCCTTGGATGCGAGATCTCCTGTTTCTACTTCTCCCTCCTCAGGTACCATTTCATTTACTGCCTGAGATAAATCCTGTTTCAAATCCTGAAAAAAACCCATTTCACTATCCTCCAATTTTGTTATCAGGGCATCCTTTTACCCTTATTCTGCCTGAACATGCTGAATCGGTACTGTATCCTCCGTGATAGGCAACAATACAGTATTCTCTGATTCCAATATTTTCTCAATAATAATTGGAAGAGCCTCCACTGTTGTATTCTTGCCGGATGCATCATGCATCAGTACAATTGATGTATTGTGCTGGTCAACATGATCCAATACATTATCGGCTATCTGCTGTGCACTGATATATCCGCTGGCAGCATCGCCACTGGACACATTCCAATCGTAATAAGTAATTCCTTCCTGACCAAGATATGCAAGAATATCCTGTATTCCATTTCTGCAGATCGTGTTACTGCTGCCACCCGGCAGCCGGACAATTCTACTGTCAACACCTGTCAGTTCATACAAATATGTATGAAGCTTCTCCAGATCCTGACTGTAAGCTTCTACAGACTGATAAATATCTCTGTATACATGGCTGTAGGAATGCATGCCAAGTGTGTGTCCATCCTGCACGATACGGCGGTACTGGTCATTATAGCCTTCTTTACCCACTACAAAGAATGTAGCTTTTACACCATATTGATCCAGAATATCCAGAATCCTGTCAGTATTGGCACTTGGTCCATCATCAAAAGTCAGATATACTTTATGAATATCTGATTCATTTGACAAACTGCCGTTTGAACTGCTCCATTCAATCCGATTCTCCAGAGTCTGTACATCCATGGATGCTTCTTCCTCTGTCAATTCACGTGTTCCGACCGTGTTCTCCTCTTCCACACGTAAAGCATTTTGTACGGCCTCTATCTGAGCCTGTAATCCATGCACTTCCTCCCGAAGTCCATGCAACCGGACAGCCAGAACTATGCTGATACAGACAGGTATGATAAATACCATGACTATCATCATTACGATCAACTTTTTCAGACGTTTCACACGTCTCTGTCTTTTGTTCTCAACTTCAGCCATCTGATTTCCGACCACACTTTCCGTACACTACGCCAATTATAACACATACCCTACATTTAAGAAAAGGGATTTTCCCAAAATTTTATGTTTACAACAATGCCTCATTGTAATGTGCCCTTTCTCCTCCAATAAATTTCGGTCTGGTCCTTGCACACACAATATGCGCACCTCCTATTAGAGGATGCTCAATTCTTACCGGCACAGCAACTGCCTTTAAATGCATGCCGATCAGGGTATCACCGATATCAATGCCACCTTTTGCCTGAATATGCTCCACTGCAACAGGATCCTGCATATGTTTCCAGGCTGCAGTCGAGAACGAGCCTCCTGCCTTTGGCTGTGGCACAACATTGACTTCCTCATAACCAAAGCGCTGTGCATCCTTTCTCTCTATGATCAGTGCCCGGTTAAGGTGTTCGCAGCACTGTGTGGCTATGCTGATCTCTTTGCGCCGGAATGCATGGTACATCGCCAGGAAAACAGCCTCTCCCAGTTCAACATTAGAATAAGAACCTATTCTGTGTGAGGCAATCTCACTGGTAGAACATCCGATCACTACCAGATCTCCCGACTGTAATTTAGCCTGTTCCATAAACTCCTCTACTACTCTTACCGCATCCTCTGTTTCCTGTTCAAACATGATTTACGCTTCCCTTCTTCAATCTTCATTATCTTTCATTAAAATACATTTCCATTTTTCTATAAGTCTGTCCATAGTAAAAGCCGCATTGGCAGGACTTGTGGAAGGTAAAGTAATAATCTCCCTTCCTGTCAGCTTCTCCTGATACTTATGATACAGTTTTGCAGCAGTCGCCCCATTTGCATAAATCTGCCTGATTGGTGCATTCATCAGTACTTTTGAAAGATCAGTGGGTACTACATTGGAAATACTGCTGTCGCTTGAGCCTATAATATCACAACTTGCGATCACGTCCCATACCGCAATGTGATACATCAGCAAAAATGCCTTTTTCTCCTCAATCGTAGCCGGAACCGGAGCATCCATAAGTGCTGCAAGCAGTTTCCAGAAACGATTCTGCGGATGTCCGTAATAAAAATGATTCTCCCGTGATTTCACGGAAGGTAACGTTCCTAATATCAAAATCTCTGAATTTTCATTATACACCGGAGCAAATTCATGCTCTACATGATCTTTAACTGTGTTCATTCCCATTCACCCACGTATTTCTTCTGAATAGTTACACTGTATCACACAAGGGAACATAAAACAAGAAGCAGCCCTTTGGGAACTGCTTCCTGTCAATATATCTCTGTTACTTATCTGTTGCCGGCATCGCCCATGCCTGATGGTCTGTATGTAAAAGCATATGGGATTTGTGTGAAAGCGGCCTTTCCAGAAACTCCTCATACAATTTCTGTACAGAGGGATTTTCATGAGAAAATCTGACCTTTGCTTTTTCATCCAGTTTACGCAGATTTCTGCTCCTGTCTGTTGCCAGCTCGCAGCCATCCTTGATAGGCTGTCCACCACCGCCTACACATCCTCCCGGACATGCCATGACTTCCACAAAATCATAATGCACTTCGCCTTTTTCCAGAGCATCCAGCAATCCTCTGGTATTACCAAGTCCATTGACAACAGCCGTTCTGACTACCAGATCGTTGATATGGAATTCTGCTTCCTTCCACTTAGTCTGCTCTCTGCTGCTTCGTACTTCACCAAAGGCATCAGGATCGGGATCAGAGCCTGTGATGAGATAATAAGCAGAACGAAGTGCTGCTTCCATAACGCCGCCTGTTGTTCCGAATATGACGCCAGCTCCGGTCGTATCTGCCATCGGGTCGTCGCAGGGTACGTCCTGCAAAGTTTTCGCATCAATATGTGCCATACGGATCATACGAGTCAGTTCACGGGTCGTAATCACGACATCAACATCTTTTCCTGCATATTCTCCGTAGAATAACTCCATGTTACTTTCACCCTTCTTGGCTACACACGGCATGATAGATACGGTTACGATATCTTCCGGTTTCACTCCGATCTTCTGCGCAAAATAAGACTTCATTACTGCGCCAAACATCTGCTGTGGAGATTTGGCTGTAGAAAGTCTGGATACCAGATGGGGATACTGGGACTTGATAAATCTGACCCATCCTGGACAACAGGAGGTGAACATGGGCATCTGCTTCGTATCGCCCTTTTTGAAGCGTTCTATGAATTCATTTCCTTCTTCCATGATCGTAAGATCAGCAGAGAATACGGTGTCAAATACATAATCAAACCCCATCTGTTTCAGTGCATCTGTGATCTTACCCATCGTTGCGTCTTCACGGGATAATCCCAATACCTCACCCCAGGCTGCACGCACCGCCGGAGCCACCTGCACAACAGTTACCTTGCCCGGATTCTCAATAGCCCACCATGCCTTTTCTGTGTCATCCCGCTCCCTCAGGGCGCCTACCGGGCAATGTGTGATACACTGTCCGCATAAAGTACAGGCGGATTCTTCGATGGTACGGTTACCTGCTACATAAATACCGGTACGTGAACCTGTTCCTTCTATCTCCCATACGTTAATACCCTGGACCTTGTCACAAATCTGTACACAACGCATGCATTTGATGCACTTATCCTCATCTCGGATCAATGGAAAGTTCTTATTCCAGGGCAGATAATGAATATCTTTTTCGTAAGGCACTTCCAGAAGATTAAGATCTCTGGTAATGGTCTGTAGAGAGCAGTTACGGTTTCTGGCACAGGTCACGCAGTTTGCATTATGCTGGGACAGGATCATCTGTATTGTCTGTCTGCGATTCTTGCGCACCTTGGGACTGTTGGTATAAACAACCATCCCCTCTTCTACCTGATTATTACAGGACGTTACCAGTTTCTCCTTACCTTCTATTTCAACGACACAGACTCGACAGGCACCGATCTCGTTGATGTCCTTGAGATAACATAATCTTGGAATCGGAATTCCTGCTGCGGTAGCCGCTTCCATAATGGTGCTTCCGTCCTCTGCTGTGATCTGTTTGCGGTCAATTGTAAGTGTTACCATATTGTTTCACGGCCTCCTTTCAGTATTCCATAGCCAAAATGATCGCAGCGTAGACACCGGGATGCCTCCTGCTTGCACTCTGCCTCTGTCATAGGCAGTTCCACACCATCAAAATCACAGATCCGCTCACACACTTTGCGCTCTGTCATATTGACACGACCGCAGGGTGTTCTGTCTGCGATGTTGGGCTGTGGTACTTCCACATCACAGGAAATGGTATGATGATAGCCAAGATATTCGTCAATATTGGCTGCTATGACCTTGGCTGCCCCGATTGCCTTTACAACAGTTGCAGGACCTGTTGCACAGTCACCACCTGCAAAGACACCCGGCAACAGATCAAATCCACCATGTCTTCCCGCCCGGATCACACCTCTGTTGACCGGTACACCTGCATCCGCAAAATGCTTGGATTCAATATCCTGTCCAATTGCCACGATGATCGTTGTGCAGGGAATCATCATTTCATCCTCACCCGTAGGGCGCACGCTGGCGCGTCCATCACGTATCGCACTGATCATCTGTGGCTGTACCCATAAGCCCTTCACTTTACCCTCTTCATCTTTTTCGATTCTGACAGGAGATTTCAGAGTCTGTACCTCTACACCTTCTGCAATGGCTCCTTCTATTTCATCATGAAGCGCTGTCATATCAGCTACTCTTCTTCTGTATACAATGCTTACCTTTTTCGCACCAAGTCTGACAGCAGTACGGACAGCATCCATGGATACATTACCACCGCCGATCACACAGACTTCCTGCCCTGACAGGTCAATTGCTTCCCCCAGATCGATCGCACGCAGGAACTGTACTGCCGAAATAACACCACTGGCATCTTCTCCTCCTATTCCAAGCTTCTTATCCGTACTTGCACCGATCGTGATAAGTACTGCATCATACTGCTCTCTCAATTCATTGATGGTGATATCCTGTCCGATACGGAGTCCATGCTTAACCTGCACTCCGGTAGCAAGGATCGCATCAATATCATCATCCAAGCGGTTCTTTGGCAGACGATAATTAGGGATACCATAACGGAGCATACCTCCAAGCCTGGGATGCATTTCATATACAACCACCTGATGTCCCATAAGCTGTAAATAATAAGCTGCGCTGAGTCCTCCGGGACCTCCACCTACAATTGCTACCCTCTTACCAGTAGCAGGTTGACAGACGGGCGGTTCTACCTTACCTGCCAGATCTGCTGCCATTCTCTTAAGTCCCCGGATATTGATGGCATCATCTACAATATTTCTGCGGCATCGTGCCTCACAGGGATGCTCACAGATAAATCCACATGTTGTTGGGAAAGGATTGTCCTTACGGATCAGACGTATCGCATCCTGATAACGTCCCTCATGTACCAGTGCAATATAACCCGGAACATCTACTCCTGCCGGACACAATGATACGCACGGTACAGGCTGCTGATACTTACAGTTACATCTTCCAAGTTCAATGTGTGCCACATATTCATCATGGAACCCGATCAGTCCCTTATAGATCATATTGGCAGCTTCATAGCCAATGGCACAATCTGCCGTTTCCATAATAGATTTGACTGTTTCCTCCATCAGATCCAGTGTTTCCATTGTTGCAGAACCGTCTAACACATCACTGATCAGCTTCTTGAGCTGCCCCAGTCCTACACGACATGGCACACATTTACCACAGGACTGTGCATGGCACAGTTCCAGAAATGCCCTGGACATATCGATTGGACACAGACCGGATGGACTGGCTTCAATTCTTCTCTCCAGATCCTTATAAAGCTGTTCCACTACAACCTGGGCTTTATTCGGTACCGGTATTTCAAGTCTGCTCATAAGTATCCTCCCTGCTTTCCATTCATATTTATGCACTCATACAAAAACTTTCATTTCTGGGTTTTATATATTATGTAAGCGCTTACAATTGACTATAGCATGAATTTATATACATTGCAAGAATCGTTAATTTTTAAACACTTTACTGGTAATACTGCATAAAAAAAAACGCCTTTCGACTAATCATCGAAAAGCGTTTTTTTATGCATATTAACACAAGTGAAACTGTGCTACAATACCCTTTAATTTATCAACAGACTCCCTGCATTCCTGTAAGCGCTTATATCCTTCCATCGTACTGCTCTGCGTCTGGCTTGATTTATCTGCGATATCGCTGATACCATTTGCTGACTGCGCTATCATGTCATTGATACCGTCTGCTGCCGTTGAAATCTGATTGATATATTCCTCCAGTTGCTGCATGGAATCTTTGGTCTGCTCCATCACATTTTTAAATTCATCCGCATCTGTTCTGTACTCAGTTCCTGACTGTCTGAAATTTGCATAATCTCCTACTACCGTATTTTCCAGAAAATCCATGATCGTAGTGATACATAATGTCAGTTTCTCTACTGCATCATTTACTTCTCCGACAATACCATTAATGTTATCAACCGTACTCAATGTCTGAGAGGCAAGTGTCCCGATTTCAGATGCAACTACTGCAAAGCCTTTTCCTGCTTCGCCTGCCCTTGCCGCCTCAATACTGGCATTCAATGCAAGCAGATTCGTCTGAGACGAAATCTCCTTAATATCCTCCGTCAGTTCGTTGATTCTCTTAACTGCCTTGGACTGCTCTACTGCTGCATCTGCCTTGTCTTTCATCTGTGCATAGATTTCATCAGCTTTTTTACTGGACTCCATACTGGTCTTTTCCATGCTGACAGCACGCTGCTGTACCTGATTGGAGTTTTCTTCTCCCTCCAATGCCATCTGATAAATAACTCCTGAATTATGTTTTACCTCTGCGATATTCTGTACGATATGCTGCGTATTGGCTGTTGTCTCCTGCATGCCTGCTGCCAGTTCCTGCGTTGCAGCAGAGTTGTCCTGTGCTACATCACTGTTCGTCTTCATGATCGTATCAAGCTGGTCGATACTCTTTGTGATCGTAGTATTGGCTTCGTCCAGTCTTCCCATGATATCACGTAATATTTTCCGCATTTCATGTACGGCTCTTGCCATAACACCGATCTCATCTTTTTGTCCACGAAGTTTCTTGCCCATTTCTGTAGGTGTGAAATCCAGCCGGGAGGTCTGTTCAATGATCTGCGTCAAATACTTGATCGGCTTCGCAATATTATTACCTATCAGAATACCTATTACTGCAGATAACAGCAAAGCCACAGCCAATGCCGTCAATATCATTCCAACCAGCTGATTTGCTTCTGAATAAACCTCCATATTAGGAGCCGTCAGAAGTATCTTCATGCCATTATTCAGATTAAAATAAAAAAGCTGCATTGCCTTCCCCTGATAAGAATAACGATAGCCTTCCCCTTCTTTGGAAGCATCATTGATAAAAGAAGTAATATCTGAGAGAGAGCTGTCCTGCTGTGACATATCAATACCGCTCTCCTGATTCTTATGATGCATGATGATACCCTGACCGTTTGCCAGAAAAGCATAGCCTGTGTCATAGATTTTTATCGCATCTACCTGATCTGTGATCATGCTAAAATCAATATCCATACCAACGACACCTATAGAGGTTCCATCCTCAGCATAGAGGGGGACAACATAGGAAATCATATAAATATTGATATTCTCATTCAGGTACGGCTCCATCCATATCGCCTTGCCAGCCTGCACCGGCTGATAGTACCAGCCTACATGCTCCATATCATTCGCATCATACATTGAAAAATCTGTAGGGGTCAACAAGGTAAACTGATCCTGCGTAGAATTTCTTGACATGAAAATACCAGAGGTTGGATTGGAATACTGTGGATTGTATCGCACATAAGCAGTGATCGCGCCATCTGTATGACTTGCAAAATTCACAGCCTCATTTTCGATCTGTCTGGTATATTCATCTGCATAATCATTACTCTTTTTGAATGCAGCAACGTCAAAATCCTGCATTACTGCATCACTGAGTGTGTCCACAGACTGCTCTATTCTGGTGATCACACTATTGATATCTCCTGCCTGCATCTCGCCATTGAGTCTTGCCTGTATTGCTGTGTCCTGTGCTGCCACCTGTGCAGAATTGACGATTGCAATTGCAGCGATCACACCCGATGAAAGCAACGAACACAGTAAAATGCCTACAATCATTTTCATCCTTATTGATTTCATAATCTTCCTCCATTTACAGTTACCAAACTGTCATAAATAAATGTCATAAATACACATAAAATATGGTACCTTTTCTGAAATATTGTACCATATTTTCTGATTATTTTCAATATTTATAAAATATTCTGTGTTTTATTTAGCAATTTTTTTATGATTTACCAGCAAAAGTCCACTCATCAATGCTGTGAATGGTGCAACTGCTACCAGACCGAAACTTCCAACGATCGTATGAAGGATTTCGGATGCCACATCTTTATAATTCAGAATATTGTATACCGGCGTTCCCTGCGCCATAAATACCATCAGTAATGCAAGATATCCGCCCGAATAAGCCAGAAGTAAGGTTGTAGACATCGTTCCCATGGCGGCACGTCCAACATGAATTCCCGACATGGCAGCTTCCTTCCAGTCAATCTCCGGCTTCTTCTCCACAACTTCATAGATAGCAGATGTAATATCTACGGCAATATCCATAATCGCACCACTGGCTCCGATAAAAATACTCGCCATAAAAATCTCGGTCAGATTCAGATATTCATAACCGGAATATAACAGGCTCTCGGAATTAGCCATGACTGCACCATGTATTTTAAATAATCTGGTAAAAACAATACCAAGAATACATGTCGTGATCACTCCAAGCATGACTCCTGATGATGCTGCCAGAAAACACCTGTCATAACCATATACCAGTGAAATGATCACAACAGTAAGTACTGTGATGATCGCAAGTCCTATGAGAATAGGATTTCCTCCATTCAGACAGCCAGGAACCAGTATTTTCCATATCATAAGTACCGTTATGACAAAAGACAACAGACTGCGCAGTCCGATCCCTTTTGCAAAAATAATCAGTACAACAGAAAAGATCATCAGCAAAATAACTTCCTTATCCAGCCTGTAATGATCGATCATATTTACCGATATTATCTCGTCATTCTGATAACTGATAACGACCTGCGCAATATCTCCTACTGCATATATTTTATCTGTCTGTAAAGATCCTGTCAGCAGATTATATGCCTGTGTTTCCTGTCCTTTAAATCTGCCTCCCAGCAGACGCACCGTACAATCCTGTTCTCCTGAACGGATCAGTCCACTGCTGATCACGGTAGATTCATCTGTTGCAAGTACCTGTGCCCTGCATCGATCAGTTCCCTGATAAATAACAGCATCCTCATAGCCTGTTGGCCAGACCATGAGGATACCAAGCAAAACCATACATATCAGGAACGGAAGATGAGGTAATATATACCTGTTACATATCTGTTTCATCCGCATTTATTTCCTTTTACTATCTATTATTTTACTTTTGTTAAAGCTGCAATTTTGCTGTAAATGTCTGTATTATCATAATAACCATCAAAGAGAGTTGAACCATTACCAACTGCAAATACCGGTACAGGAAGTCCTGTATGGGAATAAGAGCTGAATGCAATACCTGACTTGTTATTCAGAATATGTGTAATAGTTACAGAAAGAGGCTCATAAGTACCATAGAGGTCATATTCTTCCTGTGTCATCTTATCCTGAGAAGATGCACCTACCTTGAGTGTTCTTTCATAAGCAGTCTTTAACTTCTGTACTTCATAATCTGTCAGAACAAGTGTAGGATCTGCTGCTGCATCCGCATCATCTGCTGTTACAAGTCCGAAATTACTCTTGATATCTGCAAGTACCTGTGAGAATGGTGTCTTGTTCTCTTTGTAAGAAGCAACATATTCCGTATCAAACTTAGCATAGGAAAGTGTCTGATTCTCCAGATTCTTTAAATAAGTATCATAGTTTGTTCCCGCATAACCGATTGTCAGACCGCCTGTCTCATGATCGCCTGTTACCAGGATCAGAGTATCTGCAGGATGCTGCTCATAGAACTTGTAAGCTACCTGTACTGCTCTGTCCAGAGCGATAGTATCATTAATGGAAGCTGCTGCATCGTTTGCATGACAGGCCCAGTCGATCTTACCGCCTTCTACCATCATGAAGAAACCTTTGTCATTGTTCAGTACTTCAATGCCCTTCTGTACGTAATCAGCAAGTTCCCACTTATTATCTGCAAGGTCCATATCATAATTCATGGCATCTCCATCAGCCAGATTCTCATCAACTGCGATCACTTTGCCTGTAGACTTGTTTACTGCTTCGATCTCGCTCTGTGTCGTGGTTACAGTATAGCCATTTTCTTTTGCCACATCATAGAGGCTTTCCAGATCCTTGTTCTTACCTGTAGGACTTAAGAATCCGCCGCCTGCAAAATAATCAAAATTACTTGCGATCAGTTCCTGTCCGATCTCATAATAATTCTTTCTGGAAGACTGGTGCGCATAGAATGCTGCAGGTGTTGCATGATTCAGGTTAACTGTTGTAAGTACACCGATCTTGTAACCAAGCTGTGATTTTAACTGTTCAGAAATTGTTGTATATTTAACAGTCTTGGTTGTGTCCATATTGATGACACCACTGTAAGTCTTGTGTCCTGTGGAAATAGATGTTGCTGTAGATGCGGAATCAGGGCAGAAAGATGTGCTGTCAAAAGTCTGTGCTGAACCAACTGTAGGGAAATTCATAAAAGACAACTGCTCACCGCCTGTCACATCGCCACCCTGGCTTGCCTTTGCACCCAGATAGTAAGATGCCGACTGAATCTGTGGATAGCTCATACCATCACCGATAAATAAAAAGATATATTTAGGTGCCTTCTGAGATACTGTCTGTACTCCGTTGTTTGTGGCTGCTGCATAAGTTTCATTGGTCATTTCCACGCTTGCTGATGCGTTGTCTGCTGTCTGTCCACAGCCAACCAGAGTAGATGCCATAAGAATTGCAGACATCATTGCTGCTGTTACTTTGTGATTGAATTTTTTCACTTCTCTTTTCTCCTCTTGTTTATTTATTAATTTGCTATGAGTGTATTGTATCTGTCTTATGTAAAAGTCACCACCAGACTTATGTATAATTTATGTAAAATCGAGGTTTTTCTGCATATTCATTCATTTTTGTGATACAGGTTGATTTGGTTGATTATTGGAGTGCGATTGTGCTATGATGGTTGCGTATGAATTTGTGTCTGCAACATGCTTGCAGATGCCGGAAAGGTTTGGTCATATAATATGAAAAAAGAGAATCTCTGGCTTACATACCAGAATGAAGACAAAGCAAAACTGCAGTCCATCTGCGAACGTTATAAGAACTGCTTAAACGAAGGCAAAACAGAACGTGAATGTATCGAGTTGACTATTCGTATGGCAAAAGAAGCCGGATATCGTGATCTGGCTGATATCATTGCTTCTAATGGCAAGGTATCAAAGGGTGATAAAGTATATGCTGTACAAATGCATAAGAGCATTGCCCTTTTCCAGATCGGTGAGGAACCTATCTCCTCCGGTATGAATATCCTTGGAGCTCACATTGACTCCCCAAGAATCGATGTAAAGCAGAATCCATTATATGAAAAGGAAGGCTTCGCATACTTCGATACGCACTACTATGGTGGTATCAAAAAATATCAGTGGACAGCCATTCCCCTCTCCCTTCACGGAAGAGTTGCCAAAAAGGATGGCACAATGGTAGATATCTGTCTGGGTGAAAAAGAAGATGATCCCATCTTTGTCATCACTGATCTGCTGATCCATCTGGCAGGAGAACAGATGGGCAAGAAGGCTACAGAAGTCGTTACAGGTGAGAATCTGGATCTGCTCATTGGTAATATTCCTCTGGAAAAAGACAAGGATACGGATAAAGAAGAAAAAGAAGCAATCAAAGCAAATGTATTAAAACTTCTGGCCGATCAGTACGGTATTGAAGAAGAGGACTTCCAGTCTGCCGAACTTGAAATCGTTCCTGCCGGCAAGGCAAGAGACTGTGGATTCGACAGAAGTATGGTTCTCTCCTATGGTCAGGATGACAGAATCTGTGCCTTTACTTCTCTGTTCGCAATGCTGGATGCAAAATGCGGCACACGTACACAGTGCTGTCTGTTAGTGGATAAAGAAGAAATCGGCAGTGTGGGGGCAACCGGTATGCAGTCCAGCTTCTTTGCAAATGCTGTAGCTGAGTTGTTAGCCATGACAGAAGGTGATTCTGAATTGTTAGTCCGCCGCGCGCTGGCTAACTCAGTTATGCTCTCTTCTGATGTCAGCGCAGGCTTCGATCCTCTCTATGCAAATGTATTTGAGAAGAACAATGCCGCATTCCTGGCACAGGGCGTTACTTTTAACAAGTACACAGGTTCCCGCGGCAAGAGTGGTTCCAATGATGCCAACGCAGAATATATCGCTGCACTCCGTAAAGTAATGGATGATGCAGGCGTATCCTATCAGTTTGCAGAACTTGGCAAGGTAGATGCAGGTGGCGGCGGAACCATTGCCTACATCATGGCAAAATACGGCATGAACGTTATCGACAGTGGTGTTGCAGTCCTGAATATGCATGCTCCTTATGAAGTCAGCAGCAAGGCTGATATCTATGAAGCTGTGAAAGGATATCTCGCATTCCTCAACTGGAACGGCAGATTCTAATATAACATTTCTCTACAAAAAAGAATCCTTACCTTTACGGTAGGATTCTTTTTTAATATTTTCATTTTTTAGCAGGTGTTACAAAGGTTTCTGTAAATTTCTGATAGGCGCAGGGTTTGCCAAAATAATATCCCTGACAGTAATCCGGTGTCACCTTCAACATTTTCTCAAGTTCCTCCAGATTCTCGATACCTTCCACACATACCTTGACATCCATACCATGTACCATATCACTCATTAACGACAGTAACTTATATTCATATTCATTCTCAATGGCTTTCATGGTAAAAGAGCGGTCTATCTTAATAATCTCAGGATGCAGATCATTCAGATAATGGAAATTTGAATATCCGGTACCAAAATCGTCCAATGCCAGTTGAATTCCTTTTTCTTTTAATTTCACCCAGAGCTTGGCAACACGGCTGTCAGTTGAAAGTAATCCGCTTTCTGTCAATTCTACAATTACAGTAGAAGGATCTACCTGATGTTCTCCAATTGCTGATATCAATTCACTGATAATGTTGCTTTTCATGACCTGAATATATGAAATATTGATGCTGATACGGAACTGTGGAACGGTCTGCTGGATTTCATGGCAAAGTTCCAGAGAGCGGTGAAGCATCCACTTTCCTACCGGAATGATAAGTCCTGTTTCTTCCAGTAAAGGAATGAATTCAACTGGTGAAACCATACCATACTCTTCTGTCCGATATCGCATCAGTGCTTCTGCACCATATAATGTATTACTTGACGCATTAATGAGTGGCTGCAGAAACGCCTCAAAACCTTCAAAATTATTGTTTACAGATTTCCTGAGCAGCCTGATAATACGTTTTCTTCTCATGAATCGTTCAAAATCATCTTCATTAAATACATAGTAACGGTTCTTTCCACGTCTCTTTGCTTCATTTAATGAAAATTCCGAATAACGCATAATATCTGAGAAACTGTCACCCTCACAGTCCGAACCATTTAAAATTCCTGCCGATAATGTGAATACAGCTTCATAATGATTGTTCTTGACAAAATGGTCGATCGCCTGTCTGATCTTCTGATACTGTTCTGCTGCATGTACGGCATTACGCCCCTGAATGTCAAGGATGAGAAATTCATCCGACACTGCTCTGTATAGCGTCTGTCCGGGCAAAATACAATCAGAGATACATTCTGCTGTTTTTCTAAGTACCATATCCCCATAATCAATTCCCAGCTTCTCATTGATTTCCTTGAAATCATCTATTCCAAGACGCATCAGATAACCATCTTTTAATTCACTGGTAACATGCTCTTCAAAAAAGGAACGCATACTTGACATTCCAAGCAGCCCACTGACATTGTCTGCCTTTTGCTTGGCACCAATCTCATTAATGCAGCCTATCATATACTTTGGTGTGCCATCTTCATTATGAATCACATGTCCGCGACAATTGATCCAGATAGGTTCCCCATGTCTGGATAACCAACGATACTGCAGATTATGGAAATCCTTCTTTCCAGCCAATATTTCCTGCAGATCCTTCTGTAATTCATCAATGTCCTGTGGATATACAAATTTAGAATGATTTTCTACTACATTTTTGAACTCTACAGCAGGAAGCATAAAATGTTTTATTGCTTCCGGTGAAATATAGTAATAATCATTTTCGAGATCATATACATATAAATAATCATCCATACAAGGATGAAGCATATCAATCAGTCTGCACAGTTGCTCCACTGTAATATCTTTTGAGTCATAGCCTCCCAAATGCACTGCCTCCCATTCTCTTACACCACTTACCGGACATTCCCAGTATTATCACTTTGAACTTTACATACTTTCATTGTAACGATTACACAGATGATTGGCAATAATAATTTTCAGAAAAAGATAATTTAATTTATAAATTTTGCAGCTTCATTTTGAAGTACTTCAGCTACTGCCGATAAATTCTGGCTCATTCCTGCAATATTTCCAATAACATTACCCTGTGTTTCTACCGAAGCCATTGCTTCTTCGCTGCTGGCAGCATTCTCCTGTGTAGCGGCTGACAGATTTTCTATCATAGTGACCAGTGTCTGTTTTGTCTGAGTCATCTGATCACCCGATTCATACAAAGCATTGATCGCGTTTTCAATCTGACTCAGTTCCTGTTCAATTTTCAGGAATTTATTTTTCGTGCCTTCTACACTGCTCTCCTGTACTTCAAAAGCCTTTTCCAGATCGGCCATATTTTGGGTGGATTCCTCTGTTTTGTCCAGAAGTTCCTGTATGATCCCACCTATTTCATTGGTCAGAAGATTCGTTTCTTCTGCAAGACTTCTTATTTCCTCCGCTACAACGGCAAATCCCTTACCGGCCTCACCTGCTCTGGCTGCTTCTATTGCAGCATTCAGGGACAGAAGGTTCGTCTGATCTGCTATTGCATTGATCTTCTGACTGGTCTGTTCTATTTTCTGAACCTGTTCATTATTCTGTGACAATGCATTCTTAACAATTGCAATGCTTTCTTTACTGGATATAGTCTTCTGGATCAGATCACGAATCGCATCAAGGCCTTCATCCTTGATCTCATTCATTTCCATTGCACTGTCATGAAGTCCTCTGGTGTCATTCATGTTCTTCACAATAATTTCATCCAGCCTTGACATCTCTGCCGCACCTCTGGTTGTTTCTTCTGCCTGAGACATTGCACCTTTGCTCAATTCATCCATTGTCTTGCTGATTTCCTCTGAAGAAGTCTTTACCTGTATTGTCTTTTCTGTAAGTTCACCTGCATTATCTGAAACGTTTTGTGCTGATCCTTTTATATTCGTTACAATCTGAGTCAGATTCTCATGCATTGCCAGAATACTGCGGCTGATCCTGCCTATCTCATCATTCCTCTTAATATATTTTCCAAGTCTGTCCAACTGTTCTGTTGACAGATCATATGCGGCTACACGCTCTATTGCCTCTACAGCGTTCTTCAAAGGAAGTGTCAGCAATACATATAAAACTCCTGCCAGTATAACGAGAGAAAGTACACCGCATAATGCACTTCTGAGTGTCAACGCTGTAATCGTATCCCCTATCTGTCCTTTTGCCTCAGCCATGGTAATTCCTGCTGTATCTGCCACTGCTTTTTCCACTTCAATGCATGCATAATAATTATTAACTGTAAAAGCAATCCCTAATACGAATACCATGCAAATTACAATACTGACAATTGCTGACTTATTTTTCATCCTCTATATTCCTCCTGTTCGTGTGTTCCCATGACAGCAGTAATACAAAAAATACATTCCTATATATCTGCTGTCTTCTTATCATGTATCTGAATGTTCCTGTAAATCTTACATTCAGTGTATAATATACATTATATTGAATAATTAGAAATTAATCAATATTTCTGTTAGTTTTCAGATATATATTCAGGTATTTTATTTATACTTCTTCTATTTGTGCTGTGTCAATATTCATAAATCTGGTAATGCAAATGCAATTGCATGTGCTCCTGTCTACAATACATATTTTCTAAGAGTAGCCTCTACTGCGCCTGGTCCTTTAAGCATCTCGATAAAATATTGCTCTACCAGTTCACCAAGATCTGCTTCATATAAATTCACACCAAATATTTTCTCATTTGAAAGAATCGGCACAACCTGTTCATGAACCTCGGTATCTCCCCATTTTAATCCGGCAACGTAAGGGCATACTGTATCCAGCATAGGATCAGAACTCAGTGTAAATTTTTCTCCTTTATCATTCACGCCGCACAGATATCTCAGCCATCCTGCGAATACAAGTGGAATTTTCTCTAATCTGCTGACTGAAAGTTCCTCTGAACGCTGATAAGCCTTAATTGTTTCTCCAAAGCGTATCGCAAGCTTCTGTGATGTATCTGTTGCAATACGCTGTGGCGTATCCGGCATAAAGGGATTGGGTATACGTATATTTACCACCTCATCAATAAACTGTCTGGGATCGATCACACCTGGATCTACCACTACAGGCAATCCTTCTTCATATCCGATGATTTCCACCAGTTTCTTTAAGACCGGATCATTCATTTCCCTTGAAATCAGCGTGTAGTCCAGCAGACAGCCGAAAATTGCAAGTGCAGTATGCAATGGATTCAGACAGGTACATACTTTCATCTTCTCCACTCTGTCTACTGTTTCTCTGGTAGTAAAAATAATACCGCCCTCCTCCAATAACGGTCTGCCATTGGGAAAACTGTCCTCTATTACCAGATACTGACATTCTTCTGCATTGACAAAAGGTGCAACATATGTATTCTTAGCAGTGATGACAGGCTCTAAATCTTCCACGCCTGACTCCTGTAGAAGTTTCTCCACAGATGCATCCGGTCTGGGTGTGATCTTATCGATCATTGACCATGGGAAACTTACCTTCTCAGGATTTTCCACATAGTCAAGAAATCCTTTGCTGACCAGTCCGTTCTGTTCCCATGTACCGGCAAATGCATGGATTGCCTGATAAAGTTTATCTCCATTATGTGAACAGTTATCCATACTCACCATGGCAATAGGGAATTCACCTGCCTTGAAACGTTCATACAGCAGTGCCGTTACCTTACCCATATAACTGACAGGTCTGTCAGTTCCGTTCTGCATATCCCTGGCAACGTCAATAAGTTGTTCTCCCTTTCCATCAACGAGGCTATACCCCTTCTCCGTAATCGTAAAACTTGCCATCTGCAAACCTGGATCCGAAAATATTTGTGACAGTCGTGTCATGTTTGTGTCATTACTACTATCCAGTGTCAGCGACTCCATAATACTTGCAACTACCGTTTTTTCTACACTGCCATTTGCCTTCAGTGTAGCCAGAATCCCAAGATTATCATGCGGTTGATACATCCTGTCTATAATTTCGTAATCATATCCTTCCACAGCAATAAGGCCTGTCCTCAATCTGCCTTTATTGAGCAGTTCCTGCACTACATTTGCCTGAAAAGCGCGGAAAATATTTCCTGCGCCAAAATGCACCCATACCGGATTCCGTATTGTTTCTTCTTTTACCTGTTGTAGATCATAAGAGGGCAGTTCAAATCCTGCCTTTTGCCAATCCTGCTTATGCTCAAAAACACCTTTATAAGATAATTTCACACTAATCACCATCCCTTGAATTTTTATCAATTGCTTCCCACAATCCATTGAGATATGTAGCCCCCAGTGCTCTGTCATATAATCCATATCCCGGCATTGCTACTTCACCCCAGATCATACGACCGTGATCTGGTCTGATCGGTCCGTCAAACCCGATCTCATATAATGCTTTCATGATCTCATACATATCAAAGCTGCCATCACTGGAAAGATGAGCAGATTCTTCAAAGTCAGTAGGTGAGTTGAATTTCAGATTTCTTACATGTGCAAAATGAATTCTGCCCTTTAAAGAGCGGATCATATCAGGTAAATTGTTCTCAAGATTCGTACCATAAGAACCCGAACAGAAAGTCACTCCATTATGTGGGTTATCGACCATATGCATCATGCGCAGAATATTTTCTTTATTGATAATGATACGTGGCAGACCAAATACACTCCACGCCGGATCATCCGGATGAATTGCCATGTTGATATCATATTTGTCACAAACAGGCATAATACGTTCCAGAAAATATTTCAGATTATCAAATAATTTCTCGTTATCCACATCCTTATACATCTCAAACAGTTCTTTGACTCTTGCCATTCGTTCCGGTTCCCAGCCCGGCATAACAAATCCATTGGAATCCGAATCTATGGATGCGAACATTTCCTCTGGTTTGAGAGCATCTACTGCCGCCTGATTATATGCAAGTACAGTAGAACCATCCGGCCTTTTTCTGGCAAGTTCTGTTCTTGTCCAGTCAAATACAGGCATGAAATTATAACATACCATATGAATATCTTCCTGTCCCAGTCTCTCCAGTGTGGTAATATAATTCTCAATATACTCTTCTCTGTCCGGAGAACCGATTTTGATCGCATCATGGACATTAACACTTTCAATACCTGCTATAGTAAGCCCTGCTGCTTCTACTTCCTTCTTCATCGCATGTATATCTTCCAGTTTCCATGCCTCCCCTGGCACCGAATCATATAAGGTCGTTATCACGCTCTTTACTCCCGGAATCTGCCTGATCTGTTCCAATGTAACAGAATCATGTTTACTGCCATACCATCTTAAAGTCATCTGCATAGAAATGATACCTCCCGCTTATTACAAATTAAAAAATACCCATCATAACATCGTTTATCCTGTTCTGATGAGTATATTTTAACGTATTGCACTACGCTTTTCATTGAATTAATTGTTGTACAGTTTGCAAAACTTGCTATTGTATTAATTAAGGGAACTGAAAATAAAAATCAGTACAAGCAAGAGCAGAAATATATTCACATCAATATGTGTAATTTCTTCTTGTCCGTTTTGTTTTCTTTTGATATTACATGAGGTGATCGTCAATATAAAAGAAGTTAGAAAACAGCTTATTGTCTCCAGTAATCTATTCCATGTAAATGATTCAAGGAACAGGTGTATTATATTGCTGACCGCAAGCAGGCAAAAGACTACTGCCAGTATGACCAGACCTCTCAGATATCTGTTCTGCATTTCAATAAGAGACTCTTTATCTGTATAAATCTGTGTTTCTTCTTCACTCATCCCTTCCCTGTAAGGTTTTCTGAAATAATGCCAGCCATTATATGTCGTATTGATATATTCCCATCCCTGTTCTTCAAAAAAGGACAAATACCTGTCTTTATCTTCAAGATCAGGCGCATAATCAAGCTGATAAATATATCTGAGTTGTTCATTTCTGACAAATTTGGAATTAAAGCATGCCCCATGTTCCAACTGCCACCCCTGCTCTGAAAGCCGGTTCAGATCATTTATTTCCCTGTCATATTCCCATACGCCATATACTTTACGACTCGTCATATGTGATTTCATGATCTGCCACCTCCGAAAACTGCATCCGCCCGTTCAACCAGCATCCTAACCCTGTCAACTTCTTCTTCCAATACATTTCTGCCCTCATCTGTCAGTTTATACAGCCTTTTCCTGTTATCATTCGGATCATCACTTTCGGTTTCAACGATCCATCCCTTCTTCAGCATATTACTGACAGCCCCATACATAGTTCCCGAGCCTATCTTCACATTACCATCCGATATAGCCGCTGCTTTCTGCATGATTCCATAACCGTGCAGGGGCTTCTCATATAAACATAGTAAAATATAAAAATAACTCTCTGTTAACGGCTCCTGTTTTTTCAAACCGCAAACCCCCTTCAACTAACACTGTACATTCTGTGTTTTTGTACCTCTGGTCAGCAAATACAACAGTCCTGCGCAAATAACAATGATAACTGCTGCTATCGGTAATGTCGGCGTACTCTCCGGCAGCCCTGATAATAATGTTGGCATAAAATTATTGATCATATGCATGAAAATACAAGGATATACTGACTTGGTTCTGTATGCTACATAGCCAAGTACGATCGCAAGTGGTAAAACATAAATTCCCTGCATGATATTCATATGGTAAACTCCAAACAGAACTGCCTGCAGTAAAATAGCTGCCACTAAAGGACAATTCTTTTCCAGCATTCTGAAAATAATTCCTCTAAAAGCCAGTTCCTCCGCAACAGGAGCCAGAATAACTACGGTAATAAAAGCTACGATCTCATTTCCACTCAGTGCCATGCCCAAAACTTCGTTATAATCTTCCATAGAACCTGGAACCACAATAGCTATGAGTTCAGCCAGTAATAAAGCAACACCATAACAGCCAATTGCCAATACCGCAACTTTTGCAATATTTTTACCATTTACCTGTACTTTAAAAGCTTCCCACTTGGATCTGTCATACTTCTTTACAATGCCAAAACGATACCATAACAGTGCAACGATTCCACATATCAACGTCGTGACCAGCAAAAGATTAGTCATAAACCCTGAACTTCCAATCTGATCCGTGTATGTCTGCATGGCTGCATCAGTATCACCATCATTCTGTGCGATACAGGAAACCATATAGGCTGCTGCTCCTACTCCTGATACTGTAACCTGGATCGCAATAAAGGCCAGTAGCGTAAGAAGCGAACAAACTACACTTTTAACAGGCTTTTTCTTAGGTTGTTCTATCAGAACTTCCTGTTGCTCCATTACATTCTTTGATTCATTTTCCATCTTAATCCTCATTTCCGCGCACACTCTTTGCACATACCGGATTTGTGTCAAGTGCGCGCAGACCCAAATCCCGTGTGTGAAAAATCTTTCATCTATGGATTTTTCACATTAATGACTATGCCTTTTATAACATCTCACTTATTTATATCGACATCTGATATATCGGATGTTGGATATATCATATCACGACATATATCGTGTGTCAACATATTTAAAAAATATATTTTACATGATAAACTTTTTCATATGAAAATCGATGTAACGGGAGAAATAACAGTATGCAGAAAAAAGAATTACAGACAGCTTTCAGCACCAGACAATTTATGTACTCTGAGGACTTTGAAGTATACTACTACAGTGACCAGCCGTTGAAAGCAGTCCACCCACATGCCCATGATTATTATGAATTCTATTTTTTTCTGGAAGGCAATGTAGATATCCATGTTGAGGATAAAATCTATCACATCAAACATGGTGACTTTCTTCTGATTCCTCCGCATGTAACACATTACCCTGTATTTCGCGACCATACTACTCCTTACAGACGTTTTATCCTGTGGATCAGTACTGCTTACTGCAGCCGTCTCATGAAGTCTTCTCTGGACTATGGTTATCTGATGCAGTATGTGACTACGACACATAATTATTCTTTTTCCAATGATGTCATTACCTTTAATCACATTCAGTCCCAGATATTTGCATTAATAGAAGAGGTAAAAAGTTCGCGTTTTGGCCGGAAGGCACAGATCACCCTTCAGGTCAATTCCCTGCTTTTATATCTAAACCGTCTCATATATGAAAGAAACCACGTTGCAGGTAATATGCCGCAAAAAGAACTGCACATTGCTTTATGTGATTTTATCAATCACCATCTGGAGGAAGATTTATCACTGGAACGTCTGGAAAAAGAATTCTTTGTAAGCAAATATTATATTTCCCACACCTTTAAGGACAATATCGGTCTATCCCTGCATCAGTATATAAACAAAAAAAGATTGCAGGCCTGTAAGGCTGCAATCTCTGGTGGTGCTCCTATCAACAGCACCTATGAATTATATGGTTTTGGGGATTACTCCTCTTTCTTTCGTGCTTTTAAAAAGGAATATGGACTTTCCCCAAAAGAATACCGTGACATGTCTACTCTGTCTTGATGATTCCCGCACGGTTGGTCATTGTATTATCCTCTATCCTGTTACGGATCTGCTCCATACGTCTGTCAAGCTGACTGATCAGATCCGCACAATATTTCAGTTCCTCGGAAATACCATCTGCATTTTCAATATCCTTTTTATATTTCATTTTATGTTCCAGACTCGCCCAGAAATCCATCGCAATAGTCCGAAACTGCACCTCAACCCGCATGTGCTTCTTCTCGCCTGTCAGGAAAATAGGAATATCAAGAATCAGATGCAGGCTCCGATATCCATTTGGTTTGGGATTCTTGATGTAATCCTTCTCTTCGATCAGAATGATATCATCCTGCTTTAACAGGCAGTCTACCAACATATAGATATCTTCCGGGAAAGAGCATATAACTCTGATTCCCGCGATATCATTCAGATTCTTTTCTATATTTTCTATGGAAAAAGGAATATTGCGGCGCTGCAATTTACCATAAATGCTCTCCGGACTCTTAAGTCTGGACTTGATCGACTCAAAGGGGTTACGACTGTTTACCAGAGCCAGTTCCTTATTTAATACCTCTAATTTGGTCTGTACCTCGAGCATCGCACATTCATACTGCATCATCAAATGCATAAATGGTTCCAGATATTCTTCCTTTAATTCCTTAATTGCACCAATTTCTGTCTTTGTATCCAATCTGTTCCACCATGCCCTTCCAAGCAATTATTACTTTATACAAAGGCGATTATAGCACATATCCAAATCCCAGTATAGTAAATTTTTTCTCTTCATCACCGGCTGCCATACGAATTTCTACAATATGTTCTACGGCATTCTCTTCATGAAAAATGATACGGGGATTACAATGTGTCCAGCCGTTTATATGTGGATCTGCAGTCAGACGATAGCTTCCATCCACATAGATATCTGCTTTTCCTGCATCCAGTGCAGCCGAATCTTTATGGATCAGTATCAGAGATTTACAGGTTATTTTAATGACAAATGTGTCATTTTCTTTATCCATTTTATACCAGTTATAAGGGAACTGTGCCACAGGTTCCAGTCTGTCATCCATCTCTACCTTCTGCAGATCTGTATCTGTCGCACCAAAAGATCCACATTCAATTACAACATCCTGTGGGACATGCATTCTGTCAAGCAACATTACCTGTTCATAGTCTCTTCCATTACCATGCTCATTCCTGATGGCTGTTTTATTTTGTAAAAGACTTTCTGTTCTGTCCTGTTCCTTATCATCTACTGCTTTATCAAACAGATTCATAAGGCAATCTGCCATGATCTGATGCCCCATATTACTGGGATGATAAATATCATAGAAGAACTGATTCTTTGAAAGAACTCTGCCTTCTTTCCTGCTTAATTTAAATTGCTCTGTTATGGCATCCTTAATGCTGACCATGGGAAGTTCATATGTCTCTCCCACTATTTTAAGCCGCTCCTGCAGATTCCAGTCATAAGCAAAAACAGCAAAAAGCAATACTACTGCCGGATGCCATGGCAGTGACAGAATCTTACGTACAAGGCTTTCGTAGCAAACACCCTGGGTTTCATCACCCTCATCATTTACTGCGAATTCCACAACTACAATATCCGGTTTAACAGTACCATTACGCAGAACATCCCTGTCGAATCTGAGCATTCCCAGTTCAGATGGAGTACCACCAACTCCTGCCTTTATAAAATGTACATTGTCTGCTTTACCAAATCGCTCTGCAAAAGCCCGATAAGAACGATAGGCATAACTTTGATGATGAATGGGAATTGCCCCGGCTCCCTGTGTGATCGAACCGCCAATATATGCTAATGTAACATCCTCTCCCTGCTGTGCCCTATTTATTGCACCTGCAAGCCGTGACAGATTGCCACGTTGCATCAGAGACTGTCCAATCATCTGTCTGTATGCGGTTCCCTGCATATCCACGGCTTCATCCGAAATAACCGGGGGAGCCTCATATCCATCCTGCAGGTAAAATCTCACACTGACCCTTGCCTGCAGTTCACTCTGTTCGAATTCAAAACGTATCTGTCCCGGTTCCTTATCATCATCCGACCATTCTACATCTGCCAACTCCAGTATCCTCTCCGCTCCGTCTGCAAAAGTATCCATATTGATCGTAGTTCCAGACACATAAGGATCCGTCTTGCCATACATCTGAAATGCAAATCGAACTTTTGGAATTTGTGACACAGGTGTCACAATATCTACAGAAACACCAATACTGTGCACCAGCCTTCTGAATCCTTCTGTAGTTTTCATAAGCTCCAGCATTTCCCTGTCTGTCACATTTCCGGCTATCTGTGCACTGTTTATAAGTCTGTTATCATTTTCGTATATAAATTGAATTCCTCTGCCATCTGGCTGTTTTGCTCCAAATATCTCCTTTTCCTGCATAACATAGAAAAAAGGTCTTTTCTTTGCAGGATCCCTTGGTGCCACCGGACCTTTTACTGCCATACTGACCACCATACCTTTCTGTCCCTCATATTAAGGCATATTGTACCACGAATAGAACAGAGAGGCTTCTTATATTTTGCCATTCTCTTATCAATGAATGGCATTTATGGAATCTGTATTCAGCTCCTGATTGCCCAACGCATCTTCGTTGATCTTGCTCTTCCATTATTTCTGCATTCTTCTGCACTTGGACGTATCACATCCTCTGCTATCTCGCTGAAAATTCCTTCCTTATAATACTGTTTAAATGCTTTCTTGACCATTCTGTCCTCACCTGAATGGAATGTTAATATAGCGATCCTTCCCTGTGGAGCCATCACCTGTGGTAAACTGTAAAGGAATTGATCAAGTACCTCAAACTCACTGTTCACGTCAATCCGCAATGCCTGAAAAACTCTTTGACAGCTTTTCTTTAAGATATCCTTCTTTTCTTTATTTTCCGGCAGAAAAGCAAGTGCAGTTTCAATACATTCCCTTAATTTTGTTGTGGTATCTATTTTCTGTCCTTTTTTCATTTCCTTCATGATGACTGCTGCAATCTGCTGTGCATAAGGTTCATCCGAATTCTCCACGAACATACCTGCTAATTCATCTTCTGTTACCTGAGTCAGACGTTGTGCAGCGCTGACACCTTTCTGGGGATTCAGTCTCAGATCCAGTGGTCCATCCAGCTTGTAAGAAAATCCTCTCTCTGGATTGTCAATCTGCATGGATGATACCCCAAGGTCAGCCAGCACAAAATCAAATGGTCCATATTCCCCGGCAACTTTGGCTATATTGGCAAAATTCTCCTGGATTGAAGTGAATACATCCTCCCCGTATCCTGCTTCATGTAATCTCTGCGTCGTCTTCACAATTTCTATAGGATCAACATCCAATCCATACAGATGTCCTTTTCCCTGCAATTGCTCCAGCATGCGTCTGGTATGTCCTCCATATCCAAGTGTGGCATCCAGTCCCTTCTGCCCGGGCTGTATCTGTAAAAAGTCAAGAATTTCCTTAACCATAATAGAAATATGCATGCCTGCCGGTGTACTTCCCTTACTGATGACTTTTGCTACCGTGTCTGCATATTTTTCCGGATTCAGTTCCTTATATTTTTCTTCAAATTTACGAGGGTGCGTTCCTTTATAACGCAGTCTCCTCTTATGTTCCTGATTAAATTCTTCCATATAAATAACCATGCCTTTCTGTAACCTGCAAACCCTGGATCAGCGGCACACCAGTTTCCATTTCCGTGCACCGTTTTCAACTCATTGTTTTATGTCAACTTAATTCTGCTTATTGTTTTTCCAGATTATATCATTTACTTATTTATTTTGCAAAAAAATATTGTGTGTTGTTTCAAAAGGTGTATAATTTATCTGTATCTTTTTTACAAATATAACTATGAGGATATTGTATGAAACTCAATCGACTTTCTAAACAGACACTGGCTATTGCAGTATGTGCCATGATATTAGTTACGTTGACGGTGATGCGGTATTCCCATCTGATCCAATCAACCTTAACGTTGGAAGTACAGAAAAATCTAGGCGATGTCGCCCATCAGAATGCTGTTTCCATCACAAATGAGATTATTGACAAGTTTAATCTTCTACATAGTATCAGTCAGGAAATACAGAAAACTGAACTTAATGAATCCAGACTAATGCCGCAGCTTAATGCATGCACAGAAACATATGGTTTCAAAAGAATGGGAATCGTCGATGCAAATGGAATTACTACAACAACAGATGGTTATAAACAGGATCTCTCCTATCGTGACTTCTATCAGGATGGGATGAAAGGAATCTCCTGCATTACCAACAGCCTCACCGACATGATCGGTTCAAATCCTGAATCTATCAATGTATTCAGTGTTCCAATTTATAATCAGTCCAATGAAGTAGAAGGTGTGCTGTTCGCAACATACCGTACACAGTTATTCAATGACATTTTAAGTATCGATTCCTTTGACAATATGGGAATCAGTTGTATCATCAACGAATCTGCAGATATTATTGCTTTATCTAATTCAGCCCCGGATTCCATTAAATCATATTCTAATATGTTGGAGTATCTGCAAAGTTCCAACTCCGCAGCTTCTGACGCAGTTACACAATTTAACCTGCATATTCAGAATGAAGAAGAAGGCATTGGAAAATATAACAGTGATCGTGGAAATTATTATTATTACATGATGCCATTGGAAAATATGCGTTCAGATCGACAGTGGTTTATTCTGACGATTGTTCCCGAACAGGTACTATGGAATCTGGCAAGTCCGATCAACGAACATGTTCGCAGCCTGATCAGCATTGTATTTCTGATCTGTATCGCGGGATTCTGTATTTATCTTTATACGTATCACAAACAGAAAAGGGAACTTCTTGATCTTGCATATACAGACCCTCTCACAGGTGGAAATAACTTCGCCGGCTTTCAGAACAGCTTACAGCATAAAGATTACGGTACCGTATCTTACGTGACACTGGATCTGCAGAATTTTAAACTGATCAATACATCCTGCGGAATTGAAAAAGGGAATGAAACGCTTCGTGAAGTCTGGAAAGTACTGCTGGATAATCTTCAGGTCGACGAACTAAGTGCCAGAATCAATTCAGACCGTTTTCTCTTCATTCTGTTAGATACAGATAAAGAAACTATAGGAAAAAGATTGGACAAACTTACTTCTGATCTGGAAGCAATTTCAGCCAGATTAAATATTCCACGTATTTTTCCTCTTATGGGTATTTATCAGACATCAGATCATTCCGAACCGGAACAGATTTATGGTAAAACCGTACAGGCAAAACACATTATCAAGGGAATGCGTACCAGACATTATGCTTTCTATGATGAATTAAATGTGGATCAGTTAAATGAACTTCATCAGATAGAAGATGATTTTGAAGGAGCTTTGAAAAATGGGGAATTCCATGTATGGTATCAGCCCAAAATAGATCCTTATACCGGTTCAATTCTGGGTGCTGAGGCTCTGATCCGATGGATCAAACCTGATGGTAAACTGCTGCCGCCTGTAAAGTTCATCCCTCTCTTCGAAAAGAACGGCAGTATTGCCACTTTGGATGAATATGTATTCCGCCAGGTATGTGAACAGCAAAAGACATGGCAGGATAAGGGATTAACATTATATCCCATCTCTGTAAATATCTCACGTATCAGCCTGTATTTTGGCAACATTGTACAGAAATATAAAAGTATTCTGGATGAATACCAGTTAGACCCCAAGTATCTGCCTTTGGAAATTACAGAAAGTGCAACCATCAATAACTCTGAAATTTCCGGTCTGATCGACCAGTTCCATAAGGCTGGATTTGCAATGCTTCTGGATGATTTCGGCAGTGGTTACTCCTCTCTTTCTTCGTTAAATGTCATGCATTTTGACACGATCAAACTGGATAAGAGTCTGGTTGATTATATTGGAGATGCTAACGGAGAGAAATTACTGCATTCCATTACCCATCTGGCACACAGTCTGGGAATGAACATTACTGCAGAAGGCGTTGAAACTGCCAGTCAGGTAGAATTTCTTAAGAAAGAAAAATGTACGGATATTCAAGGTTACTATTATTCAAAACCTTTACCCGTTGAACAATTTGAACAGTTTGCAAAAGAAACGCATTAGACCACATCTAATGCGTTTCTCTTTTTATTATTCTACTCTGATTTCTCCTGCATCAGGATTTGCCACTCTCATAAGATGTTCTGCAAGTTCTTTCAATTCATCTACTTTGTTATCATAATCAATCAGATAATCTTCTACGCTGGGATGTTCACTGTTAAAGGAAGGTGCTTTGATCTCCCATTTGATCGATCCCCAGTATGGATGTTTCAGATTAATTTCCACATAGAATTTCTTTACCGGTCCCGGTGTATTGAATCTGGGTTCAGAAAAGTGTGTGGACGTCGGTCTGTTATTGGAATCAATTACGGGAGGTAATACCTGATTGGGTCTGTTATTCTGCCTTCTCTCCTCCTCCATCTTTTCTCTTCTTTCCATCCATTCATAATCCCTGCGTTCGATCATGAACTGCTCTATCTGTGAAGACATTGCCTTTACACGATCCGGGACTTCACTTTTATAGCATTTTAAACCGTTTGCATCCCCTTCAAACAAGGGTTTGGTATCCTCAAGAATCCTGAAATTTTTCAGATTATCGGACTGCATGACAAATGATGTATCCGGGCTTTTAATTCTGAACAACTGATGAACTGTATCAATTCTGAGTGTATCACTCAGAAAACCAAAGTCATAATGATAATCTTCTTTGAATACATCACGCAGAACCTGATTATCGTCATAGAAATTCGTATATTTGATAAAGTTGTCCAATGTCATTTTCTCCAAAGCACCGTTCGGAAGATCAATCTTGGCTGCACACTCTTTGCAAAGCGGTTTATCTTCTACCGATGCTGCAAGAAAGCGAGGAGTCGGCTTTCCACAAACGGGGCATAGTTTCTTATTGTTCGTAAATAATCCCATAATTACCTCTTCTCCTAATCAATTAAAGCAGAACCAAACACAGCGTTCAGATACAGACAACCACAATATCCATCCTCATTCAGCAGATCCATTATCGGATAACCGGCTGGAATCACTGTCTGATATGTATTGTCATTCCATTTATAAATTATAACATATGTTATGTCAGATCTCCTGCTGAATGCCTCTAAAGTTTTACGATTAAAGCTGATCATACTATCCGATTCTATAATACATACACCACTCTGCGGAATCGTTTCAACTACCTGCTGGAACTCCTGTTGCTTCGTAGAATACCAGGATTGTGGAATTACTACGACCTCTGTTTCCTCTGTAACTGACATTATGGATGCTCCTGGTGTTGGAGATGGTTCCGGTGCAGGCTTTGGATCCGGGGTCGAGTCCTGCTTAATTGACTTGAAGATTGCAGATATATCAATGCCACCACCTCTTGGTACTGTTACAGAATAAGTACCATTGTCATTTTTAATTACAGGTATAATTTCATCGCCCGCACTTACACTGTCAACCTCATAGCCATCATTTGCGACGACACTGAATGTCAATGTCTGACCTTCCTTTGCTTTGGTTAATTCACCTGCAATATTTATCTTACCATTGGATGTATCCTGTTTTCTGATAGCATATTGAAGCTTTTCCATTAAGATTTTTTCAGCTAAATCGCTCACTTCTTTTGAACCAAGACCTTCACTTCCTGTATACAGGCGCAGTAAAGTATCTGCATTCATCTTGTAAACTGTCATTTCAGGCAGAGCCGCCAGAATTTTATCTATATCTTTATATTCTCCATAATTAATACTGATAGCGGTCTGGGCATCTATTGTACCAAGATCAAGTTCCCCCGTTCCTTGAGCATCGTATAGACTAAGAAGGATACCCACATCGTTTGAACTGATTTTTCCTAATGACTGAAGTTTAGAACAGTTATCCATCCAGATTGCCAGTTTATTTCCTGTTACATCACCCTTTACAGTTGCTTCTGCCTGTTCCAATATATCCATAGCACAGCCTTTTGTAGAATAAACATTACCATCTACTACGATCAATGCATCCTTTCCTGAAATATAAACAGCTTCTTTTTCAGATGATACATTACCACCTACTTCTATATCGGTTCCTGGTCCGGCTAATATCCCCCAGGCATTCTTAGCTTTAACGTCCTTGGTGATTTTAATAGTACTGTCAGTCGTTTCTATGATGCCACCTAAGCTTATTCCAACATTTGAAGATACACTTCCATCAATTGTGATGGTACTGCCATCTCTGGCATTAATTGCAGATTCTTTTTCAGAATGTACATTACCATTTACAGTCACCTCTGATCCATGGGAATCAATAGCCCTGCCCTTTTCGGAAGTAACATTACCATCTACAGCTACTTTAGAGCCATTGTCTGCCTGTACTCCATTTGCCCACTTATCAATATAAGTACCACCTGTTTGTCCTTCATGTGTCTGGTTATCACCTTTTGCCTGCACATTGCCTGTAACTTCTACCGTGGCATTATTATCGGCACTCACTCCGGCACTTCCTGTACCGCTTACTGTTACATTGCCCTTAACTGTTACTGTTGTATTCTTACCATCTGCCGTAACACCATCGACTGCCTCACCCGTTGTTGTTACATTACCTGTAACTGTAGTGTTCTTCCCTGTTTCACCGGTTATCCCTTCACCACTGGCTGCTATATTACTATTTTCTGCAGCCTGTACTGCCACCTCATCTTTTGCATCACTTTTTTTATTACTGTCATAATCTCCACTTTCAACAGTCTCATATAAATCATCACTTTCCTGCGCATATACACCGGTGACTGGTGACATAACAAGTGCAGCAGTAAGTCCTAACGCCAACCATTTCTTCCTTTTCATATTTTCCCTGTCCTTTCCTTTTATCTGATATTTTCCAGATAACTGCACTGTTGGAATCCCATGATACCCGCAATCAATTTTGTGGGCATCATACAGACAGCTCTGTTAAATTTGGTAACAGAATCGTTATAGATCAGAGTACTGGTCTGCAGCATCCTTCCATAACTGTCTACAGCTTCCATAAACTTCCTGTAATTATCATTTTCTTTTATCTCAGAATGCTGTCTGACCAGTTTCTCCATCTCATCCAATACAGATTGAATCATTTTTTCCTGCTCCATAATCTCTCCCGTTGTAGATTCTGATGTAATGACACATCTGTGAAAGTTCACCTTTGCGATCAGATTACATGCCATATGAACATCATAGTCTGCTGCCTGATTCAAAGTCGCCACCAGCATATCATAGCGTGAGGAAAGCTGCACTCCAATCTGATTCATGGCACTTTCAACATTTTCACTCATTACTGTCAGCCTGCGTTGCGTGGAAATTACCCATATGGAGAGCAACAGGATCAGAAGAATAACAATAATCAGAACTCCCATGCAGTGCTCCTTTCAATTACTGCTGTACAAAATAAACTCCATTATCCCCTGTATCATCGGAAAGTGCTATCATCGTTAATCCATCCATGTCTGTGAAGAAGCATGCATATATCAGATTGCTTCCATTATTATCAAAAACTACCGCTACAAGTCCGTCATCTCTGACCTCATAAGTTCCATTGAGAGAACCTCCGCCCTGTACCATCTGTACATTTCCATTTCCATCAAATACAAAGGAAAGCTGTCCACCATAAGTAGATGACAATACTGTATTGTACTCATCCTCTGTCATCTCTGTACCATCGATCATACCGCCGGCAAAATCCCATGTCGTATCTGCCAGGTCAGGTATTTCCTCCATTGTCAGCCCGTACAAAACCCCTGTACTATCTGTTGATTCACTGTCTGTTGCTTCTGCTACAGTATCTGATGATGCACTGTCTGCTACGGTATCTGATGGTGCACTGACCTCTACCTGTGTAGTCACTGTGCTATCTGCTGCTGTTTCCTCGCCACCACATGCTGCCAAAGATAATACCATCATAGAACTCAACATAAAACATACTAATTTTTTCTTCATAACTTTTATCTCCTTTCAAATCTTTAAATTTCTTTAAGTTGTATGAGTACATTGTAACGTGTTTTTACTGAAAATCGTATCTTTCGTCACGAATCGACCATGAAATGCGCTGAATCGACTCTGCAATTTAAATTAAAGCATAAAAAAAACAGGTTCTACCCTGTTTTTTTATAAATCATAATGATCTTTATTTCTCCAGACGCATCTTCTGAAATTTCTGGATTTCTCCTACCAGTTCTTCCGATACTCCGACTACCTTGGAAGTAGTGTCTTTACAGGAAACCATCGCAGTTTCCAGATCACTCATATCATGACTTACATTGTTTCCATAATCTGCATTCTGTTCAGCAAAAGTAGTAAGGCTGTCTACACTCGTTGCAATTACATTCTTATGCTGCTCCAGATCAGAAACTTCTGTGCCAATGCCGTCTATTGCAGAGCTTACCCTGTTGATCTCACTATTGAGATTTGTGAAGATTTCCTTGGTATCCCGCATCTTTTCATCCTGCTTGCTGAATGCCTCAGACACTTTATTTGTAATATCAACACTGATGCTCGAATTCTGGATCAGATCATTAACGATCTGGTTGATCTGTTCCGTTGACTGTCTGGACTGATCTGCCAACGTACGGATTTCCTCTGCCACAACTGCAAAGCCTTTCCCATTTTCTCCTGCTCTTGCAGCTTCAATACTTGCATTCAATGCCAACAGATTGGTCTGATTGGAAATACCTGCAATAATCTCCGTTACTGTACGGATCTCCTGTACAGACTGATTCGTTTTCTCTGTCTGGTCACGAACTGCTTCGATAGACTCACCATTATCATTACTGATCCTGATCAGTTCTTCTATGATCTGTGCTGCTGATTGATTACATTCACTGACAGCCTGCGCACTTGCTGTCAAAGCATTGACATTTTCCAGAATATGATCAATTGCTACTGCAATAGAATCTGTTTTCGTTTTAATGTCCAGTGTTTTCTCAGCCTGTACAGAAGTATTGGAAGTAATTGTGCCAACAGCAGTACTGGTATTCATAACCACTTGTTCCATGGAATCAAAAGTCTGCGAAAATTCTTCTGAAACTGCAGACAATTCTTCTGTTGCTTGCTTGATCATGGCAATTGTATGAGTAAAACCGCCAAATGTACTCTGTACAGTTCTGACGATCTCTCCCAGTTCATCCTGACGTGCTGCCATTTTCTGTGTCTTTTGTGCAATTTTACTGTCAGACTGGTTTATGTCTTCTCCTGACATAGCAGCCTTGATTGGCAGCATCAGTTCTTTCAATAATACAACAATCATTGCAAAAACAGCTCCTATTGCTACAATTGTCAAAAGCAATGCAACTGTAATCCCGATAATTCCCTTTTGCAAAAGTTCAAGAATAATAATCTGACAGATCAGTTCCGGTGCAAATGCAATGACCGCAGCAACCACAAGTTTACGATTCATATCTTTTTTCTTCTCATCGTTCATCTTTCATGTCCCCTTTTCAGATTTTCATATAATGCTTTCAAACCCTGTCCACAGCATACCCTGTCCTAAGTTTTCGCATATATTTTATTTTATAATTTTCATTCAATATCGTCAATATTCTGATAATATATTTATAGTGATATTCTTAAAACAAATTGCCCACTATCAACACGAAAAGAATAAATTCCACCATAACGTTCCACTACTGCACAGATACTTCGAACACCAATTCCATGACCTGCTCTTGAAGTCACCGGTATTTCATTCACAAAATCAACTTTTCCCACACAGGAATTCCTGATCTGAATAAAAAACTTATCCTTTTGCTGATATGCCATAATATCTATGGTCGCAGGCAATCCCTCTGTCTGCACCTGTATACATGCATGTAATGCATTTTCCAATGCATTGGACAACAATACACATAAGTCACTTTCTGATATTGTGAGTATGGTCGGAATCTGCGTCTTTATTTCCATGGAGACTCCCTGTTTATATGCCTTGTCTGCAAAAGCCGACAAAATCAGGTTCGCGGTTTCATTCTCACAGAAATTCTGAACTTTGTAAGCATCAATTTCGGAACAAACTTCATGAATATAGTTCTCTGCCTGCTCCAGCCTGTTATTTTCCATACAATTCAACAGATATTGCATGTGATGACGCAGATCATGCCGATATGTACTGGCACTCTTCTGTGATTCTCTCAGTGCGTCTATTTCTCTGACTGCCTGTGCAACCTGCAGATTCAATATCCCCTGGGTCTGTTCCAACTGACTGCGGATCTTTTTTTCTTTGGATGTTCGCAGTACAAAAAACAAATACGCGCCACTACATACAAAAGGCATGAACTCTACCGCAAGCGTAGTACCTTTTGACAGGGAATCTGTGTAAATTCGTGTCAGGTAATCGAATCCATATCCAAGCATGGGAATGACTCCAAACTGGAACTGAACCGTCTTCGTATCCCGTGCGATCATACGCACCGAAGGAGATACAAAATATATCAAAAACAACAATATTGGAAGTGTCACCAGCAATTCCGCCATATACTGTCCCGCATAAATTCCGGGAAATACCGCTACAATTGCCAGAGCAAGCCACCTTCTAAGCTGGCAGCACAGGTAGGCTGTCAATACTGCGATCACCGGCCATAACCATTCCTGGTTCATAATACTAAGTACTACTGCCAGTGGCGCATGTGTAATGAGTGGATACAGATACCTGACCATATCGGAACTTGTCTGCTGATAGATGATAGCCTGGATCAGCAGGATAAAAAACATACTTGCCACAAGTCCAAACCGCCTGCGCTTTGTCCAGACAATATCACAAAAAGATGCAGATAATATCATGCCAAAGATTCCCACTGAAGCGCTGTTCATTAAATAAATAACATTCGTCATGATATAACAACCTGCTTTCTATTAAATACATATTCCAGATATACGTTCTTAATGTCGGAGCACTTACCATGTGGAATAGGAATCTGTGCAAGACTTGTCATCGTGATTGCTCTGCTGGATATACTCTGTATGTATTCCATATTGATGAGAAAAGACCGGTGCGGACGCATAAAATTATGATATGGTGTCAACTGACTGCTCAGTTCATCCAGACTTCCGATGCATTCCAGCACCTGTCCGTTTTCCAGATGAAATGTCAAAGTACGTCCTATCACTTCACAATATTCCAGTTTGTTCAGATCAATCCTGGTAATACCGCTTTTACAGCACAGGATAAGACTATTCTCCTGTTCTTTGGCACATTCGGAAATAACAGAATCCATTAATCGGAAGAAACTCTCATTCCAGATAGGCTTGAGCTGATAAAAATAGGCACCTACCGTATAGGACTGCACCGCAAATTCCGAAGAAGAGGTCAGGAAAATAATTTTCAAAGAACTGTCATACTGCCTGATTTCCTCTGCCACATGGATTCCATTCTCCCTAGGCATAATAACATCCAGAAACAGAATATCAAATCGTACACCCGCCTCGATCTGCGCCAGTAATTCCAAAGGACTCTGAAATGATAAACATTGAATTGATACATTTTTATCTTTACGATACTGATCCAGAAGACTTTGCAATTGGTTCAAAATCTCCTGATCATCATCGCAAAAAGCAATATTCAGCATATTTAAAATTCCCCTATTTACTTTTCTATTAATTATTTTATATTTTTTATTATCTTAATACAATTATACCATGTACTTCATATAATATTCAAGGCAAACTATCTGCCACGCACAAAGCCCCCCACCCTGTCATATCATTAGGAAATCTCTCATAACCCGGCAGTTTTTTCGCTCCATTAATAAGATAAGCCTTGAGTTTCTGTCCATACAGATAAGGATCATTGCCTCTTACAATGCCGTACTCCATAAGCAATGCTGCACTGCCACTGACAATAGGTGTTGCAAAGGAAGTCCCTGATACCTGTTGTGTGCTGCCTCCCGGAACCGGAACTGTGATATTCACTCCCGGCGCTACAATATCAGGTTTACTGAATGCAGTTCCAAAAGGCAGTCCCTGCTCACCTGCACGACCTTCTTCATAACGGTATACATAACCCCTTCCCGAGAAATCTGCATAACCTGAAGTTCTGATATCATAGGCTCCCACAGTGACAGCCCTAAGGGAAGTAGAAGGAATCGTCAGTGTCACCTCTGGCGTTGGCAAGAAAAATCCCGTCCCTGTATTTCTCGCTGCATAGCTTGGCAGATACATTCTGTATTCCCCTGTTACCACCTTACGGGGAGTCAACACAATACTCCATACCCCTTCATTGATGTATCTGCCTGTAGGAAGCATATCAATATAGATCTCCTGATTCACTGAATATGGCAACGGTTCTCCAATATAGCACAATAACTGTGTCTGCTCCAGAGTCCTTCTTAACGTATCTACCCGTCTGGTTTCCAACTGTACTTCCTCACCTCCCGGAGAACGCAGCCGCAATTCAAAATCATCATTGGAATGTTTCCAGATCTGGATGCTCAACCCTGTTTCATATGCCACAACTGCCAGTTCTATTGTCCTCTGCGTCAGGGCGATCCCCGCTGTATGCCCATTAGAAGCGCCCTCATTTCCACTTCCTATGATAATGGCAGTTCTGCCTATCTCCGAAGCATTGTCAATAAACCTCTCAAGTAATGATTCTCCCCTGTGATCTCCATATGTGTTCCCGAAACTCAGGTTAATGACCACAGGCATATTCAACTCTACCCCCAGATTTACCGCATAGGAGATGCCACGCATCAGTTGTGTCGTTCTTGGAAAAGACTCTGCCAGAGGATTGCCAAGCTTCACGATCACAAGCTGCGCCTGCACTGCCACCCCTGACTGAGAGCCTGCTGCCAGTGCAGCTACTGCTGTCCCATGTCCTGAAACATCCTGCTGTGGTACAATAGCCAGTCCCTCCTGTCTGCTGCCTGCTGCCAGTGCAGCATTCAGGTTCTCCCTTGTATACAATACTCCTTCCGTATACCCCTCAGGCGGCAGCCATCCTCTCTCTGCATTAGGAACTGCCGTCTGATCCCATAACGCCAGAATCCGGGTCGTTCCATCACTGTTACGAAACTCTGTCAGAAAATAATCTATTCCACTGTCCAAAACAGCGATCAGCACTCCCTGTCCTGTCAACCTTGGCTCCCGAAGTGTTACCTGTGGAATACAGGATGCCTCTTTCGCTCCATAGTCCATATTTTTTCCCCATTCTGTATGCAAAAAATGCCATATATGAACAGAATATGAAAAGGCACACCAAAAGGTGCGCCCCATTCATTTCTCTATATTATCCTGATTTCTCCCTGCATTGGCGGAAGTTTCCATGACCACTCCGGGATTTCCTGTTCTTTATCAGAATTGTTAATTGCGATCAGAAGCTTCTCCTGATCATTTTCTCTCAAAAACAGATACAATCCCTTCTCATCCAGGCACATCACCGTCTGATACGTTCCATTTCGGATCGCACTATGTTCTCTCCTGATCTTTGCAAATTCACATAAGGTATCATAACAATTATCCTGACTTCCCCATGGCATAGGGCTTCGATATGCATTCTCCGTTTCGCCCTCTATATAATACTCATCTCCGTAAAATACTGAAGGAATCCCATAACCTGTGAACAGATAGAAATACGCCAGTTTCATTCTTCTCCTGTCTCCGCCACAGTAGGACAGAAACCTTGGGATATCATGTGTATCAAGGAAATTCATCTGTACCAGACTCACCTTGTTCGGGTATCTCATTATCATCTTATGTATCTGCGCATCAAATTCCGATACCGTCAAAGTTCTTGTGGCAAAGAAATCTTTACACAGATAGGAAAAGCGGTAATTCATAGTCGAATCAAACTGATCACCCAATAACCATATTCCGGCATCTTCCCATATTTCCCCGATCATAAAGAAATCCGGCTTTACACCTTTTACTGCTGTTCTGAAATGCCGCCAGAAATCATGATTTACCTCATTTGCCACATCAAGCCGCCACCCATCAATGTCCGCTTCTCTGATCCAGTATGTACCTACCTCTATCAGATATTTCTCAAGCTGCGGATTGGAAGTATTAAGCTTTGGCATCTCCTTTACATACGCAAACGCTGCATAATCTGGAGGATCCTTGTAGCATACCGGTTCCGGCATATCATAGAACCAGCCATAATAGCGTGACTTGCTGCCGTATTCCAGTACATCTCTAAAGGCAAAGAAATCCGGTCCACAATGATTAAATACTCCGTCAAGGATCACCCTGACTTCATTCTGATGGCAGATATTCACCAGCTCTTTGAGATCCTCCATTGTCCCCATACAGGCATCGATCATATAGTAATCTGATGTATCATATTTGTGATATGAGTTTGCCATAAATATGGGATTAAGATAAATACAGTTGATTCCCAGTCCTTTGATATATTCCATATTCTCTGTGATTCCCTGTAACGTTCCCCCCATTCTATTGGCAGAAATCATACCATTTCCTGTTTCAATAGATTTGGCTGCTTTAACAATGCTGCCTTTTTGTGTTGCAAAACTGTCTGGAAATATCTGATACATGATCAGATTCTGCGTCCACACGGGTGGAGCGATAATATCTTCCCTGCGGATATACGGGAACTGAAAATATTCTGTCCTGTTATTTCCTATTTGAGTACAGAAACCTCTCTCATAATAGTACTGTCTCTGCATGTCATCTTCCAGTTCAAAATAATAGCATAATCTGGGATATGTATCTTTCAGATCAGCCTCATAGTAGTCAAACAGATCATCACTTGACACGCATGTCATTTTTTTCTTTTTCATTCGGATCACCGGATTCTGATCTACCCTGTCGCCATAGTAAAGCTGACATTCCTTCAAATCTCCCTTTGCTGTTCGTAGTCTGATCGTAATGTCCTTTTCCCCAGTCGCATAAGCATACTGCGAAAGAGGTATATGTAAAATCGCTTCCTTTTTCATTATCCTATCCTTTCACCGCTCCACCTGTAATTCCATCAACATAAAATTTCTGCATCAACAGGAACAGAATGGAGATAGGAATTGCTACTATAATACCGCCTGCACAGAATATGGAGAAATAATCTCCTACCAGTGTTCTCTGCACCAGATTAAAAAGTCCCATGGCAACTGTCCAGTCAGCAGGATTCCTGGAACGTATCATTAATTTTGCCATAACAAAATCCATCCACGGTGTCAGAAAGGAATTGATAACCGTGTAGACAATAATAGGTTTCGACAGTGGAATAACGATCCTTGTAAAAATGCATAACTGTGATGCACCCTCCAACGTTGCCGATTCTCTCAAAGAAGCAGGTATCGTATCAAAAAAGCCCTTACAGATCAGATAACCAAGACCGGAACCCGCTGAATATATTATGATAAGTCCAAGCATACTGTCCGTTAATCCTATCAGTTTCATAACGAAGAAAATAGCGATCATTGATAACACACCCGGAAACATATTGAGGATAATAGCAAAACTCATAAGTGGTTTACGCATTGGAAAACGCATGCAGCTCATTGCATATGCCACCATCAATACAAAAAAGGTGGAAATGACGCATGTACAACAGCCTATGACCATGGAATTGCGAAACCACGCCGGAAAGTTCGCTACGGTATCTGGTCTGAAGAACAATTGCGCATAATTATCCCAGGTCCATTTTATCGGGAAAAAATGCATCGTATTGATGCCTTTATAACCACTGAGAGAAGTAACAAATAACCAGATAATAGGAATCAGCCAGATAAAGGCAAGAAAAGCCAGTAAAAGATGTTTACCTACTATCTTACATTTCCTTTTCATTTATTGGAACTCCTCCTCTCTGTTTCCGGCGATCATTCTGGTAAATCCGATCAAAGTGAATACTGCACACAGTACAAAGACGCATATGCCAATAACAGATGCCATCTTGTAATTGGCATAGTCATTTGTTAATGTAAAGAGCCACGTTACCAGCAAATCCACTTCTTTTGCATTGGAATTGGCATAACGCATATTACCTGTTACATAATCACTCATCAAAAGATAAATAACATTAAAATTATTAATATTGCCTATAAAAGCCGTGATCAGAGAAGGTCCTGTCACGAACAGCATATATGGCATTGTGATCTTGCGAAAAATCTGCGCTTCATTAGCTCCATCAATCCTTGCACTCTCCAGTTGTTCCTCCGGAATATTAAGAAGGATTCCGGTAGCGCTCAACATCTGATATGGTACTCCCACCCAGATATTGATCAGCACTATCATGACATGCGCCCATCCTGGTTTGGACAAAAAAGGAATATAAGAAAGCCCCTTACCAACCAGACCGATATTCTGTAACAATCCCGTCAGTCCGATTTTGCTGCAAATACTGTTGACAATACCGTAATCACCAAACATTTTACCGACCAGCAATAAAGTCACAAATTGTGGGATTGCTATTGTCACTACAAATAAGCTTCTCCACATCTTTTTCCACCTGACAGTTTTGTCGTTAATGAGTTTTGCCAGCATAATTCCGCCAAAATAGGTCGTAAAAGTGGCAAGGAATGCCCAGATCAGTGTCCATACCAGAATTCTGATAAATGCATATCCAAAAGTAACCGTTGATGTGGATGTGAACAGTTCTCTGAAGTTATCCAGTCCAACCCAGGTAAACAGATAAGTCGGCGGCTGATGATTCATGTCATAATTGGTAAACGCAATTGCGATCATGAACAGAATCGGGATAATATTGGCCAGAAGTACACCAATACCCGGTAAAGTCAACAGTGTAACATGGAATTTACCATTAAGCAGTTCCCTGCAGTCTTCCCTGAAAGAATTAATATGCTTACCTCCTGATGCCTGTTTCTGTAATTCATAAACTGCCCTGATATTGCTGATATACAAAGCAATAAAAGCAATAATAAACAGAACTCCAATTATACCGCACAGAAGAATCAGAAGTGAATTATCATAATCATTCACTGTCTTTTGTAATGTAGTAAGATCAAGATACTCTTCTCTCTGTACTGTACCCAGAGTGTTCAACCTGGAGATATACTGCCAGGAAAAACGAAATGTGAACAGAAAGAACAATACTTCTATTACAGTCATAATGATTCCCTTCACATATTGTCCTCTGGCACAATAGCCTGCTCCCATAATGATCATGGAGAGCCGCGTTGCGGCATCTCCATTTCTGCATATTTCCAACAATTTTTTCATGATGATCGCATCCTTAATTCGTAACTGACTGTGTGATACCTTCTACTGCTTCATCCAGAAGTGACTGTACATCTGTATAATTGCCTTCTGCCAGTGCCTGTCCCAGAGTTGCAGCAGGATCCCAGTATGCATTACCTACCCTTTGCAGATCAGCATATGCGGACTGTTGTGCCAATGCAGCAAGTGCCGGTGCAGATGCAATTTTATCAGAAGAAGCTGCATTCAGATTAGAAGGTCCCTCACCTGTTGCCACACCGATTGCTTCCTGGCTGCTCTCACTGGTAATATATTCTGCCAGCAACATAGCCCATCCAGTATTCTTTGAATATGAATTTACGCCTACGAATTTATATCCTGCAAAAGATCCCATCTGCACCTGCGCACCATTGACTGTAAAAGCAGGAAGCTTCGTTGCAGCATATCCATCTCCATATGCCTCCATAAAACCAGTCGTTGCCCATGTTCCATTCACGTCCGCAATCATCTGACCATTCAGTGCAAATGCCTGTGCATCCTCATTAACACAATTGACCATGGCACTGCTTTTACAGATATCCGTTACCGCCTCCGCAACCTGCGCACCTGTATATTTCGTATCTGTTGCATTCCAGTTACAATAATTGGTTCCGTCCTCCAATCCATACATGTCCAGTCCTGCGCCTGCAAAGAATCCATATAAAAACCATGCACCGGATACTTCCATGCCAACCGTCTTACCCTGTTTCTCGGCTGCTGCCAGCAGATTATCCCATGAGGATACATCTTCCTGTGTCAGATAGTCAGAATTATAGAACAGAAAATAACCATTAGATGCCGTCAAAGGATACGCATAAAGTTTACCATCCACAGATGCTGCTTCTACCGTAGATGCTGCATTGGCAGTTCTTGGATCATATGTAAAAGCAGCATCAACGCTTTGCAATGCTCCTGCATTTACCAGATCGATCAACTGGTCATCTGCAAATACGAATACATCGGCTGCAGATTCCACATCCTTTAATACATCGTCCTTACAGTTCGCCTCTGATTCCGCACCAATCGTAATATTAAATTCCACATCAGGATATGATGCCTTAAATTCATCTACCAACTGTGCCATGACCTTCTGATATTCCTCTGTTTCAGCACACCATAATGTCAGATCGACAGGTGCATCTGTTGCTGCGATCAAATTTGCGATCGCATCATTTGTACTGTCATTTTCCGACACATGTGTCACTTCTTCTGTTTTGTTTTCTTCCTGTGTTTTTTCACTGCTCTGTGTCTGCTCACTCTGATTCTGTACAGTCTGTTCACTGTTTCCACAACCTGCTAATAATGATGAAACCATACACATACTGATACATGCTGCTACTAATTTTCTTTTCATTTCATAACCTCCCATTTTGCTCTACCTTTTACGAAACTTTTCCTAAAATACGTATTTTTATGTCCTTTTGTATTTTTATCTTATCTGCAAAATGTCCGTTTTACAATGGTTTTGTATAATTGTAATTGACTTTTGTTAAGAAACCGCTATACTAGATTTTAAGATTTGTCAATTTTTCAGATGAGAGGAGATACTGTTATGTCAGTCACGATTTCAGATGTTGCTTCCCAAGCCGGAGTCTCTACTTCCACTGTATCCAAAGTCATTAATAATAATCCAACGATTTCTGCCGAAACAACAGCCAGAGTCAATGCCGCGATCAGGGAGCTTAACTATATTCCAAATTCCAGGGCTGTAAGTTTCGCCAAAGGACAGGCTAAAAACGTAGTTTATCTGTCCACTCTGGGAAAAGATGTTGCCTATGAAAATCCCCATATGTTCGATATCATGTGTGGGGTCTATCATGAGCTGACCGCACATCATTATATGATGACTCTGGTAGATACTTCCGAAGAAGCCTATCCCGGTGAACGCGCGATCACGGAAATAAAAAAACGCTCCGCAGATGGACTCATCATTCATGGTTCCATCGTAAACGAAACGTTAGCAAAACATTTACTGGAGGAAGAAATTCCTCATATTATCATCGGTCATCCCGATTTTGAAACCAGACTGTGCTGGATTGATACCGATCACACCCTGGCTGGAGAATATGCCGCAGATCATATCTGCGAATGTGGCTATACGGATGTCTTTTTCATTGCCGGCAGAAGAAACGATACCATCTCCAATCAACGTCTCAAAGGATTTAAAAAGGGCATGATCCATCATAAAGAATACATCACCCGGGAAAATATCGGTTATACGAATAATACACAGGAGGGCGCTTATGATGTGACGCGCAATATGCTGCAAAAATTGTCAAAACCACAAGTCATTGTCTGTGAAAATAACCTTCTGGCACTTGGCGTTGTCAATGCACTCCGTGATCTGTCTCTTAATATTCCGGATGATATTGCTCTGATGACTTTTGACATTTATCCATATTCAAAAATTATTCAGCCACAGCCTACTGTTATTGACATCAATATGTACGACATTGGCATACAGGCTGGTCGCATGATGCTCCATAAGCTTGAAAATCCCAGACTGATGGTACAGAGCTTCACCGCCCTTCCTACCCTGATTCAGGGGCAGACTACCACGAGAATCATATAAACGGCTGTACTTACTATGATATTCCTTCCAGTTGTATGGGAAGTAACTGACCGATCATGCCTCCTGCTACTGCACCTGCCATCCATGAGATTCTACTGAACAGTGCCACCCATGCCATGATATCGAAGCGCCTGTGTTTCTCCTGTTCGCTCTCTTCTCCCTGTGCCGGCAAAAGGGAGCAATTCACGGCATAAGTCTCATCGGTCATTGTATACACCATATATGGATAGCGTTTCCCCATCTGCTTAAAATCCTCTACAAAGGTCAATCCATAGAAGAACTGTCGGCTGTTCATGAACAGTGCAGTCATCATGATCATAAGAATGGATGCACCACTGCTTAGAAAAGTAACCAGTACAAACTGAAATGCGCCTGTATACACCGTCATACTGGCAAGTAATGACCAGCCCCAGCCAAATCCGGCTTCCTGCATCATCAGCCCGTAAGCCATACTGACAAACAGATAGCTTCCCATAATAGGCAGGGAATGAATCAATGCCTGCTGTATTGTCTTTTTCTGATCCATTATGCTACCCCTGTAGCAGGCTGGATCTCTGTAAGCTTACGATAAACTGCTTCAGCCAGTCTTCTGTGTCCTTCCTCATCCAGATGTTCCTGATCTACAGGACTCGGGGTGGCATAATCGGATGCTGCCATAAAGTATGTTCCCTGCTCTACTGCGATTCTCTGGTAAACTGCCTTTAACTTTCTGGCTGTTTCTACAGATTCACGGTCAAATTCCGGATCGAACTCTGCTTTCCACACTTCTTCACCCAGTAAAATTGGAGAAATCAGCAATATTTTAATAGAACGATCTGCCTGTCTGATCTGTCCGATCAGTTTCTCGACTCCCAGTCCGATCACTTCTGCGGAAGCATGATAATATGACTTGCAATCATTGGTTCCCAACATAAGGATTACCGTATCCAGTGGCTTGTGACTCTCCAGCAATGCAGGCAGCAAGTCACTTCCCTTACGATCTTCACGCAATTCATCTTCGAATACTGTAGTTCTGCCGCATAATCCTTCCTCTGTAACTCTGATTCCTTCTGCATAGAGCCTGTCTGCCAGAATACTCGTCCATCTCACATTCCAGCCATATCTGCCCTTTCCTCCCGGTATATATCCATATGTATTTGAATCACCAAAGCATAAAATTTCTCTCATCGTGGTGTCCTGCCTTTCTTCTAATTCCTATTATCTTAGTATGATTAATATGAATTTATTATATACACAATCACTATTGTTGTCAATCCTGTTTTCAGGTATAATGTAACTATTCAATGCCCTGCAGCGAAAGGTATCACAGATATGATTTTGTGAATGTGGTTTTGAACAGTTATTGTATATTAAAGAGGGTAAACTACTATGATAAGATTTGAATGCGACTATGCTGAAGGAATGCATCCTGCGATTCTTGAAGCACTTATGAAAACCAACGATGAACAGACTCCCGGCTATGGTGTGGACGGGCACTGTGAACATGCAAGAGCACTAATCAGGGAAGCATGCGGCGATCAGGATGTGGATGTACATTTCCTCATAGGTGGCACACAGACAAATGCCACCATTATTTCCGCAGGTTTAAGGCCCTATCAGGGAGTTCTCTCTGCTTCCACCGGACATATCAATGTCCACGAAACAGGTGCGATCGAGAGCTACGGTCATAAGGTTCTTCCACTCCCGTCTACAGATGGTAAGATTACCGCTGCCCAGATAGAAGAAGCATGGGAAACTCATATCCACGATGGCAGCTTTGAGCACATTGTACAACCCGGCATGGTATATATCTCCCAGCCAACAGAAAACGGCACACTCTACTCCAGGGCAGAATTAGAACAGATCAGTGCAGTATGCCGCAGGGCAGGTCTTTTCCTGTTCGTTGATGGTGCGCGCTGTGGTTATGGTCTGATGGCACAGGGAAATGACGTTATGCTCCCTGATCTGGCTGCTCTCGCTGATGTCTTTTACATCGGTGGAACCAAGGTAGGTGCCATGTTCGGTGAAGCAGTCGTTATTGTTAATCCTGCTCTCAAGAAAGATTTCCGTTACTTTATCAAGCAGCATGGGGCTATGCTTGCAAAGGGCAGACTTCTTGGTATCCAGTATGAAGTCCTCTTCACCGATCATCTGTATGAAAAGATAGCACTTCACGCTGATGAACTTGCCATGCGCATCCGTCACGCTTTTGAGAAACACAATGTCTCTATGCTCTACGACTCTGTGACCAATCAGCAGTACCCAGTTCTGACTGATACAGAACTGGCTGCTTTCAGTAAAAAATATGCATTCAGTTTCTGGTGCAAAACAGACGATACCCACAGTGCCGTACGTGTATGCACCAGTTGGGCAACAAAAGAAGAAGTTGTGGACGAACTGATCCGAGATATCGACCAGATCTGTAACAGATAATAAGCATCAAAAAAGCAGCCATTACGTGCTGCTTTTCTTTTCCTCTGCATAATGATACTGATTCTTACCATTGATCTTGCTCTTATATAGTGCTTCATCTGCCAAACTTAATATCTTCTGGTAAGATGGGGCACCATCCCTGACAAAGGCAATTCCTGCACTACAACTAACAGGTATGTCACTTCCATGGACGAATAGATCAATAAAATGTTCCATAAGCTCATCAATGTCATTGCGTGTACAATCATTTTCTATAAAGACAAAAAACTCATCACCGCCAAATCTTCCTACCAGTCCCACACTTGCAAACGTTTCTTCCAGACTATCCGCCATATGTTTAAGCACATCATCTCCCACCAAATGACCATATTGATCATTCACTGCTTTAAAGTTGTCCACATCCATCAATACGATTGCACCTTTTAATGCATTGTCTGGATTCTTCATATGCACATTCACTCTGTCCTCAAACACTTTACGATTAAACACACCCGTCAATGCATCTGTCTGTGCTGCTTCCTGCTGCCGTTTCTCCGCATCGATATCTCTTAAATACAACAATGCATACATATTCTGGGAATATTTTTCCTTAAAGGTATAAATCGTCAACTGTACCCATCGCCATTCCTGAATCAACAGGCGCTTATAAGTATATCTGATAATTCCTCTCTCCCTGCAAAGCATCTGATGATACATATCATCCACACTGTCACAGGTAACGAATTTATTCTTCGCATTTTTTGCCGGCACATCCTGATGCTGACAATCCACTAAATACTGAATAAATTTCCTGCCCTGTCCCTGAAAACGGTTAGGGCAGTCTGCCCACAGACCTCCTGCCGCCTGAAGCTGATCACTTTCCAGATCGAGTTCAGCATATGCAAATGCCTCTGAAAGACTCGCATGGTAAAAGTCACGTATACGCTGATTCTCCAATTCTGCAATACGTTCCTGATCTGCCACACGCAGTTGTACCAGTATGGTTCCACGATCACATTCATCTTCACTCAGATGTCTTGTCGTCATTTTATACCACGAATATTCTCCCGAGGAAGACTTCATTAACAATTCCATTTCCTTGACATCGACTCTGTTCTCAACGTCACGAAATATATTTCGAAACTCTTCAGCAAAATGTGGATGTACGATTTTTTCATCAATCCATCTGTCCGGGAAGTTATCCTCATGCATCTGACTTCCATTTAAAAGTAGTCTGGGAGTATGAAAATATATAGAATGTGTCTGGGAATTGAACTCAAATAATTCACTGGACGGTTCATCCTGAAGCACTCTCGTTTCCACTATATTGTTTACGATTCCATGATATCCGACAACACATATCGTTCCGTCTTTATCATCTTTGCGTACACCGGTACATCTGATCTTGACCTCTCCGTGAACCGGATGTCTCCAGGTATATTGTAACTGTACGATATTACCCGTACGTATCATATCCTGTACACAATTATTTACATAATTATAATATCCGTTGTTAATTCGGCTATACCAGTATTGATAACATTCTTCAGGCGTTAGCCACTTGGGAACAGCCATGATCCGACGCATTATATCATCGGCATACATCTCATTGATCTGACCGTTAACACCAAGTCTGATTGCCCATAGTCCCATTTCCGTAGCTTTTAAAATATCTTTCTGGTCAAAATGATATATTTTCCCGCTTTCATCTCTCTCACTCATAATATTTATCCGTTTCTTTCAAAAATTTTCTTTGCAATATCCAGTACAGTCTCAATATTTGATAGTTGTTTGTATTTTATAATATTTTAGCATAATATTGTATACAATTCAACTAAGGTAATCAAAAAAACAGGCATGTTATAATTTCATGCCTGTTTTCAATCTCAATATATTATTTCCCTTGTACAAGTCAGGATGCACTGACAGTCATCTGCTCAATATTTCTGCCGTTTGCAAAGACCTGCTGATAAACCTGCGTACATTTCTCCAGCTTGCAAAATACCTTTCTTGCCTCGTTCTCATTACAATAGACTTTCCATATACCGCAGCATTTACAGTCACGACCCTTATGATCTATAAATCCAATGACATCTGCTAATGGATACCCCAGAAATACCCCTATTTCATGGGGGAATCCATCTTCTGCAAATAATCTGGTCCTTAACTGTACCAGGCAGGAATCCACTTCACAGTCCACATAACCGTATTTCTGCAATAGTTGTGCCACTCCATCTTTATGAAGATCTTTTGCCAAAAGTCCCGGTCTGTACACATAAATCAGAACATAGGAATCTTTCCACAGCAACGTTTCTATTCTGACACCTCTGTCATTTAATTTACGATTCAACTCATATATCTCGCGCAGAACCTCTTTCTTAGATGTCCTGATATGATAATTGAACAGATTAGCACTTTTAATTCCTGCCAGCGTGGGTGCACAATATGTAATCAGTCCCTCTTCAAGCATACTTCACCAATTACATGCCAGCTAACTGCTTACCAAGATTTTCGCACTCTGCAAGTACACTGTCGTCAGGTGTTTCGTGGCTCATTAAGCCCTCTCCACCTACAATCTTGGCTCCGGCTGCTTCC
>OKVF01000053.1_pt1 | contig 133325 bp, 123 predicted proteins | sample 1604831 | NCBI WGS metagenome assembly OKVF01 (sample SAMN01760980, study PRJEB22395) | human gut metagenome
CCGCCGATATCAGTACCCATTGCCAGTGCCCATGCAAGAACAGGAAGGGCAATACCTTCTGTCTCAGCCAGACTTCTGATAACAGGGATCATAGTTGCTGCAAATGGAATATTGTCGATAAATGCGCTGGCTATACCCGATACCCAGATAATAATAGCGATCATAAGTTTTGCGTTACCGCCACTTACCTTACCGATGAAAGCTGCTATTACTTCCAGAATACCAGTCTGCTCCAGACCACCTACTACGATAAAAAGTCCAATAAAGAACAGAACTGTCTTGTAATCTACCTTCTTGATCAGTTCTCCTGCTGATTTGCCTGCTGTGATCAGTGTAATAATTGCAATGAAAAGACCAATTGTTGCAACTGTCAAACCTGTCTGGGCATGAGATACAAGGAGTACAACTGCGAGTCCGAAAATAACACAGCTTGCAGTAAATGCTTTCTTATCTTCGATCAGATTCTCACTTCCAGATGCTTCCAGGTTCTTAATTGCATCTGCATCACTGGTTGCCAGATCTTTTCTGAATACAAAGTAGAAATAAATAATTACCACGATCAGGGAAATCAGTCCGATCACACCGGTATTGCTAATAAAATCCCCAAAGGAATAACCAAGGGATGTACCAATGATAATGTTAGGTGGATCTCCGCACATGGTTGATGATCCACCCAGATTAGCGCAGAATACTTCTGCCAGAATCATCGGAATCGGATCAAATTTTAATAACTGTGCCAGTTCGATCGTAACTGCTGCCAGGAATAAAATAACTGTAATACTATCAATAAACATTGCAAGAACTGCTGACATGATCATAAATGTAATAAAGATAGGAATGGTTCTGAAATGTACCAACTTTGCAATTGTCATACATAACCAGCGGAAAAATCCTGCCTTTGCCATACCTTCTACCATTACCATCATTCCCGCAATGAAAATGATTGTTGCCCAGTTGATTCCACTTGAGCTTTCTGATGCTTCTCCTGCTTCATACCAGAAGCCTGGTGTGAAGATGGAATGGATATTCAGTGTTTCCAATGCTGCATTCATATCCTGCATGCACACACCAAATACCAGCACCAGTGTTGCCAGACCACAGCCAAGAGTCACATATTGTCTTTCGATCTTGTCTGTGATAATGAGTGCAAACATCACCAGAAAGATGATGACTGCCATTACTTGTGCTACCATTTTGTTAAACTTCCTTTCATTTTTTTGCAGATGAAACTGTTCTGCTTTTATGTTGTAAATTGCCCCCACAACCTACAGCATGTTGCTTCCCAATGAACAGAACCTATTATAACATATTTACATAATTTGTCATTATGCAAAAAGCAAAATTTGTCGGAATCGATTAATTCTGCATCAAATGAACGCTTCATTCTCCCAAATCAATACACATCCTGCACAATATATGTGGTAACAGAATTGGGAATAAGTTCTGCGTAAAATCCTTTACCATAAGTTCCGATATCTGCTGTTTCTTTCCACTTTTCTCCTGAGGCAGTATCTCCACTGGTACGGATCACAGACACCTTATCACCCACATAGGAATAAGCGGACAGATCTACGTCCACCTTCCTGTCATTTCCTGTTACATTCGTCATGACAACGAACATTCTCTGTCCCTCACTGTCATAAGCTGCCAGAGAATGTTCATCACCTGATATAATGGTATAACCCGGGCGGATATATCTGGTAAACTGTCCCATCGCATAATATTTCATTGTAAGGATCAACTGTTCTTCATCATGATCGGCAACTGCCAGTCCCCAGTATCCACCTGTCACATCCGGCATTCCCGTATCCACTCTGCCCTGATATCCTTCCGCACTTACATGATTATCAATTGCCTGCCACATAACCCATGCCGAGGGGCGTAGTTCGTTCATATCTGTAATGATTCTCTGGGCAAGCCATAATCCCGCTCCCATCTCACCGGCACTTTCTCCGGCAGTATCTCCGCCATCTACTTCGGACATCCACAGATTCTTGCCTTCTGTTTCTGCCAGAGTCCGAAGCGCCTCACGTCTGGAACCTCCATAAGTATGCGTATCAATTCTGTCTACCGCATCCTTTGCTTCCTGACTCAACTGCCCATAGGAAAGGATCTGCACATCAACGCTGGTTTCATCCGTTCCTGACACCTGTACATTCCCCAGACCATTTGCATCCAACGTGCTTCTAAGGGCGAGCAACATCTTTGACTGGGATTCCCCCATATCAAAATGGCATCCTTCCTGCTTCCAGCTATATGCTCCCCAATAGTCTGTATATGGTTCATTCATCGCGGAATAACTTGAAAACTCAACTCCATAAGCAGCCTTATAGTGTTCTGTCACATCTGCAATATACTGTGCAAAGGCATTGTAAGCATCATCTTTTAAATTATTCCTGTTGGATAACTGTGCTCCTGAACTGCATCCCGAATTGGTCATAAAATACGGTGCTGAATTAGAGAATCCCTCCACAACCGCATCCTGCGTGCATACTTTTAATGCCTGCAGCAATACATTACGCTGATTGGCATCTGCATCCCAGTCATACTCCCAGTTATATGCACCTGTTGCTTCATCATAGGATGGATTCACAGCATACCCCGGCATATCTGAATCGGTTCTTGTAATATGATCATGCTCTGGATCGTCCCCTCCTCCGATATTGTACCGGATGATGTTCAGTCCCAGTCCCTGATCCTTGTCATAAAATGCCTGCACAGACTGTTGTGTCAGAGTATCTGAATATCCAATTCTGTTTGCCCACCAGCAAAAACTTGTTCCCCATCCTTCAAACCTGCCATCATGAAATGTAGATGCATTTGCCGGGTCGATCACTACCGTGTCATCAACCGGCTCTTTTTTATCCTCTACCGATGATTGTACCTCTTTTGACTCTTCCTCCATACTAACCTCCTGCGACTGCTGTGTCTGATCAGGCTGATCCTGCTGTGCGCATCCGGTTAATGTAACCACTGCTGCCACTCCGATCAATCCCAGCTTATTTCTTTGAAAATGCAAAATACCCCCTCCTTTACCTATCTAATCTTTATTTTATCATGCTAAAGTATATATCACCACCGCAAATTCATCTCATTGCGTTTCCCCTCTATTTACTATATAATCATAAGTAATTGCGAAACAAGCATAAAGAATGGGACAAGTTTCGCAAACATCTGACAATATTATAAACGCCCAAGGAGATTATCCTATGAAAGACAATGAATTACAGGGAAATGAGAAAATAGAAGAAGCAATTGCGGCCTTACAGCAGAAACCTACACAGGAAATGTTGGCTCATACTCTGACAGTGATCCGCAGACGCATGAATGAAAAAGGACAATTCGTGATCGCAGTAGAACCGCCCACAGGCGACGATCAGTTAAAGTTACAGGCAACTACAACAGATGACGGGAAGCTCTGGTGGATGGCATTTACCAGTTTCGAAGAAGAATTAAAGGGAAACGGCAGTGTTATGTCAACCTTTATGGCAGATATCAGGCAACTCTTCACCCTGGCACTACAGGCTGATACTGTCTCAGGTATTATTCTCAATCCGTGGAACCGTACCATTATGCTGGATAAGAACCTCATTCAGATCACACTGGGACAATAGAACAGGAGACGATGATCACCTCACCGTCTCCTGTTCGTTTTATGTAGATTATAACATTCGGTCAACAGCTCTTATGACTGCTTTTTCTTGGAAACAACATCAAAGATAACTGCTGCCAGAAGTACAAGTCCTTTTACAACCTTCTGATAGTTGGCATCTACACCCATGATATTCATACCAAGGTTAATAACACCCATCAGGATAGCACCAACGATAACTCCGGGTACTGTACCAATTCCGCCATAAGCAGATGCTCCACCAATGAAACAGGAACCGATCGCATCCATTTCATAGTTGGTTCCGGCTGTAGGGTTGGCTGAATTCAGTCTGGCAATTGTGATCATACCTGCTACTGCTGCCAGGAATGCCATGTTCAGATAAGCAATGAAGTAAACCTTATTTGTATTGATACCGGATAACTTTGTCGCTTTCTCATTACCACCAACTGCATAGAAATAACGTCCTGTAGTTGTCTTGGAGGTTACATATGTATAAATAAGGATAATGATAACAACCCAGATAAGAACATAGGGAATTCCTTTATGTAATGCAAGTTTATACATGAATGCCAGAACTGCAGCACAGATCACTACCATTTTAATTACTGCCCCTGTCAGATTCTCCAGTTCATAACCTTTCTTAGCTCTATCTTTACGATTCTTTAACTGTAATAATACATATACTGCACAGGCAATAATACCAGCCAGCATACAGGTAATATTGAATCCATCACCGCCAAAGAAGTCCGGCACATAACTGTTAAAGAGTTTCAGATAACTCTCAGGCATAGGAGAGATGGTAAGACCATTCAGAATGACATTGGATAATCCTCTGAACACGAACATACCTGCCAAAGTTACGATAAATGGTGGAATCTTTACATATGCGATCCAGAATCCCTGCCATGCACCGATCAGAAGTCCTACTACCAGCATGACCATAATAGCTACTGGTACAGACACATTCTTGTTTACCATGAGAGTTCCGCCAATAGCTCCTACAAAGCAGACAACTGAACCAACGCTCAGATCGATATTACCACCGGTCAGGATACATAACAGCATACCGGTTGCCAGTACAAACACATACGCATTCTGTGCGATCAGGTTATTAATATTCGCCGGAAGAAGCATTTTGCCACCGGTTCCTATTGTAAATAACAAAATAACAAGGATCAGTACGAATACCATGGTGTACTTTTTGAATATTTCTTTTACATTTCCCATATTGATCACTATACCTTTCTTTTATTCAGGCTTTTGCTGTAGATTTGATGATGCAGGACATAATCGCTTCCTGACTTGCCTCTTCTGCAGCGAGTTCTCCAACCATTCTGCCTTCATTCATAACATAAATTCTGTCACACATACCTAATACTTCAGGCAGTTCAGAACTGATCATGATAACTGACTTGCCCTCGTCAATAAGCTGATTAATAATACAGTAGATTTCGTATTTTGCTCCCACATCAATACCTCTTGTGGGTTCATCCAGAATCAGAATATCAGGATTGGTGAACATCCACTTACTAAGTAATACCTTCTGTTGATTGCCACCACTTAAATTACCTACATTCTGTTCTACGCTGGGACATTTGGTCTTGAGTTTATCCTTATACTCCACAGCGACCTGATATTCCTTATCTTTGTCAATCACACCATGCTTCGTCAGTTGCTGTAATCCGGCAAGTGTTGTATTGGTTTTGATCGGATTCATCAAAATGAGTCCATTTCCTTTACGGTCTTCTGTTACATACGCCAGTCCATGATCAATTGCATCTTTTACATGATGCAGATGCACTTCTTTCCCCTTAATATATAACTGACCGGAAATATCCGTTCCATAACTTTTGCCAAACAGACTCATGGCAAGTTCTGTTCTTCCGGCTCCCATCAGGCCTGCGATTCCTACAACTTCGCCTTTTCTGACCTGCAGTGATACATGATCTACTACTTTACGTTCTGTATAAACAGGATGGTGTACTGTCCAATCCTTTACCTCCAGAACTACATCTCCGATCTTCTTATCAGGTCTTTTAGGGAATCTGTCGGTTAATTCTCTGCCTACCATACCCTTAATGATCCTTGCTTCGGATATATCGTCCTTTGTTTTATCAAGTGTCTCTATCGTAGCACCATCTCTGATAACAGTGATTTTATCTGCTACATAAGAAATCTCATTTAACTTATGAGATATGATGATCGATGTCATACCTTCCTTCTTTAACTGAAGAAGCAGATCCAATAATGCCTTGGAATCCGTTTCATTTAAGGAAGCTGTTGGCTCATCCAGAATCAGAAGTCTCGCATGCTTAGCCAGTGCTTTTGCTATTTCCACCAACTGCTGTTTTCCTACACCGATGTCCTTGATCAGTGTTCTGGATGATTCCTTTAATCCCACCTGTTCCAGCAGTTTATCTGCCATACTGTACGTTTCATTCCAATCAATTGCCAGCTTCTTACCTCTTTCATTTCCGAGGAACATATTCTCCCCGATCGTCATATATGGAATCAGAGCCAGCTCCTGATGTATAATGACGATTCCTTTCTCTTCACTGTCATTTATTTTGGCAAAATGACATTCTTCTCCATTATAAATGATATCTCCTTCATAACTTCCATAAGGATAAATACCACTTAGTACGTTCATCAGAGTCGATTTACCCGCACCGTTTTCTCCGACCAGCGCATGAATCTCGCCCTCTTCTACCTGCAGATTTACATGATCCAATGCTTTTACACCCGGGAATCTTTTGGTTATATCTTTCATTTCCAACAATACCTTACCCAATGTAGACCCTCCTTTCACAGCAGCCGGATACCATATAAGAGGTATCCGGCTCTTTGTTTTTACTGTAAATCTGATTCTTTATAATATCCTGAATCAACTAATAATTCCTTATAGTTATCTTTGTCTGCAAATACCGGCTCACATAAGTAGCTTGGAACTACCAATGCACCATTATCATATGTTTCTGTATCATTTACGGGTGCTTCTTTACCCTGCATAACGGCATCTACCATCTTAACTACCTGTGTAGCCAGTGTACGTGTATCCTTGAAGATAGACATTGACTGCTTACCTGCGATCATGTTCTTTACATTTGCCATATCACAGTCCTGACCTGTAATAACCGGCCATTCGCCTGTGTAGTTATTTTCCAGTGCATTTTCTACACCAAGTGCTGTAGAGTCATTGGAGCAAAGAACAACATCAATTGGTGTGCCATCTGCATAATAAGAAGAAATAATTGCTTCCATACGGCCCTGTGCTGTTTCTGTAGACCAGTTAGCTGTTGCTACATCTGCGAAATCAACAGAACCGGATTTAACAACAAGTTTGCCTTCGTCAATATATGGCTGAAGAATATCCATTGCGCCGCCATAGAAATATCTTGCATTATTATCACCAGGATCACCTGTAAAGATCTCCATATTGAAAGGTCCTGCTGCATTCTCCAGATCAAGTGCTTCTACAATGTACTCTCCCTGTTTCGTACCTACCATATAGTTATCAAAAGTAGCATAATAACTTACTGCATCTGAGTTCATCAGCAAACGGTCATAAGCAATAACAGGAATTCCTGCATCTTTTGCCTGCTGTAATGGTGTTCCGAGAGATTCACCATCAATGGATGCGATTACCAGAAGCTCACAGCCATTAGAAATCATATTCTCTACCTGTGAAACCTGTGTGGAAATATCATTGCTTGCATATTCAAGATCTACTGTATATCCTGCTGCCTCTAACTGTTCCTTCATATTGGAACCATCCTGATTCCAACGCTGCAGATCCTTAGTTGGCATTGCAACACCGATCAGTCCACCACCTGACTTTGTCTCATCTGGTGCTGCTGCAGTTGTTTCGGCTGCATCCTTCGTTTCCGTGTTTGCTGCCGTTGTTGTTTCACTGTTGTTTCCTGATGTCTCCTGTGCTGTGCTGCCACATCCCGCGAGCATGGATAATACCATACCGGTTGTCAGAATCATACTAAGTACTTTCTTTTTCATGTTGAGATCCTCCATTCATTTCTACTATTGTGAAAAGTATTCCGTACTCTTTTCTATGTCTAAACTATACCATGCGTTGAACCGCACAAACTTGCTATCATCTTGATTTTTTTATGTAACCTCTCTAGCACAAAAAAGAAAGCACTAGCACTCTTTTATCCAGTACTAATGCTCTCTGCAAAATAATCCTGTTTACTTTACATTCAAATAGACATCCTCCTTAAGATGATACCCACTGTCTATTATGACCTGATCCAGATTCTCCTGATTTACTGCGATGGGGTCAAGAGCAATATAAGGGATCTCATAAGTTCCGTCTGATATGACTTCCTGCGTACCGATTTCTTCTCCCTTTGCCAATGCTACTGCACTCTCTGCTGCCACCCGCGCCAGCTTCTCCACCGGCTTATATACCGTCATAAGCTGTGTTCCCTCTACGATTCTCTGACAGGCATCCAAATCTGCATCCTGTCCCGATACCAGTATTTCTCCTGCCCTTCTTCTTTCCGCCAGATATTTTACAGCCTGTCCTGCCAGACTGTCATTGCCACACATAATGGCATCTACATCATTAAGATATCTGTAGTTGGCACTCAGATATGTATATACCTCCTCCGGTTTCCACCTTGAAGCATACATGACATCTTTTATCTCAAGATTCTTCTCCTTTGCTACCTTCTCAAAACCATTCTGTACCGCCTCTACATTTTTATCCGTAGAAGAACCGCACATCATAAGTACACTTCCTCCATTGGGAAGCTGGCTTGCAAGTCCCTGTGCCATCAGTTCTCCTACTTTCTCATTATCAAAACTGATGTAAAGATCTGCGCCGGCATTTGAAATCTGCCTGTCATAAGCCAATACCTTGATTCCTGCTTTTCTGGCTTCCTTTACTACTTCACTGAGCTTCTCGTTATCAATGGCGATAATGGCGATCACATCCACATCCTGCTTTATAAAATAACGTATCTGTGCGATCTGCTCATTTACATCCCCATTCGCATTCTGCACATCCACTTTTGCTCCCAGTGCCTGTGCCGTTGATACGAATACATCTCTGTCCCTCTGCCAGCGTTCTATGACAAAAGAATCAAAACACATACCGATCTGTATCATATCCTCTTTCTCCTGCGCTGCGACTGTAACCTCGTTTCGGCTGCATCCTCCTGTAAAGAGCATACATCCGATCAGAAATATACATAACCCTTTTCTTCCCACTTTCATTATATTTCCCCCTTAATGCGACTCTCTGTACTCTGTTGGTGTCAGTCCTGTATTTTTTTTAAATATTCTGCTGAAATAATTAGGATCCTGATAACCACATGCCAGACATATTTCTTTCATGCTCAATTCAGCTTTGTTCTCCATAAGTTGCTTTGCACAGTCCATTCTGATCTGCGTAAGATATTCTATAAAATTCTGGCCTGTCTCTTCTTTGAACAGTTTACTGAAATAATATGGACTGATATCCACTTCCCTGGATACATCATCCAGTGAAATATCTTTCTGGTAATGAGTCTGTATGTATGCTTTGGCTTTATCGATTACAGACAGTGAGGACTCCTTTTTCTTTCCCTTTACATCCTGACATGCATTCACGATCTTATCCTGAAACCAGTTCCACAGCTCCTCCGTACTTCTCTTTTCCATCAGAGTGGGCATATAGTCTGTCCTGGACTGAAAATGATATGTCATGCCTCCGCTTTCATACGCAATATGCTCTGCCCAAAGTACAAATTCCAGACATTTGATCCTGATATCTTCTATATGTTCTTTGTGATTGTTCTCCATCCATTCAAAGAACTGGCGTGCTACATGCACAGCACCGGTTGTGTCTCCCTTTTCTACCTTTTCAAAAAGAAGTTTTTCAAGCTGAATGGGATAATTCTCCGCATATCCACAACCTATTGCCATATCTGCTGCATGAGCTACTGTTCCCTTACTTTCAATCAGTGTATTAATTGCTTCATTGTAAGATTCCAACGCCTGATGCAATGGCTTGATCGAACCGATTCCAATACGGAACATGACATCGAATTTCGCCCGCATCCTCCGCACCAGTTCTCTGGACTGATCGATCAGCTCTATTCTATGTTCATAAGTAAATTCATCGCCTTTACAAGGTATGTAAACAACAATCTTATTTCCCATGACATTTCCTATAATACCCTGGAAATAATCTTTGATCAGTTCTCTAAGTTCTCTGTATCGATTCTGTACACGTACGCCGGCTCCTACTGCATTGGTCATATGATTTTCTTCCAGCTCATCACCAAAAACAATTGCAAGCATATAGCCATATCCGTATTCTTCAATACCAAGCAACTGCATATAATTCTTTATATCCTCTTCAAAGTATTCCGAAAGAAGTAAAGAATAAATAAACCCGCCTTCAATAACAGGTACCACATTCTCCAGTTTCTCCCTGATCTCAAGATCCTGACTTCGTTGTTTTCGGCGACTGTCCACAAGTCCCATTGCCTTTTTCAGTACAGCAACTACACTCTCCTGCCTGATCGGTTTATTCATATATTCCAATACACCCAGATTGATTGCTTCTTTGGCATAGTCAAACTTATCATAAGCGCTGATCACAATGAAAATCGTGGAATTATTGCGTCTTTGGATTTCCTTCATTGCCTCAATCCCATTGATTCCCGGCATCTGTATATCCATGAAAGCAATATCAGGTACAAACTCCTCTGCAAGCTCTATAACCTTTCTGCCGGTCTTGGCTGTCCTGATCTCACAATCATCCTTAAAGTTCTTCTCAATAATAAACTGCAGTGCATCCAGTACAATACCTTCATCGTCTGCCAACATAATGCGGTACATTGTCATCCTCCCCCTGATATCCTTCTCAAATCTTTATTATGAATACAGTTTTACTGCCACTTCCGTTCCCATATTAGGTCCAACACTGGTGATCTCGAGCACATCCTCTCTGTCGTAGAAAAGCCGCAGTCTCTGTATTACATTATCCAGTCCCACACCATTTGAATTTTTGGAAAGTTCCTGTCTCTCCAGCCTTCCCTCCATGATCCGGTCTATTTTATCCTGGCTCATGCCAATTCCATTATCCCTGATACTGACACAGATATATCCATCCTCTCTTGTAACCGTCAGATTGATCCTGCCCTGCCAGTCTATATTACGGATTCCATAATTAACACTGTTTTCTACAATTGGCTGCAATACCATGCTTGGCATCATTACATTCAGACATTCTTCATCGACATGTGATTCAAACTGTATTTCACCGCTAAAACGCACATTCAGGATATAAATATAATGCTGTACCTGCGTCAGTTCATCTGCAAGTGTCGTATCATCCCTGTCCTTCATCGTATACCGGAAGAAATCAGCTACATTCTGAATATACGTATAAGTTCTGTCAGCATCCTCCATCATGGCAAGCTGCGCTCCGGCATTTAATGTATTAAAAAGGAAATGCGGGCTGATCTGTGCCTGCAAATACTTTAGCTGCGCATCTTTCAAATGTGCTTCTGTTTTCAATGCCTTTTCCTTCATGGCACTTTCCTGTTCCATGCTGTCTTTGAGCTGTACGATATAGCGCCTGATTCCCAGGACCATCTCATTGAAAGCATTGGTGACAACACCGATTTCATCCTGCGTGGTCACTTCTACCAGATCTGTAGTGAGTTCTCCTTCTCCTACCTTCTCTGCCGCCTCAGCAAGTCGGCGAAGCGGCTGTATCATTTCTTTTGTCATCAAATAGATCAATGCAAGATTCATCAATGCGACCACTCCCAGAATCACCATATTGGATATCTGTGAATAGCGTAAAGCATCCAACATCACTGCATAGTTATCAGAATTCTGCATGAACTGCTGATTATTCAGGCTGTAAATAAAAGTGCCAAGCACATCATAAAGGTTCGTAGCCTCTTCATAGGATACTTTGTATTTTTCAACATTGCGTCCACGTTTGAGCTCTACTGTATAATTTGTCACCGATAAATACTGCTCCGACAGGGCACGGATATTTTTCTCCATGATCTTGCGCTCCTGACTGCTGATATCCTGATTCAGTTCCTGTGAAAGCCTTCTGTACTCCTGTTCATACTTATAATAATCCTCCATGGAATCCGAACTCTTGGTATTAAGGTATTCTGTCATGGCATCCTGAACCTGATCCAATACCTGCTGTAATTCATTTAAACTCACATTTACTGCATAGACCTGATCGATTCTCTGTGTCATCCGGTTCATGCTCTGATGAAGCACCAGATTAACCGCCAGCAGCACCAGACTCGTCAAAAGAAATACTGCGATCAGTTTCGTCTGTATTGATATTTTCTGTACATTCTTATTCTTCATCCGCCATATAGTCCTCTACATTTTCTACTGTGATCAAATTCTCGCTGACAGGAATATAGCTGCTGACATGTCCTTCCTGCCAATACATATCCAGTGCATCTATACAATTGATTCCCATTCCCTGTGTATCAAAATCTATCGTTGCATGCAACACTTCCTGTTTGATCGCATGTAAAATAGCATCTGAAGTATAGCAGCCAATAATATTTACATCCCCTACTTTATTAAAATCCACAACGGACTGGCATGCACTGGTCGTACCGAGTTTATCCAGACAAATAAGAATATCCGGCAGTTCCTCACCACTCATGAAAATATCCCTGACCGTTTCCTCGGTTCCAAAGGTTCCCTGAGCCTGGATTGCCCATGGTAAAAGTTCATAACTGCAATGTGCCTCACTTTCCAACACATCACGGATTCCCGAATATATAATATTCTGACTGGTATTGGTGGTATTTTTGTTTATCAGAACATATATTCTATTCTTGCCTGATCCTAAAAGGGATAATACTTCCCTTCCATAAAGCTGTCCCAGATTATAACTGTTCACACCCACAAAACAGGTTCTGCCTTCTTCTGTGATATCAGATAATACAGTAATGACAGGAATTTCTTTCTGTGCCGCCTCCTGCCATAATTTACTGTCTTCTATATCATTTCCCTGTAAAATAACAGCATCTACGCCAGCCTGTAATGCAATAGAAAACAATTGTGTTTTCGTATAGTCAACGGAAAGTTTCTGACCAAAAGCTTCTACATAATAACCTTTCTGTGCTCCCTCCTGTCTGGCGCTTTCATACACCTCATTCCAGAAAGAATCCTGTTCATCATCTGCAATGAATGCGATATGTCTGTTATATTCTACTGTATCTTCTCCCTGAGGAATTGCCTGGAACACTCTGACATGTATATAAAGCAAATTTCCAGCAGTCATACAAAATATAATCAGTAAAAAAATCACAACAACGGATAAAAGTCCGTGCTTCTTCCACAGTTTTCTCATAATCTGCCTCATCTTTCACACTTTCCTCTATCATAATCGAAAATAATTAACATAACAATGTATTTTCTTGACTTTTTTATTTTTTTAAGTATAATAAAAAATCGGGCTCAAAATTGCCCGCATGGTCAGTTCGAAACCTTCCTGACCCAAAATAAAACTAAAGGAAAGGAACATTAATATGAAAAAATTATCACCTACTGTGTTTCTGGCACAGTCTGCGATGATCGCAGCCCTCTATATTGTGCTGACTTTTATCGCTAATTCACTTGGTCTGGCTAATTACGCCATCCAGGTCCGTTTCTCTGAGGCATTAACAATTCTGCCTTATTTTACACCGGCTGCAATCCCGGGTCTGTTTGTGGGATGTCTGCTCAGTAACATTCTTACAGGATGCGTTCCTCTGGATGTTATCTTCGGAAGTCTCGCCACTCTGGTCGGTGCATTCGGCACTTATGCACTGCGCAGGCATAAATGGCTTACACCACTTCCGCCTATTATCGCAAACATCATTGTAGTACCACTTGTGTTATCTTATGTTTATCACTTTGATGGAAGCCTTCCGTATTTTGCACTGACAGTCGGAATCGGCGAAATTATTTCCTGTGGTGTACTGGGTATGATCGTATTAAATGCTCTGCAAAAACATGCAAATAAAATTTTTCAAGGTATCTATAAAGAGAAATAAAAAATACCACATAGAGGACTTTTCCCCTATGTGGTATTTTTATGTATTACAGATCCAGTTTTAAATCATTTTCCCTGATCCATCCTATCTTACGGAAGAACAGACCAAATGCCCATGAAAGCACTCCGGGCAAAACAAAGCTGATCAGGATCAGTCCAAGCCAGTCAAATGCCGTGATCGCATCCTTTGCCCCTGATGCAACATCATTGAGCCATCCTGTATACACTCCAATCTGACCTACCAGCCCACAGGTTCCCATACCTGATGCAACTGCTGCCCCATTCATCTGCAATTTAAATATACAGGTGGCTATCGGTCCTGTAATAGCAGACGTGAGGATTGCAGGAAGCCATATCCTAGGATTACGTACAATATTGCCCATCTGCAGCATACTGGTTCCAATTCCCTGTGCAAAGAGTCCACCCCATTTATTTTCTCTGAAACTTAATACTGCAAAGCCCACCATATTCGCACAACAACCGGCTACTGCCGCACCTCCGGCAAGACCTGTCAGACTCAGGGCTGCACAGATAGCCGCGCTACTGATAGGCAGTGTCAGTGCAATACCTACGATAACGGAAATAATAATTCCCATAAAGAACGGCTGCAATTCTGTCGCCCACATAATTGCACCGCCTACTGCACTTGCAGCCGCACCAACTGCCGGTGCAAACAGCATAGATAACAGACTGCCTACCATAATGGTTACAAAAGGTGTCACAATAATATCTATCTTAGTTTCTCTGGAAACTGCCTTACCACACTCGGCAGTCAGGATCGTAATGAGAAGAACTGCCAGCGGTCCTCCTGCTCCACCCAGTGTATTGGCAGCTCCACCTACAGCGACAAGTGAAAACAGCACAAGTGGTGGACAATGCAGTGCATATCCGATCGCTACAGCCATGGCAGGTCCTGTCGCCGCTTTGGCATATCCTCCTATGGTGACGAGCACTTCAATTCCCAACTGCTCTCCCAGAGTTGCAATAATTGTTCCGATGAGCAAGGATGCAAACAATCCCTGTGCCATTGCTCCAAGGGCATCAATTCCATATCTCTTCGCTGATATTTCAATATCCTTTCGCTTGAGAAAACTCTTAAATTTTTCCATACTTCTCCTCCCACTTTCTGTAAAGGTCATGTTACACATGTCTTTACACATGTAAACATATCTGTTACAGTGTAACACAACCAAATTACAGATGCAAGAGAATATGGTATATCAGAACGGATAGGACAGTATAGGTTTACATAACTTCTTTACTGTTTTACTGGATAAAACAAACAGTAACAGCACAATAAGCAATACACTCCATAAAACCGGATACTGCTTCATAACCGGAATCGGATAATATTTTAATAATCTGATCACGAATCCGTGCAGCAGAAATACCGGCATGGTATTCTGTCCCAGTTTCGTTACAAAGGGAATCTTCCGATTGGGCGTACATACACATAAAAAATGGATCATCAAAACTGCACATATAATAGCCCCCAGCCTGATTGCTGCATTATAATGCCATTTTTCATATGCTGCCGCCTGATACAGCCAGGAAACTTTAATCCCTTTACGATATTCGAATAAAAGTATCGCTATTCCCACGGCTACAGTCGCTGTTGTAACCCGCAATATCTGTTTATGACTGATGGTTACACCAAAACACTGTGGAAAAACAATTTTTCCATATTCCTTACCATAGAATCCAGCCAGAAAAAAGGGAAAAAATACAATTGCTCTGGACAGGCTCATATAATAGCCAACATTCTCATCAAATCCAACCAGTAACGCCATGATCACAGACAATATCATAATCACAATTCTCTTCTTTATAGAATCTGTTGTGATAAACGGAATCATCAGATTCCATATGATCAATGCCATCAAATACCAGAGCAGCCAATATGGCTTAACAAATTGTATGTCACTGTCGTTTTTCAGAATCACTTTGTCAAATAAAACGTATAATGTCTGAAATACCACATAGGGATAAATATAATTTCTTGCGATCTTATCATAATGCACTTCCCTGCTGCTGCAAAATCCTGACAAAAATACAAATGCCGGCATATGAAAAGAATAAATCAGCAGATAAAGATAGGAACTGTACGGAAACTTGATCACTTCACACAGGTGTCCCAATACAACACACCCTATCAGGAATGCCTTCATATTATCGATTGCTAACAATCTCTCTTTTTGATTTTTCATAATCTTCCTCTTTTAAATTGACTCTCAATTTATAATCAGTAGCTATTATGACTCATGAGATTATATTTTACAAGCTTTCATCTTGTACTTTTCCGTATACATGCCTTTGTCATTCTGACTTAAAACACTTGTTCAAAAGAAATAAATTGATACATAAAAATAACCGCCAATTGGCGGTCATTTTTATGATTTATTATACTGTAGAAATATTTTATACTTCAAACATTAATTCGCCATATGTAGGCATAGGCCAGATGCTGCTGTCTACTACCATTTCCAGTTTATCTACAGGTGCACGTAATGCATCCATAGCAACCTTAACAGTATCCTTGTAGTAGAATGCCTGCTCCTTTACATCCTCAATTGATGATGCCTTGGCAGTCTCATCCCGTAATGTCTTAAGTGCCCTCTTAGCTTCACCTAACAGTTCATCTACTTCTTTTAACAGTTCTGTCTGAGTAGAAGCTGTAGCACCTGCTTCCTTAACTGCCAGTACTGTATTAGCCAGATCACCTGTGTATGCAGATACTGCAGGAATAATGTCCTTACCAGCCATATCGATCATAGTCAAAGCTTCAATGTTAATTGTCTTTGCATATGTCTCATAAATGATCTCTTCACGGGATTCCAGCTCTACCTTTGTAAAGATATGAAACTTCTCGAATAACTTCACTGCCTTATCTGTTGTCAGAGTAGGAGCTGCCTCGATCATGGACTTAATATTAGGAAGTCCTCTTCTCTCTGCCTCTGCTACCCATTCGTCTGAATAGCCGTTACCGTTGAAGATGATTCTCTGATGTTCTGTCAGGTATTTCTTGATCAGATCATGTACAGCCATGTCGAAATCGTCTGCTTTTTCCAGAATATCTGCTGCTTCACAGAAAGCTTCTGCTACAATGGCATTCAGTGTGGTATTAGGGCTTGCAATGGAATCTGCACTACCAACCATACGGAACTCAAACTTATTACCTGTGAAAGCAAAAGGTGAAGTTCTGTTTCTATCTGTGGCATCCTTCTGCAGATCAGGAAGTGTAGATACACCTGTTAAGAGCTTGCCGCCTTCCTTAACCTTAGCTGCATCACCAGTCTCGATCAACTGCTTTACAACATCCTCAAGCTGCTCGCCAAGGAATACAGAGATAATTGCTGGAGGTGCCTCGTTAGCACCAAGTCTGTGATCATTACCAACGTCAGATGCACTCTGACGAAGCAGATCTGCATGTACATCTACTGCCTTTAAGATACAAGCCAGAACCAGAAGGAACTGAATATTCTTATTTGGGGTATCGCCCGGATCAAGTAAGTTCACACCATTATCTGTTGTAATAGACCAGTTATCATGCTTACCGGAACCATTTACTCCAGCATATGGTTTCTCATGAAGCAGACATCTTAAATCATGCTTATAAGCAACTCTCTTCATAGCTTCCATTACTAACTGGTTGTGATCAACTGCGATGTTGGCTGTCTCATAGATAGGTGCTAATTCATGCTGTGCAGGAGCAACCTCATTATGCTGTGTCTTGGCTGTAACTCCCAGCTTCCACAGTTCCAGGTTCAGATCCTTCATGTATTCACCAACACGTTCCTTGATAACTCCGAAGTAATGATCTTCCATTTCCTGTCCCTTAGGAGCCGGAGCGCCAAACAATGTACGACCTGCAAACATAAGGTCTTTTCTCTGCATATACAGATCCTTGTCTACCAGGAAATATTCCTGTTCAGGACCTACAGATGCAGTAACCTTAGTTGCTTCTGTGTTACCGAACAGTCTTACGATACGAAGTGCCTGCTCGCTTAATGCTTCCATGGAACGAAGAAGTGGAGTTTTCTTGTCAAGTGCTTCTCCTGTGTAAGAACAGAATGCTGTAGGAATGCAAAGGATCGTTCCGCATCCGGATTCTTTTAAGAATGCAGGAGATGTGATATCCCATGCTGTATATCCTCTTGCTTCAAATGTAGCACGAAGTCCACCTGAAGGGAAAGAAGATGCATCCGGTTCACCTTTGATCAACTCTTTACCGGAGAATTCCATTAACATTCTGCCTTCACTGTCGGGATGTGTGATAAAGGAATCATGCTTTTCAGCAGTAATACCTGTCAAAGGCTGGAACCAATGTGTATAATGTGTTGCGCCATTCTCAACTGCCCAATCCTTCATTGCCTTGGCAACAACATCTGCGGCTGCCATTGACAACTCACCGCCATGTTCCATTACTCTTGTTACTTCCTGAAATACTTTTTTAGGAAGTCTTTCTCTCATCTTTGCAACAGTAAATACTTTGGATGCAAAAATATCTTCCACGTTTAACAATTCGCTCATTTTATTTCCTCACTTTCCTATTACATTCTTTCTTCACTTACCCTGCACACTCATAAAATATTTGAATATGCAAAAAGGTGTCCCAAAAAATACTTTTGGAACACCTTTGTTCTTTGACTTATTTATTCATTTGATAGGCATATCATAACCGATTGTTTTTAAAAAATCAATAGCAAATTTAAAATTTTTATAATTTACTGCACAATGTAACCTCGAATACGCACTTAGGAACACGCAATGCCAACCTCGAATTCGCACTACGTGCTTCTTCTCGGTCGCGTGCTTCGCACTATAATCATGCAAGGAACTTCCCTGTCTCATGCAAGCATGAACAGGGAATTCCTTGTATGATTGCATTGCTTCATCAGATCTCGAACATCAGCTCTCCATAAGTTGGCATTGGCCATATGGAGCTGTCTACGAGCATTTCGAGTTTATCGACGGGTTTTCTTAACTCTGTCATGGCAACATCCACAACATCTTTGTAGTAGAATGCTCTTTCTTTTGCATTTTCTATGGCATTTGCCTTTGCTGTGCACTCTTCCAGATGCTCTAATGCATTCTTGGCCTGTGCAAGCAGTCCGTCTACCTTGATAAGCAATTCTGTCTGAGCTGTCGCCGGAACACCTGCTTCTTTTACAGTGACTACTGTATTTGCCAGTTCACCTGTAAAGGCTGCAACTGCAGGAATAATGTCTTTTCCAGCCATATCGATCATGGTCAGGGCTTCGATGTTGATCGTCTTGGCATAAGTTTCATAAATGATCTCTTCTCTTGACTCTAATTCCACTTTCGTAAAGATTCCGAACTTCTCGAACAGTTTTACTGCCTTGTCAGTCGTAAGCGTAGGAGCTGCTTCGATCGTAGACTGAATATTTGGAAGTCCTCTTCTCTTTGCTTCCTCATACCATTCCTTTGAGTAGCCGTTTCCGCTGAACAGGATTCTCTGATGCTTTGTCATATATTCCTTGATCAGATCATGTACGGCCATATCGAAGTTCTCAGCCTTTTCCAGACGATCCGCTGCCTCGCAGAATGCTTCTGCCACAATCGCATTGATCGTTGTGTTCGGAGAAGCAATAGAATCAGAAGAACCTACTGTTCTGAACTCAAATTTATTGCCTGTAAAAGCAAAAGGTGATGTTCTGTTTCTGTCTGTTGCATCTTTAACAAAGTCTGGAAGTGTGGATACACCTGTTGCCAGCTTCTCGCCCTTCTTGGCGCTGGATGCAACACCTGTCTCAACTAACTGCTTTACGACATCCTCCAACTGTTCGCCAAGGAAGATAGAGATAATAACAGGAGGTGCCTCGCTCGCACCCAGTCTTCGGTCATTTCCAACATCAGCAGCAGACTGACGAAGCAGATCAGCGTGTGTGTCAACTGCTTTCATAATGCAGGCAAGAACCAGAAGAAACTGAATATTTTCATTAGGTGTATCACCCGGATCTAACAGATTGATCCCGTTGTCTGTTGTAATTGACCAGTTATCATGCTTACCGGAACCACTCACACCTTCATATGGCTTTTCATGAAGCAGACACCTCATGTTATGCTTTATGGCAACTCTCTTCATGGCTTCCATGACCAACTGATTATGATCTACCGCAATATTGGCAGTCTCATAGATAGGAGCCAATTCATGCTGTGCAGGAGCCACTTCATTGTGCTGAGTCTTGGCAGTCACGCCCAATTTCCACAATTCCTCATTCAGATCCTTCATGTAAGCGCCGACACGCTCCTTGATAACACCAAAATAGTGATCTTCCATCTCCTGTCCCTTAGGAGCCGGAGCACCGAATAAAGTACGTCCTGCGAACATCAGATCTTTTCTTTGCAGATACAGGTCTTTATCCACCAGAAAATATTCCTGCTCTGCACCTACGCTGGCTGTAACCTTAGTAGCTTCTGTATTGCCAAATAAACGCACGATACGAAGTGCCTGTTCATTCAATGCTTCCATAGATCTTAATAATGGGGTCTTTTTATCGAGTGCTTCACCTGTGTAGGAACAGAAAGCTGTAGGGATACATAGAATCACGCCACATGCAGATTCCTTTAAAAATGCCGGAGATGTGATATCCCATGCTGTATAACCTCTTGCTTCAAATGTTGCGCGAAGTCCTCCAGACGGGAAAGAAGAAGCGTCAGATTCGCCTTTGATCAGTTCTTTTCCGGAAAAATCCATAAGCATTTTTCCTTCTTCATCGGGATGTGTTACAAATGCATCATGTTTCTCTGCAGTGATGCCTGTCAATGGCTGAAACCAATGTGTATAATGGGTCGCACCATGTTCAACAGCCCAGTCCTTCATAGCCTTTGCAACGACATCTGCTGTTGCCATAGAAAGTTCTCCACCATGCTCCATGACACGGATCACTTCCTGAAACACTTTTTTAGGCAGCCTTTCCCTCATTTTGGCTACTGTAAATACGTTCGATGCGAATAGTTCTTCAACATTTAGCAGTTCGCTCATTATCTTCTTCCTCACTTTCGGTATCAAGAAATTGTGTAATTTACCATCTGTTTTATCATACCATATTAACCGCTATATTGCACAGTAGTGAATACTACACAATGTTTATTTTTGTAGCATATTCCTATAAACATTTTGCACAATAAAAAAACAGCACATTTCAATTTTGTTTAAAATGTACTGCTTTATTTATCTAATTTGCCTTAACACGCATGAGGTCATATTGTTGCGGAGTCACATCCAGTTGTACATATAATACCTGCTTGGAATGAGGACAGCTCTCTACTGCTTCCCCTTCTTCGTTATACATGGCAAGTACCTTTGCCTCTACGTTGCTTCCATCCGGTTTCATGATCTCGATGGTATCTCCAACACAGAACTTGTTACGCTGTTCAAACTTTGCAAAGCCTCTTTCATCAATCGCTTCTACGATTCCAAGATAAATATACTCGTTAACATAAGTGTTGTTATCATAGATCTGAGTTTCTTCACTTGGCTTGCCAAAATAAAATCCTGTCGTGAACTGTCTGTAAGTACACTTGGCGATCTCTGCCCGATACCAGTCCATGTTTGCCTGATATTTCTCCGGAGATTCCAGATAGTCATCAATTGCCTTTCGATAGGTTCTGGCCACACATGCCACATATAATGCAGTTTTCATACGTCCTTCAATCTTGAGACTGTCAATTCCTGCCTCTATGATCTCCGGAATATGCTCGATCATACACAGATCCTTGGAATTGAAGATATAGGTTCCTCTTTCATTCTCATAGACCGGAAGATATTCGCCCGGACGTTTCTCTTCCACAACTGCATATTTCCAACGGCAGGGATGTGTACATGCTCCCTGATTGGCATCTCTTCCCGTAAAATAATTAGACAAAAGACATCTGCCGGAATAGGAGATACACATTGCGCCATGTATAAAACTCTCAATCTCCATTTCATCGGGGATATGCTTCCTGATTTGGGCAATTTCTTTTAACGAAAGTTCTCTTGCAGATACCACCCTCTTAGCGCCCTGCTGCCACCAGAACAGATATGTCTGATAGTTTGTATTATTGGCCTGTGTTGAAATATGAATCTCAATCTCAGGACAGACTTCCTTTGCGATCATAAACATACCAGGATCTGATATGATCAGGGCATCCGGCCCGATTCCCTTTAATTCCTCAAAATAGGCTCTGGCGCCTTCCAGATCATCATTATGTGCCAGAATATTGGCTGTTACATATACCTTTACTCCATGTTCATGAGCAAAAGTAATCCCTGCAGCCATGTCTTCCATAGAGAAATTTTTGGCTTTTGCACGAAGTCCAAAAGCCTCTCCTCCAATATAAACGGCATCTGCGCCGAATATGACTGCTGTTTTTAATACTTCAAGACTGCTGGCTGGAACCAGCAATTCCGGTTTTTCTCTTCTCATTTCTTACTACTTCACCATGCCTTTCAAGTATGTTTTTTGGTGGACAGCGTCACACCATCTGCAACAGGCAGTATCACAGTCTCCAATTCCTCATGATGCGTCAACGCATACAGATATTCTCTCATTCTGTTATGGATCGTGCGATTGCGTCTTGTAACTGCATACTTTGATTCCACAATATCTCCATCCTGCAAAATATTATCTGATACCAGAATCCCACCCGGTTCGAGCAGTCTTAAAATATCCGGCAGGAAATGAATGTACTGCCCTTTGGCCGCATCCATAAAGATAAAGTCAAAAGTTTCGTCCATGCCCGCAAGTATTTCAACGGCATCTCCTTCCAACAACGTGATCATTTCATTTTTACCGGCTTTGGTGAAATTCTCCTTTGCAAGCGGAATCCTTTTCTCATACTTTTCTATTGTTGTGATATGACATCCTTCTGGTGCATACTCACTCATCAATAACGCAGAAAAACCAATGGCCGTTCCTACCTCCAGAATCTTCATGGGTCTGCCCCATGTCAGCAGAAACTTCAACAAACTCTGCATCTGCGGTCTGATAATCGGTACATTGGTTTCCTTTGCATATTTCTCAAGTTCATGCAGATAGGGAGGATTCCCGGAATCAAAGGAATGAATAAAAGTCATCATTCTTTCATCTGCTATCAATTGCTTTCCTCCGTTCCTTCCTCATCCTGTCCACACATTATTTCCAGCATTTCTTCTACAGACATGGCAGTATTCAGTTCATAGGTTCCCGGCTTGATCTGACCCTTATATTCTGATAACATCTCCTGTACATAAAATACATTTGCGTTATCGATCAATCCCTTATTCTCCAGTAACTTACCTACATCTTTGCTATCCTGATCGGCAGAGATCACAACGCTGACCGTTCTGCCATCACCTTCATCTTTGGGAATATCCGCAAATACCTGAAAGCCAAAATCGTAGGCGCCCACAGCAAGTTTGAACACAACAATAATGACAACTGCCGCAATGGCAATTCTGGCTATCATAGCGGTAATAGCACCCAAAAGCTGCTTTATATCCATACTGTCTCCTCCATGCTAGTACATTCTGCAAACTGCCTGTTTACTCAATCTCCATAATGATGGGAAGTATCATTGGTCTTCTCTTTGTCTTCTTCCATACAAATTCGCCTAAAGTATCCTTGATCGTTCCTTTGATCTTACCCCAGTCAGTTACATTTTTCTTCAGACAACTGATAACTGCCTTCTCAATGACCTTATGCGCCTCATCCATTAAAGCATCGGATTCTTTCACATAGACAAATCCACGGGATACAATGTCAGGTCCCGCCAGCAATTCGCCTGTTGACCCGTCCAGAGACATGACTACGATCAGAATACCATCTTCTGCCAGATGCTGTCTGTCACGCAATACCACATTTCCAACATCACCTACGCCCAGACCATCTACCAGAACCGTACCAACAGGCACTTTGCCTGTTACTGCGGCACCATTATTGTCCAGCTCCAGCACATCGCCTGAGCTTAAGATAAAGATATTGTCCTTATCATATCCAAGTTCTGATGCGATCCTTGCCTGCGCCTTCAGGTGCTTGTATTCACCATGAACAGGTACTGCATACTTGGGCTTTGTCAATGTATAGATCAGTTTGATCTCTTCCTGGCAGGCATGTCCCGATACATGTGTATCCTGGAAAATAACATCCGCACCCTTCTTGCAAAGTTCATTGATGACTTTGGTAACAGCCTTCTCATTACCAGGAATCGGATTAGATGAGAAAATAACGGTATCTCCCTGATTAATGGATATCTTCTTATGCATACCACTTGCCATGCGGCTAAGTGCTGCCATACTCTCTCCCTGGCTTCCTGTTGTGATAATAACTGTCTTATCCCTTGGATAATTCTTTAATTTTTCAATATCGATCAGTGTATTCTCAGGTATATTGATACGGTTCAGGTTAGAAGCTGTTTCAATAATATTGACCATACTTCTTCCTTCTACCACTACCTTTCTGCCAAATTTATAAGCAGTATTGATGATCTGTTGTACTCTGTCCACATTAGAGGCAAAAGTTGCAATGATGATCCTTGTCTTCTTATGTTCTTCAAATAATGTATCAAATACACTTCCAAGTGTTCTCTCAGAAGGTGTAAATCCCGGTCTTTCAGCATTGGTACTGTCACACAGCAATGCCAGAACACCCTTCTTGCCAAGTTCTGCGAATCTCTGCAGATCGATCGTATCTCCATATACAGGCGTATAATCTACCTTGAAATCTCCTGTATGCACTACAATTCCTGCAGGAGAGTAAATTGCCAGAGCTGCTGCATCTACAATACTGTGATTGGTCTTGATAAACTCAATTCTAAAGCAGCCCAGATTAATGCTCTGACCAAATTTTACAACCTTTCTTCTGACATTATGGATCAGGTTATGCTCTGTCAGTTTATTCTCAATGATACCCATTGTAAGCTTGGTAGCATAAACAGGAACATTCAGTTCTTTCAGTACATATGGCAAAGCGCCAATATGATCTTCGTGTCCGTGTGTAATGACAAAGCCTTTTACCTTATCCGCATTATTCTTCAGATAAGTAATATCAGGAATTACCAGATCTACACCCAGCATATCATCTTCCGGGAAACTAAGACCGCAATCCACCACAACAATACTGTCTTCATATTCAAAGGCAGTAATGTTCATACCAATTAGCTCAAGACCTCCTAAAGGAATGATCTTAAGCTTCGACGTATTTTCTTTTTTATTCTGTTTCAAAATAAACCTCCATTAAAATTTTCTATCTATAACAGCACCCCGCTGTTGTTACCATTTACTTAACAAAATAAACGCTACTGCCCATACGTGCAGTAACGGTCCATCATTTCATTCATCAGATAAGGTCAATATCCTCCAACATATTCTCAAATACTGCTGAAACAGCATCGAACTCTGTATCATCCTCTACCATACTGTACACACGTTCCTCTGCATCTGCCTCAGATATATCCTTGAGAATATATGCTTCGCCCTCTTCGTCTTCCTCTGCATCTGTTACCAGAATATAATTCACACCACCGATCGTGGTCTGTTCCAATACATAAAAATCAACAGCTTCTTCACCGTCCGGCACAAAGGTAATCTTCTCCACTATGCGTTCTCCTTATTCTTACGCAGGTCAAGAAATCCCTGCAAAATAAAAACTGCCGCTATTTGATCGACGTATTCCTTACGGTCTTCACGTCTGATACCGGCTTCCATCATTGCTTTATCTGCTGCTACTGTTGTTAACCGCTCATCCCAGAGATGCACTGTCAGTCCCGTTCTGCGTTCAAGCATTTCTTTAAAGGCGAGCGTTTTTTCAACACGCTCACCTAAGGAATCATTCATATTCTTGGGATAGCCAAGCACGATTTCTTCTACCTCATACTCTACTATCAGTTCTTCGATTCTTGCTAATGTCTGACGCAGTTTATTCTCTGACTTTCTACGTACGATCTCAATTCCCTGAGCAGTAATGAGCAGTGGGTCACTTATCGCTACACCAACCGTCTTTGACCCAAAATCCAGTCCCATTATTCTCATTTAAATTCTCCTGTTAACCGCTTGTCCCCTTACCGCTCACCCTGTAAGCAGGTAAAAATCCATGCATAATCTGCTTATTATTTAATTCCAACCGGAATTTCTAATGTATGCCTTGAGCATTTCTTCTACAAGTTCATCACGCTCTACCTTCATAATCAAGGCTCTCGCATTCTTATGGCTGGTAATGTAAGTAGGATCCCCTGACATAATATAACCTACGATCTGATTGACCGGGTTATACCCCTTCTCTGTTAAAGCAGCATATACAGAAGCCAGCACATCCTTAACCGTAGAAGCTTCTTCCAACTCCTCCGGAACAATCTGAATATATTGTGTCTGTGTTAAATCCTCCATCTGTCATGCTCCTTTCCATTACTGTACACTCAACAAACAAAACATGTAAATTTCCTGTGAACAGATACATATTTTCGAGAGGTATCAATGTCTGTATCATTTATCATACTCTAATTTGTTTGAAAATTCAATGAAAAGTTATCGTAGTTGTATCTAATATTAAAATTTCATCATTTATTGAATCTTTTATCATTCCGGTCACCAGTCTGTTGCGGCAGTCCTTATCTGATGCTAATGCAACCTTTACATACTCCCTGGTATGACCGATCCAGTATTCTCTGCCATCAATTTCCTTCTTTTCCTCCAGAAGTACTTCTTCCTGTCTGCCGATATAATAAGTGCGGAATTCTTTTGACTGTCTTTTCTCCATTTCAAGAAGTATATTACTGCGTCTGGTTTTGTCTTTCTCTGCAATCTGTCCCTCCATAATCGCAGCACGTGTTCCTTTACGCTTGGAAAACTTAAAAATGTGCATCTCATAGAAACAGATTTCTTCCAGAAACCGTCGCGTTTCTTCAAATTCTTCTTCGCTCTCCTGTGGAAATCCGACAATCACATCCGTTGTAACAGCCGGATGTTCAAATGTCCTGCGCAGCAGTTCTACTCCCCGTCTGAATTCTTCCGGTGTATAATGACGATTCATTCTCTTTAGAGTCGCTTCGCTTCCACTCTGAAGAGAAAGATGGAAATGAGGGCACAAAGTCTTTAATCTACCAATTCCCTGTGCAAACTCTTCTGTGATGAGTCTGGGTTCGAGAGAACCAAGCCGCAATCTGCTTACTCCCGGAATCGCATCTACTTCCTCCAATAATTTCAGAAGATGCCAGTTCGTTTCCGCACCGTATATTGCCCTGCCCTTTTCTTCAAAATCAATTCCATAGGAACTGATATGAATTCCGGTAAGGACAAATTCCTGATAACCGGCCTTTGCAAGCCCTGTGATCTCTTCCACAATATCTTCGCTCTTTCTGCTTCTGACTCTGCCTCTTGCAAAAGGAATCAGACAATAGGAACAAAACTGGTTGCATCCATCCTGAATCTTAATATAAGCTCTGGTGTGCTCCTGTGTTCCTGTCAGCTTCATCTCCTCATACTCATCTGTATGATTGATGTCAATGACCGCATCTTCTTCTACCCCATTCATGTAATTCTCAAGGATTCTGACCAGATCTTTCTTTCTGTTATTACCGATCAGAAGATCAACGGCATCATCAGCCTTTGCTCCCTCAGTGTCAGACTGCACATAACAGCCTACAGCCACGACAATTCCCTCCGGATTCGTCTTCTTTGCTTTATGAAGCATCTGTCTGCTCTTACGGTCTGCTATATTCGTAACAGTGCAGGTATTTACAATATAGATATCTGCTTTCTCTTCAAAAGGTACAATCTCATATCCTTTATCTTTCAATGACTGCAGCATAACATCCATTTCATAAGAATTTACCTTACAGCCTAGGTTATGAAATGCAACTTTTTTCGTCATATTAATCCTCATTTCTGCGCACGCTATTTGCACATAACGAGTTTGTACCAAGTGCGCACAGGCACAAACTTCATGTGTGAAAAAATACACTTTCACACTGGTTTCTTCGGTTCTGTTTTCCCATTTTATCTATGAGACGATAATATCTGTGCTCATTTTATACATTTACTGTCACAAGTAGCAATCTGTACACTTTTATTAGATATTTTCGTCATTTTTTATGACAACTGATTGGCATCTCTGGTTGACTTTTCCTGTATTTCCCTTTATTATTAAGTAAGAAGGTATGAGGTACGGTACATTGTATCGTTACCCAAATAACAAGGAGGTAGTCAGAATGAAGACTGTTCAAATTTCTTTAAACTCAATTGACAAGGTTAAGTCCTTCGTTAATGATATTACAAAATTCGATTATGATTTTGACCTCGTATCAGGCAGATATGTCATTGATGCAAAATCCATTATGGGTATCTTTAGCTTAGACTTATCTAAACCGATCGATTTGAATATCCATGCTGAAGGCAATGCTGATGAAGTTATGGAAGTTTTAAAGCCATACTTAATCTAGTCAATATCCTTAGCAAATGTACAAACAAGAAATTCACCATGTATGATGCGGAATCATTACATGGTGTTTTTGTATATATATGATACCAAGGGTATAAACCATAAAAACACGATGTGCTCGCACAAAAGTGTTTTCATGGTTTCATATACCTCTCTACTCATTCCAACTAACTGTGATCACTTCATCTGTATCCAGTGCAGTCTGCACTAATGCATCAATACCCTCATCAAGATTCTTCTCATGTGCTCTGATCACCTTCAGATTAGGCTTCGTTACAGGATGTTTTGCCACAAAGATCGTACAACAGTCTTCAAAAGGCAGAATGGAAGTTTCATAAGTATTGATCTTCTCAGATACTTCTACAATCTCCTGTTTATCAAAGCCGATCAACGGTCTGTATACAGGAATGGTACACACATCATTGGTCGCCATCAGTGACTGCATGGTCTGTGAAGCTACCTGACCTATACTTTCACCTGTGATCAGTCCCAGACAATCATTTTCCTTAGCAATATGCTCTGCAATACGCATCATGTATCTTCTCATTATGATTGTCAGTTCATCATGAGGACACTTCTCATAGATATATAACTGGATATCTGTAAAATTGATAACATGCAGATTGATCGGTCCACTGTAACGTGATACGAGTTTTGCCAGATCTACTACTTTCTGTTTTGCACGTTCACTGGTATATGGCGGTGCATGGAAATAAACCGCATCTATCTTCACGCCACGCTTGGATATCATATAACCTGCTACAGGAGAATCAATGCCTCCTGACAGAAGAAGCATACCCTTTCCATTCGTGCCGATCGGCATACCGCCGGGACCCGGAATCACGACTGAATAGATGTAGATTTTCTCACGAACTTCTACATGGAGCATCACATCAGGCTTATGCACATCTACACGTATCTCCGGAAAAGCCTTCAAAATAGCCTCTCCCAAATCACAGTTGATCTCCATGGAGCATTTGGGATAATTCTTTCTGGCGCGTCTCGCCTCTACCTTAAATGTAATATTCTTATCAGGATATACGGAATCCATATAAGCTACTACATCCTCACACAATTTCTCAAATCCTTCATCTTCTACATGAACGACCGGACAAATTGCAGAGATACCGAATACTGTCTTTAAATTATCTACTGTTTCATCAAAATCAAAATCTGTCAATGCATTTACATAGATTCTACCCTGTGTTTTAGTTACTTCAAATTCACCTTCACAACGGGTCAGTGCATATCTGATCTGATCACAAAGCCTATCTTCAAAGATATATCTGTTCTTACCCTTTACGCCAATCTCAGCGTACTTTATCAAAAATGATTTATACATATTTTATTCCTTTCATACTAATGCCTGGTGTAACGACGAAGCATAGGTATCATATCATACATTTGCTGTAATGTATAGTCAATTTCCTCCTGAGTTGTAAAGACACTGAAGCTGAAACGCAGTGTGGAATCCAGATATCTCTTCTCCACTCCTATTGCCTGTAATGTAGAGGAAGTTGTTGCCTTATGTGCGGAACAGGCACTTCCTGCTGATACGCAGATACCTCTGTTCTCCAGTGAATGTAACAATACTTCACTACGGATTCCTCCAATGGATACACTGACTACATGTGGTGCACTGTCTTTTCCTGTCAGACCATTGATCCTGACATCCTCTATACCTGTCACGCCCTGGATAAAACGTTCCTTTAGCGCATAAAGTCTTTCATTTTCTTCCTCAAGATTCTGGTAAATCTTCTCAACTGCCAATGCCATTCCTGCAATTCCCGGTACATTCTCCGTTCCTGAACGCATACCTTTTTGCTGTCCACCACCATATATGATCGGTCTTACCTTTACTCTCTCGTTCATATAAAGGAACCCAACACCCTTCGGACCATGAATTTTATGTGCACTGACGGAGAGCAGGTCAATATTCATCTTCTTAGGAAGAATCCTGAATTTACCAAATCCCTGCACTGCATCCACATGAAATACTGTATTTGGATTCATTCTCTTGATCAATGCGCCTGCTTCTGCTATCGGCTGCAATGATCCGATCTCATTGTTCGTATGCATAATAGATACTAATATCGTATCTCTTCTCATGGCGCGTTCCAGATCACACAATCTGATCACGCCGTTTGAATCCACCGGCAGATAAGTCACTTCAAAACCCTGCTCCTGCAGATATGCACAAGTCTGCAGAATTGCCGGATGTTCGATCTGTGTCGTAATAATATGTCTGCCCGCACGACAATTGGCAAATGCTGTACCGATAAGAGCAATATTATCTGATTCTGTTCCGCCTGAGGTAAACAGGATTTCCTTTTCCTGTACCTTAAGACATCTCGCTATTGTTTCACGTGCATAGCGAAGATATTTCTCACTCTCTACGCCCTTAAAATGCATGCTGGATGGATTGCCGTAATCTTCACACATAATCTTGGTCATAAGAGCCGCTACCTCCGGCAGACACCTTGTGGTAGCAGAATTGTCTAAATATACTTCCATGTCAACCTCCGTTCTGAACCGTAGTCCTTACAATTCAGAAGTATCTTATTATTATATGATATTCAAACTCATGTTTTTTGTGTCCTATGTAACACTTTATCTTAGCACGAAATAAGGGGTTTGAAAAGAATAGAATCTTTATTCCCGCCGATACTCCAATATCTCTTCCAGCTTCTTGCGGGGTCTCTGTGCCGGTGTTTCATCAGGGTATCCTACTGCAACTGCACTGATGATCTGGTCTGCAGTATCAAGGTAAGCCTCCAGTTCCGGATATGCAAAACAGGTATTGGCAATCCACAAAGTACCAAGTCCCAGCTCCTGTGCCTGTAATAACATATTCTGAATAGATGCCCCGATAGACAGTGCATCGCACTGTTCTACAATACGTCCGTCTTCTTGGATCGGAATAAATGGAGATCTTCCGTTGTAAATTGCATTCCCGTTCATACCGATCCTGATTCCTTTCTGTGTCTTTTCTTCTAACAGTTCATCTATAAAAGTAAATTAACTTCAAAAAAACCCACCGGCATACATTGCCAGTGGGGTATATACATATCTGATCAATCATCATATCCGTTAGGATTCTGTGACTGCCATCTCCAGCTATCTTCGCACATTTCCTTAATTCCATACTGTGCTTTCCAGCCAAGTTCTCTCTCAGCCTTGGACGCATCAGAATAGCAGGTTGCAATATCGCCTGCACGTCTTGGCTTGATCTCATAAGGAATCTTAATGCCAGTTGCAGCTTCAAAGTTCTTTACAATATCAAGTACACTGTATCCTACACCAGTACCAAGATTGTAAATGCACAGGCCAGCCTTCTCCTGGATCTTCTTGAGTGCCTTTACATGTCCAACAGCCAGATCCACTACATGGATATAATCTCTGACGCCAGTTCCATCAGGAGTATCATAATCATTACCAAATACACCGAGCTGTTTCAGTTTGCCTACAGCTACCTGTGTGATATAAGGCATCAGATTGTTAGGTACGCCATTCGGGTTCTCACCGATCAGACCACTCTTATGTGCTCCAATTGGATTGAAGTAACGAAGAAGGATAACATTCCATTCCGGATCTGCTTTCTGCATGTCCATCAGAATCTGCTCCAGCATGGATTTCGTCCAGCCATAAGGGTTTGTACACTGTCCTTTAGGGCATTCTTCTGTAATAGGAATGAAAGCAGGATCACCATATACTGTAGCAGATGATGAGAAAATAATGTTCTTGCAATTATGCTTTCTCATTACGTCAACTAATGTTAAAGTACCTGCGATATTATTATTATAATATTCCCAAGGCTTCACAACAGATTCACCTACTGCCTTAAGACCTGCAAAATGGATACAGGAATCAATCTTTTCCTTACTGAATATTTCTTCAAGCGCATCTCTGTCAAGGATATCAGCCTTATAAAAAGTCACTGGCTTACCTGTGATTTTCTCTACTCTCTGTAATGATTTCTCACTTGCATTGGAGAGGTTATCTAATACGACTACATCATAGCCTGCATTCTGTAATTCAACTACTGTATGGCTGCCGATAAATCCGGCACCGCCTGTAACTAATATTGCCATAATCTACCTCTTTTCCGCGTCACTATATACGCATCATAATTTAGTGCGTTAAATTATTATCATTATTTGTTTCTACTATATCCTTTTTATTTCTAAAAAGCAATAGCATATTCATCTCTTTTTCACCCATTATGAACCATGTTTTTTCCATTGACATGTAAAATTCACATATTTTTGTACCAGTCATACAATAACATTAAATGCATCTGAGCACATCTAAAGGAGGTCCACATGCCCGCAACTGACTTTACCATTCTAGGCGGTGATAAACGTATCGCCTATATCGCACCAGTGCTGGCCGCCAGAGGCTATCGCATCACCTGTTTCCATACCTCCTCCATTCCTTTGGAAAATAACCCTGCGATCTGCCATGTTTCTTCTATAAAAAAGGCATTGGAAAATACTTCTGTCATCATTGCAGGTATTCCATTTGCACAAAATGACCTGCTCTACTGCGAGCAGGAATCTGCACCTGTTCATATTTCCCAGTTACAGCGTTATCTGCGAAAGCACCATAAGCTGTTTGGCGGCGTGATTCCTGATGGCTTTCGCAAAACCTGCGAAGAACGTGGAATTGCCTGCTATGATTTTATGAGTGATGAACCTCTGGCACTTTCCAACGCCGTATCTACTGCTGAAGGAGCTATTCTGGAAGCCCTGAGAAACAAAGGAACCACCCTCCATCACAGTGATGTTCTGATACTTGGCTATGGCAGATGTGGCAGGATTCTCACAGACAAACTGCTGGGTCTGTCTGCCAAAGTCACAGTATGCAGTTCAGACCACAGCGAACTGGCTCTGGCACTGGCTCTCGGTGCCGACTCACTGCCGCTTGCAGAACTGGCATCCCATATCGGCAAATATGAATATATCTTTAACACCATACCTGCCTGTGTACTTGACAGAAAATGTCTGGAACAGATTACTCCTTCATCACTTGTGATCGATATCGCGTCCAACCGCAGCGGTGCTGATTATACAGCCACCAGAGAACTTGGCACCCCGATCCTGTTCTGTCCTGGTCTGCCCGGTAAATATGCTCCTCAAAGCAGTGCAAAACACCTTACTGATTACATTCTAAATTACTGTGACCTGCCTGTCCCTCAGGTAATTTCAAAATCCATCTAATAAGGAGAATTATATGAAACTGGAAAATAAGAAAATCGGTATTGCCTTTACCGGCTCCTTTTGCACTTTTGAAAAAGCATTCACAGAGTTGAGAAAACTTAAAAAAGCCGGCGCAGACCTGTATCCGATCATGTCACCTGCATCCTCGACGATCACAAGCCGTTTCGGCACCCCGGATGAATACAGTGAACAGATCAGACAAATCACCGGGCACGATATTATCCATAAAATTGAAGAAGCCGAACCAATCGGACCCAAATCCTGTCTGGATGCCCTGGTCATTCTCCCCTGCACTGGCAATACTGCTGCCAAACTGGCAAACGGCATCACAGATACAGCCGTTCTCATGGCAGCCAAGGCACATCTGCGCACCAATAAGCCTCTGGTCATCGCGATTTCTACCAATGACGGACTTGGTATGAATCTGAAAAATATCGGTCTTTTATGTAATAGCAAGAACATATACTTCGTTCCCTTTGGGCAGGATAATTATGAGAAAAAGCCAAATTCTCTGGTGGCTCATATGGAACTGCTGCTTCCCACCCTGGAACTGGCTCTGGAGCATAAACAATATCAACCTATTCTATTAGACCATATAAGAGAGAAGGCATAACAATGTGTGGAATTGCAGGTTTTAGCAACTTCAAGATTAATTATAAAGAAGATTCCTCCAGGTGGTACCAGCTACTTGAACGGATGAACCAGCGTCAAAAACACAGAGGACCTGATGAAGACGGAGTATTCCTTGACCGCTTCTGTGGACTGGCGCATGTCCGTCTTTCAATTCTGGATCTTGCCTGTGGCAGTCAGCCCATGACCAGACAGCTTGGGAACCATCGTGTAACAATCGCATATAATGGTGAAATCTACAATATGCCAACCCTGCGCAGAGAATTGTCCAGAGAAGGAATTGAATTTCAGACCTCTTCTGATACAGAAGTCATCCTCCAAAGCTACCTTTTATGGGGCATTGATTTCGTTAAACGGCTTAACGGCATATTCGCATTTGCACTCTGGGATGAATATCTGCAGAAACTTTTACTGTTTCGGGATGCTTTAGGCGTGAAACCACTGTTCTATACTTTTCTGGATGGAACCCTTATCTTTTCTTCCGAAATAAAAGGCATTCTGACCTATCCGGACTTTCGGCCTGTCATTGACAGGGATGGATTGTGTGAAATATTTGGTCTGGGGCCAGCCAAAACATATGGCAAAGGGGTATTGAAAGGAATTGATGAACTTCTGCCCGGGCATTATCTGGAATTTGACGGTTCCAGTATCCATACATTTCCATTCTGGACTTTGGAAAGCCATCCACACGAAGAGAGTTGGGAGGAAACCGTTGACCATACCCGTTTTCTCATTACTGATGCCGTCCGTATGCAGATGCTCTCGGATGTTCCTGTATGTACCTTTCTCTCCGGAGGAATCGACAGCAGTCTGGTCACTTCTATCTGCAGTCGTAAGCTTAACGAACAGGGGAAACGTCTGGATACTTACTCCTTTGACTTTAAAGACAATGATATTCATTTTCAGGCAAATGCCTTCCAGCCATCTCAAGACAGACCCTGGGTAGACAAAATGATCGCATACGCCAGAACCAACCATATATATCTGGAGTGTACCAACAGTCAGCTCTATCAATACCTCTTTGAAGCTGTAGAAGCCAGAGATCTGCCCTGTATGGCTGATGTTGAAGCATCCATGCTCTTTTTCTGCAGACTGGTATCCGCCAGACACCGCGTTACTCTGACCGGAGAATGTGCTGATGAGATTTTCGGCGGATATCCCTGGTTCCATAAAAAGGAATGCTTTGATGCTGACTGCTTTCCCTGGTCCATGGATTTTTCCCCCAGAACCATGCTCCTCAAAGACTCTGTACTGGAACTTCTGCCACTCAAAGAATACGCCCATGCCGCTTATCAGCGAACCATTGACGAGACACCCTTACTTTATGGAGAAAAGGGGGAAGAGAAAAGGCGCCGTGAAATTTCCTACCTTAATCTGCGCTGGTTCATGCAGACACTCCTTGACCGTATGGACCGGACTAGCATGCATGCAGGACTGGAAGCCAGAGTTCCCTTTGCTGACAAGCGCATCGTAGAATATGTCTGGAATGTACCCTGGAATATGAAATGCAAAGATGGTGTTGCCAAAGGACTTTTGCGTGCTGCTGCCAGAGACTATCTGCCACCGGAAGTACTCTCACGCCGCAAAAGCCCCTACCCCAAAACCTACGATCCTGCTTATGAATCCCTGCTTCGCACTGAATTGATAAAAGTCATATCCGATAAAACCGCTCCCCTCAATGAACTGATCGACTGCCAGAAAGTTTTGGCATTTTTCGACTGTCCAAGTGATTATGGCAGACCTTTTTATGGTCAGCTTATGGCAGGTCCTCAGTTACTCGCCTATCTTCTTCAGATCAATTACTGGTTATTGCATTATCAAATTTGCATTGAAATTTGACAGACTATTCTGTAAATTATGTGGTTTTATGTGATTTTTAATATATAATTTGTGGATAATGTGGATAATTTTGTGGATATGTCTACATTGTCTGTTATTTATTGTGCATAAAAAGAGAATCACCCATACTATTTGGAATAGATGATTCTCTTTTTCTTTATTTCTTATAAAATTTTATTGACATTGTACATTGTCCACCCTGTTCATCCAGCCAGACCTGCCATTGTATCAAATATACCGTCTGTTCTTTTCCATTATGGTCACTGTGCTGCATCACTACGACTGAAATTTCATCCTGTATTCCTGATACTTCAATTTCCAGATATCCTCTGCTTCCAGCTATGATAATCTTATTGCCCTCAATTACCGGCTCATACATCGTTACCAGATTTTCTATAACTGTTTCTGTCTTTTTTGCCCTTTCAAAGGCATCCGTTACACACAGAGTCAATTGGTCGGATTTTTCATCCGTTATGATCTTTCTTGTTATTTTCTGAATACAGTCCTCCGGATACGCCTGTGCAAAAGATATAGTCAGTTCTTTGTCCTTTTCATTCCACTCAAAAACATCTGCTGCATAACTGCGCCCTGCACACTGTTCCATCCCATTGATGATCGGTACGGAATGTCCAAGGGAACGATTACACAATATTCCATATCTGCCATCAGCAAAATAATCTCTGGTATACTCGCCCGCACCCAGATCTGCCAATAACATCTCACCTTCAAATACACACAGAAAATGTCCTATATCATTATGATTATGATTCTCATCATTATTTCCACCCTTGGCAGCATATCCGTTTCCGTCAGGATCTTTGCAGATCATCCATTGTGCAGATGGAAGCAGATCATAAGTCCATTGGTTATGTTCTTCCTGTTCCACCTGATTCGTATCATACTGCATCAGCCAGAGAATGTTACGCTCATTAGACAACAATCTGTAACAACTGTCTGAATCAAAAGAACGCGCAAGTGTATAATCTGGTGTTATGACCTGTGGATAACATGCTTTGAGATATGCTGTCAGCCCGGGCAGAAATTCTTCTTTGCTGCTTCCATCGGAGAAACTCACACTCACACCACCGCCAAAGTAACATTTTTGCTGAAAGAGTGCAATTTTATCGCACTTAGGGCGCTTCATCAGATTCACCTTCCCCTGCGTTTCTTCGTACAAAAGCTGCGCAAATCCTGTATAGAAACTCATTCCATATGCAAAATATCCCAATCCTTCTGTACATGCACCATCCTCTTCCATTCCATCCAGATAACATTGCAGTGCATCACAGACACGGTCGATAATAGACTGTTTCCAGCCCTCTGGCAGCCTGTCATCTTCCGGCTGCTGCATTTTCTCATACCAGTGAGACAGATAAATGGCTGCCATTCCTACCGAACCAGCACATACTGCTGCCCAGTTACATCGATCCTGTTCCCACCAGCTATAAGGTACTGTTGATGTCACAAAGGGCAATATCACTCTGTCTGTCACTTCTTTTACCACTCTGTCCACGGTATTCTCAGGCAGTCTGTCTCCCAGTATCTCTACTATTTCCATAAGACTTTGTGCCGTTTCCGCTGCGAACAGATCTATGGTCTTCTCATCCAGTGCTTCAAAATTCACATGTGCCGGAAGCGCCCAGAATTTTTCTGTGCAGATTTCGTCCATAACCTTTGCCAGTACTTCTACGTCTGCCTGTTTCTTTCCAAATTCCGACAAGATTGCAAATACGGTCAAATACTTTCTTCGCCCAAAATATTCGCCCTCATAAATAAGACGATTCCCTGTTTCCTTAAACAAAAAGAAGTCTTCCTCTTTCAGTTGCGGCATGGGCTGATTACGCAATTCATCCCCTGCCTTCTCTATATCCGTCCAAAACTTCTGCAAATACCCCTTTTGCTCCTGTGTCATATCCATTCCCCCAAATTATAAGATTCCTGACTGTTATAAATTAGTGTCAGCAGCGCATCGCTTTCTATATAAATTATCGCGCAAAATATCAACTTTGGCTACTGCTTTATGAAGGTTATACTCTCTTTTGGTATTCCTGAATCCGCTCATTGAGTTTATTTGCCTCATCTACTGCCTTTTTCCAACTGATCGCAGATATTACCCCATAAATGATCGTAATGGTCAGAATCATATATACTACACTTTTTATGTGAGTGATCGTATACCACCCAAATACATATCCGCACCCAAGAACGATAGCAATAATGATAAAATAATGAATAAGCGAAATCATAACAGCTTTTCCGGTAGATATTTTATCATCCGGATAGATCAATGTACTAAGTGCACAAAGAAAGGATGTAAACAAAATCTGCCAGAATATATCTGATGTGATAGAATCAATGGGATACAGAATATTAGTGAAAAAGCCGACTGCAAACAATTGGCCGGTAGTAATTGCCATAAATTTATTCAGAACCATTTTCATTTTTCTCATTTTCTCTCACCCTAACCTTTTAACCCAAGTTTACGTTTCAAATCAGGTACATATTGTCTGGAGATCATAAGCCTCTCCCCATTTTTCATACATACCTCATATCTGCCGCCCAGTGAAGGACTCAGATTCTTCACATGTACCAGATTGATGATCGTTGACTTGGAAGCCCTGAAAAAATCTGTATTCTGAAAATTGTCTTCCAGCTCATACAGCTTCATCTTTGTCTCATAAACTTCCCTCTCCATATAGACAAACACCCTGTTATCCACTGCTTCAAAATAGTATATATCTCTGGGCAGTATCTGCATGAGTTTATCTTCTTTGGATACAGTAATTTTATCCCGTCCTGCTTTCAGTGCATAGATTGTACGAAGAAGTTGTTCATCCATGTTCCTGCATTTTATGATGATTTCTTCCTCTTCTCCTTCCATGCAATCCTGTATCGTAATTTTCATCTGATCCCCCCTTTTACCTGTCCTTTAACTTCCTGTTCCTCGTAACGATAACGGCTAATATAATAGCACAAAAAGCATATGCCATTAATAATAACGTCTGTTCTTTTATGCTCCATATATTGTCTGCCACAGTAACTGTAATTCCCATTTTATCACGATACACCGGAATCAATCCTTCCGGCATTCCAGCAAAGGTCTGCTCCACGATCTGCTGTGTACTTACCGCCCTCATCATGGACACACTATGCAGTATCGGAAGTGCCTTGAGAATTTTCTGTACTCCAATGGAAAGCTGTGACATCGGCAGATAAATACCTCCTGCAAAACCAACCAGAGTACCGATAATTGTCAGAATACCGCTCCACGCGCTGTTACTGTGTACGAATAATGCAATTACATATCCTATAGAAGAATACGTCAATGTGCTGCACATGATCATTCCTGTCAGTACAAAGACATCTTTTACCGAAAGCATATCATACCCTTTTAGAAAAAAGAATACCTCTCCCATTGTAAATGTCAGAAGACACATGAAAGTTCCGATGATCCATGCTGAGAAAATATATCCCAGTGCCAGGTAAAGTCTTTTTACCGGTGTCACATAAAAAGCCATAATTCTCTTTCTCGTCTCATCCTGCACCATATTTCCAAGTACTGTCATTGTAACTGTCACTGCATTTACTGAAATAATTCCCGCAAGTGTCCACATCTGTATCAGATATGCTGCATTTTCCCTGTCCTGCGCCGTGATTTCCCGTCCACCATATTCTTCTATTACTGACAACACATTCTCACTGTTCATTTTTCCAAGGAAAACAACCATCAGTCCCAATACGATCAACATAGACAGTAAGGAAAAAAATACTGCACTTCTATCCCTTAAATACACCAGACAGTTTCTCTTCGTCAAATAAAAGATTTCCCTCATTTCAACACCCATACCTTTCTACAAAACTTCCCTGGAACCTGTTCCAAGTGTTTTTCCCGTAATATTCAAAAAGACATCATCCATCGTTCCCTGTATCATTTCGAATCCATTGATATATGGCTTCACTTTGGCAAGTACAGGTATTGCATCCATGCTTTTTGCGACCTGCAAATGATAAGCCTCCTGTACTTTTTGATAAGAATGTCCCTGCAAAGCCTCTGTCAGTTCTGTTTCCTTATCTTGCATAGGGATTAATCGTAACGTATCTTCTGCATATTTTTCCTTTAATTCAAAAGGCGTACCGACCTCTTTTATCTTCCCGTTGTCCATAATCGCAATATGCTGCGCCCTGGCTACCTCTTCCATATAGTGAGTCGTAAGAAAGACCGTCATCTGATTCTGGATACGCATCTGGTCTATGCTCTCCCATACCAGCCTGCGTGTTGCCGGGTCCAAACCTGTCGTTGGCTCATCCAGAAACAGCACCTCCGGTCTATTCAACAATGCAGCCGTAATCTCACACCGTCTCTTCTGCCCTCCTGACAGGTTCTCATATTTTCTGCTCCATACATCCTGCAGCTGTAGTCTCTCACACAGTTCTGTCACATGCTCCCTGAACGAATTCCTTTTCTCCCCGAAGAGAGCACCCCTTACATACAGATTTTCTTTAACAGTTAATTTATCATCCAGACAGTTGTTCTGCCAGACCACACCAATTTTCTTTCTGATCTGCGCATCTTCCCTACCTACGAGACAGCCATCAATCACTATCTCCCCTGCCGTTGGATGAAACAGTGTACACATCATATTGATCGTTGTAGACTTCCCTGCTCCATTCACCCCCAGGAATCCAAACAACTCACCTCTCTCCACAGAAAAACTGATATCATCTACAGCCTTCACTTCCTTAAAATACTTTTTCAAATTATTTACTTTTATAATCGCATCCATCCTGTATCCACTCCCTTCACCTTTTCTACAGCATAGACGCAAAAACAGCCTACCACAATCAAATTGCGGTAAGCTGTTGATTTTGAATGGTAAGATGTAATTTTTAATAGAAAGATTAGCAAACACCCTGTGCGAGCATAGCGTTTACAACCTTCTCAAAGCCTGCAATGTTAGCACCTGCAACATAGTCTGTCTGTCCACCAACAGTTGCATTGTATCTCTTTGCAGCATCGCTGATGTTAGCATAGATTGTTTCCATGATTCCCTTAAGCTTTCCATCAACTTCTTCGAATGTCCAGTGAAGTCTCTCGGAGTTCTGGCTCATCTCTAATGCAGATGTAGCAACACCACCGGCATTGGCAGCCTTACCACCTACGAACAATACACCGTTTGCCTGTAAGTACTTGGTTGCTTCCAATGTTGTAGGCATGTTAGCACCTTCTGTTACGGATGTAACACCGTTAGCAACTAACATCTTAGCATCTTCAAGGTCTAATTCGTTCTGAGTAGCACAAGGCATAGCAAGGTCTACTTTGTACTGCCATACACCATGCTCACCGTTCTGTTTTGCATGATATTCAGCAGATGGTCTTGCTGCAGCATACTCTGTAAGACGTGCACGCTTAACTTCCTTAACTTCCTTTAATAAAGCTACATCAATTCCTTCAGGATCATAAATCCAGCCTGTTGAATCTGAGCATGTAACAACCTTAGCACCTAACTGATGTGCCTTTTCGATAGCGTAGATAGCTACATTACCTGAACCGGATACAGCACATGTCTTACCTGCGATATCAATACCGTGATCTTTTAATAAAGCATTTGTCAAGTATAACAGACCATATCCTGTAGCTTCTGTACGTGCAAGAGATCCACCATAAGTAAGACCCTTACCTGTAAGAACGCCTTCAAAAGATCCGCGGATTCTCTTATACTGACCAAACATAAAGCCGATCTCTCTTGCGCCTGTTCCGATGTCACCAGCAGGTACATCTACATCTGCGCCGATATATTTGGAAAGTTCTGTCATAAAGCTCTGGCAGAATGCCATGATTTCTCTGTCTGACTTACCCTTAGGGTCGAAGTCGGAACCACCTTTACCACCACCGATAGGAAGTGTTGTAAGGGAATTCTTAAATACCTGTTCAAAACCTAAGAACTTGATAATACCCAGGTTTACAGAAGGGTGAAGTCTTAAACCTCCCTTGTAAGGTCCAATAGAGTTATTGAACTGTACACGGAAACCTCTGTTGACCTGAACCTGGCCCTTATCATCTACCCATGGAACACGGAACATGATCTGACGATCCGGCTCTGTGATTCTCTCAAGGATTGCATTCTTTTTGTATAATTCCTCATTTGCCTCGATAACAGGTCTTAAGGAATCTAATACCTCTTCAACAGCCTGTAAAAATTCAGGTTCGTTGGCATTTTTCTTCTTAACTGACTCAAGTACTTCATCTACGTAAGACATTGTATAAACCTCCTTAGCTGTTCCGCCTCATACATACGGCATCACTTTACTGTACTAAATTTTCCAAGTCATATTATAATCGTTTTTTTTTTCATACACAATCAGAAATATACTGTAGCGTACATTTTGGTATAATTTGCTGAATTTTATTGTTATATTTTCACAATATTTTGTATGTTTTATGAGTTTTAAATGTGCGTTATATTGTTTATTCCTTGAATAAATATACAGTACAGTGTATACAATATTTATCAGTGACGAAATGTTACCATAATTTTCGTACCTTGATCTACCTCACTGATAACTTCAAGAAGAGCACCATGAACCTGTGCAATATGTTTTACAATGGCAAGTCCAAGTCCTGTTCCTCCTGTTTCCTTAGATCTTGATTTATCTACTCTGTAGAAACGCTCAAAGATTCTTTCCTGATGTTCCTTGGGAATTCCAATTCCATTATCCTGCACAGATAGTACGACGCCCTCTTTGGTTCTCGCCACTGCTACCTCTACTTTTCCATTCTTTTTATTATAACGTATTGCATTATCACACAGATTATAGACCAGTTCTTCTATCATCTGCTTATTTGCCTTTATTAGCTGACTGGAACCGCTTATCGAGATTGTCACTCCATGGTTATTTGCATTTACCTGTAGCATCTGTACACAATTCTGTGCAATTGCATACACATCCAGTTCTTCAAATTCCGGCGACGATTGTATTGCATCCAGTTCTGAAAGTCGGATAATATCATTGATCAGTGTCAGCAGTCTGTCTGCATTCTGATGAATGGCTTTTGCAAAATTGACGATATTATCTGCATCTACAAGGTTATTCTCCATCAGTTCTGCATATCCGGATATGGATGTAAGCGGAGTCTTCAACTCATGGGATACATTGTCCGTAAATTCCTGGCGCATAGTAGCACTCTTCATAATATCCTCATGCTGCTTACGTATCGTAGCTACAAAAGGCTTCAATTCTTCATATACTTCCACTGAATCCAGATCATCCATATGCTCTGCGACCTTCTCGATAGGAGAAATCATACGATTCGTAATAAACCTTGCCAGTGCAGCACATATAATGAGCAACAGAATAACAATGAAAAAGATCAGAGGAAGCATACGCATTAAAATTCCCCATATATTGCTTGCCTGTTTGGATACACGGATAATATAACCATTTTCATTTGCCACTGCACAATAGAATAAGTTCTCCGATAATGTATCTGAGTTACGGATTGCCTCTCCTTCTCCGGATGCCAGTGCTTCTTTGATTTCTTTTCTCTGTGAATGATTCTCCATCTGCGTTGCATCAGCGCAGTTATCATATTTCACAGTACCATCAGTCTCAATTACCGTAATACGCAATTCATCATTTAATGAATTAAAATAACTCCAGGTCATATCTTCTCCATCTGAAATATCAGATATCAAATATGCATAAGAACGTATCTCACTCATAACCTGCTTTTTGAGCATATCATAAGATACCCCCAACGTAAGCAATAATGTCTCCAGAATTGCAATAACAGCTAAAACCATACAATGCAGATAAATTTTCTTTTTCATACCTATTCTCCTGCTACTCCAGCATATATCCAACGTTCCGAATTGTCTTAATGCGGTTACCAGTATCACCCAGCTTCTGTCTGAGCGTCTTGATATGCATATCTACAGTACGTGTCTCACCGCTATAATCTGTTCCCCAGATACGATTCATGATATTTTCTCTGGTCAGTACGATTCCTACATTATCCAGGAACATTTTAAGCAGTTCATATTCTTTAAAAGTCAGTTCGCATGTTTTATCATTTACATAGACTGCATGTTTTTCATCATCCATCGACAATTCATCCAGACTCAGTATCTTTTTCTCTTCCCTGCCTTCGCTGCTGCGACGTAGAAGCGCACGCACACGGGCTATTAATTCCATTACACCAAAAGGCTTCGTCAGGTAATCATCCGCCCCCATATCCAGACCTTTTACTTTATCGATTTCTGTTGTTCTGGCTGTTACCATGATGATCGGAATATGAGCCGCCCCTGGATTATGTCTCAGTTTCTGTACGATCTGCAGTCCATCTTCATCAGGCAGCATAACATCAAGTACTGCAAGTGATGGCACTTTATCCTCCACCGCTGCATAGAAATCCTTTGCATTGGTAAAACCTTTCACTTCATAGTTGCTGTTCTTCAAGGCAAAAGTCTCAATTTCCAGAATATCATTATCATCCTCCACTACATAGATCGTTGCCATCTGTTCTCCTTCCCTGTACAGGCATTCTGCACATATCACTTTGTATTATTTCTCCATATCCTGCCCTGATATATAAACAGGACAGCGGCATAACCGCTGTCCCACAATTGTCTGATAACTGTTTCTTCTTTTCACAATCCAAATCTTTAAGGTAATTCATACTTTTTCAGATAGTTATGAAGTCTGATGTCAAACTCACTGCCTTCACCCTTAGGAAGAGTATCTACATACTCATGTGCATGTGTTTCATCTTCCTTGAGCTGCATGACACTGATTGCAATATTGGAACAATGGTCTGCTATTCTCTCATAGTTGTTTGTAATATCCGATAATACGAAACCAAGTTCCACTGTGCATTTACCTTTGCGCAGACGCTTCGTATGGCGTTTCTTCATTTCCTTCTGAATCACATCAATCGCTTCTTCAAATGGCTCTACATGCTTTGCCTCTTCCACATCCTCATTTTCGAAAATGCTGACTGACATTTCTACAATGTCACTGACAGCTTTGGAAAAGATCTGTAGTTCTTCTGTCGCCTTATTGGAGAAATTCTGATCTTTCTTCTGCATTTCTTTGGCAGCATCCACCAGATTGATCGCATGATCAGAGATTCTTTCAAAATCACCAATACTGTGCATCAGCATTGTCATTTTCTTAGAATCTTTCTCACTTAAGTTTCGGCTGGATAATTTCACAAGATATCCGCTGATCTCATCATCATACTGGTCTACCAGATTCTCCTTAAACTCTACATCTGCTGCAATTTCCTTATCATAATTGACAAACAGTCCCATTGCTTCCTGCAGGGAAGTTTTGGTGATCTCTGCCATTTTTATAACATAAGAATATGCCTGCTCCAATGCAAAGGATGGTGAACTTAAGAAACGCTCGTCCATTCTGACAAAAGCTTCCTGCTGTTTTGCCTGTTTCAGTTCTTCTTCATCTACATGGATCACCATATAAGACAGCTTCTCCAATAAACCTGAAAAAGGAAGTAATATGATCGTAGCAGCTACGTTAAAACACGTATGAATAACTGCTATGCCGGCCTTATTCGCTGCATCTCCCAGAAATTCAAAATGTATAAAACTGTTAATCGTATAGAACACGATCATAAATATTGCAGTTCCGATAATATTGAAAAGAAGATGTACGACTGCCGCACGTTTCGCATTCTTACTGGTTCCTACTGAAGACATTATTGCAGTGATACAGGTTCCTATGTTCTGTCCCATGATGATCGGAATTGCGGCTGCATAGCTGACTCCGCCGGTGTCACATAATGCCTGCAGAATACCTACTGAAGCTGATGAGGACTGAATGATCGCTGTAAGCAATGCACCTACGATCATACCAAGTATAGGATTTGTGAACATCGTAAAAATATGTGTAAACTGTGGAACATCTTTCAATGGCTCCACTGCCGCTGACATAGCCTCCATACCATACATCAGAATGGCAAAACCAATACAGATCGTACCGATATCTTTCTTCTTACTGTCTTTGATGAACATGACCAGGATAATACCGATCAATGCAAGAACAGGTGAAAATGAGCTGGGCTTTAACATCTGAATCAGCAGATTATCACCCTGAATACCTGTCAAACTAAGCAACCAGGAGGTAATTGTCGTACCGACATTTGCACCCATGATAATACCGATTGCCTGTGAAAGCTTCATAATGCCTGAATTTACAAAACCAACTACCATTACTGTTGTCGCTGATGAGGACTGAATAACTGCTGTCACTCCGGCACCAAGAAGAACAGCTTTCCATTTACTACTCGTCAGATTCTCCAGAATTTTCTCAAGTCTTCCACCTGATACTTTCTCGAGGCCCTCGCTCATAATGTGCATTCCGTAAAGGAACAGTGCCAAGCCGCCTATCATAGACAACATACCAAATAAATTCATAATAGGTCTCCTTCGATAATTATTTTACATGCTTTATCCAATTCAACCTAATTATACGATATAATATCATCTTTGTGTAAAAAAAATTACCTTTTTCATGTAAAATCTATGTAAAAAAGGCGAAATCACAATGGATTTCGCCTTTTCTTTCCAATCATTTCATTATACTCTGTTGTAATTGATCAGACAGCCCTTCAGGATAATCTGTCTTTCTTCATCTGTAAGTTCTCCAAGAGTCAGGTCAAATTCCTTCTTCTCTCCCTTACCTACAACATAAGCCCTGATCACAGGAGCTTTCTCCTCTACAGCCTTTCTGATACCTGGAATAAAGAGATAATCCAGATTCTGGAACGGAAGCTCACCTTCCTTGATAATGAATGGAAGCATACCCCAGTTGATCAGGTTGGAACGATATCTCTTTGTTGCATACTCATTGGCAATATTAGCCCAGCCGCCAAGTACCTTCTGACAGCTTGCCGCCTGTTCTCTTGCTGAACCATCGCCCGGCTTTACAGCAAAAATCGTGCTTCCGATACCTGTATTCTTACTGTCAGCATCAGGAGTAATCTCTTTCATTGCCTTCCATGCATCCTCCAGTTCAGGGAATGCTTCTAATGGACAGTTCTCTGCTTCTCTGGCTTTTTCTGCCTTCTGCACTTCCTTGGCCAGACCTACATAATGAGGATCTTTTCTGGAAAGTGTGAACTCTGCAAGTCCCAGAGGATTGGAACGATAAGAAGAAGTCTCTCCGGAAGGAATCAATTCATCTGTTGTTGTAACAGGGTCATGAATCTCTGAAACAACCTTAAGAAGAAGATTATCTGTTAATGCTACCATTGCAGGCCAGTCTTTGATGTTAGGACCGAACTTGATCTCAACACTCTCATCAGCCACACCATGAGAATCAAATACACGGTTCTCATAGATTTTCTTATCAAAGAAATATTTATATTTGGTAAAGTCACCATCAAACTCTGTTGCCGGAGTCAGGAATCCTTTGTTCGCCGCTGTTGCAGCAATAGAACGTGCATCCATCAATGCAACAGATGCGATCTGTCCGCTCTGAAGCTTGGAACCTTCTCTGTTCGGGAAGTTTCTTGTTGAGTGGCGGATGGAAAGGGCATTGTTAGCCGGTGTATCACCAGCGCCGAAGCAAGGTCCGCAGAATGCAGTTTTAAGAACAGCACCTGTTTCCATCAGCTTGGCTGCACAGCCATTTTTGATCAGTTCCATATAGATTGGCATGGATGCAGGATATACACTTAATGTAAATTCATCCGGTCCAATACTTGCATTTGTCAGAATATCAGCGGCTGCACAGATGTTCTCAAATCCACCGCCTGCACAACCTGCGATAATACCCTGTTCTACATAAAGCTTACCATTGATCACTTTATCTTTTAATTTAAAATCAACTGCACCATCCAGACTTACCAATGCCTTTTTCTCACAATCGTCAAGAATATCCATCAGGTTAGCGTTCAGTTCTTCAATCGTATAGGTATTGCTTGGATGGAAAGGCATAGCGATCATAGGTCTGATCGTACTAAGGTCAATCTTGATACATCCATCATAATATGCCACTTCACCAGGATTAAGTTCCTTATAATCCTCACTTCTGCCATGGATATCATAGAAATCCTTGATTGCGGAATCTGTCTTCCAGATAGAGGACAGGCAGGTAGTCTCTGTTGTCATAACATCAATACCGATACGGAAATCAGCAGAGAGGTTCTCAACACCAGGTCCTACGAATTCCATTACTTTATTTTTCACGTAACCGTTCTTAAATACAGCACCAATAATAGCCAGTGCAACGTCCTGAGGTCCTACGCCCTTTACAGGAGTACCTTCCAGATAAACGGCTACTACACCAGGCATATTGATATCATAAGTCTGGTTAAGGAGCTGTTTTACAAGTTCCGGACCGCCTTCGCCCATTGCCATAGTACCAAGTGCACCATAACGGGTATGTGAGTCGGAACCCAAAATCATTCTGCCACCGCCTGCAAGCATTTCTCTGGCAAACTGATGGATAACTGCCTGATGAGGCGGTACATACATTCCGCCGTATCTTTTGGCACAGGTTAGTCCAAACATATGATCGTCTTCATTGATTGTTCCGCCTACCGCACACAAAGAATTGTGACAGTTGGTTAATACATATGGCACTGGTAACTTGGTCAGGCCTGATGCACGCGCAGTCTGAATAATTCCAACAAAAGTAATATCATGTGAAGTCAGCTTATCAAACTTGATCTTCAGCTTCTCCATATTACCGGAAGTATTGTGATCAGCAAGGATTCCATATGCTATTGTTTCCTTTGCTGCTTCTTTCTTGTCCACTTTCCTGCCAGTCTTGGCCTCAATGGCAGCTACCACCTCGCCATTATCAGCTACAAGTTCGGTTCCGTTCAACAGGTATACGCCACCGTCATATAACTCTATCATATCACTTCAATCCTTTCTGTTCATCACACAGCCGTATGATCCTTGGTACTGTATAAATATACAAATCACTCTTACTATACTATACTTTAACGGTCATTTGCAATGCTTTAGTGTAATAAAATTCACAGCAGTAATTTTCCCATTACGCATTGCATACTCATAGAGCTGCTCATTGGCACTGTCATAGGCTCCGAATTGCGTCCTGGTACTGATGACCCTCTGGCAACGGTCTATGGCAGCTTTTGCCTTTGTCAGTATCTCTTCTGCTACCGTTTCAAATGCAGCTGTGGTAAATACTTCTGCTGCCAGAGCTTTCGCTGTAGGATAATCCAGGTCATTGTCATAGAGGATTCCCGTTACGAAAGGTATTCCCTGGCGTTGCAGTGCATGATACAGATTTCTTGTATTCCCACCGCCCCCGATCACAAATATCTGTGGCTCGCCGGTTGCCGGTTCCAACTCGATTATTCCACTGTTTTCCTCATAAGAACCTTTCTCAATATCAAACAATTCACTGATATATCCATCCGTGAACACATCATCCGGTGTGCCATAGCGCTGTACACAGTCTCCTTTTATGCACATCACCTTATCTGATATGCGCTGTGCTAAGTCTAACTCATGAAGAGACATAATAACGGTAAGCTTTCTGCTTCTGGTTAGCTCCTGCAAAGTAGTCAGAAAATCCAGCTTGTATTTCACATCCAGATAGGAGGTCGGCTCATCCAGCAACAGGATCTGTGGTTCCTGACAGATCGCTCTTGCCAGCAGTATCCTCTGTCTCTGTCCATCACTGATCCGGTTAAAATCCTGTTCTGCAAGGCTGCTTACTCTTACCAGCTCCATTGACTCTTCCACAATCTTCCAGTCCTCTCTGGACAGAATTCCAAGTCTGCCTGTATATGGATATCTGCCCGCCGCCACCACATCCTTACAGGTCATGAGCTCTGTCTTTAATCGATCCGTAAATACCACTGCCATTTTCTGAGATCTGGTATATCCATCCATCTTCTGCAGGGAAACCCCCTCCAGATAAGCTTCCCCTTCAATCGGAATCAGTTGTCCTGCAATGCTTTTCAGTATGGTAGACTTACCTGCACCATTAGGACCGATCAAGGTCAGGATTTCTCCCTGTTCCAGCGCAATTTCCACATTTCGTATCAACGGTACTCCACCATAACCCACTGTCATATGTTTCGTCTCAAAATAATACTGCTTTTCCATCACGCCTGCTCCCCCTTATGCCGCTTCAACATGATCAGAATCACCACAGGCGCGCCAAAGACTGCCGTCACTGTACTGATACTAAGCTCCGTTGGTGCAAACAGAGTCCTTGCAAGCAGATCACAGAACAGACAAAAGACACTGCCTCCCAGGAAGCACGCCGGTATCATAATAATAGGTTTGGCTGTTCCAAACAGGTTCTTGATCAGATGTGGTACTGCAATTCCGACAAAAGATACCGGCCCCGCATATGCTGTGATACAGGCTGCCAGTAAACTGGAAAGGATAACCAGTATTGCCCTGAATCGTCTGATATTTACTCCCATGCTCTGTGCATAGGATTCCCCTAACTGATAGGCACCAATAGGCTTTGCCAGGCAAAAAACTATAATAGCTATTGCAAATACAAGAACTGACATGACTGTCACATTATTCCAGGTCATGCCGGAGAAGCTGCCCTTGGACCAGTTATGTAGATTTACGATATCTGCATCATTGGCAAAAGTCACAACGAAATCCGTAACAGCCGTACAGATATATCCTATCATTACACCACTGATAATAAGTGATGACATATTACCGATCCGATTAGAAATGAGCAGTACGAATCCCATAGACAGACATGCTCCTATAAATGCCGCCAGAATCAATGTCACCGAACTAATGGCAAAAGCATGTCCAAGACAGAAGACCATAACCAAAGCTACCACCAGCTTGGCGCCTGATGAAATACCCAACACAAAAGGTCCCGCTATTGGATTATGAAAAAATGTCTGAAGCAAATACCCTGCCAACGCCAGTGCACCACCAAGGATAGCTGCTGACAAGGCTCTCGGCAGTCGTATTTCCCATATGATACGCGATGCTGTCTGTGTCGTTTTCTCTCCCAATATCACTTCTATGACTTCTTTCACGGAAATATTCACACTGCCTGCACAGATATTCCACGCCAGCAGCACCGCTACCAGTATGATCAAACCAAGAAATGCTATACTATATCGAATCTTCCTACCTGTCTTCATCTTTTCACCTTTCTAAATATTGTCTCCATTTGTAAAGTCTCCGGTTTTCATTCTGAAAACACTCCACGAAGCATTACCAGTGTGCAATAACCTGTGGTCTTCTCAAAATAATCAGTTTAATTGAAACAGATATCTGGTATCAGCCTTTTGTGACGCATCTGTCATAAACGCAGCATGCATGTCCGCGATCATTGAACCGATGGACATGGACTCCTGATACATGTTCTGTGTCGTACACCATACATTGCCATTCTGCACTGCTTTAAAATCCGCTAGAAGCTGATTCTTAGCCACAAGCTCATCAATGGATGTGATCTGCCCCTCAATCGTACTGTTATAGATCAGACAGTCTGCGTCCTTTGCCGATGCATAGAATTCCTCCATCTGCATGGTAACCGATGAACTTTTACTCTGCGCATCTCCCAGATTGTCAAAGATATACTTACCCCCTGCGAGTTCGATCATCTTCTGCACATAATCACTAGTCTTTCGCACATTTACAGCTCCATTGGACGTCAGGTAAAAGAAAGCAACTGCAGGTGCCTGCTGTGTTTTATTCTGCTCTTCATCCGCAAGCACACGCTCCAACTCTGCCGCCTGTTCATCAAAGGCAGCCTTCGCCTGCTCTTCTCTGTCTGTCAGTACACCGTATAATTTCACCCACTCACATCTTCCCAGTGGATGTTCTTCATAACTAGCCCTGTCTGCCATGACAGGAATGCCAAAATTCTCCAGTTTCTCCTTAACTTCAGGAGTATGCATAATCATCATGTTTTCAATGACAAAATCACATCCTTCAGAAAGAATCAGTTCATAATCAGGGGCATTGTACTTGCCTGCATATATGATGTCCCCCTGTTCCATGAGCTGTGGAATCTGCGGCAGATACCAGCCATCCTGATCCGTTCCTGTAAATCTGATCATATCCAGTGCCTCAATAGAACGGAACATATCCATAGTTGCCGAAGCAACCAGATATATATGATCTATCGGCTGTTGCACAGCTTTGATATCTTCATCCAGATCCTCCGGTATCTCTTTATCCTCCGGTACAATCAAAAAACGGCTGCCATCTGATATCGTGATCAAATCATAGCCATCACTATAGTAATCCACCGCATACTCCGTAGCATACTCCAGTTCCATTCTGCTCTCATACACAAGATCAGCACTGATTTCTTCATCCACCTGGATCTGATTCGCTTCCTCAACATCCAGCCCAGAGTCCTTACCACACCCGACCAACTCTAACATCATAACTACAACTAATACTATGCAAATTCTCTTCTTCACTCTCTATACCTCATATAATAATTATCATAGGCAATTGCAAAAACAGAATAGAGAATGGCACGAATTGTGCTGATTTAACAATGCAACACAATTCGTCCCTTTTCTCAAACTTATTTCTTCTTTGTAGCCGATAAACTGAACACTGCTGCCGTCAGTACCACAATTCCGATCAGTATCATAAACACAGGATCGATTCCACCCGCATTGGTCTTCTCTGCCACTGCTGTCTCGGAATGAAAAGTCAATGTATAAGTAATTTCATGTGGTGTGGACATTGCTGTAGTATCTGCAATCACAGTCATTGGCTCGTCCATACACAATACAGGGATCAGAAAAGTTGAATTACCCACACCCTCTTCTCCATTGACAGGAGGATATTTCTCACCATTTACGATCATATAGTCATAGTTAGGGCTGCTCCATATAATTGTAGCCGTTGCCTTTTTAGATACCACATTCATCTCTGTAGGGGTCGTAATAGAAGTCCTGCCGCTTCCACCTTCCAGATCTACATTGATCGTATAATTACCATCTGCCAGTTCCACATCCTGCTGCTCTACGACCGGAATCTCATCCTCAGCCGCCAGAGCTACCATATTCATCTGTAATACACCCAGCATAACTGCCATTATGATCGCATATTTTTTTATCTTTTTCATAACTCTCCTCATTTCCATGCACATCTGTGCAAATTATTATCACAATGTTATTCACCCTATTTTAAGATATTATACTCATATCGTTTCCTTTTCGCAACAAATTTACATGCGAATTTATCAGCACATAATCCACCCCAACAAAAAAGGTCTTACCCGACTAATTTTCATTAGAAAGGTAAAACCTTTTCAATCTTAATTATTATTACTCGATATCTACATGATCCAGATGCCAGATATCATCTACATATTCCTGAATAGTTCTGTCGGATGTGAACTTACCTACATGTGCTGTATTGAGCAGTGCGCTCTTAGCCCAGCCCTGTGTATCACGATAAGCCTTTTCCACCTTCTTCTGTGCTTCTGCATAAGAACGGAAATCCTTTAAGATGAAGTAACGGTCTGCCTTATCTGTACTCTGTGTATTCAACAGTGAATTATACAGGGAACGGAACAGTTCTCTGTCGCCTTTGGAAAAAGTACCATCCACTAACTGATCTACGACTTTACGGATGTCTGCGTCAGAATTATAGATGTCCATAGGATTGTAACCACCATAATTCTCATAACGGATAACTTCATCAGAGCTCAATCCAAAGATAAAGGCATTCTCTGCGCCTACTTCTTCCACGATTTCCACATTTGCGCCATCCATTGTACCAAGTGTCAATGCACCATTAAGCATGAACTTCATGTTACCTGTACCACTGGCTTCCTTGCTGGCTGTAGAAATCTGCTCGGATACATCTGCTGCCGCAAAGATGATTTCCGCATTGGACACACGGTAGTTCTCAATAAATACGACTTTGATCTTGCCATTAATGGCCGGATCATTATTAACAACATCTGCTACTGAATTGATCAGTTTGATCGTCAGTTTTGCATTCACATAACCTGCTGCTGCTTTTGCTCCAAAAATGAATGTTCTTGGATAGAATTCCATGTTCGGATTGGCTTTTAACTGGTTATACAGATACATAACATGCAGAATATTCAAAAGCTGACGCTTATATTCGTGTAATCTCTTGACCTGTACATCAAAGATGGAATTCGGATCTACCTCAATGCCATTATGTTCCCTGATATACTTGGCAAGACGTACCTTATTCTGATACTTGATATTCATAAACTCCTTGAGAGCCTTAGGATCATCTGCATATTTTGCAATGCCTTCAATCTGTGGCAGGTCTGTGATCCAGCCATCGCCTACCTTGGAAGTTACCCAGTCTGATAACAAAGGATTGGCATGGAGCAGGAATCTTCTCTGAGTGATTCCGTTAGTCTTGTTGTTGAACTTCCATGGATACATCTCATAGAAATCCTTCAGTTCCTGATTCTTCAAGATTTCTGTATGCAATTTGGCTACACCATTGACAGAATAGCCTGCAACAATAGCCAGATGTGCCATCTTAACCTGACCGTCTGCAATGATTGCCATTTTAGCGATCTTATTTACATCAGAAGGATACCTGTTTGCCACCTCAATGACGAATCTTCTGTTGATTTCCTCAATGATCTGATAAATACGTGGTAAAAGCTTGGAGAACAGGTCAATTGGCCATTTTTCAAGAGCTTCTGCCATGATCGTATGGTTCGTATAAGCACAGGTCTTGGTTGTGATCTCCCATGCTTCATCCCATTCCAGATGATAGTCATCCAGCAGGATACGCATCAGTTCTGCCACTGCAACAGTAGGATGGGTATCGTTCAACTGGAATGTAACCTTCTCATAGAACTTATGGATATCATCATGTTTGGACATATATTTCTCTACTGCTGTCTGTACAGATGCAGAAATAAAGAAATACTGCTGTTTCAGACGAAGTTCCTTACCTGCATAATGATTATCATTCGGGTAAAGAACTTCCACGATATTCTTTGCCAGATTGTTCTGCTCCACAGCTTTCTGATAATCACCCTTATCAAAGGAATCCAGACTGAAGCAGTCCATAGGCTGTGCATCCCATATTCTAAGGGTGTTGACTACATCATTGCCATAACCTACAATAGGCAAGTCATAGGGAACTGCCTTAACAGACTGATAATCTTCCTGATAGAAATAAAGTCTGCCATTTTCTTCCCTGGTGCTGACATGACCACCAAATTTAATGATCTTGGTATATTCCGGTCTTCTCAGTTCGAATGGATTACCATCACGAAGCCAGTCATCCGGAGCCTCGATCTGATACCCGTCACGGATCTCCTGTTTGAACATACCGTAATGATAGCGGATACCACAGCCATATGCTGCGTAGCCAAGTGTTGCCAGAGAGTCAAGGAAACATGCTGCCAGTCTGCCAAGACCACCATTACCAAGAGCAGCATCCGGCTCCTGATCCTCAATTACGTTGATATCCAGCCCCAACTCTTCAAGAGCCTCTGAAAATTCCTTATATGCCATAAGATTGATCATATTATTGCCAAGCGCACGTCCCATCAGGAACTCCATGGACATATAATATACGATCTTGGGATCTTTCTTCTCATAGTTTTCCTGAGTCTTGATCCAGTTATCCACGATCATATCCTTCACAGCATAGGATACTGCCTGGAATATCTGCTGATCTGTGGCTTCCTCTAATGTCTTTCTGTATAGGGTTTTTACATTATATAAAACACTTCTTTTAAATAACTCCTTATCAATGACCGGTTTCTTGGGCATGATATTACCTCCTGTTCGATGCACTGCTAACTTATATTGTCTGTAAAATTTCTATATTATTCTACTATTATACTCTACAACACATAATTTTTAAATAATTATTTATTACAAAAAAGAATTTTTCTTTACTGTTTTATCATATAAATTCCCTAAAATGTTTCGAGCCTATACCTTCTGCATGGAAATTTGTGTATTTTTACAATTTTCCACCTGTTGAAGTGGATTATCTTCTTCATTATAAGGTTCTTCATACTGTACACGTCCTGATACCACCAGATCATCTGCATATCTGGCATAAACTGCCGGTATCGTATGTTCATAGACATTCTTCTCTGAAGGCTGCTCATCAAAATAACCACTCTTTTGTGTTCCCTGTCTGCACATCGTAATATTCAGATCTGTCAATTGCACATGTTCAACTTCGGTGTCTGCTTCTCCTGCAACGAAAATGCTGGATTCTGCCTTCATATAGATATGGTCAAAAGTTATATTACGGATTTTGCCCGGGAATCGATGTTCACTATTACGATACGTAGCATCAATAAAGATCGGTTCTCCATTTCCCCACCACATTCTGGTTCTGTGCTCTCCGATACCATCTGCATATTTCAGGACATTACCAGTCACATGATGAATGTGTATATCTTCAATCGTAGCACCATCTCTGACCCAGATACCCACACCTCTGGAACAGTCCTTTACCACGCAGTCACTCAGGATTACATTTCTGATATCTCCATGTGTCTCTGTTCCGATCTTGAGTGCGGAATCATGGGAATAGAGAATACAGTTGCTGATCACGATATTCTCACTTGCCCCATACCGCTGCGTCATGGGCTTCGTTGTCTTGATCACGATAGCATCATCCCCTGTTTTCACCAGGCAGCCTGTGATCAGCACATCCTTGCAACAGTCAGGATCGATTCCATCATTATTAGCACCTCTGACATCATTAAGAATCTTAATATCCTGCACTCTCACATGATGACAACCTGCCATGTGCAGTGTCCAGAATGCAGCATCCTGAATCGTGATATCCCGCACTGTCAGATTGGTCACATCTTCCAGAAATGTCGTTCTTGGTCTGAATGCGGTCACGCTGAGAGGGCACTCATGTGCACCTCCATCCACATCATCATCTATAAATACTTTATCACCCTGTCCATAAATAACGCCCTCACCGGATATGGTGATATTTTCCTCATGACATGCAAAAAGGAAACATCCACCATCCCAGCCGGTACAGGCATTATCATCATCAAATAATCTGGCAAAATCCAGAATATCCTCTTCATTCAGACTACTGACCAGAACTGCGCCTTTTTCCAGATGGAAATCTATGTTGCTCTTTAAGATCAGTGTTCCACTCAGATATCTTCCCTGTGGAATCACCACACAGCCACCTTTTGCAGATGCCTCATCGATTGCCTGCTGAATTGCAGCCGCATTATTTGTTACCCCATCGGCTATTGCGCCATAATCCAATATATTATACTGTTTCATCTTCAACCCCCATAGAAAATACCTCCGGCAGAAGCAGGAAATTGTCTTTTCCTGACAAAGTATGATCAAAGTGGCTCTCCGGGTCTACTGCCAGCCAGTCCTTGATCACCCTGGATTCTTCTGCAGATTCTTTCTTAATATGTGTAAATTCTTTTGGCTCCTCAAAATAGGAAAACAAAATATTCTCATGAAGTGCAATGAACTGATACCTGTCGCCTTCCAGCAGCCCCTCATCTACCAATGCCTTATGATAATAGGTATAGGAGAAAAGCTTATCCTCTAATAAATAAGCAATCCTGCCTCTTCTCGTCTTATGCCCTTTTCTTGCCCAATATGCCTCATCCGAAGGAATATCATGATAAAAGATCTCATACATCCTGGCCCAGTATTGAGGTCCATCCTTCTCGGGCCATGGCAGAAGCAGCCTGGACAGCTCTGGAAAAAGTACAGCCGGATCTGAATTTTCTTCTAATGCCTCCATATACATAAAGAGCATGTCTTCATGCTGATAGATGGCTGCCGTCAGACACCGATGCTCTGTAATTGCTTCGCTTACTTTCTCTTTATCCCTGGCAATTGCAGACTTTATAGCCTCTTCCATGTCTTCCTCTAAACCAGCCTTATCCAGACAGGCTCTGTAGTTTCTTCGTATGATCATAGCTTATCACCCCTCTTTGTCATCCGATATCTTTGCCTCTATCAGTCTTTCTAGTTTACTTTTACTTCTCCTGCAAGTACTTTCTTATAATCTTCATAGTTCTTGGCAAGTAATGTCGGTGTATCCAGTCCATAAGGACATTTACTCTTACACTGATTACAGTGCAGACAATTCTCTATTTTCTTCATTTTGTTCTGCACATCCTCTGTAAGCTGCAATTCTGATGGAGAACGGCGAAGCAACAGGGACATACGTGCACAGTTATTGATCTCAATTCCCACCGGACATGGCATACAGTAACCGCAGCCACGGCAGAAGTCACCACTTAACTGCTCTCTGTCCTGATCGATAACTGCCTGCAATTCATCATTCATAACAGGTGGATTGTCAATATAGGAGATAAATTCATCCAGTTCGGATTCTCTCTGTACGCCCCAGATAGGCAGAACGTTATCATATTGTGCTTCAAAGGCATACGCCGCCGCTGAATTGGTGATCAGTCCACCCGACAACGCCTTCATTGCAATAAAGCCCATGTTCGCCTTCTTGCATGCCTCGACCAGTTCTATGTCCTTCTCAGTTGCCAGATAACAGAAAGGAAACTGCAATGTCTCATAAAGTCCTGATTCTATTGCTTCCTTTGCCACTGTGAGACGATGATTCGTAATGCCGATATGACGGATCTTGCCCTGTGCCTTTGCCTCCAGCATCGCTTCATATAAGCCGGAGCCATCGCCCGGCTTAGGACAGACTGCAGGATTATGGAATTGATAAATGTCAATATAATCTGTCTTGAGATTAGACAGGGAAGTCTGGAGTTGATCCCAGAATTCCTCAGGTGTAGCTGCTGCTGTCTTGGTCGCAATGTACACCTTCTCTCTCATTCCCTCAAAGGCAACTCCCAGTTTTACTTCACTGTCTGTATAGAATCTGGCGGTATCAAAGAAGGTGATACCTGCATCATATGCCTTTCTTGCCAGAGCCGCAGCATCTTCTGTGCTGATCCTCTGGATCGGCAATGCACCAAATCCGTTCTTATTTACTGTAATCCCCGTACTTCCTAATGTAACTGTCTCCATAGTTTTACCGTACCTTTCTCTTTTATCCTATTAATCTATAGTAACTGCTGGGTTTTCTGGAATAATCATAGCATTTTTCTTCCAGCTTCTCCACTCGCCCCGTATCAATAAACTTCTTCTTAAAAGAACGTCTGAAATTCGCCACATCAAGTTCTGTTCCGGTTACGACTTCATGAATGATCTGAAGCTCATAAATAGAGAATTTCTCCTTATCCCGTAATAACTCCAGTGCAATATCCGTATAAGTCACTTTACTTTGCAGACGTTCCAGACCTTTTGCAATAATATCCTTATGGTCAAAAGCAAGATCTGCCTCCGTCAATGTCAGATCTCTGTCCATAGCATGCAAAATAAGCCCCCTGTCAGATCTTTCAATCTCAAACATGCAGGCATCCTGGGCATCGTCTCCTGCTGCATAATGCAGTGTATTTGCAGGTACCAGCGCCAGATATGCTACAGATATGACTCTGGTTCTTTTATCACGATGCACATCTCCAAATGTATAAAGCTGCTCCAGATAAATATGTTCCAGCCCTGTTTCTTCTTTCAATTCTCTGGCTGCTGCGTCCTCCAGAGACTCCTCCATCTCTACAAAACCACCGGGAATCGCCCACTTTCCCCTGTCCGGATGTCCTCCTCTTTTGATCAAAAGCATGGCAAGACGCTGATTCTGGTTCATCGTAAAAATCAGCATATCCACAGTAACAGAAGGTCTTTCATAGTCAGATGGCTTATACTGTGCCAGGTATTCCTCTTCCGTCATGGATGCCATATCTATTTTCTGATTTGACTGTGTCATTTTCTTTCTGCCTTTCTGTCTGAATCTATAACTACTTAGAGCCATACATACTGCATGGCTCTAAACATTCTTTATACTCTGGAATCATTGAGCAGGCTCATCTTCATATCGTAATAATCAGGTGTCATATCCATATAGTGTTTATGTGGATTGACAAAACGCTGCTCCTCTTCCCATATTTCTTCTTCCAACTGCTTCTTCACATATGCGCGGATTTCTTCCAGTGTTGGTAACTTGTAGATCAACTTACCATTTTCAAATATCTTTTCCTGCAAAGGTTTCACTGTGCAATGTGTAAATTTCAGATTTCTCCATGGCATATCCGGGTCAACGAAACGGAATTCTGTTGACATATCTATGGTTTCATCTGCCTTGGCAATGAGATCTGCCTTGGCTTTGCCATTCTGGTCATAAACGCGGTATACCTTCTTCAGTCCCGGATTGGTGATCTTTTCTACAGAACCGGATACCTTGATCCTGGGTGAGAACTCACCGTTTTCCTCTACTGCTGCGATCTTATATACAGCACCCAGAAGAGAGATACTATCCTCGGAATAATCACTGGATGCCCCTGTGATCAGACGCTCACCTACACCATAACCATCAATTCTTGCCTTCTGCATATTCAGGGAAGAGATCGTGTGCTCATCCAGACTGTTGGATACCATAACCTTACAATCCTGCAGTCCTGCATCATCCAGCATCTTTCTGACCTTAATGGACTGATATGCCAGGTCACCGCTGTCAATACGAATACCTTTAAGCCGCTTGCCCATCGGTTCCAGCACTTCCTTGGCTACCCGGATTGCATTTGGAATACCGGATTTAATCGTATCATAGGTATCTACCAGTAATACAGTATTATCCGGATAATTCTCTGCATAATGTTTGAATGCTTCATACTCATCTTTATAATACATAACCCAGCTATGAGCCATTGTTCCACTGACAGGAATACCAAACATCTGCCCTGCAAGAACTGTGGCTGTACCTGCGGCTCCTCCGATATAAGAAGCTCTTGCACCATACACTGCCGCATCCATGTTATGTGCACGTCTGGCACCAAAATCTGAAACAGCCTTACCTTCTGCCGCCTTTACGATTCTGGCTGTCTTGGTCGCTACCAATGACTGGTGATTTACCTGCGCAAGAATCGCTGTCTCTACGATCTGTGCATCAATAAGGGGTGCTACTACTGTCAGAACAGGCTCATTGGGATACATGATCGTTCCTTCCGGAAAAGCATATACATCACCTGCAAACTTAAATTCCTTCAGATACTGTAAGAAATCCTCTGTAAATGTGTTCAAAGAGCGAAGATATTCTACATCCTCTTCTGAGAAATGCAGATCCTCAATATATTCTACAATCTGCTCTAATCCTGCAAAAATGGCAAAGCCACCTCTGTCCGGATTCTTTCTGTAAAAGACATCAAATGCCACTCTGGCTGTCTTATCTCCATCATTGAAATATCCGTTCGCCATAGTAAGTTCATACAAATCCATTACCATTGTCAGATTTCGTTTGCTTGACTGTTTCATAACTTTTCCTCTTTTCTTCATGATATCCACATGCCACAAGTAACCTTTATGCATTTTGCATTGGTTGTTTTTCTGTATAATAGTCTTTTTGACCATTGTTGTCAAGCCTTTTTGTGCAAAAAAATCCAGAGCCAATAAACTGACTCTGGACAATTGTTGTATTTACATTACTTTTTTCAGATAAGAAGAGGATGCATATAACTCAACTCCATTGAGCAATACTTTGGACCAGCCATTATTTCCAACTCCTGTACGGTATATCATATCTCCACTATGGATCGTTACTACAACTGTATCATTGCTTGCTGTACTTGGCACAGTTCTCAGATTCAGGTTCTCACTGCTTGGTGTTACTACCTCATAAACCTCTGTATACTGCACATTGGCTGCTGCGCTGGCGTCTACCGTAACCGCTCCTGATGCATCCTTGGCTGCTGCCACTTCTGTGTAGGCAAAATATGCAAGATTCATATCAACAGAACCGCTGATACCTGAAATCGCTGCCTTGGCTGTGTACTGCCACATGGAATGAGTTCCTGTATAAGTACATGCAGGTGTCTGTGGAAATGGAAGTTCAGGATACCAGGATACCCATACTTTGTATTTACTTGCCAGTACATCCATGTTCCAGTCTCTGCTTCCCTCCATTTCATTCTTGGAAGCATAGAACATTGGAGTATACCCTCTCTGAGCAATTACATCCAGAAAACTTACAGCCAGGGATGTTCTTACATCCTTGCCTAAAGAATACTGTCTGCTGGTGCTGTTGCGGAAACCTTCACAGTCATATGCTACAGGATAAGTAATCTGATACTTGTCAAGAATATTCGCAGTAAATTCTGCTTCCTCAACTGCTTCTTCCGCATTCACTGCTGATGAGAAGAAATAAGCACCTACTTTAATTCCGACTTTTGTCGCCTCCTGTAAATTGTATCTTGCATATGGATCTTCGTTTAATACACCTGTATTCTGTGTACGATATCCTACACGTATCATGGCAAACTGCACTCCTGATGCAGCCACCTGCGTCCAGTCGATCTGCCCCTGATATCGGGATACATCAATACCCAGACTCGGCTGAACGACCTCTGCTGCCTCTGCCGTACCAGTCTGGCATAACGCAGTCAGTGTGATCATCAGTGCCATGCACAATGCCTGTACCTTCGTGAACCATTTGTGTTTCTTATTCATTCGTCTACCTCTCATTTCTCTTTTTATGCATTTCATATACGTCAACACTTTATTATACGCCCTAATCCGCATTTGGTAAAGGGTCAATGCCTTTTCCTGCTTTCAAAATAGATGAACCTGTCTATTGAATCCAGTATATCGCTAAATTCCTCCCTTGGTGCCAGTTCAACATATCGTGTAAGCAATTCATTTTCCCGTTCTTTATATCTTCCGTAATAAATATCATACAGATTGTGTCCCCGCATATAGATTTTGATTTCTTCCATATGTTCCTTCACATCTTTGACAGTTTCAATATTTTTTCCTATTACCGCCTGTAAATGTCTGCCACTTTTTATCTTATACAGATATTCCTTCCATTTATCCAGAAAAATTTCATAGAAAGCCTCTACACTGGGAATAACTCCTAACCGATACATAATTTCAGGATTCAGGAAATAATTTTCAAAGGAATAATAGCGCAGGATCAGTACATTCTTAGGCGTAACACGTGGCAATTTATCTACATCTTTTGCTCCCTGTTCTTCATAATAATGACACAACTGTCGTTTTAACAGATTCGGATCTTTGCCATCTCCGTCACGTATCATCAAAAACTGGTCTTTTATATAGATCTGATTCATATATTTGAGATTTGCATAGGTTTTGATATTCGTACAACTGTTGGTCGTAATGATCGCCACCCTAGACAGTTTGCCGTTATCATCATACATTTCCGAGTAAAAACGGCGCAGTAACAGAGGAAGTCTGCTCTTGTCCTGCTTTCCTTCCACAATAAATACGAAGTTTACATTCATCAGGTCATTTGCCGTATATCCAAGGTTATCTAAAATGACACCAATGTCAGTTTTGCTTCTTACTGCCGGGTATCCATTTTCATCCAGTACCATCTGCCTGATCTGTCTGGTGTTAAAATTAGGCAGAAGATTGGGAGAGTGTGTAGAGAAAATAACCTGATGCTTCTTGGAAAGCCGATACAAGATATCCCCTGATGTTTTCTGCAGCGTTGGATGCAGGAAAATCTCAGGGTCCTCGATCATAATGATACTGGGACTTCGTGACTCATCCTCTGTATATGTTTCCAATAAAGATAACATATAGATACTTCTCATTCCCTTCCCCATTCGCTCAACAGGTCTGGTGATCTGCTCTGCCACCTGATACAGTTCTGTTGTCACTGTCAGCATACCATCCGTATTGCGGTTCATGGAATAAAGTATCTGTTCCTGCCCGCCATTCCTTCTGAAATGCTCATTCACCTTAGTCGCAAATTCATCCAGATTAAGCCGGTATAACTTGTAATCCAGCAGCCTCATCGTTTCAAAAGCCGTCAATTCCTGCGGTGTCTTCTGATTCAGCAAACCTATGCATGAAAAGCAATGATTACACTTCTTTGCCTGATTGAATAAACAGCAGTTATCACGTATTTTTTTGAGTTGCTCGTCCTCCTGCAGCAGAAGCATATCCTTCTGGAACTGTCCCAGATTCCTCTCCGCATCCACATAATATATCTTGGGAAAAATATCCTTTATATAACGATTATTCTTATGAAATCCATCATCATAACGTATTTTGCCATCTCTATTTGCTATAAAAGTAAAGAAAAGCCTCCCTTCCTTGTAAGAAGGCAGTTTCCTGCCAAAATCAGCCATCCATGCATCCATCCTGCGGTATCTGCTGATTCTGCCGCTTCGCTGCATCTGTTCAAAATCTTCCTCCTGATAGGCGATCTCTACTTCGATTTCGATATTGGAACCCGATTCATCAAAGTCTTCCTGCTGTATCTGATAGTCGCCTCCTACAGCTCGTATTGCATCAAGAACTGTTGTTTTTCCTGTATTGTTCTGCCCCACCAGAATCAAAGCATTTTCAATATCTTCCAACACAACTTTCCTGATCGATTTAAAATGGCTGATTTCCAATCTGACGATCCTCATGCTGCCCACCTCCGACTGACATATTCTTCTTTCATTTTATCAGTGCCTATTTCAATCTGCAATAAAAATGCAAAATAGTATTTAAGTTATCTGTTTATATGATATAATATATATAATTATGAGTTAATTTATTTGATATCAAACATGAAAGGGGTATTTGTTTATGTTTCAATTTACAGATGACTGCCTCATTGGCATTCATGCATTAGATGATGACCATCGTTACCTGTTCGAACTGATCAACCGTGTTATGGAGCTTCTCAAAGAAGAACCGACTGACGAACAGCGCACTCAGATAAATGCTATCCTTGATAAACTGACCGCTTACGCTGACCATCATTTTATCAAAGAAGAAGAATATATGGAACAGATCCGTGACCCGGAACTTCTCAAACAGCGTGCACAGCATGATTTTTTCCGTCAAAAAGTGGCTGAAATGCAACAGACCTATAAGAATGCAGACTTCAACCAGACACAGCTTCTTACAGACCTTATGAATTTCCTTGCCAAATGGCTCTACCGTCATATTCTTGGCAGTGATATCATGATCGGTAAGATGCCTGCCGCTGATGAATGGCTGCTTCGTGACAATCCCTGCGAGTTCACTGACGAATTCCGCACCGGAATCGAACTCATCGACAGCGAACATCAGGAACTGTTCCATATCATTGAACGCGCCAACAGTCTGGTAAAAGCCTTTGTCGCTGACAGCTATGATGAAATCATGGGTATTCTGGAAGAATTAAAGAATTATACCAAAAGTCATTTTGCGGATGAAGAAGAATATATGGAAAGTATCCATTATGAAGGATTAGAGGCTCAGAAACGCGCTCATGCTGCCTTTATTGAACGTCTGGAAGAAATCGACCCTCAGGAGATTGATGAAAACCCTCAGGAATACCTGAATGAATTGCTGGAATTCCTGTTGAACTGGTTGATCAATCATATTCTGTACTCCGATAAAAAGATTCCGGATGTGACAAAATAAATATAACTCCCCATCAGCATCTGGTGGGGAGTCTTTCTATTTTTAGTTATCGAACAAATCATCCCCAAGGATAAGATTTTGAATGATTCCTGAATACTTACTCTGTTTATATCCATTTCCACAAATCAATGTTATGTGGATAGCCTCTTTTGCACCAGTCTCTTTCTGAAACTGCACCATTCTATTCTGAATCTTTTCATACTCATCAGCATCCAGCGAATACTCTTCGTTTGTATACTTCATTTCACAGAGGTTAATTACACCGTCTTTTCTACTGATAATTAAATCAATATGAGCTCCCTTTTCAGCTTTAGTGCTTCTCCATGCGAATTCATTTGTTTCGATTCCACTAATTCCGAGTGAAGTTTTTATCTGGTCAATATGATTCAAACATACTATTTCAAAAGAATTTCCTCTCCATGAATTATAACCCGGCGAATTAATATACTCGTTCCATGAATCAAACTTTTTATTCTGTATAAATCTGATGCTAAACAAGGTAAACGGATCTATCAGTTGATAAAATGACTCCTTTTCTCCTTTTGAGAAGTTGATAAATTTCCGGATAAAACCACACTCTTCCAATTCACGGAGATCCTTAGTCAGTATAGAGCCGCCTCCAATCTCTTTTTCTTTTGAAAGTTCTGCCCTTGTCATGCCATCTTTATTCCTTGCCAGGGCTTCAAGTATCGCCATGTGCTTCTCCGGTTTATCATATAGCGAATGAAAAAGATTATAATATTCGTTATGAAGATATCCATATTCCTTAAAACACAATTCATTGATATTCTGTGCAAGGCTAAGACGTTGATCCAAAAGATTGAGATAATGTGGTATACCGCCAAAAACCATATAACTTTCAATCATCTGATTTCTGGGCATAACTATATCATTGAATTCAAACAACTTCTCACATTCTGCCAGTGAAAACGGTGCAAGGTGGATACGTCTTGTCACCCTGTTATGAAATCCCTTTTTATCAGTAAGAAGATTTGTAATAATCCATGATGTTGCAGAACCACAGGCAATCAGTACCAAATCCTCCTGTGCTGATGCCCAACTGTTCCAAAAGTAATCAAGTGCACTTTTAAAATCAGACTTTGCCGTATCCATCCATGGAAGCTCATCAAGGAATATTACCCTTTTGTTATTTACAGGTTCGCGATACACTTTATCGCTCTCAAGAAGCTTCCGCAAACGTGTGAATGCTTCAAACCAGTCTTTTGGAATGCTCTTATCCTCGTCTCCATATTCATTCAAACTGGCTTGAAAACCCCGAAGCTGTCCTCTCATCTTTTCATCAGTAAGACCTGTCGCATAAAAAGAAAACTGTTTATTGAAGTATTCACGGACCAGATAGGTCTTTCCTACCCTTCTTCTTCCGTAAACGGCAACAAATTCCGGTCTTTTTGACATAAGACACTGCATCAAGTTATCTTTTTCTCTTTTTCTACCGATAATCTTCATAATTGCGCCTTTCTATCATAAATCGCCAAATTAAGTTTAAAATATATTATTTTGGCGATTTATACATTATATTTTTATTATATATCGCCAAGTCTTGTTTTTCAAGCATCAATCCATTCTACCAGTTCTCTTCATCTTGCGATTTGTCTTTTCCCCCCATTTATTGTATACTTATAAGCAACCGCGAAACGCACTATCTCGGATACAGAATTGTATGGATTTAACAAATGCATAAACAGGCATTGTTAAATCCATACAATTCGTCCCGTTCTGCCTATTTGTTTCGCATTTTATCTATAGTAAAGAACTGGAGGCACTTATGCTGCGAAATAAAGACATCTTAGAGTTAAAGAGACGTTTTAAAAAAGAAGCCTGTACTATCACCAAGATGTGCGGCTGTTATGTAGATGCAAACAAAAACAAGGTCGTAGAATTAAATGAAACTTTCCTGAATCTTGAGGATGAAGAATTCTACAAATATCTGGATATTGCCAAAAAGGCACTCTCCGGTACGATTGGCAACAACCTGCTAGAGCTGCACTTTACCAAAGAGGAAGAAGAACAGGGAGGTAAACAGCAGTATCTTCTTGGACTGCGCGAAAGCGGACTGCGCAATCCTGAACTTCTGGAACACCTCTATGACATGATCATTGAGAATTATGATTACGTAGGCAACTATCTGATCCTGATCTTCCATGATGCCTATGATGTCATCACCAAGACCAATGATGACCTCAAGATTGATGAATCCGAGGAAGTCTATACATACCTTCTGTGTGCGATCTGTCCTGTGAACCTCTCCAAACCGGGACTTGGTTATCGTGCGGATGAGAACCGTATCGGTGTCCGCATTCAGGACTGGGTCGTAGGTGTACCTGATGTTGGTTTCCTATATCCCTCCTTCATAGAAAGAAGCACTGATATTCATTCTCTAACCTACTATGTGCATGATGCCAAGGACTCTCACCCTGATTTCGTAGAATCCGTTCTGGGATGTGATTCCAAGCGTACTGCAACAGAAGAGAAACAGACCTTCCATTCTATGGTAAAAGCAGCCATTGCACCTATTATTGAACAAACTGACGATGTTATGATCGAAATCCAGGAAAATCTGAACAATCTCGTTGCAGAAAAGGAAGCCGAAATGGAAGATTTGGTAATCGGAGAACCTGAGGAATTCACTCTGACACCAGAGATCATTAAAGAAGTCCTTACCCAGAGTGACATTCCCGATGCAACTGTAATGCAAATCCAGGATCATTTCACCGAGGAATTTCAGGACGCACCGCCTGTTGTCAAGAATCTTGTTGATGAAAAAGCCATTGAAAAGAATAATCAGGCAAAGAAAGAGCAGAAACTATTAGAAGAGGTGGCTACTCTGAAAAAGGAATTGCAGACGAAAAGCTCTGAAGCTGCTGCACCTGCATCTGAAATACCTGATGATGAGAATGAAGATACTTCTGCGTATTCTGATGTATTTCTGCGTATGAATCCTGATAAGGCAGAGCAGATCACCTCACAAACGATAGATGGACAGAAATACCTGATGATACCTATGGAGGATGATGAAGAAATCAACCTCAACGGTGTGAAAACGACTGTATAAATATCCTATTTTTGAAAGGACAGGTAAATAATCGTGAGTGAAATCAAGTTAGGTTCCCATGTGGGGATGTCCGGTAAAGAAATGTTTCTGGGGTCAGTGAAGGAAGCAGCTTCTTACGGAGCAAATGTGTTAATGCTCTATACCGGTGCTCCACAGAATACCAAAAGAAAAGAGATTTCTGAATTAAACATTGATGCCGGTTGGGAATATGCCGATAAGGTCGGTATCAAAGAAATCGTTGTACATGCCCCTTATATCATCAATCTGGCAAATACTGTGAAACCGGAAACTTTTGAGCTGGCTGTAGAATTTCTAAGCAAAGAAATCATAAGAACCGCAGCCATGAAGAGCCGTATACTGGTGCTTCATCCCGGCTCCCATGTAGATGCCGGTGTAGATGCCGGGATTGCACAGATTGTAAAGGGCTTGAATATGGTGCTTGATGCTGATGATAATGATGTGTATATCGCGCTTGAAACCATGGCTGGAAAAGGCAGCGAAGTCGGCCGCACCTTTGAAGAACTGAAGAGAATTTATGATGGTGTCGAAAGAAAAGACCGCCTGCGTGTATGCTTTGATACCTGCCATGTCAGTGATGCAGGCTATCCGCTTGTCACTGACTATGAAGGTGTGCTGAAACAGTTCGATGATATCCTGGGGCTTGACCAGATTGCAGTCATCCATGTCAATGACAGCCTCAACCCATGTGGTGTCCACAAAGACCGCCACGCCAATATCAGTCAGGGAACGATTGGTTTTGATACCCTGCATAGAATTGTCCATGATGAACGCTTCGCTGCTGTTCCCAAGATATTAGAGACTCCCTGGTTATGCGCAGAAGGCTCCAAGGAAAAAACAATTCCACCATATAAAGAAGAAATAGAAAAATTAAGAGAGGACTAAACCTCTCTTAATTTTTCTCTATTTCCAGTCTGGCACAAACAGATCATCCATTACAACAACAGACTGGATATTGGCTGCATATGAATTTTCTACCAATCCATACGTTGTGACCAAAGTTGGATGTACTGCATATTTTGTCCCTGTTATTTGGACCAGATCATGCATTTTATTGCGAATACTTCGCTCTACTTTCTCTGTGACTGTGTATTCTGAACCGCTGTACTTCATTTCACACAGATTGATTACCTGGTCTTTTCTGGTAATCAGCATATCTATCTGTGAACCAAATACACCTTTATCCGGATCAGCCTTACAATACCATGAATTCACCTCAGTCAATACCCCGGAGATTCCAAGCTTTTGTTTTATCTGCGCAACATGCTCCATACACACCCTTTCAAATGCCAGTCCCAGCCAGGTATTTACTCGCGGTGTATTGATCTGATTAGACCAGAAATGTTCATCCGTAGGTGCAGCCTGCAAGAATTTAAAATGAAATAATGTAAAACAATCTATTAATTGATATACAGCATTTTTCTTTTTCATGCCAAAGGCATAGTATTTCCGTATAAAACCGCAGCTCTCCAACTCATCCAGCTTCGTACTCAGATCACCAGAATTACCGATTCCTGAGGCTTCTATCAGTTCATCTCTGGTCATGCCTACCTTTTTAGCTCCCAGAGTCTCTATAATCTTCACATACGTATCAGGCTTCTTAAACACTGATGCATACAAATATTTGAACTCTTCCCGCAAAGGTGCTTCTTTTGCAAAAAGAATAGCATCTATATTCTGCGGCAGACTAAGCCCTTTTTTCAAAAAACTCCAATAAAATGGAACACCGCCAAATATCATATAATATTGCAGAATCTGCTCTCTATTTAATGCCAGCCCCATTGCCTGCACATATTCTTCGCACTCATGCAGTGAAAAAGTATGCAGATTAATCTGTTCTGTCAGACGGTTATATAAACCACCCTTATTATGAACTACCTTAGAAAGCATCCATGATGTGGCAGATGCACATACAATCAATACAATATCCTTTCGGGCTGAAGCAAAGCTGTTCCAGAAATTCTCCAACGCCATCATCAGATCACTTTTTCGCGTATCCATCCACGATAATTCGTCAATAAAAATTACTTTTCTCTTCTCATTGGACTGTCTGATCAGATCCTTCAGCTCTTCAAACGCTTCAAACCAGTTTTTAGGTTTATTCTTTACAAGAAAGCCTGCATCCTTTAAAGACGCTGTAAAAGCAAACAACTGCTCTTTCATATTGCCCTCTGACAAGCCTGCATGCTGAAAAGTAAAACGATAGCCAAAAGTCTCCCGGATAAGGAATGTCTTCCCCACTCGTCTGCGTCCATATACAGCTACAAAATGGGATGCATCATCATGCAATACTCTATTTAACAATTCTCTCTCTTTTTGACGACCTACCAGCATAAAATCTCCTTATACTCTACTTAATCTCATTATTTTTATTACTTTAAGTATAGTTTATCTTGTTTTACAGAAAAAATCAATTCTATATAATATTATTCTTTACTTAAAGTATGTTTACAATCAGGATCAAGTAGAGTATGCGGTATTTTATCCAATCCATATCCTTCCGCCGGCTTCTACTGCCTTTTCCAGAAGTGCCATAAAGAATGCGAATCCACTTAGCACGAAGATCAATACGATTCCTGCCTTATCATAAACAAATTGTCCACCTCTTCTGGCATTTGACACAAGGATTTCCACACCGAGCATGATAAAAATCACAGGCCAGAGCTTCCATATCCACAAATAGTCCAATATGCCGAAGAATAATTGCAACAAATAGATCACACCTATGGAAATCATCGTAATTCCCAGGGTAATGGTTCCTACCCTATGCGTCATGTTCCTCACTCCCCTTATCTTCCAGCTGCTGCTTCTTACCCCTCACCATCTGCACACCAATATAGATAATGATGATGGAGAAAATAACTTGTGGTACATTATTCGTTACATCTTTCCATATCTGTACAGACAGACCATAGTGATTCAACACCTTGGTTACAGAACGTGTCACAATCTGCCATATTCCTGCACTGCCGATCAGGATAAGTGCCCACGCAAAATACCTTCTGCTTCTATCCTGTCCGATCGCATTCAAAAGCTTCCATTCCCCTGCATGGAAGGTATCCTCCATACTGTAGAATTCCTCATCCGGCAGCCCCGCCAGATTATGCACATGGAAGAAACCATAGAACCAGATTACCGGCAATATAAAGCCAAATACATCCAGACTCAGCCAGCTGCTCATAGCACAGCAGCCAAAGAACAATGTCATCAGCACGGCTCCCTGTTTCATAAATCCCATATACATTTCACCTGCCCCTGGCAATAGTGAAAAACAAAATCTCCAAAATCCATTTCCTTTACGCATCTATCTTTACCTACCTTTCCCATTTTATTCCATTTTGCTGTATCTGACCCAGCCAGTTTATAGCCTTATTCACATTGCTTTCTTCCCATCTCGTCTCTATCCGTTCCATTGTATCAGCATTTGGAACCATTCCCTCCACAGTTCCCTGGTTCACAATGCCAAACAGCAGAATTGCAACCGCTACTGCTACTGCTGTCTTTAGTCCGTACAGGAACAACTCGACTCTGACAGAGGCTTTCGTTACCTGTTTTGCAGTCTGTGTCTGTATACTGCGGCTTTTTGTAAGTACTTCACTTTTCAGTCTTTTGGGGGCTTCCAGCATTTCTGCACTTTCGACTTCATTGATGAGAAGCTCTAATTCATAATCCGTCATTTGTGTCTGTTTATCCATGCCTGATCTCCCTTCCCTGCACTTTACCATACAGCTTCTTTAACATTGCCCTTGCGCGATATACCTGCGTTTGCACTGTCTTTTCATTCCTGTCAAGTTCCTGTGCGATCTGTGCTACACTTTGTTCCTTATAGAAAAATCGACTGGCTATCTCATCATATGGTGGCTTGAGACTGTCGCAGCATTGCTGTAATTCCTCCATTACCATAGTTTGCAGGCAGGCATCCTCGCTGCTGCCTTCTGATGTGGTATCCTGTCTGTTCACAAAGAATTCATCCTCCGTTGGAATTTCTCCTGCTGCACCTTTCCTCTTATAATCCAGACATTTATTGGTAGCGATCCTTGCCAGCCATGCCTTTTCATTTCTGCCATCAAATCTGGCTATGTTCCGATAAGCGGATAAAAAAGTGTCCTGCGTCAGATCTTCCGCATCAAAATAATTACCTGTCATCTTGTAGCAGATACTGAATATCAGATTTTGATAAGTATCCAGCCAATATGACAATTGTTCTTCATCACTAATTTTATCCACCTCCTGTCTGTAGTTCGATATCGCCTTACATTTATTATAACGAATGCCGTTTTCTTTTTTCTTCAACTTTTTTCTTTTTTTTCATAAAATATAGAAAAAGCTCAAAAGGAGCACTACTATGTACCTTCTTGTCGGAATTCTGCTTCTCCTTGTCCTGTTCCTCTCACTTTTTCACCATCACCGTAAGAAAAAAATATGCAAAAGAATCTGTTCCATGTCCTGTGAGGAAAAGCTGGAACAAATCACCAGTCTGATCGAACCCTTTGGTTATTCCTACATTCCCTGTCTGGATATCTTCTCTACCACCATTGATGCCCCACAGCGTGCCTTTGGTTACACTGCACTTTATGATTACTATGCGCCTCGTTTCGGTATGGTCTTTGACTGTCTGCCCATTTATTTTGACTATGCCGGTTGCACCTGGCTCATAGAACTCTGGAAGGGGCAATACGGTATCAATCTTGGCTGTGAAGTAGGGCTTTACAAAGCTGATTCCCTGGTTGCACAGTCCCAGCTTCACACTACTCTCTTCCACAGTATTGAAGATCATGAACTGTTTCCTGTTTCCATTGACCTTTTCTATCGAAATACCCACCTCGGCCATATCTGCACCAGACATTGGTGGGCGGCTGCCTTTGATATGGGAAACTATGCACAGCCTTATGATCTTTCCATGGATGTCCGTATTACCTTCCCTAATATGTCAATGCTGGCTGCCTATGCCAATGCTCTGGATACTTCTGGAAAATGCCTTTACCGGGTATGCGGTTTGCAGATCATGATTCATTTTGACTACTGTTCCTCTTGTCTGCTGTCCGGCATACAAAAATGGATCTGCCGCATTACTCAATGGAAGAATCGACACATGTGTCATTTATTTACATGGATTACAAAGCCCTTTACAACCTCCCTTGACCGCCTGCTGTGTCTGTATTATTACCTTCCTGTATCTATTCGTCTTCTGTTTCGTGATAAGAAACGACATAAATGTCACAAAAAATGTAAAAGGAAGTGTCGCTTATGAGAAATCTGTGCGACATAAGGCTGGATAAAAGCTTCCGTACTGCTCCGGTTCTTGCACTGACTCCCCACTCACGCATTGTACTGATCAGTGACTGTCATCGTGGTGTCGGTAACTCCAATGACAATTTTCTAAAGAATCAACACCTGTATTTTGCCGCATTGCAATCTTATTATAAACTGGGATTTACTTATATTGAACTGGGTGATGGCGATGAATTATGGGAGAACCGCAGTCTTGCTGCCATCCGCGAAATTCACGGCAACGTCTTCTGGCTTCTCTCCCTGTTTGCCAATGAAGATAGACTGTATCAGCTCTATGGCAATCACGATCATGTGTTAAAAGGCAATTCTGAAATGCCGCATCTGGAAAGTCTGATTCTGAAAGTATGTGATTTTGATACCCAAGCTCCTTGTCTGGAATTTTACCTGACCCATGGACATCAGGCAGATATGCTTAACTCTACGTTATGGAGACTCTCACGTTTCCTTGTTCGTTACCTCTGGAAGCCGCTGGAACAAGTGGGTGTCCTTGACCCTACCAGCGCTGCCAGGAATTATAAGCGACGCAGTCAAAGTGAGAAACGTCTCTCACTTTGGGCAATCCATCATAACTGTTATCTTATTACAGGACATACTCACAGACCTGCTCTTGATAACAACACCACCCATTATTTCAATACCGGAAGCTGTGTCCATCCTCGCTGCATCACCTGTATTGAAATCGAGAATGGAGCCATTACCCTCGTAAAATGGTCGATGGAAAGCAGACCGGACAATTCACTCTATGTCGCCAGAACACCGTTGGCAGGTCCTCTCTCATTCAAGGAACTAAGCCTTACTCCTTCCTGACCTGCCCCGGTGTTACGCCGGTATATTTTTTAAATACACGACTGAAGTAATAGACATCCCGAAACCCTGTCTGTGCTGCGATCTCCTCCATGGAATAGAAGCCTGTCATCAATAACTGTCTGGCACGTTCCACACGCACCGTATTCAGATAATGAAATATCGTACTGCCTGTCCACTTCGTAAACTGTCTGTTCAGATAGTCAAAATGGTAGTGATACTTCTGCGACATCATTTCTCCTGAAATTTCCTCCTGATAAGAAGTATTCAGATAAGTGATCAACTGTGGAATCACCTCCCTGACCTTACCATGCACAGATACTGTCTTTTGATGTATATTATTGGCATAATCTGCCGCCTCTATCAATAGTAACTCCTGAAAAAGACATTCTGCCTGCATACGGTCATATGGCTCATGTCCCCTGAACAATTGCGTCATATTCCTTGCAATCTCCCTGCAGCGAATTGTTCCTGACTATGTTAGTTTAGACCTTTTGCCCCTGGCATCACGCAATTACGAAACGCCTTATTCCAGATACAGAATTGCGCTGACTTCACCATGCATAAGCAGGCATTCTGCAGCTGTCGGTACTTGATGCGCAAAGCCGAAGGCACATGCACACTTATGTACCGCTACGAGCTGCAGCATAGCGAGAGCGTGCCTGTGTTGCATGGTAAAATCAGCACAATTCGTCACTCTCTTTATCCCCCCCGTTTCGCAAAAATCAGAAAACATTACAATGGAGGTCTTCACCCATGAAGGATATGACACAGGGTAATCCTACCCGACTTATTATTTCATTTGCAATTCCTATGCTGATCGGCAATATCTTTCAGCAAATCTATAATGTAGCCGACACCATCATTGTAGGTCGTTTTCTCGGTGCCAGCGCACTTGCAGGTGTCGGCAGCACGGGAACTCTGACCTGCTTTCTTACTGCTCTGGTCATCGGACTGTGCAATGGCGCCGGTCTGGTTGCTGCCCAGTGCTTTGGCTGTCGCAATACAGGGAAATTAAAACAGGTCATTGTTGCCCTGATCTGGACTGCCGGAAGCCTGACTATTGTTGTCTCTCTGCTTGGTATCTTCTGTTCCAGATTTTTTCTGAAATTACTGAGTGTTCCCGAAGATGTCATGGATTACTCTGTAACCTACCTTAGAATCATATACAGCTTCGTAATCGGCAGTGTCATTTATAACGGAACTGCCTCCCTGCTTAGAAGCACCGGAGATTCCAAAACACCTCTCTATGCTGTTATTGCTTCATCCCTAGTCAATATATGTCTGGATCTTTTCTTTATTCTGGCATGCGATCTTGGGGTGGCAGGAGCCGCTTATGCAACCATACTTTCCCAATGTATGTCTGCATCTGTCTGCATAATCAGTCTGTATCGCAAACGTAAGGAACTTGGCATTACCAATCTCAACTGGCATGCAGACCGAAATAATGTGCTTCTGATCATAAAGACTGGATTTCCCTCTGCTTTTCAATCCTGTATGATCTCTCTGGGCGGCATGAGTGTACAACGACTGGTCAACTCCTATGGTTCTTCTGTTATGGCTGCTTATGTGGCTGCCAACCGTATCGACAGTGTAGCCATTCAGGTCATTGTGTCTATCGGTACTGCACTCTCTGTATTTACCGGTCAAAACATGGGACAGAACAATTTTGCCCGTATTCATGAAGGACTGCGTAAGACCCTGACAATGATGATGGTGGCAAGTATCTCTATTGCCATCTGTGTGCTGCTGTTCCGCTATCCACTCATGAAGCTATTTCTGGACGAGAGCAGCGCAGGAGATGCCATACAAATAGGCGCCACCTATCTCTCGATTATTGGTGTCGCCTATGTGATCGCCGGTATTATGCAAAGTTATCAGAATGTGATCCGTGGTTCAGGTGATGTCAATACCTGTATGGTAGCCGGGCTTACTGAACTGGCTGGCAGAATTGTATTTGCCTACCTGCTCTCTTCCCTGATCGGTTCCACGGGTATCTGGATCGCCACACCACTCTCCTGGAGCTGTGGTTGTGTTATTCCTGTTATCCGCTACTATTCCGGCAAATGGAAGTCTAAGAAATTAGTGTGAAAACCTACCCTCAATTTGCCCGAATAACACCACAGCCTATCCTGGCGCCGGAATTACCTGACGGCTGTGTCATAAAATCATCCGGCATCGCATGAATGATCACACTGCGCCCCATAATATCAGGTAACTTGAATCTTTTATCATAGAAAGCAGTCCACGCATAACCCTGATTTCCCATTAAGGCAACCATATCGCCTGTATGCTGTGGATGAAGCTGTGGCGTCTGGCTGTAGTGTTCTCCCGCCAGATCAAAAGGCGGTGTACAGTTGCCATTTTCATGAATATGCATTGCATAGAAATTACTGGAACCGGGTGTGGTAATATTGGGCAGCCCGAATATCTCTGCCTCCACCAGCATTCCTTCATAAGGAGTCTTAAAGAATTTCACAGAACCTCCAAGTCTTGGATTGTCCTCGTTTCCCCGTATCCATGCCACTGCCTCAGGTGTATTCCTTTGTAGGATATCCTGAAAAATATCAGCAGGTGTTGTATTGTTCATATGATGAATACCTTTTTCTTTTTATTCTATGCATGCAAAAGGCAGCAAGTGTATGGCCTGCTGCCTTTTATCCAAAATACTATTTAATTACAGTCTTTCAACGCCAATCGTTACGTTCTCACCATTGACATTCCAATCCTTGGTATGTGTACCACCTGCTGTATATGCAAATGCATCAGCCAGTACCTTCTCCTCAATGGATTTCTCATTCTTCTCTACAACAGCAGCGATTCTGTCATTACCACTGATGTATACCTTGATATGATCCATTACTTCGAAGCCTGAATCCTTACGCATAGTCTGAATCTTACTGATGACTTCGTATACAAAGCCTTCTTCAATCAACTCTTCTGTCAGGTTTGTATCCAGTACAACAGTTACTGTGTTGTCGGCTTCTGTTACATAGCCTTCCTTCTGAGAGATATCGATCAACAGATCTTCTTCAGCAAGCTTTACTTCTGTACCGTTTACATCAAATGTGATGAAGCCGTTGGCTTTTAACTCATCCATAGCTGCATTACCATCAATAGAGGCAAGTGTCTTCTGGATGCCGCCTAACTGCTTACCATACTTAGGACCTACTGTACGAAGCTGTGGCTTGAAGGTATAAGTTGTAAAGTCTCTTACATCATCTGTAAAGACAACCTTCTTTACATTCAATTCATCTTCAATAATCTCCTGATAGAACTCACTTAATGTGAAAGGAGCCTTGATGAACATTGTGCTGATCGGCTGACGATTCTTGATGTTCGCTGTATTTCTGCAGGCACGTCCCATAACGACTACCTTCAATACGGCTTCCATATCCTCTTCCAGCTTCTTATCTACGAACTTCTCATTTACAGTCGGGAAGTCGCACAGATGAATACTTTCAGGAGCATTCTTGTCGATGCTTCTTACCAGGTTCTGATAGATATCTTCTGTCATGAAAGGAATCATAGGTGCTGCTGCCTTGGAGATTGTAACCAGTGCTGTATAAAGAGTCATATAAGCATTGATCTTATCCTGCTCCATGCCTTTTGCCCAGAAACGCTCACGGCTTCTTCTGACATACCAGTTACTCATCTCATCTACGAACTCCTGTAATGCTCTTGCAGCTTCAGGAATTCTGTAATGATCCAGATTATCATCAACCTCTCCAACTACTGTATTCAGCTTGGAAAGTAACCATTTATCCATTACAGGAAGTTTATCATAATCCAGTGTATATTTTGTTGCATCGAAGTTATCAATGTTTGCATACAGTACAAAGAATGCATAAGTGTTCCACAGAGTACCCATGAACTTACGCTGTCCTTCCTGTACAGCCTTACCATGGAAACGGTTAGGAAGCCATGGAGCGGAGTTGATATAGAAGTACCAACGGATTGCATCTGCACCATACTGACCCAGTGCTTCGAAAGGATCTACGGCATTTCCCTTGGACTTGGACATCTTCTGTCCGTTCTCATCCTGAACATGTCCCAGAACGATAACATTTTCATAAGGAGCCTTGTTGAACAACAGAGTAGACTCTGCCATCAGAGAGTGGAACCATCCACGAGTCTGGTCAACTGCTTCTGAAATGAACTGTGCAGGGAACTGCTTCTCGAATACTTCCTTATTTTCAAAAGGATAATGATGCTGCGCAAAAGGCATTGCACCTGAGTCGAACCAGCAGTCAAGTACCTCCGGTACACGCTTCATTGTCTTGCCACACTTAGGACAAGGGAAGGTTACTTCATCAATATATGGTCTGTGAAGCTCTACCTTGGCTGCATCAGGATTACCGCTGCGCTCTGCCAGTTCTGCTCTGCTGCCGATACATTCTCTGTTGCCACATTCACATTCCCAGATATTAAGTGGAGTACCCCAGTAACGGTTACGGGAAATAGCCCAGTCCTGAATATTCTCAAGCCAGTTGCCAAAACGTCCCTTACCGATGGATTCAGGAATCCAGTTTACTGTATTATTGTTGCGGATCAGATCATCCTTCACTGCTGTTTCCTTGATATACCAGGACTCTCTTGCATAGTAGATAAGAGGTGTGTCACATCTCCAGCAATGAGGATATTCATGTTCAAATTTGGGAGCATCAAAGAGCTGTCCCTTGGACTCCAGATCTTTTAATACTTCAGGGTCTGCTTTCTTTACAAATAATCCGGCAAAAGGTGTTTCCTTAGTCAATTCGCCCTTGCCATCTACGAACTGTACGAATGGCAGGTCATAATTACGTCCAACATTGGCATCATCTTCACCAAATGCAGGCGCAATATGAACGATACCAGTACCATCTGTCATTGTGACATAAGTGTCACAGGTAACGAAAAAGCCCTTCTTATTCTGCTTATCTGCACACTCTTTTGCACATGCGTAGAGTGGTTCATATTCTTTGTATTCCAAATCCTTACCTGTGTAAGTCTCTAATACTTCATATGCTTTCTGACCTTCTTCTGTTGCCAGCTTGCCTAATACCTTATCAGCCAGTGCCTGTGCCAGATAGTAAGTATAACCATCCGCAGCCTTTACCTTTACATAAGTATCATTCGGGTTCACACAGAGTGCAACGTTACTTGGCAGTGTCCATGGAGTTGTTGTCCATACCAGGAAGTATGCATCTTCTCCTGCTGCCTTGAATCTTGCGATTGCGGAACGCTCTTTTACAGTTTTATATCCCTGGGATACTTCTGCAGAAGACAGAGGAGTACCACAACGAGGACAGTAAGGAACGATCTTGAATCCCTTGTATAATAAGCCTTTGTTCCAGATCTCTTTCAGAGCCCACCACTCAGACTCGATGAAATTATCATCATAAGTTACATATGGGTTATCCATATCAGCCCAGAAACCTACTGTGCCTGAGAAATCTTCCCACATTCCCTTATATTTCCATACGGATTCCTTACATTTCTTAATGAAAGGCTCCATACCGTACTCTTCGATCTGCTCTTTACCATTCAGTCCTAAGAGCTTCTCTACTTCCAGTTCCACAGGAAGACCATGTGTATCCCATCCTGCTTTACGTGGAACCATATAGCCCTTCATTGTTCTGTATCTTGGAATCATATCCTTAATAACACGTGTCAATACGTGTCCGATATGTGGTTTGCCGTTTGCTGTTGGCGGTCCGTCATAGAAGGTATATGTTTCACCTTCCTTACGATTTTCCATACTCTTCTTAAAAATATCATTGTCTTTCCAGAACTTTTCGACATTCTTCTCTCTGTCCACAAAGTTCATATCTGCTGATACTTTCTGATACATGTTGTTACCTCCATTTTTGATTATCTTCCGCGCAAAAAAAGGCTCCGTCCTGTAAATAGGACGAGAGCCTTACAATCGTTATACCACCTATTACAAGTGTACTCCATCATAAATGATGTTCATACCCGTTCCCTGTAACGTAGGAAAGACGGCATTGCTTACTTATTACTTTCTACTAACTTTCAGCTCTGCGACTCAGGAGTGATTTTCATTCATCAGCTACTTGCATCGGTTCTCACCTGCTCCGACTCTCTGAGGCGTTCACTCATAAATTACTGTCTCCGTCATGGTCTTTTCTTTTTCATTACAACACTACCATGTGCCATATATTATATAGTATAAGCACATCCAATTATGGTGTCAAGCAGTTTTCTACAGTATATTCTCTTAGTTTTGTCCGCTTTTCCATATACTTTTTCTGCTATCTTGTCCGTTTTTCCATGTGTTCTTAATCCTCTTCCATCAGCTCGTACAGTGTCTTCCTGGCTTCTTCGACTTTATCTCTATCCTCACTGCGCAGGGCATCTTCAAACAGGCGGATTCCGGCTTCCAACCGTTCACGCTGCTTTCCTAAGGATTCCTCATACATACGTTCTGCTCGAAGTAATACAAGTTTATTTTCTTCCTGATCGCGCAGTTGTATCTTCAGATAGGCCAATTCTTCCATTCGTTTCGCAATTTCTTCTTCTGTCATGGCATTATCCTTACCTTTGATCACCAGTTTACTTGTCTCACCCGTTGATACGACTTTCGCCTCTACCTCCAACAGGGAGTTGATATCGTAAGTATATGTTACGTCAATTGCTTCTTCACCTTTGGCTGCCTTTGGAACTTTTATCTCCAGTTCTCCCAGATAGAGATTATTTCTCGCCAGACGGCTCTCTCCCTGCAATACTCTTACTGTCACTCTGTCCTGATCATCACGCACTGTATAGAGCCTCTTGGTCTTACTGGTCGGTATGACTGTATTTCGATCAATGATCGGACAGTAATGTCCATCCTCCATCAGACCATCACTGTATTCCATAACAACTTCAGTTCCCAGCGTAAAAGAACATACATCCGTAAGGATCATTTCTTTTACAGCCTGTTTACGTTCCTTCATAGCTCCCTGAATTGCCGCGCCAAGTGCGACTGCTTCATCCGGATTGATGCTCGTGTCCGGAAATTTATGAAATAACCGGATAAAGAAGTCTCTGAATATCTGTAATTTGGTTGCTCCACCAATCAATACGACCTCATCTATGTCTTTTAAAGACAAGCCGGCATCTGACAGGCTTCGTTTAACCGGTTCCCGGATCTTCGAAAATAGATCCTCACATTCCTCTGCGTATTCTTTCGTGGTAATTTCCACTGTTTCAGTCTCTTCCTTAATAAGACAGGTTATCTCCACCTTATCCGCATCATTGATTCTGCGTTTCGCTTCCTCAGCCTGTCTGTATAATCTGACCTGTTCCTTGGCAGTCAGTGCATTGGCACTGATTCCCTTCTTATTCAGGAACATTTTCTCCAGAACCTTCGTGAAATCTTCTCCACCCAGGTAATTGTCCCCTGCCACAGCCCGTACTTCCAGAATATTCTGGTACAGCTCCAATATGGATACGTCAAAAGTACCGCCTCCCAGATCAAATACCAGGAAACGGGTATCTTCCTTCTTCTCATACAACCCATAGGCTATTGCCGCTGCTGTAGGCTCTGATATCATACGCTCTACCCTGATTCCTGCCAGTTCTCCGGCTCTTTTGGTAGCTTTACGTCTCTTATCATCAAAATATGCTGGAACACTGATCACTGCTTCTGTCACCTTTTCGCCCAGATATGCTTCTGCATCTTCCTTCAGTGCACGCAGTACCAGGCTGGAGAGCTCCTCCGGTCTGTATTTTTTTCCACCCAACTGATATTCTCTGTCACTTCCCATACTGCGTTTAAAAGCAGAAGCTACCGTATCAGGATACAGACTCATTCTTTCTAATGCTGTCTCTCCCACGTATACATTGCCCTTTTCATCTACGCTGACAACCGACGGTGTCAGATGTTTCCCCAGACGATTTGGAATAATACGCGGACCATCGGGTGTATAATACGCCACCAGGCTGTTTGTTGTTCCCAGATCAATTCCTACTATCATTGTTTTCTCTCCTGCTCTTCTCCGATGTGGGTTCCACACAGTGCATACAGGTTATATGGCTGTCTGTCAAGCAATCCTCCAAATATCCTGCGCGCCTGTTCCATATCTCCTTCATATGCCTTCTGCAAAGCTCTTGCCAGACTGCACCTCATACATTCTGCATGATTACACAGCCTGCATCGCTCACTCTTTTCAAATTTATCCAATGCCTTTGCTGATGTCTCTGCATCTTTTGTAAATAATACGATCATGTACTCCAGATACCTGACATATCTCTCTTTATAGAAAAAGTCACCTGTTGATGCTGCATCCCATTTGCCATCTTCCTGTTTTGTACTTAATTCATGCAGATAGTCCTCCAGCATTTTGGCACATTTTCTTCCTTCCTCTTCTGCTTCATTTCTGATTGGCTGCTCTACAGGTTCGTTTTCTTTTATGAACAGCCCTTTTAACTTCTCCAGTAATGTCTTTTTGTTCTCTATTACAGGTTTGGAAGACTGCAACACTGTTCTTTGCTGTGCTCTGATAAAAGCCAGTACAAATAATTCATTGGCACACAGATCTGTATACATCTTAACAGACATTCTGATATTTTTCTTTGTCTGTATATTGAATATGTCACGAAAGGCATTCAACGCCTCCGTCCACTTACACTGACGCATCAACTGCCATGCCCACATATGCTCACATTCCAGTTCCTGAAGTGATCTTGCATTGCTGGCTGACTGCAGTTTTAGATGCCTGTACATATTGTCATTTGCTTTATCTGCCATTTTCCAGTCTGCTGCATATACATAAGTGCGATATATCAACTTAAGATACTCACTGTGATGACTCATATAGGTATTTAATACTATCAGTGCCTTGCCAACCTGATTGCTTCTGGCATAATTAGCTGTGATATCTTTCATGGATGTCAGAGACTCCTGCTGGTCACTAAAGGTATCTATGAGCTTTTTATAAGTCTGTGCCGCCCGCGCATATTCACCCATAAGTTCATATGTATGTGCCATATTTCCCAATGGCATCGCATTCGGTTCTTCCTTCCCTTCCCGGTACATATAGTATAGTGCCTTTTGGAAGTAAGGCAGTGCCTGCTCGTAATGCCCCTGATATTTCAGAACACAACCTATATTATTATAGGCAAACTGATCTGCCGGATCACGTTCCAATATTTTCCTGAAATCCTTTAGTGCCTCCTCGTACTCCTTGGCTGCCATACTGAACAGACCTCTGGTATTCAGTATAAAATTGCAGGGATACAGATTCAAGTATTTCGTAATGACCGGATAACCCTCTGTATAGAATCTGATCTGTCCAGACTCTATCAGTTTTCTGGAATAATCACGTTTAAATTCATCCAGATATTGTCCGATCGGATAATCATCCGTCTTTTCTTCCCCTGTATAGGCGTATGCATCCAGATATGCACTATGTACCTGATTCTTTCCTGCCAGATCCAGAATTTCCTTTAACTTGTCCTTCTGTTTCAGGTCAAAATACACCCTTGCGATTTCTTCATAAGGTCTTTCATATTCAGGAAATGACTTAATACATTCCATACCACATCGTATGACATTCCCTGCATCCCACATCTTCACATAGACTTCCATCATCAGTGCATATGCATACTGAATCTGATAACGGTTCAAAAGCTCATCAGCCAGCCGCAGACTCTTATCATATTCTCCCATTTCCAAATAAATTCTGGACGCATCGACCAGTGCATTGGGATCCGTATTCTCCTGTTGCATGTAGAACTCAAATTGCTGCAGAGCATCTGCATAATACCTGGGATACGCCCTTCCCATCAAATGATAGGCAGACATCTGAATACGATGAGCAATTTCTATGTTTCTGTTATATTCTGCCAGCTCATCTGATTCGCTCGGAACGGCATGCTCCTCCAGGCACTCCTGCCAGCGTCTGGTTGTCTCCAGAGTTTTATCAAACAACCCCTGCGCCATATAGATACGTGCGCACAAGCCCAGATATTCTGCTCTCATTGTGGCAGGTACGAAATCTGCCATTTCCCGTGTCAGTTTATCCGCTGCCAGATAACAGTCATCCTGCAAAAGACACCACGCAAGCTCCCTGGCAGCCTCAATATCCTTATTCTGCTGCCACTTCGCACGATAATCCTCTTCTAACTGTTTATTAATTCGGATTCTGAGATTCATGATCTCATCATCCTGTCCTCTTCTCATGACCAGTCTGATACAGTCTTTGGCTTCTTCATACTTATTACAGTCTGCATATAGAAATGCCAGTCTGTAATTTGCCATATAATGATTTTTATCCTGCTCCTTTAGATTCCTGTAACAGGCAATTGCCTGTTCTGACTGCTTCGTTTCATAATAAAACTCTGCAAACTGATACAATATGGTCGTATCCTCCGGGAAACGCTCTCGAAGGCTCTCATATATGCCCTGCGCCTGTTCCACCGCATCATTATCCCGGTATTTTGCTGCACGCACCAGCTCCATATATGGATGGGATATACCGGTTGCATCTGCTTCCTGCAGCAGTTCATCCAACCTCTGATAATCCTTATGATGCAGGCAATCCCAGGATGCGTTATAACAGCGGATAAAGCCGTCATAATCTGCATCATCCGGTCCTTCAAAAAGACTATAATCAATTACTTCCTTCGTTATTCCCCGACGAATAAGAAAATCAATAAAATCGGCAGGGAACTGTTCTCTTAACTTTCCTGCATTCTCTGTGATCTGAAGTTCGCGGCTGATCACATTCCACACCGCATCCGGATAGTTAAAATGATTCATAAGAAAGATCAATAACTTCTTCTGACATTCTTCATTAGAGTCCAGTGATACATAGATATCATCCTGAAAAAGTTCTCTCCACAGTTTCTCATCACATCTTAAACTTAATTTCGCATAAAGCTCCTCTGCCCTGTGAATCCATATACCAGAGGGCGTATGATCGATCTGTTCTTCCTCTGATACCTCTTCTTCCTCCTCATTTGCGGCATAGTCACAGGCAGCTTCATACGCCTCTCTTAATCTCTTAAATCCTTCCGGATCATCCTCCGGATTGGTATGCATCAGTTGCTGACGATATGCATTTTTCAATGCTCTCTCATCTTTTGTTTCATCTATTCCCAATATAGCAAATATTTCCTCTTTCTGCATATTCGCTCTCTCCTTATGCTGTACATTTCACAAATACTGTTTCACAATTATCTATATTGTACCAAGTTGAATGATTTTCGTAAATATGAAGTATCATCCAGTTTTGCACCAAAAAAGCAGGCAGCTTACACTGCCCGCTCATAATTAATCATATAAATGACATCTGACAACATGTCCGTTGCCCATATCTTTTGCTTCCGGAGCCTGCTCCTTACAGATTCCCATACATTCCTTACAACGTGTATGGAATTTACAGCCTGAAGGTGGATTAGCCGGTGAAGGAATATCTCCTTCCAGGATCGTTCTGTTGATCTTGATATCCGGGTCCGGCATAGGAATCGCACTAAACAGAGCCTTGGTGTAAGGATGTAATGGATTCTCGAAGATATCACTGGTGTTACCAGTCTCAACCAGTCCTCCCAGATACATAACGCCGACTGTATCAGAAATATGCTCTACAACTGACAGATCATGAGAAATGAACAGATATGTCAGGTTCATCTTCTCCTGTAATTCTTTTAACAGGTTAATGATCTGTGCCTGAATAGATACGTCAAGTGCTGATACAGGCTCATCACAGACAATAAATTCAGGATTCAGTGCCAGTGCCCTGGCGATACAGATACGTTGTCTTTGTCCACCGGAGAACTCATGAGGATATCTATCCTTATGATAATCCTGCAGACCACAGTTCTTCATAACCTGCGAAATATACGCATCATATTCGTTCTTTGGAACAATATTGTGTTCCTTTACAGCTTCACCGATAATCTCGCCAATCGGAAGTCTCGGTGACAGGGACGAGTAAGGGTCCTGGAAAATAATCTGCATCTTGGTACGCAGTTCTCTCAGCTTCTTCTTATCTACATCACTGACATCTTCCCCATTAAAGAGAATGGTTCCTTCTGTCTTCTCGATCAGTCTAAGGATTGTACGTCCTGTCGTAGACTTACCACAACCGGATTCACCTACAAGCCCCATCGTTGTACCACGCTTAATGTTGAAAGATACATCATCTACCGCTTTTACATTGCCTGTTACGCCACCAAAGAAACCACCTTTGATCGGGAAGTATTTCTTTAAATGGGACACCTCCAGAATATTATCAGGATCATGCATGATCGTATTCTCATTACTCATTCTGAGCGCCTCCTTCCTTACAACGATAACAGCTTACTACATGTGTCGGAGATACATGATAAGCCGCAGGATAAGCGCCCTCACATCCTTCAACACACATCTCACAACGATCTTTGAAATAGCAGTAGTTAGGCATATCTACCGGATTGGGTACGTTGCCCGGAATACTGTAAAGTTTATCAATATGTTTACCAACAACCGGCTTGGAATTCATCAGACCGATTGTATACGGGTGTCTTGGATCTTTGAAAATTTCTCTTGCTGTACCCTTTTCTACAACACGACCTGCGTACATAACAACTACATAGTCAGCCATTTCTGCTACAACTCCCAGGTCATGAGTGATCAGCATAATAGAGCTGTTGATCTTGTCCTTTAAGTTACGGAGCAGATCCAGTACCTGTGCCTGGATCGTAACATCCAGAGCAGTAGTCGGTTCATCTGCAATGATCAGCTTAGGGTTGCAGGCAAGTGCCATTGCGATACAGATACGCTGTCTCATACCACCTGATAATTCGTGGGGATACATTCTGTATACGCCTTCTTTGTTGGCAATTCCTACCATGTCAAGCATCTCGATCGTACGCGCCTTGACCTGTTCCTTGGTCATTTCCGGATTATGCAAAGCAATAACCTCGTCTACCTGCTCACCGATACGAAATACCGGATTCAGGGAAGTCATAGGCTCCTGGAAAATCATGGACATATAGTTACCACGTAACTTCTGCATTACCTCATTGGGTGCATTGACTACATTGATCACCTGTTCTCCGGTGTTGAAACGAATCTCACCTTCTACTGTCTGACCTGAAGGTCTTTGCACAAGCTGCATCAGGGAAAGGCTGGTTACGGACTTACCACAGCCGGACTCTCCTACGATGCCAACTGTCTTACCCTGCGGTACATCAAAGGACACACCATCTACAGACTTTACAGTTCCGATATCTGTGAAGAAATAAGTATGCACATTGTCAAATTCTACACAGTTATCAGAGTTTTTCATTTGTGTGATATATTCTGATTCAGGAATATGTTTTCTGTTTCTTTTCTTCTCCATCTCACTGGTAATCTTACGATTCTGTCTGGAGATTGCACGCGATTCTTTCGCGGATATATAATTAGCGCTCTTTTTCTTATTACCGAATGCCATCGCTACCACCTACCGTTTCATCTTAGGGTCAAACGCATCACGCAGACCATCACCAACAAAGTTAAATGCAAGTACAGTCAACAGGATCAGCAGACCCGCCGGAATCCATACGAACAGATAATTTGTCATAACATAAGAGTCATTAACTGCATTGATAATACTTCCCCAGGAAGCTGCCGGATACTTGATACCAAGTCCCAGGAAGCTAAGGGTCGCTTCTGCCAGAATGACATCACCAAGTCCCATTGTTGCGAATACGATAAGCTGAGGTACTACGTTAGGAATCAGGTGCTTAAAAATCCTGCGGCTTACTCTGATACCGGTCGCTTCTGTTGCCACCATAAATTCCTGTTCACGTAAGGACAGGATCTGTCCACGTACAATACGGGCAATACCTACCCAGCCAATAATACTCATAACAACACATAAGCTGTAAATACGAACTGTCGCACTGGCTCTGTAATGATCCATGATAGAACCAAGGATCAGGTACAGGGGCATGGCAGGGATACAGTAAATAACATCTACCAGACGCATCAGGATATTGTCTACCCAGCCGCCGAAGTAACCTGCAATACCACCAATGATGACACCAATCAATACTTCAATGAATACAACAACGAAACCAATCAGCAGTGAGATACGTCCACCGTACATCAGACGCGCCAGCAGATCCATACCATTGGCATCTGTTCCTATCCAGTGATCCTTAGAAGGCTTTGCATAAGTATCAATGACTCTTGTCTCCTGATTACGCTGAATCGTATACTGTCCGGTCTTCTCTGAAATATGATAGGTATCGGTTTCTCCCGCTTCATCTGTATACTCAAAGGATTCTGCGCCACTTTCAATAGCAAGGATAGCGTTTTCCTTAAAATCAGGTGTTAAGAATACACCACCTACAACACTGTTGATATTCATGCTTGAAATATAAGCATAGTCTGCACCATCTGTAGTTTTTACCATGGCAGAGTCCTCACCCTCAAGCTCCAACTCATAGGTTGTACCTGCTGCATCAAATTTCTTTGCGCCTTCGCTCATGGCGATCAGTGCAGTCTTATAGAAATCATAAGATAATTTCGTATCAGCAGAATATGGTGTGAAAGACATCTTACAGGCAACTGCCATTTCATTTACGATATAAAGTAATTCCTTGCCGGTAGAATCATCTACGATATAGGATACGCCATCATATTCAAAATAATTGTCACCTGCTGCAACTGCCTGATCATGTTCGTCAGATCTCATTGCCTTGGGATTCTTGGTATCTTCTGCACTGTAGATTACATAAGCGTTATCTTCCAGCTTTCTGATACCAATCTTGGAACCGTCTCTTGTCTCTACGATGTTCTGCTTCTTACCGATTGCCAGGATTGTCTTGGAAAAGATATCACTTGGCAGTGTGACATCCTCTGCCTGATACATCTGATAATCGTCAATATAGGTCGCACCTGCATAATCCTTCTTCATTTCCTCAGTACGATAAAATACCTGACTCTGAGAGTACGGAATAATTGCTCCCCCCAGGAAGGAAAACAGGAACATACAAATAATAATTACCATACCAATAATGGCAAGTTTGTTTCTAAAGAAACGTTTTGCTACCAGCATTCCAGGAGAAAGTACCTTAACACGCTGTGCATCATCTAACTTCATATTTTCATTGCTCTTAGCATTTTCTTCGTTAGCCATGTTCTTTCTCCTTTCTAATTTACTCTGACACGAGGGTCAACAACTGCATACAGAATATCTGCAATCAGGTTGCCCAATAAGATCAACACTGCACTGAACAGCATATAGAACATAACAAAAGGAATGTCACCTAAAGTAATACACTGATAGGAAGTATATCCGATACCCGGAATCTGGAACAGTGTCTCTGTGATCAGAGCGCCACCGAACAGACTGGGCAGAGTACCACCAAGCAGAGTGATAATAGGAATCAGGATATTACGGAATGCATGATGATTGATGACCTTCTTTTCCGGAAGACCCTTTGCACGGGCAGTACGGATATAATCTGCATTCAATACTTCCAGCATGTTAGTACGTGTATAACGCATCAGGGAACCAATACTTACAATAGTCAGTGTCAGCACCGGCATGATCATATGCTTGGCAATATCAAGGAACTGTCCCATAGGACTTAACTGCTGATGCATACGTCCTACAATCCCATACAGATCCAGCCAATTAAGCTTCACTGCAAAAATCCACTTCAGAATCGTTGCAAAGAAGAAGCTGGGCAGTGATATACCGATCAACGCAATAACCGTAATAGAATAGTCCGTCAGTGAATACTGCTTTCTGGCCGCTGCCACACCGGCAGGAATCGCAATGATGATCTCCAGAATAAAGGAAGCAAGTCCTAATGCAAAGGAATACCAGATAACACTGGCAAACTTCTGTAACACAGGCTGGTTGTATAACCAAGAATCACCGAACTGTCCACGGATTGCCTTGGATGCCCATACGAAATATCCCTGGATCACACTGTCATCCAGTCCGTATGCAGCATTTAACTGCTGTAACCATTCCTCATAGCTCTTAGCCCCGGGTTTCTGTGATAATTCCATAGCCTTTGTCTCTACGAAGGAGGCAGGCATGCAACGCATGATGCCATAGATGATCATAGATACAAAGAATAGAAGCACTATGGAAATCAATAATCTTTTTACTACAAATTTCTTCATTGTCTTCTCTCCTTACTATTGCCTTTCCAAAGGCATTTCGCCAGAGGGCACACCACCCTTTCGCGAAATACCTTCGCATTTACAGTATAAAAGGGGATATGTATGTAGCATATCCCCTTTTAGCTGCATGATTCTGTAAAAAGAATTTATTTTCTGTCAGGAATATTAGTTCATTTGAATCTTTTCGATTTCAGCACGGTAATTCCAGAAAGGTGTCGGATCCTTTACGATAGAATCTGCATTTACTCTTTCTGCACTGTAAATCATGCATTCCTGTCTCTGATATACAGGGATTTCTACAGCGTAATCTACGATGTAATCCAGTGCTTCCTTGTAAACCGCCTTACGGTATTCCTGATCTGTACTTGTACGGCCTTCCATTACAAGTTCGTCAAGCTCTGGCTGGTAGATTCTGTAGTTCTTAGCACTACCGCCTTCGCTGTGGTAAATCTGGAACATATCAGGATCAGGAGTTGCTGACCATGCTGCACACCACATATCGATTGTACCGCTGTTGATACCATCCCATAACTGAGAAGTATCGGATAAGTCGTTGATAACCATATCAAAGCCGATTGACTTTAATGCTTCAGATGCTGCTGTCAGGATACCGAAGGAAGGATGATCTCCGCTGCCGCCTGCAGGAATTGTAGCTGTACACTCTAATCTGCCGCCTGCAGGAGCTGCTGTCAGCTTACCATCTGTTACTGTATAACCTGCTGCTTTGAAGTAGCCAAGTGCTGCATCAAGTGCTGCTGCGTACTTCTCGTCTTCTGTCATACCATCCGTGTAGATTTCGTTACCATCTACATCTGTAGAGAATGCTACCTTATAATCAGGGTCAGACTTCTGAGGAGCTGCCCAGCTTGTGTTTGTAATAGGATAGTTAATTACAGATGCTGCCTCTCCATAGTAGGAGTCAATTACAACATCACGGTATGCTGCGATTACAGTTGCAATAGCTTTTCTGAAGTCCTTGGAAGCTTCGCTGCCTGCATCCTCGCCAACCTTCATCAGCTGGGAGTTCATACCGATATAACCATATCCAAGATAGTCTGTAAGGCATGTGATCAGCTTGTCACCGGATAATTCGCCGTTGCTGTTCTCACCCTTAATCTGTGCCATAACATCCTTGGAGATAGAAGGAGAAGCAATATCTGTAGTTCCCTGTACAACACCAGGAAGCTTATCAGCTTCGGAAGTTGTCTTCCACTGCAGATTCTTTGTCTTAGGAGCACCCTTATAGTAATATTCGTTTGCTTCCATGTATACGATCTTATTATCATAGCTTACATACTTGTAAGGACCAGCGCCCATAGGAGCTGTTGTCTTAGCTCTTACAGAGCTTAAATCACCCTTAGGGAATCCGAACTGGTTGTTATCATAGTCATATAAGCTCTCATCACCATAGTAGTGTAATGGAGATACAGTAATTGCTAACTGATAGATAGCTGTTGCATCAACTTCTGTTAAAGTTACACGTACAGAGTTGTCGCCTGTCTTCTGGATACCTTCGATGTGGTCAACAGAATTACCTGTCTCAACAGTTGTCTTATAGCTGTCATCCAGGAAGGAGAACAGAGAAAAGTCTGCTGCTTCTGTATCAGATAATGTCTGGTAATCACCATCGTAGATAGCTACCATTTCATTCCACATATCTGCATATGTAGGAGCATCTGTCCAGGTTGTATCTGTGCCGTTACCTGTGATAGATCCGTCATCGTTCTGTGTAGCAAATCCCCAGTTTACCATACCGTTAGATACTTCATCCAGACCATCTACTACATAACCTGATGCTGTACAATAATCAGCAATGCTCTTTGCGAAAGCCTCACCTGCTGCCGGAAGATCTGTCTCGAAGAACTTCTTCTGATCGTCTTCTGTATAATATGTGAAGTCTGTGTTGTCAGCACCCTTATCCAGCATTAACTGATATAATACGGTAGAACCGCTTCTGTATGCATCCAATCCCTTGATAGGCAGAGCATATGTGGAAGATGCACCATCATAGGAAGGGTCAAGATATACATAATATGAGAAAATCACATCATCAATTGTCAGAGGCTCACCATCTGAGAACTTCACATCATCACGGATTGTAAAATCATAATCTACTGTACCATCTGCGTTCTCAGTAACTACACAGTCAGCCATACCTGTATAAGTATAGTCTGTACCGTTGTAGCTTCTTGTCTCACCTTCAATACCGTTGTAAACGATCTCACCCTGACGGTCAACGTCCAGTAACGCTACTGTGGTCAGAAGCCATACATCCTCATCAGGTACTGATTCACCGAAGAATGGGCTGAATTTCTCGCTTACGTCATCATGTGCGATAACAAGCGGTGTGTCTGAATTGCTTGCTGTTTCTGTTGCTGCCTCTGTAGCACCTTCTGTGGAAGCCTCTGTAGCAGGTGTAGTAGCGTCAGAAGATGTATCTGCATTGGAACCACATCCTGTTAATAAGCTGGCTGCCATTGTGCCTGCTAAAAGAACAGCGACAAGCTTGTTTCTTTTTTTCATAACAAAAATCCTCCTTATTGGTTTGTATGCTTAACCATTTGACACGTCTATACCATTGTCAAAGGGAAAAACCTTTTCTAAATGTCTCACTCCAGTTTGTTCTGAGACTGTTCTGTTCTGAGTCCGGCATAGGTCTTATCATAATATACGCCAAAACCTACACAGGCTATGATATAGAAAATCAAAACTCCTGTATACAGGAATTCTTTTCCTGTCTGCATGTCACCCCTGTGGATGACCATATAAATAATATCAAGTATGACACTGATGATCGTCATTACCATGGAACCGATACAGGAACGTTTCATTCTGGCAATTCCTGTCTCATACTGAGCTTTCTGCATACGCAGAGGGTCACTCCAATAGCTGAAAGCTCCTACCAGAAAATAAAATACCGGAAGAAATGTAAACAGATATGGATAAAGCACCCAGAAAGTTCTGGAAGAATCCTGATTGACCATGCCTGCCACCACCTGTAAAACCAACAGGATCGTTGCAAACGCCATATTGATCCAATTGGTCTTTTTCTTTTCTTTTTCTGAGAAAGGCAATATATAATAATATCCTGTATAACAGATATCATCTATAACTCTGCCCTTGCCATTGAGTCTGGCTTTCCACGAATAATCGTCCTTAAATCTATTCTTTATCATATCTTTCCTTTAACTTGTTTTGTTGCTTTTCAACGTTAGCACTTTATTGCAACAGATTTTATGTTGGTACGCAAAAAAAGTGCCTATAGACATCCTCGTCCATTGCACCTAAATCCTATTTAGAAATACAATTGTTCGTCTACAGCAAACAACTGATATTTATTATACATACATGAAAAATTTTGTCAACAACTGTATAGATGATATATTTTAGCATAAATATAATCTTTTTTCAAGCTATCCATTTATTAATATTCAACATACTTTGTATTTTCGACGTTTTCCTGCATATTCATTCTCTCTTATGTAAAAAATTTTTTAAAAATATTTCATCTGCTCAAAAGAAAGATGGCAATCATTGGACTTTTTGCGTCAATAATTGCCATCTCTGTATAAATCGTATTTAATTTACACCCAACTGCGCCCAGCTTGATGCACCGATAATCGGTAATGCGAAGCTGGTATAAGCTGCTGACTGTGTAGTATCGATGTATTTAAATACATCATAAATCTGCTTTGGTGTAGAAGCCCAGCCATTTGCATCGCAATTGTAAAGTCCGCATGCAATCTTATCACTTGCCTTTTCATAAGGAGAATCTACCATTCTGTGAACGATAAATGCCTTGATATATGGATTCTGTGCCGCAAGCTTATATGCATAAGCAAAAGATGCTGCCTGTACTGCTTCTCCTCCATTCAGAGAATTGAAGAGAATCTCAGATATCATAATATATCTGACCTGCCCCGTTGGAGACAGATAGGAAGGCTGGCACATATAATTCGTAAATACTTCCATATTAGTAGGATTGATCATTCTCGTATTGGAAGTATGATCGATCAAATGCAGCGCTTTATAATTAGAAGGCATATCCCAGAACTTGGATGCAGTCAGCGGAACCGGATGCGGATGCCATGCTACACCCCAGTCAATATTACCGTGTGACGCTACATCTGTATTAAAGGCATCAATAAACTTCTTTGCTCCGTACTGATTGGCTGTTCCGTCTTCCCAAGTCCAGCGCTGGTCAATACATGTCAGAACTCTGGCATTTGCATTCACACTTTTGATTGCTGTATAGAACATACGAAATGCCTTCTCATATTCCAGGGTAAATGCTGTTACATTATAATTTCCCGCATAATACCATGGATTGTTATTATTCACTTCATTTCCAATGATCCAGTTAGATACCAGTCCTGTTGCAGGATTGCTGTATCTTTCTGTCAGGAAAGCCATAACAGCTTCAAGAGATTCTGCTCCCTGTTGTTCATCTGTATTGAAAGCATAATGACGATAACCTGCTTTTCTGGCGCCAGGTTTTACAGTCATGGCTGTTGCTGCATTATAGTAATTCACAACATTCATTGTCACTTCTACATTCTGTGTTGCAAAAAGTGTCATGACCATATCATACTCTGCCACAACTGCCTGATTGAAATTATAGGCTTTTCCATTATAAGTATATGTGATATAACCCGTAGTTGATGGTTGGAAAAACCTATCTACAGCAATTTCATAGCTTGCATGCTGTACTCCCAGATTGGCCAGATCCATGATTGCTGCATTATCTGCAGTAATACCCTTAATGGATGTAACCACAGGATTTGCTGCGGTCTTAGTTGCAACTGCTTCCGGATTCGTAATATAGAATTCCGGACTCACTGCCACGTAACTGCCGCCTGTCTTTACCGCCACAACAAACTTTGCATACAGCTTGGATGCTGCTGTTCCCTGATCCAGTGTCGTTACAAAAGTCAATGCTGATGCTTTAGCTGTCTGTGCGCAGAAATCTGTTCTGGAACCGATTGCGTTTTCATAAGGCTGTAAGGAGAATAAATAATAATTGTTATCATCACTTGGTGTCGTTGCAGAAGCATTTGCTGTAACCGTTACCTGATTAGCGCCACTGATGATGCACTGACTGATCGTTACTGTTGTGGCTGCTGATACTGTCATCTGTATCATGCACACCATGATCAGACATAACGCACCCCATAAAGTTAGTTTTTTTCTCATTATACCCTCCCGGTTGTCATAGATTGATTAGTTTAATCCCAAATCGGCCCAACTTGAAGCACCGATAATTGGCAGAGCAAAATCTGTATAGGCTGTATTGCCTGTATCCATATACTTAAATACATTATATGCATATTTCGGTCCGGCATCTGTTCTGATACCTACTGCCATGCCATCTGATACGATCTCAGATGCATGATCGACCTGTCTGTGAATAATAATACCCTCAATGAAAGGATTGGAAGATGTCAGCTTATAAGCATATACCATAGCTGCTGCCTGAATCGTTTCATCTGTAGGAAGCTGTGCATTATAGGATGTAAAGCCCATCTCCGAAATAAGGATATGTCTTACATTTCCGTTTGGTGCCAGCATAGATGGCTGTGTCATATGATTGGTCACTACATCTACATTAGTAGGATTTACCATCTTGGAATTATCTGTATGGTCGATCAGTTTTAATCCTGCATAACCTGCCGGCATATTCCAGAACTGGCAGTTAAATAATGGAACCGGATGTGGATGTAAAGATAATCCCCAGTCTATATTACCACTCTGATTGATATTGCTTGCAAAATTATCCAGTACCTTTTTTGCTGCGTACTGATTTGGTGTACCGTCCTCAAAATTCCAACGCTGGTCAATGTTCAGGAATACTCTTGCTCCCGCATTCTGACTCTTAATTGCGTTATAGCACAGACGAAATTCTTTTGCATACTGTGCCGCAAAAGCTTCTGCGTTCATATCGCCTGCATAATGCCATGGTGAGTTATTATTGATCTCATTACCAATGATCCATGTATGGATTGTTCCGTTAGAACCTGAATATCTGTTAGCCAGGAAAGACATCAGCGCTTCGATTTTCTCTGCGCCTCCCTGTTCTGCAGTATTCAGTGCATAGCAGTTCTTGCCTGCTACACGTGCTGTCGGCAGAATCAGATCTGCTGTTGCTGCATTGAAAGAGTTCTTAATTACCATAACTACATTGCAGCCCTGGTTAGCGAACTTCTGGCAGACAACATCATATTCAGTTACTACACCTGAATTAAAGCTGTACGTCTTACCATTATAAGTATAGTTAGTACCTCCACCTGCGCATAATCTGCTGATGTCAAGTTCATAAGCTGCGTATCCTGCTCCTAATGAGCTTAATTCATCACTGTATCTCCAGTCTGCAGTCAGTCCCTTCTTGGCTTTGATCGGATAACCTGTTGTCTTAGTCGCTACAGCTTCAGGATTCGTAATATACATTTCATTGCTGACCGGTACGAATAATCCACCCTGTCTTGTTGTTACAACAAATCTGGAATACAGCTTGTTTCCTGCTTTGTTAAAATCCAGTGATGTTGTAAAAATTGCAGTCTCTGCTGCTGGTGTGGATGCACAGAAATCTGCTCTTGCACCTACTTCTGTCTGATATGGTTTCAGTTCGAACAGATAATACATACCATCATCAGATGCCGGTACAGCACCGGTAGCCACAAGTGTCACGGTATCGCCTGCAATTGTACAACTGTTGATCGTTACTGTTGAACCGGCAGCGCACACAGTCATCTGCATCAACAGAGCGAACAGCATAACCAGAGCAAGTCGAAAGCTCCATCTTCTTTTCATTTGAATTCCCTCCATGCTTTTCCGGGCAATTATGTCTACCATTTAAGCATTTTAGCCCTAACTTTTTATATATACAGCTAAGATTATATCATTTTCTGAATATTCTCGCAATACGTTGTATACATAATACAGGCTATTTTTCATATACATATGTCACGAACTGATTACCATTTTCCTCAAACCATTGTGCAGAGTCATTCATTCCTTTCTTATATATTGTTCCCGTCTTTGGATCCATTACTACAATATTCTGCTCGTTAAACCCAATTACCAGTACAGCACTGTTATCATTTAAAGATGCCAGTACAGGAATATCCTGATTTACGTAGTAAAGAATTGCATCCAGGCTGACACCGCTCAGTTCAAGAATCCTTGCATCAGATATTCCTTCTGCAAGGATCTGTGTTGCTGTCATCCCTTTATCCAATAGTGCCTGCACATTTCTCGCAGAACCTGCATAGCCTAAAATTGTCTCCAGACATACTGCCAGTTGTGATGTATCCTCATCGATCTGTGCACCGGTAATTGCCATGATCTGGTTTCTTATGCTGCGTCCTGTCTTCTTCCATATATAACCGCCCTTCTCATTTACCACAGTACCGCTAAGGGAATAGGCAAGATTGATCGCATTTGCCGGATGTGAAAATGTTCCCATCACGCCATCCTTCCCATAAACATAGTATCTGTTTATCGGTTCTTCTATTGTAACAATCATATCCTTTGAACCTTCATAGAGAACCTCTTTGGGCATTGTATACTTAAGATTTTTGGTTTCGATCGTACTCTTTACCACCAACTGTACGATTGTTTCGTATTTTTGTGTTGTGACTGTTTCCCAACTGTTATATCCATTTTCTTCTACGATATTATTTACGATCTGATCATCTGCGATCTGTGTATAACCTCCCTCATTATCCTTCTGTACTCTTTTCAAAGTAATAAGATTGTCTTTTACTGAACTTTCTATTACATAGACACCCTGTTGTTTATAACTCTTCAGGACATCTCCACGTTCGTTCTGAATGTAGACCGCATACATAGGGAATGTAATGGAACCGGAGGAATCCCTTCTGATATCATTATAATCTGCCACTCCGTATATCAGATCTTCATTCATAAAACCAAGAGGCATCATGCGGTTATTACCCGTTGCACTGATTTCCCTCGTATTCCCAGTGTTAAGGTTCATCAGTATCAGTCTGGTGCAATCATAGGCATCTGCTGAATTCTGCCATACAAGCATTTCTTCCTTCTGAGACACCTGAAAGCTTCCCTCCTGAACCTGTGTTGCGATCTCCGAATAAGAACCCTGCGGCAGGTCGATCGCCAATATGGAACCATCCAGATACAAATACAGGATTCCGCTTTTATTCACAAAGGACAACTGTTCTACGTCTGCCTTTAGCACTGCATATGCTTCATTACAGGGAATAAATATCTGCTCCTCGATCGTATTGAGCATACCATTATATTCATAAACCAGAATACCTACAGTTCCTTCATGAATTCCTCTGTTCATATAGCCATATACCATGAAAGTAACATTTCCAGTCTCGTCTACATTCAATATTTTGATCCCATGATGGTCATAGGTTGTCCTGATGTCGTATCCATTACTGTCCTTGTCATAAAATCCAAACAGATATGCCATTTTCTTATCTGCAGAATGATAACAGAACAACTGGTTTTCATTAATAAATGCCAGATTGCTGCCTCCATCACTCTCCATCATTTCAACTGCATTCTGTCGGATACCGAGCATGATCTTATTACTTGCATATACATCAGCCTGTGGATTAAAGATCTGATCCATTGTCCTTTCAAAATCCAGCAGATACATTCTGTCCGTTGTATAACGGATTCGATAATACTCGCTGATATTATAATAATTCTTCTGTTTTCCTTCAGATATGGAAACGATATAATTATTTCTAAGTGCCGCCGTCTGCCCGTCAATTTCACTGACGATAATATCAGAATCTGTTTCCTGTTTTACATTCAGTCCTGCCCATCCTACCTGACTCAGACTGCAGTGGATGTCCACCTTTGCAAGTGTAGTATTATCCCCCTTGGAATTTGATTCCATATACGTACTGAGTTCATTGATTCTCTCTGCATCAAAAGTCTTATCATGAAAATCTGTTATAAAATTCAGTTTTTCTGTAAGATGGTAGTCACTTGTATCAATAATTCTTGTGTAATACCGAAGAGTTTCTCCCTGTACCGTTATCAGAAGTATCCAGTTATATTCCACATCCTGCTCGATCAGATCCTTTACTGTGATTCCTGCAGTTATACTGTCTCCTGATTCTTTGTAACTGGTTATATCTGTCTTTTCCACCAGTCTGGTTCCATCAATACTGCGCACCTCAAAAGACAGGCTGTCAATTTCATTTCCATATTTATCTATGACAAAAGACAGGGAGCGGTTATCACCGAGCGGAGTCAGTGTATCTCTCATGAAGCAACCGTCTATTTCTTCCTTCAGTCCATGCAGTGTATTAAAAGATACCCCGTCCGTCACCATATGGACCAGTGGTAATGATGCCCTGCTCATTTCCGAAGTCATATCTGCATTTCCCTGATTGTATACATTACTGCTGATAAAAAGCGTAATCAGAAAAACACAAATGCAAACAATTATTTTTATAATGACTTTTTTCATACTTATTCTCTCTCCAGCAACTTACGCAGTGTAGGATCGACCTGCAGAAAATCTATCAGTTCGTCCGTCGTCTGAGTCTTTCCGGCTCTGGAACCATACTTCATACCCTGTTTTTTTACAGCTCTGATCAGAATATTTTTAGGTGTATGTTCCATATCTATAAATTCCAGTATCTGCGTTTCATATCCATGTTCTTCCAGCAGATCTGCACGTATTGCGTCTGTGAACAATGCAGCCATACGTTCCCTGATCAATCCATATTTTGTGGCAGCCTCCAACTGGCTGCACTTGATCTGGCGGTTAAGCTCATGCTGACAGCATGGCACTGACAAAATGACTTTGGCATTCCATTTCACTGCCTTGGCAAGGGCATAGTCTGTTGCTGTATCGCATGCATGGAGCGTTACGACCATATCGACTTCATTCACGCCTTCATAAGTACTGATGTCCCCTACATGAAACGTAAGACCGTCATACCCGTATTTGCGGCTGAGCGCATTACACTTGTCTATAACATCTTCCTTCAAATCTAATCCTATGACGCGAATGTCAAATTTATGCAAAACAGTCAGATAATAATACAAAGCAAAAGTAAGATAAGACTTGCCGCATCCAAAATCAATAATCGTTAATGTCCTGTCTTTAGGCAGACTGGGCAGAATATCTCTTACAAATTCCAGATAACGATTAATCTGGCGGAACTTATCATATTTTGCCTTTACAATACGTCCTTCCTGTGTCTGTACTCCCAGATCTACCAGAAAGGGAACACAGATGCCTTCCTCCAGCACATACTGTTTTGTCTTGTTATGTGACATTACCTGGGCTGATACTTTCTGCCCGTTCTTCTGCACCTTTTTGTTTATTGTAACCTTTCCCTTCTTACTTACGAGCACTGTAATATGTTCTGCCTCTGTATCCAGTTCTATCTGTTTAAAATCCTCCAGCAGCCCGTTCATATACCCGGAAAGGCTTTCCGGCTCGAGATTTGTATGGTACGCCTTATTGTGGCTGAACTGCTCTGCCTGATAAGTAAGCTTGTCCTTTATCATGACCGGACGTATTTTCACCTTACTTACTTTTTCTTTATCTCTCGGGTTACTTGCAATAATTGCCGTAAAAATAATCTGTTTTGATATATATTCTGTGATCAGTTGTTCCAATGTAGACATAGGTATCCTCCACTATCCTGGGTAAACTATTCAGAAACCTCATTTACAGGTCAAAGGCTGTTTTCGTCTCAACTGCACGGTTCTGAATAGTTTACATTTTACTGCAATTACCGGCAATCCGCAAGATTGCTGTTTATCTCATTTTCGCAAACCAGGATCATTCCCTGTCATATGCATTTAAAATATATAATAATTCTTTTTTTTATTACGTCTTTTGAGTATTTCATAATATACCAGCACTGTGACCAGCTCCCTGATCCAGGACCATTTTGCATCATCCTGTGCATTCTCCCTGGCAGCCGCCTGTTCTTCACTTTTCAGCACCGTCATGATACTGTCTACAAATTTTTCCAACTGCCACCGGTCCGGATACTGATCATAGATCATACTACCGTCATAATCCATCCGGTCCAGCATCTGCGCAATTCTTACCTGATATCTTCTGGCAGATGCCGGATACATCTGCTGCAGATATTCCAGATCCTGTACAACTCTGTCCTCGTCCAACTGATTCCAGTTATCATACTGAGGATATGCATGATAAAAAGGAAGCGCCCTACGATAATCCATGGCATTTCCTCCTGCCTTTTTATGATTATCATATGCGCTTCCTTATTTTTTGTGTTATTATCTTTATCTAAGCTGCGCTGCGTTGATACGTGCAATAGAACGCATCAGTGCTGCTTCTGCTCTTGCCACATCGATATTCGCTCTGCTGCGCAGTCTCTCCTGTGCTCGCTCTTTTGCTGCCCGAGCCCGCACCTCGTCAATTTCTCCCGGCCATTCAATGATTTCTGCCAGAATTGTAACTTCGTCCTGCAAAATCTGTACAAAGCCGGCATGCAAAGCTGCATTCTTAACTGTTTCTCCCTGTGTAATCTTAAGGACTCCGGGAGCCACAATAACAGTCAGAGGTGCATGTCCCTTATAAATACCGATTTCACCTTCCGTCGTATTAAATTCCACCATATCCACTTCTTCGTTAAAGAATTCACGGTCAGGTGTCACGATTGTCAGTTTGAACTTTTCTGCCATTTGCTCACCCCTTACTTTGCACGGGCTACTACATCATCAATGGTTCCGGCATTTAAGAAATGGCCTTCCGGTATATCATCATGCTTACCTTCCAGGATTTCCTTAAAGCCTCTTATCGTCTCTGCAATCGGTACATATTTACCATCCACACCGGTAAACTGCTCTGCTACATGGAATGGCTGTGAAAGGAATCTCTGGATCTTTCTGGCACGGCTTACTACCAGCTTATCATCTTCTGAAAGTTCATCCATACCAAGAATTGCAATAATATCCTGTAATTCCTTATATTTCTGCAGAATCTGCTGTACACCTCTTGCTACCTGATAATGTTCTTCACCTACAATACGCGGGTCAAGAATTCTGGATGTGGACTCCAGAGGATCTACTGCGGGATAAATACCCAGTTCTACAATAGAACGTGAAAGTACTGTTGTTGCATCCAGATGGGCAAATGTCGTTGCAGGTGCCGGGTCAGTTAAGTCATCCGCAGGTACATATACCGCCTGTACAGATGTGATAGAGCCATTCTTTGTAGAAGTAATACGCTCCTGCAAAGCACCCATTTCAGTCTGCAGTGTAGGCTGATAACCTACTGCGGAAGGCATACGTCCAAGCAATGCGGATACCTCACTACCAGCCTGTGTAAATCTGAAAATATTATCAATGAATAAAAGGACATCCTTACCACCTTTATCACGGAAATACTCAGCCATGGTAAGTCCTGTCAGACCTACTCTCATTCTGGCTCCGGGTGGCTCGTTCATCTGTCCGAATACCATCGTTGTTTTATTGATAACACCGGAATCTGTCATTTCATGATACAGATCGTTACCCTCACGGGTACGTTCTCCAACACCGGTAAATACGGAATATCCGCCGTGCTCTGTTGCAATGTTTCGGATCAGCTCCTGAATAAGGACTGTCTTACCAACGCCGGCACCGCCAAACAGACCGATCTTACCACCCTTCTGATAAGGGCAGAGAAGGTCAACGACCTTAATACCTGTCTCTAACAGTTCTGTCTCTGTAGACTGTTCCTTAAATTCCGGTGCAGGTCTGTGAATCGGTTCATGACCCACTCCCTCCGGAGCCGGTTTATTGTCAATCGGTTCACCAAGTACATTGAACATACGCCCCAGCGTGTTCTCACCTACCGGTACGGTAATGGGAGCTCCTGTTGCCTGTGCATCCATTCCCCTCATCAATCCGTCGGTAGGTCCCATGGCGATACATCTTACTGTATCATCACCCAGATGCTGCGCTACCTCAACAGTCAGATCAGAGCCATCCGCACGCTTGATCTTGATCGCTTCATTGATCTGCGGAAGTTCTCCCTCTTTGAACTTAATATCGAGTACGGCGCCGACAATCTGTGTAATCTTACCAATTACTGTCTTATCTGCCATTTTCTACCTCTTTCTTTATGCTTACGTGCATTCTATTCCTATGAAATAGCTTCTGCACCTGCGATAATTTCTGTTAATTCCTGTGTAATTGAACTCTGACGTGCTCTGTTATATAGAAGCGACAGTTTACTGATCATGTCATCAGCATTGCTGGTCGCAGAATCCATAGCCTGCATTCTGGCGCCATTTTCACTGGCAACAGACTCGATCAATGCTCCGTAGACCAAACTGGTGATATACTTCGGTATGATCAGATCAATTGCTTCTTCAGACTGCGGTTCAAATTCCATAACTGCACTGGAACCGCCTTCATCCACACGTTCATCTTCAACATTGACCGGCAGAAGTCTGAGCAAAGTCGGTACATGCGTCACAGTATTCTTAAATCCTGTATATGCAACATAGATTTCTCCGATCTCCCCTGCTGCATAATCTTCCAGCAATTTTTTACTGATATTCATGGCATCAGCATAAGCCGGTTCTTCGATCGCTTCCGAATAATCATCTGCCATCTCATAACCCAGTCTTGCCAATGCATCCCTGCCCTTTGTTCCTACCGTATAGATCACCAAATCCTCTTTCCTGAAATCGCTGTTCTTGATCAGCTTTACGATATTGGAGTTATAACCTCCGGCAAGTCCTCTGTTGGCCGTAATCACGATTACTGCCTTCTTTTGCGATTCCCCCGCCTTCAGGAAAGGATGGTTGATTTCTCCTGCCTTGGAAAGCATGGATGCCACAGTATCATACATGCAGGAAAAGTACGTTTTGGATTTTTCCGCACGTCCTTTTGCCCTTTGCAGCTTTACCGTAGATACCAGCTTCATGGCCTTCGTAATCTGCTGTGTACTTTGTACAGAGCTCTTACGCCTTTTGATATCTCTCATGGAAGCCATAAGAAAACTCCTTTCTTACCCAAAGACATTAATGAAATCTCTTTTTGAATTCTTCAATTGCAGCAACCAGTGATTTTTCAGTCTCATCAGAGATTACCTGCTCTGTCTTGATTGCCTGCGGAACCTGTGGATACTGTGTATCAAGGAATTCAAAGAATTCACTTTCAAATCTGGTAATGTCTTCTACCGGTACATCCAACAGATACTTTTTGGTCGCTACATACAATATAATGACCTGATATTCTACAGCCATAGGCTTATACTGTGGCTGTTTCAATACTTCTTTGATTCTGACACCCTGTTCCAGTTTCTCCTTGGTATCCGCATCCAGTTCTGATCCGAACTGTGCAAAAGATGCCAGCTCACGATACTGTGCCAGTTCAACACGGATAGGCGCTGCGATCTTCTTCATTGCCTTGATCTGTGCAGAACCACCTACACGGGATACAGATAATCCGGCATTAACAGCGGGTCTGAAACCTGAATTGAACATTTCTGTTTCCAGATAGATCTGACCGTCTGTAATGGAAATAACATTAGTTGGAATATAAGCAGATACATCAACTGCCTGTGTCTCGATGATAGGAAGCGCCGCCGTATTCATCACTCATACGGACTGCTCGCTCCAGCAGTCTGGAATGCAGATAGAATACATCACCGGGATATGCTTCACGGCCGGGTGGACGTCTCAGCAGCAGGGAAAGTGTACGGTATGCAGTAGCATGCTTACTTAAGTCATCATAAATGACCAGTACATCCTCGCCATTCTCCATCCATTCCTCGCCAATCGCACAGCCAGCATACGGTGCAATGTACTGTAATGGTGCCAATTCACTGGCTGTAGAAGCTACTACAGTGGTATATGCCATTGCACCGAACTCCTCCAGTGTCTTTACAATTGTTGCAACAGTAGATGCTTTCTGACCAATTGCAACATAAATACATTTTACATTCTGTCCCTTCTGGTTGATGATCGTATCAATAGCGATAGCAGTTTTACCTGTCTGTCTGTCACCGATGATCAACTCACGCTGACCTCTTCCGATAGGAACCATGGCATCGATTGCCTTGATACCTGTCTGTAATGGTGTGTCAACTGATTTTCTTGTGATAACACCCGAAGCCACTCTTTCTATCTGACGATATTTATCTGTCTGGATCGGACCTTTGCCATCTATAGGCTGACCAAGTGCATTCACGACACGTCCAAGCATTGCATCACCTACAGGCACTTCTACTACTCTGCCTGTTGTCTTTACAGTATCGCCTTCGTTAATACTGCTGGCGCTGCCTAACAGAACTGCACCTACATTGTCTTCCTCCAGGTTCATGACCATGCCATATACTTCCCCGGGGAATTCAAGAAGTTCACCCTGCATTGCTTTTTCAAGTCCGTGCACACGGGCAATACCATCCGCTACCTGAATAACTGTACCCACATCGGATACTTCCAGGTCAGAGGCATACCTTTTGATCTGATCCTTAATCACAGAACTGATTTCTTCTGGTCTTAAATTCATATGGATCTTCGCACCTTTCTTGTTTATTTATTAGTTACCTGCTTAACCAAGCTGAATTGCCATCAGTTCTCTTTCCAGCTTGTTTAATTTTGTACGAATACTGCTGTCTACTACTCTGTCACCCATACGGATGATCATTCCACCGATAATAGAAACATCTACCTGATAATGGCACTCTACTGTCCGGTAATCTGTTGTAGCCAGCATTCGTTTTTCTACTTCCTCTTTCTCCTGTGGAGACAATTCAATTGCCGTTGTTACATACACGGTACCTATATGATTGTATTCCTTAACCGAAGTGATGAAACTTTCAAGTATCTCTTCGATCCTGGCATATCTGTCTTTATCCACTATGGTGATCAGGAAGCCGAGAAGTTCTTCCTTTATCCTGCCGCGGAAAATATTTTCCAGGGCTGTTTTTTTCTCTTCCTTGGGAATCTTGGGGTGATTCATAAAACGATGAAATTCCTTATTTTCCTTAAGGATTGTCAGAAGATCCTGCACCTCCTGCCCAAGTTCAACAGTCTGATTTTCTTCTACAGCAAGTTCAAATAACGCATCTGCGTATGTTTTGGAAATCAGCTTAGCCATGTGCTATCACCTATTTCTTTCAATGTCTCCTCGATGAGTTCATGCTGGGCATTTGCATCAATATTTGCTGCAACGATTTTGGCAGCCATGACTGATGCAACTGCTATCATCTCACGTTTGACCTCATCCGCCATTTTCTTCTTCTCCAGCTCTGCTTCTACTCTGGCTCTGTCCACGATCTTTGCCGCTTCCTCTTTTGCCTCTGCGACAATCCTTGCTTCATTCTCCATGCCGCGTTTACGAGCATCTGTCAGAATGGCTTCTGCCTCTTTATCGGCTGCTGCAAGCTTCTCTTCATATAATTTACGGCTTTCCTGTGCACTTTTCTGATCGGCTGCTGCCTGTTCAAGTTCACCCTTGATCTTATCCTGTCTGTCCTGTAACATCTTACGAACAGGATTGAACAGGAAATGTGATGCGAACATAAACAGGAAGAACATCGCAATGATCATCAAAGACGCATCAGCCAAAAGCTGGAAGTCCAGATCAAATAAACGGCTCAACCCTTCTGTTTCGGTAGCAAGTATCATGCTGTAAGCCTCCTTTCTTGTATATTCTTACTTCTTAAGCTCATACTTAAGGTACTAAAGGCTTTACAAATAACAGAAGCATAGCTACTAACAGACCATACAGACCTGTTGTCTCGGCAACTGCCTGTCCAAGAAGCATTGTAGATGTGATATCTGATTTTGCTCCCGGATTTCTACCTACTGCTGCTGCCGCATGTCCTGCTGCAATACCCTGACCAACACCAGGTCCGATACCTGCGATAACCGCAAGACCTGCACCGATTGCTGAACAACCTAAGATAAAGTTTGAATTAAATTCCATGTAATAGTTCCTCCTTAAATGATAAAGTTATTATCCTTCAATCGCATTGTTAATGTATGTCATAGTTAACATACTGAATACATAAGTCTGAATTGCTCCTGAGAACAAATCAAAATACACATGAAGTGCTGCCGGCCATGCTGTTGCAATAAATCCTAACAGGCCATAGATCAGTGCCATCATAACTGTTCCTGAAAGTACGTTCGCGAACAAACGAAGAGACAGTGAAATTGGCACAGCAATATCACCTATCACATTGATCGGTGCCCATATCGGCCAGGGATCGCACAATCCTTTAATAACGCCGGATACCTTCTGATACTTGAACTTGTTAAATGTGATCAGTGTAAAAGTAATCAGGCCCAATGCCAAAGTCACGCCATAGTCTGCCGTTGGCGGTCTTAATCCGAACAAACCGGAAATATTGCTCAACAGTATAAACATAAAGAGAATTCCGATATAGTTGGCAAATGCCGCACCGTTCTTACCCATAACGCCATTTACCATCCCATCGAGTTTCTCTACGATCAGCTCTACTACATTCTGGAAAGCTCCCGGGATCTCACTTGCATGCTTCACTGCTCTGTTCGCACACAGGCAGAAGATGACGAGCATCATAATAACGATGAACAGACACACATGTGTTGTTGTTATCCATACTGTATGACCAAAGAAGCTGTACTGGAACACCCCATGTATCATAAAATCAATGTCATCAGCACCGGATAACAAAAATCCTGCTCCCATAAACTCACCTCCTACTTCTATTCTTTATTCAGTTTTTGTTTTTTGTGAGACAGTTTTGCCCAAAGTGGCTGAAGATATGCAGATATCTTTAATCCCAGGATTCCCACAAAAGCCGCAATTGGATTACCGATCTCTGTGATCATTAGAATAGCCAGAACTACTATGACCGCCAGATAACGTATCATTCCCTGTCTCGCTACTACCGTCTGCGCCCCCTTTTCTCCCCTGTCCAGGGCACTGTTAAGACATAACGCCATATGCAGCGCCATGCCAAGTGCTGTAAGCACTCCTATCCAGAGTCCAATGGTATAGTTTAGCTTATCTGCTACAAGGAAGACGCCCACTACTTCACTGACCGCGCCAAATATGATAATTCCCAATAAAAGTCCCGGCAGTGCACTGTTGATGTCTCGAAGTTTACGCATTTCCTCCATCTCCCTTTTTGCTGATTGGAGTCCGGTCGTCTGTCTTCCCCTTTTCGTTTGCCAGTCTGCTTCTTATGGTAGCATAATCTTCACAAGTACTGTCTTTTTTTTCATATACTTTGCGTGCCAGAATATAGACATTTCTAAATCCTGCCAATGCACCAACAAAAAAAAGCAAAACGAATAGAAAATCCGTCTCTAACCTTTTATCCAGATACCACCCCAGGAAAGAACAAAGCCCGATAGGAACTAGCATAGTGATCCCAAACTGCGTGATAAGCGCAAGAGATTGGTATACCTGTGACTGATTCCCTCTCTTATTCTTCATTTTCTGCTCCCTTCTTTTGATATCTGACATTAATTATACAGAATTTCAAATTTCCTGTCTAGCAAATGACTGTTTTTTTTGTGCTATTTATATAGTTTTTATTATTTGTATAATTATACCAACTAATTATGTTTATATTAACTATATGAACACATTTTTAAACCATCGTTTTCCACATACCTACTTGTAATTTCATCTGAAGTGCGATAAAATAGCCAAAAATATTGCAAGGAGGTCGTGCCCTATGAAGGATAACCCCATACTTTACCGTAAACGTATGATACCTGAGGAATGTGTACTGTTAAAAGACGATGAAATTCTGGAAATAACAGATGATATCATTATTACCAGATGGAACACTCTTAAACCAAAACGGGAACTGCATCACGGTTTCTCCTGTTATTTTCTAAAGCATGGATTCAAAGTCAGCAAATTCTTCCGTGCTGACGGCTCTATAATGTACTGGTATTGTGATATCGTAGATTATGATTATCAGGAAAACACTAACTGCCTCATTGTCACAGATTTACTGGCAGATGTGGTAGTCTATCCCGATGGTTACACCAAAGTTCTGGACCTTGATGAACTTGCACTGGCAGCCGAACGCCACCTGTGTGATGCATCCAAACTGACTCTTGCACTACGTCATCTTGACAGTCTCCTGAACATTATTTATGATGATAAATTTGATACACTCACTTCTTATATAGAAAAATGGGACAAGGAATGACACCTTGTCCCATTTTTATCTGACCTGTATTAAAATTGCCGAGAGATTATCTCTCTCTCCACGTTGCTTACTGCGTGATGCCAACCCTGTTAATACTTCCTGCATACTGTCAGAATTTATATCCCGCTCTGCTTCTTTCCACTCAAGCATCTGCATATCTTCATAGCATGTCCGATGCAGAACCTTCACAGGCGGTTCATGCCAGAAACCATCCGTACAGATAAGATATGCGCTCTTTGGATGTAATTTCCCATATATGAAATCCGGCTGCAATACTTCATTGACACCTATGCATTGTAATAAAACACTTCTCCTGTTATCATTGGCTGCCTGCTGCGGTGTCATATGTCCCAGCTCTACTTCCCTTGCTACATAAGTCTGGTCTCTGGTCAATACCTTCGTTCCCTCATTGACAAACTCATACACTCTTCCATCTCCAACATGCAGAATATAATACTGCGCATCCAGCATAAGCATTGCTGTCAGTGTCGTTCCCAGATTCACACCTTGCTTTTGACCATAGTTACGGATTTTGGAATTACATTCCAGTACAACTTTGTTCCACTCTTCTTTAAGAATATGGCAGAAATCATTCTCTGTATGCTGTTGCCCCAGAAGCAGTGGCAAATTTTCGTCATACCATTTTTCACAGGCTCTTACAACCGTAGCACTGGCAAGTTCTCCCTGCTGCAGCCCTCCCATTCCATCACATACAACTGCAAATGCTGTTTCATGCATTCCTGCTGCCGATATCCTGATCATAAGGCTGTCCTGATTTACAGGCTTTACTGTTCCAACATCCGTATATGCCGTCCCATAAAATTTTCTCATTGTACTCCACATTTAATAGAAAATATGACCACCTATTCTAAGACCGGTCAATCCCTCTATCGGGGTTCTGAAATAAACACACTGTCCTACATTCGTTATGCCGCTCATTGCCTCATCCGCAGCCTGATAACAGCTTGCAGTTGCCTTGTTATTTGCAAGAGCAAGTGCCAATCTGCCACTTGCCACCGGTGAAAACTGTTTATTCTGGTAAATGACACCCACCACGGTATTGGGATATCGTGAACTCAGGACACGGTTAATAACAACAGAACCTACTGCGACCTGACCTGCATAAGGTTCTCCACCGGCTTCACAGTAGATCAGATTAGCCAGCAGATATCTGTCTCCTTCTTCAAAGTTCACTTCTGATATATCTCTCCATGCTGACTGTGCTGCCAGCCTCGACAGCGCCAGTTCCTCCTCGTATTGCTTCTGTAATGCTGCAATATCATTCTCCTGCTGGGAGATCATGTCATCTAACTGATCGATCGTTGCCTCGGCATCCTGTATCTGATTGGCATAGTCTGCTACACTGTTCGCTGTCTGCTTTACCATTGTAGAAACTTTTCCCTGCTCCTGCCTGGTCTGTTCGCGCAGATCATTTAAACCTGCAAGTTCATCTTCGAGACGGCTCTGCGTTTCTTCTACCTCATGTCTTGCCTCCTGATACTGCTCAAGCATCCTGCGGTCATAATCATGAAGTCGTTCCACATACTCACTCTTGCTCAGAAAATCACTGAAACTTCCTGCATTGAACAACAATTCCAGATAATTATCCGTACCTCGTTCATACATATATTTGATACGGATCTTCATTGCCTCATATTGTTCATCCTGAACCCGGACAGCTTCTGCCAGTTCTTCCTGAGTCTGTGATATTTCTGCCTCTTTGTTGACAATATCCTGTTCCAGTCCCTGTAGTTTATTACTCACTTCTGACAGATTATCATTGAGATTACTCAACTGCCCCAACAGAGAATTCTGGGTAATTTCCAGCGATTGTTTATGCTCCTGTGTATCATTCTTGGCATTTTCTGTTTTGTTCTTTTCCTCTTTTGCTTTCTGCAGTTTCTCCAAAGTACTTTCTGCATGTGCTGTAACAGATATGCTGCCTGCTGCTGTAATTGCTGTTATCAGGCATAGGAACAAAGCCAGTATTTTTTTTCTTACTTTTATGCTAACCCTTCCCGTAACCTTTTCCCCCTGTACCTTCTTCCTACAGTTCCAGTTCTACACGTCTTCCCGTTGTATGATACGGATAATAGCGCACCCTGGCAGCATCGAACATCCTCTTGGAAGCCCGTACTGAAACGCTGTCCGGATATTTATCTTCTCCGTATACTACTGTACTAATGCCGGCCTGTATAATAGCTTTTGCGCATTCATTACATGGAAAAAGAGAAACATACAGCTTGGCTCCTTCCAGACTACCCCCACGATAATTCAGAATAGCATTTAATTCGCTATGTGTCACATAAGGATATTTGGTATTGTATTCCTCACCCTCACGTTCCCACGGAAATTCATCATCACCGATTCCATTTGGAAAGCCATTATATCCCATGGATAAAATACGGTTGGTATTGCTGACAATACAACATCCTACCTGCGTATTGGGATCTTTGGAGCGTCTGGCAGAAAGTCTGGCTACTCCCATAAAATACTCATCCCATGTTATATAATCCTGTCTTTTCATGTTAATCCCCCATGCCTTTCTCAGTTGTCTATTTTGTACCGAATATTCTGTCTCCTGCATCGCCTAAGCCTGGAACGATATAGCCATGTTCATTAAGCTTCTCATCTAAAGCTCCAATATAAATATCAACATCCGGATGTTCACGTTTCATTCTCTCAACACCTTCCGGAGCTGCAATAATGCACATGAAATGGATATTCTTGCATCCCTTTTCCTTCAAAAGCTTGATTGCCGCTACTGAAGATCCACCTGTTGCAAGCATGGGATCTACAACAAATACTTCTCTCTGTGCACAATCTGCCGGAAGTTTGCAGTAATATTCCACAGGCTCTAATGTCTCAGGATCACGATATAATCCGATATGTCCAACCTTCGCAGCCGGAACCAGTTCCAATACTCCGTCTACCATGCCAAGTCCTGCACGCAGGATTGGTACGATAGCAAGCTTCTTACCAGCCAGTTCCTTTACAGTCGTTTTACAGATAGGAGTCTGTATCTCTACATCTCTTAATTTCAGATCTCTCGTTGCTTCATAACAGATCAGATTCGCGATTTCCGCAATTGTCTGACGAAAATCCTTTGTACCTGTATCTGTTCTTCTGATATAACCGATTTTGTGCTGAATAAGTGGATGATCCATTACTACTACTTTTGCCATATTTTTCTCCTTTTCAAGATATGTTGATTGTTCTACTGTTCGATCAGATTGATTCTTCTCTGGTGGCGTTCTTCCCCGGAGAAATCAGTATCCAGAAATGTATCTACAATATCAAGTGCCAGATTTGTGCCCACAATACCTGCTCCCATAGCAAGCATATTTGCATCATTGTGAAGTCTTGTCATTTTAGCTGATAAAGAATCACTGCATAATGCACAGCGTACGCCCTTTACTTTGTTGGCAGAAATAGAGATTCCGATACCTGTTGTGCAGATAACGATTCCCTTCTCACACTCTCCACTGGCAACAGCCTGTGCTGCAGCCCGTCCATATACGGGATAATCGCAGGAATCTGTATTATAACAGCCAAAATCCTTATATTCAATTCCTCTTGCCTGTAAATGTGCGATTACTGCTTCCTTCAGAACAAATCCACCATGGTCACAACCTAATGCTATCATATTTCTTATCTCCTCATTCTTATATATTGAATCTGTGCAGGAAATAGATTCCTACACCGTGATTACCTTGTGTCCCGCTGCCTTTAACAGCCTGTTCATAACTGCCTGTCCCATTCCTGTAGCGTCAAATGACTCCGAATACATATACTCTATATTTTCATCATCAAACTCCCGGAGGAATGTATAGAGTTGTCTGGCAATTGCCTCTTCATCATCACGTTCACCGGCTATTTTAACACTGTCAGCACGATAGGAGTCTGCCATATCGCTTGTGCCGATCACACCTGTCTTTTCTCCCTTTGCCATATGCAATGCAGTCTGTTCGTTAATGTAGGAAGCTACCTTGTCCGGATCACCTTCAACAATTGTCAGTTCACCTTTTGGTGCATAATGTCTGTATTTCATTCCCGGTGCCTTGGGACGCTGTTTGGAATCTGCCGACAGAATCGTCTGGTCGATCTCTACTTGTCCAAGCACTTCATTCAGCATCTCTTCCGTAATATATCCAGGTCGAAGAATCATGGGCTTCTCTCCTGTCAGATCAACGATAGTAGACTCCAATCCGATCTCCACTCCATCTCCATCAATGATCATATCGATTCTTCCATCCATATCCTGTGCCACATATTTGGCAAGTGTAGGACTTGGTTTCCCGGATAAGTTTGCACTCGGTGCTGCTATATATCCACCTGCTTCTTTGATAAAAGCCATAGCAACAGGATGACTTGGCATTCTGACTGCTACCGTATCCAGTCCTCCGGTCGTCTGCGTCGGTACTTCATCTGACTTTGGAAGGATCATAGTCAAAGGTCCGGGCCAGAAATGCTCTGCCAGTTTATAGGCTTCCTTAGGGATCTGCTTCGTAATTCTGCCCAGATGCTCCATATCTGCAATATGAACGATCAAAGGATTATCTGATGGTCTGCCTTTCGCAGCATAAATTTTACGGGAAGATTCCGGATTCAGTGCATCTCCTCCCAATCCATATACTGTTTCTGTCGGAAAAGCGACCAGTCCACCATTCCTGATGATTTCTCCCGCCTCTTTTAACCGTGCCATAGCCTGTTTATGTGTTGCTTGATTCTGCAGGCTCTCAACATCTACCTGCACTAATTTCGTATTCATTGGTATCCTCGTTTCTATCTGTTATATTTACCAGTTCCATTCTAGCACACATCAATAAATTAGAAAAGCCGTAAACCCAATCATGCCCCACTATTTATATAACGCATGATCCCCAAATGTATTGCCCAGGCTACCCTTTCCTGATAATCCTCAGATGTCAGCCTGTCAGCTTCTTCCCGATTGGACAGAAAACCACATTCTACAATAATAGTCGGTACTGTTGTTTTCTTTAAAATATAATAAGTACTGTTCTCTTTTGCCTCCCTCTCCTTTTCAGGCTGTAATGTTGCGATCATCTGTTCCTGCATAAGAAGCGCTGCCCTTTTTCCTTCCGCACTGTCGCGATAATAGAATACCTGCACACCGCTTACCGATTCCTCAGGATAACTGTTCTGATGTACACTGACTACCAACGCCGGTTTCGCACCTTCCATGATCGCCAGACGGTTCTTCATATCATGTACCTTCTTATTGGAATCCGTCTCTTCATACAGTCCTTTATCCTCCTGTCTGGTCATTACAACTTCCATATCTTCCTGTTCCAGATATTTTTTAAGTTTCAGGGCTATTGCCAGATTCACATCTTTTTCAAGAGCACTGTTGATTGCGACCTTACCCGGATCATTCCCACCATGCCCCGGATCAATAACGATAGTATGTCTGGTTTCTTTTGTCCCATTCTCTTTTAAGACACTTACATATTCTGCCGACTCTTTTACTACGATCAGAATAGACAATACCAGCAGGCAAGTCATAACTATTCCAAGTATACGTCCCTGTTTTTCTCCCATGATGACCTACACCATAAATATTTTCTTTTCTATTCTATGATAAAGGCAGACAATTCAGAAGTAAATTGTCTGCCCCTTATATTTCTTAATCCAGTGTACCATTTACATACTGCTCAATGACATCCCAGACAGCCTTGTCCTCAATGCCGAGCTTCCATTCTGCCACACCGCCGATTCCCTGCGCCTTCATGACCTGAAGCTTGACCCTGATAGAATCGACATCCTCCAGCCAGCACTGAATGGTATTTCCATCCTTTTGATATTCCACATAATTCTGGCAATATTCATCCAGCCATACAGGTTCCGTTCCAGAATTAGCAACCCAGGTTGCCTGCTGCGCCATTGTAAGTGTAGATGCCTTGGGTCCTTCGCTGGTACTCTCCCATACTCTTGTATAAAAAGGCAGTGCATTAATGATCTTTTCCGCAGGAACGCTCTCTTTCGTTCTGGTAATACCATTTTCCACATATGTGATGGAAGCATTCGGTCCTGCCTCGCCACAGCCTGCATAATATTCGTCATATCCCATGACTATCACATAGTCTACGACCATACCCTGTTCCTTACGATTATAATGCGCTGTATACTCAGTTGGCACGTAATTATCCACTGATAATACAATTCCACGTTTATGTGTCTGAATCGATAATTCACGCAGGAACTGTACAAAAGAAGCTCCTGCTCCGTCTCTCACCTTTTCAAAGTCAATATTGATGCCATCCAGACCATATGTATCTGCCTGCTGCATCAGATTGGCGATCAGATTTGCACGGTTGGCTGACGAAGACAGAAGTTCTTCAAAATCAATGTCCACGTCATATACGCTCTTACTGTCTACATCAGTGATCACTGCCCATACATCAACTCCTGCAGCATGTGCCTGCTGTACATAAGAGGCTGATGCAATGCTTGTAAATCCTCCGGCATTATCATTGAGCCTGAACCATGTGGGTGCCACTACATTTACTGCCTTTGATGCCCCAAGCACGCTTGAGAGATTACTGTTGGCTTCCTCTTCAAATACCTGATGGAATGCCATATTCACAATGCCATCTTTATGCAGACTGTTATAATTAAGTTCCATGGCATCTGTAACCGGCATCTGCTCAACCTGCATCCTGTCTGTAAGATATTTGTTCTCAACATAACCGATATATGCATCTGCTGACTTTACTTTCGTCCAGTTCTCCATTTCTTCCAGAATGGTCACACTGTCGCCTGCCTTGACTTCCTCCAGAATATCGCTCTTTATGCCGCCCTGATAACGGATCTGGGTATTCTTCATGAGTTTTGCCTGTGTCTGTGTCTCCCAGCTTGTATACACCTGCATATGTAAAGGTGCATCATAGAGTGTATATTCCATATTTACATAGCGTTTCACATAATCCGCAGCGATATAAAGTACATCGCCTTCATATAACGCCGCTTTGTAATCAATGGAATTGCCAACTTCAGATATATAGATCACATTACTTGCATCTCCAATATTTACCTTGAGCACATCTGTTGCCGTTGTATATAACAGCACCTGTTCCTGACTGTTTACATAGAAACGGTCTGTAAAATATTTTACGACTGTCGGTAAATCAAAATAGCATACGCCATCTATGAGTTTCGCCTTTTCCGGGATTATTTCATTCTGGAGAACGATCGCAATATCATCCTGTGTCTCCAGACCATAATATTCATTTAAATCTGCCTTTTCTTTAGAATAAGTAAATCTCTGTAACAGTTTGCCTCCAAATGCAACCGCTGCTATCACAACAATAAGAACGATTGCCAGGAGAACCGGTATTATTTTCTTCTTCATTCGGTTACCCCCAATCGTTCTCATTATAGCAGACAATCTGTATATCGTCATTACCAAATTATCCAAATTTTATTTTACGTAAAAATTATTTTACTTCCTTATATTTCCTTTTATACCTGCCGACATATACTATGTATAGAGGGGCCTCTATCCGGACAGACTTTACTGCCGGGTATCATATATCGGTCGGTATACATTCTTTGCTAAAATACCAAAAGAATTTTGCGTGATATATAAATTATTTTAGCAAAAGATGTCAGAACATGTACCTATTATTTCAAAAATGTTGTATAATGGATTTATGAAAAGCTTATGTTTGATAAATACTATAGAATAACCTATAAGCGATTCTTTAAGACCACTTACGCCAATAAGTGGTAATAGTTCAACATTTTTTTGCAACTGCTACAGCCTCCTGTCTGTACCTGATTTGTTCTTTACATCACCTTACACAAGCATTATTAGCATAACTGTTCATATTATGCAATTCAAATGTAAAAACTCATACTGAAATGTAAAAACTCGTACTCTTTTGACAGGGGAGCATTTGCAAAATAACAACAAATTTATTAATTTTTCGCAAACAGTTAGACAGTACTATTGACTTAGTACCTTTCACAGTATAATATATGTGGAAAGACTTGAAGAAGTCTTGACTGCTGTAATATCAAATAGTGAGGATGTGATATTATGAAAATTGAAAAAGTAAATGATCATCAGATTCGTTGTACCCTGACCAAAGCGGATTTAGCAGACCGCGAACTGAAAATCAGTGAACTGGCATACGGTACCGAAAAAGCCAAGAGCCTGTTCCGTGACATGATGCAGCAGGCATCTTATGAATTCGGATTTGATGCTGAAGATATACCGCTTATGATAGAGGCTATTCCACTTAACTCCGAATGTATCGTACTCGTTATTACCAAAGTCGAAGATCCTGAGGAACTGGATACCAGATTCTCAAAATTCGCTCCTTCCGTACACGATGAGGACGGTGAAGATGACGAAGATGAAGCAGGCAACAATCTTGACTCCGTACTTCAGAGTCTCTCTGATGGTGCCGATGATGTTCTTGATCTCTTTAAGAAGATCCACGATGCCAAGGTACCTGATCCCGCAGCAGATGCAGCTCAGGCATTAACTTCTAATGCCCCGTCTGTCAAACCACAGTCCAGTGATGTAAAGTCATCTGTAGCTCTGACTCGTATCTACTCATTCGATTCTCTGAATCTCGTAGCGAGACTGGCACACGTACTGATCCAGTACTATAACGGCAGGAATTCTTTATACAAAAATGACAGGGCATCCACTTATATACTGGTTGTAACACAATCTGAACACACACCGGAAGAATTCAACAAGATCTGCAATATGCTCTCTGAATATGGCAATCCTGAGAAATTCGTTTCCGCAAGTGAAGCATATATGGAAGAACATTTTGAGCCGGTCATTATGGATAAGGCCATACAGGCATTGTCACTTTGTTAGAATAAATGAATAAGGCAGAAACAGCGTACTGGCATGTACACTGCATAAAAAAACTGTGGCGAAGATATCTTCGCCACAGTTTTTATTTATTATTAGTCAAGCTTTGCAATCTCTTCCATAAGGGAATCAATATCCATTCCATGTACCATGGCAGCCTCTTCAAGAGACTCACCCTGTGCGGAAGGGCATCCCAGACAATGCATACCTGCGTTCATCAAAATTGGTGCAATTTCAGGCTTAGTTCTTAAGATCTCACCAATTGTCATTTCTTTGGTTATTGTAGCCATCCGTTTATCCTCCTATATTTCTATCAATCATACGTACTTATAAAGTTACATTCGCTTTCCACTATAATACTTTATGAAAGCAAAAGCAAGTACTCCTTTATTTTTAACAAAATTTTCATAAATTATTATAGCTTTGACCCGATTGTACAATATTAAATACTTTACTCATTTTTTATATTCTGGTGCTTGTATTTTAGATACTTTTATATTAAAATATAAGAAATTGATAAGTATTTATCAATCGGCTGTGACTTTTTAATTGATATAAGGAGGTATTTTATTATGGCATACAAGATTTCTGATGCTTGTGTTTGTTGTGGAGCTTGTGAAGCTCAGTGCCCAGTTGGAGCAATCAGCATGGGTGATGGCAAATTCGAAATCGACGCTGATAAGTGCATCGATTGCGGTTCTTGCGCAGGTGCCTGTCCAACAGGTTCTATCGACCAGGCTTAATTAAATAATTTCGTACATATTGTACGTAAAATGACCTTGGAGCATTTGTTCCAAGGTCATTTTTATTACTTTGCTTCTGCTTTTTTCCAGAATTTAAAATCCTTTTTTACTGACTTTGTCTTTCCTCTATACTGGCCAAGGAGCTCGTCCACTTTCTTATAATGTTCTTCCTGAGCCTTTCTCTTCTCCTCCTCTCTGGCATTTTCCCGTTCCTCTGCCAGTCTGAACTGATAATCCAACTCCTTGCACATATCATCCCGAAGGTTTACAGACAGTGCATCCAACAGCTTCTCATTACTCTGCTCTACTGCATCCTGGATCATTTTTTGCAATAAATATTGCATTCTGATATATTTTTCTTCCTTTTCTTTCTCATTTTCCAATAGTTTGGCACTTTCCTTCATCTTCAAGGCAATTTGTTGTTTTTCTGCGGGTGTAACCTTCTTCTCTCTTACTTCGATCATATGATTTTCCTTCCAATTAATTGTTTCTGCCGATTTCAATGGAATAACTTTCATTTCCCCATTCCTGCTGATCTTAGTCAGTTGTTTCTGTGCAAAAGGATTCCCTGACTTCATATCCTCATCTGCCTCCCTACTCTCAGTATCCAACACCATCTTCACAGCCTTTAACTGCAGTCCCTGGTCTTTTAGTTTTTTGATCGCAATGAATTTATCAATGTCCTCCTGCGTGTATATCCTGTGTCCCTGCTCATTACGCTTGATCGGTAACTGTAGCTCCTCTTCCCAGTATCTTAATACATGTGATTCTACATGCACTTCTTTTGCAGCCTCATTAATCAAATAATTCTTTTCTTTGACCATGGTCTTACCTCCTGTTTTATATCAATACATTAAAAATGCTTATGAACTTTTATATACAATGATTGGGATAAAAAAAGAGAATAAAGCTCCATGCTTTACTCTCTTGTGTGTTTTACTCTTATTTATCTACCGCGCCAAATTCGCAAATTGTGTATAATCAGGCAGCCAAGCCAGATTTACAGTACCAATGGCACCATTTCTCTGTTTGGCAAGAATAATCTCTGCCACATTCTTCAATTCAGTATCTTTGTTATAATAATCGTCACGGTATATGAACATTACCACATCCGCATCCTGCTCAATCGCTCCTGATTCACGCAGATCAGACAACATTGGCCTGTGGTCAGGTCTTTGTTCTACAGCTCGAGAAAGCTGCGATAATGCGATCACAGGGACATGTAACTCTCTTGCCAGAGCTTTCAGGGAACGTGATATATCTGAAATCTCCTGCTGTCTGGACTCTGTTTTGCCAGAACCCGACATTAATTGCAGGTAGTCGATAATAATCATCTGAAGGTCATACTCCAATTTGAATTTACGGCATTTGGAACGCAGTTCACCAATACTGATACCCGGGGTATCATCTATCAAAAGCTTGGATTTACCAATAATATCCGCACTTTCAATCAGTCTTTCCCACTCATCATCTTTCATATTACCGGTTCTGATCGCCTGGGAATTTACTTTTGATTCCAGTGATAACAGACGGTTTACCAACTGTTCCTTTGACATTTCCAATGAAAAGATTGCAACTGCTTTGCCATCTTTAAATGCCACATGTTGCGCAATATTTAGGACAAAAGCCGTCTTGCCCATAGAAGGTCTGGCCGCCACCAGAATCAGATCCGAAGGCTGAAATCCTGCTGTTTTATAATCCAGATCTATGAATCCGGAAGCAATACCTGTAACAGCTCCCTTCTGTTTGGAAGCCTCCTCTATCATATTCATGGCATTCATTACAACCTGTCTGATCGGCACAAAATCTCCATTATTACGCTTTTGTGCAATATCAAAAACTTTTTTTTCTGTTTCTTCCAACAGAACTTCCAGTGTTTCTTTCTGGCTGTAACAATTATTGGCAATTTCCTCATTTACCTTGATCAGTTTACGAAGAACCGATTTCTCAGCCACGATATTTGCATAATATTTAATATTCGCTGATGTCGGAACTGTCTCCATAATATCACGGATATATTCCAGACTGTAAATTTCAGGGGGAACCGCCTTTTCCTTTAATCTGTCCTGAAGTGTGATCAGATCCACCGGTTTTCCCTCATCATTAAGCTCAACCATGGTATCAAACAGGATTCCATACTGTTTGCCGTAGAAATCATCACCATTGATCTGTTCACTGGCTATTGTTATGGCTTCTCTGTCCATTAGCATAGCACCAATGACCGACTGTTCTGCCTCAATGCTATGTGGCAATACACGCTTTAATATTGCCTCATCCATTTCTGCCATAGCAAGTCCTCCTTTATACGCTTTCTACTTTAACACGAAGCGTAGCAGTAACCTTGGGATGAAGCTTAACTGTTACTTCATATGTACCAATTGCCTTAATAGCATCCGGCATCTGTAATTTCTTTTTATCAATTTCTTTACCGTATTGTTCCTTTACAGCAGTCACAATTTCCTTGGATGAAATAGAGCCAAAAGTCTTGCCGCCTTCTCCTGATTTCAGACCTACCTTAACCAGCATTTCCTCTATTTCTTTTGAGAAAGCTACAGCATCTTCATACTGTTCTTTTGCGATTTTGGCCTCATTTGCTTTCTGAAGCTTCAAATTGTTCATATTTGCACTGGTTGCTTCTACACCTAATTTTCTCGGGAGAATGAAATTTCTTGCGTAACCTTCACTTAATTCCACTGTATCTCCCTTTTTACCAACAGATTTTACATCCTGTAATAAGATAACCTTCATTATATTGCACCCTCTTGTAACATAGTATTAATTGTATCTTTGATAATTTCTACTGCCTGCTGTGCATTGACATTTTCAAGTTGCGCGCCGGCAATATTCATATGACCTCCACCGCCTAAGCGTTCCATAATGATCTGCACATTTACTTCATCAATGGAACGTGCAGAGATATAAATTTTATTCTGATAGTCTGTGATAACGAAACTTGCCTTGATCCCATTAATATTTAACAGTTCATTGGAAGCCTGTGCCCCTACTACAGTCGGACTCTCCAGTCCCTCTGCCGGACATTTCGCTATTGCATAGGCATTTTTATAAATTTCTGCATTTCTGACAGCTTCTGCCTTCGCTTTATATTCTTTTGCATCATCTCTGAACATCTTACGGACTCTGGTGACGTCGGCACCACATCTTCGCAGAAAAGCTGCTGCCTCAAAGGTTCTTACACCTGTCTTCGCTGTAAAATTATTTGTATCAATAATAATTCCCGAATACATACAGTCCGCCTCGTTAGATCGAACCTTTACATTACCGCCTACATATTGCAGAACTTCCGCAACCATTTCGCAGGCACTGGATGCATACGGTTCTACATAAGAAAGCGTAGCATTCTCTATCACTTCGCTGCCCTGCCTGTGATGATCAAGTACCACTACTGTCTTGCATTCTTTAATCAACTCCGGACATTCCGTAATGCTCGGTTTATTTACATCTACTACAGCAAGCACTGTATTATTGCCTGCCAGTTCAAGCGCCTGAGAACTGTTAATGATAAAGTCATCACCGTAAACATTTTTATCCTTGAACAGATCCAGTAACGGCTTAACCGATGCAATGGACTCATTGATAACAATATGCGCTTTCTTATCCATTGCACGTGCTATACAACTGATACCGACTGCGGAACCGATCGCATCCGCATCCGGCAAACGATGTCCCATGATCAGTACTCTGTCCTTCGTCGCAATGATCTCCTGTAACGCCTGGGCCTTTACACGGGCCTTTACACGGGTATTCTTCTCTACCTGCTGGCTCTTGCCTCCGTAATATACAATAGACTGTGGCGTCTTTATGACCGCCTGATCTCCACCACGTCCCAGCGCCAGATCGATTGCCGTACGTGCATATTCACAATTCTGCGAATACGTCTGTGAATCCAGTCCCATACCAATGCTTGCCGTAACTGCCATTTCATTTCCAATGTTAACAGTCTTGATCTCTTCCAGAATATCAAATCTGGCTTCCTTCATTGCAAGCAATGCTTCTTTACGAATGATCACAAGATATTTATCCTTTTCCAGCTTCCGCACGATACCATCCAGTGAAGCAAAATACTTATTGACTTTACGATCGATCAATGCGATCAGCAGGGAACGACGCACATCTTCAACACTCTCAAGTGCCTCATCATAATTATCAAGATAAATAAATCCAACTACCAGACTCTGGGAATCAATCTGGCGAAGCGCGGTCTTTAATGCTGTTTCATCAAAGAAATATGCAGCGATCAAATATCCGTTATAATCATCATTTTCAAGGACATCGCTGTTGTCCAACACTTCCTGCACAGATATTTTTTTCATCTTAAGAGTATATTCTTTGTCCTCAAAAGCCAGTTCAAACTCTACAGATTCATCAAATTTCAGCTTGTCCTTGGTTATACTTGGGAAAAGAGCAGTAATAGACTTACGATATCCCTTCTCCTTATGTACGATCTGTTCAAATGCTAAATTCGTCCATATGATCCTGCCACTCTCATCCATTAATACATGGGGCAATTCCAAATCCCGCAGGAGCTTGCGCTGTATCTGCCCATACTGTGTTGCAAAGCTAATGAACTCATTCATAATGATCGGTTTATTATAATATAACAATATGATCATTACGATAAAATAAACGACTAAAAAGGCGCTGACAATAATACCGGCCCCTACGTCAAGAAAATATATTCCTATATTTACTCCAGCCAAAACAGCTCCTAAAACCAGCGCTGCTTCCAGATAGGCTTTCAGACGTCCTTTCAGTCTAATTCTCTGTTTCATGCACAATACCTCTTTAGACTGCTCAATAGTTGTTAATAAATATACAATCACGTATATTCAGTATACCATTAATTGCCGTAAAGTGCCATAGCATATTTTGTCACTTACTGAGAGAAATCCGCATAAACATAAATAATCTGTTTTAAAATTTCGACAATCTGATTCATATCTTCTATGCAGGCAAATTCATTTCTTCCATGATGCCCCTCGGAACCAGTACACAGATTTGGGCATAACAGGCCTTCATAAGACAACCTTGCACCATCTGTACCCCCTCTGATCGGAGATACTTTGGGAGTAACACCCGCTTTCAGCATTGCCTCTTTAAGATTATCCACAACATGCATTTCTTTTTCTATCATTTCTTTCATATTGTGATAGGAATCTTTTACTTCCACCGTAAAACGCTCTTCACCATATATTTTATTTAATCTTGCTGCTGTTTCTTTAAAGAACTCTTTCCTCTTTTCAAAAGTTTTTCTGTCATGGTCACGGATGATAAAATCAACGGTTGCATCTTCTACTGTGCCCTTAATATCTGTCACATGATAGAATCCTTCATAACCTTCCGTGCACTCAGGGCACTCTCTGTCAGGCAGCATGGAAATAAATTCATATGCAAGTTTGATCGCATTTTTCATAATGTTCTTTGCACTGCCCGGATGAACGCTCTTACCCTGTACGTGCAGTCTGCCTGATGCAGCATGAAAGCACTCATAACTCATATCACCAAGCTCGCCACCATCTACAGTGTAAGCATAATCGGCACCAAATCCCTTGATATCAAAATATTCTACACCATTTCCTACTTCTTCATCCGGTGTAAAACCGATGCATATCTTGCCATGCTTCACTTCCGGATGTGTCAGGAAATACTCAGCCATTGTCATGATTTCTGCTACACCAGCTTTGTCATCACCGCCCAGAAGCGTTGTACCATCTGTTACAATAACAGATTTTCCCTTGCAGTCCTTAAGCATGGGGAAATCAGCAACTTTGGTAACAATGTGCTTTTCTTCATTCAGAACAATATCTTCTCCATCATAATTTTCAATAATCCGTGGTTTTACATTTGCTCCGCTTACCGCATCTGATGTATCCATATGCGCAATAAATCCAATTGCAGGCACTTCCTTATCCATGTTAGATGGAATAACAGCGTATACATAGCTGTGTTCCTCATCATACCGAACCTGACTTGCACCCATATCTTTCAATTCCTGATACAGAAGTTTCGCCAGATCACGCTGTTTCTCTGTAGAAGGCACCTTATCTGCCAGTTCTTCTCTTGACTGCGTATCAATTTTTACATATTTAATAAATTTCTCTGCTACTACCGGTAACTCCATTTTCAATCCATCCTCTCCATCTTCTAAATTTAAAAAGCCGCCACTACATGATGTAATGGCGGTCTTCACCCAAATTAATCGATTGTGTAAGGCATTAAAGCGATATGACGTGCACGCTTGATAGCTACAGTCAATGCTCTCTGATGCTTTGCGCAGTTGCCTGTGATTCTTCTGGGAAGAATCTTACCTCTTTCGGATACGTATCTCTTTAACTTAGCTGTATCTTTGTAATCAATTACATTGTCCTTGCCACAAAAAACACAAACCTTTTTTCTTCTACGGATTCCGCCTCTTCTCTTCATAGGAGAATCAGCCTTTTCTGTCTTATTAAAAGCCATTGTGAAAAGCCTCCTTATCTAATTTTTTCTAAAATCGGACTATTAGTTAAACGGTAATTCTTCGTCAATGCCGTCCGGGATGTTCATAAAACCGTCACCTGCTGCTGGAGCGGGAGCACTGTTATTACCACCGCCATTGTATCCGCCATCATTGTTTGCAGATGCATTCTTGCTCTCAGCAAATTCAATCTCATCAACCATAACACGGACACTGTATACCATCTGTCCGTCCTTATTGGTATAATTATCATTCTGAATTCTTCCACTGGTCAGAATCTTAACGCCCTTACGCAGGTAGCGTTCAATAAATTCTGCCTGTTTACCAAATGCAGTACAGTTAAAGAAATCCGCATCCGGTTCACCCTCACGCTTAAATCTCCTGTCTACTGCGATGGAGAAACGTGCGACTGCCGTAGGATTGGCTCCCTGTGAATATCTCACTTCCGGATCTCTTGTTAAACGTCCCATAAGAATTACTTTATTCATTGTTTATTTCTCGCTTTCTATCTATGCCTCGTCCTGTTTTACGCACAAATATCTAACAACGTTCTCAATGATACGAATTCTTGATTCAACTTCAGCGGGAACTGTTGAAGCTCCTTCGAACTGAATGAAGTAGTAGAATGCTTCTCTCATCTTCTGAACTTCGTAAGCAAGTCTCTTCTTGCCCCACTCATCAACGTTGGTAATGTTACCACCATTTGTTGTAATGATGTCTTTTACCTTCTCGATGACCGCTGCTCTTTCGTCGTCTTCGATTTTAGCGCTAACAACAACGGCTAATTCATATTTGTTCATCTTGTTACCTCCTTTTGGTCTCTGGCCTCTTCCTTATGAAGAAGCAAGGATTTTATATATCACAGAGGTTTATGATATCATACTCCCTAAGGATTTTCAACTTTTTTTTGCAAATCTTTTGTATTTTTTTCAACTAATCTGCGTGCTATCATGATCTGATGGCCACATCCCATACATTTTAGTCTGAAATCTGCGCCCACACGCAGAATTTCCCACTCATTGCTGCCACACGGATGCTGTTTCTTCAGTTTTACAATATCACCAACTTCGTAATTCATCTGTATCATACCTTTCATTTCATTCCTATTCTACAGGTCTGATCTCTGCAAATACCTTGCCGATGCTCTCTGTGATCACCAGATCAGCCATACTGTTCCTTGCTGTAGGGATCTTATTAATCAGTACCAGTTTATGTCCCTGATAATAATCTATCAGTCCTGCTGCCGGATAAACTGCCAGTGAAGTACCTCCTATGATCAGCATATCCGCCTCACTGATCACTCTGGCAGCTTCTGAAAGCACATCCTGATCCAACCCTTCCTCATACAGAACAACATCCGGTTTGATCCTGCCACCACATTCACAGTATGGAACGCCTTTTGCTTCTTTTACAGCTTCGATTCCATAGAACTTATGACATTTCTCACAATAATTTCTCAATGTGCTTCCATGAAGTTCCAGAACTTTCTTACTGCCTGCCGCCTGATGAAGTCCATCAATGTTCTGTGTTACTACGGCTTTTAATTTTCCTTCTTTTTCAAGCTGTGCCAGTGCCTTGTGCGCCGCATTTGGTTTTGCATCCGTACAGATCAGCTTCTCTTTATAGAATCGGAAGAACTCTTCCGGTTTCCTCATATAAAAAGTATGACTCAGTATTGTTTCCGGCGGATAATCATATTTTTGATGATATAATCCATCTACACTGCGGAAATCAGGAATACCACTCTCCGTAGATACACCGGCTCCTCCAAAGAATACAATATTGTCACTGTCTTCAATCATTTGCCCCAGTCGTTCTACATCTGTCATTACTGTCAGCCTCCTACCATTGTTTATAAGAGATATTCATATCAACCTTACCCTCTATACCATCAACGCTTCCTTTTTCTGTATACTGCCATACACTGACTGCATAAGGGAAGTACATGTAATCATCATAAAAAGCATACCATTTGTCATAGCTTTCCAGTCTGGTCATATCCAGCATCTTGGTAAAACATTTCACATTGCCATAGATCATTGGCGTATAGCCTGCTTCACGGATTGCCTCACAAAATGCAATTGTTATATCTGTGCGCTCCTGCATTGTCAGTCCGTTAGCTCTTCCTTTATCCCCAACGATCATCTCTACATCAAATACAACCGGATATGGCACATCATAGTCCGCCAGATTCTCCAGCACGAATTGTGCCTCTTCTCTTGCCTCATCCACAGTAATTGCCTGTGTAAAGAAATATGCCCCCGCCATCACACCGGCTTCATTGGCTCCACGCATATTATCGCCAAAATTCTCATCCAGAACCAGTTTACCGGAGCCATAACCACGCAGTCCCAGTCTGACAAAAGCGTACTCCACACCATCAGCCTTCACTGCCTGCCAGTCTATATCTCCCTGATATTTGGATACATCAATTCCCTTATGGGAAGTTATCGTTCCATTTTCAATGTACTCCATCTCGCTTTTGTCGTTTTTATGGAAATTATCATCCACCAGTTCATTCTTTTTAACAGAGTCCAGAATTGGAGCAAACACATAACCGCCTTCATCATAATATACCAGATTCTCCGGGAAAAAGTAACGAAGCATGGTCAATGCTCCACCGTCCGGTGAGGATGCCAGTTCCTTCATCTTTTCTTTCATTGAGGACTCTACATCTGCTGTCTTTGCATCCAGCAGTTTCTGCACTTCTTCATCTGTAATGGAATCTCCTCCTGCAAATACAGAAACAACCTCTTCCTCCAGTTGTGCCTGTTTTGCTGCTGCTTCCTGATTTTTATCTTTTTCCTTGAGATACATGGCGCCTAATATTCCGGTAAAAGCCAGCGATATTACCGTAATCAGTCCCATTATGATCAACATGATATATAAAGCTCTGTCTGCTCTTTTATGCATATTCGTTACCGCACCTTTCCAACATTTGCGAACTAATTCTATCTTACACTAACCTGCACAAATATGCAAAGGATAAAAGCTACCACTTCCCATAAGAACAGACATTGGATGCAATTGCCGCACGAAGCTCTACAAAACATCCACACGCCCGACACATTCCATCTGCCAGATATTTACATTCCTTACATACACTGAGGCGCCCTTCATAGAGCGCCTCATCTGCCTTAATGTTCTCATCTAAATGTGCAATATATTCATATAGATTCTCCATATAGGCATTTTTATCCATTTCCCGTAAAAGACACTGTAAACAGTGCTTTTCATTTTTTTTCTCTTCCATATTATTACTGAACCCTGAACTGAATCACACTGCATGCAGGAATTTTAAAGCAGAGTTTTCCATTTTCCACAGTAAAATCTTTAAATTTCTCTTCTTTCACTTTGTCAGGATCTTCAAAAGTATTATAAGCATGCATCTCATTATGCAGGATGGAAGCTGTTACTTTCTGTGCTCTGCATTCGGCAAAAGATACCTCTACTGATTCCTCTTTCTCTACAGACAGATTGTTCAGTGTAATTGTAATTATTCCATCCTTATCTACTGATACAGACTCCTGAAGATTTGGAACCATAAATTCCTCTTCTTCACCAATTGTTTCAACACCATCAATATAACTTTCTACCAGATCTGCATCCTGATGATATTTATACATATGGAATACATGATAGGTCGGTGTACGAAGCATTCGGGGACCATCTGTCAGGATCACCGCCTGAAGTACATTGATCAACTGGGCAATATTAGCCATCTTTACACGATCACAATGTCTGTTAAAGATATTCAGAGATAATCCCGCTACCAGAGCATCTCTCATTGTACTCTGCTGATAAAGGAATCCCGGATTAGTACCCGGTTCACAGGTAAACCAGGTTCCCCATTCATCACAGATCAAGCCTATCTTCTTCTCCGGATCATATTTATCCATGATCGCACTGTGATGATCAATCAAAGTCTCTATATATAATGCTTTCGCTAAAGTCTTGTACCATACTTTATCATCAAATTCTGTAGCACTTCCCTTGATCTCCCATCCTTCCGGATGTACATAATAATGCATGGACAGACCATCCATGAATCCATGAAGCCCCTTCGGTGCGTTTTCATAGCAGGTCTTTAATACTTCTTCTGTCCAATATGTATCATCTACATTAGGACCGCCACATATTTTAAAGATTGGCTGATCCGGGTGATAATTTCTTACATAGGTCTGATATCTTCTGTAAAGATTAGCATAGTAAGATGGTGTCATGTTGCCGCCACATCCCCAGTTCTCATTACCAACTCCGAAGTAATCTACTTTCCATGCCTTCTCATGTCCATTCTTCTTACGCAGTTCTGCCATAGGAGATACGCCATCAAAAGTCATATATTCAACCCATTCAGACATTTCCTGAACAGTACCACTTCCTACATTACCATTAATATATGTTTTACAGCCGATTTGTTCACACAATTCAAAGAATTCATGTGTTCCAAAACTGTTATCTTCTGTCACACCACCCCAGTGTGTGTTGACCATTTTCTTTCTGGTCTCCTTTGGACCGATTCCATCTTTCCAGTGATATTCATCAGCAAAGCAGCCACCTGGCCAACGCAATACCGGCAGTTTCATCTCTTTTAATGCTGCTACAACATCATTTCTCATACCATTGGTATTCGGTATCTCTGAATCTTCTCCTACATATAACCCTTCATAAATACATCTTCCAAGATGCTCTGAGAAATTTCCGTATAATTCCGGATTGATATGTCCCTTCTTATTTTTTTCATTAATATATAATTTTGCCATATTCTTCCCTTCCGCAGTTCATATCGCATATCATCCCCTGAAAAATTTTCATATCTGACAATATATTTCACTGCTTAGCCTTTATTTTTTATATTTATTTTTCTCTCTATATATACTTTCAATTTTCAATGTAGCCAGATCAGTTCTGTCCATATGAGAAATTTGGTCTTTCATTCTCCCATGAGAATTTCATAAGCATCGTATGTCTGTTAGGATTATATAAGGGATCCCCCTCAATTACCTTCTCTTTTCTCGCGTGATATACCAGAATATCATTTCCTTCTTCATCTTTAGTGAAAGAATTATGCCCCGGTCCATAAATTGTCCTGGACTCATCTGATGCCAGCACAGGATAGCGTTCCTTTCTCCAGGATAAAGGATCTAACAAATCCGAATCCTCATCAGCAGTAAGCATTCCCATACAATAAGGTGCCCCTGTTTCACTGGCTGAATAGGTCAAAAATATCTTACCATAGCGTTTGATGACTGCCGGTCCTTCATTTACCCAGAAGCCAACTCTCTCCCAGTCATAATCCGGCGTTGTGAGCCTCACCTGCACAGTTTTTAATTTATTCGGTGTTTCCAACTCAGCTATGTACAGATTAGATATCATCCTACCTACTCCGACTTTTTCTGCCCATACATAATAATACTTTCCATGATTTTCAAACACAGTCGCGTCCAGTGAAAAAGCTCTGAACGAAAATTCATCTTCCTGTGCACACTGCATTTTACCTAATTCTCTCCAGGCTCCACGTACAGGGTCTGTATCCATGCATTCCAGTACATAGGGTCTGATATTCCACTTATCCTCTGCATCCCCGGCAGCAAAGTAGATATACCATTTTTGATTCAAATAGTGCAATTCCGGTGCCCAGATATGATTCCCCATAATTCCTGACTCATGTTTATGCCAAATCTCATGTTCTGTTGCCAGTGCAAGTCCTTCCAGTGTATCTGATTCTCTTAATACAATCCTGTCGTAAGACGGAACGCTTGCCGTAAAATAATACTTTCCATTATCATGAAGGTATATATATGGATCTGCCCTCTGCATAATCCATGGTTCGTTATACTTCAATTCCTGCATTTTAAATACCTCATATAATTTCATTACTTTTTAAAGTATTTTAGTTATATCTAAATTATAGTGATTATAATAAAGAATGCAAGCGGATTTAAAATTTTTGTTAATCTTTAATAATTCCACGCCTTTGAAATTATTCATAACATACAATCACATATTAAATTGATTTCAAGATTTTTTTTTGTATTTTTATAAATTGTCGAGCAATTCGAAATTGCATTGTATAATTACATTATATTCCGACTTATTCTTTGTGCGCAAGTATTTATCATTTAGTAACGTAAATTGTTTCATTATTGTTTTGCATACTTATTTTCAAATGCAATTTTTGTCTTTAATAAAATAGGAAGAAATTGATATATAAAAGTCAGGAACTTACTCATCAAATAAAACAAAAGAAAGAAGGAATTAACAACATGCCAAAACTTAATGAAATGCGCATTCAAAAAAGGCTGACAACAGGTTTTATTATCACGACAGCCATCACCAGTATTGGTGCCATTCTGGGGATCATAGCTTTGACCTTTATCTCCAACCGATACACCTACGCCCTGCAGAATTATGGTTTCTCCCAGGGTGACATTGGAAAAGCCATGATCATGTTCGCAGATACCCGAAGCAGTACACGTGGTATCATAGGCTATGATGATGACGATTCATTACTTCTAAAGCAAAAGAAAAATATGTTGGTGAATATTCCGGTCTGATCAACGCAATGAGAAACTTAAGAGATTTAATGATTGAAACATTACAGCAGATCAGCGATGCATCAGAACAGGTCAATGCAGGTTCCACCAACCTGGCTCAGGCTGCTCAGGCGCTTGCAGAAGGTTCTACAGACACCAGTCAGCAGCGGTACAGGAATTACAGGCAACAATCGCAAATATCACCTCAGGTGTTGAAAAATCTTCTGCTAAAACTGAAGATTCCTATCAGGAAGCAAACAAATATGCTACAGAAGCTGACCAAAGCCGTGTAGAAATGGAAGCTATGATGACAGCTATGTCACGTATCAATGAAACATCACAGAAAATCGGAAATATCATTTCAGATATTGAAGATATCGCAAGCCAGACCAATCTGTTATCTCTGAACGCATCTATCGAAGCTGCAAGAGCAGGCGATGCAGGTAAAGGCTTCGCAGTCGTTGCCGATCAAATTCGTAAACTTGCTGAACAGAGTACAAAATCTGCAGTTGATACAAGACAGTTAATTGAAAGCTCTCTTGCTGAAGTTGAAGAAGGTAACAAAGCCGCTCAACGCGCAGCAGACTCTATTGAATCTGTTGTAGGTGGTATTAAGTCCATTGCTGAAACCTCACAGGAATTAAGCCAGATTTCACAGGAACAGGCAACTGCTATGGAACAGGCTGAACAGGGTATCAACCAGATTTCCGAAGTTGTACAGTCCAATTCCGCTACTGCAGAAGAAACTTCTGCTACCAGTGAAGAATTATCTGCTCAGGCAACTTCTCTGAATGAGTTAATTTCAAGATTCATCCTGAGTTAATTGTTAATCAGATCAATTACATAATGGTAAAACTCAAAGGGAGCTACAGTTTGCATTGTAGCTCCCTTTTCTATGCTCTCCAGTAAGCAATCGCAAAAGACATAGAAAGAATAAAACAAATTATGCAGCTTATACATATATTAAAGTTACTCAATAAAAAAACTTGTAAAGCACATACTTTACAAGTTCATATAAGAGGCGCAGACCGGATTTGAACCGGTGGATACTGGTGTTGCAGACCATTGCCTTACCACTTGG